>Ga0209511_1000009_pt1 | contig 429737 bp, 306 predicted proteins | sample SSSSmetaG_FD_184141 | JGI IMG/M metagenome (GOLD analysis project Ga0209511, IMG submission 184141) | Glacier valley bacterial and archeal communities from Borup Fiord, Nunavut, Canada, to study Microbial Dark Matter (Phase II) - ​SSSS... | ecosystem: Environmental > Aquatic > Freshwater > Ice...
GCATATTTAATTGGTTTGGTAGCCAATGCTAAGATAATCATTATCAATGATTTATTAGCTAAATATGCTGCTTTTTTTATTTCTATTTCTTTGAATATCAGGACTTTTTATTGGTGCGAAACTTTAGTTTATTTATATTTAATTCATTCATAGAATTATTGCTGATTCAAAAAGAAATAGACAGGAATGGAAGAAAAGCCAATGGCAATAATAATTGAAAATATTTTTGCGGCTAATTGAATGCGAGGAATCCATTTGCTGTTTGTCGCTCCCATTGACTGAAACATACTCCAGAATCCGTGTGAAAGGTGAAAGTACAATGCCGTTGTCCAAATGAGATATATGGCAACGTATATCCAGTTTGAAAATAAGTTTATTAATAGATCGTATGGGTTTTCACCTTCGTTACCCAGAAAATGCTGCAATTGCATTTTTGCCCAAAATTGGCTTAAATGCATTATTAACAGTCCAAAAACGATTGTACCAAGCGCCAGCATATTTTTGGATGCCCATGTGATATTGGTTTTGTTACTTACGTCGTAGTTTACAGGTCGTGCTTTCCGATTGCGAATGGTTGTGATCAAAGCATAAACAATATGAACGACAAAACCAAGGGCCAGAATTGGAACCATCAATTGTATGATGACATTTTCATCCATAAATCGACAAGCAGCTTCGTATGCCTCCCGTGAGATCAGTGAGGTTAAATTGATGGCTAGATGTAGGATTAAAAACATAACGAGAAACATCCCGCTTATACTCATGACTAATTTACTTCCAATAGTTGATGCTTTCATTTTCAAATTAATTTAGTGTGCTTTAGGTGCACAAAGATACTTGCCAGGCATAAAGCGATGCTTAGGATTTGCTTAGGATAGACTTAAGATACGCTAAGGAGTTGGCCAAAACCTATCTTTTTTGTTCAGGAAGAATAGGTAGCTAAATTATTTTAATTGAGTGGAATAGAGAGTTTGACTAATGTCTCTATTTTTATTTCGCTGGTTATTTCAATTTCAATATTCAACAACGAGCAAAATCGTTTCACAATCGGAAGCCCCAAACCGAAGCCTTTTTCTTTTTGAAATTCAGAGGAATAGGAACGATAGAACTTTTCAAAAATACGATCCAGCTCTTCTTGTTTGATACCAAATCCGGTATTTCGAATTTCCAGAATCAGCTTTTGATCCAATTGATAGGTATTAATTTCTACCCGACCACCGGTATTGCAATATTTGACAGCATTGGAAATTAAATTGTTTAAAATGGTGGAAAGCGAATATTCATCCGTATAGACGGTTATATTATCCGGTCTAATGGTGGTCTTTATTTCAAGTTTCTTGTGAAGTATCGTGTCACTGGCCTGACAAATACCGCTTGTTATGAAATCTTCCACTGGATAGTAAGCGTAATGGAGCGCACTTTTTCCTTCTTCATATCTGGTCAGTAAAAGAAGTTGCTCTACCATGTGGTTCAGTTTGTCGACCTCCACGATGCACGATTCAATTCTTTTTTTGTATTCATCTTCGCTTCTGGGGCGCCGGATTAAGACTTCCATAGTTCCTTTTAGTACAGATAGCGGTGTACGAAATTCATGCGATGCATAGGATGTAAAAGACTTTTCACGTTCGATGGCATCTTCAATCCGGTCTAGCAAGTTGTTGATGGTAAAGGATAGTTCGTACAGCTCATCCTTGTGATTTGGCAAGGGTATCCTTGTGCTTAAATTCGTATGAGTGATGGTGTTGGAAATGCTAATGATTTCCCGTATGGGTTTGATGCTGTTTTTGGCTATGATCCGTGCTATGATAAAAAGAAGAACTAAAAGGAAAGAGTAGCCCACAAGACATACCAGAAATAATAGTTTCATTAATGTTTCGGCATCTCCGACGGTAATGCCAATGAATACTGTTCCTTGATTTAAATTGCATATAAGTACAGGAGCACGTGTCATTCTGACTTTTTCTCCGTGCATTTCAAAAGTGTTTTTTGATTGTGCCAGACTAATGCCTACCAGATTTCGGGATTTGTAAACCAAACGACCTGATAAATCCTTTATTTCAACATAGGTCGTTCGTTTATCTCTCTTTCCGGTTTTTAAATCATCCTTGGCAATTTGATCTGTAAAAACCAACTTGCCCTCTTTCAACGAAAGTCTTTCCGTATAAAATTCCGTATTGGCTTTTACAATTTCATCGTTGTATCTGTTTATATTTAGTTTGAAAACGATCAGGATTACTGTACACAGAATGCCGGTAAGCAAGGCCGTACTTACGATATAATTAAATGCAATTCTACTTTGTAAGGACATTTTTCTCATTGCTCAATCGTTTGCTATATAGCCTACACCTCGTACTGTTTTGATATACCCTTTTTCCTTATCCATATTCAGTTTTTTCCGTAGTGAATTGATAAACACATCAATAACACCTGTGTCGTATTCAAAACGAATGTTCCAAACTTTGTCAATGATTTCATCCCGGGTGCAGATGGTTGATTTATTTTTGATTAGAAACTCAAGCAAACTAAATTCCCGTTGTGTCAGGGAGACCTCCATGGATTTGTTGAAAACCTGATAGGACGATTTATTCAGCGAAATAGCCCCAAGTGTAAGTATTTGATCGTCGTGTTTATTTCTGAAATGAATGTTGATACGTTCAAGCAATTCCTCAAAGGAGAATGGCTTTTTGATGAAATCGTTTGCCCCCGATCTCAAACCTTCGATCGTTTCTTTCAAAGTATCTTTGGCTGTCAGGAAAAGGATGGGTGTAACTTTATCCTTTTTGCGGATTTCCTTGCAAATATCAATGCCACTTAAGCCGGGAAGCATCCAGTCCAACAACACTAAATCCGGTTTTGTCTGATTGAATTTTTCAAGTCCTTTAAGTCCGTCAGAGGCTATAGTTATGCTAAAACCTTCTTCTTTCAAACCATCTTTCAGAAAGTTGTATATGCCGGGTTCGTCTTCGATGATGAGAATTTTCATACTTTTTGCCAATGGACGATTCATTCTACTTACGCGATTAATAACACCTACAAAAATAGGAATTATGCAATGAGTTTACCTTAATATTTGCTTATTTTTCAGTCAGCTTCTGCAACCAAGTGACTAGTCGCCTTTTTTAGTGAAATACAAGTAGCTCGTGGAACAGAATCAGTGATTATCAATTAAATTCTAAAAATGTTTCATTTTTAATTGTTACATTACAATGTCAAATTTTAAACAAAAGAGAATGAGCACTATTGATACCATTTTGACTGATATTTTAATTATTGGCGGTGGCCCATCGGGCTTATCCACTGCCATTCATCTTGCTGACACCCTAAAACAAAAAGGCATCAATCGCCGTATCCTACTTATTGAAAAAGGCAGCTCTATTGGCAGTCATATACTTTCAGGTGCAGTGATTAAAGCTGATGTTTTTAAACAACTATTGCCGGATGTTGACTTTAGCGAAATTCCATTCAATGCTCTGGTAACCAAAGATAAAACGGTTTTAATCAGTGAGAAAGGCTTCCTGACAATGCCTATTCATATGCCTTATATGAATAATACAGGGAATTATGTGGCTTCCTTATCGCAAATTTGTCGGTATCTGGGCACGAAGGCCGAAGAAAAAGGGGTTGAAATTTATCCTGGTTTTTCGGTTGCTGAAATACTGTATAAGGATGGAAAAGTGATCGGTGCAAAAACGATTGATACCGGCATTGACCATCATGGCAATCAGCTGGAAAACTTTCAGCCGGGTACACGCATCGAAGCAAAACTAACCATTTTTGCAGAAGGTACCAAAGGCAGCTTAGCCAGACAGCTAATTGAAAAATACGAGCTTGACAAAGATATAAACTTTCAAGTATATTCATTGGGATGCAAAGAGTTATGGAGCGTACCTGAAGGGACTATTCAACCTGGAGAAATTTATCATACCATGGGCTATCCATTGAATTTGAAAGAATTTGGCGGTGGTTTTATTTATGGGATGAAAGACAATAAAGTAGCCGTTGGTTTGGTGGTAGGTCTCGATTATCAGGATCCCACTTTCGATGTACACGATGCTTTTCAGATTTGGAAAACAACGACTTTTGTTTCCAAATTTCTAAAAGGTGGTAAACTCCTGGAATATGGTGCAAAAACATTGCCGGAAGGTGGCTATTATTCCATTCCCAAGCTCTATACCGATAACGCTCTGATTGTTGGTGATAGTGCAGGCCTGCTTACTATGCCTGCTTTGAAAGGAGTTCATCTGGCCATCACTTCGGGTATGCTAGCAGCTAAAACAGCTGTTGAAGCATTGACTAAGAATGATTTTTCAGAAAAGGCACTGAGTCTGTATGAATCCTTGATGAAAGACAGTTTGATTTACAAAGAAATGCATCCGGTTCGAAATTTCAGACAGGGTTTCTCAAAAGGAATGATCTTGGGTGGAATTCATTTTGGAACTCAATTGATTACTGGTGGAGCAGGCTTTTTTGGAAAATTGAAAGCACACCCCGATAAAGATACAACCCTAACACTTAGCCAATTTAAAGGGAAACCTTTTAGAGAACGATTTAAAGGGAAATTCGAGTTTGATAAGATTTTGACTTTTGATAAAGCGACTGATGTCTACTATTCAGGCGTAAATCACGATGAAGAACAGGTACCCCATGTGAAAATCAATAATCCGGAATCGTTTGAAGTAATCAATATTAAGCAATTTGGCGCACCTTGTCAGTTTTTCTGTTCATCCGAGGTCTATGAACTTCATACAGATAAAAATGGGCATCAGGAGCTTAGAATTCATGCGGAAAATTGCTTGCATTGTAAAACATGCGCTATTAAAACGCCTGGTGATGGCATTACCTGGTCGGTACCAAATGGTGGCAATGGCCCTGAATATCAGAATATGTAATTTAAAAAAAACGAAGAATGGCTCTTACAATTATATGTTTAATTAAACAGGTACCGCTTGCTACCGAAATGAGAATGGGTGATGATGGTTTGATGGACCGGACCAAAGCCAAGTCAATGATCAATAACGATTGTCAGTTTGGTTTGGAAGCCGGTTTGCAGCTCAAAAAGAATTATCCCGATGCAAAACTAATTGTTTGCTCCATGGGGCCACCCTCCTTCGAAGCAGCTTTGCGCAAGGCAATATCAATGGGTTACGATGACGCATATCTTTTATCGGACCGTAAATTAGGTGGTAGTGATACATTTGCTACCGGTTTGGCTATTGCTACTATGCTGAAACATTTGGGTTTCGATAAAAATTCTAAAGAACCATTTATCGTTTTTGCCGGACGACAAACCAGTGATGGCGATACAGCGCATGTACCCTCGCAAGTCGCAGCCAATCTGGAAATTCCGCAGGCTACTTTCGTAGAAAGAGTGAAAGCGGATGGTGAAGGAAATGTAATAGCCAGACGAATTATTGAAGGTGGTTATCAGATGATGAAATTACCTATGCCATGCGTTATTTCGCTTACCCCTACAGGTGTTCACCCACGTAAACCGTCCTTAAGTGGTGCCATCAAAGCCAGAATAATACCCATTACTGTTTTCGGTATCGATGATATCGGCTTGGGTACTGAGAACATTGGAATTAGTGGATCACCCACCATTGTGTCCAATGTGGTGAATATTGTCAGTGAAAGAGCTCCCATTATTATGTCGACCGGACATACGGAAGCTGATCTGGTAGAAAATTTGATCGCTAATTTTAATAAAGGGTCAAATGTGTTGGAAAAGAAAGATATCGCGGCAAAAAAAGAATCTGATATTCCTGATTTTCCCATCGTTGATCAAAGAAACGGTGCAAAGGGCATTCTGACCTGGGCTGAAGTCACCAATGGAAAAGTCTCACGTCCATCTCTTGAACTACTCACCCCTGCACGCAATTTGGCCAATCAACTGGGAAATGACACCAAAATTTTAACGGTCCTTATTGGTAAAAATGTAGAACCCATGGCTAAAACCTTGATGGAGCATGGATCGGATGAGGTCATATTGGTCGATAATGACAAGCTGGAAGAATATTTGGCGCTGCCATTTTCTTCTATTTTTGCTCAAATTATAAAAGAAAGAAAACCTGAAATAGCCCTTTTTGCTGCTACAACATCTGGTCGTGAACTGGCACCTCGTATTGCAGTGAAAACGGGAAGTGGTGTTACGGCAGATTGTACAGGGCTGGAAATTGGCGAATATGTCAACCGAAAGGAAAAAATAATTATCAGACCGATACTTCACTCCCGCCGTCCAACCTACGGTGAAAGCAAACTGGCCACTATTTTGGGTTTTGTCTATCCTCAAATTTCAACGGCGCGTCCCGGGACTTTTGAAGTACCTCAAAAAGTGGATGAACGCAAGTGCATTCTTTCCATTTTTAAACCATCACTCGATGAATCCGATTTCAGTGTTGAAATATTAGAAACAGTACGTGGTGAAGGCGGTTTACAAAACCTTTTTGATGCAGATGTGATTGTTTCAGGTGGCAGAGGTGCAACAAGCGACAAACTGGGATTGATTAAAAAATTGGTAGAAGCTTTAAAGACCAACGGTGTAAATGCAGAATGGGCTTGTAGCCGTGTGGTTGTAGATGAAGGCGTTGCTGAATATGCACATCAGGTAGGACAAACCGGAAAAACGGTACGACCTAAAGTGTATGTTGCTGTTGGCATTTCCGGTGCTATTCAACACCTTTCAGGAATGAAAGATGCTGAAAAAATTATTGCTATTGATCACAATCCAAAAGCTCCGATTTTCCACAATGCCGATTTTGGTATTGTTGGCGAATATGAGGATATTATTCCGGAGCTCATTGATCGTGTGAAGGATGGATTTAAATTTGGGATGTAAGTAAGCCATCATTGAAATTCAGCAAAGACCAATCACACGGTTTTTGCTGAATAATACAAATGAAAGCACTACTTCAGTGATGCTTTTGATTTTGTTTCAATTCATCACTATTTTTCGGATACGTGAATTACCTTCATCCGCGATGTAGAAAGTCCTGGTTTCTTTATCATAAACAATGCCTCGTGGATTTTTGAATTGGGCTTCTCTCAATGCTCCGTTTAAATAACCGGGATTTTGAGGTCTTCCTGCAAAAGTGCTGACAACACCATAGGGTGTAATTTTACGGATACAATGGTTATTGACATCACAAACATAGAAGTTGTCATTTTCATCGAATGCCCCCTGATGTGGATTGTTAAATCTGGCAGCTGTACCAACACCATCTTGCCATCCTGCAGTAGCCCTGAGCCCACAGACAACGGAGGGAGCTTCCAATTTACGGGTTTCCCTGTTGTACATGGATTTCATGATGTAATGTCTGTTCATACATACTAAATAAGCAAAGTCGCCGCTGGGTGCGAACTGAACGTTGAATTCCCAATCCACGTCATCAGCGCGGTACATAGTCTCCGAAGTACGTGTGTTGTTGTTCCATTTATACAGGAAACCGCGGTAGTATTCCGTATAAAAATAATCACCTGTTTGTGGATGTACGTCAGATCCAACGCATGTTCTGGAATTGATGAGCGTATTCCATTTGGTGTAATTTGTCTGTTTGGTCAGAATCACCGTACTGTTACTGGTTTCATCCCATGCGTCGTTGGTTACATATAGGGTATCCCAGGTCAGACTGAATGCAAGCGTTCTGGGACGGATCATACCATTACCCATCCTGAATTTAGTGGTGACTGTTTTATTGTGTAAGTCGATAAAGCGTAAACCTTCAAACTCTTCCAGCAAGTAAAGGTCCTTATTCTGATCAAATGTCAGCCAGTAGGGATTTTTATATTGCGCCGTTGCCAATGTGCCATCAACAATTTCTGTCTTATCGTACTGATCTTTCCATCCCGAAAGGGTGGAAACAGGTGTATTTGTATTTTGCTCTAAAACATTTTGCCAATTTTCAATTTCTATACCTGTATTCGTCGAATTAATAGTAATATTAAGTGGCAGTTGAAAATTTCTTTTAATTTTAACTATTTTATTTGCAGTGACAATAGAACCATTATTACCTATCCATTTTAAAACAAAAACAGTATTTACAGAAAAAGTATCCATCTGAGCCACATCTTTCAAGCCAGATTCTCCACCCTTGAAAGATCTGATGGTAAAATAGTTATTTTTTGATGGAGAAAATTGAATAGTGTCACCAGCAAAATAAACTTCAATCGTACCTGAATTCAAACCATCTACAGTGATTCCCAAACCAAACCCAGTTCTTTTGAGGATTAAATCCATTGTTGACATTTCTTTGGTAGCAGTAATCTCTGTTTCTTGATAAAATGCATCAATTTCAGGAAATTCGGAATTCGTATTATTTAATAGTTTGGCATTACTTATGCTTGATATTTTATTTAGTCGGTCACCCTGTACAAACTTATTGAGTAAAGCCAATGTGTCAGGCATATAGTAAAAGGTAATCCCGTCTTGTGTCAATGTTTTTAAACCTGTACCACTGCCTTTCTGAAAAGCTGCTACCTTAAAAGTGTACTTCTTGTTTGTGGTTAAAGCAATTTCCATTTTGCTTACATCATTAAACAAGCCATAATAATATGGAGCGCCCTCTTCATAAATTTGTACTGCATAAAGAAGTACATTTTCTGTACTTGTATTTTTTAACCGTGTATATTCATCCTGAGAAACTTCAATGGTTGGTAAAAGTTTAATTAAAACTGTTTTATTTAGACTTTCAGCATCATTTTTTGTACAACTAAAATAGATCACTGTAATAAGGATCATTGATAACACTTTAATTGTTTTCATGGATTTAATTTAATGATTATAAATAGATAATGTATAGTAAAATTTAAACAACTCGCAATTATGCTGGTTAATAAATTATTCAAAATTACATATTTATATTTATATGTGAAATTTTATTTAATAATTTTCCTTTTTTTAAATCATGTACTTTAATGTTTGTAACAATTCATTGAAATACATACGGTTTTACAACCGCTCAGCAATCAAAATGAATTGCTCATAATTGGTTGTCACAGATTCAACTGTCCGTGAAATAACATGATACATTTTCACCAATTTGACGTCAAATCCGGCTTTCCTGAATTGATCCGACAAAAGGACAGTATCAAATCCCTTGTGCGGTATCGGTTCAAAGTTATGAAATGAACCGTCTTCTGAAACAAGGTCTCCGATAGCAATCAAAGCACCTGGTTTGGTAATGGAGGCTAAATGTTGCAGGGTTTTTTCAATATCGGTTATGTGATGAAAAGCCATACACGATAAAATAAAATCCAGATCCTGCTGTTTATAATCAAAAATTTCACCGTGCAACAGTTCGACTTTGCTATCCTTGTTTAATTTCTGCTTTAATATTGCCAACATCGATTCAGAGGTGTCTTCCAATATAAGTTCAGCAACTAATGGTTCAATTTCTAAACCGACCAGCCCCGTTCCCGTACCTATTTCCAATGTTTTCCAGGAAGACATTGGTTGCACTTGCAAAAGCAATTCTGCCACAAATTTTTTGGTCATCTTCACTTTATCGGGACTGTCCCAATTAGCGGCTTTTGTAACAAAGTTATCGTTCATTTCTATTCTTTTAATTTGACAAAATACATGGCGAACGAACGGTACAAAAAGTGTGTCCATTTACCAAAAGGAACAATGATCAGTGCCCATTGAACAAGCACGGTCAGGTGGACAATATACAACCATTTATTCATTCCCAAAAGGTCCAGATCAATAAAAAGTCGTACAAAAAACGCAGTAAAACCCATCAGGAATAACCAGATAACAAAAAACCAGTCAGATGGTTGAGAGTGTTGATTCATTGCCTTCTTTTTCTTTATACGACTGTGAACAAAGTCGATTGTGACTATAAAAACGATGGCACTCACCACGTATCCAAAGATGTTTACGGCCAGATATTCCGTGGAAAACCAATCTAAAAATACAGTGGTGAAAAGTAAGGACAAATAGCCCAGTACCAGAATGAAATGTTCAAACCACCGGAGTTGGTTGTCGTCGCAACCCAAAGAACGCTTCTGGGTAAACATATGAATGACTAATTCGCCGATGCTTTTCAAATACTTTTTGAAAGGCACTTTGGTTTTGGGCTTCAGGATGGTAAAATAATACATGCGGATCACGTTTGGCAGAAGAATTACCAAACCTACCGTTCCAATGGCTATGACTTCAAAAAGGTGACCTACGTGCAACATTTTTGCCAAATCAAAACCGACTGAGAAAACAAACGCCATCACGCCTAGAAATGTCAGGATAAAGGCTGCCAGACTTATTGGCAAAGATTTGTACATCATTCCAGACAAGCCTGTCCAATCGTACTTTGCTGTGAGGTATCGGCGCAACGACATCATCAGTTCACCCGGATTGGCTTCCTGTGGACAGTGTGTGGAACATTCGCCGCAATAGTAACACTCCCAGGGCTTTAAGGAGGATTTGATTTCATCTTCCAGCCCGAGTGCACTCAGTCGCACCAGTTCACGTGGAAAGGAATCGTCCTCCGTTGTAAGTGAGCACACAGCCGTGCAATTGCCACAGTTGTAACAGGCATTGAAATTGACTGCTCCGTATTGATTCAATTCTTTTCCAAATGCAGGATTTATCTTTGCCATTACTTATTCAATTTATACGTATAGTACTCATCCATATCGTCTATGTCACCGGTTTTTACAAAACCGTATTTCACCAACGACATCAAATTATAGACCACTTCATCGGTTGGCATACTCAATTTTTCAGCCAATTGCTTTACGGTTAAATCCTCTTCTGCCAAAGCATCCAACATCGATTTTTTGATCCGATTGAATGCTTTCAGATTTTCTTTTGCCTGCTCAGGGGCACCGCCCAACTTTTCGCGCAGGTATTTTGCTGTTTTACCTTTTTCTACTTCCATGTTGTTTTTAGACTAAAGCATCGATCATACTTCTGATTTCGGTACTGGAACAAGCAATTAAATTGATGGCATCCGGCTCGCAGACGGGTGCACACATTCCGCATCCTTTGCAAACCGAGTTGTTAATTTCGGCTGTAATTTTACCATTATTCTCAATTTTCAGAATGGCATCAAAGGGGCAAGCCTTTTCACAGGCACCACACCAGACACACTTTTCAGCATCAATGGTCGCAACCAGAGGATCCGTTTCCAATTCGCCTTTGCTTAAAATGGAATAGGATTTGGTGGAAGCCGATAGTGCAGAGTTCACGGATTCAGCAATATTTTTTGGTCCCTGGCACGCTCCGGCAATCGTAATTCCATCGATGACCGTTTCAACCGGACGAAGTTTCATGTGAATCTCGTTGTAAAATTTATCGCGACCTTTGGGTATTTTAAACAAACTACCCACCGAATTATCGGCACGTGGCACCATTCCGGTCACGAGAACTACTAAGTCGCCTTCTACTTCCAGTTCCTTTCCATTGGTCAGGATATCGTTGATTTTCACAATGGTTTTTTGACCTTCTACAATAACAGTTGGAAGTCCATCCTCGTACGATTGCAAATAAATATCACCCGATCTCAGGGAATCCGCATACAGAATTTCCTGTTTACCATAGGTACGTAATCCACGGTTAAAATGGTAATTGTTGATGTCCTTGAATTTATTTTTGGCTGTCAAAGCGGCATGAATCGTTGAAGTACAGCAGTTTCTGGAGCAATACGTGTTCTCACCATCTGTCTGACGACTTCCAACACAATAGATGTAAGCGATGGAATGAATTTCCTTGCCCTTGTAAATGAGTGTATCAAATTGCGTATCAATCAGACGCTTGAATTGAGGCAAGGTGATGACATTCTCCGAAGTGGCGTATCCAAACTCACCATAAGCCGGTGTGTAGGAATCGAAACCGGTGGCCATCAGGACGGAACCTACTGAATATTCAAGGATTTCTTCTTTTTCCGAAAAATCAATGGAAGAACAGATTTTTTCGCAGGCACCACAACGGGTACAATCTTTCAGGTCGATCACCGGAATCTGAGGGTATTCGCTGGGGTAATTTTTATAGATGGCTTTGCGGTTGGTCAATCTGAAATTGAATTCATCGGGTACTTCTACCGGGCAAGCGTCAATGGCACGTTTTAAATCTTCGGGGTGACAGGTTCCGGTAATATATCGGGGTGTTTTCCGTATTTTCAGACTAAAATTTCCAACGCTGCCACTGTTACCAATCACTTCGCTGTTGGTTAGAATGGTCACATTTTCGCGTTTGATCAAATCGTTGTAGAGCCTGGTGACCATTTCTTTGCCTGTTTCTGTCGTTGTTGAAAGTGAATCCCACTGCACGACACGTCCACCTACAAAGGCTTCTTTTTCTATCAGTATAACGTCACAATCTTTGTTTGCCAGGGAAATGGCCGCTTTCATACCTGCTACACCGGCTCCAATGACGGCTACTGATTTTATGGCTTTTATTTTGTTGGTTTCCAGGGCTTCCGCAAAACGGGATTTGGCGATGGCTGCTTTTACAAGGTGGATGGCTTTCTCAGTGGCTCCCGATTTGTTGTCTGAATGTGCCCAGGATGCTTGTTCCCGAATGTTTGCATGCACATAGGTGAATTTATTCAGGTCTGCACGTTGGGTTACATTGCGAAAAGTGAGTAAGTGTAGTTTCGGTGAGCAAGAAGCGACCACTACCCCATCCAGATTGTTGGCTTTGATGTCTTCCACCATTTCGCGCTGGTTGGAATCGGAACAGGCAAACATGGTGGTTTTTGCCAAAAAGACAATATCCTCTCCTTCTACTGCCTGACGCACTTTTTCCACATCAACGTAATCGGAAATATTACCACCGCAATGGCAAATATAAATGCCTATTCTTTTTTTCATGCGTGTTTGATTAAATAACTGATGGCTTCAGAGGAAGCAGCACCAGCCGATAAGATTGAATCGGGAATATCCATGGGACCTGTAGCCGTTCCGGCCACAAAAACGCCTTCGATGCTTGTTTTAGCCGGGCTAGCGAGCATATCGCTCTGCCCCACGAAACTAAAGGGATCAAGGGCCAGGGTTTGATTTTCAAACAATTTGTCAATGCCTGTGTTGGGTAGTACACCGGTGGATAAAATAACCATATCGTGTTCGGTCTCCTTCAATTTCCCATCGTTGATGTCTTCGTAGCGAAGCATCAGATTGCCATTTTCTTTTTCTGAGATGCGGCCGATTTTTCCTTTTACAAAGGATACACCCATGCCTTTTGCTTGTTGGTAAAACTCTTCAAAACCTTTTCCGAAGGAACGGATATTGATGTAGTAGATGGTTACATCGGCCATGGGCAAAGCTCCCATCAGCAATTGAGCCTGCTTGATGGAATACATGCAGCAGATCTGCGAACAGATGGGGTTTCCAACAGAAGAATCCCGCGATCCCACACAGAGAACATAGGCTATACGATCAGGCATTTTCCCATCTCCCGGGCGAAGAATGGTATTGAAAGGACGTGTTGGTGCAAGTTCTCGTTCCATTTGCTGGGCTGTCAGAACGTTTTTATATTGACCGTAACCGTAACGGGGTATTTTCATGGGATCGAACAGGTTAAAACCAGTGGCAATTACGATGGTTTTTACATGGAGTTCCATCGTCTCCGTTTCCATGGTGAAATCGATGCAATTGGTTGGGCAGGCTTTTTCGCAAGCGCCGCACAGGGTACAATTGTCAATATCAATGGCAGCAGCTTTCGGGCTGCAAATACTGAAGGGTATAAAGGCAGCTTTACGGCCAATCAAACCAAATTGGTACTGGTCACGAACATTGACCGGACAGGCTTTTTCACACAACTGACAGGATGTGCAATCTTCGATGTGTACGTATCGGGGTTTTCTGGTGACTTCTGCCACAAATTCGTTCTCACCTATTTTGCGGATTTTTCCTACTTCACTTCCGGTAAAAATGGTGATATTTGGATGACGGGATATTTCTGAAACTTTTGGAGTGGTAATACAGGCTGCACAATCCAATGTTGGAAAAACCTTGCTGAGCATGATCATTTTTCCACCTACGGATAATTCCTTATCTACCAGTAGGACTTTATACCCTGTGTTGGCCAGATTCAATGCGGCTTCACCACCGGCAATGCCTGCACCTACGATCAACGCATCGTAACTGATATTTTTAATCGGGTTTTCCATCAGGGATGTAGTGTTTTTAGTAAATAGTCGTTGAAGCTGCGTATCTGTTTAACAAACGATTCACTGCAAACGGAGCAGATAGCGGCCATCCGAAGTCTTGCCGGATCAATTTCGCTGGATTTCATCAGCTCATGCGTTTTACCCACCAGGTGACCTGTTTTTTCAGTACACGTTTCTCCATACACACAATCACTTCCATCTGCGGCAATAAAAACGCCGTCAAACCCTTTTTCATAAGCATACAAAATCCAACTGGGTTTGATGCCGCTGGAGCAAGGGATGGAAATGGTGTATACCGTTGGGGGGTAATGTAATTTCAACAATCCTGCCATGTCGATGGCAGGATCGGAAATCTTTTCGGTGGAAAAAACCAGTATTTTTGCACTCTTTTTGTTTATCTCACCCATGAGGTTTTTTATTTTTTCTTCATGTAAACCTTGAAATAGCCGTTTTCTTCCAGCGTTCCCAGGTATTCGTGACCTTGTTTGCCACACCATTTTGGAATATCAATTTTTGTTCCTTCGTCGGCAGATAATATTTCCATTACATCGCCTGCTCCAATGGTTCCAATGGCTTTTTTTGCTTCCAAAAGTGGTCCCGGACAAGCGGTTCCACGTGCATCTACAGATTTAGCGACTGCTACTGATTTCAATTCTTCGGTTGTCATATATTTTGTTTTAAGTATTTATTATATAAATAGTTGAATGCTGCTTTCACCGGCATCGGCTACAAACGTAGCTGCACCTGCAAAACGCAAATTCGGATAATCAATCATTTCTTCTTTTTTGAAACCCATCAGGCCCATAGACATTTCACAGACGGTGATTTCAATGCCCAATTCGCCGGCTTCCTTAAACATGGTGTCCAGGGACATGACATTTTGTTTTTTCATCAGCATCTTGATCATCATGGGGCCCATTCCGCACATATTCATATTGGATAAGGCCAGTTTGTTCTTGCCTTTGGGTAGCATGATGCCAAACATTTTGGAGATAAAATCCTTGCCTTTGGGAGATTTTTTAGGATCGCGAAGTGCGGAGAGAGACCAGAAGGAAAAGAAGAGTTTGACCTGTGTATCCATAGCCGCAGCTGCAATTGAAATAACCATAGCCGCAAGGACTTTATCCATATCTCCTGAAACAATGGCTATTGATAGCTGATCTTTTCTGGAATTTTCCAGCATTTCGATTTTTCCTTTGAGCTCATAGATCTGGGCTTGTAATTGACCTAAAGTGACTTCGTGTGAATTTTCCATTTTAAAGCAAATTAAATGATTATAGATTCTGTGTCGGTAAAAGTATGCCAAGGATGTATAAAAATGCACGATTTTCATGTGTAGCACCCTACATTATTTTGTGATATACATCACAATGTGTATATTTGACCCGAAAATAAAAGACAAATTCCATGGAAAACGAATGTAAATCCTGTCCCTTCAATTCAAAAGCCGCTGCTACACTCAACGATTGTAGTTTTGAGCAATTGTCTGAAAATCATTTAGTTTTAAAATTCAAAAAAGGGGACTCTATCATTAAACAGGGTATGTATTCCACCAATGTAGTCTTTCTTCGTACGGGTTTAGCTAAGATTCATTTGGCCGGTCCCTATCACGAGCAGATTGTCAAACTGGTGAAAGCCCCGACTTATTTGGGATTACCGACCACATTTGGAGATAAGATCAACCAATATTCAGTAACAGCTGTTTCTAACGTTGAGGTTTGTTTTATCGATGTAAATGTCTTTGAGACTATTTTAAAAGAAAACAGAGCATTCTCTCACGAAATCATTCTGGGTTTATGTAAGAATGAGCTTGAATCGTTTCATCGATGTGCCAACCGGACCCAAAAACTGATTCGCGGAAATATGGCCGATGCTTTATTGGAATTCTCCGATCGCATTTTTCTGGCAGACTCCTTTGTATTACCACTTTCTCAGGCCGAATTGGCCAATCTTGTGGATACGAGCCGGGAAAGTGTCAGTCGGATTTTAACGGAATTTGATAAGGACAAGATCATTGAGCTGAAGGGCAAAGAAATCACCATCCTGAATAAAAAGTCGTTGCAACTAATTAGCCAGAACGGTTGAAAGAAAGACTAAAGTGTATGAACCAGCCTTTAGCCTTATGCAATCATTTATGAAATTATACCTGTTTCTTTTTGTTGGTTCTAATACCAAAAGGCAAATAGATTGGGCAAAAACTGAACAGGCTGGTTAGGACAAAGATGCCTGCCAAAGCTAAAAGCACTATGGCCAAAACTCCTGAAAGAACATGTGTGAAATAAAGTGCAACAATAACAAGAGCTAAAATAATCCGGACTACTTTGTCAACGGTACCAACATTCTTTTTCATTTTATAGATTTTTTAGTTTTTATTACAACATCAATTCTGGGTAATTGTTTACGATTTGGGTAAATTCTCCGCTCCATGGGCGAAATAAAAGTCATTTGATTTTTTGCTTATTGCGCATTTTGAATAAGCTTCAAAATATAATCTTTGTTTTTTACTCCTGAGAAACGGCTTACTTCAACCCCATTCTTAAACAAGACCATGGTGGGAATGTTGCGAATCTTGAATTTTTGCGCCAACGACTGAAAATCCTCAATATTGACCTTCCCTATTCGTGTGTTGTCATTCAATTCTGCAGCGGCATCGTTTAATACGGGCGCCATCATACGACAAGGTGCGCACCAGCTGGCCCAAAAATCGACCAAAACCAGTTTGTTTTTGGTTTGAGCCTGAAAGTTCTGCTCCGTCAAAGTGACTATCTTTTCGTGATCGGCTACGGATGGTGCATTTTTCATCTGTTTGCGTGCCACCATGTTTAAAACAATAAATCCCAAAGCCAAAAGGCCAACTACTATTAATACGGTATTCATATCTATTTTCTTTTTTACAAATGTAACTATCATTGCAGATTGTTAGCAAGTTATTTACTCGCAGACAGACCTGTGTTTTACTTGAAATAGAACAACTATTTTATTGATATAAATCCAGTATTTTCATTTTGCAGGTTTATTCTTGCCTGCCAATTATTTCGCTACTTTTGCATTGAATATTTTATTTTTGCTTTTTATGACTGAAATAGGCTTTTTAATTCTTGGACTTGCAGCTGGTATTTTATCCGGTATGTTTGGCATTGGCGGTGGAATTGTGATGGTTCCTTCGTTGATTGCTTTTTTTGGTATGGATATTTTGGATGCAAATGCGACTTCATTGGCTGCCATGTTGCTACCAGTAGGTATTTTAGGTGTTTTCGCGTATCACAAAGCCGGACTAATTAATATTAAAGAATCTTTGTGGATTGCCTTGGGCTTATTTTTGGGTTCCTTCGCCGGTGGTGAGCTGGCTGTAAATATCAACGAGAAAATTCTGGCCTATTTCTATGTGGGAATTCTTTTTTACATTGCCTTGAGCTATTTTGATCTCTTTTCATACTTCCGGAAAAAGAAGGAAATTATACCCGTAGACTATTCAACAAAATCGAAACCTTACTGGATGTTTATTTTAGTGGGTGTTGGTGCAGGCGTTTTTGCCGGCCTTTTTGGAAAAGGTGGAGGAATAGTGATTGTCCCTTTACTGGTAGGCCTTTTTCATTACAAGCCCAAAGCTGCAGCAGCTACCTCCTTGGCTGCTTTGCAATTACCGGTTGGTTTGCCCAGTGTCCTCATCTACGCCAACGATGGACACTTGAATCTTTTATTTGCAGGATTGATAGCACTTGGTATTTTAGCCGGAGCGCTCGTCGGTTCAAAATTGGCCGTGAAATTGCCATCGGCTATGTTCAAAAAGGTCTTTGCTTTGTTTCTGATTGTTGTTGCCGTCTACATGCTTTCAAAATATATATAATTGAAAAACTTTGCGATGTCTATGTTTTTTACATACTTTTGATTCGTAAAATAACGAAATGATTCTACTATGTCTGAAGCTGAGGTATATTACACAGATAACCAGAAAAAAATGGCACGATATGCAAAAGCGCTATCTCACCCTGTACGGGTTTACATCCTGGATTATCTGGTGAAAAATATTGATAAATGTTGTTATAGTGGCGATATGGCAGAAAATTTGCCCATTGCACGATCCACTTTATCCGAACATTTAAAAGAATTGAAGCGTGCAGGTTTAATACAGGGCGAAATCAATCCACCCTACATTAAATACTGCATAAATCGCAGCAATTGGGAGGAAGCCCAACAATTAATGAATGTGTTTTTTAAACGGGTCATTCCGGAATCTTGTCAAATCTCATTGAAATAAAAATCAATCAAATAAAAAGATGGATATTAAAATTTTGGGCACCGGTTGCCCTAAGTGCAAGACACTTGAAAAGATGACACGTGAAGTAGTAGAACAAAACGGGGTGGAAGCCACGATTGGTAAGGTAGAAGATATCATGGAAATCATGAAGTATGGTATTATGTCTACGCCAGCTCTGGTTGTGGATGGAAAAGTGGTTATCAAAGGTCGCATCCCTTCTACTCAGGAAATCAAAACAGCCTTGGGGATTTAAAAAAAACAGGATTTTTAAAAACTATACGTATGAAAAAACTATTTTTAGTAACATTTGCCCTGATAATGATGGTGGGTGGCATTTCTTGCGATGCTAAGAGTGCCTCTAAAGCAAAGGTAAAGTCTGCCGTTTCTAACAAAGTGGAAGTCTATTATTTCCATTTTACCCGACGTTGCGTAACCTGCAATGCGGTCGAAGCGGAGACCAAAAAAGCCATTGAAGCGCTGTATCCTGTTTTGGTTAAAAGTGGAAACATCACTTTTAAAAGTTATAATCTGGACGATGAAAGCAGCAAAGAGATAGCTAAAAAGTGCGGTGCTGAAGGACAAAGTCTTTTGGTTATGAAAGGAACTAACCGTACGGACCTGACTTCTCAGGGTTTTATGTATGCTAGAAGCAATCCCGAAAAATTCAAGGCTGAACTAAAGAAAACAATTGATCCATTGGTTAAGTAATAGTTTTGAATTGATGGAATTCCTGCAAAATCTTTTGGATCATTCGCAATATGCATTCCTAACTGCAATAGTACTTGGGTTGATGACAGCCATCAGCCCATGCGCTTTGGCAACCAATATTACAGCTATTGGTTTTATCAGTCAGGATCTGGAAAACAGCAAACGTGTTTTCAGAAGTGGACTTCTATATACCCTTGGACGTGTTATTAGTTATACAGGTTTGGCTGTTTTGATCTATTTCGGTGCGAGCAAAATAGATATTTCTATGCTTTTTCAAGGTTGGGGAGAGAAAGTCCTTGGACCAGTGCTCATTATCATTGGATTGATGCTGCTTGGTGTTTTAAAAATAAAATTTCCGGCTTTTAGCACCCTGAGAGATAAAATAGGAAACAAGGGTAAAGGTAGTTATTGGAGTTCACTGTTATTGGGTATGGTTTTTGCCCTTGCATTTTGTCCTTACAGCGGAGTCCTCTATTTTGCCATGCTGATACCAATGACGATAGCAAGTCCAAGTGGTTTGTATTTGCCTATTCTATTTGCTGTAGCCACAGGTATTCCTGTTATCATTTTCGCTTGGCTACTGGCTTATGCAGTAGGTAATGTTGGCAAACTGTACAATCAGATCAAAACTTTCGAACTATGGTTTAGACGGGTAGTTGGTGTACTACTTATCGGTGTAGGTGTTTACTTTGTAATTCTATTTTATTTCTAAAATCAAAAATTTTAAATATATATTTCGTTTATTCACGAAATGATGAAAGTGTATGAAGTTAAATAAAAAATTATTAATTCCTTTCCTTTTATTGCCTGTTTGGTTTTTGATCTATTTCAATTTACAGCCAGTAACAGACTGGTTGATTGATACTGTTTTTCGTATGGAAAAAGGTTTGCATCTGACGGAAGCCGTTCGCTTTTTTATTTTTGAATTGCCCAAAGTCCTATTACTATTGACGCTTATCATTTTTTTCGTTGGTATTATTCGTTCGTACTTTACTGCCGAAAGGACACAAAAATTACTCGAAGGCAAATCAACTTTTACCGGTAATGTTTTAGCTTCCTTACTTGGAATCGTGACGCCTTTTTGCTCATGTTCAGCTATACCCCTTTTCCTTGGTTTCGTTGAATCTGGAGTGCCCTTAGGTGTCACTTTTTCATTCTTGATAGCTGCTCCAATGATCAATGAAGTGGCGGTGATCTTGCTTTTCGGATTGTTCGGATGGAAAGTTGCAGCGATTTATGTGGTTACTGGCTTAATCATTGCTATCCTGGCAGGTTGGGTGATTGGTAAATTAAAACTTGAACATTGGGTTCAGGATTGGGTGTATGCTACCAAAATAGGTACAATTGGTGAAGTTGATGAAAAACTCAAGTTCTCCGATCGCATCCGTTTTGGTTATGACGCTGTTAAAGAGATTGTGAGCAAAGTATGGATATACGTCGCTGTCGGTATTGCCGTGGGTGCAGGTGCACATGGTTTTGTTCCTGAAGATTTCATGGCTGCGTTAATGGGTAAAACAGCATGGTACAGTGTGCCCCTATCCGTCCTGATTGGTGTTCCATTGTATTCTAATGCTGCAGGAATCATTCCAATTGTTTCAGTTTTGATTGAAAAAGGCGCATCACTTGGTACATCTCTGGCATTTATGATGGCAGTAATTGGTTTGTCACTTCCAGAAATGATTATCCTTAAAAAAGTGTTGAAACTCCCACTTATTTTGACCTTTGTGGGTATTGTGGCTACCGGAATTATGATTGTGGGTTATTTGTTTAATTTCTTATTTTAATTTTTTAAAAAAAATACTACTTTTATCCGAATATATGACGTATGTTTACGCCATAAAACATAAACCAATGATAAAGAAAGAAAATTTTGATTCTGAATTGCAAGATCTGGCACAATTTGCAAAGGTCCTGTCGCATCCGGCCCGTTTAGCCATACTTAAATATCTGGCCGAAGCCAAAACGTGTATTTCCGGTGATATTTCTGAAGTAATACCTTTAAGTCGTACTACCGTTTCCCAACATCTGAAAGAGTTAAAAGACATGGGGCTGATTCACGGTGAAATAGACGGAATTAAAGTAAATTATTGTCTTTGCTGTTCTTCAATAGACCGATATCTAAAATTGTTAGAGGTTTTCTTCGAACCAATAAAGGCAGTTAATGTTGGAGATTGCTCCACTGATTGTCAAACAACTTCAACTAAAATATAATTTATGAAAGTACTTATTCTCTGCACTGGAAACAGCTGCCGAAGCCAAATGGCACATGGTTTTTTACAATCTTTCGATAAAAATCTGACCGTATGTTCAGCAGGTACCCAAGCATCCGGAAAACTGAATGAAAAGGCAGTTGCTGCCATGAAAGATGCTGGAATTGATATTAGTCACCACACTTCCGATTCGGTTGAAAAATACATTGAGGAAGCTTGGGATTTTGTGATCACGGTATGTGGTGGTGCTAATGAAGCATGTCCGGCTTTTATCGGGAAAGTTAAAAACCGTTTGCATATTGGATTTGATGATCCCAGTCACGCAACTGGAACGGATGAATTTATCTGGAGTGAATTTATTCGGGTACGAGATGAAATCAAAGCAGGTTTCTATCAGTTTTATGTGGAACAAATACAGTCAAAATAATTCAATCAACAGCTTATGTCTTCAACAAAACGTTTAGGTTTTTTAGATAGATACCTCACCCTGTGGATATTTTTAGCCATGTTTATTGGTGTATTTGCCGGTTGGTTTAGTCCTTCTGTTTCTGATTTCTGGAACAGTATGTCTTCTGGTACAACCAATATTCCTATCGCTATTGGTTTGATTGTAATGATGTATCCACCTTTGGCCAAAGTCAAATACGAAGAATTGGGTGATGTTTTCCGCAACACCAAGGTTCTTGGATTGTCATTGATTCAAAACTGGGTGATTGGACCTATTTTAATGTTTTTGCTTGCGGTCGTGTTCCTTCAATTCAACATAGACTATATGTATGGTCTGATCCTGATAGGTTTGGCACGATGCATTGCCATGGTCATTGTATGGAACGATCTGGCTAAAGGTGATACCCAATATGCTGCTGGACTGGTCGCATTCAACTCTATTTTTCAAGTATTGTTTTTCTCCGTTTATGCCTGGTTTTTTATAGCCATATTGCCTGGTTGGTTTGGACTACCAGTAAGCAATGCTGTGGCACAAATTACCATTGCAACCATCGCTAAAAGTGTTTTTATTTATCTGGGAATACCATTTATTGCGGGTTTCCTGACCAGATATACATTGATTCGTGTGAAAAGCAAAGTTTGGTATGAAACTAAATTTATTCCTAAAATTAGCCCGTTGACATTGGTAGCTCTGCTATTTACCATCATTGTCATGTTCTCATTGAAGGGAGAATCCATCGTGAAAATTCCTTTTGACGTATTGCGGATAGCCATTCCTTTGATTATTTACTTTGTTGTGATGTTTGCGGTGTCCTTTTTTATGAGTAAAAAGTCCGGTGCTACCTATGAACAGTCCACTACCCTTTCGTTTACAGCTGCTAGTAATAATTTTGAGCTGGCTATAGCTGTAGCTATTTCAGTATTCGGAATCAATTCCGGCGAAGCATTTGTAGCGGTTATTGGACCTTTGATTGAAGTACCGGTGATGATTGCACTGGTCAATGTAGCTCTAAGAATCAAAAAGATCTGGATGTAAATCCAAAGTTTGCTTACATATCCATTAATTAATTTTTTATCTTTATACGAAAAAATTCAATACAAGAACTTGCATGACTGAACACTTACCCGAGATTCTTATATTTAAGGTTGAAAACCAACGATTTGCCATTCGTTTAAAGGCAGTTGACCGGGTAATACGAGCAATAGCTGTTACCAAGCTAACCAATTCACCAGGTTTTATTGAAGGCGTGATTGATTATTTCGGAGAGATTATTGCTGTCCTTAATATGAGAAAACGATTTGGTTATCCTTTGCAGGAACTGAAATCTAGCAACCACTTTATTCTCGCCAATACCACTCATCGAAAAATTGCTTTAATCGTCGATGTGGTAGAAAACATGATTGTGCCAGATCCAGATGATTTTTATAAGTCTACAGAATTGGATGCTGGCTTGGAATTATTCACTGTCTTGCGGGATGATGATGGTATTATCTTAATAAATGACTTGGAAAAATTATTGAGTCAATCTGAAGAAATACTATTGGACATTGATATTGAAAAGAACATTGAGTCAACCAGTTCTTTATGAAAGAAGACAATTATTTATCTAAAATAAGTCTTCGAATTACTGAAATATTTGGCCTACAATTTCAGTTTAATCAATACGTTGATATGGAAAGGCGTCTGATTGCTGCAGCAAATGATCTAAAAAAAAATCCTAGTATTTCTACTATTTTCGAATGGCTTTCAAAATCTCATTTTTCAATCCACGAATTACATACTTTATCGACTCATTTAACGATTGGTGAAACCTATTTTTTCCGGGAAAAACCGGCATTGGAACTATTAATTCATCAGATAATTCCTGAATTAATAAAACAAAGACGTGGCAAAAACAACCAACTGAAAATTTGGAGTGCAGGTTGTAGTTCAGGAGAAGAACCCTATACATTGGCTATTCTCCTAAAAGAACATTTTCCTGAATTAAACGATTGGAATGTAAAAATTCTTGCGACAGACATCAGTCCTTTAGCCATTCAAAAAGCATTGCAAGGCGAATATACTGATTGGAGTTTTCGAGAAATTGAGCCAGCAATAAAAGACAAGTATTTTACACCATCGAAAAAGAATTGGAGCATTATTCCCGAAATAAAAAAGATGGTAACTTTTTCCTATTTGAACCTTTCAGAAAATTCATATCCATCCATCCATACAGATACAAACGATATAGATGTCGTGTTTTGCAGAAATGTAATGATGTATTTTACACCCCAGGTTATAAATGACGTAAGTGCGCGGTTTCATGATTCGTTGAATGATAATGGCTGGTTAATAACCAGTCAGGTAGAGTTAAATGATACCTATTTTTCGAATTTTGTACGAGTAAATTACTGTAATGGATTATTTTATCAAAAAACAAAAAAAACAGATGAAGTAATAATAAAGCCAGTTGTTAACAATGTCCGCATTCTACCTGTAACTATTAAAAAGAGAGAAGCAAAAAAAGTCGTATTTGAAGAAACTGTTGATCGTATTGGAAAATCGTTATTGGATGCTAAGTCACATGAAAAGATATATTCAAAAGAAATTGAACCAGTTGAATTATTTGTTAAAGGTCATTATTTGCAATGCATCGACATGTGTTTGCACTTCATTACACTTGGTAAAATATCGAATGAAATCTTCTCCATTCTAGTTAAATCCTACGCAAACTTGGGGTTAATGTCTGAGGGAGAAAAAGTGATCGATAAAATTATCAATACCAACCGTGCTACACCTGAAATGTATTATATTTATGCCAGTTTATTGAATGAACAAAACGAATTAGAGCAGACTGAAGTCAATTTAAAAAAAGCAATCTATCTGAATCACAAACACGTTTTATCTCATTTAATGTTGGGGAATGTTTATCAAACAAAAGGTGTAATGAAAATGGCAATAAAACATTTTGAAACCACAATGGTCTTACTCGAAGAATACAGAGATCAGGAGGTTATTCCTCAATCGGAAGGTATAACGGCAGGAAGAATTAAGGAATTAACTGAACAACTAATAAGGAAACTTTAAATGCAAGACGATCAATCAATATTGTTGGAAAGAGCGAAATTTTATGCAGGCCGCAAAGTCGATAAGAATGTACAAACCGAAGAAGTCATTTCGGTTGTCGAATTTTTGCTGGCTCCAGAACGATTTGCTTTTGAAGAGAATTTTATTGCTGAGGTGCTTCCGTTAAAACAAATTACCACCATTCCAGGAACACCTGCTTATGTAATGGGCGTAATCAATTTTCGGGGTAGAATTGTTTCCATTCTAAACTTAAAGACCCTTTTTAATTTGAAAGAAAGAGGATTAACTGAATTAAACAAGGTTATCATTTTAAAAAATAAGCGGATGGAATTTGGTATTGTTGCAGATGCAATTATCGGAAATAGAGCGATTGTACTTCATGGTTTTAGCCCACCACCCATAACCTTAGACTCTATAGGCCATGACTTTATCACAGGAATTACACCCGATGGGCTCATTTTGTTAAATGCAATGAACCTATTGTCAAGCAATAAAATATAATAATAAATCATACTTTTTAAAAGGAGGAAAACCCAATGAATCTAATAAACAAACTTAGCACCAAAGCAAAATTGAAATTTGGTTTTGGTATAATTATCACCTCAATTGTAATCTTGATCGTAGTTTCAATTTCAAGTCTTAAAATGATGGATAATTCGGATAATCAAATAAAAAAAATAGATACTATAATCCGAAACTTAACTCAATTGCGCTCCGACGAAAATAGATTGAGATCATTAACATTAGAACTATTGTTTGTTAATGATAAAATCTATATTGATACATTAAAAGCAAATATCAACTTTAGTACAACTGAAGTTGATATAAGAATAAGTGCAATTGATAATGCATTAAACATTTTCCCAGATCAGAAAAATCAATTCAAAAATCTTACGCTTGACATTAAAAAATACAATACCAACCGAAGTTTTATTGTGAAGTTGGGAAATGAAGGGAAAATTGCAGAAGCTAATGATTTTTTAAAAAACGTTCAAAGTCCATTATATAATACTATTAGAAAAAGTCTTCTTGATTTGGAAAAAAAACTTGACAAAATTGCGGAACAATATACAAAACACAATGTGTCTTTAACCAAAATACTTTATTTAAACTTATTTTTATTAGGATTGGCGATAATAGTAATCTCCTTATTGCTTGCTGTTTCTATGATTAAAATGCTCCGTAAAATATCGTATGAAATCAAAAATGGAGTCACTATTTTAGGGACATCGGCTGCTGAAATTCTAAGTACAGTTACAGAAATTTCAACCGGTGCAGCTGAAACGTCTACTTCAGTCTCTGAAATTACAACGACAGTGGAAGAAGTGAGACAAACGTCTGTTGTTTCCAACCAAAAAGCTCAATTACTCCTGGATAGTTCCCAAAGGGCAGCCACTTCTGTTGACCAGGGAAGAGAATCTATTCAAGAAGTTATTGTTTCTATGAAAAAAATTGATGCTCAAATGGGTATAATTTCCGATACTGTTCTAAAATTATCAGATCAGAATCGTACCATTGGAGAGATTACCACCAGTGTAGCCGATATCGCCGATCAATCAAATTTATTGGCCGTAAATGCAGCTATCGAAGCAGCAAAGGCTGGTGAACATGGAAGAGGATTTACGGTAATTGCTCAAGAAATCAGAAGCTTAGCCGATCAATCCAAGAAAGCGACAGCTCAGGTTAAAGAAATATTAAATGAAATCAATAAATCGGTAAATCGAGCGGTTGGTGTTACAGAGCAAGGTAGCAGAACCGTTGAAGAAGGACGAAATCTGGTTTCACAAAGTGGTGAAGTCATCGAACTCCTGGCTGAAAATGTGGAAGAAACAGCACAGGCATCCATTCAAATATCCTCCTCTAATCAACAACAAATGGCTGGTATGGAACAGGTTGTTCCTGCAATGGAAAATATAAAAATTGCAAGTCAGCAAAATCTTACAGGCATTAAACAAGCTCAGGCAGCAGCACATGAATTGAATACTTTAGGTAAGAATCTGAAAGAAATCATTGAAAAATTTAATCTGTAATTTATGATGGATCAAGATCAGGAAAGCTTTTTAAATGAACTCCTTGATGATTTTAAAATTGAAGCATCCGAGCATTATCAAGCCATCATTGCTGGCCTTATCGTTTTGGAAAAAACGGATGATATTTCCATTCAAAAATCTGAAATTGAAAAGATATTCAGGGAAGTACATAGTTTAAAGGGCGCCTCGCGGGCAGTTAATTTGATGGATATCGAAAAACTGTGCATGAGCCTGGAAACTGTTTTCAATAGTCTTAAAAAAGGAGAATCAACACTTTCCCCCCCCTTATTTGATGCATTTCATAAAGCGACTGATTTATTGTTTTTATTACTTACGGATATTAATCAAAATAGTAAAAATAAAGGCAGTTATAATTTAAACCAGATTTGTAGAAATATAGAATTTGCACATAAAAATTCTATTAAATCTGGAGAAAATAGTGAAATAATTAGACAAGATTCAGCAATTGAAATAAATGTTCAAAAAGAGAAAATCAAGGTAGAAACTCCAATTTTTAATCCTATAATAAATCAAACCGTACGAATCTCAGTTAATAAATTAAGCAGTTTGTTAATTCAATCCGAAGAACTACTTTCCATAAAATCGACATTCAATTATTTTGCAAAGGAGTTGCAAAATATGAACCATCAATATTCAATATGGAATAGAAATCAAATTTCAAGAGATGAAGGTATCAAAGATATTGAATTCCGAAAAAAACACGAAAGTGAATTGTCTAGAATCTATAAAGAAATAGCTAAATTTCAGCATGACACAGGCTTAATGATCGATGAATTATTGCATGATATTAAAACGACTCTACTTTTCCCCTTTTCTTCCATGCTCGGCATATTTCCAAAATTAGTCCGAGACTTGAGTAAGGAATATTCGAAAGATATTGAATTAGTCATTAGTGGTGATAGCATTGAAATCGATCGGCGAATACTAGAAGAGCTAAAAGACCCTTTGATTCATTTGATTCGTAATAGTATTGACCATGGTATTGAAAACTCAAATGATCGGCTAAAAAAAGGAAAACCGGCTAAAGGTAAAATTGAACTAACTATTCTACAAAATATTGATAAAAAGATTCAGTTGCTACTAAAGGATGATGGTGAAGGACTTGACAAGACTAAAATAGTAAATGAGGCTCTTAAATCAGGCATCCTAAAGCAAACTGAGGTTGAAAAATTATCCGATAAAGAAATTTATTCTTTGATTTTTCAATCTGGATTATCAACAAGCTCATTTATTACAACTATTTCTGGTAGAGGATTGGGAATGGCCATCGTAGCTGAAAAAGTTAACAATTTGGGTGGTAGTATCGAATTAGAAACCACTAAAGATGTAGGCACTACCTTCATTTTGTCACTACCGCAAACACTTTCAACATTTAGAGGTATCTTATTAAAAACAGCAGAACAACATTTTATTATCCCTTCACTTGCCGTTGAAAGAGCTATTCGCATTAAATATGCAGACATAAAAACTGTTGAATCTAGAAAAACAATATGTTACAATGATGAAACCATTGCATTGACTTTTCTGTGGGACGTATTAAAAATAACTACCGCAAAAAAGAAAAACAATACAGACGATTATTTGCAGCTAATCATTCTTTCCATTTCAAAAAGAAAAATTGCCTTTGTAGTAGATGAAATTTTAGGAGAACATGAAGGTATTGTGAAAGATTTAGGATTGCAGTTGTCGCATGTGACGAATATCGCAGGAGCAACAATTTTAGGTAATGGAAGAGTCGTTCCAATACTTAATCCTTCAGAATTAATTGATACAGCATCTCAAAATACGTATTCTACAGATTATTTGTTGGGAAATGCACCCATAACAGAAGATTTTGTACAAAAAAGAATCTTAGTTTCTGAAGATTCAATTACTATTCGAACCCTACTCCGAAATTTTATTGAAAATGCCGGTTTCTACGTCAAAACAACTGTTGACGGTATGGAAGCTTATGAAGTTTTACAAAATGAAACATTTGATTTAATCGTTTCAGATATAGAGATGCCTCGAATGAATGGTTTTGAATTAACAGCCAAAATTCGTGAAAACTCAAAATACACCGATTTACCCATTATTTTGGTTACTGCACTTGAAACTGCCGACGATAGGCAACGTGGGTTGGAAGTAGGTGCGAATGCCTATATTATAAAAAGTAGTTTCGAGAAAAGCAATTTAATTGAAACCATTCAACGATTGATATAATAATCATTTATGTCGGAAAATAAAATTAAAGTTTTAATTGTTGAAGACACCTTGGTTGCACAAAAATTACTCAGTAAAATGATTGTAAATGATGAGCGATTCGAGTTGATTGATGTGGTTGAAAATGGAAAACTAGCATGTGAATATGTTCAAAGGTATAAGCCAGATGTGATTAGCATGGACATTATAATGCCCGTAATGGATGGCGTTGAAGCTACCCGAAAAATTATGCGCGAAAACCCGGTTCCAATTGTTATTGTCAGTAGTTTATACCAAGTATCCGAGATTGATATGGCTATGAAGGTATTTGAAGCAGGGGCTGTATCTATTATACCCAGGCCATATGGTCCAGGCCACCAAAAATATGATTGGTCAGCTCGACAATACCTGAACACACTAAAATCAATGTCTGAAATTAAAGTTGTTAGAAGGAATGGACTAGAGTATAAAAAAAATGATCAAAAAGAAATCGATACTAAATATAATTCATCCGATAAACAGTATAATCAGCATTTTGAAGTTTTAGCTATTGGTGCATCAGCTGGTGGCCCTGAAGGTTTATCAACCATACTTTCGGGTTTACCAATCGATTTTCCAGTTCCAGTTTTTATTGTCCAACACATTGATAGTCATTTTGCTGAGGGTTTTGCAAGCTGGCTGAATACCTCCTCAAATCTACCTGTAAGCATTGCTAAAAATGGTGAAAAAGCATTACCGGGTCATGTCTACCTACCCCTTGGCAATCAACATTTAACTGTTACCGAGAATGGTATTATTTCCACAAACTTAGAAATTACAATCAATGGATTGAGGCCTTCTGTTGATGTACTTTTCAGAAGTATTGCCAACGTCTATGGTAAAAATTCGTTGGCTGTATTATTATCTGGTATGGGTAAGGACGGTGCTGTCGGATTAAAAAACTTATTTGATTTAGGTGCTTTTACCATTGCTCAGGATGAAAATAGTTGCCTGGTATTCGGAATGCCTGGTGAAGCAGCAAAAATTGGTGCTGTTTGTAAATTATTATCACCTCCACAGATCCTTTTAGAAATAAATAAATTAATAAAATATAAATAATATGATTGCTTTTTCTCATTCAATTTTAGAATCCGGTTATATTTTGGCTATAGAAGATTCATTGGTTCAAGCTAAAAGATTGGAACATTTTTTCAAAGAATATCAAATAAACTATCAACTATTTGTGAATGCAGAAGATGCATATCAAGCTGTATTAAACGAAAAGCCTGAATTAATAGTTAGTGACATTATCATGCCAGGCATGGATGGATATGAATTTTGCAAATTGATTAAAGAAAACAAAGAACTTTCACATATTCCTGTTATATTACTCACTTCATTACAGGATCCGCAAGATATAATTATGGGCTTACAATCCGGAGCCGACAATTTTATAACTAAACCCTACGATGAAAAGTACTTGTTTTCACGAATTCAATACCTTTTGATTAACCGCGATATTCGCTTTGCCGGAAGTGCTGAAATGGTTATTGAGTTGGTTTTCCATGGTCAAAAATACCACATCAATTCCGATAAGAAACAAATTTTAGATTTATTGCTATCGGTTTACGAAGCAGCAATTCAACGCAACAATGAGTTAATTACGACTAAAGCTCAACTAGAAATTGTTAATGAAAACCTCAAACAAGCAAATCAAGATCTGGAAGCTTTTTCACGTACTGTTTCTCACGACTTAAAATCTCCTTTGACAGAAATTATTGGATATTCCGATTTATTAATAACAGACAATGAAAACGGCATTAATGATGATTCCAAAGAATTTTTGAAAACTATTAATAAATCCGCTTGGACTATGTCTAATCTTATTCAGGATTTACTTCAGTTTTCCAGATCTGGTTTAGTCAATTTAGAACAAGAACCAGTCAATCTAAGTGAGATAGCACAAGAAGTAATGGATACGATTCTGCTAAAAGACTTTACCAGAAATGTGATTGTTCAAATCGACAAGGATATGTATTCAAAAGCTGATCCACAAATGATTCGAGTAGTATTGGATAATCTACTGGGAAATGCTTATAAATATTCTTCGTTAAATGCCAATGCTGAGATTAAATTTGGAAAGAAAGATTATTATGGAAAAGATCTTTTTTATGTAAGTGATAATGGCACCGGTTTTGACATGAATAAGGCAGAAAAACTATTTCAACCATTTCAACGATTTCATTCAGCTGAACACTTTAATGGAACTGGTGTGGGGTTATCAACTGTGAAAAGAATTATTGAAAAACACGGTGGACAAATTTGGGCTGAATCTGAAGTTGGGAAAGGAGCTACTTTTTACTTCTTGCTGTAGACATTATTTAATTTTCAGTTTCATTCCTATCTTCAGGTTTGAACTCTCTAAATTATTTAATTCCTGAATTTGCTTAACAGTAGTACCATGTCGTCGGGCAATATCGTATAAAGTGTCGCCTTTCTGAATTGTTATAATGTCATTGGTAAGTTTGACCAGTGTTTTTTCTTCTGTCTTGGAATCATCTTTAATTAAAATGACTGGTACGTTTGCTAACACAGCATTTTTAACTGTACAAGTATTGAAATTAAAGTATTTTTCAGGGTTTTGAGGAACATTGCATAGTCTTACCTCAAAATGTAGATGATCCGTTGAAGCACGACCCGTTCTTCCTCCCAAACCAACTACTTGGCCTGCAATCACACTGTCTCCAGCATTTACCAAACATTTACTTAAATGCCCATAATATGTTTGTAAGCTATTTGGATGTTTCAGTATAACCAAATTACCATAACCAGAATAACGGGAAGCTTTTGCAACAATGCCACTGTAAGCAGCTCTGACTGTATCGCCTTTATGCAATTTAATGTCTGTACCTGTATGGTGATGGCATCCTCTGTATCCAAAGGGACTTATTACTTTTCCTTTGATTGGAGCAAACTCACTTGCAACAGTGGTATCGGGTGTTAACGTAAATAATGGTTTATCTATTCTAGTAAGGTGAAAAGCTGGTGATGCGCCATTGCTGATATTGCAACCGCAAATTAGAAAACAAATCATGAACGAAAAACGTATTAATTCGTTTTTCGTCAAAATAGTAGAAAGTGTATTAATTTTTAAAAACCTCATGTTCAATAGTTTAATCTCATCGAAGTCATGGTTTAGATTCAGCAAATGACTAAACTTTGTTTCAATTTTTTACTTAGATGTAAGAGATGATTATTACAAATATAAAAAAAAAACTTCAAATCTGCTACTTTTGTATAGTTGGAATGCCCCCTACTATGAAGGTCGGTCATTTAGTTTTCTTATCTAAATACTTTATAAGATGAGCGTAACTCTGTAATGTTTAGAAACATTACATAAAAAACCAAAGGGATTCTGTACGTTAGTTGGTTTGCATGGTTTAAATTGCTGAATAAGGCTTTTTTGTGATGATTTATAGTTTTTTGACAATCTTATACCATTAAAAAGTGATATCTGAAATCCGGAATGACTCTTTATTTGGTTAATGATTTGGATAAACATTTTGTAATAAAGTTGTATTTTTACACACTAACTTTTCAAGAAAGCCTAATGAAAACGTATACTTCGCTCCTACTTTTTTTATTTGTAGTTTTCCAGATAGCTTGCGCGCAACAGGGTAAGTACCGTTTAATTGTAGGGACCTACACCAATACCGGTAAAAGTCAGGGTATTTACCTGTATGATGTGGATATAAAAACGGCTACATCCACCAAAGCCTTTCTAATGGCAGGTATTGTCAATCCGAGTTACCTGGCATTGACTGCTGATAAAAAATTTGTCTACGCTGTTAGTGAAGATGGTTCAAACAGTCTGGCAAATGCCTTTTCATTTGATGAAAAAAATTCCAGCTTAAACTTTTTGAATAGCATATCGACCTTGGGATCAGACCCGTGCTATATATCGGTAACCAAAAAACATGTTTTTACAGCCAATTACAGTAGTGGAAGTATTTCTGTCTTTGGCAGAGGTACCGACGGAACATTGACAGAATTGGTTCAACAAATACAGCATACCGGTAAAGGTCCAAATTCGGAGCGTCAGAAAGAACCTCATGTACATCAAACGATCCTTTCACCCGATGGAAATTATTTGATTTCAAATGATTTAGGCACAGATCAAGTGACAGTCTACAGCTATTCTCCCAAAGCAGTATTAGGGGTTTTGACTCCTTGGGATACGCTTAAAGTAAAACCAGGGAGCGGTCCACGCCATCTTATTTTCAGTAAGAATGGTAAAAAAATCTATTTATTGCACGAACTGGATGGAACATTATCAGTCGTTGCTGTGAAAAATGGCAAACTAAGCCTCATTCAGGAAACAACCATTAGAAGCAAAGGTGAAATCAAGGCTAGTGCTGCTGATATCCATCTTTCACCGGATGGTAAGTTTTTATATGCAACCAATCGTGCACCGGCAAATACTATTACCTGTTTTTCCGTAGCTAAAAATGGTCAACTTACATTGGTACAACAAATCCAGTCAGGTGGAGACGGTCCTCGAAATTTTTCAATGACACCTGATGGAAAATATCTTTTCATTGGTAACCAAAACTCAGACAACGTTGCTATTTTTAAGCGAGACATCCAAAAGGGGCTTTTATCAGATACCCATCAGCGTATAGGAGTACCTGTACCGGTCTGTTTGATTTTTTATTAACAACTGCAAATGTTTTTTACATACATTTGTATGCATGTAATTCAGCAATCATTTAAATTTAAAAATAAAGTATCTACACATGAAAAAACATTTTCTACTAGGACTCTTATTCGTGTCCTATTGTTTCTTTACCAGAGCTCAAACGGAAACAGATTTTACCGATATCACTGGTGGAAAAGTCACTGCACAATACAATGATGCTCCTGACGGAGAAGGTGCCATTAAGTTGATTGATAATTCATCAGAGACTAAGACCTTAACTTTTCATTCAAATGCATGGATTCAATTTCAATCTCCCAAACCGTATTGTATTTCAAGATACACGATGACTTCGGGTGACGATGCTGAAGAGCGTGATCCATTAAATTGGGAATTGTCCGGTTCTAACAATGGAGTTACATTTTACCCAATTGACAAAAGAGAAAACGAGGATTTTTCCTCCCGTGGATTGAAAAGATCATTTACAATAAGCAACAACAACACCTCTTATTTGTATTATCGATTAACGATGACCAACAACATGGGGCCGATATTACAAATGTCTGAATTGGAATTATTTGGAATAGAAGGACAACCATTTAAAGATGTTTTTGCCGATTTTACCCTTGATTCCTATTTAGTCACAGGCGATTTGATATCTTTTACCAATGCATCAATGAATACAACCACAAGCAAATGGATTTTTAAAGGTGGTAATCCATCCACGAGCACGGAGGTCAATCCAAAGGTTGTTTTCAATAAACCTGGAACCTATAAGGTTAAACTGATTGCATCCAATGGAAAAAAGAAAACAGTTAAAATGATGAGCATTACTGTTAAGGATGTCAATGACTGGTCCACTTTTGTATTTCCTGTAATAAAATTGGATTGTTCAAATACTGCTAACGCCGGTTATCTGAAATACCAGTCAATGGTCTATAAAAAAGGTTTTAAAAGCATTGAGGATTTTGTTCAGAATTGCTGTTTGGTTATAGCCAAAAAATTGTATCGCACTGTTGATGAAGCCAATGAACATAACGTAAAATCGGTAAACTATCTTTTAAGAGAAGGTGGTTACATTTCCTATGAAAACAATATGTTTCCAGCAATTGAAATTGGATTTGATATGGATTATCTGAATAAATTTGCTCAAACTCACCCAGATTCAGTGGCTGCAGATGAGGTTTATGGGATTTTATGTCATGAGCTATGTCATGGGTATCAAAATTGGCCTAAGAATGCCGGTGAGTATGGAAAACCCAATGAATGCTTTGGTTTTGTGGAAGGTACAGCCGACTTAGCCAGATTATTGACAGGTGGTTTTAATCCTAAAAGATATCCCAGAGTTGGTGGTACTTTTCTGGATGGCTACAATACAACGGGTTTTTTCTATTTGTGGATAAATGAAACAAAAGATGCCAATTTTTTGCAGAAAATAAATAAATCGGCCAAAACTATGGATACCTGGTCTTTGGAGGCTTTGACGCAAGAATTGTTTGGCGCATCTGCAAAATCGTTGTGGGACGAGTATCAGTTGGCTATTCCGGCAATAGTAGAAAAGTCAAAGAAGGCAGATAACATTTCGAGTAAGTAATCGTTTTCTTTAAATATAAAACCTCTTTATAAATGCTTATCTAAAAGCGTTATAAAGAGGTTTTTTTTATTCTGAGGGATTCTTACTTCAAAGCTCCCATCTCAAACTCCAGCTTACCACCATTCATTATTTCCTGATGCGTAATAAACTTCTTATCCAGTATCTTTCCGTTTAGCTTAACAACTTTAACGTAACAATTGGGATCAGATAGATTCTTGGCTTCCATTGTGAATTTCTTGCCATTGGGCAAATCCAGAGAGGCATAGGACAATTGAGGAGCACCTAATACATAGTCTCCACCACAAGGATTAACCGGATAAAAGCCCATGCACGAGAATACATACCAGGCAGACATCTGACCGCAATCGTCGTTTCCTTTCAATCCATCTGGTTTGTTTTCGTAGTATTCATCCACGACCTTTTTAATGAGGACATCCGTCTTGTATGGTTTGTCCGTAAATTTATACAAATAAGGTACATGGTGACACGGTTCATTTCCATGCCAATATTGTCCGATAGTACCCAAAATAGACCAATTCGAGCTGGTACAAATGGGTTTAGCAAATGGAGAAAACATAGAGTCCAACTTGGCAGAAACAGCCATGGGACCACCCATCATTTGAATCATTCCAGGGACATCTTGTTGAACATGAAATAGGTAATGCCAGGAATTGCCTTCCGTGAAATCGGATTCAGCCACCCATTCTCCGTCTATATCAGCTGGATTAACATTTTTCTTAAATTCACCATTTGCATTTCGTCCAGCCATAAATCCAGTTTCCGGATTGTATACATTTCGGTAATACTGAGAACGTTTCATGAAGAAGTTCGTATCATCAGTCAAATTCAGCGTTTTGGCATATAGACCTGCACAATAATCGTCGTAAGAACCTTCGAGCAGACGTGATACTGTTTCACGGCTATCATCAATAGTCGAAAGTTGTACATCGTAAGGAATGTAGCCATATTGATCTATCAGCTGGGTATGATTGCGGTAATGAGGCTTTGTAGCAGTGGTATTGATGGCTTCATAGACTTGTTCTTTGGTGTAATTGGGCACTTGGATGCCCTTCAGATAAGCATCCACCATGACCGGGATGGCATGATTTGCTATCATTGTGTGCGTTTCCTGCCCCCACAGCCCCCATCTGGGAAGGTATTTGTTTGATTCTTTGGGGTTATTCTTATCCACTGACTTATGGCTGTAATTATCCATCATGGAGGCTATAATTTCCCCTGCAATTTGGGGATGAAGTATGGTGTAAAATGGATGAGCAGCACGGTAGGTATCCCATAAAGATAGAGTGGAATAGTATTTACCGGAGGATGCCTGGTAGATGCTGTCGTTTTCAGCGCGGTATTGACCATTCACATCGGCTATATTATTGGGCTGAATGTACATATGATACAATGAGGTGTAAAAAGAAATCATTTCATCTTTATCGCCCTTCACTTCCACTTTTGATAAAATAGCATTCCATTCCTGATTGGTTTTGGTTTTAACCTGGTCGAATGTTCCCCAACCCATTTGTTCCGTTTTTAAATTCTTTTTGGCATTCTCAATGCTGGTGGTGGATACGCCAATCATTACCTCCAGATTCAGATCATTTTTCATATCAAAATGAAGTAGGTAACGTGGAGCCTTTTCCTTGGATGAAGGAGGTGTCAACGTTTTTGCATCCTGAATTTTCTTATTAAAGCGAATCACGTAAAAAAGTTTACGTCGTGCCCATTCTCTGCCCTGTCTATAACCAGAAATAGTATAATCATCTTCGACGGTTTGAGATGCTTCCAAAACATTGTCGGAAACGGAATTCATATCCCATCTCACACCGTATTGCAAGTCAATCAAGAGTTGAGCGGACTTGGAATCTTCAAAAGTATATCTATGGTAGGTATAATGTTTATCTGTTGTCAGCTCCACTTTTACATGGTTGTCATTCAATAAAACAGCGTAATAACCTGGTGTGGCTTGTTCGTTGGCTTTGTCGAAGGACGAACGGAAATTGGCTCTGTCTGAAGGGTCAATCACTCTGTTGCAAAAAGGCATTAGCAAGATGTCTGACAAAGAAGGACACCCCACTCCATTAAGGTGTGTTTGCGTAAACCCCCAGATAAAAGGATCATTGTACTGATAGCCGGCCACATGGTACCCTTCATACCCTTTGTAATATGTTCCGTAAGACTCAGGGCTTGCCTGAACCATGCCCATTGGCGATGTTGCACCCGGAAAAGTATGGCCTTCCAGTAGAGTACCAATAAACGGATTTACAAACTGCGTGAAGTCTTTAACGGCATTGATAGAAACAAAAGGGATAAATAAGAATGATAAAAAGCAGGATGTAATTTTCTTCATTGGATCAGATTTTAAAGGGTATAAAGATACAATAATTGAATAAAAAAGCTATTTTTACAGCCGGCAAATTCTAGATTCAAAAGCCTCACTGATGACCTATAAGAACTATTTAATCGAAGAATTTGATGTAGTTGTTAAGACTGCAGAATTCGAAAATAAGACTCAGATGGATGAAATTCATTTGATGTTGTATCCAGGTAAACACTACAAAAGTTTTGACGAACAACAAACGAATCTTCAACTTGCTATTTGTAAAATTCTGACTTTACCAGGATTTAAAGGTTTTAATGTGGTTTTCAAACGCTATTTTCTAAGTGATGCCGCCAATCAGGCTCTCTTTATTGAAAAAGCAGAAAGATCACAAGATTATGCGCTTTCTACGGTTCAGCAACAACCTTTGAACGGTTCCAAAGTAGGTGTTTGGGTTTATTTACTCAAAGATGAACCTTTTAAGGAAGCGCTAGAAACGTCCTCAGTACAAAGAAACCGTTACAAGCACCTTTGGACAACTTTGCTTAGAAAGCTCGAGGGAAACACCGCAGAACAGACCAGAGATATCCTAGAACACTATAAAACGATCCTTTCATCTAAAGGTTTGAATATCAAAGATCATTGCATCAGAACCTGGATTTTCGTTCAAAACGTGGATGTTCATTATGCAGATGTGGTCAAAGCCCGTAAATTAGTGTTCAACCAGGAAGGTATGAATGAAAATACGCACTATATTTCCTCCACATGTATAGAAGGAAAAGGTCCCTACCCTGTTTCCAATGTGCTTTTCGATGGTTATGCCATTGATGGTCTGGACGAAGGACAAGTCGCATTTTTACATGCACCGACCCATCTCAGCTCCACCATTCTTTATGGTGTTACTTTTGAAAGAGGCACTTCCATCACTTATGGAGACCGACGTCACATTTTTATTTCTGGTACAGCAAGCATAGACAAAAATGGAGAAATCGTCTATCCAAATAATATAGACCTGCAATTGCAACGAACGCTTGAAAATGTCGGAGTCTTGTTGAAAGAAGCCGGTGCGGGTTTCGAAGACATCGCACAAATGGTCATATATTTGCGTGATACATCCGATTTCGCGTGGGTACATGAGACTATGGAAACAACTTATCCTGAACTACCCAAAATCATTGTTCTGGCCCCAGTATGTCGTCCCGGATGGTTGATTGAAATGGAATGCATAGCCATTATTCCATTTCAAGATGATCGGTTCAGAAATTTCTAAATTAAAACCTTATTTCCCAAATGAAAGATCTGTTCCTTTATCCTTTTTTGCCATCTTAGCAACCTTATAGGCATTCAGATCGATTTTGCCGGTAATGAATTCTGGAATGTTGTATGATTTCATGAGTGAAGTATAAAAATCGTTCTTCTTTTGTGGTAAAACAAACGGTTTTGCTACAACTCCATTCTTAGCTACATACGCAAAAAACGGACGGGTATACAGTCCATCCATGCGTCTGCTGCTAAAGACAATCCACCTGCTGTTGGATGACCAGGAATGATAGCTGTCTGTTTTGTTACTGTTTACTGTCTTCATATTGATTGTCTGGCCAGTTCGTAAATCAACCATTGCCAAATCGGCTTCATCATGCCAAATGGGAAATGTCCCGAAATCGGAAATGGTAAATATCAGGAAGTGACCATCCGGTGAAACCCTGGGGAAGGCAACACTTTTACCATTTTTAGCAGCACTGTATAAAGTATCGACTTTTTGTCCAAATGACCGCTTTTCGGGATCAAAGGAGATGCTGCATAAGCTGTATTTAAGGACGTCTCTATTTTCTGGCATTGGTTTTGCTGCTGCGGTACAGAAATAGAGGGTTTTTCCATCGGGTGAAAAAGTCGGAAAAGATTCAAATGCATTTTCGGAAAAAAGGGATGGACATGTCACGATTTCTTGTTTGGCAATATCGTAGACGACAACATCTGATTTGGTATCGTACACTTCGACACGCTGACGTGGATGAAAATCCTGAGTGGTCTTGTTGACGGAAAAAGCGATGTATTTGGCACTGGGATGCCAGGATGGATAAACCAGTGGTGAAATGGTCTGCTCGGTTTTTGTATTGAGTTTTACAATCTTGTCACCATCCATTAAAATGGTACATGGATAAGTTGCTCTTAGGTGAAACAGCATTTTCTCCGGATTCTGCTTGCAAAAAGAATGACAGTTCACACAGTTGCCATCGGTCATTTTGTTTTCATAAACGGCACTTTGAGCAAAGTTTTCCAAATTTCGTTGATAGATGCCCATTTTGTTCCACAAGGTATAACCAGGTTCTATTAACCGATATGCCAGATAGCTGTCAATGGGCTCCCTGGCAACTTGAAAGGCAAACGGTAAATAAACCATCCACTCCTTTTCCTTCTTCACATAAACAGTCACCAAAACCTTTTTACCAATAGACTTTAGCAAAAGAGATTTCCATTTTCGTTCCGGAATAGTGAATGAACCTTCCTGGGCATCAACTTCGAAAGATTCATCTTGACAGCTAAAAATAGCCTTACCTTCTTTTATCTTTTCTTTCAGACAAAAATTCAAGGGCGCTATATTATAGGGTATAGTTACACCGATATAATCCGGATATATTTTTGGTTGTACATTCGTTTTCTTACAATCGGATCGGAAATCTGAACAGGACATCAGAAATAATGTGATGATAAAAAACAGAAATAGGCTTTTTTTATAATTGAATTGTCTCATTATTTCTTGAATAATAAATAGTACCAATAACTTGAACTAAATTCGGACATTGCCTTTTGCCTATTCATGCTACCAGAGTTGCTGGAAAGTGCTTTTTGGAATTTCTCGAAACGGTTTGCTGTATCAAAGGATACGCCGTGAGCCCAACAATAATCGATGTTGTCTGAACTGACAGCAAACACACCTTCTTGTTGAGATATGGATAATTTCGGCCAAACGGGAGTTCCGTAATAGGTGTCCAGTAAAAACTTAAATCCTTTCAAGTCCCTGTTCAATAGGTATAAAGAGGTCAGATATTGAATGGCGTTTTGGTCAGCCGGATTATTTACGGCCAATTGTTCCAATTCCTTGATCAGGTCGGAATTCACTATGGGTAAATGATTGGCATCAAACAAGGCTTTACGTTTACTGCCCAAAACATTATCCTTTTCCAGCAAGGTCTCATTGTTCAGATATTTACGCTTGTTAGAAGCCCAGTTTTTATAAAAAAGCGTATTCTCGAGTTTTTCAATGTATTTTTCAGCCACAGGATATGCCCCAAAAATAAGGTTCGTTTCAACCAAACGTTTTAGCAAACGCGGGCAGCCTTCACTGATAGAAGCCTGATTTCCTTCAAATGCATTTTTCTGAGACAAAGCGATATCATTCATACTGAAACTGATATCACTCAATAACGACGATGAAAAAGTACTGTATTCCCAGTCTGGCACTAAGCCCTTGATGCCCTGCTGCTCGTATTGAAACATATTGTCACTAAGCTCGCCATTTTTTACCAGTGCCAGATTTAGGAAACTAGTAACCATAGGGCCTCCTTTAAATGTGGAAGCGCAGTTGATGACTTCGTTCCATTTCTCATGCTGGGCGTTATAATCTAGTTCTACCATCGTTTCAATGTAGCTGTTTCTGTAATAATGTATAATACCAAAGCATGCAGGAAAAAGCAGTGCTATTTGTATAGAAACCCATAAGATCGGTTTTTTATCCACAAAAGATTGGTGCTTATTGAGCAGTAAAGCCAGAATACAGGACATTAAAAACAATCCCCATGGAATGTAAATTTTGCTGCTTTTCATCAAAGAATCATTATAAGCATCGGGCAAAAATGCCGTGTGAAAATTTCCCATCCAACCGAAGTACAGACAAGCATAAGAAATCAGAAGAGCCTCGCCTATAAATGAAAGTGCCCAATACCATCGAATTTCCCTTTTCTGAATTTCCCAGAGACAAAGAGCTATTGCAGCCAGATTCGCAACTGGTCCCGCCAGGAAATACAAAAATGGAATAGCGATAAACGTTGTATATATTCGTAATGATGGCCTTTTTATGCGAACAAGAAGAACCAGCAAAAGCACCATTATAAAAAAGGAAACGGTACCTTGCATCAAACAATTAAAATCCAATTGGAGGATAAAGAGTGATGTAGCCGGAAGAAAGGCCAAAAGTATAGGATATTTTATGTTTGAAATGCTGAGCAAAAATAACCAGGTCAATGACACTACACCTAAAATAAGTCCTGCTGTAATGGATGCTCCAACGTACGGAAACAGAAAAAACTGTACGAGTCCTCTGGATAGATACAGCGAAAGTCCTCCTGGCTGGAAAATCGTATCGGATGCATAGTCGGCTGATAGCAAAAAGAGTTGTATCTGTTCATCGTAAAAAAAATAGTACCGACAATAAGATTGTAATATAGCAAAAAGCGCACAATAGGCTACAAACCAGGGGAATAAAAGTTTAAATTTCATCACGTGATTTACTTCTTTTTTGAGTAGTATTCTATTCACAAAAATAACAAAAAAAGATAAAGTAGCATCCATTGAATTTAGGAATTGGACATTATTATCCCTAATTTTGGGCACTATTTACCAAATAACTTATATTAAAAATGAAAAGTACTTGCTTTAGATTTAGAACAACACTTCTTGCCCTTTTATTGCAATTTGTAGTAGTATCTGTTTTTGCTGAATCCGGCATCTATGTTGGTGGACATTTCCGTAGAAACAGACCTACAACTGTCACAACGCTTAAAGCTTCCGGTTTTACGTATGTTATACTATTTAATGTCCATGTAGAACCCAACGGGGACTTAACGACTGATGGTGAAACTATTTGCAAAGATGGAGTCTATGTTTTTGGTAAAACATCACCCAATTATGTTTCGGATGTCATGTCACTTAAAACAGGTTTAACTTCTATTCGTCGTGTAGAATGCTGTGTTGGCGGCTGGGGCAATACATCTTACGACAATATCAAAGTTTTAGTAAACAGCACAGCTGCAAATGGAGGAACAGGAACATCAAGTATACTTTATAAAAATTTCAAAGCTTTAAAAGCAGCAATCCCATGTATCGATGCCATAAACAACGACATTGAACAAGGTTATGATGTTAATTCTGGAAAAGCATTTCATGTCATGTTGTACGATCTCGGTATGAAAACGTCTTTAGCACCCTATATGAACAAGCCTTACTGGACTTCATTGGCTACTGGTATAAATAGCCTGAGAAAAGGTGCTGTTGACCGTATTTACATACAATGTTACGATGGAGGTGCAGGCAATAACCCGACCGATTGGAACATCAATGGCATTACTCTTCATGCAGGACTGACCAATTATGGAAGTACAGCGGCCGCAGCAACAGCACAAATGACTACCTGGAAAAACACATCGACAGTTACCGGAGGTTTCTTTTGGGTTTACAACGATGAAACAACTAACCTTAAAAATTATGCCGCAGCTGTCAACAAAGTTTTTGGCGGTGGCGAAGTTATCAATACGGATAAAATGGTTCCTCAGGTCACTGCTTTTCCGGGTGTTAATTATCAGGATACAGCGGTCACATTTTCAATAGGTAAACAAATTAAAGCAGCATTACTGTTTCATGGACTGACTGATAAAACAATTTCATCCATCAAAGTGAGCACAGGATTCAAAGTAGACTTATACAAAAGTTCCGACTGCACAGGAGAACCTATAACCATCACAGAAAGTACACCGGATTTGTCTAGTCTGATTATTGACAATGCCATAAGCTCCATGGAAGTGAAGCCCAATAGTGATCAAACCCTCAACCAAAAGCTAGTCTATATCAAAAACCGTAAAAGCGGTATGTACCTGACATTGGCCAGTGAAAGTTTAAATGTAGGAGTAGCCATCCAACAAAAAGCCTTCACAGGAAAGACCAGTCAGCAATTTCAATTGACTTTGCTCACGGATGGTGGGTACCGCATGGTGAATCAGTATAGTAAAAAGTCCTTAATGATTCGGAATGCCAGCACTGAAAATGGAGGCAAGCTTGAACAAGGCACTTATACCCTTTTGTCCAATCAGAAATTTGTTTTATATAAAAACGACGGTTTCTATAAAGTGATTCCTTTTAACAGTGTAAAATGCATTACTGTGGATGGTGCACTAATAAACACTCCGGATGCTGAAGTTGTACTGGGCGAAGTTAATTCCAATACAGAAACCGACTGGGAAATAGTATCTACCACCAGTGCCATTGATCCCAATCAGATATCCGACATGGAGGTTTACCCAAGTCAGGTATCCGATATACTTACTATTAATAGTGGTGATAAAACCATTGAACGTGTTGAAATTTTCGACATGAAAGGATTGAATAAGCAGTTCAGTACCATTAATCTAAAGAAAATTGATGTTTCCTCTTTGCAAGAAGGCATGTATTATTTAAAGGTTTATGCCCACTCAATGGAACCTAAAATCTTTAAGTTTATAAAAACCGAATAGAGAACATAAATTTTATTTCACTGTTTTCACTGCTTTGGCAGTTTCCTCCAGCATCGGTTTCACAGAAACCTCCGTACCTACCGCGTGTTGCATCCAATAATCAGGTGTGAGACGACCTACAGAATATATACGTTCAATATCTTTACCAGGCAAAGTCGTTCCGAAATGTTTTTCCAATTGAAATTCCACAATGTGTCCGTATGGATAATTACTCAGATAAAGCGGATAGTCTATCATGTGGGAATAAATGGCCAGAATGGGTGAATCTTTTTCACCCAAAAATGGTTCATAGTATGTATTCCAAATATCTTTGGCGTTCTTGATGATGGTTTCTTTTAAGGTTTCTGCTGTAGCATTCGGATTTTCTTCCAGCCATTTCCAGGTATGCAATTCAACCAATGAGACACCCATTATTTCATAACAACCCCAAAAGATATCCAAGGTCTGCAATGCCTGTTTTTCAGGACTGTCCGTTTTATAACCCAACACATCCAGGTCACGTACCTGAAAAACAAAAGCCAACGCTTCGGTGAAAGCAGTGCTGGGAACACCATTCATCATGTAATTATCTACTTTATTGAGCGTAATGGTCTGTTCCACATTGTGGCCAAATTCGTGTAAAGCGATATTATACCCTTTATAATCCATGCCCACTGGCTGAAGACGCGTGCGAAGATGAGCCTTGTCGGAACGCATTTGAGCCCCCCAGGCATGACCAGATCCACGTGAATTATCCACGGTCACTTTTGAACTGAATGCTTTGGCATCCGTCTCGTTAAACCCGAGTTTGGTTAAAATGCTCGGCATATCCTTTTCGAAAGCCTGCGTTGTGGGATACAGTGCTCGAGTCTTATCCGTCATTTCATCTTCGGGAATAGCGCTACGCCCTTTAAAACCATCGTACCAAAGGTCAAATGGCTTTAAGTCTCTTCCCAAACGTTTTTTAATCATTTTAGCCACCGATTTCACTTCGGGTGCACTAACAAGGTCGATAAATATCTTTTCAATATCCTGTGCAGATACTTCCATATCTCTGTCAAAGCCTCGGGCCAGCGGTGTTGGATAGCTTTGGCAAAACGGATCCATCGCTTTCATAGCTTCATAGGAAGCAAAAAGTCTTTTATAGCGCGTATTGGGTTCGGCTTCGGCAGCTGTTTCTTTATCATAAGCAAACACCTTATTTGAAACAGGTTTCCAGGTAAAATCATCATTATTGATCACCTTTTCCGGAATGCTTTGATAAATAATGTGTTTCATGACATCGTAAATCATTTGCTGTTTTTCCAATCCTGCCTTTTTATCTGCATAGGCAGCTTTCAACTCGTCGCGCAAACCCCAATGGGCAATCAGGGCCATATTGTCTGCAAATAACTGCCGGCCGTCTTCACTGCGAAGCTTGTCCATCCGGATATTGTAGTTGGAAATGTAGTTGTCGCTGGTGGCCAGTTCGGTAGAAAATTTCTGGGTGACATCGGCTGGGATTCTCGAAGTAAACAAATCTCCAAGGCGTGCGTATGCCCATTGCTGACGAGTCCAGTCTTTACCGAGCTTCTTCTTTTCCTGTAGGTTGTAGAAAGGGAAATTCAGAAGTACAGAAAAAGCAATTTTGGAATCAAACATATCGTCTGCAAAGTGTGCATATGGATCAAATGCAGCAAAACTTTCATCGATGGAAATATAATCCTCTCCTACCAGCTGAACAGGTTCTTTTAAATCCATGCTGATTCTATTGTAGTGCCCGTAAATAGATTCCAGGTTTTTCTGAAAGCTGGTAAACAATTTAAACTTGGCATCGGATGTGGGCTTGAAATTCATTGTACAAAAAGCTTTGAATTCTTCCTGACTCCCGTCTGTGTTTTTCCAAAAATTTGCGGCATTCTGAACACCCATTTTAATCATGGATGTATCTGCCTCAGGTATATTGGCATGTAAGATGTCAATAGTGGCATGGACTGTTTTTTGCTCAATGGAACTCATGGTTTGTTTTGCTTTAGTCGTGCCGCAGACCATTAACAGGGTAGCTACAGCAACAAATATCATTGATTTACTCCTACTTTCAGTGTTCATATTTTTCAGATTAGGCGGTGAAAATACTGCTTTTTTCTTATTTACCATAAAAAAAGGATGGCTCAACGTATTGAGACATCCCATTTATTATAGAATTTATCGTTTGCTTATTCTTTTGTAGCACTTTTATCAACCAAGGCCTGAAAAGTGGATGGAACAGGTGTTTCAAAATTAAGCTCTTCACCTGTTACGGGATGAATGAAAGATAAAACGTTTGCATGCAAAGCCAGACGTTTCAGAGTAGATACATGACCACCATATTTGAGGTCACCCACCAATGGATAACCAATGCTATTCATTTGCACACGTATCTGGTTTTTGCGACCAGTTTCCAGTTCAAGCTCTATCAAAGTGAAGTCATTATTGCTCTTCAGTACTTTATAGTGTGTTATGGATTCCTGACCATCTTCGGGATTTTGGCTTGAATAGACTATCAGGGCTTTACTTTCCCATAGATAGGACTTGATAGATCCTATTCCAGAACCATCTCCAGTTTCCAGTTTTCCTTCAACAACGGCAGTATATCGACGTTGACTTACAGCATATTTCCAGTTATTCTGCATTTCATATTGTACATCCGGATCTTTGGCAAAAAGCATTAGACCTGAAGTTTCTCTATCCAGGCGATGAACCACAAAAATCTTGTTTCCAGGATGTTGTGATTTTACATATTCGCTTAGAATACTATAAGCTGTACGGACGCGTTCTTTTTGGGTTGCAATGGATAAAAGACCTGCAGCCTTTTCTACCACAATCAAATATTGATCTTCGAAAACAATTTTCAGTTGAGGATCCTTAAGGGTCGTTTTGCCTTTTCCCCAATGAATGTTCACTTCTTCACCAGCTTTCAGCTGATAATTATATTGTCTGATCACCTGTTTCCGGATGGAAATCTGCTGGTGAGACAGTAAAGATTTAATAGTAGTACGGCTTTGATCTTTCAGTTGAGCTACCAAAAAGTCCATCAACTCCATCGGTTCTTTAACGATCAAAGCGCTGACCGCTCTTCTCTTTGAATTTTTAGGTTGTGCTTTAGGTGCTTTAATTTCAGGAACTTCCTTTTGAACTCTGGGTTGATTCTTCGACTTGTAAGCATCAGCAGGTTTTGCAGCTGAAAAAAACACTTTGCGTTTGGGTTGTGACTTGGGCATTTGTATATATTTTGCACAAAGATAGCTTTTTAATTTCGTATCTTCGCACGCCATAGACATACACAACCCCTCAAGATTCAATAACACATGCTGGAAATTTTCATTAAACGCATTGCTGCTGAACTGCAATTACCAACCAATGGCGTACGAAATACGCTTCAATTATTCTCAGAAGACGCAACAATCCCATTTATAAGTCGTTATCGAAAAGAACGTACTGGCGGATTGGATGAAGTTCAGATTGGAAACATATCCGACCTTTACGACAAACTGACCGACCTCGATAAACGCAAAAAAACCATCTTATCATCCATTGACGAGCAGGAAAAACTGACACCGGAACTCAAGAAACGTATTGAGGATTGTTGGCAAATGAATGAACTGGAAGACATTTATCTGCCATTTAAGCTCAAACGTCATACTCGAGCTGAAGTGGCCAGACAAAAAGGTCTTGAACCTTTGGCCAAAATCCTCATGGCTCAAAATGCTCAGGATGTTGAACGCTCTGCACAACCTTTCGTCAAAGACCTGGTAGAAAACGTGGAAGAAGCCTTAAAAGGTGCCCGTGACATTATCGCCGAATGGGTCAATGAGAACGAAAGATCCCGTCAGATGGTTCGGAACCGCTTTCGCAAAGAAGCCGTCATTACGTCCAAATTGGTAAAGGGCAAGGAAGAGGAAGCCATCAAATACAAAGATTACTTCGATTATTCAGAACCACTCAAGCGTTGTTCTTCACACCGTTATCTGGCGGTTATCCGCGGAGAAAGTGAAGGCTTTCTCAAAGTGAGCATTACTCCAGATGAGGACAATTGCTTTGAGGACCTTAGCCATATGTTTGTCAAAGGGACTCTTCCAAGTTCACAACAAGTGAAAGTCGCCATTTTGGATGGATTCAAACGTCTTCTTAAACCATCCATAGAGACCGAGTTTGCCGGTTTGACCAAAGAAAAATCCGACGAAGAAGCCATCCGGATTTTTGCCGATAATTTAAAACAACTTTTATTGGCAGCTCCTTTGGGGCAAAAAAGAGTACTGGGAATTGACCCCGGTTTCCGCACAGGTTGCAAAATTGTCTGTCTGGATGCTCAAGGCAAATTGCTTCACAATGAGACCATTTACCCGCATGCACCCCAGCACGAAACCTCTATGGCTGCCAAAAAAATCACTCACTTAGTGGAATCGTATGATATTCAAGCTATTGCCATAGGAAATGGAACTGCTTCGCGTGAAACTGAATCCTTTATTCAAAATTTGCATTACGACCGAAAAGTCCAGGTTTTCGTCGTCAGTGAAAATGGTGCTTCCATTTATTCAGCTTCTAAAATTGCCCGTGAAGAATTTCCAGAATATGATGTGACTGTGCGAGGCTCTGTTTCCATCGGTCGTCGTTTGATGGATCCGTTGGCTGAACTGGTCAAGATTGACGCCAAGTCTATTGGTGTGGGTCAATACCAGCACGATGTGGATCAGGGTAAACTTAAGAAATCGCTCGATCAGACTGTTATTAATTGTGTAAACCAGGTTGGAGTGAATCTGAATACAGCGAGTAAATACCTCCTTAATTATGTTTCCGGTCTCAGCTCTTTGATGGCTCAGAACATCGTTGATTTCCGCGACTGTAATGGCCCTTTCAAAAGTAGAACTGAATTAATGAAAGTACCACGAATCGGTCCAAAAGCCTTTGAACAGGCAGCTGGATTTTTACGTATCCCCGGAGCAAAAAATCCTTTGGACAACACGGCAGTTCACCCCGAACAATATTCGTTGGTTGAAAAAATGGCCAAAGACCTGAAATGCTCGGTCAAAGATTTAATAGAGAAAAAAGATTTCAGAGCATTGATTAAACTCGATGGCTATGTTTCAGATAAAGTAGGTATGCCTACTTTAAAAGATATCATGGATGAACTTGATAAACCCGGACTTGACCCCAGAAGCAAGATTGAAATTTTCGAATTTGATAAAACTATCCACAAAATTGAGGAACTGAAAGAAGGGATGGTTTTGCCTGGCATTGTTACCAATATTACCGCTTTTGGTTGTTTTGTAGATGTCGGTGTCAAAGAAAACGGGCTGGTTCACCTTTCTCAAATGGCAGATCGGTATATCACTGATCCATCACAGGTCGTATCGTTGCATCAACATCTTAAAGTAAAGGTGCTGAGCGTCGATTTAGAAAGAAAAAGGATTCAGTTGACTTTGAAAGACATAGAAAATTAAAATAATTGTTATTTTTGCAAAACTTTAACTCTTAATACCGATCTTTTATCATGTACTATAACCCAGAAATCGAGACGATGACCCGTCCCGAAATTGAAAAGTTCCAATTGGAACGTCTCCAAAAAACGTTGAACCATTGCATGAATTCAGAATTCTACCGCAATCGGTTCGAAGAAAATGGAATTAAACCCGAAGACATTAGAACGTTGGAGGACCTGAAAAAGATTCCATTTACCACCAAAGAGGATTTGAGAAAAACCTATCCATTCGGGATTGCTTCCGCCCCACTGGAGCAAGCAGTTCGTTTGCACTCCTCCAGCGGTACAACCGGAAATCCAACAGTCATTTTACACACTCAAAAAGACCTGGACGAATGGGCAATAGCTGTCGCCAGATGTCTGTATATGGTTGGTTTGCGTCCGAAAGATGTATTTCAGAACACATCCGGTTACGGCATGTTTACGGGTGGCCTTGGTTTTCAGTACGGTGCTGAGCGTCTGGGCATGCTCACCATCCCCGCTGCCGCAGGAAACAGCAAGCGTCAGATAAAATTCATCACCGACTTTGGTACCACCGCACTCCACGCTATTCCAAGTTATCTGGGACGTCTTTTTGAAGTGATGAAAGAGGAAGGTTTGGACCCGAAAACAGAAACCAAACTGAGAACACTTATTATAGGTGCAGAGCCACATTCTGAAGAACAACGCCGACGCATTGAAGAAATGTTTGGCGCCAAAGCCTACAACTGTTTTGGTATGTCTGAAATGTGCGGACCAGGTGTGGCTTTTGAATGCAAAGAACAAAATGGTTTGCACATTTGGGAAGATTACTACATTGTCGAAATCATTGATCCGGAAACACTGGAACCATCTAAACCAGGTGAAGTGGGCGAATTGGTGCTAACCACTATCAACCGTGAAGCCATGCCCCTGCTTCGTTACCGCACCAGAGACCTTACAAGCATCCTTCCGGGTGAATGTCCCTGTGGCCGTCACCATGCCCGATTGGATCGTATGAAAGGACGCAGTGATGATATGATTATCCTTAAGGGTGTGAACATTTTCCCTATCCAGGTCGAAAACATATTAATGAATTTTAAAGAATTGGGTACAGATTATCTGATCACCATGGAAACCATTGACTCCAACGATGAAATGTTGGTAGAAGTGGAACTGAATGATATGTTTACCGATGACTTCAGCCGTCTGCAATCACTGACCCGTGACATCACCCGTCAGCTAAAAGACGAATTATTGGTTACACCCAAATTGAAAATCGTCAAAAAAGGCAGCCTTCCTCAATCGGAAGGTAAAGCTGTACGTGTAAAAGATTTAAGAAAATTAGTTTAGAACCTACCATTATGACCATCCATCAACTCTCTGTTTTTCTGGAAAACAAACCAGGTGCGCTCGACGAAATTTTAAATATACTGAAAGCGGCCAATATCCAGATTATTGCTTCAACCATTTCAGACACTGTTGAATACGGCATCTATCGTATCATTACGAATGAACCTCAAAAAGCCTATGATGCCTTGAAGGCCAAAAACATCTCTGTCAATCTGGCCGACGTTTTTGCCATATCCCTGGATAACAAAGTAGGCCGTGCTGCTGATGTCATTTGTCTTTTTACAAAAGCCGGTGTTAACATTGAATATTTGTATTCTTTTCTGATTAAGAATCAGGGAATCCTCATTTTCCGGACCGATAATCCTGTAATAACAAATGAAATCATTACTTTAAACAATCTGACTTCTATTTTTGAATCAGACTTGGTATAAAACAACCTTTAATTAGCGGTTGAAAGTCCTTTCTGGATTATCAACCGCTTTTTTATGGAGAAAAGTTTATTTTTAGTCAGCTTAAATACCGATTCTCTGCTGTTTATGAGGCTTTCAGAAAATTAATTTGATATCAGCTCAAAAAAACACCTCTGAAAGTTTTTGTATTTCTGCCAAAAAGTGTACTTTTGCAGCCGTTCTAAAAGACCAACTATGACTCCGTAGCTCAGTTGGTAGAGCAAATGACTCTTAATCATTGGGTCGACGGTTCGAGCCCGTCCGGGGTCACAAAACAAAAAGGCACTTACAATTCATTTTGTAGGTGCTTTTTTTATTATCAAAATTCATATCCAAATCAAGAGTACTTATAACATTTTTACGAAATACATAAAACTTTAAAACAAAATACACAGATTGTTGTTTATATTTAATTGGTTATATCACAATTTCGTAAAAGCCTTATTTCTATTATTCACTAATTGAAAAATTAAATCATGAAAAAACTAATTTTATGCATGGTTCTATTTTTAGGTGTATCCATGCAAAACAAAGCACAAGTAGAATCAATAGATACATTATTGTGGCCTAAGCCACTTACTCACTGGTCAATTGCAGTTAAGTCCGGCTTCAATTATATGCGTACATCACCCGATGATGCTTTAAAAGCCAATGATATGTTTCATTTTATTTACGGTGGTAATGTCGATTATTTGTTTTCGCCATTAATTGGAATGGGATTGGATATTTCATACAATTCATATAGCCGGCCTAGCACATTGGGTTATTTAAATGGCGCAACTTTAGATGGAATACTTTATGGTTCTATAAATCTTGCAAATTATTTGGATCCTTATAGACAAGGATTCTTCAAAAAAATGAACGTGTATGCAACCTTCGGACCTGGTATTAATCAATTTCATTTTATATTAAATGGTGCACCTAAAGTTAAACATACTTCATTTATGGCTGTATTAACACTAAGCCCAGAATACAATCTGACAAAATCTTTTGCTTTATTACTAGAGGGTCAATATCGATATTATGATCGTACAAATATGGGTGGCCCATCTATAAGAAAAGGCTTTTCAGACGCTTTGGCCTTTAATTTGGGTATCCGATTTAAATTGAATTCAGTCAAAGGAGCCAAAATTCATGCACGAAATATTGACATGATGGATTGGGCTCAAAAAACAAATACTATCAAAGAACAATTTCAAATGGTGAAAGACTGGAGTCCTGAAATAGATTCTTTGAACAAACGCTTACTGGTACTGGAAAATAAAAATATTGATCAAAAAGCGGTAATCGAAAAAAAAGAAGTTCAAAAAAGTCCTAAGATTTCTCCAATACAAGTGTATTTTGAATTTGAGTCTTCAAAACTGTCCATTAAAGGTTGTGAATTACTTGATCAACTCATAAATCAGTTAAAAAATTCAGATTGGTCAGAGTTGATTATAATTGGCAACTCGGATTATTTGGGTAAAGATGATTTCAATATGAAACTCTCTTTTGCCCGGGCCCACTCTGTGCAAAAGTATTTGATTTCAAATGGCATTGATGTATCTAAAATTGATTTGACAGGCAATGGAGAATATAACCCTGTAAACTCTGAAAAAACACCTGAAGCTCGTACATTAAACCGTCGTGTTAAAGTCTTTGTTATTAAGTAGTCTTTTGATTTACTATTTAAAATGGGCTGATTCCAGAAAGAATCAGCCCATTTTAAATTCTAATAGTCCCATTTATTATATAATGCCCATAAAGATTTTTTATCTTTGTTCCAGTAAAATTTTAAACAATGGCTCGACGTAATCCTTTCAACTATTCATTTACTTCCTTTTTCAAACACAATGTTAACGGTGGTATTTTCTTAATCTTTTTTGCCACATTGGCAATTGTTGTAGCTAATTCACCCTGGAGCTCTTATTATATTCGTTTCCTGGAATATCCCCTTTCCCTAAAATTTGGTGAATTCAATTTATTGAGCATACAAGGTGAAGCACTGAGTATGGCTGATTTTATCAATGATTGTTTGATGGCCATATTCTTTTTTCATGTAGGACTGGAAATAAAGCGTGAAGTATTAGTTGGAGAGTTATCCTCCGTGAAGAAAGCCGCTTTGCCTATCATTGCTGCTTGTGGTGGAATGATAGTTCCAGTATTGGTCTATTTTATGTTTGATCATACATCACCTGGTGTTAGAGGTGCAGCCATTCCAATGGCAACAGACATCGCATTTTCTTTAGGCGCCTTAAGTCTTTTAGGAAAACGGGTTCCACTTGGATTAAAAATATTCCTGACTGCATTTGCTGTTGCAGATGATATTGGCGGAATTTTGGTTATTGCTATATTTTATGCTTCTAATCTAAATTTCATTGCTTTATTTGCTGCTTTGGGGCTCATTGCTTTATTGTATTTAGCAAGTAGATTAAGGATTCAATGGATAACTTTATATACAGTAGTTGGTATTGCTGTCTGGTATTTGTTTATGCAATCCGGTGTGCACAGTACGGTTGCAGGTGTTTTAGTTGCTTTTACCATACCAGCTGTGCCTAGATTGAATATCCAAAAATACATCAATCGCATCAGAAAAAGTGTCAATACATTCCCAGTTACCAACAAGGAAAGTATTGTCCTGACCAACGATCAGATTCGTGAATTGAAAATTATTGAAGGAAATTCGAATAAAGTTATTTCACCGCTTCAGGATATGGAAGACCGATTGAGTGGATTTGTGAATTATTTTATTTTGCCAATTTTTGCCTTTGCCAACTCAGGAATCGTATTTGGAAGTCATGGTGAACTTTTTGGATTGGTCACTTTTGCAGTAGCTCTTGGTTTAATTATCGGAAAACCCATTGGATTGTTTTCTTTCACTTGGGTGTCTGTTAAACTCAAGCTTGTTGTACTGCCACATGGCGTGAACTGGAAGTCCTTATGGGGTGTTTGCTGCATGGGTGGTATTGGTTTTACCGTTTCCTTGTTTATTGCAAATCTATCCTTTGGTTCTGCCTATCCGGAATTATTAAACCAGGCAAAATTGGGCATCGTTTTGGGCACATTGGCTTCCGGTTTGATCGGGTACCTATTCCTGAACAAAGCATTGCCGAAAAATAAAATAGCGGATGCAGATCAGGAATAGTTTTGATTGAAAATTACTTTTTTATACAATCAATTTATTGTCTTTCAATGTAGTATAGAAATGATCCTTGTACGTCTCACTGATCGGGATCAGCATCTTACCAATCTTGATCCGGTTTCTTTCTATTTGCTCCATGCGCTCAATGGCAACAATATACGATTTATGCACCCGAATAAATTTTACGGGTGGCAATACTTCCAGCATTTTATTGAAGGAAAGTAAGGTCATTACTTTTCCATGGACTGTTACAATGGCCAGATAATCCTTCATTCCTTCCACAAACAAGATATCCTTGAAAAACAGTTTCTCCATCCGGTATTCGGTCTTTACGAAGATGAAATCGTTTTCAGGAGAAGATTTTGAAGTGAAATCCTGAGAAACTTTATTGACCGCTTTTAGTAAGCGATCAAAGCCAAAAGGTTTCAGAAGGAAATCAGAGACGGAATGCTCGTAACCTTCTATAGCATAGGTACTATAGGCGGATGTAATGATGATTTTAGGCTTGACCGTCAAAGCATTTAAGAATTGAATCCCGTTGAGCTCTTTCATTTGAATATCCAGGAAAATCAGATCGACCGGATCCTTGTGCATGAAATTTAGTGCTTCCATCCCATTTTCAAAACAGGATTTCAATTCCAGAAAAGGGATTTTATCGATGTACCCCGACAACTTTTCGGTTGCCAGGGGTTCGTCTTCTACGATGATGCAGCTAATCATTTTTTAGATTTATTTTAAGGTCTATCTCAAAGGTATTGTTTTTGTCATTGATCTTTAATGAATATTTATGGGGATAGATTAATTCCAGACGACGTTTTACAGTGTCCAGACCAATGCCTTGGGTTTTGTCTTTGTTGGTATCTGACGCTTCATAAGGATTGAAACAATAGAATTCCAGGTTGCCGTTTAAGACTTCCAGACGGATACTGATTTTGTTTTCTACCCCATTGGGCTTGTAATGTTTGAAGATGTTTTCCACAAACGATATAAGCATCATGGGTGCGATGTTCACGGAACGGAAATCACCGGATTTTTTGAATTCAATGACACTTTGGTCTTTTAAACGGAGTTCCTGCAGAGAAATAAAATTTTCCATGTGCTCCACTTCTTTTTGCAGGGATATTTGATCTACATTTGAATCATAAAGCATGTAACGCATAATGTCGGATAGCTTTAACAGCTGTTCCGATGCTTGGTCCGGATCCTTTTTAATGAGTGTATCAATGTTGTGAAGGCTGTTGAAAAGAAAGTGTGGATTGAGTTGGGTACGCAGTAAGGCGAGCTCCGTTTTCAGATTTTGTTGTTCGAGTTTTTTCTGGATAGTTCGTTGATCAACTAAATCAAAAACACTTCGCAGACCGAGGCCAAGAAATAATGGAATGCAAAGTCTTGAGAAGATGCGGGTAAAAATAAAAATACTCGATAAATTTGAAAAACCAAGAGAATCCCAATTGATTAAAACTATGGCCGGAATGAGCAGGAATAGAATCGTTAACCCGACAAATAGAACCCGATATTTTCCTTTATTAAATGATCTGGATGTAACAAAATAGCCAAAATAAAAAGGAATAGACATAATTACAAGATTCTGAAATACCCATAATTGTGGAAACGTAATAATGGAAGTACGTTCTGTAGGATCTGTTGCCATTAGAACGAAAATAAAATAAGCCAAGACCCACAGCAAAACATGAATGGAAAATGCAGCAATAAACTTTTTCATAGAGATCTTTTTTAAGTTAAACATGCTGCAAATGTCATTCATCTTTCCATTATATAAAAAACCAATATACGTAACACTTAAACTTTCGGACAAAACAACGACTTTTATCGATAAGTTTCAATTTCTTTCTTTCAAAAAAGAGGCTTATCCCAACTTAATCTCAACGACTTGAGTTCCCTTCAGATTCGTATTAAGTTCAAATACAGACTTCGCTTCACCGTTTACTTTAAATTCTTTGATTTGATTTCCCTGACCTGAAATTTTCAAATTCAGAACCATTTGACCAATTTGTAGACCGTTTAGTTCCAGATTGTTCACACCTTTGGGCAAATACGGAGCGATGCTGACCTTTTCAGGACAAACATGCAGACCTGCTATTCCAAAATAAACCATGCTCAGAAATCCTGTCGCAGACCAAGTCTGATTGGAGCAGGAAACAAATGGGCCACCCGCTTGCCATCCACCATCTACATGACCCGTATTGGGATGATAGACTTCCCAGAAATTGGTGTTGCCCTTGTCTTTGTCCAAAGCCAACGACATCAAGTTAAAGAATTCAAAATCAAAATCATGAATATTTCCTGTCTCCAGTGCAGCTATGGCATAACTTGCATTGACAAATGGCCAAATCGTGCGGTTGTGTCTGCCTGGTTTTTCATCGGAGAAACGGGAAAACGATGGAGAGATTGATGGAATGCCGAATTTAGCTTTTACACATTTTTGGGTAATGCGCAAACCTTCCTCTTTTGTAACGACACCACCTCGTATGGCATAGGATATTCCCAAAGCTTCCTGAAAAGCATGTACCTTTCCATTTTGATCCACCAAATAATTTAGTTTATCATTGGGGGAATCGTACAGGTTTTTGCGGATAGCTACTCTCAATTTTGCGGCTTTTTCCAAAAATAAAGCATTGTTCTTGCCGTTGTTGAGCAGACGGTGCATCTGGTTCAGGTCCTGATAAGCCATGTAATAGGCGCAGTTGGTGCTCAGGCATTTTATACGATCGGCACGATGATTCAACACATAACCGTCTCCAGCCTTAACCGGATCGTAAATAGGTTCATCGTAACCGGCAATACCATCGTTGAATACAGATGGGCCAGTGAACATGCCATAGTCAGCGTCAAAAGCTGTCGCTTCCAACTCATTCATGGTATTTAATCCACAAGTATAGGCTGCTTTTAAAAAAGCATTGTCCTGGCTAACCAGAAAATAGTTGTAAGCACCATGTACCCAAAGTATCCTGTCCCAATATTGATGTCCGGCCTTTTGCCTGTTGTCGACGGTGACAGACCAAAGCGACTTTTTAGCCACTTCGGGTGAAAAAAAGCTGACACCATTCCAAATATTGATAGAAATATCCCTCACCCACTCACCACCATAATCTGCGCCTGCTGCCAGGATACTGTCGTGGGTATTGAACTTGACCGTATTTACCGCCAGACGGTAGGCGGCTTCTAATTGTTGGTTGTTTGATAAAATTGTTTGTGCATGAAGCTGAATGCTAAAGAAAGACAACAAGACAAAAAAGTTGGTAAATCGTTTTTTCATGAATTTTGACTAAAAGATTGGATAAATAATATACCAGGCTTGAAAAAAAACTGAATTTTCCAAGCCTGGTAAAAATACAGAAAAAATAAACAGTATTTATTGAATGACTACTTTTTGAACGGTATTGCCATTGATTTTTAATAGATAGATACCTGCTGAAACTTGATCACCAAAGGACATTCTAGTATTGTCTTTTTTAATGTCAAGGGTTCTTCCAAATAGATCTATTAATTCAGCAGATTGAATGTCTGCACTTGCTTGTATTTCAATTGAACCTTTGTGTGAAATTACGGTATAAGCATTTTCAACATCCTTTTTAATAATCTCAGTAGCAGAACCTTTATAATCGGTTAAAATGGTTTCATATAGCAAATCAACTTTAATCACATATCTGCCTTCCTCTTCTGAATTTATAATCCATTTGTTGTCAAAACCATTGATCCTTATTCTACTTGATCCAATTATGGGTTCATCGACCAAATAGGGATGCAAACTATTTGGATTCCAGTCCGTATTTTGTCCCAAAATCTTAAATTTATTGGGATCATTGGCTGAACCAACTTTTAAGATCCCATCAAAGGTAAAAACATACGGATTCAGCGGATCCATCTCAAATGGAATAGCATCGGCTGGTGTCCAATCGGCTGAAGTAGCTCCTCCAACCATATAAAGTTTAGTCCAAGGTGCATTTTCGGCTTTCACGGTTTTTGCTACGCCATCAATCTTAATTTTATAAGTTGTTCCAGAAGCAGCGACTGTCCATACAGCTGTAGAGACAGTGCTTACCAATTGACTATTTGTGGTTCCTAGTATGTCACTTTTATCTGTTGTAGGTACTACATAATGTGTTTCTGCATTGACTGTTTCGGTTGAAATAAATTGAAAAGTTCCCCCGGCAATTAATTCACCAATGTATCTAAAACTTGCTTTTTCACCACTTGGGTCTGCCGGAACAGCAGCTTTTCCATTTGGGACTGCTGTACCGACAATCCACAACGAAGTCGGAAATGAAATGGTTGCTTCGGAAACGACCATCGTCCTATTTTTCATGTCAACAGTGACTTTGTATAACCCAGCAGTAGCAATTTTAAATTTTGTGTCACTTTGGTCGTTAAATAATAAACTGAATGACTGATTAAGAACAACAGTCGCATCTGTTGATGCTGATGTGAAGGAGCTACTCCATGAGCCGGAAGCATTAAGAAATTTAAATTGTCCCGTTCCCATCTGTCCCGTCCAGGAAAAGACTGCATCAGAACCTTCATTTAGGGACATGGGTACTGCACGTCCATTATCCCATCCTGCTGCAGTAGCCGGACCGACCATGTACAACTGTGAGTAATCCTGTGCTAAAACACCCAGTGAAATAATGACACCGGATAAAATCAAGAAAAGTTTTTTCATGGTAGTTGATTTAAGATTGGTTGATAAATAGAAGATTCCTTTTTGATAGTAAAATGCAAATCTATTTGATAATCAATTTGCTGTATTCTTTGCTTTTCAAGTTTGAGAATTGAAGGATATAATTACCACTTGATAGATTTACCGGCAGGTTCGTTTTGTTTTTAACAACTTGTTCTAAAACAACAATACCGTCCATCGAAATGATTTTAAAAACGCCTTCTTTGGAGGTTTCCATTGATACTATTTCACCTTTATTGACTTGAGTTGGCCAAACTTTAAATCCAGTTTTTATTGGGTTCATTGGTATATCAGATGGTGTATTTTCAAGTTCAATTTCTATTTTATTGGGGCCCTGCAAGGTTGTATCAATACTATAACTGTTCTGTTCTAATCCATTTAATAAGAACGATTTAATTTTAGTTCCAGCTCCTTTAACCAGAATGTCTAAAACGGCATTACGATATGTAATGTCTTTTAGTTCCAATTGATTGATATTGGCTGGTAAATAGGGTTGAAAAGTAATTCCGTCCGTACTGAAGCGCATACCCAATAAACCGTGATAGACCATATTCATGTATCCTGTTGCACACCACGTTTGACGCGTTAATTTTGGCCAATGTCCATTGTTTTGCCATCCTCCATCGGGAGCTCCGGTATACGGATTGTACACTTCACAAAAATCATAATTACCTTTATCCCGGTCCAATGCCAATCTGGTGATACCATTCAATTCACTTTTAAATGCTGAAGTATCTCCGACATTTATGGCCGCTTGTGCAAAAAAGCCATTTACGTGAGGCCAAATGATATTGTTGTGTCTACCTGGTTTGGCAGGAGAAAAATTCGAAAAATCCGGATATATGGAGGTTATACCAAATTCTGAAATGGTAACTCCACCGATTACTTTTTTGGCTTGAGAAGGATTTAAGACGCCCAAAATGGTTGCGAATGAAATACCCAATCCTTCCTGGTATTTAGCTATAGCTCCTGTGTTGTCTATGAGATAATTCAATTTATTTTCGCTTTCGGAATACAAATACTTCAGAATGTTTGCCTGAATTGCATCTGCTTTGGTTTGATAGCTTTGTAAAGTTTCGTTATCGATTTTCAGTAATGTGCCCATTTCCTTTAAAGCATTATAGGCTCCAAAATACACACAATTGGTACTTAAACATTTGATAGAAGCGGAATTGGGATGGCTTACAACTGCTCCTGAATTGATGGTTGGATCGTATATTGGTTCAGGATATCCGGAAATACCATCATTAAAGACAGATGGACCTTTGAATAAACCATATTGTGTATCAAAATAATCATTCTCCTGTATCTTCATGGAATTTGCCGAACAAGTATATGCCTGGCGTAAAAACTCAATATCTCCAGTCACCTTATAATGTTCTAAAGCGGCAATAACCCAAATAATCCGATCCCAATATTCTGCAGCTATGGTTTTCCGATCATTTGTCACATTCCAGATGGATGCTTCTGCTACCTCCGGATTGAGAAAACTAACCGCAAACCAGTTATTGATAGAGCAATCTCTTGTCCAGCCAGTATTGTATTCGGCTCCGGCAGCAAGAATGCCCCCTCTGACGTTGCCACCAACAATTTTAACTGCTAAGTTATAAGCTTCTTCAATTTCCTTGTTACTGCAAATCAGTAATGAATTTGTCACAGGTTTAAGTTTCGGTGTGCCGATAAACCATTTTACGTCCGATGGTTTGGTTGTTGTGAATGTGGTTTTTATATCAGTAACGATGTCACCAGTACCTTCATTCATTTTCCAATTAGCAACAAGACCGATTTCTGATCCTGTCAAACTTGTTGTATTTTTTTCCATTATTTCATCAGCCGTACGAACCACATTCCATAAACGAAGATCAGCCATGACACCATCAAATAAGCGATTTGTATAAGTTGGACTTTCCCCAATTCGCATTTTTTTGGCTGATGCAACCATTGGTTTGTTTAAAGGTACAGAACCATCAAGTTTGCCGTTGATGTAAATTTTAAGAGCTGATTCAGAACAAGTGGCTGCAATGTGGTACCATGTGCCTAAATTCAAGGAAGTTTTTCCAGTTACTGATACCCAATTCCCATTTCCAATGCAAAGTTGTAACTTATTGCCATTGGCACGCAATGAAAACCCTTGCGAGCCTGCTTCTGGTGAATCTTCAGTACTTAGAATATAGGCACCTTCACCAGAAGGAATACTGTTGTAAAAAACCCAGGCTTCAATCGTAAACTGTTTGATTTCTGTAATGGCATAGTCTAAATTAATAAAGCTATTAGTCGTTTTATTAAATAAAAGACCAGTTGATGGTGCTGCAGTAGCATAGTCCATTTTCAGGTTTTTCATGTCAACTGTCAATTTGTATAGACCATCAGCAGAAGTCAGAAATTTTTTATCTGTTGCATCATTAAAAACCAAAGGATAGCTTTTATTTAACTCTGTATATCCATCGCCAGCAGCTGTAAATGAATTTTTCCAGGAATTCCTGTTATTAATAAATTTAAATTCTCCGGCTGTTAATGGACCTGTCCATGTAAAAACTGCATCTGACCCTTTAATTAGTGTCATGGGTACAGCTTTATTGGCATCCCAACCTGCAGGTGTTCCAGCACCTACGACATACAATTGCGTGTAATCCTGAGCAAACAAACACAGCGATAACAATAAAATACTTAAAATTAGATTGAATTTCTTCATGTTAAACTATTTATAAGAGATAAGGTAAATCGTTGTCAAAATTAGAGGTGGGTTATTAACCATTCAATTAATGGTTCCATTAATTGAAAAAATATTTAAAGAAAAGGGTAAGATTCTTCGAACCTTACCCTTTTGAGTTATTAACAAGCAATTATTTCTTCACCATTGAACAGGTGCTACTCTTTCTCCGCCAAAATGATTGTTTCGTATTTCAGTTTTGGTTCTTCGTTCAAGATTTGTATGTAATCGGCACAAAATCTGTCGAAACATTGTTTGGACAATCCTTTTTGGCCTAGCTTATATAAACTTCTACATTTTATCTGGATGGCTTCTTCATCAATCTTATCGTGAATCAGAATGACTTGACTTAAATCGACCAGTAATTTAAGATCGTTTGTAATGCCCGGTTGTACGGATGCTTTCATCAACACTTCAATGAGTAGATACGAATAATGCGATTTGTATTTATCAATCCATTCAAAATCAAAGTCTGGAAGCAGTGTACCTGATTTGCTTATTTCTACAATTTTTGTAACAACGTTTTTATCCACCAACTTCTGTTTTTTGGCATCGTTCAATAAGGTTATAACTTCCATATAGTCACAAAAACAATACTCTCCAATTTTAATTTCCCAGAAATTAGTGTCTTTGGTCATGGTAATGTCTCCGATTTGATCCAATAAAATCCGAAGTTTCCTGATATTCACATTTCGGTTGTTAGTTGCATTAGCCTTATCCATATCAAACCAAAACATTTCTTCCAGACGTCTGGATGTCAATCCATTTCCAAAAGTATAATACTCCAAAAGACATGCAGCCAGTAACTGCTTAGTAATGAGTGTGAATGAAGTTGAAATATCGAGACCTTTCTTATCTAGAATTATAAAATCGCCCAAAAATAAAATGCATGCAGATGCTTTTTTAGGCAAATAAATTTCGTTTATCAGTAATGGCATTAGCCCAGATGCTTCTGATTTTTTTTTCTTATGAATATAAATATATACCATTAAAAGTAGAAAGATCAAGCAGAATCCTATAATCAAGTATATTCTTTCCACGTTAATTGTAGCATTTTGTTGAAGTACATCAGCCCTCTTTAATGGAGCAAAAGCCAACGAATAGATACGAATCGTAAAAGGAATAGTTCTTACATTTCTTTGCAATACAATTGCATAAAACGTTTTATTGTTTGACAGATACAAATCACAATACGAATCTCTGTCTAGAAAACAATAAGGTATGGAATCATCATAAATTTGATAATCAAGTGTTTTAGTGTCAACTTCAATAAGTCTGATATTCGATTTTTGCAAATCATTACGGTATGCCAGCGAATAAAATTTATTAGAATGTATGACCAAAGAATTCCCAAAATTATAATGATCTTGAGGTGCCTTTAATTCACCGAGCTTGTGACAGGTTTTTTGGTTGATGTCAAGTTGAAACAAATCGTAATAATTGTGTGGGCTTTGCTCCTGAAAACCAGATTCACAGCCAAATCCACCAAAAATTAAAAACTTTCCATTTCCTATGCTACCCAAAGATGCCAAATATCGAGGAGGAATTTTTTTGGAAAAATCATAGAGACTCCAGGTTCCTCCATTTAAGTTGTGTGTAGCTAATATGGAATTGTATTTAAACTTGCCATAACCACCAAATAAAACAAGTTTATTAGCTTGTTTATCGATGAACCGATTGTGATGCTGTATCGATAAATCTTTGTTTTTTGGACTGTCCGACCATTTGTTTGTCGCAAAATCGAAGGTGATAAAATCCGGTTGATTGTTGTTGTAAGAGATTAACTGATTTGTCAATTGATTAAATATCAAATAACTGGAAGATTCTAAAAAGGGTTCACCACCAGCAACTCTGATCTTTTTGATGGTCTTTTTAGTTATATTGAAAATGTAAAGACTATCGGCCGTTGCAACAAAAACTCTATTTAGAAGTGTATCAGTGGCTATTTGTGGAAAAGGTTGGTTGAGAGTGAGTTCAAGCTCTTTTTGCCATCGAATATGTTTATCAATCTCCCATATACCATTTTCGACAAAGGCCGGGTTATTACCAATAAGATCGTACACTACTCTATTTCCATGTTTAGCCAGGCTCCAGTTTCTAATACTATTTCCCTTATTGTCTTTAAGAATAATTTTCCGAACAGTCATTTGTGGAACATCTGATGTAAAAAAAGATTTGTATTTATTGGCTCCAAAAAATAGTTTGTCAATATCAAAATCGTTCAATGACCTATTAAACTTTGTGGTTTGGTTGTTGATAGTACATACAATTGATTTGTCGCCAACTTTGACAGATACTTTTGCCCAACCTTTGTATAAAGAACATTTTTTAATGTCCAAATCAGAAACCAGACAGGGCTTGGGTGCATTATTTAGGACAAAGCTAATATTTCCGTTATTGGAAAAGACGAACATATCTAAACTAGTTGAGTCATTTAAAATTAGGCGAAATACATGCCCAAAAGAAGTTTCATGTAGTTTTAAATCAAATTCAAAGGTAAATCCACCCTTCAGATGTATTGGTTTTCCTGGAATAAGATTTAAAGAAGTCCTCTCATCTTTTGGCACTTCATGCGATTTGAAAGTCAATCCACTAAAATATTTTTTTTCAATAATAGTTGCATCAACTTGGTCTGAAGCTATACAAAGGAAGAAGAACAATACAATAAAATGGATTTTGCTGATCATATTCATCTTTTTACTGAAAGCGCTTTCCCCTTTTCTCCCAAATAAAAAGCAATCAGTACGACATCACTTTTACTTGAATTAAAACCGTTGTGTAAAGTCTTTACCACTTCAGCAAAACAACTGTTTTCTGGAAATTCTTTGATGGTACCGTCTTCCAGCTTCACACGTAAAGTTCCTTTCAGAACATAGGCAAAAACAGGTAAATCATGCTTGTGCCAACCTGTTGAATCTCCAGAAGGTATAGTCACTTTTGAAATTGTTACTTCATCGTTTTCAGAGGATGGGAAATGAAACTTTTGTCCAATAGAAGTCGTGTCTGTTTTTAGAACTTTTTCTACTTTAATGCCTTTATTGTATTGCGGGAAGGCTACAAAATAACAGGAAATAAAAATAAATAAAGTCAGAATAATTCGTTTCATGGTACTTTTATATTACTGGTTTAACTTATTTAAGGAGTTCTAATTCAATCCGAAAAGTCACTGAAAAGATTTTTTTCAACATAAATCCTTTCTTTAATTAATGGCATATAATTTGTTGAAATTGTGTATTTTGAAATCAATCTATTTACACGTTTATGGATGTCATTTTTATAATTTTTATCTAAGCTTCCCGACCGATATAGCTGTACCGTTTTTTCATAAAGTTCAGGATACTGCATTCTGATAAACTGAAGATAATAGGGTTTTGTTTTACCTCTTAAATTGAGCGTGCCTGGTAAAGCATACAGAATGTCAGAAGCTTTTGTCTGAGCAAACAGTGCATCCAGATTTTCTTCGGTGTCAGTAAGGTACGGAAGTAATGGCATCATGTGGACGCCAACAGAAGCATTCGTTTTTCGGAAAGTTTGTAACATTTCAAAGCGTTTCAACGAAGGGCTTGCCTTAGGTTCTATTTTCTGCCGGACATCTTCGTCCATTGTGGTGATGGTGGCTGCAATATTAATATAGGTAATCCTGGAGAGTTGGTCAATTAAATCAAAATCCCTCAGAATTAAGTCTGATTTAGTAGAAATAATGGCAGGTGTCTTATATTTTATAAGCAGTTTAAGGATTTCAGGCATAATTTTGAACGTCGCTTCTGCCGGCTGATAACTGTCGCATACACTACCCAGATTTATCACTTCCCGCTTCCAGGTAGCCATACGAAGTTTTTTCTCCAGCTGCTCAACAATGTTTGTTTTGACATAGACATTTGAGAAAAACAGACCTCCATTCAAATAATCATGAGAATAGAGCGCATAACAATAGGTACAGCCATGTTCACAACCTCTATAAATATTCAGATCCCAATGGTAAGGATCTTCCCGTTGAAGTTTGTTGAGTGCAGTAACGCAGGACGTTGGTATATATTCAGGAATCATTTCAAGAAACTACTTTAAAAACTCTTCGGCAATTTGATTAATTTTTTCTTGCTCACTTGGTGTTGAAAATAATTTATACAAAAGGTCAACATTTTCCTGGTCTATGGCCTTAGGTAAAAGAAGCAACACGACCTCTTTTTTATTCTCCGGAAGTGCTATAACACTTGTCAAATCCAAAATTTGCTGAATGGTAAAGGATGTATTTTTTGGAATGCGTTTAATCAAAACAAGTTGATTCTTATATGCGCCGGCTGTTTTGATGTGAGTGCTTAAATCGCTGAATTCTTTTACGTCAAGTATTTTAATTAGTGCAGGTTCGTTTAGATTCTCCTGGTGACTATTTTTAAGTTGTTCGGAATGTTCATGAATTACACGGACTTTATTAGTAAGTAGGCTCCTTATGTCATTAACCTCAGATTGTATCCTACTTCTATTGTTTTGGGGTAATTTTTTAGCTTCGCTTAAAATATTTTCAAGTTTTTGATTGATCAGGCTTATTTCATTTGCATTAAAATCAACGCAAAAAGCGGTTTGACATACAAAAAAGCCTATAATCAAATAAGTAAATTTCTTCATGGTCGTAAAAGTTATGTGTTAAAATATTAAAGCATTTTATCCTTCAAGAATTTCCAATTGCTCAATAATCTGTTCTTGGGTAATTGGAAATTCTTTATTATTGCGGACACTTTGAAAAATCTGTTCGTATATGTCCAAATAAGTAGATTTTTCAGAGGCAATTTTTTCCTGGAAAAAAGATCCGTCTTCTGCCAAGGTGGTGAGAAGGCCCTCCTTCCCTGCTACTTCTATGCCAAATTCTGGATTTTCAGGACTCATTCCTTCCAGCAATTGTTTTTCCTGAATATCGGATCGTTGTTTGATAAAGGAGCCTTTCGTGCCATGCAATACAAACCCGGGTTGCGGATCGATGACCATTAAGCTAGCTGTCAAAAAAACATTCAAACCTTGAGGAAACTCCAGATGAAAATGCACATAATCATCAACCTGGCTATTTTTGCGGAAGATTTCCTGTGTTTTGCTCCATCGTAATGGCTGACCGAAAAGAGATATAGCCTGATCCAATAAATGTGGTCCCAGATCGTACATCAGACCGCTTCCCGGTACCGGCAATTCTTTAAATACTTTAGGACTAATGGTATCTCTGAATCTATCGTATCGAATATGCACTTCCACTAGCTGACCTAGTTTTCCAGAATCGATGATGTTTTGTACAGATTTACAATCACTATCGTAGCGTCGGTTTTGATAGGGCAAAATCTTTAAGTGCAATCTATTTGCTTCATTATAAAGCTGTTTAGCTTCATCTGAAGTCACAGTAAATGGCTTTTCAACAAGCACATGCTTACCTGCCTTTAAACATTTCATTGCGTATTCAAAATGAGTGGCATTGGGCGTATTTACTACAACCAGTTCTATTGTTGTGTCAGCAAGCAATTCATCTATAGAATCATAGCTCGTTACATAGGGATAACTGTTTTTTGCTTTCTTTTCAGACCTTTCGACTATTGCAGTCAAATCAAATCCCTCATGTGCATCCTGAAAGGGTGAATGAAAGATCTTACCGGACATTCCGAAAGATAGAAGACCTGTTTTTATGGGCTTTTCCATGATTTTATAACATATAGATTCAGGAAGCAAAACTAACTATTTTTTGCTGAAATCATGGATTTTTTTTCATATTGATAATGGCCAATAATCTTAAATGCAAATAAACAGTCAGCCAGAACCTGACCTCCTCCAATATTGTGTACAACTAGGTATCTATCTGTGTTTGGTTGCTTAATGTTCACGACTATGCCTATATGCATGCCACCTTTCCCTAAATCCCAACAAACAATGTCTCCAGGCATGAAATCGTGTACATTATCTGTTAGCGGTCCTTTTATGGCATAACGATCAAAAAAGACCATCAGATTTTCCACTTTTCTGTGATCCATATTGGTATCCAACTTTTTATGCCTCCAGAATTTAGTGTATCTTCTGAAGTTTGCTTTCATGTCTTCATGAACCTCCTTTTGAAGATCTATTCCAACCTTACGATATGCTCGGATGATGACATCCGTACAAATACCTTTGTTGAAGGGGATATCTCCGTTTGGATAGCTTATTACAAAATAAGACGGATCGTATTCCACTTTTTGCTTAGTGAGTTCAATGGCAGCATCTGAAAGCTTTTGGGAAAAGCTATTTTGACTGTAACTTAAAATGGACAAATTGAAAAGTAATAGTGTTAAAATTGGCGTTTTCATATTCTATCAAATAGTTCATATTCAACGCTTCATCATAGGAAAAGTTCATTGTTAGAATATATCCGTCCTCAAAATTACGTTAGAGGAAGTAAAGTTATAGGAGATTTCAGTATTGCCCAAATAGAAACCAGCAACATAATCTTTATTTTTTATACCAACTTTCAGGTTAACACTTTTGAAAAGATTGTAATAGACACTAAAGTCAAATTCGTTGGGATACCAAACTCTATCACCACTGGTAGATAAATAATAAGGGTTTTTTTCGTTAAACTGATTGATTTGATAATAGGATCCTAAAAATACTTTCTGGGTCAAAAAATAAGAGGCAGAAACTTTGGTCCCGAAATTCATAATGTTTTCATTATAACTATTAAAATGAACCATCGAATAGAATAAATAAGGGCTAATCTTTAAGCCAAAATTATTTGTCTCCGTTTTTATGATCTGGATGGGTAAGCCGAAAAACAGTTCTGTAGCGTTATTAGATTTAATTCCACCTATGGTCACATTAACGGGACTAGTTTCATGACAGGCTGTAAACATTAGACCATAAGCAAAATTGCCATCGGAAGAAATACCGAGTGACAAATTGGTTAAAACTGTTGATTTATTTTTAAAATCATCCTGATTTTGGATGAAACCTGGTTGGAAACTGTTGTAATAGAACTTCGGTTGTATGGGCCAGAATAGGTTTTCACTTAAACTATCTGGTTTCTGTTGAATGAAATGACGAGCATAATTTCTTTCAGTAATATACATAGAGTTATTCGTATTTGAATGTTTAAGCCCTCTGAATTTACTGGAATATTTCTGACTCGAAAAAGTATTGAATTTTTGGTAAGCATCTGCTGCTAAGTCGCTCTGACCAAGTTTTTCATATATATAACCTTCCAGAAAAAAACAATCGGAATAAAAATCTATATCTGGATAGATTTGGCGAATTTGTGCTAATTTATTTTGGGCTTGCAAATAATTCTTTTCAAGTATTTTGGTACTTATAGCTGAGTAAATATGAGCAATTTGAAAGTCAGAATTTCTTAAAAAAAGCTCATTTTCCAATCGATTTTCAAAAGGATACTTATTTCTGCTCAGTTCTATCTCTGTATTAAAGTCTTCAATATTTGTCGAGTCGATCAATTGTCGTTGTTGATTCCTAAGGGTAACATCTTGATGATAATGGGAATAAACGAAGTGTGTTTTATCTTCATTGTATTTTATTTTAGTGGGATTGATAGACCCACAACCGGTCGCTAACAAAAGGAAACCAGCAAAAGCAAATAAATTATATCTCATAAAAATAATGGTACTGATGTTTATAAATCACGAACAAAAGTACACAATATTTTAATATTACATCATTAGCTCATACAAATTTCTGAAGATACATATATTGGAGTGATGCAGCATATGCAACTGACTTTCATAAACGTAAATGGCAGTGTGACCATCTGTAGTCATTTCCATCCTGAGATTCGATTCTGAATCAAAATCGGTTGAACTGACCAGTATAATGTTCTTTTCATTCAAATAACCGGTAAGACGCCAAATCCCTGGAAGATTCTCCGCTTCATGCATTAAAATGACTTTTCTGTCGTTGCACAAAGTGATCTGAGGCATCAATCCATCCTGATATTTATGATTAGCACCCCATTTTATACTTAATTCGGTTATTTGCCCAACACGATAATATAGTTTATTACAAGATGCCGATTTAAAAACAACGATGGTCATTCCGTGATTTGTTATACCTACTGATGGTGTCACACCATGATCAATTGCTTTTTCTATGCCCCAAATAATTTGTTTGTTGTCGGAATCAATTTTACCAACTCTGCTAAATAAAACATCGCTTTTTTCAGATTGATGCACTTCTACTACATCCCCATTTATATTAATGGAAACTTTTGGCAGTAATCCTTTTCCATATTTAATATCATCTCCCCATTCTATGGATGTACCTATTAAAATACCAACTTTGTAATAAATTGAATGAGATACAGGGTTGGACGATTCATGAACTTCTACCAACAGGTTTTCTTTGTTCATGGAGATGGACGGTTTATACCCTTTACTGTATAAATTTCTAGTGCCCAATTCTATTCTGAGACCGTCAATTTCTCCGACTCGATACCACAAATCAGGAGCTATTTCTGTTTCGCTCGATTTAATGTTGTTTAAATCCTTAGAAATTACCTTGCAATTGGAATCTAAAACATATTCTTGAACCATATCAGGTTGGATTTTATCCTTTATCATAGAATTAATTAGGTCACAAAAAAGTTATAACTAAATTAAAGAACTGAAACAAATAGCCTCAAATGGCTATTTCTAAAAATATGCTGCAAAGATAAAAAAAATTACATTATATAACCTTATCATTAACTTATATTACCTTATGCAGGCCACATAAGGTGTTCATTAATTAACACAATGTTTTTATTTGATAAAAATATATTTTTTTTACTAAACGCATATAACGCTATAAAGTTCACGCCAAAATGTTAATTAATATTAATATTTTAAGAATAGCAACATCGATTAAAAAAGGCTGTATCAACTTTACTTGATACAGCCTTTACAATAAGGGTTTAAAAAATGTCAGATAATGCAACCCTACTTAACCTGGTTAAGAATTTCCTGAACAGCATTTTTGTGAACTGTAAAATCAATCATCTTCAATTTGAAAAAGTCTTCGCTGAAGAAGTAATAACCAAATTCAGGTGCGTTTTTATTGTTGTTGCGGGAGCCTGCACTGGAATCCTTAATCAGGAACCAATCTTTTCCGTCTCCATTAAAATTTTCGATATAACCAATCAAATGCATTCCATGATCATCTGTCGTGGTTGTGTTTGAGAAACGAAACTGGCGGGCATCTTCGTTGATATATGCAGAAGGTATGTCAAAATCGGGTATAATAGCACACTGATTTTCACGTGACAGCCCTGCTTCAGAGACATCACCGCCAATACTCATGGTATATCCCTCACGAATAGCTTTCTTCACCACTTTCATATAAACATCCAGCGGTACGTTGTAATAATCTGCATTGTGCCACCAGTTGTCAGGAACTTCGTATTCCATTTTCTTCCAGTAAGGTTTCTGTTTTAAGGAAATAATCTCCACAAAATCATTTGGGTTCAACTTTAGAAAACTCTTCATATAAGTTAAAGGAGTGTAATTCTTATCTTCTACAGTAAATGAAACAGGAGGTTCACCCAAGTAATGGTTCAGAATGGACTTGATGGTTTCAAGCACTGTTGTTTCGTTCCATGCATTGGAGGTTTTCAGTGATTGAAGATAGCTATTCATTTCATTGACCATAGCACTGTGAGTATGATATTTGTGCCCATTGATCAAACCTGAATAGGCTGATTCCGGTACAAGGCCATATTGATTGGCTATTCTGGCCAATGCATTTCCTTCAGAACCCTCGCTAAATTCGGAATTACCTCGTTCACGAATGAAGCGTCGGGCTTTTTCAACGTATTCCCAGTAGGCTGTGTGTATCTCAGAAAGTTTCACCTTTTTGCCACTCTGACGAAAAATTTCGGATTCAAAGAAGGAGGTTGTGCTGAAATCCCAGCATGTACCTGCATTACCCTGCGAAATGGCAGGATTCGCCCACTGGCTCTTATAAAGATCAACCTTGTCTGGTAAAGTCATACCTGTCATATCCATGATGAATTTCATCTTGGGTTTAGGTGCTTCCAGGGAATCTTGCACTTGCTGTACATCTTTGAGTACTACGTCATCGTAAAAGCCTTTTTTTGGTACTTCTATCAATTTGCCTTTGTCAGCATTTTGTGCAAAAGCAGAGGACCCTAGCAGTATGAGGGTAGAAAATAGGACTATTTTTTTCATTATAAAGTATGAATGATTATTTGGACGATAAAGATAAATAAAAGTGCATAAACTTTCATATTTCGTCTTTCAATTCTCATTATTTAATGAGTTTCTTAATTAGAAACAAACCATTTGAAGTAAGTTTAATCAGCTATACGCCTGGTTTCGCTTACACTACGAACGGCTAAACCAAAATTTCTGTATCGTAGCTTTTGGCTCACAAGATTTGGTTCGTAATAGTTAAGTCCAAATGCCCAAATCCCATTATAAGCTTCATCATCGTATTCAGAAGTGGACCACCACCAGCTCGATTTTTTTAAATCCGAACTATTTCCAATTGCAAGGCGTACCCCTACCGGCAAAGCTGAAAAGCCACTGCTGTTGTTGCTAGATTTCTCATTACCTATTACATCTGCAGTTGAGGATGTATTCCAGTAATTGGTAGATGAGGCCATTTGCTTGGCGATAGTGTTGTTTGTTTCGACTTTTTCTGACAGGTAATTCGTAAGTCTATCCCAGTCTTCTTTACTCGGAACCCGAAAACCTTCCGGACAAACGCCTCTATTGTCAGTCGCTGCATTCCAGGTATACAATTTACCTAATATATAGTCATTATCAGAATCACCATTGACAGACCATTGATAAAAAGGATCCACTTGATTGGATATATCTTTAGACGGAGTTTCGGTGGTATAGATTGAATCACCATTATTGTAATTGTTGGTTCTGAGGTTTTCCACCAACCATTTCTGAGAATCCAGAATAATACTATGATAAATAGTGCCATCATAATTCTCGAAACAATTGGCTGAAATTTCAGTGATCGTGGAAGGTCTATTAATGGATTTCATATTTGTACAATTAGCAAAAGCCATACTATCAATGGAAATGAGCGTTTCAGGTAACTTAATAGCTAAGTATGTGCTATTTCCTTCATTTTTGCTTGAATTAAAGCCAGAATATGGTGGTATTTCATTGGCAGAATAATTTGCAAACTGAAATTTAGTTCCTATTGTTCCTTTATAGGCTGCAATAGTTACCAGGCTTAAATCTATCCTTTCCAGGCTTGGCATTTCATCTCTCATTGTCTTGAAATCACGGGCATCCATCGTTCCGGTGATTTTCAGATTATGAACTGATACCTTTTCTTCATCATTACAATGCAGTAGACAATGCACCTGGAGTTAAAACGATTTCCTTGTTTATGGAAATAGCTTGCACACTATTAAAACAGGTACCAATCATCATTAGGACAAATACAAAAACCGAATTCGATATTTATTCAACAAATCTACAATCGCTTTCTAGAGTAAACTTTTTTGCTAAGTTTGCAGAGTGATTTTGGGTTAGATTTTTGTTTTTCATTAAGGTTTAGGTATTAACATTCTTAGAATTAAAAATGATTTAACACTATTAATAACAAATTTATAGTTTTTGTTTGCATAAAAAAAAACAAAGATCATTAAAGGGATTTAAATCTATATCGCTGTCTTTTCAAAAAAAAATGGTAGGTTTGTTTTCTATGAATTATCATCATCGTGTCATCATGAAAAACGCTTCTTTTTTTATCGCATTTTTGCTATTAGCTGCTTCAGCGGCGACTCAGGCTCAGGTTTACCGAACAGGAAGCAATGCCGAACAGCTTCGTACGCTGACTGTTTACAAAGATGGCGACTGGAAATTGTTGCCAGTTTTAAATTTGGAATCTGACAACCAGGTTGAAATTTCTTTCGACGAGCTTTCTCACGATTACAAACGATACGCATACAGAATTATTCATTGCAACGCCGACTGGAAAAAATCAGATATGAATGAACTGGAATATTTGGATGGTTTTTCTGAAAATGAAATAAATCAAGGGGATCAATCCGTAAGCACTTTGACGCTTTACACCCACTATAAATTTTCAATACCAAATGATAATGTTAAATTAAAAATTTCCGGAAACTATGCTGTCGAAGTTTTTGATCGGGAGACTACCAGTGAGCCTTTGTTGACGGCCTGTTTTATGATTACTGAAGATAAGGTTGCCGTTGAAGGCAATGTAACAGCTACAACCGATATCGATTATAAGCAAAGCCATCAGCAGTTAAATTTTAACATTAAGACTCTGGGACTTAGAATTCAACAGCCTTTGACTGAATTAAAGGTCATCGTTCAACAAAATCACCGCAGAGACAATGAGGTTAAAAATCTGGAACCTATGCAGGTCAATTCTCAATCTATCACTTATGAACACAATAAGAATCTGATTTTTGAAGCAGGCAATGAATATAGAAGGTTTGAGATGACTTCCTATAAATATTCCACGATGGGTGTCAATAAAACTGAATATTTTAAACCTTTTTACAATGTGGAATTGTTCCCGGCTGAACCTCGCCTGAAAGGTTATATTTATGACCAGGATCAAAATGGACGTTTTCTCATTCACAGCCAGGATGCGATAGATGATTTAACGGGTTCCGATTATTTTCTGGTTCATTTTTCCATTCCTATGCAATTGCCTATTATTGATGGCGGAATCTATTTAAATGGTGATTTCATTCCGGATGTGCTGAATGCAGATACTAAGATGCTTTACAATTTTGATCGCAAAGCGTATGAGAAATCGATGCTTCTCAAGCAGGGTGCCTATAATTTTCAGTATTTGTATTTCCCGGTTAAAACCCGCAAAGCGACTCCTCTTCGAATGGAGGGATCCTATTGGGAAACAGAAAATGAGTATCAGGTTTATGTTTATTACAGACCAATTGGTGAACGGTACGACAGGCTTATTGGTTTCAGGCAGATTCAGACTAGTTATTAGTAGTCGGGCTTTCCAGTTTAAATCGAATGCGTAACTTTCCTTCTGAAAAATCCGTACTGATTATTTTATATATACCTATTTCTGAAGTATTGGCAACATGCATACCAATACATGCGCAAATATCATAATCACCCACATAAACGAGTCTGAGCGTTTCGCTTGCATCCTCAGGAAGTTTGCTTAAATCCACACTTTCAGGTACTTCTGTTCGGAGTACAAAGGAAGTGGTTATTGGGAGATTCAGACCTATTACTTCGTTGACTCTGCTTTCAATTTCAGTTATCAGTAATTCAGAAGGTGCTACCGAAATAAAATAGTCGCATTTGCTTTTTCGACGTTCGATATGACTTGATTTTGACCTTTCACAACCAAACATTCGGATCATGGTTTGATTGAGTATGTGCTCAGCTGAATGCATTGGTGGGTACTCAGCCTTGTTGTGGTTATTTAGTATAATTTCTTCCATTTGACTTTTTTCAATATTGGATGCAAATATACTAAATAACCGAAATTTTTGGTACACTTCAAGTATCCTGAATTCTTGAAAAGTCGTGCAACACATCCATGGAGTGTTTCCAATCCAACATGATCCAAAGATGGCATGTGGGACAATGTACTCGATGTTTTGTCAGGAGCTTGTTGATTGAAGTTGGGATATAATAACCACAGCACGGACAGTTTATGCCTGGTGCTTTGCCAAATCTGTTTATGTTGATCATCGCTTTATCTTTTTAATTGTTAAATGACTAGAGACGACATTCAGAAATAAAAAGAAAAGGTAAGGAAAGTATTGTAAAAAGCACCAACGAAACAGTACTTCTTTATTTTATATAAACGTATAGCATTTTATTAAGTTCGCAAAATGGAACTATAATACAAAAAGCCCATCTTCACAGATGGGCTTTGAAATCAAAAAAATGTCATCTATTTTGACATAGATGACATTTCAATCTCTTTTGTTTGCTTATTCAGCAACAGGAGCAGCTGTAACTGTTGTGTCAACAGCAGCAACAGTAGTAGTAGTGTCAACTGTTGTAGTAACAGTAGTAGAATCAGTAGCAACAACATCAGCAGGAGCTGCTTTTTTACCACAAGATGCAAATGATACTGCAACAATAACAGCAAAGAATAAAACTAACTTTTTCATTTTTGTTTAAAACATTAAATTATGACTACAAGTTATAGCATATTATCCACTCGTGTAATACTGATGGACAAAATTTCTGTACAAAGATATTTAATTTTTCTTAAAAATCAGGATTTTTCAAGATATTTGATGTTAAATATCACAATTTGTGCTTTAATAATGAATTAGGACATAAATATCTTTGAAATATACTAGAAGTGTCTCCTATTATTGACATGTATCGTTAGAATCATTTTGTGTACCACGATTTAAATTCGCCAACACGGGCCTTACTCACAATTATTTTTTCAGAAACCGTTACATTCAGGTTTATGGAGAGCTTACTCCCAAACCAAACTGAAATATCCTTGATGGCTTTGTGCGAAACGATGTATTGTCTGTTGGCACGAAAAAATTCAGAAGGATCAAGTTGGACAAATAGATCCTCCAGTGAACTGTCTATTTTAAAAGTCTCCTTATTATCCGTTAGTAGGGTTACCATCTTATTCTCTGTAAACAGACACGCAATCTTATCTGTTGACAACGGGATAAATTTATCTTTATGAGGTATTAAGAAGTGAGATTTGTAGATATCTTTTGTTTGTTTAAAAGTAGCTAGCAAATGGGTTATTAAGTCGGTGTTGTCATTTTTGGTGACCATTTGACTCTGATGTTTCGCCAATGCCCTTTCAAAGTTTTTACTATTAATGGGTTTGAGCAAATAATCGATGCTATTTACTTCGAAGGCTTTTAGTGCATACTCATCGTAAGCTGTTGTGAAAATGATGGGACTTGATATTTTTACCTTTTCGAAAATGGAGAAGGCAGAACCATCTGCCAGATGGATGTCCATAAACACCAGGTCGGGAGCCGGATTAAGTGAAAACCACTCTATACTTTCTTCAACACTTTGCAATACCACAATCACTTGAATATCAGGATCGGTTTGAACGATCAACCGCTTCAGGTTTTGTGCAGCAACAAGTTCGTCTTCAACAATAACAGCGTCCATTTTTTATATTTTTTTTGTTATGGTCTATAGTTGTTTCTAAATCTTTTATCAAAGGCAATTCAACGCAAAAAACCGATGTTTTGGTAATGTTTATCTCTCTCTGAATCAAGAGACTATAGCGTTCGCTTAGATTGGCCAGACCTATACCAGTACCTTGTTCAGCCTCTTGTTTAGGTTGAATGGCATTCAGTACTCTGATTGTATTATTCGGTGTGGTTTCAATGGTTATGATGAGCGGATGCCTATTGCTAATAACGTTATGTTTGATGGCATTTTCCACCAACAATTGAAGACTGATGGGCATAATGTACCATGTCCGGTATTTTTCGTCAATGTTATACTCAATAAAAAGGTTTTCTCCATACCGGATTTTCATCAAATCAGCATACGATTGGGTAAAATTAAGCTCCTCATCGACCGTTAATATTTCCTTATTGCCAATAGCATAACGGAATACTTGTGAAAGATTCTGAAGATAATCGTGGGCTTTTTCGTCGTCCATACCGATCAGTCCGTCAAGGGTATTTAGGGTATTGAACAGAAAATGTGGATCCACCTGATTCTTTAGTGATTCGTAACGAATTCGGATATTTTCGGCAATCAATTTCTCATTTTCCAGCAATGCTTTTTGACGTTGTTCCAAAGAAAAAATCAGGAATGTGGATAATAAAACTATAATATCGACAATTAAGTCTTTAATCAGATTGGCAACCATCTGGAAATTGGCAGGAATAGATGTCGCTGGTAAAAATTGGATGGCCATTTCTGTAAAAAAAACACTTAATGCTATAACCGGTATTATGGATCCAAAGCCAATGATCCAAAATCGGGTTGACTTTCTCCACTCCTGTTGAATGATTCTAAAATTGAACATAAACAGCAAATAGAACAAAATAACATCGGTCAGAAACGAATAGGTCAGCCTTATTACATCGTGTATACCTATAATATGGCTATGAATATAGCCCAATAGCAAAATAGCATTGAGAATCACACTGATCGTCAATGATAATTTGATGGCAGTGGTATGTGAGAATGTACGAGAATGTCTGTTAGTCATTTGTTTATAAGCTTTATTTAGTAAAAGTAAAAAAAAACAATGATTATACCATTAAGGCATAGTCATTGCCTTTCCATTTACTTAAGCAATACCTGCTTCCAGTTGTCTTGCAAGCACCTTTTTAACCAACTTTTGACGTTGATGCTGACGGCTTTTGGCTCCAATACGATCGAAAATGTAATAGATGACAGGTACTACGATCAATGTAAGTACCATCGAACTGGCTAATCCACCGATGATAACCCATCCCATTCCATTCTTCATTTCAGCTCCGTCACCTGAACCTAAGGCAATAGGCAACATACCAAATATCATGGCAAATGTGGTCATTAAAATGGGGCGCATACGGTCTTTGCCAGCTTCAATAAGGGCTTTGTAAGTGCTAACCTTTTTTTCGCGACGTATTTTATTGGTGAAATCAACCAGCAAAATGGCATTTTTAGCTACCAGACCTATAAGCACGATCAATCCAATTATACTGAAAATATCGAGGTTGTGCATAGTCAGTGCCAATGCCAGGAAAGCTCCAATCATAGCCAAGGGTATCGAAAACAAAACGATCAAAGGGTCAGTCAGTGAATTATAAAGGACAACCATAATCAAGTAAATCAGGATAATGGCAGCCAGAAAAGCAAATCCAAGACTTCCGAATGCGGAACTTTGTTGCTCCATCATACCACCTTCTTTAATGGTAACATCGGCGGGTATCTTATCAGCAATCGCAGCGGAGATTTCCGAACCAACGGTACCTGTAGGACGACCGACCACATTGGACTTAACAGTGATAGACGAAATACGGTTTGTACGTTCCAGCGCTGATGGGCCCAGGCCGTATCCAATTTCTGCAATCTGCCTCAACTCAATGACTTCGCCTTTTTTGTTGATAAAAGTCAACTTGCCAACATCTTCTGGTTGGGTCCTGTCAAAATTGTCTATACCTATACGTATGTTGTATTCATAGTTTCCCTCCTTATATTTGGATTTATCGTTTCCGTTTAGAGCTGTACGAAGCGTTGTACCTACATCACTGACCGATAAACCCAAAGCCGACATTTTCTCACGGTCTAATTTTACCTGAACTTCCTGGCGGGGATCGTCTATGGAGTATTTGGCATCTGATGTACCAGATGTGCTGCGTACGGCTTTCATTATCATTGCAGCTGTGGCCTGTACGTGTTCATAATCTGCACCTTGTACAATAAACTGAATGGGTTCAGTGGCGCCACTGTTTGAAGAAACACTGGTGCGTGCTCGTACACCTGGGAGTTTTTTCATTATTTCAACTTTAGCCTGTTGGGCATACTCTTCGACTCCAAATGCACGTTTGTTTTTAGCAACCAGTTTCACTGCTATGGTGGTCGCATTATTTTTAGTGGTTGTACCAGTTGTTCCTACGTTTGTATAAACACTGTTTACCTCGGGAATACGGTTAATGATTTTCTCCGCTTCCATGGTTATCTGATTATTCTGATACAGGGTCAACTGAGGATTTAAGTCCAGTGTCACCGTAAATTCACCTTTATCATTGTTTGGCATAAAGGCAAATCCAATAAATCCGGTTGGAATCAGTGCAAAAGAGGCAAAAAACAGAACCAGTACACTAACCAGTACAGTTACTTTGTGTTTTAATCCCCAACTTAAGATGTTGCCATACCAGTTTTTGACTGAATCAAATGTACGTTCAATAAAACGGGAGAAACGACCTGATAGTGTTGGACGTGTATCGTCGGGCATATTACCGAAACGAGACATAAGTAAGGGGGTTAATGTAAACGAAACCAATAAACTACACAATGTAGCTATGACAATAGGTATTGCAAATTCTTTCAATACATTACCAATTAATCCTCCGCTAAGACCCATTGGAAGGAACACGACAACAATAACAAGGGTGATAGCCATTGCGGTAAACATGATCTGCTTACAACCATCCAGCGCTGCCTGATATTTTGTTTTACCTTGCTCCATGTGACTGAACATATTCTCTATAACCACAATCGAGTCATCCACGAGGATACCTACGACCAGCGACAAGGCCATCAATGACATCATATTGAGCGAATATCCTAACATGTACATGGCTATAAACGCCGGTATAATGGATAATGGAACAGCTACCATTACAATCAAAGCACTTCGGATATTGTGCAAGAAGATAAAACAGACAAAAGCAACAATCAGAATGGCCAATACCAAGTCTAGGACCACTGAATTAGCAGAAGCTCTGGTGTAAATAGAGTCATCTGTTGCTATTTCAAATTTGACATTGCTGGCAGCATATTCCTTTTCAATCGCTTTTAGTTCTTCTTTGGACAAGTCTGCAACTCGTACAGCATTTGCGTCGTTTTGTTTCTGAATGGAGATACCGATAGCATCCCGACCGTTTATTCGGTTTATTAGCTTTTGTTCGGTTATACCATCTTCTACTTCAGCTACATCCATGATTTTTACTTTGCCACCGTTGGGTGTCGTTGCAATCACGGTATTACGCAGTTCATTCAGATTGGAGTATTTAGCTGCCAAACGTACCGAGTAAACAGCATCTGAACTTTCCACATTTCCGGCAGGTATCTCCATGTTTGCCGTTTGAATAGTCTGCAATACCTGAGGTACAGATAGTTTGTAAGCTCTCAACTTTTCGGCATCGATGTTGACTTTAATTTCGCGTTCTTTGCCACCGCTCATTTTTATTGAACCCACACCCGGCAACTTGGCTAAGCGGGGTTGAATGCGATCTTCGACCAGTTTATAAAACTCGGTTGGAGGCATGGATGAAGAAGCCGCCACGCTCATAATGGCTTTTTCGTCTATATTTATTTTATTGATGGAAGACTCCAGCACATCTGAAGGAAGATTGGCTTTAATGGCTGAAATCTTACGTTGAGCTTCCTGAACTGAAAGATTGGCATCGGTGCCTTCGTTTAGTTCAATGGCTATGATAGAGACTCCCTCCAAGGATGTGGAGCTAATCTTTTTTAAATTTTCAAGGGTGGAAAGTGCATCTTCTATTTTTTTGGTAACGGATGTTTCCACTTCTGCTGCTGCAGCTCCAGGATAAACGGTCTGTACTGTTAGCATAGGAAGCTCAAACTTTGGCATTAAGTTCAGGTTGAGCTGATTGAACGATATGAGCCCTCCGAGTGTAAGCAGCGTAAAGATTACGGCGACAATCAAAGGCTTTTTTATGGAGGTTTCGACTATAGACATAGCTATTGTTTTAGAATTAGTTTAGTACGGAAACTTTAGCGCCATCCGTCAAATTGATTTGACCGTTGGTTACGACTTTGGCACCTTCCTTTAAACCTGAAACAACTTCGAGATTGGAGCTGTAGTTACGACCGGTAGCTATTTTTACCAATTGAACCGTTTGGCCATTTAATATATAAACTGATGGATCCTTCACGCTGCTAACGATGGCATCGCGAGGTATCATCAAGGCTTTTCCGATTTTGCCCATATTCACATTGACATCGACATAAGTACCAGCTTTCAGTTTGTCTTTGCCATTGTTGGATATAAGGACTTCAACAGGATAGGTATGTGAAGCACTGGATTTTGGACTAATACTGGAAATGATACCTTTATATAAAGCTTCAGGATGTACATCGGTCGTTACACTAACTGATTGTCCCTGATGAAGTTCATAGGCATTTGATTCAGATACATCCAAAATAACTTTCAAACTTGAAATATCAGCAATACTGGCAATGATAGTACCCGGATTTACAAATGCGCCCAATTCTGTATTTTGAGCTATGATAAAACCACTAAACGGTGCTTCGATGCGGGTGTCATTCCATTGTTTTAGTGCATTTTCCAGTTGGATGGATGCATTTTCGTAACCCAACTTAATGTCTCGCAATTGGGTGTCTGATACTGCGTCACCTTTGCGCATGGCCTGATAGCGTTCATAGTCTTCTTTATACTTGTTGTAATTCAGTTTAGCGTTTTCATAAGCCAGACGTTTATAGGTATCGTCTATTTTGGCCAACACTTTTCCTTTGCTTACATAGTCACCCATTTTAAAATTGACTTTAACGATCTTGCCTGAACTTTCAGAAGCAATACTGACCTCTTTACATGCCTGAGCGGTTCCAACCAATTCCAGGTTGCTACTGGTCTCCTTCAATTCAGCTGTAGCAACCGTTACGCTGATGTCATTCTGAACGACAACGACTTCTTTGTGGGAGTCAATTTCTTTTTTGTTATTTGCCAAAGTCAGGGTCATTACGCCAAGCAATGCTACAAGGGAGACACTTCCTATTATTGTTTTCTTTTTCATCTGATGGACTTATTTAGTATGTTGGATAAATTTATTTATTGATTAAATTTTTTATATCACCGTTGAGTGACATGATTTTCAACTCTGCATCCTTGAAATTGTAGATAGCTGTCAAATAACCAGACTGGGCACTACTCAGACTTATTTCATCCTGTAGCAGGTTGCTCATAGCGGCCAATCCTTCCCGGTATTTCAGTGTTGATTCTTCGTACACTTTCACAGCCAGTTCCAGATTTTGTTGCTGACGACGCACATTGCTTTTGTTGTTTTGATAATTGTTCATAGCGTTCTTATAATTCATGCTGAAACGTTCTTTTGTACTTTCCAAGGTGAGTTGAGTCTTCTGATAATCCATTTTAGCCTGTCGTGACTTGGAACGTTTTTCGAATCCATCAAATAATGGCATTGTCAAACTCAAACCTAAACTGGAATTGGGATAAAATTTATTTTGATCTCCACTTTTAAAATACGTATCAAATTCATTGCGCAAACCCAAAAAGGCTACGTTTCCAGACATGGAAAGCGAAGGTGAATATCCTGCTTTAATCAGTTTCTGATTGAGCATATTCAATTGTTGTTGCGATTCGAGCAGCTGGATATCCACATGATTTGAAAAATCAGATATCATAGTAGGTTCGTACGACAACAAAAGCATATCCGCTTTATCTGTTAGCACTATTGTTTGCTCCAGAGGTATATCGAGCAGGTATTTTATCATGTTTATTTGTTGCTCAAAAGTAGCTTGCGTATTACTCTGCTGGGTGTAAAGATTTTCAAGGTTCACACTTACGCGATCCAGATCCACCTGCTTACCTACACCGTTATCGAGTGTAATTTTAGTAATGTCTCTCAGACGTTCTGTACGTGCAATATTTTCATCTATGAGCTTTTGTTGTTCTGAAGTAGTTAAGGTTAGAAAATACAATTTACCAACTTCAGCAGCAATTTCTTCGCTGGCTTTTTCTACCGTTAAACTGCTCAATTCAGAACTTCTTTGGGATAATTTAACTGCAATCATTGCGGTCTGATTGTATAGGACCTGGCTAATGCTTAATCCTGCAGTGGTATTGTATTGACTGCCCATCTGAACGGCAATGGTTGTACCCGGTTTACTTAAAAATTCACCTGGAAGTACAGTAGTTGGCAAAATTAAGTTATCCTGGAAGCTTCCGGAAAAGTTTAATTTAGGGAGAAATGCTGCGCGGGCTTCTTCTTTTTTATATCCGCTTTTTTCTTTGTCAATGCGTGCCGTTTTAACATTAATATTTTTTTCCACTGCCATTTGCATACACTCCTTTACTGAAAGTGCAATGCTGCTGCTTTCTTGTGCTAGAAGCAACTGTCCGCAAATCAGAAGGAGTGCCAAGGAGAAAATCGTTCGTTTCATAATGATGCTCTATTTTATTTATGCACAAAATTATGCTTAATAACATATTTTCTCACGAAATAGAGACCGAAGTGACTTTATTAAGGTACGAAATGACGGATGCTGTTGCTGAGAAAATATTTATAATCTGAAAGTAGACATCGTAATTAAAAAAAGTATATCTTCATTTATAAATACAGTGTCTTAATCTGATGTCATGAAAAAAAACCTTTTTAGATCCACTCTTTTGTTTCTTATTACTGTTCAGCCTCTCACAATCTTAGCTCAACAGAAAATGGAACTTTACGACAAGCAATACCTGTTGGATCGCCCGGCAAAGCTTCCTGCTTTGAGAAGTGCATATATTGAGAATGAAACTATTGATGACTGGGATTTAACATACAACCGGCTGGAAATAGTTGTTGATCCAAATGTTGATTACATTAAGGGTAAAGTCCTGTTTGAATTTTCTGCATTGGTCGATAATCTGAAAAGTATTACCGTTAATCTCAACGATAGCTTAAAAATAACTGCTGTTGCATCCGGGAACACACCCCTCACCTATTCTCACGAAAACGGCCTGGTTCGAATCAATCTTCTCACTACATTAAAAAAAGAAGATAAGGATCGTTTTACCGTGAGTTACGAAGGGATACCCACAAAAACGGGTTTAAGTTCGTTTATTCAACAAACCCACAATGAAAGTCCGGTTATTTTCACCCTATCAGAACCCTATGGAGCAAATGAATGGTGGCCCTGTAAGGAGAGCCTCACCGACAAAATCGATTCAGTGGATGTTCTAGTTGAAGCTCCTACCCTATATCGAACGGCATCTAATGGGATTCTCGTTTCAGATTCGATCCATGCTTTAAAAAGGATATGTCATTGGAAACACCGTCACCCCATTTCAACCTATCTTGTCTTTTTTTCGACAACACAATACGAGGTCTATTCAAATTGGGCTACTTTAGGGGACGGCACAAAAGTAGAAATACTGAACTATATCTATCCGGAAACCTTGGAAGAAGCAAAGCTGAATACACCCTTTGTAGCTCAATATCTTGAATATTTTAGCCAACTTTTTATTGACTATCCTTTTAAGAATGAAAAATATGGTCACGCTCAATTTGGCTGGAACGGTGGTATGGAACATCAGACAATGAGCTCCATAGGTCCTTTTGTACCTGGACTTTTAGCTCATGAATTGGCTCATCAGTGGTTTGGAGATTTTATTACCTGTGCAAATTGGAACGAAATATGGCTAAACGAAGGTTTTGCCACCTATCTGGCCGAGTTGGTACACGAAAAGTATAATCCTGAAGACTGGCAAATTTGGAAAAGTTATATGTTATCCTATATAACCTCCCTTCCAGATGGCTCCGTTTATGTGAACGATATTACGAATGTTGATCGTATTTTTGATAGTCGGTTGACCTATGAAAAAGGGGCTTTTGTTCTTCACATGCTCCGTGGTCAAATTGGTGATGAAGCATTTTTTGCCGGTATGAAAAACTACCTCAAGGATACACGCGCCATTAACGGTTTTGCTACAACAGCTATTTATAAAGAAAATATGGAGCAAGCGGCTGATACATCTTTAACCGAATTTTTCGCAGATTGGATTTTGGGAGAAGGTCACCCCGTTTATGATATCGAATGGAATTATGCAGATAAGCAGATTCAATTGGATGTGTATCAACAACCATCAACCCAGAACGGTCCATTTTTTGAAATGAAGCTGCCATTAACTATTACTGTAAACGGAAAAGATTCAGTCTATTGGATAACCAATACTCAACCTGGCCAGCATTTTTCAATTCCCTCTCCGACTTTACCGGAATCGGTTCAGTTCAACAAAGATTGTTGGGTTTTGTGTGAAGTAAAAGACTTTCATTCTTCGATTGCAAACAGACAAACATCTGTTATTGAAAGCTATTATAATGCTTCCGATAAGATGTTAACAACTCATATACCCGAAGTCGAAGAAGCCCACTATTCCATTCATGATTTGCAAGGCCGGCTTGTAAAATCGGGGATTTGGAAAAAAAGTAACCCAGTTATCCAGCTTGACCAATTCCTTCCTGGTATGTACATACTAACCCTTTCAACAACTCAAAATAAATACAATTCCAGATTTATTTGTTACTAAGCAAAACATTTAAATAGTACTGAAAAACCAAACACAGAAACATTCAAGATTAAACCATTCTCTTTAAAATCTATCAAATTGGAATATATTGAACAAAGTGACTATATCCAGGAAAACATTAAATCGCACACAAAGAAGTTTATCGATACTTCTATTTATACTGCTATTTTTCAGTATGCCTATATTGGCACAGCGCAGCATTCAGGGGAAAATTCTGGATAAAAACGATGAAGGTGCAATAGAAATGGCAAACATTCGATTGCTTCTTTCCATAGATTCAACCTTTATTGCAGCAAGTCAGAGCGATGAAAAAGGGTCTTTTACATTCAATAAAATACCAAATGGTCAATACATTCTGGAAATCCGATATTTAGGTTACAAAAATTATTTCGGAAATGTAGCCTTAACGAACAAATCGCTTATTCTGAAAAACATCTTTTTGGAGAAATCGGATCTCCTATTAAAGGAATTTGAAGTGACGGGAATGACAGCCCAAATGTCGGTTAGAGAGGATACGGTAGAATACAATTCTGCAGCATTTAAAACGGCTGAAAATGCTGCGGTGGAGGAACTTTTGCAAAAACTTCCGGGTGTTGTCATAGATGCTGACGGAAAAATAACAATCAATGGAGAGGAAATAAAAAAAATCCGGGTGGATGGAAAGAAATTCTTTGGTGGCGACATACAGATGGCAACCAAAAATATTCCAGTAGATTTGATTGACAAAATTCAAGTGATCGATCAAAAATCGGATATGGCATTATTGACAGGATTTGAGGATGATAATACGGAAAGGATTATCAATCTGACCTTCAAGCCAAATCGAAAGAAAGGTATTTTTGGAAATTTAACAACTGGTGCTGGTATCGATGCAGATAAGGATGTGAGATACAATGAAAATGTATTCCTGAATATTTTGAATGGAAATACTCAGACAACCGTTACTGCTGGCGCAAACAATGCGAATAAACAACGTAGTGGAAGAGGGCGGGACGGCATTAGTGGTGGTACCATAGAAACTCAGAATATCGGTATTAACAACAACACCGAATTTTCCAAAATGCTCAAAATAGGTGGGAATGGTTCTTACAATCATACCTCAAACCTATCTGAGACTTCTTCGGAGCGTGAAAGTTGGCTGAAAGATGTTATTTATAATAATTACAACGAATCGGTATCAAAAAGAGAAAACGAACATGCAAACATGCGACTTGAGTTGGAATGGAAAATCGATACCTTGACAACCTTGATTATACAGCCCGAGCTTAATTTTACCCAAGGAATTTCCTCAAGTCATAACAACTACGAATACTTTGCCAATGGTGATAGCATCAGTTGGGGAAAATCAACTAATAGCAGCGAAAACAAAGGATTAAACGCCGATTTAAACATCCTTTTTAGCCGAAAGTCAAAAAGTAAAAAGGGTCGGTCTTTTACTTTAAACGTAGGTGGTAGCTTCAATGACTCCAATAGTAGGGGGGAAAACAAATCGGACAAAACGACAACAGATACCCTCATTGTGGTGGATCAACATACTCAAAATACATCCAATTCCTCCACTGCCAACATACGAATTTCATACGTGGAACCTTTGTGGAACCCGTCGAACTTTCTGGAAACATCTGTTACATCACGTATTTCTAAAAGAAGTTCAGAAAAATTGCAATATAAAAAAGGCGAAAATGGGACTTATAATCTACTGGATTCGGTATACAGCAACCGTTTTGAAAATAACTTTTTTAACGAAGCATTGGAACTTAATTTTCGTCATCAAGTACCAAAATACAATTATATGTTTGGTTTGAAAGCAGAACCATCTCAAACATACAATACTACTTTCTATAAAAATGCTGAAGTACTTGGAAGAACAAACGAAGTGCTAAATATCTCTCCTATTGCATCCTACAGGTATAATTTCGGCCGGAAACATTTTGCACGACTGGAATACCGTGGTCGTACCAGTCAACCAGGCCTTGAACAAATGCAACCTGTCAAAAACAACAATAACCTGATGCATGAAACCATAGGAAACCCATCCTTGAACCCATCCTTTGAGCACTCTTTGCGTTTAATGTATACCAGTTACAATGTCCTACGCTTTTCCTCTTTCAGTGTGGGGTTGAACGGTTCACTGACAAAAGACGCATTTGTTAACAACAGCATTTATGATAAAACAGGAAAACAATTCAGTCAGACCATCAACTCAGTTAACGCGCCATTTAATGTGAATGGTACTATCATGTTCAATACCCCGATTATCAAGAACAGATTGCAATTCAACACGCGTACAGAACTAAGTTATCAGCAACGGTTCGGATATTCGGACAGGAATAAAATGGTTGAAGCATTTAATCCGGACGGGCAATTAAGATTGGGAAATTTAAGCAAAACACAAAATGGCAAAGCGGGTCAAACGATTGCCCTGACTTTTACAACGGACATTGTAGAAGTTGGAACTCGGGGTTCTCTGAACTATTCCAATACACAAAACAGCCTGAATGCGACTAAAAATCAAGTAACCAAAGATTGGTCCGGTTCAGGCAATTGCAATCTGCATTTACCCTATAATGTGGTTATTTCCAATGATCTCAACTACACCAAACGTCAGGGATACTCAAATTTCGAAAAGAATGAATTTGTCTGGAATGCCTCCATTGATAAAACGATGTTTAAAAAAAGAGGCACTTTGTCGCTCAAGCTTTTCGATATACTTCAACAAAAGCTAACCATTCGTGAAACCATTGGCGACAATTACAGACAGTTGAGTCGATTTGATGCTCTGACTTCCTATTTTATGCTGAACTTTACCTACAAAATAATCAAGCTGGGAAATGGCGTTAAAAGCTCTGATGTCCGGCGTGACAATTAACTATTTGCTTAAAGTTTCAGCAGTTTAATTGCATTTTCTTTTGAATCATTCTTCAAACGTACAAAATAGACCCCGGCATTTAACCGTGAAATATTAATATCCTCTGAGTTTAGAAAAGCTTCAAGTAGTACAGTTTTACCGACTGCATCCATAATCTCAATTTCTCCTTCACCCTGATAACTGACAGAAATGTGATCATTGGCTGGATTTGGGGCTACTTTAAGTTTATGTTCTGTCTTTTGATTATTAAGGACATTGACTATTTTTACAAAGCGCAGGATACTGTACGAATAAGCTGGAAAACTGTAGGTAAATGAATCAATACTGGTTTCAAATGAAGCCGTAATGGGTTTGATTATATCCGGGTTTGTCGGAGTATTTACTGCATTCAGGGTTCCAGATAAAGTCGTTGTTTCTACCTTGCAATAGGCGCTGTTGAATCCATTGATGGAGATGACTGGCTTTTTAACTGTAGAAGAAGTATTAACTATATGTAGTATCAGTGTATCACCCGTTTCACTTTTTGTAGCAGACATATTAAGTCCGGCTAAACGAGAACTAGAGGAAACAAGCAAAGGTAAATGGTTGGCCGATGCCATTTGTTGAGCATAGAAAGGTGGCATTCCCCAAACCTTTGAAGGTGTAAAGAATATTTGCCCCTGATCCCAGCCGTTGTCGTTTTGAAGGTATGGTTGCAGCGCATTGGCAGGGCAGGAAGTAAAAACAAAATCACTGTGTTTACGAACAGCATTCAGTGTGGTGGCATGACCCAATGCACGCTGCATATTGTGCAAATTTCCGTTCTCTTCAAAAATGACACATTTCATTGTTGTTTTGGGATCCCAGGTCAAAAAATAATTTTGCATATCTGTAAGCTCTTTGTCAATGTTTGTTCCAGCAGTAGCATCATCAGCCCATGGGTGATAATCCATGTAGGTCGCTTTTCCGTTCAGACTGTCAAAAACCATCTTCATGTTGGCCGAACCTGGTCGCCACCAAGCTGAATGGATGAACTTGATGGATGAATCTTTGGCATGCATGGCATCGTATAGAGCATTAAAACGTTGAATATAATGCATGTATGTGTTGTAATCATCCCCCTCAAAAATAACTTCCTCATTTCCGATTTCAATGTATTTCACGTTAAAGGCTTCCGGGTGACCATTTGCTGCACGTTTAGCACCCCAAACAGTTGAGATATCACCATTCAGATACTCGACCATATCTGCTGCATCAGCAGCTGTTTCTTCAATATTGATAGCAAAAGCGGCAGTAAAACCAGCTTTCTCTGAAAATTTTAGAAAATCTTCAATACCGAATCCGTTGGTGGAATAATTGTACCAATGGCCTTTATAGGGCATTCTCTTATCTGGATCGCCAATCATTTTCTTGAAACGATATTCCGGAGCATTTACCATGGTACCGGCGTAACGAAGGAATGTCAATCCTTCTGCCACCATAGCATCTCCAATATCAGCACGTAAGGGTAATCCTTTAAACTGCTCTTCACCTGTTTGCATCAAAACCACCTGATCCACCCATAATTTGCCGGTATTTTCCATCAAAATGACGAATCGGGCTTTTGGATCGGTTGTTGAAGCAATTAGGGTAAAAGGATATTTGGACCAATCTTCCGTTATCTGGTCAATGGTTTTGGTAGCATAGGTTTTAGCCCCATCCTGACTTTGCAAAGCAACAGTGACAGATCCTGTCAAATTCTGTGCTCTCAGGTATAACCGACCCTGAAATGTCTGTCCTTCTTTCACAGCAATTCCCCATCGATTAAGACTCAGGTTAGCAATTCCAGCTTTACCTGTACCGCTGACGTATTGAATGGACTGACTATTCTTGCCATTGAAAGGATTTACAAGGTCAATGGCATATAAGTCACTGTCTGTCGTATTTTTGACAGCGTCCCATTTATTGCTGATATATTGACCATTACTGACATGAAAGTTAAAAGTAAAGTTTCCTGAGGAGGAGTTACGATCAGATTCTTGAACTGAACATCTGAGTTCCAGGTTCGCAATCCCACTGTACCACTTAAAACGGGATTGTTGGTATCGGTAAAATCGATTAATGGTTGGATGGATTTGTTGACATACACCCGAATTCTGGCACCCTCCGACACAACCTTGAGGTTTGTCCAATCCCTTGTGATGCATCTACCGTCAGCTGGGCATTCTGTGCAAATATAAATTGACTCATCAGCAGGAATACACATAGAATGGATTTTTGGGATTGACGGAAATGAGTAAATGGGAATCTCATATCAATTTAAGGTTTAATACCATTGACGGCATCCATAATGGAAATCTGAAAAAAGGCGACTGGATACCTTCCATTAATGAATTCAGAGAGAAATACAACCTTTCACGTGATACCGTCTTTTCTGGGTTAAGTGAACTCAAATCAAAGGGTATTATTGATTCAAACCCTGGGGTAGGTTACTTTATTACAAGCACAAACACGGAATTTAAACACAAAATATTTCTGCTTTTCAATGAAATAAACATTTTCAAGGAAGACTTGTACAACTCCTTTATGGAAGCCATTGGAGATACGGCTTCTGTCGATTTGTATTTTCACAATTACAACCGCCAGGTATTTGAAACCCTGATCAATGAAGCCAATTACAAATATACCACCTATATCCTGATGCCTGGAAAGTTTGAAGGCCTTGAACCCTTACTCAATACGATCTCTGGAAAAGTCTATTTGCTGGATCATTTCCATCCTGAATTAATAGGGAAATTTTCTTCTGTTGCTCAGAATTTTGAAAAAAATACCTATGAAGCGCTGGTTTCTGGTTGTGAACGCCTGAAAAAATACAACCACATCTACATGGTGCAAAAAGAAGAAAAAGAACCGGCGGAACGCTACGATGGTTTATGCACTTTCTGCAGTGAATATGGTTTTGCGCATGATTATATTGACACCACCAAAGGTAGAACCATCCAGGAAGGTGAAGTGTATGTCGTTGTCAATGACAGGGATTTGCTCTATTTGCTGAAACAGGCTGAAAAACAAGCCTATTCACCCGGTAAAGAGTTTGGTATCATTTCCTACAACGATACGCTACTCAAAGAAATTCTTGCGGGTGGCATTACCACCTTATCCACAGACTTTAATCAAATGGGTAAAACGATGGCAACACTGATCAATCAAAAGAAGATTCAGACCATTGAAAATCCCTGGAAACTGACACTCAGAAAGTCGCTTTAGAAAACTCCACACGTATCGTGTTCGCTGTTTGATTATCCAGTTTGATGGCCAGTTTTCTGAATTGGGTGTTGGATGAATTTTTTGACATAGGAAAAGAAACACCTGGCAAATATTCTGCTTTCAGGACCTGAAAAGTGGCTTCGGCAGGACTTTTGATTGAAACGATCATTTGCTTATTGCGCAGTTTTAAAGTCGCTGTCCGCAAATCGGGTGACAGGGTTATTTTAGCTTTGGTATGCATCCCCCACCACACTTCAGACGGTTTAAGCGTCTCATAATCATCCTGAACTGTAATGACTTTTGTAGTCTTGTTCAATTGAATTTTCCGGGTATAACGCGTTACATCCCGTTTGTAACAATCGGCCAAATCGAGTGTAAAATGGCATTCATTTGAACCGGTTTGCTGGTCAATCAAGGAAGAAGTACCAGCATCGTTTTGATCCGGATTGATTCCTGGATTAAAAACCAGGCAATTTTTACCTTCTGCCCTAAGTCGGTACATGTGCCATCTTCCAGGAGCTGTTTGAGGAGAAGCTGCATCAAAATACTTCGGTGAAGGTTGTGAGAAATAACCTGGAAAACCATAATCGTCGTTTCCCAGATTTCCATACGCCCAAACCTCTCCCATCGCCTGAATATAAAAGGAACCTGCATCCAGATGAGAATGTCCGGATGCATTTCTCTTTCCGAACATAGCAATAAAAAAAGCATCATCACTCCAGACATCTCTCAAGGACATATATTCGTTTGCAGGAAAATAGATTTCCGTGGGTATCTGTTTTTCGATGGAAGTTCTTTCAATTTGTTGCGAATCGTAGTAAAGCAAATCAATCCAGCTTATTTTTTTGTTTTTCAGGCATAAACTGAATTGTTTTTTAGCCAAAGCGTCGTCTTTATAGTGGTTTGAAAACCAAAAATAGGATTGCTCCTTTTGTATTTTAATAGGGTCATCGCCAACATTTAAACTAACGACCGGACCTGAAAAATACATGGGAAACCAACCTGCTTTTTTAATGCCTGGAAATTGATCCAGACCAAAATCGGTGCCTAAAACCCGATCCATGGATTCCAATGTTATGGAAGTATATAAAAGACCATATGTCCAATACGACATACCTTCTACGCTTTGACCGTCAGGATTGAATGTCTTGATATAGTTGGGTAGTGCGTTGGCTGCCTGTGCAATTATTTCGCTCAAAAAAGTTCTATCATCTTCATACATAGCCAGTCCAGCCATGATGATACCTCCATGACAAATACCATTCCAATTGGAGTTGATGTTGTGCCACCAGTTATTTGGCAAATTCATCTGTTTTTTAGCCGGTAATAAAACTTTTTTCATCACAGCTCCTATCAATATTTTTTTCTGTTTTTTGGTCAGATAGTCGTATAAACCATCGTAGACCAAAGCAAAATTGAAGCCAGCAATACCTGTATCCAAAAAATGCCGATTGGCTCCAAAATCGGGATAGTTCGCCATGATTTCCATTTGCCGGATGCAATGTTCTGCATATTTTTTTTCACCAGTGAGGTGGTACATCAGAACCAGCGAAGGTATTAAAGTTGAAAAATCATGTATGGAATAGATTCGGAGGCTATCCTTATCCAGTTGATAGGTATAAAATGGCCGGTTCATGGTCCACTCAGCCTGAGCTTTTAATTGGTTGAAACCGAGTGTGGCTAACGTGTCTTTTTGTTCTATCAAAGCTTTAATCCGATCGATATCATTGCTATTGAAAAACAATCTTGGATGGATGTTTTTCATTCTATTTGAATTAAATCTTTGATTTATATAAGATGCTTTAATTGTATCATATACTGATATATCCTGAGCTATAATGTTTATACTTGAGGATAATGTTATCAGCAAATAAAACAGAAAGTGAAAACTATTTTTGTGTACTTTTCGTAAACTTTCCATATGTTTATTTTTAGAATACGTTGTGTGCAAATGTAATGGAAAAAAACAAGTTCCTATTTTTCTCCTTAAAATCTATATGGTACATTTGTCCATAATAAGTCAACATTTACCATTATGGCATCCTATCAGTTCAATCCCCTTAAATATCCAGTCTACGTGATGACAAAAGCTGTTGGAGCTGCATGCAACCTTCGCTGCGATTATTGTTATTATCTGGAAAAAGAGATGCTGAGTCCAAAGGGAAATGGGTATAAAATGTCGGATGCTACTTTACAGACTTTTACCGAACAGTATGTTCACGCTCAGCCCGGTCAGCAAGTGCTTTTCACCTGGCATGGTGGAGAGCCTTTGATTTTGGGGATTGACTATTACAAAAAAGCATTGCGTTTTCAACAAGCTTTTAAACGAAACAGACAGATTGAGAATGTGTTACAGACCAACGGTACCTTACTTACCGATGAATGGTGTCAGTTTTTCAAAGAAAATCATTTTCTGATTGGCTTATCCATTGACGGACCAGAACATTGCCACGATCGTTACCGTAAAAATGCGGCTGGAAAAGGATCTTTTGCTGAAACCATGCGCGGTATTGAGCTGTTGCAGAAACATCAGGTTGATTTTAATGTGCTTTCTGTGGTCAATGATTACAACGCCAAATATCCACTGGAAGTCTACCATTTTTTTAAATCCATTGGTGCGCAATACATCCAATTTTCACCGGTTGTAGAACGAATTGATCCGAATTCCGGATTGCTCTCTTCCGGAATGAAGACAGGTGGTGCGCTTACTCCCTGGTCTGTTGATGCGTTGGATTATGGTAAATTTCTCTGTACTATTTTTGATGAATGGGTTTTAAATGACGTTGGTAAAACCTTTGTTACCACCTTTGATGCAACACTGGCCGGCTATGTCGGGGTTGCTCCCGGAATATGTATCTACGCCGATACGTGCGGACATGCAGCAGCATTGGAAGCAAACGGAGATCTTTATGCCTGCGACCATTTTGTTTTCTCCGAATACAAACGGGGAAATATCCACCGCAAAACTATTACCGAAATGATGTTGTCAGCCGACCAAATTAAATTTGGTAATGACAAACGTGACAATCTACCAGAAACGTGTCGGAAATGCTCGTATTTGCACCTGTGTAATGGAGAATGTCCAAAAAATAGGATTCTCAAAATGGAAGGCGAAGAAGGTGCTTTTAATTACCTGTGTCCGGGGCTTAAAATGTACTTCAATCACACTGAACCCTATATGAAATATATGGCCAACGAACTTTCCAATGAAAGATCGCCGGCCAATATCATGGAGGCTTTGCGTACGCCTAAAATGTAACGACTTGAATACGAACAGGCCCTTTTAAACCCGATGCCTGTAACTGGTCTCCGGGTTGATAAAGTGGGTAGCTGGTCCATGTTTTTCGTTCAGATGGATTTAGTTTGCTATCACCGATCAGACGATTTGCCCAATTGTTGACCACGCTAATTTCCACGGTGTTTTTACCGGATTTTACAGCATTTGTGATGTCTAACCTCCAGGGAGCTGTCCAAACCCCTCCTACTTCCAAGCCATTGACTTTTACTTTAGCCATAACACTCACTTCCCCCAAATTCATGTAAATCTTTTCGTTTTTACCTGCTTTTTTCATTTGGAAATGAGTCTGATAAACAGCAGTTCCTGAATAGTATTTGATGGAATCGTTTTGATTCAACGTCCAATCTGTCAATGTTTCAAACAATACTGGGTTTTTTGGTCCACGACTTTTTACATCAAATACAACATGCCAGGGAGATTTTAGTGTAGTCTGAGACTTAGGTTCTGGGAAATTAACTGCTAAGCTTGTTTTCAATTTAACTGCATCGCGACGAAAAAGGATAAAGCCACTTTGAAAAGCTTCCAGTTTTAAAGGTACCGTCGTGGCTGAAGCTGTTTGAGTATACTCAGGCAAATTTCTGACGTTTCCAGTGACAGCGTCCCAAAATTCGGGTTGTTTTCCGGTGACTCTAAAAGCAGGATGAACATTCAGTATCTGATTGCTTTGATTGCTCACAAAATACATCTCACCCTCGCTGGTTGTGCGGTGAATGTACAATAAAGGGTCTTCGTCCCTGACTTTGACATCAGGTATAATTTTTAATAGATCAAGTACTTCCTGCATGGTCATTCCGGAAAGAACCATTCCATTACCTATTGCGTTTTTACGAATGGTTGTTCCATTGATGTCACCCCAAAGTTCTGCTGCCAGTTTCTGCACTTCTGCATCGGCTGAAGGATAGTTTTGAAGGCTGGGCGAACGTTGCGGTGCGGGTCCGAGAATGGTTGCACCTTGTTGAACCAGTTCCTTTATTTTTTTAAGTAATTCCGGGCGAATGGTTTCCAGTTTAGGTAGTACCAGAATGTTGTAACTCATTCCATCTGGAAGTACCAGTTGATGACCAACCACTTTTACCCGATCTCTCAACACTTCTCCATTGATGTAATCGTAGGAATAGCCTTTTGGTAATGCAGGATCTGTGACACCTGTCATTTTGGGGGCATCCTCTCCGATAAAATAGGCTGCATCGGCCACATAAAGCCCTTGTTGCAACATCCTGTTGCAACGTTTCAGGTATTTAGTGAAAAGGTCCATATAACTGAACCAGGTATTGTGGCGGTTAAACTCATTCCCGAAATTAGCATTTATGCCAGGAATCTGGTCATCGCTCGGTTGTTCAATATAGACGTGCAGTAAAGTGTTGTTTATGCCTTCTGTGAAAAAGCGGTCACCGCGTTGTTTCATTACCTCCGGATATCGTTGATAGGGTCTGCCACCTGCAGTGAAAGATTCGGCAGAAACCTTCTTTTTCCCATAAATGTGTGCACAGGATGAGGCTGCTCTGTTTTCAATATCACCCAAACTGCCTTCACTCCAGAACTCACCGCCTATTTCATCCGATTGACCACCGTATTGCAAAAATTCACCCGGGAAACCCCAATGACCGTAATTTTCAAGCCAGGTGTGCAAGCCATTTGGTTTACATACATCCCGCAATCCACCTACGTAATCGTAAGCTACCCGATCAGCGATAAAACGTCTGAGGTCCCAAAGGAAACGGTCTGATTGATCTGGACTACCTACCACCTTTCCACTGAGAACTGGAAGAAATGGAAGTGCATCATAGCCGTAATTGGCCTTAAATTTATCAAGCATGCCATCGGTCCAATTCTGCCCACCTGTCTCATAACTATCCTGTACGGCCACCTTCCATGTCTTGCGATCTGCAGCAGGTATACGTCGGATAATCTCACCCAAAAAAGCGTCAAAGTGACTTTTGACATGTTGTTTACTCATCTTGTCCACTTCCAGTCCAGTACCTTGAGGTGAAGCAGGGCCGTTTTGAACCAGTGTGGATTGCATACCGAAACGCATCACCACCCAATTTCCCACAGGAGCATTCCATTTCAGGATACCATCGGAGGTCATGTATTTAGAAATATCGATTAAGTCAGTTGGATTAATAACCAATTCAGGGTCATCCGTTTTTGGCTGAGGTTTCCATTGATATTCATTCCAATAGGGCAATGGTGACTGAAACATTTTTGCCAGCGTTTTTTCAATATAGGATTCTTCTTTGGGAGAAGCAGACAGTTCAATTTCTGATACACCAAAATCACCGGAACTGTTACTGAAAATCAATCGAAAATCCTTGGATGTGGTAGCTGGTATGGAGATAGATACCGGGCCATAGGGTTTAAACCCGACATTCAGATTATCGTTGTTTCTGTCTATCGTGAATTTTCGTAAAGTCACATAGTCGTTCCCTTTTTTAACCTGAAATTCCACATCGGAATTTAGTCGTCTTAAAGCGGGATAAATCACCAGACTTCGTACCGTATAGTCTTCCGGGCTTTCAAAATCAAGTGTGAAAGTAGGACTGGCAGAAAGCTTTACATCGGTCGTTTTATCTCCATCTATGAGTAGGCCAATATTATCCACTTTTGAACTGCCAATCAATTTTGGCTTTAGCAAAGAAAGCGTACTGTTGTACATTTTGGGTTCTCTAAAGGCCACCACTTTGACATCCTGAAAGTCATCAGACGGTTTAGGCAATTTTGATTCAAACAGCTTGCCACCCTCTACCTTTACTTCAGATGATGACAAATAGCGCATTGATTGTTCAGGTTTTATCCATGGTCCACCAGATTGACTCCAGCCTGGACTATTAAAGATTCCGATTTCAATATTTAGTTCTGTTGCTGTTTTAAGAGCCGTATGCAGGATGTCCCACCACTCATCTGAAAAAAGTTTAACCTTTCCGTAGGGGGTGGATTCATACCCGATATTTCCTATAAAAGCTCGGTTTATTCCAACACTTTTCATGGCATGCAAATCTTTGACTACACCTTCCTTGGATATATTATCAGACATCCAGTACCAATAAATACTGGTTTGAATACTGTCCGGAATATGGGTAAAGGTTTGTTCCAGTAAGGTCTGTGTATCTACTTTTTTGGATTGTTTGGCCAAACCATTCAAAGGATAGAAGGAAAGAAAGGCAAATGACAAAACAATTGTTTTCGTAAGTTTTTTGAGAATCATAGAAGAAAGGTTTCAGATTGAATGACAAACATACCTCTTTTAAGGTATTTAGAAACTTGACTTTTTGACACTTTATATTTTAAGGTTGATCTGCCTTGTTCATCATGCTCGGTTTGCCGGCCAATTGTGCAGCCGCGTCGACACTAAACGTTCCATCTGTTACAATTTCTTCGCCTTCAGTAAGCCCATCAAGCACCACATAACTATTACCAAGCATGGGGCCAAGACCAATTTCACGCATTTTGAAATTGATGTCCTCTGTCTCCTTTTGTTTTACATAGACGATGGATCGTTTTCCTGTCCACAAAACGGCTGAGCGAGGTATAACCAACTTCCCTTTGAATTCATTCAGATTGGCTTTCACCACACCAGTAGCAAACATCTCAGGTTTCAATTTTCCGCTGCCATTGTTCACTTCCACACGAACTTTAGCCACACGACTCACCGGATCAATCACCGGATCAATGAAACGAATATTGGCTGAAAAGGATGTTCCGGGTATCGCTTGCAAGCTAAAAGAGATGCTGTTACCAACTTTTAGGAAAGGTAAATCACTTTCGTATGCATCAAAAAGGACCCAAACACTTGAAAGATTGGCCACATCAAACAAAACAGCTCCTTGAGAAACATAATCACCCGTATTTACACGCTTGGCTGTAACAATGCCTGAAGTGTTTGAATAAACTTCAAAATTGGTTTTCACCTTACCGGAGTTTTCAATTTGTGCTATTTGTTTTTCGGTCAACATCCATTGCTGAAGCTTTTCTTTGGATGCTTCGTAAATTTCGGGTTGCATTTGTTTGCTTTTAGCAGATTCCAGCAATTCTTGTTGTGCAGTAACCAGTTCTGGCGAATAAATGATGGCAAGTAATTGTCCTTTTCGAACGGGTTCTCCGGTAAAATTCACCAACAGTTTTTCGATTCGTCCGGAAATATGCGCTACTTGATTTTGCAACAATCGCTCATCTGCCTGTACTTTTCCATAGAGTCTGACATCTTTGATAGGTGCTTGACGACTCACTACAGATGTAGATACATTGGCAAGTTCAGCGGCTTCCTTACTAAAGTGCACCGCTTTGGAATCGATGGCTACTCCGGAATTCTGATTTAATGGAATCAAATCCATTGCACAAATAGGGCATTTTCCAGGTTCATCCTTTCTGATTTGAGGATGCATGGAACACGTCCATATTTCAGATTTCGAAACATCCTGTGAATGATCGTGTGATTTTGTCTCTCCTTTCGATGAATGAAAGAATAACCAGCCCAGGAACAAACCGGCCAGGATAAAAAGTCCATTACGGACATATATGTTTGAAACAATTTTTTTCATAATTTATAGAATGTATAAGCCTTGTTAGGGGTTGGGTATTAATCTTTTTATCCATGCTTTCGCTTTGTTGAAATCACTTAATGCATCCACTTGTTTCAAGTCATAATCCAGCAATTGTTGACGAATCAGCAAGATATCGGTTAAACCGGAAGCGGATGTAGAAAATGTTTTCATGGAAATATCCATAGATTTCTTAGTCAACTGACTTTGAGCGTCATACAGTTTCATTCTCCTTTGAGCATCCTGGTACAATTGCAAAGCCTCATAATACTCCGTTTGCAATGCATTGACCGTTGCTTGTGAGCTTTGTTCAGAAGCCGCTTTCACGAAACCAGTTTCGGTCTGCATGGCTTTGTATTTCTTTCGATAAATAGGCAAGGTTAACGTAACCATGGGCATAATCATATCCTTACCATTCATGGCTGAAGTAGACATGGGATTCTTATTGATCAACGAATAATTCAGTCCTAGTCCCACCATGGGCAGCCCCATTTGCTTTTGCATTTTGGTACGTGCCATCAATGATTGTTGTTCGTATTGCAACATCCCCAACATAGGATTTCGGGTAAACATTGTATCAGAAACTGTTAGATACGCCATGTCCAAAGGGTCTGTAGGTAAAATATCAAGCACAGAAACATCAGTGGTTAATCGTCTGTTTAGCAAACTATTGAAACGTGCTATAACAACTTGTTCTTCATTTTTCAATGAAGAAATATTGTCTTCTAAATCACTTTGTTCAATTTGAATCCGATAGACGTCTGAAAGACTTGAACCACCGGATGGTGAGCTCATTGAAGAAGAGCCTGCAGAGTTTGTTTTAACAGAGGCTGTTGAACCGGAGCTTCCACCCATGGAATTCATACCTGATGGGCCCAAGGAAGACTTAACGGAGCTTCCTCCAGACATATTTGATCCCGATGATGACAAACTTACCCCGATTGAACCTGATTTATATTTTGCCAAAGTCAATCGTTCTATCCCTTTCAACAATTCTACGTTCTTTTCCGAAAGTTGAATTTTCTGACGCACAGCATATAATTCGAACCAATTCCGTTGCACCTCATAAAAGACCTGCAGCTTAGCATCCCTGAACACTTCAAATTCAGCTTTTGCCATCAGACTCATTTCATCTTTCGCATTCTTGAGAACACCAAACCAGGGAAACATTTGCATCAGTTTGATGTCCGCCACCTGATTGCCACTCAGTAACTCCATTGGACTAAGAAAAACGCCCATTTCCAACTGCGGATCCGGTAAACTGCCTACTTGTGGCACTTTTTGCAAAGCAGCCTGATAGTTGTTGAACTGTTTTAAAACCGTTGGGTTACTTTTTGCAGCAATTTCCAGATAGTACGAGAGTGAGTCCGATTGCTGACAGAACCCAAAAGCCGAATAGGTTAATGTGATGCCAATCAGAACTATAACCTTAATGTTTGATCTTTTCATTTTCATTTCGGATTTTTGGTTTGTAGTCTGGCTTTTTTTTGATCCCTCAGCACTGCTTGTTCTCTCCAAATGGATTGAAAAAGTGGAACTACGTAAATTGTCATCACCTGGATAATCATTCCGCCAAACAAAGGTATGGACATTGGAACCATAATTTCTGCTCCTTTTCCGGTAGAGGATAATACAGGAAGTAAAGCAATTACAGCCACTGCTGTAGTCATCATTGCTGGACGAACCCTTTTTTTGCCCGCTGTAACGACTGCTTCACGAACATCGTGAACGGATGAAGGATGCTTATCTTCAAAAACCTGATGAATATAAGTACCCATAATAACACCATCGTTTGTAGCAATTCCAAATAAAGCAATAAAACCGACCCAGACCGCAACACTCAGATTGATTGGATGAAGTTGAAATAAATCTCTTAAATTGATTCCCGCTATGGAAAAGTCCAAAAACCAATTTTGTCCGTAGAGCCATAGCATGATAAATCCACCGGCAAAGGCAACAAATACGCCTGAAAAATGGATAAATGAAGCTGTAATCGACTTGAACTGGAAATACAACAAAAGCAATATTAAAATCAAACTGATTGGAATAACCAGAGATAATCTTTTAGTTGCCCGAATTTCATTTTCATAGTTTCCGGCAAACTTGTAAGTTACACCGGCTGGCAATATCAATTGTCCGGTATCAATCTTAGATTGCAATATTTGACTGGCTTCATCTACTACATCCACTTCTGCTTTACCTTCCAACTTGTCAAAAATAACATATCCAACCAGAAATGTATTTTCACTTCGAATCATCTGTGCTCCTCTGGCATAATCTATGTCTGCAATTTCACTCAATGGTATTTGAGATCCATCCATTGCAGGAATCAGAATCCGTTTGATATCTTCTGGATTGTCCCGCAATTCACGCGCATAACGAACACGCATAGGGAAACGTTCACGTCCTTCAACCGATGTACTCAGAGACATTCCGCCCATGGCAGCCTGCAAAATTTCCTGTACATCACTGACAGACATCCCGTAACGAGCCATGTTCTCTCTATTCAGTTTTATTTCCAAATACGGAGCACCTACAGCTCGATCGTAAAATACAGAAGACGATTTTACAGAGGGTACTTCTTTAAGTATTTTTTCAAACTGTAAACCTGCTTTTTCGATGGATTCCAGATCCGGCCCGTAAACTTTAACTCCCATTGGTGCACGCATACCTGTTGAAAGCATGATGTTTCGCGTTTCAATAGGTTGCAATTTCGGAGCTGAAGTCAAACCTGGAATATCGGTCACTTTCACAATTTCGTTCCAAATATCAGTTGGCTTTTTTATATGTGACCGCCATTGACGAAAATATTCTCCGTTCTTTGCCTGAATCATACTATCGGGTGTAATGATCCGGAATTTTTCCGTTTCAGGATTGTATGTCTGACCGTTTTTCAACAAAAAAGCCCCTTTTCTATTCAGCTTAAACTGCATACGGTGTCCATTTTCATCCAACGTATATTCCGGCCGGTAATTGATGGTATTTTCGAACATTTGTACCGGTGCCGGATCGAGAGCTGAATTTACACGCCCCCATTTACCAACAGCCACTTCCACTTCTGGTATAGACGCCAACCTTTTGTCCAGTGTTTTAATGTATTCCAGATTTTTTTCAATACTGGAATGTGGCATACTGGTAGGCATTAAAAGAAACGAGCCTTCATTGAGTGTGGGCATAAACTCTTTTCCCGTTCCCGGAAAAAGTTTTGATGGTCCCATCCAGCCTATCTTTTCAAAACCTGTTGCTACAATGCCAAATGTTTTATCAAAACCTTGCCAGACAAGCCAACCAAATAGCAGGGTAAATGCTGGTAACATCAGAAATTTCCATTTGTTGATTAATGCCCATCGTAAAATAGGTTCGTAATAATGGACCATGGTCATCAAAGCTGCCAGAATAACAGAAACTATTCCAGCGACAAACAAGAAATTGACCAATGTGCTGTTGTGTGCACCTAATGGCAACCAGGCAATAGATAAATAATACAAAGCCACCAAAACAGTTAAAGCAATGTTGATATAATTGGGGTATTCTTTGCGTTCCGCTGACCAGCGATAATCCTGCAGATTATTGAGTCCAACAGCAATCAGCACTATTGCAGGTCCTACTTGCCAAACAGCTATGAAAAACACACCTGCAACGATCAAACCTATATTTAAGAACTTACGGATTTTTTTGGTATCGATCCGAATATTGAAAAGAATATGAACCAGTGTTGGCAAAACAACAATGCCGAGTACAAATGCAGACAAAAGGGCAAATGTTTTGGTAAAGGCCAATGGATGAAACATTTTACCCTCAGCAGCTTCCATAGCAAAAACAGGCAAGAAACTGACTATCGTTGTAGCAATGGATGTGACTACTGCTGCTCTGACTTCCGTAGTGGCATTGTAAATGACCAACATCAGTTCTTTCCCGCGAACGCCTTTATTTTCTGGCATTTCCAAATGTCGCAGAATATTTTCAACATCCACAATACCAATATCCACCATGACTCCAATGGCTATGGCAATACCGGATAAGGCTACAATATTAGCATCTACGCCAAAAAAATGCATCAGTATAAAAGTCATTAAAACGCCAAGGGGCAATAATCCGGCAACAATGAGGGAAGCCTTGAGATTCAAAACCAAAACAATAATGACGATAATACTAATCAGAATTTCATGAGAAAGTGCCGATTCCAATGTTCCGATCGTTTCTTTTATCAATCCTTCGCGATCGTAAAATGGTACTACAGTCACTTTTGAAATACTACCATCGGGTAATACTTTTTGGGGCAATCCAGCTTCAATTTCTTTAATTTTAGTTTTAACGTTATCAATCACTTCCATTGGGTTTGACCCATAACGTGCAACAACTACGGCACCTACTGCTTCACTTCCACCTTTATCCAGCCCACCTCTACGAGTGGCAGGTCCAAAAGATGTCCGGGCAACATCTTTTATACGAACGGGTACATTGCTTCGAACAGTAACGACTGAATTATCCAGATCTTCCAAACTCTTGACATAACCCAAACCACGAATAATATATTCCACATTATTCATTTCGATGGTTTCAGCTCCGATATCCAGGTTGCTTTTCTTTACGGCATTCATTACATCCATCACCGTTACACCAAATGCTTTCATGGCTTCAGGATTGATATCAACCTGATATTCCTTGATAAAACCGCCAACAGATGCCACTTCCGAAACACCTTCGGCTGCTGAAAGACTGTATTTCACGTAAAAATCCTGTAGAGTTCGCAATTCTTGCGGATTCCATCCACCATTTGGTTTTCCTGTTTTTGGATCGCGTCCTTCGAGCGTATACCAGAAAATCTGTCCCAATGCTGTTGCATCAGGTCCCAAAGTCGGTTGAACGCCTTCAGGCAAAGTACCGGGTGGCAGTGAATTCAACTTTTCAAGAATTCGCGAACGACTCCAGTAAAATTCAACATTGTCTTTAAAAATCAAGTAGATAAAAGACATGCCAAACATGGAGGTACTCCGTACGGATTTTACACCTGGAATTCCCAGCAAGGCTGAAGTGAGCGGATAGCTGATTTGATCCTGAATATCCTTGGGCGATCGGCCCATCCATTCAGTAGAAACTATTTGCTGATTGTCGCCGATATCGGGTATTGCATCCACCGGAATGGGATCACGCGGAATCATTCCGGTTTTCCAGTTGAATGGTGCAAATGAAATACCCAATACCACAACGACAATCAGGAAAATGAGTGTAATCAGCCTATTATATAGAAAATAATGAACGAGTTTATTAAACATATTCCCAATTTAAAATTGAATGTTCTAATTTTTCTTTATTGACCAATTACTTTTTCATTGGCATTGAGTCAGTAGATGTTTTCATTTGCATGGAATCTTTTTCAGCAGTATTCTTTAGCTCTAGCACCATACCACATTTGGGACAATTGCCCGGTTTTGATTCATGTATTTCAGGATGCATGGGACAAGTATAATATCCATTTACTGCAACTTTTTCTGTTTCGGTCGTTACATCTATTTTAGGTGCTTTATTACCACAAGAGATACACAATAAAAGGGATGCTGCGAAAATCGATGTAATTAGTAGTTTTTTCATAATGCTCTTTTTTATTAAAATTTTAATTACTTTTTTACTCAATTACAATGATTTTGTAAAGAGTCGTAAACATGGATAATAAACTCAAATGTATTAACAACAAAGTGGTGATAGTTGTTTTCATCCTTTTGAACATATATTATCTGTATTTGCAGCAACCAGGTAAGGCATTATACACTTTGCTACTGGCTTTATACTTTGGAGTATCGTAACCAACAGCTGCAATTTTCTTTTGAATAGAATCGACTGTCACTTTTGCAGGATTGTAAACCAAAGTCAACACCTTTGTTTTAATGCTCCATTCGGCTTTTGTAACACCAGTTACTTTGGCTGTTTTTTCTATAAGTGCTTTACATGTTTCACAATTGCCTGATACTTTGATTGTTTCAGTTTTTGTCATCACCATCTTGGAATGGTCCATCGTTTGTGCAAAAGAAGTTGCACTTAAGGTCAAAGCAATAATAACAGCTAGAAAGGATTTTATAGTTTTCATAATTGAATTTTATATAATTGTTTTGAAGCACACACTCAATGTTGAATATGCGAATCATTTGAAATGAAAGGAAGGGGTATAACGATACGTTAGCAAAAATTATTTTTTGCTAAAACGTTCAAATAGAAGATAAATCAAATTCGAAAAACACAAATCTCGGGGAGATAAACAGCTGTCGGCAAAAAATAACCGGGTGGCTGGACATTTGTGTTTGATGATAAGAAGGTTAGGCTATTTTTGTTTCCAATACTCACAGGAGTATGGAAAATCAGTAAAAGTTGGTTTACAGGTGCATTTACCTGAAGGGTTGACGGGTTGTAATTGGTGTCAACTGTGCAAAACGTAAATTGATCCTGACAGCATGCAGAACTAATACCATTTTCTACAGGTTTGGATGGATTGTCTGATTCCATTCCACAACTTGCTTTTTCATTAGAAAATGACCATTTAACAGCTGCAAGTTCTCCACCACAAATATGTGTTGCCATCGATACATGCATTCCTGATAACAGGAATATACCAGCAAATAGTATGGAGAATAGTTTTTTCATTTAAACAATTGATTCAACTTATGGACAAAACTAGATTAAAAGCAGGAAATAAACAATACCGCATTATAGGTATTTTACCAAGTCTTAATTCAGCGCAGACCTGTTTTCGTCGTTGAATGGATTTTTTCCTTCTGCAGTCATCAGTTTTTCCAAACGTCTGACATAGTGTTTTTCAATTTTGCCACGTACCATTTTCATAGTGCTATTCATCATTTGGTTCTGTTCGGTAAAACCTTCGGGAAGTATAGCAAAGGCAGATGGGATCCATCGCTCAGGGAACATGCCTTCATAGGTACCGTTTTTACGAAAGGCATTGACCGATTGTTGTATCAATTCAATAGCCGCTTTTTTACCCTCGGACGAATCGTAGTTTGGCAAAGCACGTTTCAACGCATCTTTAGCAGGGACGATTAGTGCAACGGTATAAGGGCTTTGATTGTTGTACAGCACAACTTGATCTATGTAAGGCGAAAGTGTCACCATGGACTCTTCAATACCTTCCGGGCTGTATTTTTCACCGTCACTACCTATGAGCAGACTCTTGAAACGACCATAAACATACAGATAACCATCTTCGTCCATAGCGCCTAAGTCACCGGTATACAACCAACCGTCTTTTATGGTGCTGGCTGTTGAATCGGGGTTTTTCCAGTAACCGGCCATTACATTTTCACCCATAATGACCATTTCTCCTTTTTGACCTATGGGAAGAATGGTTCCTTTTTCGTCCCGAATGGTCATTTCCATATTTTTAACCAGATAACCCGAGGAACCAAGCTTGTGGTGTTTCATACCATTGGAGGAAATAACCGGTGTGGCTTCTGACAAACCGTATCCCTGAAACATGGGAATACCGATGGCGTACCAGAATTTCTGCATGTCTATATCCAGCAAAGCACCACCTCCAACGAAAAAATCGAGTTTTCCGCCCATAGCTCCGCGTAATTGGGAAAACAGCACTTTATCAATCAGACTGACCAGGGGTTTCAACACCCACGTTCCTTTGGTACCTTTATTAAATCCTTCTTTGTTGTAAGCAATGGCCACTTTCAAACCAAAATTGAAAAGTTTTTCTACCATTGGCCCTTTTTCACGAACTCCTTTTTCAATATTCCCTTTAAAACTTTTAGCTAAAGCGGGAACACTTAAAAGTAAGCTAGGCTGTATTTCCTTAATGGATAAAGGTATATTCTTCAGGTTTTCAATAGGTGTTTTGCCTACAGGTACAGTAGCTATGCTCGCACCACTGGCCATAAAACTATAAAACCCGGCTACATGAGCAAAACAATGATCCAGAGGAAGGATCAATAAGGTCTTGTAGTAGGATGGAATAACCATCAGCGACAAAGATTGCTCCACATTCGCTGTATAATTGCGGTGCGTCAGTATAATCCCCTTGGGGTCAGCTGTTGTGCCAGAAGTGTATGAAATGTTGGCATAATCATCGTTCTGAATGGATTCCGATAACAGTTTCAATTCACCCGGATGGGTTAAATTCCAACTTTCACCTTCAGCATAAACCTGATCAAGTGACAGCTCGTTTTCCTGTAAATTCTCCGACTTGGCCCCAAAAACAATAACTTTTTCAACTGTTTTCAACCGGTCTTTGATGGCTCTGATTTTAGGAAGCTGAGTCATTGAAACCATCACAAAACGAGCTTCAGAATGGTCCAGTCTAAAAACCAAATCATTGACTTCATTTAACTTGACCGACAATGGAACATTGACTCCACCAGCATGAAGAATAGCTAATTCGCCAATTATCCATGCATTACATCCCTCTGATAACAAGGCTATTCGATCACCTTTATTAAACTCAAGGTTTAACAAACCACCACCCAGTCGATGAACCAATATTTGTGTTTCTTTATACGATGTCGATCGAAATTCTGTATCACGTTCCCAAAGAAACGGGTTTTCAGCGTAACGTAAAACGCATTCGTTAAAGAGATCAATAATGGTTTTCTTCATAGTGGTTATTTCGTCATGTGAGTATCTGCCACCGCTTTACCAGCTGCCAGTGCTTTCAGGTTTAAATGGACAATATCCTCTCCTTTTCTTCCAAAAATTCGGCGGATTCCATTTTCTATTTCTTCATAATCTAAGCCGATAAAAGGTGTTGCAGCACCCAGCATAACAATATTTGATACACGGGTAGAACCTAATTCTTTGGCAATACCATCAATATCAAGAACCACTTTGTTAGTAACTGCGTCGAGTGCTTTTTGCAACTCTTCCATTTCGGGATAGTTGGTAATATTGTTAAAAGGGGTGGAATTTGTTACAATCCAGCCTTCTTTGGACAAATAGGGTAAATAGCGTAATGCCTCCATAGGCTCCAGAGACAATATCAGGTCAGCTTTACCTTTTGCTATCAGGTCTGAATAGATGAGCTTATCGGATAGCCGCAAATTGGATTGAACGTCCCCACCTCGTTGACTCATACCGTGTACTTCTGCCTGTTTCATATATAAACCACGATGAACCGCTGCTTCACCAATAACTGCTGCAATGGAAAGAATTCCTTGTCCACCCACACCAGATAGAATAATGTCTTTTCTCATAATAGTTGATTTATTTCTTTTTCTTTCCAATGGTTTGAATGCATTCTCTGCGAGGAATGATAACAGATAATCCAGGAAAGTTCATTTCTGTACGAATTGTTTCGATCATATCCTCGTGGTTTTTCTTTAGAGGTATGAATACTTTCAGATGTTCCGGATCAACGCCCAGTCCCAAACAGATGGCTTCTATCTTGCCTGTTCCGGCTGACTCCTGACCACCTGTCATAGCAGTCGTTTCATTGTCAGATATTATCACTGTAATGGGAGAATTATCGTTGATGGCATCCAAAAGTGATGTCATTCCGGAATGGGTAAAAGTAGAGTCTCCAATTACAGCGACCCCAAATTTCAAACCTGCATCAGCAGCACCTTTGGCCATAGTAATGGATGCGCCCATATCTACACAGGAGTTGATGGCTTTGTAGGGTGGCAAATAACCAAGTGTGTAACAACCAATATCACCGAACACTTTTGACTCTTCGCCTTTTTCGGCAACGACAATATTCAAAGCATCGTACATATCCCGGTGTCCACAACCCACACACAAGGATGGTGGACGGCTTTTTACCACTTCAGGTAAAGGAAGTGTTTCTGGTAAAGCAAAACCAAATGCTGTACCAACGATATCGGGATTGAGCTCTCCAACTCTGGGCAAGAAGCCATCTTTTTTACCACGTACAGTTAAACCAATACCAAGCAGGCCTTTCAGCTGGTCTTCAATGACAGGATATCCTTCTTCAACAATAGCCAGCTCCTTACATTCAGATGCCATCTGACGTAAAATATCTTCAGGCAGTGGGTATTGTCCTATTTTTAAAACAGGAAAAGGACAGCCTTCCGGATAGTTTTCCATCAGGTAATTGTAACCAATTCCACTGGCAATAACGCCTCTGGATTTGTCAGCACCGTCTGTATATTTATTGTAGATTGATTGTTCGGAATAATTGAGAAAATCTTTCTGAGATGCTAAAAGTCTGTTGTAACTGAGGCGTGCAATGGCAGGCAAAAGTACAAACTGTTTGGGATCGGTTGAAAAATGCAATTCATTCTGTGGTTTGGGTGCGCGACGGGCTACACCTGATCTAGAATGTGCCAAACGGGTTGTTATACGCAACATTACTGGTACACCGCAACGTTCAGACAGTTCGAAACCTTCATAAACCATATCGTATGCTTCTTGCTGATTGGATGGTTCCAAAATGGGAATCATGGCAAAATTGGCATAAAATCTGGAATCCTGCTCGTTTTGTGACGAATGCATGGAGGGATCATCTGCAGCCACAAACACGATTCCACCGACAACACCTGTTACGGCTGAATTGATGAATGCATCGGCGCAAACATTGACACCTACGTGTTTCATGCATACTAAAGCACGTTTTCCAGCAAAGGACATACCCAAAGCAGCTTCCATGGCTGTTTTTTCATTGGCAGACCAGCGACAGTGAATCTTTTCAGTGCTTTTTTTTTGAGTGTTTTGAATGTATTCTGTAATCTCGGTTGAAGGCGTACCGGGGTAGGCATAAACGCCAGAGAGACCTGCATCCAAAGCTGCTTGAGCAATGGCTTCGTCTCCGAGTAAAAGTAGTTTATCCATATATAAAATCAATTATTGGCTTTAGGTTGTAAAAGTATAAAAAATTACTGCATTATACCACTATTGTTCAACGCCTGGTGATAAGCAGCCGCATTGGCCATGTGCTGTGAATAAGTGGTTGCAAAAGCATGGTATCCTGAAAAGTCATTCTTGGCGCACATATAAATATACGAGTGACGTGTGGCCATCAAAACAGCATCAATAGCAGTGATGGAAGGAATGCGGATTGGACCTGGAGGCAGACCAATGTTTTTGTAGGTATTGTAGGGTGATGAGATTCTGGTATGTTCTGTCAGTATTCTTTTGATGGTAAAATCACCAACAGCAAATTTAACAGTTGGATCGGCTTGTAAGGGCATTTTAACGCGCAAACGGTTCAGATATAAACCAGCAACCTTCGGCATTTCATCTTTTTTATTGGTCTCTTCTTCAACGATGGAAGCCAAAGTAGATACTTCTGCTTTGGTCAGACCAATCTTTTCTGCCTCTGCCGTGCGGGTATCATCCCAAAAATTCTTGTATTCTCTGATTAATAGTTCGCGTAATTTTTCAGGCGTTGTATTCCAATAAACATCGTACGTATTGGGAATAAAAATGCACATATAGTTATTTAGTGTCAGTTTCATGGTATCTCTCCACGCACTTTCCTTAAAACAAGTTAAAATTTCAGTAGAATCAATCAGCAATTGTTTGTCCAATCTGCTTACCAGATTGCCAACGGTACGCATGTTATTGAAAGTCAGCTTAACAGGTGTTTGCAAACCAGACCTTAAATTCTTGGCTATCTTATAGTTAGACATTCCAGGCTTTAAATCATAACGTCCCACATGTACATTGTCCTTATACTTCATGTAATTCAATAAGGATTTCAGCTTTTGGGGATGCTTAATCTTCCCCGCAACAATCAACTTTTCTATGACAACATCTTGACTGTCTCCGGGATACACATAAACACTTGCTGTTTCTTTGATATGGCATGGTGACTGTATGAATGTCAGAAATAGCCAACCTGCAATGTAGAAGCCTGCCACAGCAAGGCAAGCAAAGAATAATCGTGAGCTAGTATGCTTCATTTTGTTTATATTTTGAATGCTCAAAAGTAGCTGTTTTTTTCAAAATAATTACATGCCTAAAGTTTGGAGTATAAAAAGATTTTCTATCTTTGCACCGCGAAAAGCAATTCAGCTGAGCTCCCGGAAGGATGGGTGAGTGGCTGAAACCACCAGTTTGCTAAACTGACGTACTCGTAAGGGTACCGGGGGTTCGAATCCCCCTTCTTCCGCAACAAAAAGGCTGCCTTTAACGAGGTGGCCTTTTTTTGTAGGATAGTGGCATAACTTCCTGCTCGCTAGTCCTCCATTGTTAACGCACCGATTCCGGCACAAAAATCTAGTCACAAGTGCCGTCGGTATTTTGTTTTGCCGGACTCGGCACGTTCACTGCTCTCGGCCGTCGAAGTCGCCGTCAGCCATACCACTATCCACTGTACGCTTTCCGATCGTTTTAGAGACTGCCTTATTTATAGATAGCAAACAATTCAAAAAATGTTTGTACGCTTAGAAATGTTAGTAGATTAATTAAAGAAAATGTGAAATAAATAATTGTCTAAATTTATTTCAAGTAAACTCTGTTTGGGATAATATGAAAAAATAAATTGTAATGGTTGATAAAGTTTGCAATCTTCTACAACAAATCCTTCGTATTTTTTAACTAATTTTATTCATTTTATATCTATGCTCATTAAATCATAAACATAAAATTATCAAAATTAGAATTATCAAATTCAAAATCACCCATTGTATGCCCATACATATGATCAAATACAAATTGATTCAGACATTGAACGTCGTTTTGTTGAATTCAGGTTGAACGAAGATGACAATATTGTTTGTTATTTCAAGTTCCCAAGCAAATTCAAAATCAATATTCCCAAAATCATACCAATTGAATCTGGTAATTCAATTATTATTCCATTTTCAATATATTTTGAAATTGAAAATAATACAAGGAGAGAATTGCGTAAGGATCTGAAATATTTTTTCAATGCAAAAACAGGACTTTATTATATCTCTGATATAATGTGTGTTTTTTATTCAAATAAAAGAGATTTTTTTGGAAATACGATAGATTGCGGAGTAAATGATGAAGATTTAGTGAATTCATATCGCCCTTCAGTTAAATCTAAAGTAAATGATGATCCTTTTTATTTTATTGTTGAAACGGCTAAAGGTTCTTTCTTTTCTAAAAGGGTTACATGGTATTCTGATCTTAATTCAATGCCTCCATTTTCTAGAATTAATCCCACTATTGAAAGTCCTGATTTATTAAATTAATAAATATTTAAAAAATGAAACAAAAAAAAATCAACCGAATAGAATATAAATTGCCCAGTTCATTAACCAAATTTCAAAAGGATATGTATGTTCATTTGATTAATCACAAATGGAATATATTAGGCATTACTGAAACTGGCACATATAAATACAAAGGGAAAGAAATTGAATATGATGCAATTCTCCCAAATTCTGTTCATAAAAACCTTCCTTTAGTTTATAGCCCGATTAAAGAAGCTTTAGTAAAACACCAAAAACAGCTCCCTTTTAAGCTCCACAATCATTTCAATCACATGGCTAGCTCCCAAGCTGCCAATCTCAATTTATTTCTTCCAATTTTACACAGTGGTAGAGCAAATGAGGTACTTTGTCAAATCAAGGATGATTTCAAAAGCCTGGAGACAACAAAACTGGACAATGGATATCAAATTGAATTCTGGGGAGGAACTGGTACCGAAACTGGATTATTAGGAGACCACAATGCGCGTTCCGGTACTGATTCGGATATAGCTCTTGCATACAGAAATCATAAAGATGAATTGTGTTTGTGGCTCATTGAACATAAACTGACAGAGAAAGAGTTTACAGAATGTGGTGGATTTAAAAGTGATAATCGGGTCAAAGCTAAGCACAAGTGCGAAAAGTCATTTGCTGAGATTCTTGAAAACAAGAACCTTTGTTACTATCATGACATCAGAAAATCAAACTACTGGAAAATTACAGAGAATAATCAAACATTCTTTGAAAATCATAGTTCAATCACTTTTTGCCCTTTCAAAGGTGGTATGAATCAACTTTGGCGCAATCAGTTGTTGGGATTGGCATTAGAGAATGAAAATTTGTATGAGCATGTGTATTTTTCAGTTGTAAAACATCCAGAAAATAAATCGTTAGATAAATCAATTTCTCAGTATCAAAAACTAATTAATAATGATGTGAGATTTTCCATTTTTGATTCAAGTGAAATAGTTAAAGCTGCAAATTCATTGAATGATGATAAACTAAATAGTTGGGTAAAGTGGTATTGCGATTTGTATAAGATTAAAATTTAAGTACCAAATCTACTCATAAGTATCCGAGAAGCGAACAGTTTTTAGTGGCATAGCTGACGGCGACTTCGACGGCCGGGCGCAGTAAACGTGTTGAGTCCGGCAATACAATTTGTGCCGGAGTCGATACGTTTACAAGCATGGACTAGTGAGCCGGAAGTTAAGTCGCTAAAAACTGGTAGCGCTGTGGAAAACATCTGGTAGTTTTGTAAATAACCACTCTTAACGCCGAAAAAAACTTTCATTTTTTGTGTCATTTTGTATAACTTTTATATCAAAAAGTGAAAGGATATTCCTTCCAATAATGTCTATTTTTCAGCCCGTTAATGTTCGTATTAAAAAAAACCTGACCCTATGAAAACATGTGATTTTTTTGTCAAAAAAAACATCCAGGCACTCTTTTGCCTATCGTTACTTCTACCCTGTGGAATCCATGCCCAAAGCATTCAGTCAACACCACCCACTAAAATCAGTCTCGGTGATTTTGTAACTCCGCCACTGGAATACAAAACAAGACCACTATGGTTTTGGAATAATACAACTGTAACAGAAGCCGGAATCAACGATCAAATGCAGAAATGTCGGGACAATAGTGGTTACGGCGGTTTTGGCATATTGCCTTTCGGTGCAAATTTCACCCCCAAGTATTTATCCGATAGTTATTTCACCATGTATGGTGTTGCATTGAAAAAGGCCCAGGAGTTGGGCATGAAACTTTGCATCTACGACGAATATGGTTTCCCAAGCGGAAGTGCCGGTGCAATAAACGGAGATGGTACACCACGTTTCATGAATAAATTCCCCAATTCGACCATAAAACGACTGGATAAAACAGAAGCAACTGTAACTGGTCCGATATCGTATACGAAAACAATTCCAACTTCCGGAACATTAATGGGTATTGTAGCAATGAATACTGCTACCAAAGCTCGAATTGACCTGACAGCTCTGTCTGTAAATGGAGTTTTATCATGGGAAGCACCAGCAGGTACCTGGAAAGTGATGATTTTCAAATGTGTAAAAGACGGTGACCCAAATGTGGATTACCTTGACCCGGATGCTGTAGATCAATTTATTGGCATGGTACACCAGGTTTATTACGATAAGTTTAAGGACTATTTTGGTACAACCATTGATGGTGTTTTTTACGATGAGCCAACAATGTATCGTGCTGCAGGACGTATATGGACACCAAAATTCAATGAAAAATTCGAAGCTAAATATGGTTTTAGCCCTACTAAGTATTATCCGGCACTTTGGTATGATATAGGTGAAGAAACCAATGCTGCCAGAAATTATCTATTTGGTTTCAGGTCTGAACTTTATGCCACTGGCTTCATGAAAAGAACACAGGATTGGTGTGATGCTCATGGAGACATTTATGCAACTGGTCATCAAGATAATGAAGATACGAAGAATCCAGTAAGTGTTTCCGGAGATTTGATGAAGTGTTATAAATATCAGGATATTCCAGGAATCGATAAGATAAGTGGCGGAGCAAGCCGTCCAGCTGAAAAATACTACAAAATAATAAGTTCTTCTGCAAACAATTGGGATAAATCCAAAGTCATGTCAGAAACATACGGCGATATGGGCAATATCAGCTGGAATACCATTTATTCAGTTGCTATGGAGCAATATACCAAAGGCATCAATATGCTGATACCTCATGCCGTTTGGTACAACAACAGCAATGTTACTTTTCTCCCGGAGCTTTCCTATCGCAATACTATTTATGCTCAAAAGCTTCCGGAATTCAACTCTTTTATGGGCCGCTTGAATGTAATGTTGCAAAATGATAGTCGTCACGTATCTGATATTGCAGTATTGTATCCCATAAACACGCTTCAAGGCAGTCATTATCTGGATGGACCCCTCGGCTATTATGCAGGAGGTGTTTCCATTGCTGAAGACAATTATGCTGATCTGGGTGAAATGCTTTCCTCTGAAATTTGCCGTGATTTTACATGGCTTCATCCTGAAATACTGGACGAACGTTGCACAGTAGCTGGTGACACACTCAAGCTGAACAATAAAATTAATTTTGAGAATTATAAGGTCATTATTATACCAGCAGTGCAGACTATTAGTTGGACAAACTTACAGAAAATCAAACAATTTTATGAAAATGGTGGTAAAGTCCTTGCCATTGGAAAATTACCATCCAAATCTGCTGAATTTGGCCACGACAAAGATGTTGTAGAAACGATCAGTCAAATGTTCCCGAATGCTAGTCAAGGCATCACTGTAACAGGTTCCAGCCAATGGGCCGGTGGTGGTTACGAACCAGATAAAGTGGCAGATGGTTCAATGACAACACGTTGGAATGCAGCAGATATGTCTGGTGGAAATCAATGGTTGGAAATTGACTTTGGCAGTAATCAGACGTTCAATAAAACGATCCTAGCAGAAGCTTTTGATCGAGTAACCTCCTACAATATTCAGTATTGGAATGGTACAGCCTGGGTGAATTGCGTCACTTCTCAAACCGTTGGTACATTAAAGACTGATAACTTTACAACAGTAACCGCCTCTAAAGTTCGGTTTTATATAAATACTATCACAGAAGCAAGTGCATCCATTTATGAATTCGAAGTACACTTGGATAATGGTCCTAATTTAGTAGCCAACAGCGCGATGAACATCAGCCACAACTCCAATGGAGGTAAGGCAGTCTATTTAAATTCCCTCAAATCAGACATGGTAGAAAATGCGTTGGATAGTCTGGAACAAGTTTACGACGTTGAAATGGAAGATGGTAAAGATTTGCGTTATATCCACAAAGTAAAAGACGGCACAGATATTTATTACTTTGCCAATACAACAAGCAAAGCCATTGATGCTTATGTACGCTTACGTGGAGACTTTGCTCCATCCATTTTGGATCCACATACTGGTACCTCATCTAATTCTGACTATTCAATTATTACAGAAAATGGACAAGATATTACCAGGGTAAAAATAACACTTCCAGCCTATAAGTCATGGTTCCTAATATCCAATTCAGATCTTTTCACTAAAACGAAGCTGGCAAAAATAGATGAAAATACCCTGAAAGTATTTCCTAATCCTGTAGATCAGTTTTTAACAATCAACTTTGGAAAAGATATTTATAGAGAACTCAACATCATTGACATGGCTGGCAAAGTGGTAAAAAAACTAAATGTCCCAGATCTGTCAACAGAAATAAAGGTTGATGTTAGTCATTTAGAAAGAGGTTCCTATTACGTTTTATTACAAGGTCAAAAAGATAAAAAAGGGACCTTGATCATCAAATAAAAGACCTTTTAAAGTGTTATGCTTGAAGAAAATTTTTCAAAATATTTTGTACTAGACGATACGGATGATTTTATGGGTATTCATGTAACCGATATTGGTTACACCCATGTGCCTCCCAACACAAAATATCCTGCTCAAAATCACCCTTCCGAGTATTTTTGTAATTGGGAAATTGGCAGGCGACTGGATGAATATCAATTGGTATTCATCCAGCGTGGCCAAGGGACTCTTGAACTAGAAAAGGGTCAAAAGTTGAAAGTTACAGCTGGATCAGTCTTTATTTTATATCCAAACACCTGGCATAGGTATAAACCTTCCACATCGGCGGTGTTTTCTATTTAACAGGTTTATTAATCAATGCTTTAAAAAACCATGATTTTCTAAGTGCTAAAAGCGGGCAGAAGATGCAACAAGCCATCGATTTATTGTATCAAAATGCTGAAAAAAACATCCAGATTGAAACCATTGCAACTGAAGTCGGCATGAGCTATTCCCTTTTCCGAAAAACGTTTACCAACTACACCGGCATTTCACCCAATCAGTATTTTCTAAAATTAAAATTGTCGAAAGCATTAAATTTGTTGAAATATTCGGAGCTTTCGGTAAAAGAAATAGCGGAAAAAATGGGATTTGAAACGGTCCAATACTTTACGCGTTTTGTGAAGGAGAAGACAGGAGAAAGTCCGAGAGTGGTTAGAAAATCAGTTGTAGGTATCTAAATTCATGTATATTTATAAAATAGGAAACTGGGCACTTACCCCATTTAATTTTTGGAATACTTCATCCCGTTCATTACCTTTGATTTGTTAAACATCCAGAGAACCTAACAATCTATACGCAGATGAAAATGAATTGGAAAGCCCTTTTAATCCTTGTAATTGCACCTTCTTTTTTTCTGGATGCTTTTGCAAAACCACTAGATTTAATCATTGACAAGCATAAAGATGTCCTGATGCTGACCTATTTTCGCCAGCGTTATCCTACTCGAATTGAAATTGATGCTCAAGGAAAGACTATTGAAGTTCCATTGCCCAACCCCATGCTCGTTTCAAAATTGCATATCGCCTTATCGACCGATGGGAAGCATTGGTTTCCTTTAAATGATAACAAACCAGTTTGGGATCAGTTTGTAAGGGATCCGTTTATCCATCGCGGACCGGACGGCGTTTGGCACGTTTTATCAACTGGAACCGGTGACGATTTTGACCGTAAAAAACTGGGGCCTGGTTGCTTGTACATCACTTCGAAAGATCTGATTCATTGGAAGCAGGAAGGGACTCTCCCACTGATGAAAGAGGTCCGCGATTCATCTGGAATCTTTCTCGCTCAAAATATCTGGGCACCTGAGTGGTTTTATGATAAAGTGAACAAAGACTATTTTTTGTTTTGGTCTTCCTCTTTCCAGGATACTGGCTGGAAAGAAAGCAGGCTCTGGTATTGCAGGACCAAGGATTGGAAAACATTCACTCCGGCAAAAACGCTGTTTACTCCTCCATATTCCGTAATAGATGGCACTTTGCTGAAAAATCAGGACACCTACTATTTATTTCACAAAGAAGAGGAGTTTGGTGCAAAAACCGGTGAACGGCGTGGCATTCGTGTAGCTACCTCTAAAAATCTGGAAGGACCTTGGGCCATTCAGGAAGGACCTTTAAACAATGGACAGATTGTACCTGTCATTACCGAAGGACCAACGGCAATAAAAGATCCCTTCAACCCAGGTTGGTTTTTATATTACGATTATTGCATGGCTGGCCTTTTCGGCATGTCTTATTCTACTGACCTCATCCATTGGGATATAGTGAAAGAGGCAAATTTTCCACCGGATGCCAGGCACGGTTGCGTCACCATCCTAAAACCGGAAGAAGCAGAAATGTTATTGAAAACCTTTGGGGGCAACGAATAAACTATGTTGTTTCCGTATGATCCATTCTGATAAAAAGGACCAATAACAGCGCCGAAACAACTGCCGTACAAGCTCCAAAATAGAACGGTACACTCGAATTGACATGATCGTAGAGTAAACCTGCGATGATACTGGCAGGAAGCAGTGTAACGCCCAGTAAAGCATTGTAAATCCCTAAGCCTGTGCCTTTGACGTTTTTGCCAATCATATCGGAAATAAATGCTTTTTGAATGCCATCTGTCATGGCAGAATAAAGTCCGTATAAGGCAAAAAGTATAAAAATGAGATTCAGGTTTCTAGTCATACCAAATCCGAAATAGACCAATCCATACACCAAAAAACCTCCAATGAGCAGTTTTTCTTTTCCAATCCTGTCCGACAAACTTCCCATGGGTATTGCCAGTAAAACAGATACAATACTTGATATAAGGTAAACCAGTGGAATAAATGCAACTTTCACTCCCACTTCATTGGCTTTGACCAACAACAAAGCATCGGTGGAATTGCCCAGTGTAAAAACAAAAATAATGGCGAGAAATACATAGAATTTCTTGGGAAAATCATTAAATCGAAAATTTTTCAACAGGTTTTGCTCCTTTTTTTGGGCCTCTTTAATACCAAAAATCAAAACTAAAATGCCTAAAACACCGGGTATGCCGGCTAGCAAAAAAATAAGTTTATAGTTTTCAGGATAGAAAGCCAACAAAACGAACGCCAGGAAGGGACCAAAAATAGCACCCATATTATCCATCGCTTTTTGAACACCGAAGCTCTTTCCGGTTTCCCCATTGGTGACTGAACCAGCAATCAGGCTGTCACGAGGTGCTGTGCGGATACCTTTTCCAAACCGTTCAACGAAACGTAAATATAGAACTTGCAAGGGTGAACCTACAAAGGCATACAACGGCATGATCAGAGCAGACAGGCCATAACCAATCAGCATAAACGGCTTATTCTTGCCTATTTTGTCACTCCAGAAACCAGAAAGTGATTTGATCAAAGCGGCAGTGCTTTCGGCAATACCTTCTATTAGGGATAGACTCGTTTTGGAGGCACCTAAGGAAAGCAGAAACATAGGCATGACCGAATACACCATTTTGGTCGATGTATCCGTAAGTAAGCTCGTTAATCCAGTGAAAAAAACATTCTTATTGACTCCAAAAAATCTTCTTTCCCTGATGTGTTCGTTATTCATATCCATGTTATAAATAATAGATCAACAAACCGATCAGTATAGCCCAAAGAACTAGAACGAAAGAGACCGTTATCAGAATCTGTTTTTTTACAATTTTCATATGCTTTTCTATCATTAGACCACCCTCGGCTAACACTTCGATAGGAATCATTTTATTGCAAATGAGTACTAAAGCCTGCATTACAAGGAAATCATCCAAAAATCCAAGTACCAAAATAATATCTGGAATAACATCCAACGGACTTATGGCATAAGCAATGGTAATAAGTATCAATACTTTTGCAAACCAAGGCGTTCGTCTGTCATTCAGAGCAAACAAGATAATCAATATCTCTTTAAAAAGCCTTCTGACTCTAAAAATGATTTGGTACATGGTCGTATTATTGACATTTACTTCAAATATCCATCCTCAATAAAATGCAATTGTTGTTCGAGCATAGCCACTTTAGGCATATCCAAGCCTGCCTTGCGGGCTGTTGCCAGTGGCGAGGAATAAATGGCTTCAATTTCCAATGCGCGTTTAAAATCGAAATCCAGTTTCATGCTTGGTGCGTATGGTTTCATCCGGCTCGTAGAATCAAGCATCGCACTTGCAAAACTTTCTCCTATTTCCTCACCGCAAGCATTGGCTGCACCAATGACTTCAAGCATCAGATCGTGCATCAGTTCATACGTTTTCTTGTTTTCCATCAGACTTTCTGTCGTCGTATTTAAAACCACGCACATGCCGTTGTAAGGTATGTTCCAGACCAGTTTTTTCCAGCGAGCCAAATTTAGATTTTCAGCAAAAGCAGCAGGTACATTTGCTTCTTCAAAATCGCTTAAAACCTTTTTGATGAGCATTTCATTCTCACCTTGAAAGGAGCCAATCGTGATTTGTCCAAAATCAAGATGAGCAATATGACCAGGACCTATTTTATTGGAACATATAAAACCAAGACCACCTGCTATGGACAAATTCGGAAAACCAACAGCAAGTTTAGCTTCAATGCCCAAACCATTCTGAATCAAAACAACAAGCGTTTGCTCATGAAGCAGTGGAGTCAGTATCTTGTTAAGCATTTTATTGTTGGTGGTTTTCAGACAGACCAAAACGACGTCACATTTGGGCATTTCTTCGGTGCTTTTATAGGCATTGACCTTGTCCAAATGGAAATCACCCAAAACAGAGTCTACCTGTAAACCATGTTCACATACAAAATCATAGTCGCTGTGAAAAAGAAAGTGAACATCGGCCTTTGCATGAGCCAACATCCCACCGTAAAAGCCGCCCATGGCTCCGGTTCCTATTACAGCGTATTTTAATTTATTCATTGTTAAAGTTATTTGGAACAAAATTATAAAAAAACCGCCTCACTCTGGATGAGTAAGGCGGCTTTTTATAAGAAAAGAATTATCCTATTTTTCAGCTCTTAGCTTAAAGTCGGGATTTCCTTTGAAATCGTCGTAAATTGGTTGAAGTGGTTTTACTGTTTCGGCATCAGATGATGCAGCAGTAATAGCCAAAATCTTTATTCTTTCGTTATCCGGCAATGTGATTGATTTCGCTCCGGCTGGGATACTGATTTCAAACTTGTAGAGGTAGCAATACTCATAAGCTGCATTCTTTGAAGGGTAACCTCTATGAGTATGACTGGCATACCATGCAATGTTATCAAAGCTGGAATACGGTTTTTGCATCTCAACAACTGATTTATCATCACGGCTCATGATGCGGTTGTAGAATTGACCAACATAACCGGTAAAGCCTTGAATGTTCAGTTGCTCCGTTTTTCCACCAATGGTGAAATCAGCCTTCGTATCACGAGCTGCAGTTGTCAGGATATACAATTTAGTAAAATTGCCTTCAGGAAGTTGAATTTCCTGACCTTTACAGGATATGGCATTGTTATCTCCATCCATCTTGCTTCCAAGGTTGAATTTGATATCTTCGCTTTCAATGGTTTCTGGTAACAATTCAGCAGGCAAAGACATTCCCCAGGTGATGTTGCCATCATCGCGGTTTTTATCGTAGCTGATTACATCAGAATTATAATCCAGAGTGACCGATTTTTGTGCCAACGGTTTGGTTGAAGTCGTAGCTGATGCCATTTTAACGGCAAAACTACGAATAGTGTAATGACTCAGGTCAAATTTGAGTGAACCATTGGTCAGTGTAGCACCACCGATTTTCTTTTCCTGTCCGTTCACTTCGTAAGCATCTACAATTTTTGCAGGTAGATTTACGATGACATTAGAAAGGTCTTTGCCGCTCAGTTCGTTTACACGTACTAAATAATAATCACCTTCTTCCATCTTCTTGAATGCCATCACACCTACTTTTGGATTGTTGATAGATAACATGGAAATGGATTGGCCCATTGCTCCGTCATGTTTTGGAGCTTCAAATGCCATCAATGGTTGATTAAAAAATTTGGCTTGCCATGGAGATTCTGCTTTGTCCCAATCGCCTTTGTGACCGTAAACAGCATATTTGAAATCATGGATACCCCAATCCTGTGTACTTTGATACACATAATAATTAGCACCCGGTGTGTAAAGTAAAGTCAAACGAATGGTATTGTCGTTGGGCTTATCTGCACCAAATTTGCAGTCTTCCAGGATAGATACGCCATATTTACCGTTCTTGTCTGTCAAGTCAAACCATTCTTTGAAAGGTGCTTCAAACATATTTTCGCGGTTGTTGCCTCTGGCGATAGTACCTACACCTAAATTGTATGTGGCATTTTCGTTGGAAACAGCAAGTGGGAATGCTGCTTTTAAACTCACTTCACGAGACTGCCAGTCTATTTTGTTATTCACTTCCAATCTTTTACCAGCTTCTCCGGTAGAAAGGCTATAAAGCTGAACAATTTCTGAGTTCATACCTTTGCGTTTAACTTGCAAAGTAACACGAACATTTCCCTGTTCAATAACTTTCAATTCAGCATCCTGATCCATAAAACCGATAGGTGGATTCTTGCGGTCTTTCCAGTCCATGTTCCAGGCTGGCCATTCTTCCGGATGTTCACGTTGAAATTCTAGTCTGGCAGGTTTTGCCAATAATTCCTTGGATGCATTCTTGTCAAAAATACTTAAGATATCACCGTTGTCAGCGAATTTAACCTTGTAATAGCTGTTTTCAAGTGAACGGTCAGTGGCTTTAAGTTCGTTGTTTCTGGCAACTGTACTGGCAGCTTCACGAACATCGTAAACGGCCATACCTGCAGAAGGTATCTGAGCCTGAAACAATACAGTCAGTTTTTTACCTGCACGGACAATAATCTGGGAAGGAACTTCCTTGCCATTTTTATCAAAAACAGAAACAGCTGTAGGTAATACTTCGTATTCTAGTTCAGCTGAAACAACATCCTGACGATCTTTAGGTACAGGATTGTAAACAACAACAGATTTGCCTTGAGTGTTTGTATTCATATTGCCTACTATGGCACTTGTTCCACGTGTCAATGCTTCTGCAAAACCATTAGATGCGATGAATTCGTCGTTCCAGGCATATTGATACGCTAAGGGAGTACTTGTTCCCGGAAGGATATCGTGGAATTGGCTACCCAAAACCAAATCCCATGCATTGTTTAATTTCTGTGAAGGATATTTGGCTACGCCCATCCAGTCGGCAACGGCAGAAACTTGTTCTGCAGATTGTGCCAATAGTTCGTTCTTTCTATTAGCACGTTTCATGAATGCCTGTGAGGTCATTGAACCTGAACTGTGTTCAATCAGCAACAATTCCCCGGAATAAACAGGTAATTTTTTGCGTATTTCAGGTGTTATATCCTTATACATTTGATCGGATGATGTCAAAACAACTCTAAAGTCGCTGTCGCTGTTTTTCAAACTAGCTTCCACTTTTTTAACGTCATTTTCACGACAACCGCCACCTTCGTCACCAACACCGTAGTAACGGTAATCGAAAGCATAACCAAATTCTTTTTGGTTGCTATTGATACGATCGGTCCAATGTTTACTCTTGTCCAAACGGGTTTCAATATGACCTCCGTAACTTTCAGCATTTAGTGCAGCGATGATACCTTTTCCATCAGGACCATTCCATACACCTACATTAAAAGGTACACCCACAGCTGAACGCCATGTCAGTTTCTGAGTAGAAAATCCTAAAAGTCCGCTATAATTAAATACCGTTGGGAGATTTGATAAAAAACCAAAGCAATCAGGAAGCATATAATCCACGCTTTCTTTGCCAAATTCTTTTCGGAAAAAGTTATTGCCATATAATATCTGACGAATCAAAGATTCAGAGGATGAAATATTAACTTCTCCTTCGTCTACGGAAGAGCCCGATACATGCCAGCGGCCTTCTTTAACGTATTGACCTACTTTTTTATACAATTCAGGGTAGTATTCCTTCATCATATTGTAGCGGCGTGAACCGGTAAAATTGAACACATAATCTGGATATTTCTCAAAAAGAGAAAAATTCTCAGTCATTGTGTTTGGGATTAACTCATTGATGGTTGTAGGATATTCCCAATTCCATTCTGTGTCGAGATGTGCGTAACCTACGGTGTAAAGAACTCTGTCTTTGGAGATGTCATAAGGCTTCATCTTTTGTAAAGGTTGAGCCTTCATGATTTGAGGACAGGTCATACAACCAACAAGCAACACGAGTAGTAGCTTCTTCATGGTCATTTTTGTAAAGTAATTATAATAAAATTCAATATTCAAAATTGAGGATACCTCCCTGCATTATGGCATCATGCGATAACTGGTAAGTAGAATACTCTGTCCCATTTAATGTGATCCGCTTTATTGGTGCATCAGGACTAGTTCTATTGATGGTATTAATGGTAAAGGTCTTTTCATTGGGAAGTTTAATGGTTATTTGATCAAAAAGCGGTGAAGTCAATTCATACTCCGCTTTACCAACAACCATTGGATAGATACCCATAGAACTAAATACATACCACGCTCCCATTGTACCGTCGTCTTCATCCATTTCGGGGCAATATCCTTTCGGGTCATTTTTGTAGGCGCGTCCAAAATAGGGCGTCGGATATTCTGCATTGCCACCATATTTGTGAATGATTTCGTTACTCAGAAGGTCACGAACCACTTTCTGAGTCTTTTCTGGTGAACCTAATTTGTTGAAAATATAAGGTACATGGATGTCGGGTTCATTTCCCTGGTTGTAAAGATGTTCTTCAAAAAATTGAGTCAATTGACTGTTCAGTGTATCCTGACCTCCTACCCATTCTATCATTTTATCAAGGTATTGGGGTGCTGCCCAACGGTATTGCCACCTTGTTCCTTGATAAAGACCGTTATTTTTCATCTTGGTGTAGGATTCATCAATAGTCATGAATTCTTTCATCCAGGTATTTTTGAAAAGTTCCTCCGACAGTTTGCGGTATTTTTCAGCATCATTTCTTTCACCAATAATATCTGCTATCTGAGCCAAAGCCCAGAGATCACAGGCTGATTCAAGCTTTTGATCGGGTGTTCCCATAGGAAGGTTCTCCGCATCTTTACAGATTTGTGTGTAACAGCTTTTAAACCGGATACCTTGTATACCCTTTTTATAAGCATCCAATAAAAGAATCATTGCATGTTCAGTACGTACAGTTGGAGTTGATTCAAAGTTCGTTGACCAATTTTCTTTACCTGTTTGGTACAATGTAACCAAGGATTGACAAATATCTCTCATCGTAGCTGGCTCCATTAAAACCAACAGTGGAAACTTTGTTCGATATGTATCCCATATAGACCAGGAACTATAGTACTCAGATTCAGTGGCAGTATGCACTTGCCCATCTGTACCAAGATACTGACCATCAGAAGAAGTAACATTAACAGGACTTAAATACATCCTGTAAAGTGAGGTATAAAAAATAGCCAGATCATCGGTATTTAAACTTTTCACACTAATCTTTGAAAGTTTTTCTTCCCAAAGGCTGGCTGCTTTGGATTTAATTTTCTCAAAAGAGACCTTTTCAATGAGATTATTTTCTTTATTGGCGCTAGACTGGTCTACGGATGAAAGGGAAACACGAATTTCAATAGGTATAGACTTCCTATTATCAAAACTCAGTACCATTTGACCATCAACATCCGATTTAATTATAAAAGGACAGTTGGAAACAAGGTTATAGAATAATTTATAACGTCCATGATTGCAAACGTTCGTAGATTCTACATCGCCTTCAATTTGACTTCTGCCAGAAACTCTATGGCTTCCTGATATAAAGTGTTCAAATGACGACGTAAAATTGATTGTAAGTATGGATTCTTCTCCTTTTGGAAAAGTATACCGTTCCAGGGCTACATTTCTGTTTGCTGTCAATTCTACTTTTACGCCATTATTAAGCATGGTTTCGTAGTATCCCGGAATGGCTTTTTCTGTATGTTTAAGAATGTGAAGATCATAGGTTCGACGCAGTGCCGGGCGTATACAGATGTTTCCACCTGCTCCACCGCAACCAACTCCTGACATCCTATTGACGGATATGCCAGAAATATTTTCCACACTATAATCGTAACCTGAGTGACTGCGTGGATCAGAATCGGGGCAAACTCTAACCATACCAAAGGGAACGGTAGCACCTGGATCTACTTGACCATTATCACCGGATGTTCCGATAAAAAGATTAACCAAAGAGCTATTGTCAATTTTAGCATCAATGTTGCAAACTACGCATGAAAGTAACACAACTACAAATAATAGTCCTCTATGTACATTTTCCATAATATATTCAAAAGCCTAACATTATATATTCGAAAAATTATAGTATCAAAGACTTATTGAACTACAAAACCAAATACAGGATTGCTATTAAAAGACCGTTCTGTATAATTTCCAAATATTTCCCAACAAATTTACTATAAATAAATTAATTTTTGGGGTTTTCCATATAGACCATTTTTCTGAAATCTGATATAATAAACGCCAGAAGTCATTTTTAGTACATTAAAATCTAAAATAACCTGTTTTTTCGTAAAAATTTGCTGTTTTAAGAGTTGGATTCCATTACTTGACCAAACGCCTAAAGCATCAAACTGATCTGATTCGGAAGCCATGTTAATTGTCAGCTGATTTCCTTTTCGTAGAGGATTAGGATAGAGTTTAATGGAATTACGAGTCATTTCGGTTTCTTCAATACTTGCTGGTGCATCACCGGTGATATTTAGCTTTACAATGCCGCAATCTATATACTGACCACCTCCGGTTTGATGGCAATGTATTGCAATGGTATTCAGACCGTTTTTAACAATGGCTCTTTTGCCTTCAAGCTTCATATAAGTAATGTCATAATTGGATGTAAATCCATTGGCTGTACCTGCTAGAATACCATTGATGTATATTTGGCATTCTTCGTCATGATAAAGGCTAAATGCCAGTTTAGACAGATCATCATCCGTTAGGTTTGTTGTCGTGAATTGTCTGCGCATCCAGATGTCCGAGGTTTTCCAGTTGGTTCTGGTCACTGATTCGGGAGGGTTTAAATTACCAAATCCTGCATTACCGGTAGACCAGGCTGATTCATCAAACGTTTTATTCTTCCAACTCTCCGCAGGCTGGGTGGTGGTATATTTCCAGGACTGTGCAGTTTTTATTGCATTCGGAAGAACATCAACAGTTGATTCTATTTTTTCATTAATGATTTTTTCATTGATAGCTTTAAAAGCATTAACATCACATTTGGGAATGCGGTCATAGGTAAGTAGCCCATTTATCTCTTCTTCTACGTCTGTAATTTGAGTGTAAACAGCAGCAACGAGGTTATTATTCGTTTTCAGATAAATCAACTGATTCGCCAAACTGGAATACGTGGAGAGTAATTCAGCTGCAGTTTTGGCATGATCTGCATTGGTACCAGGAGTGCCCCATTGATGTCCAATTACTTTATAAACAATGCCCCCATATTCACCGCTCACTGAAGCCTGATTGGGTTGTGTTTCACACAAAGGGTCGGGATATCGGTGAGCATCAATAACATCTCCCGCGCTGGTAGGAGTCGCAACCATTCCACCACTGCCCTGGTCAACCAACCTGGAAGGATCCAGTATTTTACACAAATCTACCCTTCCTTTCGTATCAAACTGACCGCAGCCTTCGTTGAACATGACCCACATAATAATGGAGGGACTGTTGATATGGTCTTCTACCATGTGTCTCATTTCAAGTTCGTGTTGAGCCTGATCTGTCGTAACGCCTGTAGGCGTATCGTATGAATTGGCCGATGGCATATCCTGCCAAACCAGAATACCCAACTTGTCTGCCCAATAATACCAGCGTTGAGGTTCAACCTTGATGTGTTTACGGGTCATGTTGAACCCCATTGCTTTTGTCACTTCGATATCGTATTTTAAAGCTTCATCGGTGGGTGCTGTATAAATGCCTTCGGGCCAAAATCCCTGATCAAGTGGACCCATTTGAAAGATTTCCTTGTTGTTGAGCAAAATTTTATTGTTGTTTCGGAATATCTTTCTCATGCCGAAATAGCTTGAAACGGAATCAAGTGTGACATTTCCCTTTTTAACAACTAGAGTCAAATCATATAAAAAAGGGCTTTCTGGTGACCAGAGTTTTGCAGAAGGTATGGTCAGGGTGAAATTTGAATTTAATTTATTTGTAACAGAGCTAACAACAGTTTCTCCATCTTTAGCAGTAGCTATAACTGAGAGTCCGCTAGAATCGGCCGTATTTACTTTTACATTTAAAATTCCTTTATCGATGTCGGGAATCAGTTTTAGGCTACTAATATTTTGTATTGAAACAGGCTCCATCCAAACTGTTTGCCAGATTCCTGTTACGCAGGTATACATCGCTCCGCCTGGTGCTGTTGTTTGTTTTCCTCTGGGTTGTCCATAATCACGGGTTGGATCATACACTCTCACTATGAGTTCCTGCTCGCCAGTACCTGTGAGTTTATCGGTAATATCATAGCTGAATGCATCATAACCACCTTTGTGAATTCCCAAACTGGTACCGTTGATATATACTTCAGATTCCCAGTCAACAGCTCCAAAATGAAGTAAAATACGTTTACCTTTCCATGCTTCTGATACAGTGAATTTTCGACGATACCAAACTCTTTCGTAATGTTTTACGATCCCTGAAAGTGTAGATTCAACGGGAAATGGTACAACAATCTGGCTGGCTAAAGTTATACCATGAGGAATAGCTTCACCGACTGAACCATTCTTGAATTCCCAATATCCATTTAAACTCTGCCAATCTGCCCTTGACAGTTGAGGTCTGGGATATTCTGGTAAAGGATTGGTTAAGGACAATCCGGTAGACCATATAGTTTTTATAGGTGAAATCTTAGGAGTCCATTGGGCCAACAAGGACAAAGGCATAAGAAGTGCTGCAAGTATTAATAGGCTGAAGGAATAAATCTTTTGCATGATTAGGTTATTTTACCAATATACGCTTGTTAATATTCAAGTTTTTGTTTTTGACTGACACACAATAGAGACCTGCAGGAATTGATTGAAGATTTATTTTGGTCGAACCAACTATTTGCTTTTTAATCAATTGTTTACCTACTAAATCGTAAAGTATAAATGTCGCTTCTTCCAGATTTAAATTACTCTTAAAAACTACATTCATAGTCTTATCGGTGACTGGAACAGGGTATATAGTGACTTCATTATCAGTTAATTTATTTGGGTCAATACCATTTGTTTGCGAATAAAGCTGGCACTTTGGGACCACCTCTCTGGGTTGTTCAGGACTTGACCATTCAAAAACACAACTAGCCCCACCCGCATCTTCAAAATAGTCCAGTTCTATTGTATAAAATTGATTTTTGACCATATTCATAGTCCCGGTATATTCAATACCGTAATCACTGATCCATTTATCAATAATTAAAGTATTGTTAATGGTTAAACGTCGTCCATTATCACTATTGATGAAAAATGTATACGTTCCTGATGTACGAGGTTGAATTTTTCCACTCCATCTAACAGAGAATTTATCTACTCCAACAGATGAATTTGGTGCTTTATCACCCCAGTTGAAATTGATCGTTTCATCCACCTTGGCGATTCTGAAATTATTAAAATTAATTCCGTTGTAGTATTCTGCGTCCAGTCCGTCACCACCACCATCTTTTAATGGCGTGACTTTGTTGAGTAACCATTGACCTCTTGACTGATTGGTGTCTATCATTTGTCTGGTTTTGGATTCATTGGCATTGCTGGCAACTTCAATAATTTTGCCACTGTGTTTGGCCATGATTTTAAAATAGCCATCACCAGTTGGTACTAGAATATATTGTTGATTAGCAGAGCCATAATCAGTCCATTGTTGAATAACAGTACCGTTCAGTTCACTGGATTCTTTAATATCGAGTGACTTATAACTATGCATTGCTAAAATGGAATAACATCCGTCGCCCAGGTGGGTCAATTTGAATTGTTGATTGAGGGTCTTGGCAATGGTATATTGTTGGATAAGACTTCCATTATCCACAGCTCCGGTTCCGCCCACCACATCCATATTTAATCCACTGCTTCTATTTACCAAAAAATAAGTGCCTTCCAGATTTGGATCTCCGTTGGTCTTCACTTTCAAGGAAGAGGCTTTATCTATGAATTCACCTAAATTGGTATTATTGGCCGAAATTTCCATGGACTGGCCACCGAAATTATCATTTTCATAGAGTATTACTTTAAATCCATTTGCCACTTTTAAAGATGCAATATCATTATCAAAAAGACCCAGGTTATTTAAGTCTTGCAAAGTGTAATCCCCTACCAATAGTTTACTGGAAAACCCTCCAAAGTCTGTATCTGCATAAGCAGTTACAAGACCTGTTGATGGCAAACCACGGCTATATAATTGTGTCATAGGTACCATTTGGCGCAATTGGGAAACACTCTCCCATTCCAGGCAGCAAGATGCATCGCCAGTTTTCTCAACGTATTCCAGTTGGATATCGTATTTCTGGCCAGCAGTCAAAGCGATGGTTGCACTTTTAGTGGAAGTGCCTATGCCTGCCAGTGCATCGACCAGGACAGTGCCATTTATGGTTAATTTAACACCGTCATCAGCAGTCAAATAGAATGTATATGTGTCAGTATAAACAGGTTGAATTTGACCAGTCCAGTTTACGGAGAATTGATCGACACCAAGTAGTGTTTTATTAGGGGATTCATCCTCCCAATCAAAGTTTATCTTACCGTTTGTTTCTGAATATTTCAGTACATCAAAATTGGCACCAGCATAATAGTCTCCTTTTAGTCCATTTCCATTTCCAAGAGGCACTTTACCTAGATTTTTACGAACCAACCAAACAAATTCATCCGGTGCAACAACACGCACATTGGGTCCAAGTCTTTTAATACAATCCAGAATATCATCAACATCTCTGGACCATACGTGAACAGGTATCAGGCTATAACCAGCTTCTGCATTGATGTTTGTAGAGGCTTTATTTAAATTTGCAGCCAGTGATTCCGGAGAAGACAAAGTTCCCCACAAGGTATAACGTCCACCAATAGAAGGTTTATCCTTATACCAACTAATTTTTCCGTTCATTCCGGTATAATTAGCTCCGTAAGTGTAATAAAACAAGGCATCAATATTGCTTTGTTTCAGATATTCAGCTGGATTATGAGCAGCTACATCCACATCTAAAATATTGACAATGCTCAAGTCTGCTTTTTTCATGTATTCATTCAGCAATTTGCATTCATTTGCCAAATTGGGAAAATCACTTGGAAAGAAATAGCCACGACCTGAAGGACCTGCTAAAAGTTGATTCCTACCTTCATTGGTAGTCAAAGCGTTCTGTACATATTTCTTGTACATGACAGGTGCTAATTCTGCAAAAGCAGGAGAAACAGTCCATCCCAAATTGAGTCTTCCACGGTCTGGAGAGCCCCAATTGTTGGTATTGTCTGAAGAACCTGAAAGCCATTGAATGTTATCACCATCTGACATAACAAAACAAACGGTATGTACATTGGGTACCACTTCAAATCGTTTGATCGGATCTTTTTGTTTGGGTATAACGGTTGGAATATTACTTAATGTTGACAAGTTTGGACTAAAGTCTGACGGATGCAATACCAGTGATTTCTTAGATAACTGATCCACCGTATTGTATTCAGATGGAACATAACCGAATATAGCAGCACCTGTATTCATACGTCCAAACGCACTTGTTGATAAGGTACCGTCAGGTTCGTTATCCCAAAACTGCAATGCACCGGCAAAAGCAGAATAATCACCCACAAACAGGGCTCTGTCGTCCGTACAATTTTGGTAAGAAGCAATATTTTTGCTAAACTGATTCCCGTAATTTGCCAATGCCCATAGTTCATCTTTTCCCCGTACATCAAGCACTTTGGTTAAACCGGCATTGATGGCAGTCTGTTCAATATCAAAAGGTATGGCTACCGCATTGAGTATACCAGAAAGAGATATTGCCACATTGACGGAACTTTCTTTTGCTGTGCAAAGTATGTAACCTGTTACCTTAGTGGCAAAGTGCGTTAAAAGACCAGGAAAATTGGTGTAATAGGTATTATCCATTACAATTCCTTCTTTACTTAATACCTCTTTGTGTCCGTGTGCATCCCGTAAAATTTCAGGCTTTGTTTTTGCCAAAATACCCTGAAGCGATTGCACTGCAATCTTCTGGGAGTAGTTGAAATTTTCTGAAGTTACATAAAGTCGGTCCGGTTTAGTCGAAAAAGGATATGGACTACCTGCTATTCTTTTAATATTCGCAGCAAAGAGGCTCGTAAGCAAAAAACAAAAAGCAATGCTTAATAATATTCGTCTCATTTTATTCAATTAAGATTTTGTTATAAAAATAATCGTCAAATTTATATATTACTGGATAACAATACTTTTAGTCAACCTAAAATTTGTATTCTGCACGGAAACAATGTATGAACCCGATTGAAGAACACTTAAATCAAGCGTTTCTTTTTGACGAACAGAAGTCGTATAAACCGGTTTCCCCACCAAGTCATAAATGACTAGTGTGGAGCTTTCTGATTGATCTGTACCTGTTATCATCAGATTTAACATCTTATGAGTAACAGGCATAGGGAAGAGAATCAAGTCAACTGGCGAATATTTATTTAGATCAATAGCGTTGAATTGAGAATACAACTGGCTTTTAGGAACGACTTCTCGTTGTTGTTCTATACTTGACCATTCCAGTTTGCAATTAGCCCCACCAACTTCTTCAAAATAATCCAATCTGATATCATAAAATTTATATTGCTCCAGACTTATTGTCCCTGTATACTCAATATCGTAATCGCTAATCCATTTATCGATAATCAGCTTATTGTCAATATAAAGCTTTCTACCGTTATCACTTGTTATATAAAAAGTGTAGGTTCCTGTAGTTCGTGGCTGTATCTTTCCTGTCCAACGTACGGAGAAGTTATCCGCTCCAACAGAAGTGTATGGAGCCTCAGTACCCCAATTGAAATTAATAGTTTCATCAACTGTCTCATATTTTATAGCAGAAAAATTGATTCCAGTATAATAATCAGCGTCCAATCCATCACCACCACCATTTTTAAAATCTGGTACTTTATTCAAAAACCATTGACCTCTTGTTTGATTCGTGTCTGTATACTGTCTGGCTCTTGCTTCGATTGCATTAGTTGCAACTTCAATAATTTTACCACTGTGTTTGGCTATTAATTTGTAAAAACCATCACCTGTAGGTACTAGTATATATTGTTGATGATCTGCAGCAAAATAAGTCCATTGGTCCAGATATGCTCCATTGTTCATGTTATTAGCCTTCACTTCAATCGCTTTATTGCTATGAGCGGCTAACACCGAATAGCAGCCATTTCCAAGATGTTTAAGCTTAAATCTTTGATTGAGGTTTTCTGTAACATTCCATTGTTGAACAGTTGCACCATTGTCTACACCACCAACACCACCGGCAATATCCAGATTGAATTTACTGCTCCTGTTTACCAAATAATAGGTCCCTTCCAGATTTGGGTCGCCGTTGGTTATAACTTTCATGGAAGAAACTTTGTCATTCCATTCACCAAGGTTCGCATTATCTGCAGTTACTTCCAGAGGGTTTCCATTAAAATTATCATCCACATACAACAGGACTTTAAAACCCAATCCCACTTTTAATGAAGCAATGTCATTATCTAAAATTCCTAAAGATTTCATATCAGCGAGTGTGTAATCTCCCACTTTCAACCCTGCAGAAAAACCAGCAAAATTTGCCTCGGCAAAAGCGGTGACAACGCCGGTAGATGATGCAACCTTGACAGGCTCAGTATATAATTGGATTTGTGGTACAACCTGACGAGATTGTGAGGTACTTACCCATTCCAGCATACAAGAGGCATTACCAGTCTGTTCAACGTAATCCAGACTGATTGTGTATTTCTCCCCGGCTGTCAGTGTGATGGTTCCGTTTTGAGTATTGACTCCTTCAGAAGATAAAGCATCAAATAGAACAGTGCCATTAATAGTTAATTTAGATCCTCCATCGGCTGACGCATAAAATGTATAATTTTGTGAATATAATGGTTGAATCTGACCGGACCAGCGGATGGAATATCCATCTGTTCCGAGATTGGCGACATCAGGAGATCCTGTTCCCCAATCAAAATCAACAACGCGGTCAATACTAGTAGATTTTAAGGTATTGAATGCGGCACCCTGATAATATTCTGCTTTTAAACCGTTGCCAGTACCCATAGGAAGATTCCTGAGATTCTTACGTAGCAACCATACAAATTCATCCGGTGCAACAACACGTACATTGGGACCCAATTTTCCAATACATTCTAAAACTGCATTTACATCGTTTGACCATACAATGACAGGTATCAAGCTATAACTTTGAGCAGACATTATATTGGTGGAAGCAGTGTTTAATTTTTCAGCAAGAGAGCTTGGTGTATTGTCGTTGATTAAACCGGTTTTTCCAGTCCATAAAGTATACTTACCTGCAATTGAAGGTTTATCCTTATACCATTTCAGCAATCCACTCAAACCGGCATAATTGGAATAATTATAATAGAACAAAGCATCAATATTACTTTGGCGGAGATAAGGTTCTGGATTACGGACACTGTTATCAACATCAATTACATTGGCAATGCGTAGATCAGCTCTTTTCATATACTTATTGAGCAAATCACATTCTGCAGAAAGATTTGGAAAAATGCCTGGATTGAAATACCCCCTTCCGGATGGAGCAGCAATTAAAAGATTTCTTCCGTTCGCCGAAGTGAGGGCATTGTCCACATATTTCTGATACATAATAGGTGCAAGTTCTGCTAAAGCAGGAGAAATAGTCCATCCTAGGTTTGCGTAAGCACGACTGGGATCTGCCCAGGTTTTAGTATCGTCCGAAGCCCCCAATAACCACTGAACATTATCACCGTCTGACATAACAAAACAGACTGTATGTACATTTTCAACAACTTTAAAAGGGGTAACAGGATCTTTCTGCTCAAAATTTTCAACAGGAATATTGGTCAAGGTTGAAAGATTAGGCGCCCAGTCAGCAGGATGAATAACTATCGATTTCTTGGATAACGCTTCAACCGTATTACCTTCACTTGGCCCCCACCCCAGAATAGCGGCATTATCATCCAATGTATTGTAGATGTTGTTTGCCAAAGTACTGTTTGGATCTGAACTCCAAAATTGCATGCCACCTGTAAATGCGCTGTAATCAGCAAGATGAAGTGCTCTATTGTCTGAACAATTCTGGTAAGAAGCTATTTTCTTATTAAATTGTGTACCATAATTCGTATACATCCAAGCTTCATCTTTACCCCTTACATCCAGCTTCTTGGTTAAACCTGCACTAATAGCAGCCTGTTCAATATCTGCCGGTATAGCTACTGCATTGAGTATACCCGAAAGAGAAATAGCCACATTTACTGAACTTTCCTTTGCTGTACAAAGAATATAACCATCCAGCTTACTGGCAAAATGAGCAAGCAAGCCGGTAAAATTGCTATAATACGTCAAATCAATAGTAATACCTGACTGTTTAGCAACAAGCGTTTTGTGTCCGTAGATATCTCTAAGAATTTCAGGTTTTGTTTTAGCCAAAATACCCTGCAGTGATTGTACAGCAATAATCTGAGAAAAGGTGAAAGTTTCAGAGGTTAAATAAAGACGATCAGGCTTAGCAGAAAAGGGATATGGACTACCCTGAATCCTATGAATGCTGGTTTGTGCGAATAATCCTGTAATTAGAAAACTAAACAAGATGTACATTGAAAATTTTTTCATGTATACTTTTTTAATGGTTTAGATGGTATCGGTTTTTTTTGTTGTTGGCTCAACACGTCCAGCGTTTAAAACGAAATCACGTGGCAAAATAGAAAACTGTTCTTTAAAACATTTTGCAAAATAAGAAGATGAACTAAATCCAACCTGTTCATACACTTCATTGATGCGATATTCTTGTTTTAAAAGCAATTCTGCTGCTTTTTTCAGACGTATCATTTTCAAATAATCATTGGGGGACATACCTGAAATACTCTTAATTTTTCTGTAAAAATTGGAGCGACTCATAAAGAGAATTTCCGAAAGCGTATCTATGGAAAAATTAATATCCTGGAGATGACTTTCGATAGCAACATTCAGCCTTTCTACAAAATCCTTGTCTTTTTGTGTAACGGCAATATCAGTATTAGGCAACAAAGGCGAAGATGCAAACAAATCACGCAGTTGTTGACGACTGTGCAACAAATTGTTGATCTGAGTTCGTAAATGTTCCAATGAAAATGGTTTTTCCAGATATGCATCCGATCCATATTCAAGGCCCTGTATTTTTGCTTCAATCGTTGTTTTAGCTGTTAAAAGTATGATTGGAATGTGGCAATAATTGGTATCTGATTTAATAGCTTCACAAAGTTGGTACCCATCCATCTCAGGCATCATAATATCACTAACAATAATATCAATTGTTTCATCGACCACAACAGTTAAAGCTTCTTTACCATTGCAGGCAAGATGAACCTGATAAAAGTCCTTCAAATAATCGGCAGTTAAATGCAACAACTCTGTATTGTCTTCAACCAATAGCAAATGGACTGTATTTAAGCTATTTTGTATAATATTTTCAGTTTCAGTCAAAGGAGAACTATACAATGGATACTCATCCAATATTTGAGTAAGAGCACTGGTTTTATCCGTTTGGTTAACCGTTTTAATTGGTATAGATATTATGAAAGTTGAACCACCTTTTTCATTATTAAATTGTTCAAGAGTGCCGTTGTGCTTTTCAGTGAGTGTTCTGGCAAATGCTAAACCAATACCGGTGCCCTTTTCACTGTTTTCAGTCTGATAGAAAAAATCGAATATCCTGTTTTTCTCAACTTCAAGTATCCCCTTGCCGTCATCGTAAATACTCAGTTCAAAATGATTATCAAATACTTTTAATTTCAATCCAATCTTTGATTTTGCATATTTGAGTGCATTACTCAACAGGTTACTGATTATTTTACTGAAAGCCTCAGGATCCACTGCAGAAATCAGATCGACATCCGGTACTAATAATTCAAACTCAATGCCTTTTATTTGAGCTGTAAGTTTGAAACGTCCAAAATTGTCACGGGCCAATTCATTGATAGTGCAATTAATAGGATGCAATTTGAATTCGACTTCTTCCGTCTTTCTGAAATCAAGTAACTGATTGATCAGATTTAGTAAATAATCAGCATTCTTGTCTATAGTTGAAAGATATTTTTTTGTTTCTGTATTACCGTCACCAGAGCTTATAATCCGATCTAGCGGTAGTTTTATCAGTGTAAGAGGCGTTCTTATTTCATGCGCCAGATTGGTGAAAAAATTTATTTTTGACAAATAGCTTTCTTTTTCCTGTTGAACATGGTATTCCTTCAGGCGTTCATTATGCTCACGACTCAACTGGCTTCGCCACCACTTAAACAATTGTATAATGGCAAAAACTATTAATGCAAAATAGAGGAGTAATGCCACCCAGGATTTCCAGAATGGAGGTAAAATCCGAACTTTCAAAACAGCTTCTTCTTTACTCCATACCCCATCATTGTTGGTACCTTTAACCCTGAATGTATAAGTTCCAGGACTAAGATTGGTATAATAAGCAGTATTCTTACCATTTTCAACACTGATCCAGTTTTTATCAACGCCATCCATCTTATAAATAAACTGGTTCTTGTCTGGTGCCTGATAGCTCATAGAAACAAACGAAAAGCTGAAAGTATTCTGGTTGTACTTGAGTTTTAATTTTTTTAGTTCATAGATAGGTCCTTTAAGTGGAGAATCTTCATCGTTCATCGTAATCGATTTGTTGAACAATCTAAAATCACTTATTCGAACAATAGGAACATATTTGTTTTCTGTAAAAGTTTTTGGAAAAAAAGCATTAAATCCATTGATACCACCGAAATAGAGCTTTCCATCCTTGGCCTTTAAAGACGATCGGAAGTTAAACTGATTACTTTGTAAACCATCTGTTTTTGTGAAAACAGTCGGGTTCTTTTTGGTATAAGGATTGATGCGGACCAACCCTGCATTACTTGCAATCCAGAAATTGCTAAATTCATCCTGTTCTATAGAATAGATGACAGGATTGGGCAAAATATTATTCTCAGGATCAAAAGGTACAAACGAAAGCAATTTGTTGTCAAAGTAACATAATCCATTGCCTTCCGTTCCAAACCACATCGTATGTCTGTTGTCTTCAAACAATGAAATGACATTGTTTCCTACTATGGAATTTGGGTCTCCAATAATATGGGTAAAATGTTTCCAATTTCCAGAATATGGATTTAAACGAAAAACGCCTGTGTTGTATGTGGCAAACCACAAGAAACCGCGACTGTCTTCCTTAATATCAAAAATGTGTGCCATTCCACCAATTTCAGAGACTAAAGTGAAAGAATTGTCAGAACGGTTAAATTTACTCAAGCCCCAAGCCGTACCAACCCAGATATCTCCGCGACTATCTTTGTATAAGGCATATATAGCGTTATCACATATACTCTTTGTATCAAATCGACTGTGTTTATAATTAGTTAAAGTCTTGGTTTTTAGATCAAGGACATCAATTCCTCTGGAAAATGTTCCAATCCATAGTTTTTCACCATCCAACATCAAAGAATGTATATTGTGGTAAGTGAAATTATTCTTTGTTGACAATGAACTGTAGTCTTCTGTCTTTAATGTTTTGGTGTTAAAATAATTTAGACCACCATCTTCGGTTGCTATCCATATATTTCCCGTTTTGTCTTCACAGAATTGACTAATAGCCTTACCAGTTAGAGAGCCGGACTTATAAAGCGGAAAATAGTGCTCAAAAGGTTTCGAATTTTTAGGCAAATAGTTTACCCCCCCAAAATACGTTGATACCCAGAGACCACCTTCACGATCTCGAAAAATATCGTAAATAGACTGGTCGCTTAAACTTTTAGGATTTGAAGGATCATCGATTCGAGTAAAAATATTCGTTTTAATGGAGTAAAGATATAGTCCATTATCCCCTCCTACCCATAATTCATCTTTTGAATAAGGAAAAATCTTTCGGATATTTGAGACAGTTACTGCTTGATTTGCTTTATTTATAGATTCAATACGACCTGTTTTCAAATCCAGTTTATAAAATCCATCCGCTCCCATTCCAAACCATAAAGTGTTATTGTGATAACAGAGCGCTTCAACATCAATATTGTTTCTGTCATTGGGAATAAATGATCGCAAATACCTCCCTGATTTATCAAAGTAAATAACTCCATTTTCACGGGAAGTTGCCAGAATATTTCCAGAAGGAGTCTTCAGTAAATTCCAGACAAAAGAAGTGTATTGTGTATTCTGAACCAGAATATCTTTCGCTGGTTGATAAATAAAAATACCCTGCCCTAATGTCGCAATCCAGATATCGCCATTGTTGCTTTTAATGATTTTATTGACGTTGCTACTTATTAGAACACCATCTTCCGTTCGTTCACTAAAAAAAGAGAACGTTTCCGTTTTTCGGTTAAATATATATAAGCCCTTATTGGTTCCAATCCAAAGGTTATGCTCTTCGTCTTCAAATAAAGCCCGAACATAGTTGTTTCCCAAAGAAAAACTGTTTTTTGCATCGTTGCGGTAAATCCTGAAATTTTTACCGTCAAAACAATTTAGTCCATCCCGGGTTCCAAACCACATAAAACCATAACTATCCTGAAGAACACACCACACAGTATTGTGTGATAAACCTTCTTCTACCTGATATTTTGCAAAAGACAAAGGCTTGCCAGCTGTTACAATCAGGGTACAGAATACTAGTAGAAAGGTCAGGATTGTTCTTTTCATGAAATAGTAATAATTCGTATCTGGATACACCTACATTATTATCGTTCAAAGGCACTAAAAAAGGGTTAAAAAGCCTATGAATATTCTACAAATTTAGAACATTGTTGCACATTCGCAAAAATTACAGAGTCATTTTTATTTATTAATCAGCTGTTTATGTACTAATTCATCGCTCATTTATGCACCTATCATTAAGCTAAATGATATTAATAAGGGTAAAAAGACCCTTTGTAGACCTCGTATTGGCATTATAGGTAAAACACTTTAAAAATCAACATTACCCGAAAAAAAAATTAGTTGATGCCTATTTTTTTTCTGAAAAAGTACAATATTCCAGGTTGTCATGACCTTTATTAAGGACTTTAAGGTACATTGGATCTTCCGTTTAAATTATAACAACAATAATGTGGTACATCTCCTTATCATTCAACATAGTATATCAACCATTCAACCTATAACAACTACTAAAATACTACAAATTTTCTGGACTTTGGTTAATTATTGTCCTTTTTTGGTACAATCATAACCAGTCCCTGAGTATGTTTAAATTATTTTTGTATCGTTTTTCCATTCCTATTAATCTTAAACCTAAGTAAATGAAAGTTACAAAGTATTTCCTTTTGTTTTTCTTCGTTATCTTCTTCGCACATTGCGTGGATGAGGAGAAAAATACTCTTCCAGTTTACGACCCTACTAAACCGGTTGAGTTTAGCAGTTTCTTACCGGACAGCGGTGGGGTCAGCACACAAATGATCATTAATGGATCAAATTTTGGATCTGATACATCCCTTATAAAAGTTTTTGTAAACGGCAAAAAAGCACCGCTTATTGGAACAGATGGCAGCTCTTTGCTAGTACTTGTTCCGGCAAGAGCCGATACAGGTTTAGTTTCTGTACAAATCGGAAAAGGATCGAATATGAAAGAAGTCGTTTCACAAAATAACTTCAATTACATTTTTAAACCAACCGTTTCTACCCTTTCCGGATGGACAGCCCAGGATGGTACTGAGTCTACTATAGTAGATGGCACATTGGCTACGGCACAGTATAAAAGTCCCTACTGGTTGACCTTTGATCAGAACAAGGACCTTTACTTGCTGGAGGAGTACCAAGGCTTACGATTTATCGACTTACACAAAAAGACTGTCACTACAAAATTCAGGGTTGGAAATAGTTTAGACCGACCCAGGACACTTGCATTCAGCCTAACTTGGGATACATTGTATGTAACCAATGACCAAGAAAATCCGACAGGTATCAGCACCGTGATTTTGACCAAACAGACTAATTTCACGAAATGGAATACGTTGATCAATTCCAACCAATGCAACGGATCAGACGTACACCCACAAACCGGTGATTATTTTTACAACGAATACACCCGTGGTAACATGTATAAATGGAATAAAAAAACGCATACTTCGGAACTCATGTACCGTGTGGATGATGTAAGATGGGAATTCAATATACAATTTGCCCCAAGTGGTGATTTCGCCTATGTGGTATGTGTAAACCAACATTACATTATGAAATCCATTTACAACAGGGAAACCGGAAAACTGGAAGCCCCTTCTGTTGTCTGCGGTAAAAGAACAACTGCAGGATGGCAAGATGGAGTAGGAACAGGTGCTAAATTTGACAATCCTCATCAGGGAGCTTTCGATGAAAACGACAACTTCTATGTTTGTGATGTCAACAACCATTGTATTCGCAAGATTACTCCAAATGGAATTGTCACTACTTTTGCTGGAAGACCTCAGAAGGCAGGATATTCAGACGGTGCTTTGAGAGATGCCCAGTTCAACCATCCGCGAGGCATTGTTTATGACAAAGAAAACCAAACGTTCTACATCGCGGATCAAAGTAATGCCCGTATAAGAACGATTACCATTGAGTAATTTAAAATGATATTAAAAATGAAAAAATATATATCTATCTTATTGCTCTTATTTGTAAGCTCAATCAGCATTTTCGCACAAAATACGGATGCAGAAGTTACTGGTTTAGTTACCGATGAGAACAATCAGCCGCTGATTGGCGTCAGCGTAGTAGTCAAGGACCGAAGCGGTATGGGCACAATTACCGACGAAAACGGTAAATTTAAAATTAAGGCCAGTCCTTACAATGTTTTGATTGTCAATTACGTTGGTTTTGAAAAACAGGAATATCCATTAAAAGACAAGACTGTAGTCAAAGTTGTTCTGAAAGAAAACAGCAAAAGTGTTCTTTCAGAAGTTGTAATTACTGGAGCTGGTGTTCAACGGAAAGCGACAGTTACAGGTGCTATCACTACGGTAGACATCAAGTCTCTGCACATTCCGACTGCGAACATCACCAATGCCCTGGCCGGTAACGTGGCAGGTATTATTGCCATGCAAACATCTGGTGAACCCGGTAGCAACAACTCCGAATTCTGGATTCGCGGTATCTCCACTTTCGGAGCCAATCAAGCAGCCCTGATTCTTGTTGATGGTGTTGAGCGTCCTTTCAATGAAGTCAATATTGAGGATATTGAATCCTTTTCGATCTTGAAAGACGCGTCTGCAACAGCTATTTATGGATCAAAAGGTGCTAACGGAGTTGTACTTATCACCACTAAAAAAGGTGAAGCCGGTAAAGTAAATATCAGCGGCAAAGCCGAATATGGTTATAGAACTTTTACACGTCTCCCTGAATTTGTGGACGGTTCTACGTATGCAACTCTTGCCAACGAAGCTAAGATTACCAGAAATCAGGAACCTCTCTATACTCCTATTGAATTGGATATATTCAAGAAAGGACTGGATCCCGACTTGTACCCCAACATCAGCTGGCAGGATGTTATGCTCAAACAAGGTTCTACCTCTAACCGTGCTACCCTAAATTTGAGTGGTGGTGGTTCGACAGCACGTTACTTTGTTTCAGGTAGTTACCAGGATGAAGACGGTATGTATAAATCCGATGCATCTATGAAAGACTACAAAACCAATTCAAAGATGTCTCGTTGGAACTACAGAGCGAATGTCGATATGGACATTACCAAAACTACTTTAGTAAGTATTGGTGTTTCCGGATTCCTTGAAAGTCAGAATTTCCCAGGATTGAGAAACGATATTTGGTACTCCCTAGTTGGTCAAACACCGGTTTCCATTCCTTTCTTATATTCCAATGGTTTGGTTCCAGCATATGGTATAGGAAATAAAACCAATCCATGGGTTTTGGCAACACAGACCGGTTACAGAGAATACTGGAAAAACGTGGCCCAAACAAACATCAATATCGACCAGAACCTGAAATTCATCACCGAGGGTTTGAAGTTTAAGGCTATGTTGGCCTATGACACCAGAAACGAAAACAATATTGACCGCCTGAAATGGCCGGAGCAATACAATATTGAAAGAAGAAGAGACAGGGATGGAAACCTGATCATGAAAAGAATCTCAACCGAATCTATGATGTTCCAATCATCCAGTGCATACGGATTCAGAACCTATTACATGGAAGCCATTCTTTCTTACGATAAATTGATCAATACAAAGCACAGAGTTGGTGGTTTATTGAAGTCTTTCCAAAATGAAAACCGCACCACATCTCTTACTAGTGGGGATATCATTAGCGGTATTGCCAGAAGAAATCTTGGAGCATCCGGTCGTGCCACCTATAGTTACGACGAACGTTACATGGCTGAATTCAATTTCGGTTATACCGGTTCGGAAAACTTCAAGAAGGGTAACCAATTCGGTTTCTTCCCTGCCGTTTCCTTCGGTTGGAACATCGCTCAGGAAAAATTTGTCAGCGATGCGGCTCCCTGGTTGTCACAATTTAAACTTCGTTACTCATACGGTGAAGTAGGTAATGACAATGTTGGAACTCGTTTTCCCTACCTCAGCACTATTTCTGCCACCGGAATCGATGGTTGGAATTTTGGTGACGTAAACAATACCAATACTTACACTGGACTTCATTTTGAACAGGTTGCTTCTGATAACTTATCATGGGAAGTAGCTAAAAAACACAACATCGGTCTTGACGTCAGTGTTTTGAATGGACTCTTCTCAGGTGCTATCGATGTATTCCAGGATACCCGTGATAACATTTATATGCGCAGAGGTTACTTGCCTGTTATGGTCGGTTTGACTAGTAGCCCATACGCAAACGTAGGTAAGATGCAATCCAGAGGTTTTGACTCTCAATTCAACTTCCACCGGAAAATCAATGAAATTGACTTCACACTGCGTGGCAACATCACGTATGCCAAAAATCAGGTATTGGAATACGACGAAGAGGAATTATCCTTACCTTATATGATGACCAAAGGCTATCGCTGGGGTCAGGCAAAAGGTCTCGTTGCAGAAGGATTGTTCAAAGATTATGAAGAAATCAGGAATAGCCCAAAACAAGCATATGGCGAATATCTACCAGGCGACATCAAATACAAAGATGTAAACGGTGATGGTATTATCAACGATGATGATAGAGTGGCCATCGGTTCAACACGTGTCCCCAACCTGGTATACGGTTTAGGTTTGTCCATGCGTTGGACAAACTTTGACTTCAACATTCACTTCCAGGGATCTGGCAAATCTTCCTACTTCCTGAATGGATCTGGTGTTTATCCTTTCTCTGAAGGAGACTGGGGTAATATCCTGACAGCCGTTGCTGATCCTGCCAACAGGTGGATTTCCAGAACAATTTCAGGTGATCCTGCAACAGAAAATACGAAAGCTATGTACCCTCGACTAAGTTACGGTGGTAACAGTAACAACTACAGAGAATCAACCTTCTGGTTGAGAGACGGTTCATACCTTCGTCTGAAAACACTTGAAATGGGTTATTCCATTCCTCAGAGAATTTCTTCTAAGCTTAATATGAACAATGTAAGGTTTTACCTGATAGGCAACAACCTGTTCTTATGGGATAAATTGAAAATTTGGGATCCGGAACTTGGTAGTGGCAATGGAATGGCTTATCCTCCAATGAAAAGTGTAACTCTTGGTTTGACATTTAATATTTAACAATGAATGAACTACAGTAATATGAAAAAAATTATATTTGTTTCTATATTGTCTGGCATGTTGTTGTCTCTTGGATCCTGTTCCGGTTATTTGGACATGGAACACTTCTTCAAGGACAGAAAAAATGTCGACAGTGTCTTTACCAAAAAGGATTACTCCGACCAATGGCTGGCCGGTGTATATTCTCATCTTCAGGGTGAGAATGCCGACGTATCCAGTAAGGGTAACACCCCATTCAACTATATTTCGGATGATATGTTCTATGGTGACAGACCCGGTGGTGACGAATATACCGTTTTCAAAAACGGTACCTACACTGAAAACCACAAACAAGGTTCCTGGGCTTCTTGTTATCAAGGCATCCGCGATGCATCTACCTTCATAGACAACATTGATATGAACAGACAGATGAGTCAGACTGAAATCAAGGATACCAAAGCACAAGCCAGGTTCCTGAGAGCCTATTATTATTGGTTGCTGATTCGTAAATATGGTCCAGTACCCATCCTGCCTGTAGAAGGTGTTGACTATACGGCCGATTATAGTGATTTAGCCGTAGCTAGAAATTCATACGACGAATGTGTGGATTTCATCACCAGTGAACTGGCAACAGCAGCTAAGGATTTACCCTTAACCCGTTCAGCCAGGGACATTACTCGTCCAACACGTGGTGCAGCACTTGCTGCCAGAGCAAAAGTGTATATCTATGCAGCCAGTCCTTTGTTCAATGGAAATACAGAAATGTCGGACCTTGTTGATGATCAGGGCAAAAAATTGATTTCCCAAACATACGACGAATCGAAATGGGCCAGAGCAGCAGCTGCTGCCAAAGAAGTAATGGACCTTGGTGTCTATCGTCTGTTTACTTCTTCCTTTAAAGATGCTGATCAAAGTAAGAGTCAACCTAAAACAATCGTACCTCCCTACAATGCCCTCTATTCTGAAAATAATTATCCTAAAGGTTGGAAGGACATCGATCCGTTTGAATCTTACAGACAAATATTTAACGGTGCAGTTGGACCAGCGGACAACCCAGAACTGATTTTTACCAGAGGTATCAACCAGCCAAATGAAGGAATAGAAGAAATGGCACACCACCAAATGCCATACTCTTTGACAGGTTGGGGTACGCACGGTATCACTTTTAAGCATTGCGATGCTTACTCTATGAACGATGGTAGTGATATACATACCAACCCTCGTGATACAGGATACACTGTTGATGATTCAACCCATCTTCCACTTCCTAAAGGTGTTTCATTGCAATATTACAACAGAGAACCTCGTTTCTATGCCTCTGTGGCATACAATGGTAGTATTTGGGATAATACTAGCGCTGAAATTACAGATACAAAAACGGGATACCCCAGATATACGCAGTCCTTCTACTACCGTGGCCAACCAGACGGCAAATCAGCTTCATCACCTGCTTTCCACATCAGAACCGGAATGGGCATCAAAAAGTATGTCAATCCGATCGATTCATGGATGAAAGGAGGTTATTTTGTTCCAAAAGCAGAACCTGCTATCCGATATGCTGAAGTATTGTTGATTTACGCTGAAGCCTTAAATGAGCTTACTAAATCGTACACCGTTGCAAGCTATACCGGCGAAGGCAATATTACTGTTGGAAGAGATTTTGCTGAAATGAGCAATGCTATTTCTCAGGTTCGTATCAGAGCGGGAGTACCCGATTTCAGTAAAGGTACATACGATGATGCTGGCTTATTCAGAAAAGCGTTGAAACGTGAACGTGAAATTGAACTTTTTGCTGAAAATCATCGCTATTACGACCTTAGACGTTGGAAAGATGCACAAGTAGAAGAAGCTACTCCAGTTTGGGGTTGTAATATGAATATGACAAAAGACCAACGTGATTTGTTCTACGAACCTGTTGTCATTTCTTCAATGCCGACGATTTTTGTGAAAAAAATGTACTTCTGGCCAATTTCTCACAACGAATTGAGAAGAAACAAGAAATTAACCCAAAATCCAGGTTGGACTTATTACTATTAAATAATACCATGAGAAAAAAATATGTTTATATGCTGGGTATTGTAGCCAGCCTGTTTTTAAGCTCTTGCAACGATGAATGGACCTTGGAACAGTATGAAAAGAATGTTTCATTTGTCAACAACAATATGGTGGATGTGAATATAAAATACAACTCTATTGGAGGTGTAATTAATTACAAGATTCCTGTCCTACTTAGTGGTTCCACTGAAAACGACGCCAATGTTGATGTGACAATTGCATTGGATCCGGACACGATGCCAAATTTGAATTTTGACCGATTCAGAAACAGAGAAGACTTGTACTTTACCCAATTGGGATCAGAGTTTTATGCGTTTCCTTCTATGACTACCACCATTCCGGCTGGTTCAAATATAGGGTACGTAAATATGAGTTTTAAGCTTTCCGGAATTGACATGATCAACAAATATATTTTACCGTTGAACGTGGTTTCCTGTTCAAAATTTGGACCTAGTCTTCACAAGCATTATAGAAAAACGTTAATGAGAATCATTCCATTCAATGATTTCTCTGGTGTATATTCCGCTTTGCAAGGACAGATCTTTGACATAAATCCCGTCCCAAAAGGACAAACTGCGCCACCTCCAATTGTAGTTAGTACCCGTGAAGCTAGAGTTGTTGATGAAAACACTGTTTTCTTCTTTGCTGGTTTTACGGAAGAACAAGCTTTTGATCGTGCAAAGTATAAAATCAAGGCAAAATTCAATGCGGACAGTACTGTCACTTTAACTGCTGATGACCCAAGTATAAAGTTCACTCAAAAAAGTGGAACCTATTCCATTCAAAAAAGAATGGACACCGTTCTTCCTTACAATCAAATTATGGATTTAACCTTGACATTGGATTATCAATACAGCGATATTACCAATCCAAAATTCCCATTGAAATACAATTTTAAAGGTTCTATGATTCTGGAAAAAGTAAAGAACATCACTATACCTGAAGAAGATCAACAAGTGCAGATTATTCAGGAATAATGTAATAGTTCCACCAATTTGGTGGGAATATATCGAATGAATTAAGAAGCTGTCCTTTTAGGGACAGCTTCTTTTTTGCAATATATTGGGCATGACTACCTGTTGAATGCAGCGCCGTTTTTCTATGCCTATTTATGGGCTGTCCTTAGGCAGATGCAACTAAATCGGGGGTAATTCCCAAAACGCAACTTCGAGTGCAAAGAAGGATCCCTATATAGCATATATGAACAAAATACAGTTCAACTTCCATTGTTGCATCTATTCACAACGAAATCAACTATCACAACATAAAAAAACGCTGGAATTATTTCGTATATATACGATCTAATTCCAGCGTTTGATGTTTTATGTCCTAAACTCGGACACTTGTTTTAGTCACATAAGTAAATTATTATCACTCAGGTGTAGTGAAAGAATAAGGCAAATCATCCGTCTTCACTCCTCTTTTTACATTTGGCTGAGCATCCATCTTAAATTCTAATGTAGCCCCTTTTAACAATTCGCTGTAGTTGAGATAGTTCCGAGTGTACTTCTTTCCATTCAAGGACATGGATTTGATGTAACGCGTTTTGGAATTATTACCTTCAGCATCTATCACGATTTTTTTACCATTTTCAAGTGAAATGGTGGCTTTTTTAACCAATGGAGAACCTACGATATATTGATCGGAACCAGGACAAACCGAATAGAAGCCAAGGCTTGTGAAAATATACCAGGCTGAAGTCTGACCGTTGTCCTCATCACCGCAATATCCATCTGGAGTTGGATGATACAGTTTATCCATGACTTCACGCAACCAGAATTGAGATTTCCAGGGTTGACGAGCATAATTGTACAAATAGATCATGTGCTGGATAGGTTGATTACCATGTGCGTAATTACCCATATTCATGATTTGCATTTCACGGATTTCATGAATTACACCACCATAGTAGCTATCATCAAAAATCGGTGGCAAGTTGAACACGGAATCAAGCATGCTGGTGAATGTCTTTTCACCGCCCATCAATCCAATCAAACCGTTTATATCATGAAAAACTGACCAGCTGTAATGCCAACTGTTTCCTTCTGTGAAGGCATCACCCCATTTTAAAGGATTAAAAGGTGACTGGAAAGTGCCATCTTGATTTTTACCACGCATCAGGTTGTGTGATGAATCAAACATATTTTTGAAATTCCGGCTTCTGTTCTTATAAAGATCTGTTTCTGCTTTCGGACGATTCAACTTCAAACCAACCTGATAGATACACCAGTCATCATAAGCATATTCTAGGGTACGTGCAGCGCTTTCATTGATTCCTACATTATAAGGGACATATCCCAAAGTGTTGTAATACTCAACTCCCCACCTACCTGTTGATTTAACAGTGGGATGAGTACTATTAGCACCAGTCAGCATGGCTTCATAAAGCGGAAGCTGATCTTTTTCGGGTGTTATTCCCTTCAGGATAGCATCTGAAACAATGGATGCAGAATTGTTTCCAACCATACAACCTCTGTGACCAGGTGATGCCCATTCGGGTAAAAATCCACTTTCCTTGTAAGTGTTCAGTAAACCTTCCTGTATTTTTTTATTCATAGAAGGATAAAAAAGGTTTAGCAAAGGAAATTGTGCGCGGAATGTATCCCAGAACCCATTGTCTGTAAACATATAACCGGGTAAAACTTTGCCATTGTATGGACTATAATGTATTGGTTTTCCGTTTGCGTCAAATTCATAGAACATTCTGGGAAACAAGGTGGAACGGTACAAACAAGAATAGAAGGTCCGTTTTTGATCTGTACTCGCATCAATATCAACAACACCTAATACTTCATTCCATTTTTTACGACCTTCTTCCTTGATTTGGTCAAAGCTTTTATCAGAGAGTTCTTTTAAGTTTCTATCGGCTTGTTCAAAGCTAATAAAAGAAGATGCTACTTTTGCCTGAATCACTTCTCCACGATGGGTTGAAAAACCAACAACTGCACCTACATGATTGTCTGTGAGTTCAGTTCCCGAACACACAGCACCATCTTTCCAGAGTGATTGAAACTTGATTTTCTTTTCAAACTGAATGACAAAATAATTTTTGAAATTTGAAGGAACACCACCACTGTTGCGAGTTGTATAACCGATTATTTTGTTTTCCTCAGGAATAATCTTGATATAGGAACCACGATCAAAAGCGTCAATCACAACGGTGGAAGAATCGGATTCCGAAAAAGTAAAACGGAAATAAGCTGCTCTTTCGGTTGGTGTGATTTCAGTTGTGATATCATGATCAGCCAAATAAACACTGTAATAATAAGGTTTTGCTATTTCAGCCTTGTGAGAAAACCAACTGGCTCTTTTATTCTCATCAATTTTTAAACCATTGGCAGGCATAATTGAGAATTGCCCATAGTCATTGATCCAGGGACTGGGTTGATGAGTCTGTTTGAAACCACGAAGTTTAAAATCGTTGTAGTTATAAACCCAACCATCGCCCATGACACTTGTCTGAGGCACCCAAAAGTTCATACCCCAAGGCCTTGCAATGGCTGGATAGGTATTTCCGTTGGACAATTGATTCTCAGATTGTGACCCTATGAGCGGATTTACGTAATCGACATAACTCACTTTTTTGTCTTTTGCAAATAAGCAAAAAGCTGCCAGGGAGAAAGTCATTGTTAGAAATAGTTTTTTCATCCGTTTTTTGTTTTTTATTTTAGGTAGTTCAATTATTTAAAGATAACTTTCGATGTAAATACATTTTGATTCGTCTGTACTTTGACAAGGTAGATCCCTTTTGCACAATTATTCAAATTACAGGTATTTTGAGCATGAAACGTTTTAACTATTTTTCCAGTCATATCAAAGATTTCTATCGCTTCCACAGTATGATCCGCTAAAATACAAAATTCTCCGCTCATTGTTGGGTTTGGATAGATATCTAGAGCTGTTTTTGATGGATTATTTACAATACTTGATGGTAAATAACCATCTGGAACCAATGAAGAGATAGAGACTTCCTTCATGATGCCAAGATCTATATACTGCCCACCACCTGTTTGTATACATTTAACAGCAATAACATTATCCGCATTTTTATGCATAGCAGCTTTAGCAGCTTCACTCATTGATATCGCTTTATAATCCGAAACGAAACCTTTTGTAGTTGCTGCCAATACACCATTTAGATAGATGGTACAATCCTCATCGTAATATATCAGAAATCGAAGAGACTCTATTTCCTCGTTGGTCAAATCACCGACGTGGAAAGTCTTACGCAAATAAATGGTATTATTAGACCATTCCGTACGTATGGCTGTTTCAGGAGGCGAACCTGCACCAAATCCTGCAAAACCCTTTTTCCATGAATTATCATTGTAAGCAGTCTGATTCCAATCAGTAAAATTTGTTAAAGTGTATTTCCACTCAACGTTTGGGTAATTCAGGGCTGTTGGCAATACAGGAATAAGCATTTTGTTCTTGCATGATTCTACCACAGCTTTAATTCTTTGAGTTTGTGCCTGATTGACCTTAACCACTTTTCTATCGTACGTCATCAACCCGTTCAGTTCTTCTTCAACATCCGATATTTCAGTATAAACTGCTCCCCAAAGGCCATTTCCCTGCAATCCTTTCACCTCATTGGCATATTGTATGAAACGTGTTGTCAGCTCTTCTCCATCTTTGACAGATGTATATTCGATGCCACTACCTTTCCATAGATGATTGTCTACCTTCAGGGTAATTCCACCATATTCACCACACACAGCAGCTCTATTTTGCACTGTATTTTGCCAGATACCAGGGCTTGGATAATGGTGTCTGTCTACTATGTCCCCCAATTCGAAATTAGTAAAACCACTGGCAGGATTTATTAATCTGGTTGTATCAGCTAATAAAGCTTGCTCTACGCCTTTAATGGTATGTGAATCGGTGTAACTATCCTGACCCCATGCTTCATTGTAAGGTACCCAGGATATGATGGAAGGTGAATTTTTAAATGCATTGATAACGTTTTTCATTTCTCGGTAGAAATTCAGCTTCTGCCAGGAAATAGCTCCCAAAGATCCACCGGATTCTGCACAAGGCATATCCTGCCAAACCAAAAGCCCCATGGTGTCGCAATGATAGAACCATCTGGCCGATTCCACTTTTATGTGTTTTCGGGTCATATTCATTCCCAATTCTTTGGATTTGACAAGGTCGTATCTAAGCGCTTCATCACTTGGAGGAGTGTACAATCCATCTGGCCAGAATCCTTGATCAAGGAAACCAAATTGGAAAACGGGCTTATTGTTCAGAAGGATACAAGGTACTGTTTCAATTTTACCCAAACTGATTTTACGCATACCAAAATAACTGCCAACTTCATCGACCACTACATCGCTATTCACAATCTCAAACTTCAGATCATACAGAAAAGGCGATTCAGGACTCCACAATTTTGGATTTGCTACTGGTATAGCGATTTCCGTATTGTTTGCCGTTGTATGTGTTGAAATCAGATTACCCTTATCGTAAACCTTGATAACAACCTGTGTTGTTGCCACAGAATTTAAGATCTTGACTTTTACCCGAACCAAACGTTTGTCTAAATCCGGTGTAATGCTATAATCGTAGATATACGTTTTGTTGACCGGCTCTATCCATACCGTTTGCCAAATTCCACTTGATTCTGTATACCAAATACCTCCAGGATGATCCTGTTGTTTGCCATGGGGTTGACCACCAAAAGAACCTGGATCATTTACCTGAACCTGTATTTCTTGTGGTCCTGAAGCATTCAGATAGTTGGTGATATCAAAGTAGAAAGGATCGTAACCACCTTTGTGTTCACCTACAAAAGTACCATTGACATAAACTTCAGCTTCCCAATCTACAGCACCAAACTGAAGCAGGATATTCTTACCCTTCATCGATACAGGAATGGTGAGGTATCGCCTGTATAAATGTGCCTTTTTGTAATTTTCATAATCCGTATCCATAATTCCCGAAAGAGCTGATTCGATGGGGAAGGGAACTAAAATGCGATTGGTGAATTTTTGGTTGGCGCGATATATTCCCATACCTTCACTCACCTTGTAATCCCATACGCCATTTAGATTTAGCCACTCCGATCGAACAAACTGCGGTCTGGGATATTCTCCCAATACATTTAAGGTATCCATGTTTTCAGACCAGGTTGTCATGAGAGGCGCTATTTTTTTTTGCCAACCTCCAATGGCAAGCACATTGTTTCCGAAACTCAACAACAGTATAATATTGAGTATTAAAGGAGCACTATATTTCTTCATTTATTTGTTCTATAATTAGTTAAAGATGAAATACTCACACTATGTATTAAAAAAAAATTACCCACTTCTGAGCGCTGATTTTGTTCAACGCTCAGGGTGAGTAAATTTTAAAGTGTAAATTTTTTCTTTTGAAAAAATCTCATCATTTTATTTCTTAGATGCTTTTACTTTTACATCCAACATTTTCATGAAATAACCACCTACAACTGAACGTGCTTTAAAACCAACTTGTTTGCCGTCGGTCGTTTCATGCCAATCGCACAATGGAACACGGCTTGGTGTTTCATTGACATAGTCATAGATTGGATCTACTATCTTAAGAAAATCAGCCTGTGAATCGGCCAAACATGCTGTCCAAATAACCCAGTCAGATTTGGTATACGTTCTGCGGCTATCTAGGGGTAAACCATATTTGTTTTGTTTGGTCAGATAGAAAGCGATTTCTTTTTCTCTAACATTATTTGGAAAAATGCCCATATCAAAAAGCTTGTCCCAAACGATGTTGTATTTCTGACTCCAGGTACCGGCTTTATCAAATGTCAAACGGTAATGATCGCCATCGTAAGCCATTTCAGTCCATTTCACAGCCATTTCTTTTGCTGCAGAAATATATTTTTCAGCGATATCCTTTTTACCCAACATTTCAGCCATTTTACCATAACCTGCAACAGCCATGATAGCTTTGATGGATAAATTGGTATTGTGTGCGAAGTGACCGGCAAAGTCATCGGTGCATAATTGATTTTCAGGATCTAAACCTTCTTTCAATAAATAATCAACCCAGATGGACATTACATCCCAATGTTTTGCGGCGTAATTGGCATTGCCTTCCACATAGGAAATCGCTGTCGTTAGCAACAACATGTTACCACCTTCTTCAACAGGCATATCTCCACCATAGGTCTGACCATTGGCTATAGGATAAGTACCTAAATCATGAGCAGGAAAAGGTTTTGTCCAACGACCACTTTCGCTGTAATAGAAAATAGGATTCAACATTCCCTTCAACAATTCAGGATTGTAGAGAAGGAATAATGGAGCTGATGGATAGGTAACGTCAACCGTATTGATACAACCGTTGCTGTTGTTTTCTTTGGAAAGGAAAAGCAAATTTCCTTCTTTGTCAGCTACCAATTTGTGAGCAACGATAGCTTGACGATAGGCCAATGCGCAAAGTTCAGCATATTTTTTGCCACCAGCAATTTCAGCATCTTTCATCAATTGTGCATCAAAGGCGTCACAACGATTCATCAATGATTGGTAAGATTGGTCTGCTTTTTCAAAAGCCAGGAAAATATCAACTTTGCCATTGTGTTTCCAGTAAGGCATCAGATTTTCATAGAAATAACGGATGGAATACAAATCATCGTAACCTACCATCAAATGACCCTTAACCGGTGTTTTAGATACAGAACCTAAGTTGTTGCTGTAAGCCAAAACAGTCATTTTATCTTTCATGTTTGCAGACAAATTCTTTGAATCAACACTTGCAACCAATTTACCATTTCCAATAAACGATGATTTCATGTCAAAATACTCACCAAGAGCTAAATCTTCAGTAGTGGATAATTTTCCTCCAAAATAAAGATAGCCCCAGTCAATACGCATATCATCACCTGTTTGACCAAGAATAGGTTGGTTAATGGTACCTGTCTTTAAATAGGTAAAACCATTTTTAGTAACCTTTTCAGATTTTACAGGCTGTGAATCGGTATTCACTGCCAATTGTGGAGTAGTTTCAAAGTAGATTTGAACATCGTGATTTTTCTTATCCAATGAACGCACTTGATAGCTGATATAATTAATAGGTGTACTTATCAGATCCAAATCTTCCATCAATAAAGGTGCCGTGAAAGTCAAATCCAAAGCGATGGGACCACAATTGAAAGTATAGAGAGACTGAGTCGCATTTACTGTGACCGATTTTTGGATTGCCAAAGTGGTAAAATCAACTTTGGATTTATTTTTCTTATACAAACCGAAATCAAGTGTAGCATCACCACCGCCATCATGACAATGTACTGCTACAATATTTTTACCAGGTTTCAGTGTCTTTTTAACTTGAGCATTTAATTCTGCGATTGCATTTTCACCACAAGAATTACCTGTATCGACAACCTTTATACCATTGACATATATTTCGCATCCATCATCGTGCGTATATTTCACAAACAAGGTTTCAGTACTCAGGTCTTCTTTCAACTCAAATGTACGTCTAACCCAGATGTCATCACTTTCCCACACCGTAGCATGAGGATGTCTGTCATTTTTGCTGGCAAAATTACCTTTACCTTTTTTCCAGGATTGGTCGTCAAAACTAACATTCATCCAATCTGTTTGTGGTTGATTTTCGATATATGATGCATTCCAATATCCTTCTTCCGACATTGGGAGTATGGAAAATAAAGACAGTTCCTCTTTTCCCAAAAAACGATATGTAATACCATCCACACGAATGGCACCCATCAATGGTTGGTTTTTGCCTGTCCAATGTTGAGTGGTGCTTTCGTTCAATTCATTGGAAGGTGACCATAAACTTAAATAAGGGTCGGAAGTAATCAAAGGTACTGCTGGTGCCCGTAGCTTCATTTCTTTAGCAGGAACTTTTGGCTTGCTGGCTGCACTTGCCAACATTGCCATCGATAACATCAACAGAATCAGGGGTTTTCTCATAACTAACTATTTTAAAAATATAATAAAAAAATTGATACAATTTAAACGTACGCTTACAAACGTAAAGGCATGATCATTCATGCCTTACTTACTAAATGACAAAGTTTATAATCCTGAGGGCTTAGTCATAGGAACTGAATCCTGAACAGGTTCTCCAAAAACAGGGGTACCGTCCTCACTCCAATCTATTTTTTGCAATCTGGGAGATCGTGAATCAATGGCTCCCAATACTTCATTTTCAACCGAACGGGCATGATACAATAAAAAATAATCTAGTCCATCAGCTGAAGGCAAGAAGCAGCAGTTTCCAGTAGCGTAGATAGTGTTTTTGGGAGATTGTTTAAACAGTGGACGCTGTGATTTTGTCCATGATTTAGGATCCAGTAAATTGCTGTTGGCATCAGCAGTTAGACGTCCCAATGCATAGAAAGGTGTCCAGTTGCCACTGGCTGAATAGTATATATAGACCTTATCGTGTGTTTTATTCCAGAAAAATTGAGGCGCTTCATTCACATAAATAGTATAGGCCGTTTTGGTACCGTCTGGATTGATCCATTGCCTTTCCCATTCCATATCAGGTTTTGACAAAAGGATTCTATCCGAACTTAGAGTCCACGGATTTTTCATTTTTGCAATATAAATGCAAGATTCTTCCACATTGACACGTCTGGATTGCCAACCCGACCAAGTCATATACAAGCTACCTTTATGAATGAACACATTTGGATGAATAGCCCAGTTGTTTCCTTTATCAGTACTGATGTGTCCCTTAAAATAGAAATGGCCCTTGAAAGGATCAGGTGACGTATTTTCCAAGACATAAATTTGATGATTATCCATATTTCCATCATCAGCTACAAAATAGACATACCATTTTCCATTGATGAAATGAATTTCTGGTCCCCACATATGTTGTGAAATTTTAGGATCTGTAGGCAAAAAAATGGTTTTTCTGGGTGCATGACGTAAATCAGTAATATCTTTTGTTTTCCACAAAACCAATTTATTTTCCATTCCCTGCATATAGTAGTAGTACCCTTCATGGAACATCGCCCAAGGTTCTGCACCAACATTCAGGATTGGGTTCATATATGTTTTTTCTTGCTGTGCCTCTTTATTTTTTGAACCCTTACAACCGCAAAGAACAAAAATCAGGCAAATACAGACAAACGTCCAATTCTTAAAAATTGTATTCATTATGCGTTTTTCAATTTGAAACAGGTATTAAAAAGATTATGCTTCTTCATCCTGTCAAGATGGATTAATACCCTACAAAGAAAATAAAATTAGTCAATCACTAATAGAAAAAACTATTCAATAAATAAGACAAATTGGCCAAATAGGTTTTAAATGAATCATTTTATAATTATTAACAAAAACATGGATCAACACCATACCTCAGAAAGTCATTCCACATAGGTTTTATAAAGCTTATTGCAAAGATATAAACTTAAGTGCTATCTGTTACCCAATTATTCGCTATTTTTGCTTTCGATAATTCATATGAAAAACAACTATTATAAATAATTCAAAAATCTAAAACCTATGAAATTTCATTTTTTTCTATCCATGGCAATGGTCTGCGGATCGATTTCGACCTTTGCCAATATTACCTTACCTGCTGTCTTTACAGACAATCTGGTTTTACAGCAAAAAACGGAAGCTCCTATTTGGGGGAAAGCCTCTGCAAGTAAAAATGTGAAAGTAACAACCTCCTGGGATAAAAAAACCTATACAACCAAAGCTGCAGGAGATGGAAGTTGGACTATCAAAATGAATACCCCGGAAGCCAGTTTTACACCTTATACAATCTCTATTTCAGACGGAAAATCGGTTGAATTGAAAAATATACTAATTGGAGAAGTATGGATTTGTTCCGGGCAGTCCAATATGGAAATGCCTTTGGCCGGATGGGGTAAAATCTTGAATTTTGAAAAAGAAATAGCAGAAGCCATCTACCCCAACATTCGAATCTTGCATGTGAAAAAAGCCACCAGTTGTCAACCTTTGAATGATGTTATCCTGGAAAACGGAGGTTGGCAGGAATGCTCACCTGCTACTATTCCTAATTTCTCCTCACTGGCCTATTTTTTTGGAAGAAACCTGCAACAAAGCCTGAACATTCCAATTGGTCTGATCAACACTTCATGGGGCGGTACTATTGTTGAAACCTGGGCTAGTGGCAGTTCTTTATCGACTATGCCCGACTTTTCGAAAGCAGTCAACGATATCCAAAAATACTCTGAAGCAGAGCAAGAACAAATGTACATCTCAAAAATGGCAGAATGGGAAAATAGCGTTCAATCCATTGACAAAGGTTACAAAGGAAAGGTCGCTACTTATTCCTTATCTGATTTCAATGACACTGCATGGAAAACGATGAATGCACCTGAATTGTGGGATGGTCAAGACGCAGAACTAAGTAAATTTGACGGACTGGTTTGGTACAGGAAAACCATAAACATACCAGAAAACTGGGCCGGAAAAGACTTGAAACTGAATCTTGGATTGGTTGATGACATCGATGTGACCTTTTTTAATGGTGAAATCGTTGGTACGACACAAAGCTGCGATATTGAACGCATTTATACCGTTCCAGGGAGACTGGTTAAAGCAGGCAAAGCTGTCATTACCCTGAAAATACTTGATACAGGTGGTTTAGGTGGAATTAATGGCAAAGCGGAACAAGTATCCTTAAGCCTTTCTGACAAAAAGAAAATATCCTTGGCAGGCAACTGGAAATACGAAAAAAGTTCCGCTTTAAGTGAGCTTCCTGCTACGCCTATTTATGCCAAAAATAATCCCAACCGACCTACTGTACTTTACAACTCCATGATCAACGGATTGGTACCTTACGCTTTTCAGGGCGCTATCTGGTATCAGGGCGAATCAAACGAATCGAGAGCGTATCAATACCGTGAAGTCTTTCCTCTTATGATCTATGACTGGAGAAAACAATGGAACAAGGATTTCCCATTTTATTTCGTGCAGTTGGCCAACTTTATGGCTACCCCTACAGAACCAGAAGAGTCAAACTGGGCTGAACTACGGGAAGCACAATCCAGAACGTTAAATCTTGGAAATACTGGAATGGCCGTAATTATCGATATAGGCAATGCCACTGACATTCATCCAAAAAATAAGCAAGAAGTAGGCCGTAGATTAGCTTTGGCAGCCAGAGCACAAACCTATGGTGAAAAAATAGCTTACTCTGGTCCCAGATATGATTCTTACAAAATAGAAGGCAATCAGATTAGACTAACTTTCAAACTGACAGACGGAGGTTTGAAAACAAATGACGGACAACCACTAAAAGGTTTTTCCATTGCTGGTTTAGACCACAAATTTCATTGGGCGGATGCCACCATTGAAGGCAACGAAATCGTAGTATCCTGTAAAGAAGTCGATTTTCCCATTGCCGTACGTTATGCTTGGGCAAACAATCCAATCTGCAATCTTTTTAACGGATCAGGACTCCCAGCTTCACCTTTCCGTACTGATGACTGGATGGGTGTAACTTTTGGCAAAAAATAAAACAGACCTTAAAAATATGACGATCTATTTAATCAGACACACCCAACCAGACGTTCCAGAAGGCATTTGCTACGGACAAACAAACTTAGATATAGCAGAATCTTTCGCCATTGAAGTAGATAGAATCAAGGCAGAATTGGATAATCCAGCTTTTACCCATTGTTTTTCCAGTCCGCTCCAAAGATGTTTTAAACTGGCACAAGCACTGTCTGGAAAAAAATTAATTCATACGGACGACAGACTGATGGAATTGAATTTCGGTGATTGGGAAATGAAACCATGGGAAGAAATCAGACTTTCAGAAGAAGCAAAATTTTGGCATACTGATTTTCTGCATACACCAAGCCCGAAAGGTGAAAGTTATGGTCAATTGCAAGAACGAATTAAAAGTTTTTCAGAAGGATTCAAATTTATACCAGATGATTCAGAGGTGCTTATCGTGACTCACTCAGGTCCAATTCGTTCTTTTATGACATTGCTCGAGGGAGCTGACGTTTCAACTGTTTTTGATCAGATCGTCGATTTCGGTTCTATTCACAAAATGACCTATCACAATATAAAATAATTAATAGAAAATATCTTCTCTGTAAGCTAAGACTACAAATAGAATTAAAAAATCCTCTTAACGAACTGAAATTCAGTTTTAGTTAAGAGGATTTAAGAGGTTCCTGGCGGATTCGAACCGCCGTAAACGGTTTTGCAGACCGGTGCCTAGCCACTCGGCCAAGGAACCCTTTGTTTTTCGGCCACAAAGATAAATATTATTTCGGGGGAAACAAATCCTTGGGGCATTTTTTTTCACGAACGCCCTCTTTTAGGGCACATCCATCGCAATCGTCACATGGAGAAAACGTGCGTTTTGAAAAAAATCGACGGTAAATATGATAGCCGAAATAGGCAACTGCAAGAATAACAAGCAGAAGAGTAACAATATATTGCCAGATATGACTCATAGTTTAATCAAAAATAATCAGCTCAGTAGCTGAACGTTTTAAAGCAACAACATCTACATCTAAACCTGAACGGATTCCCTTACCAGCCATGCACATTTCAACTGTTTTTTTTGCCAATTCAGGATGGTTGTTGTCGTTACTTAAATGGCAAAGATAAATATGCTTTAACTCAGGATGCCAATGATCTGCTAAAAAAGTGCCTGCCTCCATGTTACCCAAGTGTCCGGTGTTGCTAAGAACCCTTTGTTTTAAATAAAAGGGATACTTACCATTTTTAAGCATTTCAAGATCATAATTGGCCTCCAAAATAATAATGTTGGAATCTTGTATAAAACGGAAGAGTGGATCGGTTACATAGCCTAAATCAGTTGCGAAAAGAATTCGATGATTCCTGTATTTAATAAAAAAACCACCATTATCAGTTCCATCATGAGATACTGGAAAAGAAGCAATATTAAACTCACCAATATTAATATTCTGACCGTTTTCCAAAAAGCGTTTACTGGACGACAACTTTTGAGTCATCCCATAGCTTTGATCCATTCCCCTATGTGTTTTGGCTGTGGCATAAATTGGAATATTAAATTTTTCACCCAAAGTGCCGATTGATTTAATATGATCCTGGTGGTCGTGGGTTACAAAAATCCCCATGATATTGGAAAAGTCTACGCCAATTTGTTTCAGTTCCTTGCGAATGGTTCTGGGTGATAAACCAGCATCAATCAATATGCCGCGGGTGGAATTTCCAAAATAATAGCAGTTACCGCTGCTTCCACTACCTATGCTAAAAAAACGAAGTTTATCCATTATTAAAAATATTCATAAATTTCCCGAAGGAGAATCTTTGTCCAGTATACTATTTTAGCGATATTTGCACAAAACATAATATAAAAAGTCATGTCTGTAAAAATCGCCGGTGAGAAACTTGAAAAAGCTTCTCAGGAAGGTCTTAATTCCTTCCTTTCTGTTTTCATTGATGCTTATCTGGATGTTACCGGAAATAAGCTTGACTCGACCACAATGCCTCTTTTGAACGGTTGGCAACACAGTCTGCTCTCCTACCACTATTTTCGCGACGAAGTGATGCAAGGTGGTTTTATTCAACTCATACAAAACGGTTTTGGAAGCTACATTTTCAAAAACCCCTTTGCAAAATCACTCAAGATTATGGGTGCTGAAGAATTGTCCAAAATTGTCTACAAAGCTAAAGAAATTTACGACAAGCACCAAAAAGATTTGGAACGTGAAACCTCTGAAGCTGAATTCCATGCCATGTATGAACAATACGAAGCATTTTCCGAATTGGAAGAACGTTTTTTTGAGATTGAAGAGGAATGCACCACACTATTAGCACATTACGTCGATGGACATATTCAGGATTTCGCAGAAATAGACTCTTAAAAGAGTCTATTTCTTTGCCTGAATCCAGATCCAGCATTGAAATGAGTCCAATTCCAAACCAAGTGCATCAACATCAGCGCTGTCTCTACTATTTTGGCTACTGGCAATGACTCTGAACATACCTTTTTCATTTGGCACCACAACAGGACTTAAACCAGCCTTAATCATTGACTGGACCATAACATAAGCCTTTTCCAGGGTAGAAAAACTACCGACAACCACGTTGAATTTCTTTAAATCCGACGGTTTACGCATGTATGACTCGATTTGAGCAACACTAAATGTAGGTTTTGTAACAACAGGGGTATCTGATTTGATTATTAGATCAATTGGTTTAGCAACAACAGTATCCTTTACTGTCATTACAACTGCTTCAGCAGGCTTTGCAACCGTTATACCGAGAGGATTTCTGGCAATAGCCTTCGCTTTTTCCTTAGCAAGCAAAACTTCCAATCGCATTTGTTTTTTGGTTTTAGCATAAACAACCGAATTTTGAGTAAAGGATTCACTTATTTCCATTTGAGAAATGCTGGTCTTTTTGGATGTCTGAACCTCTTTGGCATTCAATAGTTGTTGGCTTGTAATCGCTTTTTCATGACTACAGGATGACAACAATGGGAGGGTCAGTATCATTCCCAGGAGAACAGTTCTGGTTTTCATTTGATTTATTATTATATGATCAAAAACGATAATAGTTCATTAGTGAAGCTTCACCAGAATATAAGCTTCCGGATAATTCTTTTTTATTTCTTTCAGTTTCTTCTCGGCTTCCTCCATTGATGTAAAGGATGCAATAATTATTCTGAACATCATGTCATCATTCTGTACCAGTGCTGCAGGATATCCATTTTCGACCATCTGGGAAAAGTATCCACGGGCGTTGGTCTTGTTTATGAAGCTTCTGGCTACAATATTATAATTTGAGACGTTTAGTGTTTCGCCAAGAATAAGAGTAATTTGTTCAGAAGGGTAACCGGTGGTGGAATCATTGGAATAGGAATTTTGGGGAACATCCATTGCTGTTTTAGCATTAGCATCCATCTGAGATTCTTCCTTTTCCTTTAATTTTCGATACGTATTACTGTATGCCTCAGGGTTTGATTTGCATGAAACAAAAACAACCAGCAGTATAAAAACGATGTAGGTATATTTCTTCATTCTTTCTCAATGATATTAGATCGTGGAAAGTTACTATCTAACGATTTAAGGTCTACAAATATATCAATTGTTAGTGGTAACACAAAATAAAAACTACAGAAATAAAATCATGACACCAGCTACTGATACAAAAGCCCCAAACAGCTCCATAGGAGCTATACGGCGCCCTTTGATAAAGGCTGGCACAATTAGTATGATGGGTGTTAAAGCCATTAAAGCAGACGCTATTCCTGTTTCAGTTTTGGTCAAAGCATATAAAGATAAACCAACACCCAGACTGGGGCCAAAAAATGCACCAACGCTAATTTCCTTCATGGATTTGACACTTTTAAATGCTTTACCCAACGAAGTCCATCTGTTTAAAAAAGTAACCAGTAGTGTAAAACAAATAAGACCTGTTATGATACGAATTTGTGTTGCTGCAAAAGGATCGTAGTTGCCTATACCCTTTTTACTGAAAATATATCCAAATGCTTGACCTAAAGCTCCTCCCAAGGCATACAGGAAACCTTTTAAAGACATATTGAAAACAAATTTACCTTTTTGCCTGCCAATAAAAGCCATTAATATACCGCTGATAATGAATAGGATGGCAATTACCTGATTTATAAGTAACCGTTCATCTAGCATAATATAACCTATCAAAGCAGTTAATGCCGGAGCAAAAGTCATAACCAACATAGACAATCGAGAACCAATAATGGTTAAAGACTTAAAAAGGCATAAATCACCTAGAAAAAATCCAATCATTCCCGAAATGGACAACCATATCCACTGCTGTTCACCTGCTCCTTTGGGAAAAAAAGATCCACTTGTGAAAAGTCCGAATATACCCAACATGCAAAATGCCAGTAATAAACGGATGTAATTGACAACCAGAGAGCCTACTCTACGACCTGCAGCTTCAAAGGACATAGAACTTACAGCCCAACAAACTGAAACAAAAAGTGCGGCTATTTCGCCTATGTATGTATTTCCCATTGTATTTTATAATAGTGCAAAATTAGCGTATTTTTTTTGCATTTTCAGTATCTTTGTGTGATTCAATTTGACGTTAGAGCTATCAAAATGACTTATTCCGAAACCCTTGATTTTCTTTTTACACAAATCCCTGTTTTTCAAAACGAAGGAGCTTCGGCCTATAAACCCGGCTTGATGAATACCCAGCTTCTTGACGATTGGTACCACAATCCACACCGCAACTATCCATGCATTCATGTAGGTGGTACTAATGGTAAAGGATCAGTATCCCATCTAACAGCCTCCATCCTTAAGGAATGCGGTTACAAAGTCGGACTTTACACATCCCCACATCTTAAGGATTTCAGAGAGCGCATCCGGGTGAATGGAGAACCAATACCCGAAAAGCGGGTCATTGGTTTTACCGAAGATTATATAGAAACAAAAGCAAAAAAAATAGAACCGTCTTTCTTTGAACTGACTACAGAATTGGCATTTAGCTGGTTTGCAGAAGAAAAAGTGGACGTTGCCATCATAGAAGTGGGTCTTGGCGGGCGACTCGACAGCACAAACATCATTCATCCTGATGCATGCGTCATTACAAATATCAGCTTAGATCATATCAACATCCTGGGCAACAGTCTTGAGAAAATTGCATTTGAAAAAGCAGGTATCATCAAACAAAACGTTCCAGTTATCATTGGTCGTGCGGAAAATGAGGTGAAGCGCGTCTTTGAAGACCAGGCAAAATTACTATCAGCTCCTATCAGTTGGGCAGGAGAAACCTTTATCATCGATCAACATTTTCAGGTAAAAGGAAGTCAACTATCTATTTGCGAAGGAAGTATCAGATCCTATGAAGATATAACCTGCGCACTTGGAGGCATTTATCAAAAAGAGAATGCAGCTACTGTTCTGACACTGGTGGAGAAACTGCGCGAGATTGGTTATAAAATCGACGATAAATCCGTTTACTTAGGTTTTGAGAATGTCATCAAAAATACAAAACTTCGTGGACGATGGGAATTATTGAGCGAGAACCCCCGAATAATCTGTGATACAGGTCACAATGTTGGTGGTTTCCAATTTATCACCAAACAGTTGGCTATGACCCCTCATGAGAGGTTGCATATCGTAATTGGAATGGTGAACGACAAAGATATTAACGGTGTCTTAAAACTATTACCAAAGGACGCCATCTACTATTTCACCAAGGCATCCATTCCTAGAGCTCTACCTGAAACAACACTGGCAGAACTAGCCAGTAACTATGGATTAAATGGAACCGCCTACCCCACTGTTTCTATCGCCTTGGAAGCTGCAAAAAAAGAATGCCACCCAAACGATTTAATTTTCGTGGGTGGCAGTAATTTTATTGTTGCGGAAGTTATCTGAGAAGCCTATTCAGCAGCTTCTTCCTCGTCATCATCTGATGGTGTGATATTTGTATATACCATGGAAACATCTTCGTCGTCTTCTAATTTTTCCAACAATTTATCCAATGTTTCATGCTGTTCAGCTGTAACCTCTTTGGTCTCGTTTGGAAAGCGTTCGAATTCAGCAGATACGATTTCAAAACCGTTATCTTCCAGGTAGTTTTGTATACGTGAAAAATCTTCAGGCTGGCCATAGATGATCATTTCATTTTCATCCAATTCTATTTCCTCTGCACCGAAATCGATCATTTCAAGTTCTAATTCTTCTACATCAACACCTTCTTTGGGGACAACCTTGAAAACTGACTTGCGTTCAAATATAAAGGAAAGACTCCCAGTAGTACCCAAAGTACCACCGTGACGGTTAAAGTAACTGCGGACATTGGCAACTGTACGTGTGGTGTTATCAGTTTGTGTTTCAACCAAAATGGCTATGCCAAAAGGTCCATAACCTTCATAAACCATATCTTTGTAGTCTCCAAAATCTTTGGAAACGGCTTTTTTGATAGCACGTTCCACGTTGTCTTTGGGCATGTTTGCAGTTTTGGCATTTTGTATCAATACACGTAAACGTGGGTTGCCATCTGGATCAGGTCCCGATGCTTTAACACATATTGATATTTCCTTACCAATTCTTGTAAACGTGCGGGACATATTTCCCCAACGTTTCATCTTTCTAGCTTTGCGATATTCAAACGCTCTTCCCATAGTATACTAAAAATTTGTTATGCATGCATAACTGTTAAAGACAGCTCTTAAATGGATTTTACCTAAGGGTAGCTCCAATTTGCTGCTCAAAATTCTTGATTAATTTACCCATGACAGCATCTATCTGCTTGTCATTCAAAGTTTGACTCTCATCCTGCAAAGTAAAGCTTACTGCATAGGATTTTTTACCTTCTGGTAAGTTCTTGCCTTCATAAACATCAAACAAGCTTACCCCTTTCAATAATTTACGTTCTGTGGCATTGGCTATCTTCTCAATTTCAGAGAATCGTACAGACTTATCAATCAACAAAGCCAAATCACGACGAACTTCTGGAAATTTGGAAAGCTCCGTATAGCTGACATTGAGTTTTTTGGTCATATTCAGTAAATCATTCCACTGAATATCGGCATAGAAGACGTCAGCATCTATATCGAATTTCTTTAGCAATGAAGCCTGTAGACTACCCATTTTCAATACCAGTTTACCTCCTCTGGTAGAGAATGATAAGGCATTTGCAAAAATATCATCCGTGCATTCATCAACGACCAACGCATCACGTTTAATACCCAAACGAGCCAGAATATTTTCAACGTATGCTTTCAGTTCGTAAAATGTTGATTTTTCTTCTGTATGTATCCAGGTTTGCGCGCCTTTGTTTCCTGTTAGCCACAAAGCCAGGTGAAATTCCTCGCTGTAGGGTGCCAGACGATTTTCCGGATTGCGTTTGGACTCATTAAAATGGTAGCAATTACCAAACTCGTAGAATTTAAGATCCGGCTTGCGACGATTTCTGTTGTAGGCAAGACTTTCAAGTCCACCAAACAGCATACTTTGACGCATTGAATTTAAATCGGAGCTGAGGGGATTCATGATCATCACCGATTCAGCAGCAGGAAAAGATTGCAAATCCGCGTAATAGGCAACAGAAGTCAATGAATTATTAAGTATTTCGTTGAAGCCTGTAGCCGTCAATTGTTCAGAAATCAGATTCTGAATACGGTGACTATCCGGTTTTACCGAATAAGATATATTGGATTTCAATGAATCACTGAATTTTACGTTGTTGTATCCGTAAATACGTAAAATATCTTCAATAACGTCAACATCCCTTTGAACGTCAACACGATAGGAAGGAACACTTAGTTCAAGTACATCGTTTTGCTCCGAGAGGATCTTTATTTCAAGAGCGGAAAGAATTGATTTAACCTTTTCTGGTTCAATAACCTTACCAATCAGTTTGTTCGTTTTATCCAGGCTTAGTGAAACCTTGAAATCTTCTATTGGAGTGGGGTAAACATCGACAATATCACTGGAGATCATACCACCGGCAATGTCCTTGATCATCATAGCTGCACGCTTAAGGACGTACAAAGTATTCTGAGGATCAATACCGCGTTCAAAGCGGAAAGAGGCATCCGTATTCAATCCGTAGCGACGAGCGGTCTTACGAATCCAAATGGGGTGAAAATAGGCACTTTCGATAAATACTTTTGTGGTTGCTTCTGTAACACCTGAATCAACACCACCGAAAACACCACCGATACACATGGGCTCATCTGTGTTGCAAATCATCAAATCATTGGCTGATAACTTACGATCCACTTCGTCCAGCGTCTTAAATGGAGTTCCTTCTACTACTGTGCGGACATGAATTTCATCACCCTTTATTTTAGCACCGTCAAAAGCATGCAAAGGTTGACCTGTTTCATGCAACAGGTAATTGGTAATATCCACGATGTTATTGATCGGACGAACACCTATGAGACGCAAACGATCCTGCAACCATTTTGGGGATTCAGTAACCTTTACTCCGGAAACAGTGATACCGGCATATCTGGGACACGCTTCGGTATTTTCTACAACTACTTTAACCGGATAGGAATGATTATCAACCTTGAAATCATCGACCGATTGCCTTTTCAACTCAACGGAAACGTCCGTTTGCTTCAAGTAAGCATATAGGTCACGGGCAACTCCGTAGTGTGAAGCTGCATCTGCCCTATTCGGGGTGATATCCACTTCCAAAACGTATTCACTCTTAATGCCGTAATATTCTTTTGCAGTCATACCCACCTGAGCTGTTTCAGGTAATATAATGATACCATCGTGACTGGTTCCGATTCCGATTTCATCTTCGGCACAAATCATACCGAACGATTCATGACCACGAATTTTTGATTTCTTTATCGTAAAACTTTGATCTCCGTCATACAATTTGGTACCAACTGTTGCCACCACTACTTTTTGTCCTGCTGCAACATTGGGAGCACCACAGACTATGGAAAGCGATTCTGCCTGACCAACATCGACTTTGGTTAGGTGTAAATGATCAGAATCCGGATGGGATTCGCAGGAAAGCACCTGACCTATCACCAAACCTTCCAGACCACCTTTGACAGTTTCAACTTCTTCGATTGTGCCGTTTTCCAATCCTATGGAAGTCAACGCATTTGCGGTTTCTTCCGGAGATAGATTGAAATCAACGAACTCCTTCAGCCAATTGTAAGAGATATTCATATTCTCGTTTTTAATACTTTACATTCAAGTCTTCCATCACTTTACGAATTTTTTCGTAGGTTGTGATACGGGTAGGAACCAATGGAAGACGTAATTTATTTTCGATATAACCCATGGCATGAAGCATACATTTCACACCTGCGGGATTTCCATCTACAAACAACAAGCTAAACAGTTCATTAAACTTGCGATGAATTTCCAGAGCATTCTTGAAATCGCCGGCCAAAGCCAGACGTACCATCTTGCTGAATTCTTTGGGAAAGGCATTACCTATAACAGAAATAACACCTACAGCTCCCATAGTAATTAAAGGATAGGTAATGGCATCATCCCCGGAAATGACCATAAAGTCGGCAGGCTTATTCTTGATAATTTCATCCACCTGTGAAATGTTGCCTGACGCTTCCTTGATTCCAACGATATTTGGAAACTCATGAGCCAATCGTAAGGACGTTTCAGCTGTCATGTTGACGCCTGTTCTGCCTGGTACATTGTACAAAAGAAGTGGAATATTTGTTGCTTTCGCTAATGCGCAATAGTGTTGATATAAACCTTCCTGAGATGGTTTATTATAGTACGGTGTGACAGAAAGAATGGCATCTACGCCTTTCAAATCCCTGGTTTTTAGCTCTTCAACCACAGCACGGGTACAATTGCCACCAATACCCATTACAATAGGTACACGACCGTTCACACGGTTAATAACAAATGTGGCCACTTCTTTTTTCTCAGCCTCGGTCATTGTTGCCGTTTCAGCAGTTGTTCCGAGCACGACAAGATAATCGATGCCATTTTTGATCTGATAGTCAACCACTCGGCCTAAGGCATTGTAGTCAACACTTTCGTCTTCTTTGAAGGGTGTGATCAATGCCACTCCCATTCCAGTCAATTTATTGTTTATCATTTGGTCCTGCGATTAGGCGGGTTTTATACATCATTATACATTCCCTTCACTGAATGAAATATCAGAAGGGAGATATGAGCAGACAAAAGTAAGAAAAAATACTATTTTGAACGAAGACTCTTCATGTAAAAAAGCAGTTGTTCTACAAAAAAAGAGAAGTCTTGCGCTCGATTACGTTCTATCAACAAATCATAGAGTGCTGAATTCTCATTATCAAAGCCAACCCTGAAGTCTGCCGATGAGTTCAGAAATAAAAAGTTATAAATGGGTAATGTATGGTAGGTCAGATCAATCAAGGTATCTGCCTCCGTATCTTTAAACAATTTAATATCGACAGAATTGGGCATACCCCAGATAGTCATTTTTGTTTTGTTCCAAATAGTATAATTTGCAGGAAGTTCCGAAAAAATGTGATTTTTTGTATCGTAACTAAAGGCTGTAACGTCTTTACCATCTGCTTCAAGTAAATCCACAAAATCGACCACCTTGTCAAAATCTTCAATTTCAAAAAGTATAGTGATTCGCTTAATAGCTTCGTATTCCCGAAATATTTTTTTTCTAACAAAACTTTTTAAAAGTTTTCCAACCCGATATTTTAAAAATAGTGTTATCATTTTCTTTATATTCTATTGGTTCAAAAGTTCCAGAAATTCATCTTCATTCAGCAACCGGACTCCCAGAGATGATGCCTTTTCCAACTTGGCAGGCCCCATATTATCACCTGCCAATATAAAGGATGTTTTCGTGGAAACAGAACCTGAATTCTTACCTCCATTCTTTTCAATCATAACTTTATATTCATCACGTGAATTCTTTGAGAATGTGCCACTTATAACTATTATTTTCCCTTCCAATGAAGTGCCAATTTCCGCAAACATTTCGGGAGAAATTTCCATCTGAAGTCCAGCTTCCTTCAACCTGGAAATCAGATTTAGGTTGGTTTGAGAAGCAAAATAACTGACTACACTTTCTGCAATTTTTACACCAACTTCATCCACTTGCACCAACTCCGCGACAGTAGCAGATGATATGGCATCCATAGAATGCATGGACTTAGCCAGCTTCTTTGCTACAGTTTCACCGACAAACCGGATACCTAAAGCGAACAAGACTTTTTCGAAAGGTACATTTCTGGATTCTCTGAGACTCTTCAATATGTTGCGGGCTGATTTTTCACCCAACCTTTCCATATTGGTAAGAGCTCTTCCATCCAGCTTATAAAGATCTGCCGGGTCATGCACGACTCCTGCATTATAGAGTGTATCGACCGTTTCTGTACCCAATCCATCTATATTCATAGCCTTTCGGTGTATAAAATGCTCCAAACGAGCCTTGATTTGAGGAGGACAATCGGCTTGATTGGGGCAATAGTGTGCTGCTTCACCTTCAAATCGAATCAGTTCACTGCCACATTCAGGACAGGTTTTGATAAAGCGAACCTTCTCACCTACCAACAATCTGGCAGCAAAATCAACACCCACTATTTTAGGTATGATCTCCCCTCCTTTTTCTACAAAGACTTGATCACCTATATATAAATCCAATGCCTGAATGATATCGTCGTTGTGTAAGGATGCTCTTCTTACAACAGTACCAGAAAGCTGGACCGGATCGAGATTTGCTACAGGAGTAACTGCACCTGTTCTTCCCACTTGAAAAGTAACAGAGTTTAATCGTGTAGAAGCTCTTTCAGCTTGAAATTTATAAGCAATGGCCCATCGAGGTGATTTAGCTGTAAAACCCAGGTTCTTTTGTTGCAACAACGAATTGACTTTAAGTACGATGCCATCGGTTGCCACCGGTAAATCTTTTCGAGCTTTGTCCCAATAATGAATGAAATCCATCACCTCCTCCATACTATCGCATTTCTTAATTGCGTCAGAAATACGGAAACCCCATTTTTCTGCCACTTTGAGATTCTCAAAATGACCGTCACAGGGTAAAGTTTCTCCCAACATATAATACAAGTATGCGTCCAACTTCCTGGAAGCTACAACGGTAGAATTTTGCTGTTTTAGGGTGCCGGATGCTGCATTTCTAGGATTTGCAAACAAGGGCTCCTCCTGCTCTTCCCGTTCCCGGTTCAAGTTGTCAAAAACCTCCCATGGCATCAGAATCTCACCACGAATCTCAAAGTTTTGTGGATAATCATTACCAAAAAGGACCAAAGGTATACTGCGGATTGTTTTTACATTGTCGGTCACATTGTCACCTTTTATCCCATCCCCACGTGTCAGCGCTTTTACAAGTCTGCCCTTTTCATAAGTCAGTGCTATAGATGTACCGTCAAACTTTAGTTCACAGACCAGACTGAATGGTTCATTCAACGCTTTTGTGGTACGATCATAGAATTCTTTTACTTCTTCTTCGGAGTAGGTATTGCCTAAAGAAAGCATCGGGTATCGATGAACCTCCTGTTTAAAATTGCGGCTGATATCACTTCCTACCCTTTGAGTAGGTGATGTTTCGTCTTTCAAGTCGGGATTTAAGTCTTCGAGTTCTTGCAAGCGCCTTAATTTTATGTCATAGTCAAAATCAGACATGGTCGGAGATGACTGGACATAATAATTGTGATTGGCTTGATTCAATTCAAGACGCAGAACCTGTATTTCTTCTTCAGGAGACATAAAGTCATAGTTTATTAGGACAAAAATACTAAAAAATCCAAACGGACAGGACCACTTCGGCTCATTTGTATCAAACTTTACATCTTTTTACAAAGTGCCTTCTTAAAATCCCGACCAAAGATTGTATATTTGCGTGCAAAACCATATCCTTGATATGCCCATCAAAATAAAGTTTATTATCCTCCTATTTTTATTCGGAATCGGTCTGAATGCATTTTCACAAGACGATTTAGAAAACTCATCCTTTTCAGGCAGCAGCTCTGAAAATAAGGATGAAGACGGTGCAAATAAATCCGATCTGAAAGATGAGAAAACGTATCTTTCCAGAATGAAAGTATGGCACTTGGATGCTTTTCTGGGTGAGCCGATTCCCACTTCTGTAGATACCATACTTCTTAATTTCCAGAACTTTACTTTTTCCGAAAAGAATAAAACGCTGTCCTCAGAATGTCTGGGAAACCTCGGATCGCCTTTTCTTTCCAAAATATATATGGATCGCACAAAAGAAAGTCAATTCCTGTTTTTGCAACCCTACGATAACTGGATCACCGCACCAAATGAACAGTTTTATTACAATACTACGACTCCTTATACAAACTTGCAGTACCTTACCACAATTGGGAAAGAGACTTCTCAGGAGGATAATTTCAAATTTCTTTTTACAGTTAATGCCAACAAATATTTAAACATTGGAGTCGATTATGAAATACTCTACGCACGAGGATTTTACGACAGAAATTCAACCAGGGATAAACTAACCAATATCTTTGGTAACTACAAAAGTCCCCGCTACGAAGCATTCTGGAAATTATCATACAGCTATCTTGAAAATTTTGAAAATGGTGGAATCACAGACGACAGGTATATAACCAATCCATTACTTATGAGTGGTGGTCTTCAAGAATATGAAAGTTTAAGCATTCCCGTTGCACTGAGCGATGCCAAAAATCAGCTAAAGAACAAACATTTATTCTTTAATCATAAATACCACATTGGATTTGAAAGAACGCTCTACCAAAAAAGAGATACGGCTTTATTTCCTCTCCCATATATTCGGGATCAAAAACGAGAAGATATTCAAATACCCATCGATACCATCACGGAATTTATTCCTGTGACTAGCTTAATTCATACACTTTACGTTGATCAGAGCCAAAAAAGTTACCGATCAGAAACGGCTAATCTGGCTTTTTACGACAGCATTGCAAATATCAACGATAAATATACCGCAGACACCTGTTCCATGCTTCAGATTCGTAATCTGTTTGGCATTTCATTGAGAGAGGGTTTCCATAAATGGGCAAAATTTGGTTTAACTGGATTTGTAGAACAGGATTTTCGTCGCTATACTTCTTATTCCCCCAATTCTATACTCAAGGACTCTGCCAATTCATTTAGCAGGACCAGCTCTTACAATAAGAACCTTTTATGGGCTGGTGGTGAGCTTTCCAAGCGACAGGGTGATGTCCTGACTTACGATGCACTTGCCAAAATATGTGTTGTTGGAGAAGACTTGGGCGATTTTGAGTTGAGCGGAAATCTGAATACCACATTCAAGTTGCTGGATCGTCCTGTTATTTTATCTGCAAACGGTTATATCAAAAACCTTCATCCGGATTATTATCTGGAACATTATTATTCCAACAATTTTATCTGGGAAAATAATTTCTTAAACGAATACAAGACACGCATCAGAGGTTCATTGAGCATTCCTGCACTTGGTTTCAGCGCCAATGCTGGAGTAGAAAATCTAAAAAACTACCTTTATTTTAACAATCTGGCGACTCCGGCCCAATTTGGCGGAAACATACAAGTTTTGTCTTTCAACTTGAAACAACATTTAGGTGCTGGAATTATCAATTGGGACAATGACGTTGTTTACCAACTGTCGAGCAATCAGACCATTTTACCCCTCCCAGATCTGACCATTTACTCCAATTTGTATCTGAAATTTCTCATTTCTAAAGTGATGCTCACCCAACTTGGTGTCGATTGCCGTTATCATTCCGACTATTACGCTCCAGCTTATATGCCTGCGACCGGACAATTTTATACTCAACAGCAAGTTAAAATAGGGAATTATCCGTTGATGAATTTGTATGGAAATTTCCATCTGAAACGTATGCGTTTCTTTGTAATGTATTCACACCTGAGTCGTCTCTTTGCCTCACCCAATTATTTTTCGGCACCTCATTACCCAATGAATCCAACCGTATTGAAAGTTGGTTTATCCTGGAACTTCCATGACTAAAAAAAGATTAAAACACTCTTATATACTATTAACGGTCTTTACCCTCTTTTGGGTTATATTCGCCGTATCGCTGGGCATGAAGCAGTGCAGTAAGAAAGCAAGCGACCTTCCCAAGATCGTTAAAAGAGGTGTCCTGAGAGTATGCGGTGAAGAAGATCTTTTTAGTTTTTACAAGGACAAAAATGGGTTTCACGGTTTTCAATATGAAATGGCAAAAGCTTTTGCTGATAAATACAATTTGGAACTGGACTATTTCTGTGAAAACGACTTTGATAAACGTATTAAAGTTTTGACAACCGGGAAATGCGACTTTATTACTGGCCCTCTACCTGTTATTGTCGAATTACGTAGTGCCATTTCCTATACTGAACCCATTATGGAAAGCTATTTGGTTTTGGTGCAACGTAAAAAAGAATACAACAAAGGCAAAATGCCCATTAGGGAACAAATATTGCTTGGCAGGAAAAATATTGCTGTGACTCAAAGTTCTCCCAACATCTATAGATTGCACCATTTAGCCAACGAAATCAGCGATTCGATACATATCCGAGAATTTATAGGATGTAAAAATAAGATATTGATTGATGCCGTTTCCAAAGGTTTACTGGATTTTGTAGCATGCGATAAGTTTGTTGCCCAATCTTACCTGAAAACCAATCCGGAAATAGATATTAAGACCCATCTAGGGCTTACACAATATCAAGCATGGGCAGTGAGACCGTCAAAGAATACCTTGCTTGACAGTTTAAACCAGTTTATTTCAGAGTATAAAAAAAGCCCCGCATTTGCGAGGCTCCTTCAGAAATATTCTGCGAACTAATTACATATTTTCACAGATACGTTGTTGCCATTTCCAAGCTGAGAGTAAGGTATCTTCAACAGATGTTTCAGATTTCCAGCCCAATACATTGTTTGCAAAATCCGGATTAGCCCAAACTTGTTCGATATCACCATCTCTGCGACCTACGATTTCGTAATTAATCTTAACACCAGTCACTTTTTCAAATGTCCTAAGTATTTCAAGTACGGACAAACCAACACCTGTTCCCAGATTAAAGATTTCCACACTCTTTACGCTCTTTTCTTCCAGTAGACGTTTAACAGCGATAACATGTGCTTTAGCCAGATCCACCACATTGATGTAGTCACGAATACAAGATCCATCGGGTGTATTGTAATCATCGCCAAAGACTTTCAAACCGGAACGAATACCTGCTGCTGCCTGTGTAACAAGTGGAACCAGATTTTGAGGAACCCCAAGTGGCAATTCTCCGATTTCAGTGGACGGATGAGCGCCGATTGGATTGAAATAACGCAGGATAATGGATTTAAAAGTAGCACCTGCAAAGTCATTATCGTGGATAATTTCTTCTGCTATCTGTTTTGTATTACCATAAGGGCACATTGGAGGTTTAACAGGTGCATCTTCTGTAACAGGCAACACATCGGGTTGTCCATAGACAGTACAAGACGATGAAAAGACAAAACCCTTGCCATTAAAGTCAGACATTAGTTTCAACATGTTGATCAATGAAACAAGGTTGTTCTTATAATACAACAATGGTTGTTGAACAGATTCTCCAACTGCTTTATTGGCAGCAAAATGAATGGCAGCTTTGATGTTCTTGTACTTTTCAAATACAGCTTTCAATTTTTCATAATCGGTACAGTCAACAACCTCAAGAGGAGGTCTTACACCTGTTATCTTTTCAATGCCGTCAAGAACATTGGCATTTGAATTCATCAGATTATCAACTATAACAACGTCAAAGCCTGCTTCTATAAGCTCGACTGTTGTATGAGAACCAATAAACCCTGTACCACCAGTGACTAAAATTAAATCCTTCATATTAAATTAATTATAAAATGTTTGCCTTAAAAAAACAAGCGCGCAATATCGTCATTTTTTTGAAAATATGTTTCTATTTCCAGTCAAAATTCAGCAATTTATTGATTAGAAGCGATATGCTAAACCAAAGCTGATCAATTCCTGCATCTGGATCAACGCAACACCAGGTTCACGTTTTAATCGGTCGTCCATTTTAAAATGGATATAAAAGGATATCGTAAACAAATTATTGTAATTGACATCCAATGTATTTTCCCAATCTGTATCTACATAGGTGAAATCCGTATAATAATAGAAATAGGATTTCCATTGCGCATTTTCAGAAATTCTCCAAGTCAGAGTAGCTGAAATTTTACTACCCAACTCACCCACAAAATGATCACCTTCCTTGATGCCATAATCACTAACAGGCATATTCACATTATCATACAGGTAACTCATTTTACATGTCAATGGGGTGAGCAAAACGGAAAGGTTGTATCCTTTCTTATTGTTATTTTTCTTATAGTCAACTCCAAGACCGACGAACATTTTGGCTGGGGACATGAAAGAGGATTTCAAAGTCATCGTGTTGGCTTTGTAATTATTTAGAGTCTGTGTATTGAATTCACCCGCAATAGAATAGTAAAAATCATTGTGCATCCGGATACCTAGCTTACTGACTGCTCGTATCTGATCGGTACTTATGTTCAAATTACGTAGTGAATCTGAGGTTATCGTATTCATACCAATCTTGACTTCCATATTATTGTCAAACTGTACATTCTTTAGGTTATTATAGTTTGCTTCCAGATATAGCGTCCACAAACCAGCCATATTACTTTCTCCACCTTTCGACCAGTTTGGTGAATTATAGGTTTGAGAAAACTGCAATTTTGTCAACATTTTCTTATTCCATGGATCGTAGGCAGACTTAGGCAATATTTTAGCATCCGCTTTTCCATCCGATAAGGATTGATTGGGCTTTAACCAGGAGGCTGGTTGACGCGATTTTAACATATAAATCATTTTTTCTGGCCTTGGAAGTACATTTTGGTCATATTTGATAATTCCAATAAAATGAGCTTCAGACTTCAACAGAATATCGTTAGTCAGTTTTCCTACATATTTCTTTCTTTGATAACTGCTTTCAAGTGAATCTATTAAATAAATATGTTGAATAGATGGCTTCACTAAAAAAGGACGATCTGTTTTGTATTCATTTTCAACACTGTTAAAAATCAAAGGCAAATAAAGGGGACACATGTCCGGAAAAGGCAAAATTTCATCGGGCAAAAAGACTCTCGCCGGTTTTGGTTGAACCATTTTTGCAGTAACATCGTAATTTTCGATAAAAGACAATAAAGGATTATACTCAACAGTATCAACTTGTAAAGAAGCATTGGAATTCTTTTTTCTCTGGTTCAAATGCTTGTTGGAAATGACAGTAGGTTTGTACCTTAGGCTGTCACTCTGGACTTTAAGGTCAATTCCAGAAATATCAGCAGTTAGAGTCGTATCAAGAACCATCACAGGTTTAATAATTGATACTGATAGAGAATCAGAAGCAAATAAATTTGTAGAAAAAATCGTACTTATTATAATAGCGATTCGAATATAGATATTTTTCATTTATACCGATTTTGAAACAAAGGTAAAACAATATTTCTGAAAGTTTTTTAGTACTTTTGCATCTTTAATGAATTTTAAATTACCGCATATATTTTTCAATCCTAATAAAACATTATTACCGTGGCAGAAACAAAATATATTTTCGTGACAGGTGGAGTTGTGTCCTCACTCGGAAAAGGTATTCTTTCCTCTTCTTTAGGAAAATTGTTACAAGCACGTGGGTACAAAGTAACCATTCAGAAGTTTGACCCATATATCAACATCGACCCAGGAACACTAAATCCTTACGAACACGGAGAATGTTACGTAACTTGCGATGGTCATGAGGCAGACCTGGACTTAGGTCATTACGAGCGTTTCCTGAATGTTCCTACATCGAGAGCCAACAATATCACAACCGGACGAATTTATCAAAATGTCATTTCCAAGGAACGTCGTGGTGACTATTTAGGTAAAACAGTACAGGTAGTACCTCATATCACTGACGAAATCAAACGTTGCATCCGTTTATTGGGTGCCAAAAAACAATTTGATTTCATTATTACTGAAATTGGTGGAACTGTAGGTGATATTGAATCATTACCTTATATTGAAAGTGTACGTCAGATGCGTTGGGAATTAGGCAAGAACTGTTTTTGCATTCACTTAGCCTATGTACCATACCTGGCTGCTGCAAAAGAATTAAAAACCAAACCTGTTCAGCATTCTGTAAAACAGCTTCAGGAACTTGGTGTTCAACCCGATGCATTGGTTTTGCGTACCGAACATCCACTTGGTTCTACCATCCGCAAAAAAGTAGCCCTATTCTGTAATGTTGCCGAAGAAGCTGTAATTGAATGTATTGATGCACCCAGTATCTACGAAGTACCTCTTGCAATGCAAAAAGAGGGACTTGATAAAATCGTACTTACAAAATTTGGTCTGCCAACAGACACTCCCATTGATCTCGAACCCTGGAAAGAGTTTCTTAATAAGATGCATAATGCAACCAAAAAAGTAAAGATTGCATTAGTCGGTAAGTACGCTGAATTACCAGACGCATACAAATCCATTTCGGAGTCATTGCATCACGCTGCAGCCTACAACGACAGGATTCTAGAGTTGGATCTTATCCATTCACAACAAGTCACCGATGCCAATGTCGCTGAGAAGCTAAAAGGATATGATGGTGTAGTTATTGCTCCTGGTTTTGGTCAACGTGGTATCGATGGTAAATTTGCAGCCCTGAAATTTGCCCGAGAAAACGATATGCCAACATTTGGTATTTGTTTGGGAATGCAATGCATGGTCATCGAATTTGCACGAAACGTTTTAGGCTATGCAGATGCTAATTCTACTGAACTTGATTCAAGTACCAGTCATAATGTCATAGACATGATGGAGGACCAGAAAAATATCACTGACTACGGTGGTACTATGCGTTTAGGCAACTACGACTGCGTTCTGGATAAATCATCCAAAGCCTTTCTGGCTTACGGTAAAGAAAAAATTCAGGAACGTCACCGTCACCGTTTTGAATTTAATGACAGTTATAAAGCTGAATTTGAAAATGCTGGCATGAAATGTGTAGGAACAAATCCTGACACTGGATTGGTTGAAGTTATTGAACTTCCTGAAAAGAAATGGTTTATTGGAACACAATTCCATCCTGAATACAATAGCACTGTGCTCAATCCGAATCCTCTTTTTGTGAATTTTGTTAAAGCTTGTATTCAAAAATAATTATTCATATTTTAATTTAAGAAATGGACAAAAATACCATCTACGGATTCGTCCTGATGTTTCTGATCATCGTTGGTTTTGGTTGGCTTAACAAGCCTTCCAAAGAACAACAAGAAGCAACGAGGATAGAGAATCGCATGAATGATTCCATCGCATTGGTCAATCAGCAGGCAGCTGCTATGCAAGCAGAAACGACAGCTGGTTTTGCCAAAAATGACAGCAGTCAGAATCTAGCTACAGATACAACAAATCAAAAAATAAAATTTGGTGCATTTGCATCGTTAACTTCCGGAGAGAATACCCATTCAACCCTGGGAAATGACAAGATGGAACTGACCATGTCCTCTAAGGGTGGTCGTATCGCTTCAGTTCGTCTAAAGAAGTTCGTAACTGGTGATTCATTGCCCTTGATTCTTTTTGATGAAGCTCAATCTAAATTTGGATTTTCATTTTTCACATCGGATAATCGCTTGATCAACACTCAAGACCTTTTCTTCAAACAAGTACCTACCAAGGATCCAATGAAATTCATCTACCGGTTGGCCGTCAGTGACAGCTCATGGATGGATTTTATCTATACATTGAAAAAGGGTGAATATAGAATGGGTTTTGAGCTCAAAGGCAAAAATCTTCAGAAGGTGATGCAAACCAACATCAACTCCCTTGATTTCAATTGGGGAATGAAAATGCGTCAACAAGAAAAAGGTAGAACCTTTGAAGAAAGATATTCAGGAATGAACTACAAGTTTCTTGCTGATGAAGTAGAGAAACTGAGTACATCCAAAGACGACAGCAAACAAATTGCCAATACATTGAAATGGGTTTCTTTCAAAGATCAATTCTTTGCAAGTATCGCCATAGCCGAAAAGGGATTCACATCCAACAATTTATCATCTAATATGGAAGCTGCAACATCTCCTTATATTAAAGGTTATGACATGTCATCCGCAGTTGATTTCGATATCCGCGGTTCACAAAGCACCAAATTAGACTTTTTCTTTGGCCCTATCAAACATTCTTTGCTGAAAAGCTTCGACAAAGGTGTACCCTCTGATAATCAATTAAATCTGGATCAGATTGTCCCATTGGGTGGTAAAATTATACGTTGGGCAAATACTGGAGTCATTATTCCTATGTTCAATTTCTTTGGTAAATTCATGACAAATTATGGTCTGATTATCTTGCTATTAACGCTGGTTATCAAGATTATTATTTTCCCATTTACCTACAAGTCTTACATCTCATCTGCCAAGATGCGTGTATTACAGCCACAGATCAAGGAAATCAATGACAGGTTCCCAGGTTCTGAAAGAGCAGCAGAACGTTCACAAGCAACAATGGGTCTCTATAAGCAAGTGGGGGTCAGTCCAATGGGCGGATGTTTACCCATGCTGTTCCAGATGCCCATACTCTTTGCCATGTATTCCTTCTTTCCATCTTCCATAGAGTTAAGGCAGCAAAGTTTCCTTTGGGCGCATGACCTTTCTACGTATGATGCCGTGATTACCTGGTCTGCAAACATTCCTATGATCACCAAATATTTTGGTAATCATATTAGTTTGTTCTGTATTCTTATGACGATAACCAATCTGATCTACACGCACATCAATATGAAAACAATGGACACAACAACACAGATGCCTGGTATGAAAACCATGCAATACATGATGCCTGTGATGTTCCTGTTCATGTTTAATCAGTACGCAGCAGGTTTAAGTTATTACTTCTTTGTATCCACGTTGATTACCATTCTTCAAACGTATGCTATCCGAGCAACTGTCAATGAGGATAAACTTCTGGCACAACTGAATGAAAACAAGAAGAAGCCTATGAAAAAATCTAAATTTTCAGAGCGACTCGAGAAAGTTCAAAAAGATCAGCAAAGAATGTTGAAAGAAAAACAAAAAAATACTCGAAAATAAATCCTCGTTTATTAACTATATTTAAGTAAAGGCCGTACAAAATTCATTGTACGGCCTTTATTTTTACTGGGTAAATAAGTTGTTTCAATTTATTACTGATTTTCTCTGTATAGATGGTCTTTTTGCGTATTTTTGCAGCTCAAAATGCAGGATTTAAACTATAAGGCTACTTTTAGCGTTTATAATGCATACCAAATTTAAAATATTTCGCATGAGTAAAACCGATAAACGGATTTGGATTGAAAAATCAAGAAATTTTCTCAACAATGCAATCCAAAAAGCTCGCCCTTTTTTGACTACGACAAAGCACTTCTTGAAAGCCTTGTTTCAATGTCATAAAATATCATACAAACAATCAGCCTGGTATAAAAAACTACTGATTATCTTCCTGGATTTGACAATGATTTTCTTTTTATCACTTTTCTGTGTAGACATCAACTTTCTTTGGCTTTTCGGTAAATCCCCCAGCCTACTCAGTATCAGTAATCCACAGCAAAGTGAGGCTTCAGAAATATTTAGTGAAGACGAAAAGATTATAGGCAAATACTTCAAAGAGAACAGAATGCCAGTCGATTATGAAGAAATCGCACCTGTCATGTTCACTACTTTAATTTGCACAGAAGATGAGCGATTTTACCAACATTTCGGAATTGATATCAAGGGTTTATTTGCAGCAGCCAATGATATGGCACATGGTAATCCCCGTGGAGCCAGCACCATATCGCAGCAACTGGTAAAAAACATGTTTAAAACCCGCTCTCAGTATTCCAAAGGATTGTTGGGCCATTTACCTGTTTTAGGAATGATTATCATGAAATCCAAAGAATGGGTCACAGCGGTGAAAATTGAAATGTTTTATACCAAGGAAGAAATTCTGACTATGTATCTAAACACGGTGGACTTTGGGAGCAATGCCTACGGTATAAAGACTGCTTGTAAGACGTACTTCAACAACAAACCGTCCGAACTTTCTATTGAGCAAGCAGCAACCTTGGTTGGACTTTTAAAAGCAACTACGACATACAATCCCAGAGTCAACCCCAAAAACAGCCTTAAACGCAGAAATGTGGTCTTGGAAAATTTGATGACACACCACATCATTACTCCGGTTGAATTTGATTCACTCAAAAGAATACCCATTAAACTTCAATATAAGATTGAACGAAATTACGATGGCAATGCCCTGTATTTTAGAGAAGCAGTAGCAGCTCAATTGCAGGGATGGTGTGAAGAAAACAACATAGACTTGTATTCTGATGGTCTCAAAATATATACCACCATCGATACTCGAATGCAGAAATATGCCGAAGAATCTGTTGATAAGCAAATGCGCATCGTTCAAAATAATTTCAAAAACCATTGGGGAAACGAAAACCCCTGGCAAGATGAAAAGCACCAGGAAATAATTGGTTTTATCGAAAGCATTGCAAAAAAGACACAATACTATAAGTATCTTGCTGCTAAATATGATGATACAGACTCAGTGGATTATTATATGAATAAACCTCACAAAGTCAAGGTTTTCGATTACAAAGAGGGATCTAAGACCATCGTCATGAGCACAATGGACTCCATCCGATACATGGAAAAATTCATGCATTGCGGATTTGTAGCTATGGAACCTCAAACAGGGTACATTAAAGCATGGGTGGGTGATGTCAGTTTCAACTTCTGGAAATACGACAAGGTTATTTCAAAACGTCAGCCGGGTTCCACCTTCAAACTCTTTGTCTATGCCACTGCTTTTAATCAGGGAATGAGTCCTTGCGATTATCGATTAGATAAATATGTAGATTGGGAAGTCATGGAAAAAGGACAACCTAAAATGTGGATGCCACACAATGCAAATGGTTCTTTCACAGGCCAAAACCTAACACTAAAAGCCGCTTTTGCCCGCTCTATAAACAGTGTGGCAGTAGCACTTGCCAAAGAAGTTGGTATTGATAATATCGTTAACACCGCTTATGCCATGGGTATTAAAACACCTTTGCACGAAATACCCTCTGTTAGTCTTGGATCCTCTGATGTTTCCCTCCTGGAACTGGTCAATTCGTATTGTACAGTGATCAATGATGGTATGACACATGACCCTGTTTTAGTAACTCGTATTGAAGATAAAAATGGTAAGGTAATCTATCAGCATGAGTTGGTAGAAAAGAAAGCCATACCCTATCAAACGGCTTTTTTAATGACACAAATGTTGCGAGCAGGAATGACTGAACCAATGGCTACGACACAAGCCCTTTGGAGTTTCGATCTATTCAAATACAACACAGAATTTGGCGGTAAAACAGGAACATCATCCAATCATTCTGATGCGTGGTTTGTGGGTGTATCGCCCAATCTGGTCGGCGGAGCATGGGTTGGCGGCGAACACAGAAGTATTCACTTCAGGACAGGCAGACTTGGGGAAGGTAGCAAAACAGCTTTACCTATTTTTGGGTATTTTATGGAAAAAGTCTTAGCGGATAAAGAACTGACCAAATACCGTGGAAAATTCCCGGAACCCAAAGAAGAAATTACCGTTTCATACAATTGTCAGACCCCATACACTGCTGCCAGGGATACTTCGGCAATAGATAGTACTGACATGTCAGGAGCCCAGGAAGGTATTATTTCAGATGAGTCTCTGGACAAACAAATTGAAGATTTGTTGATGGAAGAAGGAGATACTAAAACCGAGGAAATCAATCCTTAAAAGGCAAATACTAATCCCTTTTAAAAGAAGCGGAAGACAAGGTACTTAACTTTGCATTCCGCTTCTTTTTGTATCTATTTTTAACTATAAAGTCATCTATAACATATATTTTAATATATTTGCAATCCCATTTCTGAGTGATATAAAACTTAATACATCTTCATTATGAAAACACAGACGGCCTTCCTAATATCTGGTTTACTGTTCCTTTCATCCTGCTTCGTTAAAGTTTCCGAAGAAAAAGACCTGAAATATAAGGTCAGTGAAAAGAATTTTTCTTTCAGCCAATCCTTTAATGCACCCCAAACGGTCAATCTCAAAATATCCACCTCCGGGGGTGATATCAGCACTTATGGATATGAAGGAAATCAAATTGAAGTCGATTTTGTAGTTAGAAAATACGGAAAAGTGGTGGAAATAACCTTGGAAAAACTGAAAAAAATAGCAGATGTGAAAATCCAACAAGATTCATCCAACCTGGAAATTAGTATCAGTAACATCAAGCAAAGAAACATCAGTGTGGGGTTTAATATAAAGACTCCAGTTCAAACAAAATCCTATTTGCACACAAGTGGCGGGGATATCACAATTGAAAGTCTTAATGCCTCTCAAATCCTTCATACCAGTGGCGGAGATTTAAGTATAAAGGACGTTACCGGAGAAGTAGAAGCCCATACTTCTGGAGGAGACATCAATCTGGAAAATATAAGAGGTAAATTAAATGCTGAAACATCAGGTGGGGATATCAATGCCAGCGTCATCAAACCTGAAATTAGAGCAAATACTTCTGGTGGAGATATCAGCATATTTGATGCAGAAGGCATTGTAGAAGTCGGAACTTCAGGCGGTGATATTAAACTGGACCAAATTAAAGGGTCGGTAAAAGCAAATACCTCAGGAGGAGATATTACAGCCAATTTAGATACACCAACTGAAGCCCTGACACTTGAAACATCTGGAGGTGATATCCATTGTGCTATTCCTCAAGGTCTTGGTATCAATCTGGATCTTTCAGGTGATGAGATTAATACTCCATTGACCAATTTCTCAGGCCGTGCCGATAAGCATAAAATCCAGGGTCAAATGAACGGAGGGGGCATACTTATCACGCTAAATTCCTTCGGAGGTACCATTGATTTGAATTACAAATAAAAGGATTGTTGTTCACTTGACAGAAAATTTCTACTTTCTAATCCTGTTGATGGAAACGACTTAGCTTTTTATTGATAATCAATGTGGATGGGATATTCAGCAATTCCTTATTTTGATTGAGCGTCAATTTATTCCATGTCTGATAACTGATAAGCATAAAACTGAAACCAGACATAAAGGTGGGTGAAGCATGGGTATTTTTACTCAACTTCACAGAATTTGGAAATTCGTCCTTCAGCGACTGAATGGTCTGTCCAATTTCTTCATTGGTTGTTGCCAGCTTATTCACATCTAAAATACGTATGGAAACGTCTGTATTGTTGCGAAGTAAACGACGGGCATAACGGAGTAAGAATTCATCATTTTCGTTGTCCAAAAGTACCAAGGTCTTGGTTATTCTGGAGAAATCTCTATTGACAAATACACCAACACTACATTTGCTGTTTTCAATGAAATAGCGGGTCTTATCCTTGATCAATGAACCAGGATAAAAGAAATTTTTCTTGAACAAGGATTTGCCCGGTAAATAAACACCTGCTCCAACCAACAAAAAATCATAATTGTCTACATTGACTGTATGTACGATTTCATAACCAATATTGTCTGTGACTTTGTATTCCGTTTCAATAGGTATATGCAGGTTTTCAGCCTCTTCTTTTACTTTTCTGAAACTTTCAACAGAAAACTCCTCACCGTGAATCGGGTTGGTGTCCGTACCTACTGTAATATGCAAGACAGTGACTGCCAGACTGTTTTTAGAACCGTCCAGCACTGTTTTAGCCACATTCAGCAATGGTTTGCCGTTTTCGGGATTTCCGCAAGCGACCAAGGCTTTGAATATGCCCATAGATTGCTGTCGGCGCAACTCTTCTTTGATGTTCCTGACAGGAAACAGTATATTGATTAAGGCTAAAAATGGCGTAGTCATAAATGTAGTCAACAAAGCCATAATAACCAACATCACAAAAATGGTTGGTGGTAGAATGCCCATTTCGTATCCAATGTTCAATACAATTAATTCCATCAAGCCTCGCGTATTCATTAAAATACCTATCGAAAGACTATCACGCCAGGACTCACCCAAAAGTCTGGCCGATAAAGCTCCACCACCAAATTTTCCGGCAATAGCCACAAGAATGAATAGTCCACAGATAATCCATAAATGAGGTGTATTAAGCAGCCCTATTTCAGTTCGCAATCCTGTAAAAACAAAAAACAAAGGCAATAACAATGTAACAGATACATCTTCCACTTTATCAATGATGAGTTTACGAAATTTCGGTAGGGGTGGCATGATAACACCTGCCAGGAATGCACCAAAAAGCGCATGAATTCCAATTAGTTGTGTAACAAAAGCAGAAGTGATGAGAAACAAAAAGAAAAAAGCAACAATACTTCTATTGATCACTTCGCTGTTGCGATATATTTCTCCAATTTTTTTAAGAAAAGGTCTTATTACTATAAGCATTACAAAGACATACACCAACGCAAAGCCTATGGTGTAAAGTGAACTGATAAAGCTACCTGTTTTTGCAATGGCTATAACAGCAGCCAATAAACACCATGCGGTGACATCATCATTCGCCGCACTTGCTATAGCGATTGTGCCTAAATGTGTCTTTGTTAATCCCTTTTCCTGAACTATTCTTGCCAATACAGGAAAAGCCGTAATACTCATAGAAATACCAATAAACAAAGCAAAGGAAATAAAATCTGTATGACCAGCCGCAAATTCTTCGTACACAAAATAAGCCAGGAGCATACCAAAGAAATAAGGGATAATAATGCTTGAATGGCTAATAATATAGGTTTCTTTAATTTTGCTTTTCAAGACACCAAGATTTAACTCCATACCAATGGTGAACATAAACAGTATCAATCCAACCTGACTTAATATGTATAAATTTCCGAGTGAACCTGCTGCAAACAAGAAGGTAAAAACCTCTGGAAATAAATTGCCTAACAAAGATGGGCCCAATACGATACCTGCCAAAATTTCTCCGATGACAGTAGGTTGACCCATTTTGGAAAAGAAATATCCAAAAATTCGTGAAACGAGCAGAATGGAGATGATTTGCAGCAACAACATGGCTGCAGGTTCTGCTATATTATGCAGAATTGAAATTTTAAATAAGTCAAAACTATTTCCTACTAATGCCTTAGCGCCCTGAGATGATAAATGGTGTGTTTTATCCAGATGGCTTTCAAAGGATTCGCCTTTTAGAAATAAAAAGTATGTCAAGACTCCAAAAAGGACTAATAGACTAATATAATAAAGCCATACCTTAATATCTTTTTTGTTCTTCATAAGTTAATCAATAAATTAAGGTTTGATAAACAAATGGCTGCACATTGAAAAAGCGAAACCCTTAAAATGGGTAACTACATAGTAATGAACTTTAAAACTATGTTAGAAAACCAATGCAAATGTAATGATTATTAACAAAACATAAATCATAAAAAAGCCTTTAAAATAGAGCTCTAAATCTGTTTTAAAAGATGTATTTATCGGGGTTTGTCTCAAAAAAATAACTTACTTTTGTAGGATAATTCCCGTCAATAGGGAGAAATAAAATACAAATGTCTGTACATCAAGAAGATTCACGAAAAGTGACCACTCACCGTTTATTTGAAATGAAACAGCGGGGTGAAAAAATTGCCATGCTTACCGCATACGATTACTCCATGGCTAAGTTGATAGATCAAGCCGGAATGGATGTAATCCTTGTTGGTGATTCTGCATCAAACGTAATGTGTGGTAACATTACAACTCTACCCATCACACTCGATCAGATGATTTATCATGGAATGTCTGTCGTTCGTGGTGTAAACAGAGCACTGGTTGTCATTGATATGCCTTTTGGAACGTGTTCCGGAAATCCTGTTGATTCACTGAATGCTGCCATCCGGATTATGAAAGAAACAGGAGCCGATGCATTGAAAATTGAAGGCGGTAAAGAAGTGAGTGCCGATATTAAAAAAATAATTGACGCTGGTATGCCTGTTATGGGACACTTGGGTCTGATGCCTCAATCCATTAATAAATATGGAACTTACACCGTCCGTGCCAAAGATGAAGCTGAAGCGAAGAAACTACTCGATGATGCCAAACTTTTACAAGAAATTGGTTGTTTTGGCATCGTTCTGGAAAAAATCCCTGCCCATATTGGTAAACAAATCGCTGAAGAATTAGATATTCCTATCATAGGTATCGGTGCTGGAAACGGTGTTGACGGTCAGGTGCTAGTCATGCACGATATGCTAGGAATCACCCAAGCTTTTTCTCCAAGATTTTTGAGAAGGTATGCCAATTTACATGAAACGATTGTAGAATCTGTAGGAGATTATGTGAAAGATGTGAAGGACAAGTCCTTCCCCAATGATACTGAACAGTATTAACTCTATACTAAATAGTCCCCTGAGCTGGTTTCTGGTTAGAAATCAGCTCTTTTTTTTTAGTCATTTGGGGGGTTGTTTCTTCCTTACATTTTTGTGATATTTGCCTATAGTTAATTGGTCTTTTAAAAAAATAGTATTTCATGAAAAAGTTCCTGTTTTTTTCTGTTTTTATGGCATGCCAATTCCTTTCACAGGCTCAGATTTTAGAGCCCATTAAATGGATTATACAACTAAAGCCAAGTGGCTCCGATCAGGAAATTGTATTCAAGGCAAGCATTGAATCCGGCTGGCATCTTTACAATATGGACCTTCCGGATGGTGGACCAATTCCGACAACCTTCCATTTTGAGAAAACAGAAGGAGCTAAATTGATAGGAAAAACAACTGCAACCTCCAAAATCATCAAAAAATACGACGGAACTTTTTCTATGGAACTCAGTTGGTTTGAAAAAGAAGCTATTTTCATTCAAAAAGTACATGTTACGGACGCTAAAAAATTTCTGCTTAAGGGGTATGTTCAATTTATGGGTTGCAACGATGAAACCTGCCTTCCCCCTACTCCAGAGAACTTTGAATTCAAGACCAGTGACTTAAAGGGTTCTGCCCAAGTTTCAGTAAAATCTGCGGATATCAGCAAAACCGAACCAACATCTGTAGTTAAACCTATTATTCCGATTACAGATATCAATAAACTAGATACAAGCAAATTAGATAGTACTATTATAGTTCCAATTACAACAAGCACAACCTTAAACAGCAGCTCTTTATGGGAGCCTGTTATAGATAAATTACAAGCATTTGGACTTGATGGTTCAAAAAGTTCATCCAATCAGAAGTCCTGGTGGATTCTATTTATAGGTGGATTTCTGGGTGGTTTGCTGGCCCTGCTTACTCCCTGCGTTTGGCCCATTATCCCAATGACTGTGAGCTTCTTTCTTAAGCGCACCAAAAATCGCAGTAAAGCCATCAAAGATGCCATACTTTACGGCTTATCCATTGTTGTAATCTATCTGTTGCTTGGCTTAGGCATTACCATTCTTTTCGGAGCGAGTGCTCTAAATAGTCTTTCGACCAACGCTGTTTTTAACCTACTCTTTTTTGCCTTGCTGGTTTTATTTGCAGTATCCTTTTTCGGAGCTTTTGAACTTGTTTTACCATCTTCCTGGACCAATAAGATGGACCAGAAAGCGGATACAACTTCTGGACTTGTCAGTATTTTCTTCATGGCTTTTACCTTGGTGTTGGTCTCCTTTTCCTGCACAGGTCCCATCATTGGAACACTTCTTGTACAAGCGGCCAGCATGAATTCCTTTGCCGGTCCCGCCATTGGTATGTTCGGTTTCGCTTTGGCATTAGCCATTCCATTTAGTTTTTTCGCAATTTTTCCAAATATGCTTCAAAACCTCCCAAAATCAGGAGGTTGGTTAAATACGGTTAAGGTAGTACTTGGCTTTCTGGAGCTGGCATTTGCACTTAAATTCTTTTCTGTTGCTGATTTGGCTTATGGTTGGGGTATTCTGGACAGAGAAACCTTCCTTTCCATCTGGATTATACTCTTTGCAACATTGGGATTTTACTTTTTGGGGAAAATTCGACTTCCACACGATAGCAAGTTGGAACACGTTTCGGTATTAAGACTTTTCATGGCCATGGCCTCCTTATCTTTTGCCATGTATATGGTACCAGGGTTATGGGGCGCGCCCTTAAAATCCATTAGTGCCTTTGCGCCACCTGCATCCACGCAAGACTTTAACTTGTATAAAAGCGAAGTTCATGCGGCTTTTGACGACTACGATGCAGGTATGGAATACGCCAAACAACATCGAAAACCCGTTATGATTGATTTCTCCGGTTTTGGATGTGTCAATTGTCGTAAAATGGAAAACTCCGTATGGCAGGACACTCGTGTCAAGAAATTGCTGGAAGAAGACTATGTACTAATAACTTTGATGGTAGACAACAAAAAACCTCTGGATCAAAGTTTTGAAGTAAATGAATATGGCAAAACGCGTAGTATCAAAACAATAGGTGACAAATGGAGCTATCTGCAACGCTTTAAATTCGGCTCAAATGCACAACCTTTTTATGTTTTGCTTGACAATCAGGGTCAACCGCTGTCTGGAAGTGCATCCTATAATGAAGATGTGGACAAATACATACATTTCCTGGAAAATGGTTTGAAGGCTTATTCTCTCGATAAATAACAGTATATACTATCTATGGGTTTCAAAAACAAGTTTCTGGCTGTATTCTTACTTTCTTTACTTTTTGCAATATGTTTAAAAGCAGCAGCATCTTCAAGTAATGTAGACGGTATTAATCATGCCTTAAATAGCTGTATTCAAAGTTGTAACGAAAGTTGCTCGTATTATGCAGGTGAACACAATGTTATTGGAATTGGAAATACTTTGCTTACTTTAATACTCCTAATAGCTGGTACAGTGTGGCTTTTCTTAACTTACAAGAAAAAATTCCTGATAGTGATTGGAATTTTATTGGGATTGGCTGTGTTGGGATCCTATTTTTATCCAAAGATTCATAATTCAAAATCATCGATTGGCAATTGCCCGGTTTTATTAACGAAGTCTGGCACTTCTTTAAAAGCAACGGATAGTACTATACTGGCTCCAACATCTCAAGAATTTGTGTTAACAGAAACTACATGTGAATAAGGAACGAAAGAATTTATCTCAGCCAAATGAAAGAGAACAAAGGAATGCTAAAATCATTGTTTTTTCTGTCTTTTTGATTGTAATCCTACATACAATCTACATGAACATCATGGGATTCAACTTCCTGAGTCACGAAGCTTGTTTGGTTTATAAATCTGTACCTCGTTGGTTTTTTTATCTATACGAAAACATTCTGGAACTATTCATTGTCATTGTAATCGGCCTTTTTGCTGGTGTTCTGACTGAAAAATATTTTTTGAAAATCAAACGTTTTTATCCGAGAAATCAGATACTAGCTTTTTTGTACGGTTCTATTCTACCTATTTGTTCATGTGGTGTGATCCCATTGATTGATTCGATGAAAAAAATTACGTCTTTGAAAGTAATCATCACTTTTATTATTGCTACCCCGCTGCTTAATCCCTATATCCTATTCCTATCGTATGCAGTCCTGGGATTGAAATTCACTATCCTTCGGGTCATCTTTTCCTTTTTTACAGCAATGATTACCGGACAAATACTTCAATTTGCTGCAAATAAATTTAAACTTTCAATTACAGGTGATTTTGAAGCCTGTGTGACAGATTGTAATCCTGTTATGGCAAAAGACCCGTTTGTCAAAACAATAAGAATGACCAGAAAAATTTTGCCCTATATTCTGTTTGCAGGCATCCTGAGTTTTGTATTTGCTATGATCAATCCCATGCAATACATCGAACCCTTGAACCTGAAAGCTGAGCCTTGGACTTCCATTATCATGACACTAGTAGGTATCCCCATCTATGTTTGTAATGGTACCGATGTGCTTTTTTTAAAGCCACTACTGGAATTCACCGATTTAAGCATGGGGGCAGCCATAGCCTTCTCCCTGAGCTCTTCAGCACTTTGTATTTCATCCATTGTAATGCTTGCGAAATTTCTGGGAACAAAACTAACAACAATCCTAATAGTCACAATTTTCGTATTAATGATTTTATTTTCTTCTATTATAAACTATTTAATTTAATTCGCCCATGCAACATTTCCTTTATCGGATAGCTTTAAGCATCCTTATTATCTTCACATTGTCCATTTCAAAAGCCAATGCACAATCAGTAACGTTCAATATAACAACAGTGACCTATGGTGGCAACTATTCACCCAAACATTGCTTTGCGATGTGGATTACTGACTCATCTGGAAAATTTGTAAAAACGATTAACAGACAAGGAGTTGATCGAGTCCGTTATCTGACAAACTGGGTTAGCAATTCTGGTTCGAATGTAGTTGACGGTACTACAGGTGCCTCTTTAAGCTCTCATAATTACGCCTACACCTCTTCAAGTAAAACGGTGCCCAGAATACCATTCAATTGGAATTGCAAAGATTCTAAAGGCAATATCGTTCCTGATGGAACGTACTATATCAACGTTGAATTTACAGAAAACAACACAACGGGTAAAATAGCAAAATATACTTTTATTAAAGGGACAAGCGACCAAAGTTTAACCTTTCCAAACGTAAGTACTAACTTTACCAATGCTACTTTAACCTATACTGCCCCTGTTGTTTCAGCCATTGACCAAATTGAAAATGCAGCAGATTACAAAGTCTTTTATTCGAATAGTTCAAAGCTTCTACAACTTAAATACGATGCTCAATACCATGAATCTGTTGTGATGACTATCTACAATGAGGCAGGTCAGTCAATTTACAAGAAAAACCAGCCAGATGAGAATTTCTCTGTAGTCTTATCTAAATTTGCTGCAGGCGTCTATTTTGTAAAATTTGTCGATAAATCGGGCAAAAAGCAAACCAATAAATTCATTGTACGATAGATATTTCACCCTATTATTGGTGATAATTTAAGGTCTCATACTGAAAATTTGCTAAGTAAAACGTTCCTTAATTCAAATATTTTTCTGTTTCTTTGTAAACGGAAAACACAACAATAAATACTCAATTTGATGGAAACAAAGAAATTTCTTCTCGACGAAAAAGATATTCCAACACAATGGTACAACATTGTGGCAGATATGAAAAATAAGCCTTTGCTACCTTTACATCCAGGTACCAAAAAGCCATTATCACCCGAAGATTTGTACCCTATTTTCTGTGAAGAATGTGCAAATCAAGAGCTCAACTATACCGATCGTTATATAGATATACCTGAAGAAGTCAGAGACGTTTACCGCAATTACCGTTGTACACCTCTGGTACGTGCATTTGGTTTGGAAAAAGCGTTGGATACCCCAGCCCACATCTATTTCAAAAATGAAAGTGTTAGTCCTGTAGGTTCACACAAACTAAATTCAGCAATAGCCCAGGCATATTACTGCAAACAACAAGGTGTTACAAACATCACCACTGAAACTGGAGCCGGTCAATGGGGAGCAGCTATGTCATATGCTGCAAAATTTTTCGGATTGGAACTAGCCGTCTACATGGTTAAGATCAGCTACGAACAAAAACCTTACCGTAAATCCATTATGCAGAGCTACGGTGCTACCGTTATAGCTTCACCATCAATGTCTACTAAGGCAGGAAAAAAGATCATTACTGAGAATCCAAATTATATGGGTAGCCTTGGTACAGCCATATCCGAAGCAATCGAACTGGCCACTACTACACCCAACTGTAAATATGTTTTAGGTAGCGTTCTCAGCCACGTAAGTCTTCATCAGACTGTCATAGGCCTGGAAGCTAAAAAACAGATGGAAATGGCCGGAGAATATCCAGACATCGTCATTGCTTGTTTTGGAGGTGGTTCAAACTTTAGCGGACTTGCATTCCCTTTTATGGAAGACACGCTGACAAAAGGCAAAAAAACTCGTTTTATTGCAGCAGAGCCAGCATCGTGCCCTAAACTAACCAGAGGTAAATTCATGTATGACTTTGGTGATGAAGCAGGCTATACCCCACTTTTACCAATGTATACACTGGGACATAGTTTTGCACCAGCTCACATTCATGCTGGAGGTTTACGTTACCATGGTGCAGGCACCATCGTTAGTCAACTTTTGAAAGACGGCTTGATGGAAGCAACTGACATCAAACAATTGGACAGTTTCAAGGCCGCTATGCTTTTCGCTAAAGCAGAAGGTATCATTCCTGCTCCTGAATCAGCGCATGCTATTGCAGCTACCATCAACGAGGCTTTAAAATGCAAAGAAGAAGGTACCCAAAAAACCATCCTCTTTAACCTTTCTGGTCACGGATTGATTGATATGACAGCTTACGACAGCTACTTGAGTGGAGATCTTGAAAATTACGACCTTCCTCAGGAACAAATCGATAAGAATATTGAAAGTATACTTTACTTACAGGAAAACATTTGAAAAATCTAATCAAACATATTGAAAAACTCCTGCCCGAGCACGACTGTGTAGTCGTACCGGGCCTTGGAGGTTTTGTTCAGAATGAAGTATCAGCCCGATTTGATTCCAGATCCGATATTTTATATCCTGAAGGAAAAGAAATATGTTTCAATATCAAGTTAACTTTTAACGACGGCTTTTTAGCACAAGCTTACCAGGAATCTCTTGGTCTCAGTTTTGAAGAATCCAATATTCAGATTCGTCAGGGCGTCCAGGAACTTCAGTATAAAATTGACGAAGGAAAATACGTTAGTTTAGGTCAAATCGGCGTCATGTGGAAGAACAATCAGGGGCAACTTTGCTTTCGTTCAGAAACACGTAGTTCCTTTTGTCCGGATGCTTACGGCCTTTCCTCCTTTTCCTATCCTACTCTGGAAAAAAGGCTCCGAAAAAAATCCACGACAGAATTTCAGACTCAAAAACGGCAAGACAAGGACTTCATCAACATTCGTCTTCGTCGCAACAGCTTCCGCAATTTAATCACGGGTACTGCAGCGTGTCTTATTATGCTTTTACTGTCTAAACCTGCAGGTAACCTACCTTCTACGGGTAATCAGGAAGCTTTTCTAATGCACGATTATATATCAGCTCCCAAAGATGATGATACAACAGTTAACAATGACCCATTTCCTGAATTAAAACCTAAAATTGAAGTGGTGGAAGCCATTCCAGAACAAGTAGAATTTCAGGATCAGATTGTAGAGCCAGTCAAAGAAACAAAAAAGGCATCCCCGAAAGCTTCTAAAAAGAAAACAGAAAAAACGACAACTGTTGAAGAAACCATCGCTCCTGAAAAATTCAACAGAGGCGGTGTACTTCAACAAGATCAGGATAGCAGAAAAGAAAAAACGAAAGTATTAAAAAATTCGGCTAAAGAGTCGTCACATTCTTATTACATTATAATAGGTAGTTTTCCTGAAAAACAATTGGCTAAAGATTGGATAAAAGGTCAAAGTCATAGCAGCGTTTTTAAATACTCAGGCATTATTGAAAGCGATGGAAGAGCCAGAGTGTATGCCAGAAGTTTTCCAGATAAGGATGTTGCGCAAGCATATCTCAATCAATTCAGATCAAATAACCCTGATTACGCCACTGCATGGCTGCTCAGCGTAAAAAAATAAGTAAAAAAATGCATGAAGGTTTTGCAAATTCAAAAATATTCCTACCTTTGCACCCGCTTAATGCAAGAACAAAAAAATTAAAATTCATTTCAAAAAATGGCAACTAAAATCAGATTGCAAAGACACGGACGCAAAGGGTATGCTTTTTACCACATTGTAGTCGCAGACAGCAGGGCACCACGAGATGGTAAATTTATTGAGAGATTAGGTTCATACAACCCCAACACTAATCCTGCTACAATAGATTTGAATTTCGAACGCGCCTTGTATTGGGTTCTAACCGGTGCTCAACCCACCGACACAACACGTAACCTTCTTTCAAGCGAAGGCGTGATGATGAAAAAACACCTTTTAGAAGGTGCCAAAAAAGGAGCTTTCACTTTAGAAGATGCAGAAGTTAAATTCACAGCATGGAAACAAACTAAAGAAACAGCTATCAACTCTCAAAAACTTTCTTTGAAAGATGCAGCAAAAGCAGACGCAAAAGAACGTTTAGACGCAGAAATTGCTTACAACAAAGCAAAAGAAGCTGAACAAGCTCAAAAAATAGCAGACATTAAAGCTGAAGCATCTGCAGCAATCGCCGCAGAAGAAGCAGCTAAAGCTCCTGCACCAGTAGCAGAAGAAGCCGCTCCGGCAGCTGAAGAAGCTACACCAGCAGCAGAATAATATTCAGGAGTCCCGACCTAGGGCTTCTAAATAAGGAGAGATGGCAGAGTGGTCGATTGCGGCGGTCTTGAAAACCGTTGAACTGCAAGGTTCCTGGGGTTCGAATCCCTATCTCTCCGCAAACAGTCTAAGACAGACGAAAGAAAATCTAAGACAAATCCCGTAAAATCAAGGTTTTACGGGATTTTTTATTGTTTGTCACTGACGTCTGAAAGTCAAGAAAAAGACAGAAAACGACAGAGTTCCGTTACTGAATCGTTACTGAAAATATGGCCTCAAAAATAGTAACGATTTTAGGTGTAAATATCTGATTTGTCGCCTGTTGTCTATTAAGTGTCTGCTCATACACCAAGTATCAACCATTCCTTTGCAACGAAGATTCATTACTACGTTGCACGGAAACAAAAAAAAAGGTATTATGAGTAAAAGTACATTTAAGATTCTTTTCTATCTGAGAAAGAATCAGGTAAACAAGGAAGGCAAGGTCTGTATTATGATTCGTTTGACGGTCAATGGTGACGTCTCCCAGTTTAGTTCCAAGTTGGATCTTGAAGCGGAACTTTGGGATGTAAAACTCGGGAAAGCTGCCGGAAATAATCAGAAATCCCGCCAATTAAACAATCTATTGGATGATATCCACACTTCGTTGAAGAACCATTATCATGATATAGAAATTCATGAGACAATTGTTACGGCAGAAAAAGTGCGTAATGCTTTTCTGGGTTTCTCGGCCAAACAATGCACACTCTTGGAACTTTTCAGGAAGCATAATGACGATGCCCACAAATTGGTAGGCATCAACAAGACCGAAGCCACACTTGCCAAGTATGACCGAGCCTATCGTCGTGTGGAAGAATTTATGAAAGCACAGTATAACATTACGGATATAGCCTTAAAGGAAATCAACCACATGTTTATAACGGATTTTGGAACCTATTTGCGCACCGTTAGTAAATGTAATGAAAACACAACGGCTAAATTTATGCAGACATTTCGTATGATTATCATTCTTGCCAAAAATAATGGTTGGATATTCAATGATCCATTTTCCAATTATAAAATACGTTTAAAGCGTGTGGACAGGGGCTATCTGACTGATCAGGAAATACAGAAAATATTGGATAAGGATTTTGATTCCAAACGTTTGGAGCAGGTTCGTGATGTCTTTATCTTTTCCTGCTACACGGGTCTGGCTTATATTGATGTAAAACAACTGACCGCAAATAATATTTGTACTTCTTTTGACGGGAAGCAGTGGATCATGACGCACCGTCAGAAAACCGATACCCCTGTTAATGTCCCTTTGCTGAATATTCCATTAACTATCCTGAAAAAATACGAAGGGGAACTTCCCAAAGGGCAATTGCTTCCGGTGTTAAGCAATCAAAAGCTCAACTCTTATCTGAAGGAAATTGCCGACTTGTGCGGCATCCAAAAGAATGTAACCTTCCACCTTGCACGCCACACTTTCGCCACGACAACCACTCTGTCCAAAGGTGTACCCATCGAAACCGTATCTAAAATGTTAGGGCATACGAATATCCGAACCACCCAAATATATGCCCGCATAACCAATGAAAAAATTAGCAGGGATATGCAGTTGCTTTCTAGTAAACTGGAAGAGATAGAAAAAGTTGCATTAAATAAACAGGATATATGAAACGCGGTACAATAACAATCAGGAATGCCAATTCAAAAAGTATTCAAGTTTCCATTGAATTGTCTGAAGATGGAACTGTCTGGATGACAAAGAACGAGATCGCCTCTTTGTTCAATGTTTATCATTCTTCTATGGCCACTAACCTGAAATTGCTCTTTAAATCTGGTGGACTTTTGGAAAATGAGGTGAAAAAAGAATGCCCTCACACCTTGGAGAACGGTCAAAAGTGCATAGTTGAATATTTCAATCTGGAAGTGATCCTTGCTTTATGTTACCGGATGGACAGTCCTATCTGCACTCTTTTTCGACAATGGGTAGCAAAACAAGTTTCTGTTTCTTTTAAAAAACACTCTCAAATAATTGTTCAGTTGGGAACAGCAACAACGATGAATTGATACTTCGGTTTCGAAGGAATTGAAAGCCGAAAGGTCATTACTGGCTCTAACAGTATGACCCTTCGGCTTTTTGCATATTATTTCTCCTCATTTACAGAAAATCTTCCACAGGTAGGTAACCACCTGTGATTTTCTCTTATCTTGACAAAATGCTGGAACGTTTGAACCGCCGGATGCAACTGGATGATGAACGGGAACATGGACGCAAATAATTCCAGACCGGATAAACTATTTTACAAAACGTCAAGTTATGTCGTTTTGGTTCGTTTACTTTACAAAATCTAATATCTCTTACCATGAGAACAAAAGATTGCATTTCCCGATGCCTGCATATTGTCAGAAGATTGAAGCGAGGCCAGAAAGCCTCTTTCCCAGATATTCAACGCTATCTGAACGAAATGTCGACTTTAACCGGAGAAGATTACACGATATCGATCCGCACTTTTCAATGAGATCTGGATGCCATCCGTGAACTCTTTCTTATTGATATCCGATATTCCCGAATCGAAGGGCTGTATTCTATCAATGATGAGTTTTCCGATGAAATTCAGAGCGAAAGACTTATGAAATCATTGGAGGTATTTCATTCACTCAAAATGAGGAACAGTCTCAGCGGCATATTTAACTTTGAAGCGCGGCCACCCCTGGGAACCGAACACTTAAGCCGAATGATTTTCGCCATCAAAAACAAAAGGATCATCACGCTCACCTATAACAAGAACTGGGAAAATCGGTTTACCGAGCGAACCCTACTTCCTTTGTTGCTGAAAGAATTCCGGGGACGTTGGTATGTAGTTGCAAAACGAATGGATATATTCGGGCTAAACATATACACAATAGCAGATATTAAGCTTTTTCTAAAGAACAATAAATCAATTCACAAGTAGCTAAATTAGCTATTTATTTATTCTTTGACACAAGCTGTCAATATAAAATATTTTCTTTACGCTTTTATGTTGAAAACTTTTCTTTTACACCTGTTTTGTTTATGAATATTTATCTATCTTTGTCCAATTTCTGACTATTCAAATGTTGGAAAGTCACCATTTAAACTGATAATTATGCTATTTGCTAATCAAATCAAACAATTGCGTGAAGAAAATAACTTACTTCAACGACAATTAGCCTCAGCGCTGGAAATTGATACACCTATGTATAGCAAAATTGAAAGGGGCGACCGCCTTGCTAAACGTGAACAGGTTGTTATAATTGCAAAATTTCTTTCTACAGATGAAAACGAATTGCTAACTCTATGGTTGGCTGATAAGGTTCTGGATGTATTGGAAGGAGAAAAAAAGTTGGCAGAGAAAGCATTGAATATTGCAAAAAGTAAAATCTAAATCAACAAAATGGAAAAAACCACAACACAATATATAAATCACACTCCCTCTGAATTTTACAGGACAATACGCCCTGAGTATTTTTCTGATTCGGAAGTTTCATATGATGTTGTCCTACCCAAAGAACAATTGGAATTTGAGTTGTCAAAAATTACAACCAACCAAAAAGAGTCCGAATTTGAGACACTTTGTAGGAGATTGATTGAAAAGACGATTGCACCAAATCTAATTCCACAAGTAGGACCAACAGGAGGTGGGGATGGTAAAACTGATTCTGAAACATATCCTGTTTCAAAATTTATATCAGAAAGATGGTTTGTACCAGAAAATGGTTGGAGTAAGGACGAAAAATGGGCTTTTGCTTTCAGTGCTAAACAAGACTGGAAGCCAAAAGCAACGAGCGATGTTGAAAAAATTCTACTGACAAAACGTGATTATACCAAAATCTTTTTTGTAACAAATCAAACACCGTCAAGCAAGCATAAAAAGGATTTTCAAGACGATTGTTTGAAAAATAAAAATATAGAAGTTACAATACTTGACGGGAAGTGGATTATTGAAAAAATATACAACGACAATCTCATGGATATTGCCGTTGATTCTTTAAACCTTTCCGATTTATATAAAAACAAAAAAGTTGTTATCGGTAAAAATGACATTGGAAAAAACAAGAAATCAGAAGAACTTGAACAAAATATAATTAATCCGGATAGGTATTTTGAGTATGATTTCCAACTTATCGAAGACGCTATTGAATCTGCAATCCTTTCAAGACAATTAGAAAAACCACGTAGTGAAGTTGAAGGCAAGTTTGATAGAGCATTAATATTTTGTGAAAAATTAAAATCAAAAAAACATTTTATTCGTATCTATTATCAAAGAGCTTGGACAAGTCTATATTATTATGATGACTACCAAAGCTTCATTGCTAATTATCTGGAGTTCAAAAAAATAATTTCAAATCAATCTGCTATTTATGAAATAGAATTGTATTACAACTTATTTAACTCTTTACAGGGCGTGTGTAATGCAAATTGCAATCTGTCTGATTTTAATATTGACATAAAACAAGAACGGCAAACTATTTTGCACTTATTAGAAGACATTTCTGAAAATAAGGATATGCTCTGCTCTGCACTAATAGCAAAAGCATTTAAGATGTTTATTGTAATTATGGATAGTCTTTTTGAAAAGGCAATGCCTGATAAATATTTTCTTGAATTATCAGACCTGCTAAAACAGAGCATTGGGTATATTGATTTTCCGTTTGATTCGTTTAGAATTTCTATTGAAAAAATTGGGGAACTTGTCCCTAACAATTCAGATTTTGATAAATTGTTAGATATCGTTGCTACCATAAACGAAAAACGAACTTCTGAAATATCAACTGGACATATATTTTTGAAAAGAGGAGGACAAAAACTTATTGCTGGATACGACAAAGAAAGTATTATTTATTTTGGCAAAGCAGTTCTAAAGCTTTCAAAAGAAGAACATAAATATGAAATGACACTCGCAATGAGAGGACTTGGGTGGGCATATGAAAAAATGGGGTTGATATGGGCTTCAAATAATTGTTATACGACTGCTGCCTCTATTGAAATAAGAAAGTGGTATCAAAGTGGAGAAATAACAATCCAGTTATATGATTGTGTTAGAAATTTAGTACAAAATGAAACAATGATTGGACGGATCCCACAAATTCTAAATTGGTATGAATTATTAAATGTTATCTATCCACAAGTACAAACACAAAAAGAAGAAATAGAAGGACTTGATTTAATTGACGGCTGTTTGTCTGTGAGATTATTAAATACCGATATTCAACAGGATGATAATTTTTCTTTTTTACCCGATATTTTAAAGAAACAATGTTTGTGGCTTTCTGAAAATGCTTTGTTATACAAACTTGGATATTGTAGCCAAATACTTCCTGATTATGAGAAAGTTAATATCAAAACGATTGATGATTTGGATAAATATTTTGATCAGTGTGCAAATCAGCCATTTACGGAGCAAATGCTTTGCGGAACTAATCTTCTGGCAAACAAAAGCATACAAATTCAATCCAAGATATTAGGTTGCATTTTTTCTATTTCTTTTGAAAACGACATAGAACTTCTTTTAGTAGCTGAAACTCTTTTAGCATTTTTCGAAAGTTTTTTAGCAACGTCTCTACAAAGTGCTTACGCCTCAGCAGAGCTGATTAAAATTCATTTAATACGCGATGAACATGAAAAAATATTTAATTTTCAGTACAACGATACCAAAGACGAATATCAACTAAAAATCAACAGATTTAATTTTGGAATAGAATTACGTGAGGAATTGCATATTAAATTTATGGAGTTAGTTGCCCATATATTGAGTAAGAATTTTTGTCTGAAGGACGGTATAGAAACGTTAGAAAATCTATTTAAAAATGAGGAAGTTCATGAAAGACAATCTTTCGTTTTTGAACATATAAATTTTACAATGAATATATTAGGAGATAAACCAAAATTGTTTTATGACTCTTGGAAAGCAGACGAAAATATACAATACCCAAACAAAAGAACAGCACCCTTAATATATAATTCTAAAAATGAAAGAAATCGTGATGAAAAACAACAGTCCTCAAAATTAGATTTCAACAATGCAAAACATACAGATATTCAAGCTTTTTCAATTATAGATAATTCACTTTGGGATAATGCAAAATGGAATGGATTCGGCATATTTATGGATAGGTTTGATAAAAGCCAAATAGGTTTGTTTATTGCATTTCAAGATGAAAATGCGGGAAAATCCATTTTTGATAAGTGGATTCAAAAATTTGGGAAAGAGGATAAAGAAGACAGCATTAAAATTACAATAATAAAAGGTGTTAATAAGAATAATCCATTTGAATATCGTGTTCATATAACAAGCGATGTCAAATTTGATGATATAAATCACAAAGAACGATATTTTACTGTCGCAGCAAGATTTCACACAATGACTCCAAATAATCCCCAAAATCTGAATATAATTGAAACGTATTTTAAACAAAATACAAAATATTTATTATGTCCTGCAAAAATGTCTAATAATGGAAATCAAGCAGGACAACCTAACATATTTCCAGAAAATTCTATTCTTAAACATAAAATTGAAATAAAAAATGCTTGGGAAATTGGACATAATGATATGTTAAGTTCGGGTATATTAGCAAATGACAATCCAATAATTCCCGATAATATAAAAAATGCACCAATTCTTGAAGTTCTGAAAAATAAATTGCAATAAATATTATTAGATAATTATGAATGTAGACCAGTATTGGAAAAATGTAAATCTAAATAAGGAATTGCATATTGCAGGTACATTTATATACGATGCAATTTTTTGTTTGGAAAGAATGAAACATTTTTGTTATGAAGACGAATGTTTTAGTTTTTTATACAACACCTCTGTCGGTATAGAGCGTTTGGAAAAGATAGTGATTATTTTATTAGAACACAATAATGAAAAAGACCAAGAACAATTTGAAAAATCGTTGATTACACACAATCATTTAGATTTGATAAAAAGAATTGCTGGGATAACCTCTTTGAATTTAGGGAAAGAACATAAGAAATTTCTAAGCTTATTATCAGATTTTTATAAATCTTATAGATATGATAGATATAATTTACCGTCTGAAATTGGAGTAGATAAAGACCAATTAGCATTAATTTCGTTCGTTTCCGAGAGTTTGGGTATCGAAATACAAACAAGTCCTTTATTTCCGACGGAAATCGACAAACAGATCAGAAGTTTTCTTGGAAAGATAATAGGAAAAATAGCTACTCAATTATATACAATAATACGAGATGCGAAAACTTTTACTTATGAACTAAGATACGATTCGAAAGCAGCAAAGATATTTTATGCAAATGAAAAAGAATACAATTTTGTTGATGAAAGAATATGTCAAAAAGAGATACTTGTATATCTAATGAACAATCAAAATACAAATAGTGGTTTTATTGATTTTATAAAATCTATAGAACCATTAGAACTTGATAATGCCGTCAATAATGAATATATTAAGTTTCTATTTGATATTAAAGATGATACCTATGGCGTAGTTGATGAAATAAGTCAAATTTATGAAGATAGAGGATTTAATAAGGAAAGATTTGAAATGTTATCTTTATTAGGAAAAGATGGTGTTAGTTTTGATATTAATGAAGAATATGACTAAAATGAAATGACAAACAAGTTTTAAATAAAGCAGAAAAAATAAATAGAATTATGACAAAAGAACAAGAACGCGAAGAGCTTCACCGCACGATTTGGCAAATTGCAAACGACTTACGAGGCAGTGTTGATGGTTGGGATTTTAAAACCTATGTATTAGGCATGTTGTTTTACAGGTTTATTTCCGAAAATCTTACATTGTATATCAATACCGAAGAACAGCGTACAGGCAATAAAAATTTCGATTATACCAAAATATCCGACAAAGATGCAGAATTTGGTAGATCTGATACGGTGAAAGAAAAAGGCTTCTATATCCTTCCTTCCGAATTGTTTGAAAATGTAAGGAAAAATGCAAAAACCGATGCCAATCTCAATGAGACATTGAGCAAAGTTTTTACCAATATCGAAAATTCAGCAAAAGGCACAGACAGTGAAGATGACCTGAAAGGTCTGTTTAAAGATCTTGATGTTAATAATGACAAACTTGGCGGAAACGTTGCGAAGCGGAATGAAAGATTAGCCAAAATTCTTGAATCAATTGGAGACTTAAAACTTGGCGATTATCAGGATAACACCAATGATATTTTTGGCGATGCCTATGAGTTTTTGATGACTATGTATGCCAGCAATGCAGGAAAGTCGGGAGGTGAATTTTTTACACCACAGGAAGTATCCGAACTGCTTGCCGAAATGACAGTAGTAGGCAAAAAGCAAGTAAACAAAGTGTATGACCCATGTTGTGGTTCAGGTTCTTTGTTGTTGAAATTTGCCAAAGTGCTGGGCAAAGAAAATGTGCGACAAGGTTTTTACGGTCAGGAAACTAACATTACCACCTACAACCTTTGCCGTATCAATATGTTTTTGCACGACATTAATTACGAGAAATTTAATATCGCCCACGGCGACACTCTTACCGAACCCAAACATTGGGACGATGAACCTTTCGACTGTATTGTTTCCAATCCGCCTTATTCAATTAAATGGGAAGGCGATGCCAACCCACTTTTGATTAACGACCCCCGTTTTTCTCCCGCTGGCGTGTTAGCCCCAAAGAGCAAAGCCGACCTTGCATTTACATTGCACATGCTCGCGTGGCTCTCTACTTCTGGCACGGCTGCCATTGTAGAGTTCCCGGGTGTACTGTATCGCAGCGGTGCAGAGCAGAAAATCCGCAAATACCTGATTGATAATAATTATATCGACACGGTAATACAGTTGCCGCCCGACTTGTTTTTTGGTACCACCATAGCCACTTGTGTGATTATACTCAAAAAGAGCAAAAAAGACAATGCTACCTTATTTATCGATGCTTCAGGCGAATTTGTTCGTGGTGGCAACAAAAACAAACTAAACGAAGCCAACCGCAAAAAGATACTCAATGCCTTTGTTGGACGTAAAGATATTGAATACTTTGCCAGACTTGTGCCCAATAAATATATTGCCGCAAATGACTACAATATTGCCATAAGCAGCTATGTAAAACAAGAAAACACTACAGTTGAAGTGAATATTGAAAAACTAAACGCCCACATAGCTGATATTGTAACAAAGCAAAATAAACTACGCACTGCCATTGATGAAATTGTAGCCGATTTGGAAGGAGGCACATATGAATAAAGTTGAAGAGCTAATACAACAACTTTGCCCTGCAGGTGTAGTATTTAAGGAATTAGGAGAGCTTGGATATCTTTATGGTGGGCTTTCTGGTAAGAGTAAAATTGATTTTCAAGGTGGCAATGCAAAGTTTGTTACTTACATGAATATCTTTTCAAACATTTCCGTAAAAACCGACATAGATATTTTTGTTAATATCGGAGAAAATGAAAATCAAAATAAGGTTGAATATGGTGATGTATTATTTACAGGTTCGTCCGAAACTCCTAATGAGTGTGGCATGTCGTCAGTTTTAACTGAAAAAATTACTGAGCCATTATATCTAAACAGTTTCAGTTTCGGATTTCGACTACATGATAAAGAATTGTTTTTACCTGATTTTCTGAAATATCTGTTCAGAGATGATAGTCTAAGAAAGCAAATTGGTCAAACTGCAAGTGGTGTAACAAGGTTCAATATATCAAAAAAACGGTTTGCAAAAGTAGCAATCCCCATTCCTCCCATACCCATACAACATAAGATAGCATTTATTCTTGATAGCTTTACTCAGCTGGAGGCGGAGCTGGAGGCGGAGCTGGAGGCGCGTCGCGCCCAATATGAATATTATAAGAATGAGTTGTTGAATTTCGAAGGGAAAGAAGTGGAGTGGAAAACACTGGGTGAAGTTGGGCAATTTGTTAGAGGTAATGGTATGCCTAAAAGTGATTTTACTGAAAGCGGAGTTGGTTGTATACATTACGGTCAGATTTATACTTTTTATGGAACTTATACCGATAAAACTAAATCATTTGTTTCGCATGAAACAGCAAAAAAATTACAAAAGGTACAGAAAAACGATTTGATTATTACGAATACCAGTGAAAATATAGAGGATGTTTGTAAAACAGTTGTTTGGCTTGGTAATGATGAAATTGTTACAGGAGGTCACGCTTCAATCTTCAAGCACAACGAGAATCCTAAATACTTAGCTTACTATACCCAAACCCAATTCTTCTTTGATGAAAAGAAAAAACATGCAAAAGGCACTAAAGTAATTGATGTTTCAGCTAAAGACCTTGCAAAAATCAGAGTACCTATTCCGCCACTTGCAGCACAGGAACATATTGTTGGAATATTGGATAAATTCAATACGTTGGTAAACGACATTTCGGTGGGTTTACCTGCCGAAATACAAGCGCGTCGCAAGCAATACGAATATTACAGAGGAAAATTATTGGATTTTAAAAGTATAAGTAATGGATAAATACTCCCTTGTTGCCGAGAACCCCGAAAGTACGGTAGTAGCCGAATATCAGCCACTATACCGTAAGGAAACTACATATCAGAGTGAGGCAGACCTCGAAAAAGCATTTATTGAGCAGCTTAAAACACAGGCTTATGACTTTTTGCCAATCACTTCGGAAGACGAATTGATTGACAACTTGCGCCTACAATTAGAAGCACTGAATAGCTATAGGTTTACCAATACAGAATGGGAGCAATTTTTCAAAAACAAAATTGCCAATCAAAACAGCGGCATTGAAGAGAAAACAACCATTATTCAGGAAGACCATATCCAATTGCTTACTCGTGACGATGGCACAGTTAAAAATATCTACCTTATTGATAAGGCAAATATCCATAACAATTGCTTACAGGTTGTTAATCAATATGCCGTAGATAGCGGGCAAAGGTCAAATAGATACGATGTTACTTTATTGGTAAACGGCTTACCATTGGTACATATTGAGCTTAAAAAACGGGGCGTTGACATTAAAGAAGCATTTAATCAGATTAATCGCTATAACCGAGAATCGTTTTGGGCTGGTTGCGGTTTGTTTGAGTATGTGCAACTATTTGTAATTTCAAACGGCACTTACACCAAATACTACAGCAATACCACCCGCTTTACACATATTAGGGAGCTGGGCGATGGAGCAGTAAAAAAAGGCAAACGCACCAGTAATAGTTTCGAATTTACTTCGTGGTGGGCTGATGCCAACAACCGCCCAATTATCGACTTGATGGATTTTGGACGCACATTTTTTGCCAAACATACCCTGCTCAATCTGCTTACAAAATATTGTGTTTTCACTTCCGACAAATTATTGTTGGCAATGCGCCCCTACCAGATTGTGGCTACCGAACGAATTTTAAATAGAATTAATGTTTCCAATAATTACAAATCGTATGGAACTATTGAGGGTGGTGGCTATATTTGGCACACTACTGGGAGTGGCAAAACACTCACTTCGTTTAAAACTGCACAGTTAGCAAGCAAATTGCCTTATATAGATAAAGTGTTGTTTGTGGTCGATAGAAAAGACCTCGACTATCAAACCATGAAGGAATACGACAAGTTCGAGAAAGGCGCAGCAAACAGCAATACCAATACTGCCATTCTGAAAAAACAACTTGAAAACCCGAATGCGCATATAATCATAACCACCATTCAGAAACTTACAGTTCTGATAAAAAAACAAAAGAATCATTCTGTTTTCAATCAACATATCGTTATTATCTTCGATGAATGTCACCGTTCTCAGTTTGGCGATATGCACACCGCAATAACAAAAGCGTTCAAAAAATACAACCTTTTTGGCTTTACGGGCACACCCATTTTCGCTAAAAATTCGAGCAGTAACAGCCGTTCCGACTTGAAAACAACTACACAGGCATTTGGCGATAAGTTACACACCTACACTATTGTTGATGCCATTACAGATAAAAATGTGTTACCATTCCGCATTGATTATATTAGCACCATGCGAGAAGAAGAAAACATAAAAGATGAAAAAGTATGGAACATTGACAGAGAAAAAGCATTAAAGGACCCGAAGCGAATTTCAAATATAGTAACCTATATCCGCGAACATTTTGACCAAAAGACCAAACGCAACAGTTTCTATCAATTAAAAGACCGTCGATTAGCTGGGTTCAATTCTATTTTTGCGGTTTCGTCTATCGATGTAGCCAAAATATATTACACCGAATTTCAGAAACAAATAGCTGGTTTGCCAAGCGATAAACAACTGAAAATTGCAACTATTTACAGTTTTAGTACCAATGAAGAAGACCCTGAAATTGATGGAATTCTTGATGATGAAAATCCAGAAGATACAAGCAAATTAGACCAAAGTTCACGCGACTTTTTGGAGGCAGCCATTCAGGATTACAACAAGATGTTTAAAATGAACTTTGATACTTCGAGTGTTAAGTTCCAAAGCTATTATAAAGATGTATCAGAACGTGTAAAGAACCGTGAAATTGACCTGCTCATTGTGGTCAATATGTTTTTGACTGGCTTTGATGCAACTACCATGAACACGCTTTGGGTAGATAAGAATCTGCGTTTGCATGGACTTTTGCAAGCTTTTTCACGCACAAACCGCATTCTTAATTCTATCAAAATTTTCGGAAATATAGTATGCTTCCGCAACCTTGAAAATGCTACCAATGAGAGCATTGCACTTTTTGGAGATAAAGAAGCCGGTGGAGTTGTATTGCTGAAAACCTACAATGAATATTACAACGGCTACAAAAAGGGAGATAAAGATATTCGGGGATATGTTGACTTGGTAAATGATTTACAGGAAAACTATCAGGTTGGCGAGCCAATTATTGGCGAACAAGCCCAGAAAGATTTTATCAAGTTATATGGTGCTATTTTGAAGGTAAAAAACATTCTTACTACATTCGACGAGTTTGCAGGTAATGAACTATTGACCGAACGCGATGTGCAGGATTACCACAGTATGTATATTAACCTATACAATGATTTCCGTGGCAAAAATAAGGGCGACAACGAAAATATAAACGATGATATCGTTTTTGAAATGGAGCTGATTAAGCAAGTAGAAATCAATATTGATTATATATTGCAGTTAATTCGCAAATATCACGAAGGCCATTTAAAAGACAAAGAAATTGTAATAAGTATTTCTAAAGCCATTGATTCAAGTGTGGAACTCCGCAATAAAAAAGAACTGATCGAACAATTTATTGAATCGTTGACACCAACAACTAACGTTGACGATGATTGGCACTCATTTGTTGACGAAAAGAAGTTGGAAGAATTGGACAGTATTATTACGGAAGAAGTGTTGGACAAAGATGAAACATACAAATTCATTAATAACGCTTTTCGTGACGGCTTTATCCAGACAACAGGTACTGCACTCACAAAAGTATTGCCACCTGTTTCAAGGTTTACACAAACTGGCGACCGAACAAAAAAGCGGGATACTGTACTCGAAAAACTCAGTGCATTCTTTAGTAAGTTCTGGGATATATCGGGCGGGAAGTTTTTAAAAGAAAATTGATACATGCTATGGGGAAGTAATGAAAAATTAGCAGCATGGGTAATCTCTGGAAACAACAAGGCATACCGCATAAGGGTTGGACATTAGAAAATGTGTACGATGTGCGGGAAGATGGTCAATCGGAAGATGAAACCACTTACGAATCTTGTATGATGTGTGGTCACGAGAAAATTCGCTACGTGCATGTTGTTTCTCACCCAGATTATGGAGGTGAATTATTAGTGGGTTGTCAATGCGCCGAAAAACTTACAGATGATTATGAAAACCCACAACGCAGGGAAAAAGAACTGAAAAACAGAACAACTCGGCGAACAAACTTTCTTAATCGGACTTGGAAAATTAGTGCCAAAGGAAATGAATATATTAATGTCGACAACCACAATATTCTTATAAAAGAAGATAGTACGACACACAAATTTACGGTCAAGATTGATGACACATGGGGAAAAAAACACTTCGACACTTCGGAACTTGCAAAAATAGCAGCATTCAGAGGTATCGAGTATTTTAAGGTAAAAGGGGAATGGTAAAACGAAAAAAAATGATAACAGATTAAACTATTTTGCAAATGGCAGCAAAGGCAGCTTCAAAAATAAAAATAATGGTTGGTTCTACCGTTTACGGATTCGAAGATCAACTATCAGCACTTGTAGCCCAATTGGTTACAATGGGCTATGATGTAATTAACTCACACACAGGTAGAATTAAGGTAAATCCAAATCTTTCAAATTTGGATAATTGTCTAAATGCCGTTGAGGAGTGTCACTTATTTTTGGGCATTATTCGCCCATATTATGGCACAGGCAACATTGGAGAATTGAATATTACCTTCGAGGAAATCAAAAAAGCAATTGAACTTGAAAAACCTTATTGGTTTTTAGTTCACCGCGATGTGGTTTTTGCTCGGCAATTATTCAATAAGATGAAAACCAAAGAAGACGGGAAAAAGTTGTTCGATGTGGTAGAGGTTACTAAGAACTCTCAATTTGACCCCCGCTGTATTGACGTATATGAATATGTTATCAAGAACCATGTACCGGTCGAACTTCGGAATGGCAACTGGGCGCAGGAATTTTATCGATTAGATGATATGATGATTTATGTCACTTCTCAATTTTCGGATAAAGATTTTGTCAATAATATTTTAAAACAAAAGGAGGCTAACAATGGATAATAATAGTTTTATAATAGATAATCTTTTGCAGCAAGCTGACAATGAAAGAATTAAATTAAAAGAAAATGCAAAATTAGAAGTCATAGCCAAAGAAATAACCGGTTTTATCAATTCGCATGGTGGTGATTTGATATTGGGTGTTGATGACAATAAAGATATTATCGGCATTGATAGTGCCGAACAATTTGCAATGGACATTCAAAATTATCTTACGGATAATATTGTTCCTATTGCCCCCATTTCCGTATTGTCACTAACCTACAAACACAAAGAACTTATCCTTATTAGTGTTTGGGAGGGAGCAAAAAAACCTTATTCCTTTAAACAAGTAATTTACAATCGTGTTGGAAGCAATACAGTGGTGGCGAAAAACACCGAAATCCTCAGCCTGATTGAAAATCGAAAAAAAGCAGACTTTAACTGGGAGCGTATGCCTGTTCTTGGTGCTGAGCTGGCGGACTTAGACAGTTACGAAATTCAACGCACCATTGAATTGGTAAAAAAAAGAGATTCTCAGCGTACTTTTACCGATGTAGAAGATTTTCTCATTCAGCAAGGATTGATACTAAACGGGAATATTACCAATGCCTGTATGGTTCTTTTTGGCAAAAACCCAACACGTTTCATTTCACAGTCTAAAATCCGACTAACTGTTTATCCTGACAAAAATGCAACAAATACTTTTTTAGAAGACCGTTTTTTTGAAGGAAATATTTTCAGCAATATCACCTCAGTGTTTACATACTTGGATGCCCTATACGCCAAAACCATAAAAATTGAGGGTATTCACAGAACTGAAAAGAAAAATTATCCTGAAATTGCTTTGCGTGAAGGCATTCTGAATGCAATTGTACACAGAGACTATAAATCGGCAAATGGATTTTTACAAATTTCCATTTTTTCCGACAGAACAGAGATAAGTAATTATGGAAGTTTGCCCGAAGGAATCACTGTTGCTGATCTAAAGAAAGAACACCCTTCTATATTGAGAAATCCCGATATAGCAAACATTTGTTTTATCCGACAATACATTGAAATGGTAGGCAGTGGTATTATTCGTATTCTATCTGAATGCAAAAAGAACAGATTCAAAACGCCTAAGTGGGTAGATAAAAACAATATCCTTTTACTTACTTTCCCCGGTGTTTCACACGTTATGAATGAGGGTATAAATGAGGGTATAAATGAGGGTATAAATATAAACATTGAGGGTTTAAGTGAGGGTACAAAAGAAGTGTTGACAAAGATATTTTCGTACATAGATCAAAACCCATTATCAAAAACTACTGATATTGAAAAACTTATCGATAAAAGTAATGCCACAACAGAACGATATTTAAAAATACTGAAAGAAAACAAGTATATCGAGTATATTGGTGCAAACAAGACAGGAGGGTACAAAACCACAAAATAAATTTTATTATTCACAAACAATTATCATGTTGTAAACTAAATATCTTTTAAACCCACATAAACGTAGCAACCTTATAAAAGAATCTCTGGATCAGAATTAAAAGAAAGTTTGATACAATCAAGAAGAAAATACCAAACGGTATGACGATATCATTGATAGCATGAAAAAATAATTATCAAGCAACCCCTATGACCAAACTCGAAAAACTCTACAGCACCATCCAAAACTTAAAAGAATTAGGTTTGGAGTTAGGCGAAGACCTCTTGAAACAGACGAACGAACTGGAACAAGAAATCATCAAGAGAGGCATTGGATATTGTTCAATGTGGCGTTGGCTTCCAATACAGTTGGCATCATAGATATACGGAAATAAATAACGCGCTATGGCTAAAGAAATGGTAAATATCATAAATGAAAACGAGTATGTTGATATACTGCAACAAGCTGTTGCAGTAATCCGCACAGCTTCAAACGTTACTCTTGCAAGAGATAAAATCTATTGGAGATGAAATTACTCGTGAAGGAGCTGATGAAAACGGATAAGTTCCTGTAAGGAGATTGATACTTTGTCAATCCAATGCCACCGCAGGTTGAAACAGGAAACCCGACTTCGGAGGGTTACCAGCCCCCCTGCAAGGGTAAGGAACTTTTGGCAGCCGAATTTATTTCGAGCGGCTCAAAAGATACCTTGCTATGTTCTGTAGAACATAAAATCCGACTGATGACGGAGAGGAAGAAAGCCGATCTTAATTCAGAAAACACCTATAGTTCTGTTTTGTCGTTTGGGAGTAAAAGTAGAGCCTTTCTTCACTGGGATACCAATGCTTTTCCATACGTACAGATACAGGTATGTCATACCCAACAGAGGAATGGAAAAAAAAACTAACCAACCAACGTTGGGCGGAATATTTCTATCTCCATTTGACGAAACGAATGTTTGGATAAACTGATAAATGGACACACGAATGATCTTTTCCCTTAAATTTTATGCGGATTCAAGAAGCGAGGGAGTTACGTTTCAATTATTATCCGCCTCTCGTTTAACCGACATTTTTTTTATGCGTCTTTCGGTCAGGTCGGTCATTTTCGTTTCAGGGGCTTTTCCGGTGCAGGGGTTAGGAAATACAAGATTTTTTAGGAAAATACTACCAACGTGTGGAGATTTTTCTAAAAACAGCTTGCGACTTGACCTTGTATTTCTGTCAAGACCCCGTAAACACCTTAGCACCTGAAAAACGAAATACCGATTTGACGGGAGACTTCTACTAATGGAGGTTTGTAGTTACCAAAAATATCTCTATCTTTATAGATATAATATTGAGTGGACATTTAATAGTCAGTAAAGGACATTGATAGACAATATGCCGCTACTAAATCGTTACTAACAGAAATATCAGCGCAATTAAGTGATTGATAATTACGGAATAAGGAGAGAAAAGTTCATATCCCTATCTCTCCGCAAATAAAAGAAGAAGAACAAAACGAACGAAGTTCGTAGCTCTTTTAAAAAGCATAAAAACCGTATCAAGCTCGCTTGAATACGGTTTTTTGTTTTTTAAAAGAGCGTTAGTACTCAGGACTTTTGTTCTTCTTCTTTTATTTAAGCAACCCCCAAACGGGATCGCGGCGCGCTAGCGACGCAATTCCTAGCACCACTCCAGTGCAAGCCCCTCAAAATAAAAACCAATTGTAAAAGCACTTCTTTGGTCATCCAAAAAGTTTCTATTATCTGATTTAAATAATTATTTTATGTTGTGTCAATTACATTACTTTGTTCGGAACGAAAATAATGCAGATTTCAAACCGTTTGATTTTGCATGAATGGTAATAGACTTATCTTTACCAAGAGCTTTAATCCAAATCAGCACTTTACCTTCACGTACTTCTACCTCCTTTGATTTATATGAACCATGATAAGACAAATCACCATTATCGACCCCAACTATTTTTCCAGCTCCCTCAATATCTAACGAAATTTTATTGCGGCTTTTCGGATTAAGTATAGATTTGCTATCAGTCACAGACACTATTAGTGAATAATAAGATGTTTGATTAGCTGATATGGCAGCATCTTCCCGAACAATCTGCAATTTATAAGCAGTTCCTGCTGTTTGTAATTCGTGTGTATATTGTTTCCCTCCTTTGTAAGCCATTGCTTTGATTTTACCTGGTAGATAGGGAATTCGCCATTTAATTACTCTATCTGCAAATTGACTTAACATTTTTTTTCCTACACTTTTCTCATTTAAATACAATTCTACTTGATCGCAATTTGAGTATGTCAACACGTCTACTGAATCTCCTACTTGTTTATTCAAGTTCCAATGAGAAACAACTGCCGGTCCGAACCAAGATTTTTGCCAATGTTTGGTAGTATCTGTATTATAAGCAAGAGAATCGTCAACTACGGCAATATGCACCATAGGTTTGTCAGAATATACACTTTGAGTAAAGTAAGCGTAGGGTTTAAAGAAACCGTTGGTAAGCAATAAACCATTGGTGAGACCCTTACGAGGCCAACGCATTGATTCTCCGAGGTAATCAATACCCGCCCAAATAAATTGACCTGATATGTAAGGATATTTATCTAACAAAAACCATGTATTTGGCGAATAATCAATTTTCAACGAATTCTTCACTGCATTTTCCTGATATGCTTTTGTTTCACTTGCCAGAAAAGGAGTGTTTGGAAATGATCTTCTCCATTCTGGAAAATCGTGTGTGCGATAGTTATAGCATATTACATCTGTATAATTAATCAACTTCGTAAACGGACCAAGTCCTTCTGGACCTGGATGCATAGCACACGATACTTTACGACTATTATCGTTTTTTTCAACTACAGCTTTCAATCTATTAAAAGTTGTAATACCTTGTGGGGAAAATTGCTCATCAGTTTCATTTCCAACCGTCCAAAGAATAACACTTGGTCTGTTCCGATCACGTAAAATGAAGTTTTTTAAATCTTGCTCGCCTTGTTTAATGAAATTTTCGGTGGTATTGTAACCCGTTAATCTTCCACTCCACTTATCGAACATTTCATCAATTACCAAAAAACCTAAACTATCACACATATCCAATAATACTGGCGATTGTGGGTTGTGACTCATGCGAATGGCATTGCACCCAAGTTCTTTTAAAAGTAATAACTGTCTAAGATATACAGCATCTGGCACAGCAGCACCAAATGATCCAGCATCGTGATGAATGCAAACTCCTTTAAGAATTACCTTTTTATTATTTAAAAGAAAGCCTTGATCTTTATCAAAAGCAATAGTACGGATACCAAAAGGTTCAGATGAACTGTAAAGCTTTCCTTTTTTACCTAAGATAGTAGTTTCAAGCTTATATAAATAAGGATTTTCTGTTGACCATAAATGGGCATTTGAAACTGTCAATTCATTAGAAACTTGCACGGTTTTGTTAATGTTTAGTTTCTTTTCAGATTTGGATATTTCGTTTCCTGCTTTGTCTTTAATTACTTGTTTAATTGTAACTGATTGTTTGACACCAGACTCATTTGTAATATTAGTTTGAACATTAATCTTACTTTTATTGTCGGTCAAACTAGCTGTAGTAATATAAGTACCACCATAGGGTATATAAACTTTTCCGGTAATCTCAATCCAAGTATGGCGGTATATGCCACTACCGGTATACCATCTGTTGGCAGGAGGATTGGTATTATCGACTTTAATCACCAAAATGTTCAACGAATCAAATTTCAGGTATGGTGTAAGATCATGACTAAAACCAGCATAACCATTGGTGTTATGTCCAATGTGTTTGCCATTAATCCATACATCAGAATTCATAAAAACACCATCGAAACGGATAGCAATTTTCTTGTCCTTCCAATCCTTAGATGCCTCAAACGGTTTCTGATACCACGCCTGACCCGCAACAAAAAAACCACCTTCAATACCGCTAGGATTTGTTTTGGAAACGGTATCTTCAATAGCCCAATCGTGTGGTAAATCGAGTTTACGCCACACAGCTTCATCTGTTTTTGCAAATGCGGCTGTGGAATCAGCTTTTATGGAGAAAAACCAGTTTTCATCGAAATTAATCTTCTGATTAGGAGCTGTTGAGGATTTGCATTGAGTAAATAGTAATGTAACTAAGATTAAAAGGATTGTATTACAATTTTTTTTCATCGAATATATGATTTATAACAATAATGTCAACACATTTAAAGCGCATTTAAGAAAAACCTGAGACTTGAAATAATTATTTCTTAGGGTGTTCACCCATTACAAATATTAAATTTCCACCATTAATTATATCCTTATGATTAATAACTAATCTGTCATAAGGTTTACCGTTTAGACTTACGCTCTGTACGTATTTATTTTTTGTGGATAAATTTTTGGCCTCCACAACAAAAGTTTTATTACCAGCCAATGAAAGAGCGACTTTAGGTAGTTGTGGAGCTCCCAAAACGTACTCTCCACTTACCGGATTCACCGGATAAAATCCCATTGCACTAAAAATGTACCAGGCTGACATCTGTCCACAATCATCGTTACCACATAGACCATCCGGTTTATTGATGTAAAATTTATCGTTAATTTCACGAATAAGTTCCTGCGTTCTCCAACCTCGTCCTAGCTGTGTGAAAAGATATGCCACGTGATGACTTGGTTCGTTACCATGCGCATATTGCCCTACCAACCCACTAACATCTTCTGAAAATCCGCTGTATTTTTTCACGGGTGCTTGGGTAAAAAGCGAATCCAATTTATCCGCTAGTTTTTCTTTTCCACCATATAATGAGGCTAAACCATCAACATCTTGCTGAACGTGCCAGGAGTATTGCCAAGAATTTCCTTCTGTATAATCACCACCATCTTTTCCATTAGCGTGCGACAAGAATAACACATCAAAGGGAGTCCTCCATTTTCCTTGAGAATCTTTCGGACGCATTAATTTGGTTTGTGGATCAAAAAGGTTTTTATAGCTTTTTGAGCGTTTCAAAAAGAATTGATAATCTTGTTCTTTTCCTAATGCTTTTGCCATAAGAGCCGCGGCATAATCATCAATACCAGTTTCGAGGGTTCGAGACACCGACTCTTCAGTTACTAAATCGAAAGGATAGTAACCATATTTATTATAGATTTTCCAAGGTGATTTTTCGTGATCTTTTGTCAAACTTTCACGAATTGCCTGATATGCTTTTTGAGCATCAAATCCTCTGAATCCTTTTAAATAAGCATCCACGACAACCGGAATAGCGTGGTTACCAATCATACAGTTATTTTCTTTTCCCCAAAGAGACCATATTGGAAGTAAGCCCGTCACTTGATAATGGTCAATCAGAGTTGTAACAAAATTGTCAACCAGTTCCGGATTCAAAATAGTATATAACGGATGTGCTGCACGGTAAGTATCCCACAATGACAAAGTCGAATAGTATTCCTTTGAACTTGAAGTAAATACACTATCGTTAGCACCTCGATAATGTCCATCAACATCAGTGATATTACTTGGTTGAAGGTATAAATGATAAAGTGATGTATAAAAGCTTACCTTTTGGTCATTTGTACCTTCAATTTTTACCTTTGAAAGCAAGTTATTCCAAGTTTCATTTGCTTTTGCTTTAATATTTTCGAAATCCCAACCTGAATTTTCAGTTTTTAAATTCAATTTAGCTCCATCAACACTTACTGTAGAAATTCCAACTTTAACCAAAACAGATTCGCCTAATTTTATATCAAAATCCAGTACGTATCGGTTGGCTTTTTCACCATCCCTTTTCGGAAGAACTCTATTTATCTTGAACGGTTTATTGAATTCGATCACATAATATAATTGTCGATTTACCCATACATTTAACTGGTTGTGACCGGAAATAATTAAATTCTTTTCAATTTTATTGTCAGCATACTTAACGTGATTTCTTAAAAAATCATCTCCCCAAGATATTCCGCTTTGAAGATCTACTAAAATGTGAGCATTTTCTTTGTTAAAAGTATACTTGTGAAAAGCGGTGCGATTCGTAGCTGTTAATTCTGCATCTACACTAAAATCAGAAAGCGATACTTTATAATATCCGGCTGATGCCGATTCCAATTTATGACTAAATTTGCTTTTGTAGCTACTTTGCTCTGCATTACCGGTAAACGGTAAAAGCAAAATATCACCTAAATCAGTACACCCAACTCCGTTTAAATGGGTTTGTGCAAATCCGATAATTGTTGAATCAGCATAATTATAGCCAGCACAGTATTTCCACTCCGAATTTCCGGTTTCAGGACTAGCCTGAACGAAACCAAATGGCAAGGCAGCACCTGGGAAGGTATGCCCATTATTTGCAGTACCAATAAATGGATTGACATATTGGGTAAACTCAGTTTGTTTGTTTTTACAACTTATAAAAACAATCACAATAAGAAGTGATAAAACACATTTTAATACATTCTTCATTTTATGTAGTTTTTAGATTTTTTTTAAAATTTCCGGATTCTCATTTGCTACTTTAATGATAAGTTCACCAAATAATGTATTAGCCCATGCAAACCAATCTCTGGTAAATTTAGTTGCATCTTCCTTAAAGAATGATTCATGCATAAAACCTTTTCCTGCATGTGTGTTTTTTAGCAAAACCAAACAATCTTCGATTTCTTTTTTATCTGTCGAAGTCATTGCTCTTAATATAATTGCCATTGGCCATATCATATCTTTCGCAATATGTGGGCTGGAGATACCTTCACCGGCTTTTCCTTTAACGTAATATGGATTTGTATTTTCATTAAGTAAGTAATTGCGTGTTCTTTCATAAATGGGGTCATTGCGCTTTACCGCACCGATATAGGGCAGCGATAATAAACTTGGTACATTTGCGTCATCGGCAAAATAAACGCTTCCAAAACCATCTACTTCATAGGCAAAGACTTTTTCATCACTCTGTTTATTAACTACTCCATATTTATATACTGCAGCTTCAACTTCGTTAGCCAAATCATCGCATTCTTTTGCAAACTTTTGGTCAAGACCTGTTTTAGTAAATAACTCTGATAATTGACGAAGTGATACAACAGCAAAAAGATTTGAAGGGATTAAATTTGGCAATAGGGTTACATCATCCGATGGACGAAATAAGGAATAAATGAGTCCGGTTGGTTTAGAAGGTCTTCCGTATCCACCTTCTATTTCCATTTCACCAGGTCGCATCCAATAGTAAGAGCCACGGTTTTCTTTTCTTTGTTGTTCTTTAAATGTTTTTACAATAAGTTTCATTGCAGCTACCCAGTCATTGTCAAAAATAGAAGCATCACCCGTTTGATTCCAGTATCCAAAAGCCAGACGAATTACATAACATGGTGAATCTATTTCCCATTTACGTTCATGAATGCCTTTTTTCATATCTGTTTTGTCATCTTTCCATTCTCCTTCTCTATTTGGGTCGTCATAAAAAGCATTGGCATAGGGATCAAGTAAAATGAAAGTGGTTTGTTGGTTTATTACACCGGCTATTAATTCTTGTAATTTTTTATCATTTTTCATCAGAGTTAAATATGGCCATACTTGCGCAGATGAATCGCGAAGCCACATAGCATCAATATCGCCGGTTATAACATAGGTATATGGTTTTCCATTTATATAACGGAGCTTAACAGTTGTATCAAGCGTATTTGGAAAACAGTTTTCGAATAACCAACGTAACTCGTCATCTTTAATGAGTTTTTTTACTTCGGCAATTTTTGCTTCCACAGCTGAACTACTGAATTTTCTGTCATTTATAGCTGGTCTTTTAGAAATGAAGTTATTAGCTTCTCCCAAATTGCCTGCATAAATTAAAGTAGAGAATAATAGTGAAAATAACACTAAAGTAGCCGTTTTTAAAGAATTATTTGGTGATTTCATGTTTGTAAATTGTATTTAATAGGTTTACCTTTGATTAAATTTAAAAAATAATATTTCTTGTCTTTTTTAATTATCTATTTGATAAGTATTACAAAACCGCCGCCACTGCAAAGTTTAAGGGTAAGTTTAGAATCTTTTGTTACTTGTTTTGTTTCAAAGAGATAATCAGTTCCCACACGATCAGAATTAGGCCCATCCTTTAGAATTTTAGCCGTAAATGATCCTTCACCCAGAAATGAAAAATCCACTGTAACTTCACGTTCTTTATCGCCTGTAAGACCGGCAACATACCAGTCATTTCCGGTCTTCTTTGCTTGTACCAAATACTCTCCAAATTTGGCTTCCAGTACTCTGGTATCGTTCCACACTGTTGGTATTTTTGATATGAACTGAGTAATCTCTGGCTCTCTTTCATAGACTGATGGAGCATCGCAAAGCATTTTCAGGGGTTCATTGTACAATACAAATAGAGCCATCTCGCCACTTCGGGTACCATGAACAACAGGCAATGTGAAACGAAGGTTATGACCTGTCTGTACATTGCGCATACCTCCGGGTGTAAAATCCATTGGTCCCTGCAATCCACGAGTAAATGGTAAAATTACTTTATGTGAAGGAGTAACTTTATCTTCACTTAATTTATTCCATTCATTCCCTGCAACAGCTTCATAGTTAATTACATTAGGATACGTTCTCGACAATCCAGTGGGTTTGGTTGCTCCATGAAAATCGATAAGCAACTTGCGTGCAGCTGTGGCTTTGGCGATATCTTCATACATTTTAATACCTGTTTGATCCTCACGACCAAAGAAATCTGCTTTTACGCCTGATATTCCAAAGGAAGCGAACAAATCTAATGCTTTATCTAACTGTTTGTAAAGTGTATGCCCGGGACACCAGACAATTACTTTTACACCCTTCTTTGTAGCATATTCAACAATCTTTTTAATATCAACTTCCGGATTTATAAGCCCAAGATCGTATTTATCTGTCCATAACCAATCGATCATAATGTATTCTAAACCATATTTAGCTGCAAAATCGATATGGTAAAGATAAGTTTGAGTATTAACACCCCCTTTGAAATTTTGACCTTCTACTACATAATCATGCCACCATTCCCAGGCTACTTTTCCAGGTTTTATCCACGAAGTTTCTTTTAATGTACAAGGTTTTGAAAGCTGATATACTAAATCACAATCTGCAAAAGTTCGATCATCGTCACTAATTACTAATAAACGCCAAGGATATTCGCGATTACCACTTGTTATGGCAAGAAAATCTGCTTCTTTATCTGCTAATTGAGAGTAATTACTGAAACCTCCGGTTTTGGTGGTTAAAGTGTATTTTTCGAAAGTACCTAACAAAAAGTTTTCATAATCATTTCCTCTATCAAGGAATAAACTTGGATAATCGTAAAGACCTGCTTCAGTTATTGCCACTTTAACTTTCGGGGTGGATTGCACGAAAATGGGCAAATAGATTTTATTCATGCTATTGTTGAAGTTCTGAATTGCTTGCACATCCAAGGGCGTTAATTTATAATTTGTTTCATAGCTTTTTGAATCCAGCTTCCATGCCGAAACACCAAAATTAAACCGAAATGCAACTTCTTCGTTCTTCACAGTTACTTGTTTTTCTTTTAATCGAGTAACAAAACGATAAGCTACTCCATTGTTATAAGCTCTGAATTCAACTGAGAAAGATCCTTCAAAATTGATGGTCAACTGATTGTAATTATCCCGAATTTGACTTCGGGAGCCCCATACAGTCTGGATAGTATTATCAACCTTATCTTCATTTACGCTTAGCACTTGAGGATTTGCACCTAAAACTGATTGATCTATGCTCAATGTAAGTGGTGAAAAAGCTAAAACATTTTCATTTTTGAAAGAAACTGAATAATAAATCTTTTCTTTCAAGTTCACATTCACTTCAATATTTTTATCAGGAGAACTTATTTTGTACGTCTGTGATTTGACTGACACTACAGATAAAAATAGAGCCATCAAAAAATGAAATTTATACATTTTCATATAGATTTTTTAGATTTATGTGCTACAAGGAATTGATCTAAAGTTTTAAAATTCACTTTTTATCATATTAGTTAATATTCAAGCAAATAGGAATAACTGCATCTTTTTTAAAGCCAACACAAGTTTGCATTTGATGCTATTATTCCACTTCAATAGTAATTTTATTAATTCCAGTCAAGTTTGAATTAATTCTGTAATTTGTTTGTTTTCTTCCATTTAGTGTAAAAGATTTGATTTTATTTCCTTTACCAAAAATGCGAAGTTTTATCTTTGAATTACGATAAATAATATTATCAAGCTCAATTAGATGAACATTCTCCGGTAAAAATGGTGCAAATATTAACCCATTAGTTTCAATTCTAATCCCGGCCAATCCATAGTATACCATGTTTAAGTATGCGGTAGCAGACCAGGTTTGAAGTCGGCACGAAGTCCACTGTGTATCGCATTGCCAACCTCCATCGGGTGCACCTGTATATGGATTGTAAATTTCCCTGAAATTATAGTCTCCTTTGTTTTCATCCAAAGCAAGCTGAGTCAAACCGTCAAGTTCTTTTACAAATGATGATTTATTGCCTGCAAGTATGGCTGCCTGAGCAAAAAAACCATTTACCATAGGCCAGATAATATTGTTGTGGCGACCTGTTTTATCTTTGGAGAATCTTGGAAAATCGGGATAAATTGAAGTTATTCCGTATTTCGACACTATTACATTATTTATGATTTTGCTAGCTTGCACTTTATTTACTATCCCAAAAATTACTGCAAATGAAATACCTAATCCTTCTTGCGATTTATCAACGTTTTCAGCATTATCAACCAAATAGTAAAGTTTATTGTCCTTTTCCGAATATAGATGTTTTAGAATATTGGCTTTCAAACTCGCAGCTTTTGTTTCAAATTCTTGTATCTGAGAGCTATTTTGTTTCAATATCTGACCCATTTCAATGATTGATTTGTAAGCGCCATAATACACACTATTCGTGCTCAGACACTTAATATGTTTTGAATTTGGATGATCCAGTACATAAGAAGACGTATTCGTTTTGTCAAAAACCGGTTCGGGGTAACCGGCAATACCATCATTAAAAACGGATGGACCTGTAAAAAGACCAAATTTAGTATCGAAAGCAGTTCCCTCTAATTTATGAATTGTATTGACCGAACATATATATGCTTGTTTAAGAAAGGTTAGATTTCCGGTCACTTTATAATGATTTAGAGCAGCAACTGCCCATATAATCTGATCCCAATATTGATGTCCAATAGTATCTTTATTTATAGTTACACTCCAAAGTGATTTTTCGGCAACCTGAGGTCTCAATAGACTTACACTAAACCAGGAACTAATGGCGATATCACGTGTCCACTCTCCGCCATAATCACCACCTGCTGCTAAAATTCCTCGACGGGTATTAATATCAACTGTGTTGATGGCAAGTTTATACGCATCCACCAATTGAGGATTATCACTTTTTATTTCTTGTGTAAATGAATAGCAAGCAGTAAACAGAAATAAAATAATTACAAATATTCTCATGAATTTATTTTTTTTTATGGATAATTCACGAACAAGGCGCAAGAGTGTTAAGTTTGCACTAATCGCCAAATTGACTTTGTGAATTATCTTATATTGATTTAAATTATTGTTACTACAATGACTCTACTAATTCTAAAAATCGATTCGTACAATGTATCCAAACTTCTTTATAATTGCAAAAAATAGATGCTTGACAATAGGGTACATCACGATCACAATTTGTTAGAATTCCAACAGGGATAGCTCCTACTAAATCCCCAGTCATTACAGCATACTGAGGCGAAAAATTATAACCCTCTCCGTACATTTGGCTTTGTCCGAAAGGATTCTTGCCAACCACCCACTCTAATTGAGACTGTGCAATACTGCCTATTTCTTTATCTTTTAATATCTGATTTGCTTTTGCCAAACCAATACCCCAAGATAAAACGTTTGGATTATTACCTCTGTAAGCACCCCAAATTGGGAACATTCGCAAATAGAAGTCATTATCCATCTTCAAACCATTCTTAATCTGTGAATCACTTTCATTTTCTTCAATCCCTTCACCATTAGATTGCCCAAGTTTATAAACATTAGCCGGCACCATATTATAAGGAGCTGTTAGTTTTGAAATTGTTTTTAAATAGTTTGCCTGCAACTCGATAGATTTAAACCATTTGGGGTAATTCGCATGATTGGGAAATAATTTACATAATTCAACAAGCCCTGCAATGGGCGTAGCCACCCCAAAACCATGACTATATCCAAACAATTTATTTCTTTTTTTATTTTGATAGAAAAATCCACTTAAAGGGATATTCCAGTTCATTGGTTCTATTTGCTGGAATGTAAGTAGTGAATCGGCCAAACTTATTGTTTTATCCAAAACTTCCTTTTTACTTGTCAGTTTATATAATTCTGTTCCGGCTAACACGGCCATGGCATAATGCTCAATCCCATTTTGCCTGTTTTTTAGCGTTGTATTATTCCAATCTTCAATGGCAATTTTCATGCTTTTTTGTGCCAGTTCAGGTTGGGTCATTTTCAAAGCAAGAGCAGCCTGAGTGTTGGCAATAACAGAAAGAAAACCGCCTCCACCTCGAGGTTGAGGAGATACTATATCATCAAAATTTCCTATTTTACCGTCAGTCCAACGATCAATCTCAGTCCAACCAATAATTTTGCCATCTTCGAAATGGTTTTTATGCAACCATTTTAATCCCCAGATTCCTTCATCAAGCAACCGTTTAGCCAGTTTTGGATTTGAAGATGCATACTTCATTGATAATTTGAATAATATTTGAGTAGCATCGGCTGTATTAGAAAATGACTGCGACAAATCGCCCGCATCGTGCCATCCGCCAGCCATGCTAATGGTATCACCTTTATTTACAGTATACCAATCGGTATGACATGCTTTGTGAATCCCAGGCAATTCATATCCACAGCGTTCGCCAAGATATAGATTTATAGACTTTTCGATAGTTCGAAGCCATACATTTTCGTTTACCGGAAACGGTTGACTAGATAACTTATCGTAAACGATTTTATAATTTCCGGCAACTTGAATTTCTGAAAAATCGAAAACCGTAAATGTCCCTACTTTGCCGTATTGCTTCAAGACATTCTTTTCCAATACTTTTCGATTGGTTTTCAAATCTATCACACTAAATGTTCGCCCACCGGCATAAGATGTAAAAGCCGTCTTTTTGCTATGGGTATTATACCCTGTGTGTGAAAATGAAATCGCATCATTAGCAGTGTTCCAACCTTCGAAGTGATCAGGTTTTACTGTTTCAAATTGAAGTTTGTCGGCGTAATAAGTAATGGTGTCAGCAGCATCGGGTTCGTTTCCTTGCAAGCGATAAACTATTGAAATACCGGTTACTTTATCGCGTGGCAAGTGTGGTATCTCCATTACGACCTTGGTCCACTCATATTTTTTGAGCATAAAGGTGTGAATCCCATCACGGAAATATTTATCCGGAACATTATTTTCGTTGTGCAAAACCAACATTAAGTATAGTTTGCGGTGTCCTTTGAATTTGGGATAGATTTGAACTGAAATTCGATTGTATTTAGAGAAATCCTCGTTATTGAACTTGCGGGTAAGAAATTGCCATTCCCAATAACGTTCGTTGGAATTAAGGGGTATAGGCAATTTGGTGGGTGAAACAAATTTTATTGAAGTCTTTCCTTCAACAACTTTTTCTGTTGACAAGCTGATGGTAGCAACATTGGTTTTTCCAATTACTGTGGACATTTCCCAATTGTCGAGCGACTCCATGCCATCTACTAACTTCGCATCTAAAATCTCTTTATGATCCCATTTATATTGGAGACTTTGAGCGGTATCCATTGGCATGGTTTTAAATTCATATAAATACGAACTATAGTCTTCTGCTGCAACTTGTGCATAGGCTTTTCCGCCCATGATTAGTAAAAGGATAAAAGTGATTGAAAGTGTTTTTTTCATTATATCTATTAATAATATTTCAAGGTTGAGCTTGCCTAAAATCAGAAAAAAACACTTTCAATCAGCGTTTAAAGTGATGAAAAAATCATTTATCGCCACTACTCATTGAATAAGGAAAATCGGCAGTATTAATTCCTCTTTCCATATTAGGTGTTTCAGACATTTGAATATCTATCCTACCACCAGATATTAAATCTTTGTGATTTAAATATCCTTTTGTATATTTTTTTCTATTAAATATGTAATTCGAAATATAAATGTTATCCTTATTGTTCTTGTGTGCATTTATTTCAAGTGTTTTTCCGTTTTCAAATTTTAAAATTGCTTTTTTGAACAATGGTGATCCAATAACATATTGATTGGAACCGTTACAAACAAGATAAAAACCATGAGCTGAAAAAACAGACCAAGCTGAAGTTTGTCCATTATCCTCATCACCACATAATCCATCAGGTGCACTATTATTTAATTTATCCATAACTTCGCGTACATGGAATTGTGTTTTCCATGGTTGTCCGGCAAAGTTTATAAATATGGCATATGCTGAATAGACTGATTACCATGCGCATATTGACCCATATTGGTTACTAACATCTCAGTAATTTCATAAATTTGTGAACCAGAGTACGAATAATCAAACAATGGAGTTGCAACAAATACAGAATCCAACTTGCTTACAAACTTATTCTTTCCGACCATCAAATCAATTAATCCATTAACATCATGGAATACACACCAAGTCCAATGCCAGGAACAACCCTCTGTAAAAGCATCAATACGTTTGTATTCACGAAAAGGAGACTGAAAAGTACCATCCAAATTTTTTCCTTTAACAAAATTTACAGATTTATCGAAAACATTTTTATAATAACTTGATCTTTTTAGTGATGTATCCGTTCCGCTGGATGGTCGGTTCAGAGTTTTAGCTAGTTTCCATTTTGTAAAATCGTCATAACTGTATTCGAGTGTCCGAACTGCATTTTCGTTCACCTTTACATCATAAGGAACATATCCTTTCTCGTTGTAATATTTTAATCCTAAACGACCGGCTGGATAAGTATTCCCGTTTGATAATTCATACTTGGAATCAGTACCTATGAGTTGGTTAATATACTTCGTTAAATCATCAATATTTGATGACTGACCGAACGATTTAAAGCAAACAAAAAATAATAGGACCGCATTTTTTGCTTTCCAAAAGATGTTGAAAGTGACATTTTCATATAGATGATTTTAAAATATTAACGTTTTGGTTTTGCAATAAAAGCTCCGTTTCCACATGAAACTGCATATAAAACTCCGGTATGATTATCAATATCAATCCCTTTCCAACGAATTGAGCCTAAAGTGGGGTCATAAATATTTTTCCAACTTTTACCAATATCAAAACTGGCATAAACAGCCGAAGGAGCTTTTGACCAAAATAAGGGTTCGCATGCAACATAGACCTCGTTGCCCGATGGGCCACCGACTGCTACAGAAGTGGCATTAAACACGCTATTATCAATTGGGAATATTTTTTTCCATGTTTCTCCAAAGTTTTTGGAGCACCATAAGCCTTCGTGTATGAATCCGGCATAAAGCCATCCTGCTCTTTTGGGGTCGGCCTTGATAACATTCAGAATACCTGCTACGTTTCGACCAAATGGCAGCCCTTTACCAATATTTTTCCATGATTTTCCACCATCGAACGTGGCAAAAATTCCTTTATCGGCTTCACCAAAATAGATTGTATTGGGACGAGTTGGATCAGTTAACAACAGTTGATTAGCGCCGCATGCATTTTTCACTTGATAATAGGTCACCGACAAAAGTTCGCTTTCAATGAAGTTCTGACGGAAAGGAAGTGTTTTAACTTCTTTGGGCAGTTGCAAATTCATTTTTGTCCAGGTTTTTGCCCAGTCGGTAGTTTTATAAAGACCAGCACTATCTTTTACCGCACCATCGATATAAGCATAAAACACGCCGGGAATAAAATTATCTTCTTTTATGTCATGTACAAAGTATCCTTTTCCCAATCGAATGCTAAATTCAACATGTTTCCCGTCATCCTCCGAGCGATTTATGGCAGCTGTGTGTTCTGCATTGTTAGAAACACCATAAAGCAAAAAATCCTTTTTGAATTTAGACGCAGTTATGGCTGTACCACAATAATATAGATGTATTGAAATCATAGCTGGCAACGATGTATAGGTTAAACCTCCATCGCGACTTACGCATGGTTGACCATCAGCTCCAGCAAAATAAACCCTCGAGGGATCGTTTGAATCGGCAACAATGGTTTCAAGACAGACATTTTCAAGTCCATCGAAATTATTTCCATCCCAGGTTTTGCCTGCATCCGGACTTTGATAGATTCCAAACCAATTGGATGCATAGAATTTATCGGGATTTTTATTATCAACAATAAATTTGGATATTGCCCATCCAAGCATGGTTGGCCTATCAATATGTTCAGGAAAGTTTTTAAAATCCGACCATTTTATATCTTTATTAATCAATGTCCAGGTTTCACCTTTATCTGTTGATTTATAAAGCGGCATGGTGGGTTTGGGTTGTAATGGTGCAAAACCTCTAGCAGCATAATAAACATTTGAATTATTAGGATCTGCATTTATTGAAGGAAAATCTTCTTGATTAAACTCAATTGTTTTCTTAATAAAGGATTTTCCCCCATCGATTGATTTAAAAATTCCATTGCCTTTGAAAGTAGCAAGAATGGTATTTGGTTCATCTTTATTGAAAATCAGGTTTGTAAACGAGGTTCTCTTTTGAGCAAAAAGTAATTTCCATGTTTTTCCATTATCGTTCGAAAAAAACAACTTACCAATTCTTTCGCGCTTATTCGAGCCATTCGGGTAGAGGTACTTGCTATTTTCAAGAATATCAAGCGTGGCGGCATATAATCTGTTTTTACGATACGGGTCGAAAGTCAAAACACAGAAAGGTTCATCTTTGAACCCTACATAATTCCAGCTTTCGCCCTCGTCTGTACTTCGCCAAATGCCGCGAGTGTTGCTTGCGGCAACTACAATCTTCGAATTGAACGGGTTTACAGCCATCTTTTCACCATAATAGCGCGTATATCCATTTCCAAAAAAGTCGGGTTTTTCGGTCACCAATTTCCAGGTTTTACCACCATTAGTACTCTTATGAATGGCTCCAACCATTTGGTGATTGCGAGCCTCACCAGATGCTCTGAAAAGCAAGTCTGGTTTTTGCGCACTCAATGCAAATGTCTCCACACAGTGATGATGCCCATCTGTCATACCATTGTTAATAGCACTCCAGGTTTTCCCTGCATTATCGCTACGATACATACCTGCTACATCCGTACGGATATAAATAACACTGGGATTGGTCGGGTGTTGCATAATTCCTGTGACATAACCCCCACCACGATGAGATGAATTTATCCATTGATATTCAGGTACTTGTTTCTGAGCAAAACCAGTAAATATAAGTGTTGTAAAAATGAAATTCAAAAAGTATTTTTTCATATTCTTTTATTTATTACTTTATCCAATTTAAATATTTTTCGTTTTGTGTACCCACTTCCCAATTATCCGAACGAAATGGAGCAGCCGGAAATCCTTCCACATTGTAGAGGTTGGCATCGGATGGATTGCTGGCCCAAGCATATCTAACAGCTTTAGGTTGTTGCACTTTTTGGGAAGTAACTACAACTTTATCGCCTACAATAATAGCTTTTGCCCAATAGAATTTCTTATCTTCTCCCGCTACTTCAAACCCTTTGATATAACCATATCGTTCACGAACTATCAAGCCTTTTCCGGTATTTTTGAACGTGATAATTGTTTTGAAACCATCAAAAACAATATTTTGAACAAAAGGGGAAGCAACCTCACCCAAGTGTGCCCTATAGGTATTTTTAAGCGACAATAATGCTAAACGGTTTGCTACATCAAATTTGTTTATTGGATGAACATTCGTTGAATCACCCAAATCGATATTTACTGTCAGATACGTATTCGGTAATTCCAGTGCTTTAGCTTGTGATTCGCGCAGTTCGGCCCAATCACTTCCTCCATTCTGACTATTATTGTTAAAACTATCTTTGTTTGGCAGCTGGACAATATAGAAAGGCAGATTTGGATTTTTGAACGTATTTCGCCAATCAACAATAAGCGTTTTTAAATCCTGTTGATATTGAGAAGCGTACATTGTGTTATTTTCCCCCTGATACCAAACAACTCCTCTAAAACCATAGTTATGCAAAGGATAAATCATTCCATTGTATAATAAATTTGGATGTGCATTCGGAGAACGAAGCCATAAAAGTATCATTTTCCCAATATTCATTTTCCATTCCCCAGCTATTTTAATTTCTTTATTATCACCGGATATTTTAAACTCATCGTCACCGTTCAAAAAACCTCCTCGTTCCCAAAGATCGGTAACACGAATTACGATGGAATTTTTCCCGGGTTTGAGTATTTCAGGTTTTACAAAATAATCTCGTTCAATTCGATCACCTTTTGTTTCGCCTATCTTTACTCCGTTAACATAAGTAATATCTTCATCATCAATTCTTCCCAAATGAATTGTAAATCCTGATTTAGCAATACCTTCAGGCACTTCAATGTTACGTCGAAACCAAACCACGCCATCGAAGCGTGGAAGTAAATTGTAGTCAAATTTGGAAGGTAGCTGCACCGGTACCCATTTACTATCATCGATATCCGGTTTAAGCCAGTTTAATGAATCTTCAACTATTTTGTTGCGGTCGGCAATGCCCAGCGTTTTAAAAAGATCATCGTATTTTTTTTCAGTCTGGGAATACCAGTCTTCCAGTTCTTTGGGGGTTAAGTCGTGGTATGAATTATAATCCGCCAATTTGTGGAGTGATTCAGAGCTAATCCAATCTGCTATAAATGTGCCGCCCCATGAAGAATTAACAATACCTACTGTAACTCCCAATTCTGAACTAATTTTTTTTGCGTAATAATATGCCACTGCCGAAAAATTTGGAGAAGTTTCGGGCGATGAGACTTCCCATTTCCCTTCTGTTAAATCTTCGTCACGACTCGCACTCGCTTTACCGTTTACGCCAAACTGACGAATAAACGAATTGCTTGAGTGACTTATTTCGGCTTTTCCACCTCGGGCATGTGTTAATTCGAAAGCCATGTTTGATTGTCCGGAACAGAGCCAAACTTCACCAATCATCACGTCATTGAAAATTATTTTATTTATCCCATTTATACTCAACTTATAAGGTCCGCCTGCTATTTGAGGAGAAAGTTCCAGTAACCATTTACCATGGGCATCTGCCTTCACATTTGCTTTTTGACGATTAAGTGTTACGGTTACTTTTTCGTTTGGACTTGCCCATCCCCAAATTATTATTTTTTGATTTTGTTGTAAAACCATGTGGTCTGCAAAAATCTTTGGTAAGTTTACATTTGCATTTGCAAATTGATATAACCCACACATAGATAGGAAAATAATGATTAATCGAACTGAAATTATTTTTCTCATAGCAATCTATATATAATTAACTCTATATAACTAATATTCATGTTTTTCAGAATGGCTTCCATGAATCTTTATATTTAAGTTGAAACTCTTCCGTTTTTTCATCAAAAAATACCGGTAACCATAAATATCTTGATTTGTTTATGTCTTGGTTATCGGGAATCCACCATTGGTCGCCCATTGCTACAAGAACATCTGTTTCTTCAATATAAAGTAAATTAGTAAGTTGCGAATTCCATGTATTTAAGTTGGGGAATGGTGCAAGTAATTTTTTTTTAGAATAAGGACCCATTGGATTGTTAGCTACAGAATAATAGGTTGGGCTGCCACCCCACCCATTAACACACCCAGCTGCCACTATGTACTTGTCTTTATACTTAGCCATTGCAGGTGACTCGTGTCGTTCATTTCCCGATGGCAAAACAATAATTCCCTGCTTTTGAGTAGACAAATAATCATCATTCAATTTATCAATTCTAATATTTCTAGTTCCATCATCATACACTAAATAGGCACTACCATCTTCATCCTGAAAAACATTTAAATCTTGTGAACAACCTGCAGGACCCGTCGTTTTTTGCTCCGCATAAAATGATTGAGCATTTTTTATTTCGGGACTTCCCGTTTTTTGTGTTCCAACTATCTTAAATGGACCTGTAGGAGAATCTGATACTGCAACTGTGCCCAAAATATCGGGGTATTTATCTCTGAAATGAAAAAACCACATAACATACTTCTTTGTTTTATTATTATACAAAACATGTGGGCGATGAGATGAACCATTATAAGCTTTATTCGAATCGGGTACTGCAAGTGCCACTCCTTCATATTCCCAGTTCAATAAGTCACTCGAGGAATACACGTTAATCCCATTTACAACTCCATGTTTTGCTGCATCGATTCCATATTTTCCAGCTGGATTGTTTTTGTAATTCGTTCCATACCAATAAAACACGAACCCAAATCTTGTAACTCCTCCTTCGTGCGCATAAATTGTATCCCCTTTCACATCTAGCCAATTCGTATTATTTGCAATCACTTCTGTAGTTGGTCTTTCATTTTTTTTGTTGGAAAAATGAGTACACGAGCTCATTATCAGAGCTAAGCTCATCAATTTAATACATTTTCTCATGATATTGATTTTAATTTCTTTTTTTATAGATGAAACTTTTTTTATTATTTTTCTTCTTTTCAATCTTATTCATTTCATTTATTCGACGCCGAAGGAGGAATAGGTGCATTTGTACCCCATGACAAAGGCTTAGAGCCCATTTCTAATACCATTTCAGCACCATTGATAATATCTTTGTGTTGAAACCAGGCCTTATTCCATAGTTTGCCGTTAAGGCTGGCAGCTTGGATGTATTCAAATGAAGCCTGACCTTCAACACGATTATTTGAAATAAATCGTGCTTCAGCTGCAATGCATTTGCTCGAATAACCAATAGTTGTTGACGAAAAATTCAATAAGATACGAGCTGTTTTTCCTTTTGGGAAAGTGTATTGATGCACACCGCTTTTTGCCGATAAAGTGACTTCTACCTTTATCTTGGATTTTGTTAAAGTAGCTCTGTAATAACCAGGACTGGCAAATTCATCTTCCACTATTGCACAGTCGTTCAACCGAATGCTATCTATTTGTGGGAAAACCAGCAAGTTTCCAAAACCACTCTTCATACCCATTCCACTCATGTGATTATGGCTAAAACCAACAATGGGAGTGTTGGATGAATACCCGGCAGGTGAACCGGTTTGCGTAACATCCGGACTCACATTAACCATACTGAAAGGTAAAGCCGCACCAGGAAAAACATTTCCACCACCATCCACCCCGATAATAGGATCGACATAGTGTAGCGGATCATGAAATAAAGATTTGTTCTGTTTAGCTTGCAATAATTGAGTGATAATAACTAAAACAATTAGCAATTTAAACAATATTTTTCCGTTCATCTTGTTTTTTTCAGTGTTTTATTCTTGCTTTGTTGTAATCCCAACCGTTTAATTTGCAAATGGCATGTGCATGTTGATCCCAAGTTGATTCATCGGGATTATGACCCGAAGGAAAGCAATCAATTGCCAAATAGCGCAAAGTGTCCGATTCGCCACCAAATGTTTGATGAAAGCAATTTCGTGGTACGTGTACCAGTTGTGTTGGTTCAAGTTGATAGGTTTCCGTTTTTCCATTACGCTCTAATTTGAGCGCTCCTTTGCCTGATAAAACATAGAAAATCTGCTCAGTATCGTTATGAATATGGTGATGAGTATGCTTCTTTGGTGCTACTTCAACTACAAACACTTCAGAAGTTTCAGCATACGAACGATCCATTACTAATAGATTGTTATGCGTTGGGAAATAATATCCTTCAGTTTTTGTAGTACTGTATACAATCTTAGATTCCCGTGTTTGGACTGTCGGTTTTTTCTGCGTAAAATAAAAGGTTAACGAAGCAATCAAAGCTCCAATTATTGCCCCAATTATAATTAATAAAATTTTATTTTTCATAGTATATTTAACTATTTAAAATGATTTCTATTAGATTTAATTCATCGTTTTCGAATTTCAAATTACCAAGTGCCTTGAGGTTGTCATCCAATTGGTTTACACTGCTTGCCCCGACCAACACCGAAGTAACACGCTCATCTTTAAGCAACCAGGCTATAGCCATTTGTGCCAACGATTGATTTCTATTTTTTGCAAGTTTGTTCAATTTCTTCACTTTCTCAATACGTTCCACGGTCACTTCACTTGTTTGCAAAAAACCGGTAGTTTTGGCTGCTCTCGAATCCTGAGGTATTCCATTCAAATACCTATCAGTAAGTAAACCTTGTGCCAATGGAGAGAAAGCGATACAACCAATACCATTTTTGGACAGAACATCTAACAAGCCATCCTCAACCCATCGTTCGAACATAGAATACTTAGGTTGATGAATCAGGCAAGGTGTGTTATAGGCCTTAAGTAAATCAGAAGCTTGTGCAGTTCGTTCAGCCTCATAGCTCGAGATGCCTGTATATAAAGCTTTCCCTACGTTTACCGTGTGAGTTAAAGCCCCCATTGTTTCCTCCAGAGGCGTAAATGGGTCGGGACGATGCGAATAAAAAATATCCACATAATCAAGCTGCAATCTTTTCAAACTTTGGTCTAAGCTGGCAATCAGATATTTGCGTGACCCAAAATCGCCATAAGGACCAGGCCACATATCCCAACCGGCTTTGGTAGAGATAATTAATTCGTCGCGGTGGTTTTGAAAATCCTTTTTTAAAATATGACCAAAGTTTTCTTCGGCCGAACCGGGAGGCGGACCGTAATTGTTTGCCAAATCAAAATGAGTGATTCCAGCATCAAAGGCTCTCCAAATGATTTTACGAAAATTTTCGAAGTTATCTACGCCACCAAAATTGTGCCATAACCCTAATGATAAAGCCGGTAAGTTGATACCGCTTTTTCCGCAACGACGAAAAATCATATCGTTGTATCTATTTTCTGAAGGTTGAAAATTCATATTGAACTGATTAATATTAGCTTTATAAATAATTGAGATTTGTAAGTGCTTTGATGACAATTTCTAAATCAATTTCACCCCGAAAACCGCTGAATCCAATCGAAAGTTTTGTTCCATTGTTGAGTGTAATGGGCTGTCCACCAGGCCAACCAATCAAATCAGGTGCATCTATGCCAAGCACGGTTTCATCTACTTCGTTATTGAATATGAGTTTTTCATATTCACCTGTTTTCAATCCTGTAATCCATACCTGACTGGCTTTAATCCATGCGAGTTTAAAGGTATCCCGGCCAGTAATCTTCCGTTTCCCATACATTTTACCATACACGTTACCATATTCATCGATAACGCAAATTGATACATTTCCATTTGTTTTTACGCTATCCAATGGATTTTGCATGTAATGAGGAAGTATCCTTTCAATTTCGTCAAATAAATTTGAAATGACTTTTTTTAATTCTTCATTGTTCATTGATGTGTGCTTTTAATTATATTAGATTAATCATGAATTGATTGCTATTAATTGAATTTTATTAAAGGCGTTATAATTTTAGTTTTCAACGTTACATCGTTTGACAATGAAATTGCCATAATACGGATTTTATCATTGTTTGGGAGTACCAACGTTCTGGTATTAATCGGTATGTCGATTGCATATTTGTACAGGTAACAAAATGTATATGCTTCATTAACTCCAATTATACTGTGACTGTGAGTTCCAATCCATGCAATGTTATCAGGTTTTAAATATGCCGGTGTTTGCTTTATCAGATTCACTTGGTTTACTGCTAATCCTTCATTCATAGGGTTGTCAAAAGTCAACGCGTTCCATTGACCTATAAATCCTGAATAATACTGAATTCCAACATTCACTTTTTTTCTTCCAACTTCAAATATTCCGTTTGTATCTTCGGTTGCCGCAGCCAATATGTAAATCCGATTAAATTTACCTTCAGGAAGTAATAGCGTATCGCCATGAGGAATAAGGGCATTGTTTCCGGGAACAGACCATCTGTCAATAATATTTCCATTATTGTGTTTTTGCAGATTGAAAGTTACACCTTCAGATGCAATTTGATCAGGCAACAATTCTTCTGACAAAGAATTTCCAAAACTATCAAATTGCCCTGTAGTAAAGTCTTTATCAGAGGTTGTTACCTTTGAATTATAATTTAATTGTAAAGGTTGACTTTGAGTTTCGGCAAGGGCTGTTTTTGGACTCTCCAATACAACGGCAAAAGTCCGAGTTTGATATTTTTTCATATTCAATTGTAAACAACCATCTTTCACATCTGCTGATCCAATCGGTTCTTCAATCCCGTTAAGTTCCTGAGCTGAATGTATGGGAGCAGCAAACTTGAGTGAAACATTTTCAGCAGTTTCACCAATAAGCTCCTGCAACCGGACTACAAAAGAATTGGCATTTTCTGCTTTTTTAAGAGCCTTTATAGCCACTTGTTTTGTGTTTACCGTTGCAATCGAAAACGATTTCCCTAAAAGACCAGCATGTTCATCTGTTTGGAAAGCAACCAACGGTTGGTTGAGTGAGGCTGATTGCCAAAGATTGGCTGTGTTGTTCCACAAGTTTTTATGACCAGAAAAGGAGTATATAAAATGATGTTTCCCTAAATCCTGATACGTTTGGTAATAGTAAATATCCTTTGTCATTGGAGTATGCAACAAAGTCAACCGCAATATATTATCGGACGGTTTGTCCCAACCATATTTACTATCATTAAGAATACTCACGCCATAATTCCCTGATTTATCGGTAATATCTGCCCATTGCTGTGCCGGTACTTCATATAATTTTTCTGTATTATTACCTCTTTTGATAGTTCCGATACCTAAGTCGTATGTGGCGAAAGAATTGGACACCGACAATGGAAATGAAGCTTTAAGCAGCGTGTTCCGACTGTTCCATTGAACATCATTAACAACATCAACTCGTTGAGCGGCATCACCTTCGGACAGGCGAACCTGTTGTATAAATTCAGAGCCTTCTGTTTCACGAGTAATTTTTAGCGCAATCCTTACCGGACCTGCTTCTTCAATTACTATACTTTTGACTCCGGAAACATAGGTTCTCGGTTTGGCGGTAATTGAATTGTAGTAGATTCGCCATGCCGGTTTTTCAGGAGTTTCATCATTTAGCATCTCCAATCGTGCCGGAGCACTCAATAATTCTTTTTTTGCGGTTTTGTCATAAATACTTGCAATATCACCGTTGCTGTCAATTTGCACTTTGTATTTTTTATTTTCAAGTAGTTGTGGTGAAATAGAAAAATTGTTTTTCAATGCACACGGCTTTTCGGACAGTTCAACCGAATAAACTTCAAACCCGTTTGCAGGCACTGTGGCTAAAAAGAGTATTGTATATTTATCGTCATTCTTTCGGATTAATTGTGAAAGAACTTCTTTGCCGGCTTTATCAAATACTCGGATTGATTTTGCATTTCCTGAAATTTCAACAGTTGCTTCAACCGGCTCGATTCTAGTAACTGACAATGCATTATTTACAACAATTGGAATGCCTTTGGTACGAGTATCCAATGCCCTAATAACGGTAGCTGCACCATGTTCATAAACATTATAAAACTGCTGATGACTTATCAACTCATCGTTCCACGAGAATGGATAAGCCTCGGGAATAGATGTTCCGGTTATATCGTCATGAAACTGATGCCAAAGGAAGCGTACCCAAGCTTCATTTAGTTTTGTCTGGGGATAAATAGCACCTTTCAACCAATCTGCGGCTACCGAGGCGCGTTCTGCTGCATCGGCCAAAAGCTCGTTTTTACGATTGATATACTTCAAAAATGCTTGTGATGTATAACAACCTGTGCCATGCATGGTTAATAACAATTCTCCGTTGTAAACAGGCAACCTGTTCAATTGCTTGTTAGTTAGTTGTTTTCCCAGCAAATCGGAACTTGCCAAAACGATGTTGGTATTGTTTTTTTCATTTATTGATCTTTCAAGTAAATCAACGGATTTTGCATCTGGAGCTCCACCTCTGTCACCCACACCATAATAGCTATAAGCCAGATACATTCCGGTTTTTTCACCTGTTTTTTGTATTGAATTTAGCTTTGTTGAATCTAGTGCCGGATTTATGTTAATTTTATTTACATAAGCTCCAGGATTTAATGCTGCAAAAATTCTAGAACCATCTACCCCTTGCCAAACTCCCAAATCAAAGGGAATTCCGTATGCCGAACCCCAAGTTAGTTTTTGTGTTGAGAAACTTGTCAAACCACAGTGAACCGCAATTGTTGGCAATGTATATCCAAACCCAAAACAATCTGGTAAAAATATATCCTTGCTTTTCTTGTTGAATTCTGATTGGTAGAATTGCTCCCCAAGAAGAATATTCCTAAATTGAGATTCGCACGATGGAACATTTACATCAGTTGCATCAATTGAACTGCCTGCTATATTCCAACGACCTAAAGCAATGTATTCTTTCAATTTTTCATATTCAACAGCATAATACTCTTTCATCCACATGTATTTTATAGCTCCTTCAAAATTAAATACATAGTGAGGATATTTCTCGAAAAGCCTGAAATTGTCTTGCAAGGTGTTTCGCAAAAAATTATTTATACTCGTTTGCACCGTCCAGTTCCATTGTGTATCCAGATGAGCATTTGAAACTAAATACAACGACTTTTGCTTTGTAAAATCAAAAGTCTCCTGGCCATAAAGCCATGTTGAAAAACTAATTATACTTATAGTTATTATAGTTTTCAGTGTCATATTGTGTGTGTTTTTATCAAGTTAGTAAATTTAGTTTTATACAAATGTAAACATGCAATTGTAGTCTGCAATTGAGTCAATTTGAGTTTCTGTTCTTTTTTAGTTTAGAATCTGCTGTATCCAAAATGATTTCAATCAATGCATAATTTAAAAATTAAACATGTCTAATCGTTTGGAATGATGGCATAAACCACTTCACCATCGGCTTCTACTGGCCACTTTCCATCTTTATCTTTCGAAGTGGAAAATTCCTTTCCATAAATATTGTACAATACCTTGGGTTTCTTTGGCAAAAGATAGCGGGTTTTATAACCGGTAGTATCGTTACTCAACTTGCCCACACTGGTATATAACACAATTAGCTTATCGTTTTTCCCATTAAATTGAAGTGCATAAGCTCCCGAATTAATTGTCTTTAAACGTCCTACAAATTGTCTGTTTTGTGTTAAGTGCTTCAGTTCTTTTATGGCTTTATATGAAGGTCGAGCTTTCAAATCTTGACCAAAAATACCGTAATGATTTTCATTGTCTTTGGGATCATTCCCCCATGTAAAAAACTCGTATTTATGAGAATAAGCAAATCCAGCAAGCCAGTTCGATAATAATGCACGTACATCAATGCGTGCTTGCCATTGTTGAGCCGCCAGAGAAAAACCCTCACCATAATTAGAACTAGTAGCACCATATTCCGTAGCCCATTCTGCCGGATAATTGTCAAAATATTTTTTTGTCAACCAACGTAAAGCAAGTAAATCTTCCGAAAAACTTTCGGGGCTACCCATACGATAAGGATGAATTCCAATACCATCCACTCTTTTTAATGCGCCACTAACACCAAGCGAATCAATAAACCGCCAATCAATTCCTGCAGTTCCTCCTGAGATTACTTTTGCCTTGGGATTCGCGTTTTTTACCGAATCTACAGCAACCTTTAGCAATTTTGAAAATTGAAGAGCATTTGGTACCGGATTCCAGGTATATTTTAGATTTGGCTCATTCCAGACTTCAAAATCGACCGCACGATTTTTAAAAAAACGGGCAGTTGTAGCACAGTATTTACCAAATGCTTGTATTTCATTATCGGACAATGGTGGAAGTTTATCTTTGGTGTACAGTGAATTGCTGTAATCAAGTATCAGTAAAGACCTGATGTTACGACTTTCAGCAATCCTCACAATACTATCGAAAAGTTTATAATCGTATTTCCCTTTTTCCTTTTCTACCAATGTCCATAAAATATCTGCCCTTACAGCATTAAATCCAACCGATTTAAGGGAATCCGGTTGATTAAGATCTCCATTTTCAAAGTGTGTACATACTCCTGTCCTACCCCAAAGATTTGATGTAGGAACCTCAAGAACCGGCTTGGTAATAAATTTCAATGTTTCGTTGTAATTCATAATCCATTCCACATCATCAAACCACATTTCACCTTTCGGTTGTGGTAACCATCTGATTTGAGGATACCATGGATCCATGCGAGGTTCAATTGCGATGGTGATACTTCTCAGTTTCTTTTTAAAATCTGAATCAAATTTTCCTCTTAATAACGAATCCGGATGTGTACTAAGCGATACCGTCTGGCTAAACCATTCTCCTTCGTGAAGATCAGTCAGCGAACGGGACAATCTATATTTACTGTATATTCCTAAAGAGTCAGACAAATACAACCAGGCAGTAGAAACTCCCGAAGTTTTTATTTTTAACCGAATTCCTTTAGCATCAGTTGGAATTTGCAATAGTTGCTTTTCTGCCCCTATCCAGCGTCCGCCGGCAGTTACATCCCATGATAGATTTGCAGTTTTACCATATTTCCTAGTTGTAAAATTCAATTCGCCTTTTGCATTCAGATCTTTAACCAAGGTCCACTTAAGTTGATTTTTTTTATTATCAAAATCACCTATTGACAAATTCGATTCTGCAAACACTGTAGAGATTGATGAACATAATAAAACAATGTGATAAATAAATTTAATAATTTGACGAAACTTCATAAGTATTCTTTTTTTGATTATTTTTTTGATTATTTTTTTACAACTCAGCACCCAACTAATTATGCAATCATTTGATTATCTAAAAAATCAGGCACTGAGTAATTACAAATTTTACTATAATTGTTTTAAAGCATTTTTGGCATCAATGAAATCGGGCAACAATTGTAATGCTGCATTAAATTCGGCCTTTGCTTTTGCCTTATTTCCAAGACCTAGTTGACCTAACCCTGAAACATAATGCGCCAATGCAGTATTCCTACGTTTTGTATATTCCTTGGTAACCAGCGAAGCATTGGGCGGAAACTTAACATCGGTAGCCAAACCCTCTGCGCCAATTGTGAGCAGCTCATTAAAGGCTGCCTTATCACCTTCTACCTTTCCCAGTTTTTCATTAGCGAGAGCTTGATAATAAACATCTTCGCCTTTTAATAACGGATTGCGTTCCTTAACGCGTCCACCACCAGTACCAACCCCTTGTATCTTTTTAGTATTGCCAGAAATTGCATCCTTCCACGATTTCTCGGCTTTAGCTTTTTCTCCCAAAGCGGCATAAGCTACTCCAATCCAGTAAGCAATGGCTATTTTATGCTGGTTGAACTGTTGTTCGGCACGAAGGTTTTCGGGAACATTCAACACTGCTTCGAAATCAGCAATGGCCTCACGGTATTTTTTTGCATTTATATTCTGTAACCCGCGGGTAAAATTGGCATCGGCCCAAGCTTGACCGGTATTAAAATAGGGTGTTGGAGCTTCCCAAATGCTGAATGTGCGACCTTTAAGGTAATTAATTGCAGCATCTGTTTTCCCTGTAAACGTCAATATATTTATCAACCTACCTAATGTTTCGTCGTTTCCGGGAGCGGTAACTAATTTCAGATTTTTAGAAAGCGTTCCCAACCGTTTTTCAACTGGTATACCCACACCCTGATACAGTTTATCTAGTTCTACCAAATGAGTGGCATATGGATTTGGCAACGAAACAGCCCTTTCCAAACTATTAACAGCTTTAGGGAGCAGTGTTGCATCTTCCTGATGAGTATAGCCTAGAGCAAGATTTCTCCAGGAAATAGCATTGCTCGGGTCAAGTTCAGCCGACTTTTCCCATTTAGTAATGGCTACATCGGGCTCTGTATCGTAAAGTAAATTTCCGAGGAAATAATACGCCAGACCATCTTTGGGGTTGGCTTTAAAGGCACTCTCCAACACATCAACAAGTTCGAACTGGAATGGAAATGAATAATCGATGGACTGCAATTTGGTTTGATTCCGGTAAGAAACAGCTTTTGCAGGATTACCCTGTTTATCGGCAAAATATCCTAAATAGTAATATACCAAAGGCGAAACCGCTTTTTTATCTGGAGCAACTTCGATTGCTTTTAAAAGTACCTGTTCGCCATCATTCCAAAGTCCGGCATTATAATATTCCGAAGCCGTTTCGAGCAGGGTAGCGGGAAAATTATTCCAAGTGCTTACTAATTCGTTGGAAATTTGACCATTTTTTGATGAAAGCCACTGTTCTATCTGCAACAAAACATCCAATTGATCGGTTTTTGGACGAGCATAAGCAATTAACTGCGATGCCTCTTCCGTACGACCAAGCTTGCGCAACAGTGCTGATTTCAAACCATAGGCACGAACATTAATCCCATTGGCATCAATAGAGTTCGAAACAAATTCTAAGGCAGCCAGATAATCACCACGAATAGACGCAAGTTCGGCAAGTTCGAAATAAGCCGGTGATTTCCAATCCTGTCCCCACGCAGCTTTGTAAAATGCAGTAAAGGCTTCATCAAGCCTACCTTGTCCACGTAAGGCAACTCCTAACTGATAGAATGGTTCCACATCTTTGGGACTGGTAAACCTTGCTGTAAGGCGATTAATTGCTTTCAGGTAATGCTGTTCGGCCTCGGCATACAGCCCCCTTTTGAGTTTCAACAAACCATAGCCTTTGTTGGCGGCAATGCTTCCCTGATCGCGGCGAAGTGCTTCTTTCCAGTAATCTTCGGAGTTAACAATCGGATCGTGGAACTGATCGATGCGCTGTGCAGCCAGCACCAACTCTTCAAAATTAGGAATATCAGCAGGGGCACGCTGAAATTGAGGTGTTGATTCAAATTCTTCATCAAGTTTTGGTATTTCATCATTCATAACAGCACCTTCGTGCTGATATTCAATGCCAATTGGTTTTGGTGTTGAAATAATGCGTACCGGAGAGTATGCAACCAATTCCTTTCCATCGGTGGTAAGCGAGGCGCTAACATCGTATTCGTCAACACCTGCAGGAATTGCTAGTTCCTTTGAATAAGGCTTTGCTGGGTTAATTGAAATCGTTTCCTGATGAATTACTTTGTCGCCAGCCTTGAGCGTTACCGTAGCATTTGTAAAAGCTTTGGTGGTATAAAATCCGAAAATTGCTTTGCCATCCTTAACTTCAAGGTTAACGGCAGCTTCGCGGTTGGCATTTTTTACTCCATCAATTCCTCGGAATGGGAAAAATGATACATTGTACGATCTTTCTTCGAAAGGCTGCAACCACGAATAATCGGGCTGGTTGTCAGAATAGCCACCGACCATAATTTCGAGGTAAGGCCCGCCGGTATCGGTAAGAATTTTATCCCACATGGAATTTTGACCCCAAGTGAAGAATTTTTTTCCTGGTACTACATTGTGATCTGCGACTGTTAATAATCCGGCATTTTTACCATGGTCAAATCCAGCCACAAAATTATCTTCATAATTCCAGGCAAACCACGAGATAGCGGCTTTGTTGTTTTTGTACCAACTGGCATCGAACCCGGTTGGCGATGGCCATTTACCAAAGAAGCGTTTCAGGTGACCCGTAACCCATTGTGTATGTGGCGGAAAAATCACCTGATAGTCATCGTTGGGTTGAACTGCAATATTTGCCCAACTCAACATAGTAATTACGTTTGGTGTACGATTAATAATTCGCACAGTTGCTTCCAGGATAGAACTACCGGGATGCAACGTGTATCCAACAGCCCATCGTGAACGGTGGCGCACTTCGAGTTCGCCTACCCAGATGGTTTTACTACCATCAGGATTATCAACGCGCGTCCAGGGCACTGGAAGAAATGATGTTGCCCTGTGGTGATGAGGAATATTCCATTCGATACCACCCGAAATCCATGAACCAAGTAAACCAATAAAGGCTGGTTTAATCTCGGTTTGTTTGTATACAAAGTTGTAATTATTGGTTTTATCGACAGCAGAAAAAATACGACCACCTAACTCGGGCGAAATTGACACTTTTATATACTCATTTTCCAGATAAATAAGGTGATAACTTTTTTCGCCTTTAATGTTCGACTGATTATAATAAAGCGGGTAAGGATAAATACGGCCTTCAGCACCCTGTACGTTTTGTGTTTCGGGGAAGAAAAACCGTGGGTTAGGGTCGGGCGGTCCCGATAGGTAAGTGGGGATAATTTCATCCACTTCGGTTACCTTTACTGGCGATTGAGCCATTATGCTTCCTGAAATACACAATAAAATCAGGATTTGAAATATGCACATTACTTGTTTTAGTGTATATGCAATCTGTTTGTGTTTAAAATTAATTTTCATTAGAATTAACATTTAACAATACAAATATTTATTATGTTGATATTTTAAATTTATTTTTTATTCGATAAATAAATTTGTGCAAACCGCACAGCCTCATCAGCATTGAATGTTTTGTCTGTAGTTTTTGGATATTCAAGCAACTGCCATATCTCGCTGTAACTAGTGGTTTCACCCGGTTTTAATTTCCACATTGGGCTATTTGGTTCAGACAGTGGTGTTAATTGCTATTTTTACTGCTTTGTCCCCTCCTGGTCGGGCAATTAAAAGAGAGTCGTTTAAAATAGTGAGACCCGGAGCCAATAGGTTTTCCTTATCTGCACTGTTAATCCGCCAACCCCATTGGGCAATTCCCCGTGTGTATCTTTCGTTTTTTTCAAACTGCGCTATGTAAACACCTCCAAGTGGAAGCAGTGTTCGAGACCAATGTGAATATTTTACATTGTTAGGCCCGATATTTTTTAGCGTTTGAGTGACCTTGAGTTTAGAGGTTTCTTTATCAAGCGAATATACCCTCGACACCTGAACCCTGGAGTTTATAGCAGAAAAACTGGTTACTTCAACCGTAAATTCGTTGATTATTTTCAAACTATACGAACCTGCCAATAACGTTTCGTGTATCGGATCGGTCAACACCTCATTTCCAATATCGAACCTTCCGGCATCGGGTTCAATACGGTTTTTTCCATCTTTTAAATATCTTTTCAATGAATACCCGTTTAATGCAGAATCGGCCCATAAATTATTCGTATTTTCACTTTTTAACCCATAGTAAAGTCTATGTCCGCCAAAATTTGGATTGACAATTATTTCGGAGGAAGTATTAGATATTTTATAACAGTAATCCCATGACCGGTAACTAACCAGTTCAATTTTAGCATCAACGGTTTTTGTCGTTGTAGCTAATATAGCAATTAACAGTAATCTATAATACATTTTGATTTTCACTGCAAAGACTTAATTCATTTAATATTTCAAGGACTAGCAATTTTTTAAATTACAGGTTCTTTCCATTATTGCTTTATTGTATATGTTTTCTTTTCAACACCCACACCTTTAATAGTCAATGATTTCCATTCTTTGGGAAGTATGGGGTTTTTCTGAATGATTCCATTTTCTGTAAAATGCAATCCTCCAAAACCAAATAAAACAACCTGCAACAAACCACCAGCTCCTGTAGCAAAATAAGGATTATTTCCCGTAGCCGTTTCCGAAAGAGCACCAAAAGGAGACCTTCGATTGGGTTCATAGCTTTCTTTGAACAGACGATATGCGTTGTCGGCATCGCCCAAGCGAGCATAAATAACTGCGAATATCGATTTTCCCATGGCAGGACCATCTTTTGCTATACGAGGTTCGTAGTATTTTAAATCTTTGAGTACCGCTTCACGAGTATTTACAATATCCAGCGGGTAAGCCAACAAATTTGCATCTGCTTGTTTTATAACTGCCCCGTTGTAGGTGCTGTTTTCCCTGGTTGTACCATCGGGGAATTTATGCATTTTCATATTTTCGGCAACAATAGTCCATTGTGGGTTAGGTGCGAGGCCAAGTTCCTTCGCTGCAAGCACGGAGTACCTCAAAGCTGTTATAGCAGAGCCATTGGTAAAAGTATTATCATCAATATTTGATAAAAACTCATTTGCACCGACCACATTCTTGATAGAATAACTGCCATCTTGATTTTTTGAAACACGGCTTATCCAGAAATCGGCCACTTCTTTTATTAATTTATATCCATTATCGGAAAGCCATTGTTTATCCTTGGTTACTCTGTAATAGTTCCAAAATGCAATAGCCACATCGGCTGTAATGTGCTGTTCGAAAGGACCAGTTAAAGCCCATATCGGCGTGGATTCTTCACCCGAATCATCACTTTCCCAGGGAAACATAGCTCCTTGATACCCCACATTGGTTGCCCTACGTTTTGCCACTTCCAGCCTGTCTGACCGGTAGTTAACCATCGATGTGGCAATTTCATGATTCAATACCAGCAGTGGTGGGAACATCCATATTTCGGCATCCCAAAAAATATGCCCGTTGTAACCTTGCGATGACAAGCCCATGGGGGCAATGCTCAGGTTATTGTCGCCCCTTCCGAACGAATATAAGTGGTATAAGGCAAGCCTGACATCCTGCTGCGATTTCAGGTCGCCATCTATTACAATGTCGCCTTCCCAAAGCTGTTCCCAAAGTTTTTTATGTTTCCCAATGAGTTCCGCCACAGGTGTCAACAAATTGGATATCACCAGGCGTTCCGATTCCGACTGCGGATCGAAGAAATCTTGTGAGGTGCACTCGGCAGCAGTCCACGCAAAATTAAAAGTGGCGTTTTTCGCTATTTTCTTTTCGAAGGTTAAGCCATTATCAAATTCTGAAGTTTTAGAGTGTTTCAATTCAGGATGAGAGCCTATTTTGACAGCGATATCATCAATAAATACAAATGATGCCGCGGTACTAACTGTATGCCGTCCCTGCCTGCTTTTAGCTACAGAGAGCAAAATGGGTAATTTTGTTTCGCCATCCTGATAGGTTCTAAATGTAGCGGTGGGATGTTGATATTCGTCCGGTATTTCAATTTTTCCGGTTACATTAATATTTATGGGTTCTTTTGCCTGAACAGTAAAATTGAAATACCCTGAAAAAGGCATATTGCGAAGCGCATATACGGTGTAAGAAACCGTTGCTTTTTCCTTATAAATAAAGGAGGTTGTAAGCCCAGCTTCTTTCAGGTTAAGGGTTTGTTTCCAATTCGTAATGTTATTTTCGGTAAGTTTTTCACCATCAATTTCAATCACCAGATTACCAAAATTCATCCCAGCTACGATTTTACTTACCCCAAGCGGATTTTCTTTATCATAAACATTGTTGAGTATTACTTTTTCAGTGGTGAATGGCTTTGATGAAGGTAAGATACCCAAACGGCCGTTGGCAAGCACTATTCCTGAATAGTTTTTCCCATTGGTGGCAGTAATATTCCATCCAGCGCTTTGAGCAGCTGCTGATAATGCTGTAAAAATAAGAACCAAGATTAATGTACTTCTCATATACTTCAGATTTAAATATTCAATTAAAATTATGGTCTGTCAGCTTTCTTTGCTCCAAAACTTGTTTGCGGCTTATTGCCCATATAAAATTTGATCATTCCGCCCTGCATAATGTCGTTATAGGTGATAAACGATTTTGTGTAAGGCTTCCCGTTGAACTCCACGCTCTGGATATAAATATTTGAATCGCTGCTATTTACCGATTCAATAACGAATTTTTTGTTCTCGGGAAGGGCTATTTCGGCTTTATCGAATAAGGGACTTCCAAACACATAAACACCATTATATGGGTTTACGGGGTAAAACCCGAAGGAAGACATGATATACCAGGCCGACATTTGACCGCAATCTTCATTGCCAATAATGCCATCAGGTTTCTCGGTATAAAATTCCTTCAAAATGAAACGTATTTTTTCGGCCGTTTCCCATTGTTTCCCGGCAAAAGCATACAGGTAGGCTATATGATGGCTTGGTTCGTTACCATGCGCGTATTGCCCAATTAACCCGGTAATATCCGAAGATGCATCAGGGCCTATATCGGCTTTTAAAGTGAAAAACGAATCCAATTTGGTCGTAAAAGCGTCATCGCCATCAAGCAACGCTATAAGTCCATGCGGATCTTGAGGTACAAAAAATGTATATTGCCATCCGTTGCCTTCTGCAAAATCTCCCACCCCATGAACGGATCTAACTGGGTTATATGGAGTCCGCCAGTTTCCATTTGCCAACTTAGGTCTGATAAAACCAATACTATTATCGAAATAATTTCTATAATAATCTGCGCGTTTTGAAAACAAATCGGCATCTTCAAATTTCATCATTTTTTTTGCCATGAAAGCAATCGCAGCATCACCTACGGCATATTCCAAAGCCCTGGATGTTGCTTCGTATAGACTATCGGCAGGAATAAAACCAATTGTTTTCACAAAGGGTATCCCAATTTGTTTGTCGTAAGTAGCCGATGTTTTTAACGCATTCCATGCAATATCAGCGTTAAATCCATTAAATCCCTTTAAATATGCATCTACAATAACCGGAACAGCGCTATAACCAGGCATTTGATCGGTTTCTCCACCTACAAGTGGCCATATAGGCAATTTTCCCTGTTGATTAAAAATCCCTATCATCGAATTAACCATATCATTCACTCGTTCTGGTTGCACGATGGTATAAAGAGAATTGGCACACCTGTATGTGTCCCATAAAGAGAAAGTTGAATAGTTTGTCCAGTTATTTTTGGTATATACCTTATTGTCGTGTCCTCTGAAGTCACCATTATTATCGGAATACAGGTTAGGAGCAATCATGGTATGATAAAAAGCCGTATAAAATATGGTTTTCAACTTTTCCTCCTTTGTTGAAATTGAAATTTTTGCAAGCTGGGTTTCCCATTTTTGTTGGGCTTCTTTAACAACTTTTGCAAAGTCCCAACCTTCGACTTCCTTGTCTATGTTATTCATGGCGTTGGCACAACTAACGGACGAAATTCCGACTTTTAGCAATATTTCAGCAGGTGTTTTTGCAAAACAAATAACCCCTTTTACTCCCTTGCCTGTAATTTCCTTTGCACCTACAGGGGCATCATCCTGAAAAACAAATAATTTTTCGATCGGATAGTTGCTTTTCAGCGTAAAGTAAACTTTATGGTCGGGACTCCAACCCTTCGAAAAGCGGAACCCTTCAATGGTGTATGGGTCAATTTGCTTTAGATATGAACTATAGGGCTCATCGCCAATGCCCTGGTAGAGATTAATAGTTACATGCGCCTCTTTGCCGATGGGGAAGGTGTATTTATGCACGCCAACTCGCTCGGAGGCCGTTAACTCCGCTTTCACTCCGTTATCAAGCAGCAATGAGTAATAACCAGGCACTACTTTCTCATTTTTATGCGAATAGGAAGATGTAGCTGAATGATGACTTTTATTGGTTTCGTCTATGTATGTTTTAGGAGAGCCTGTATAAGGTAGTAGCAACACATCTCCCAGATCGGCACAGCCTGTCCCCGAGAGGTGGTTATGTGCAAACCCAATAAGAATAGAATCGGAATAATGATACCCGGAACTCCAGTCCCAACCTTTGTAAACATTGGTAGGCCCTAGCTGAACGGCTCCGAAAGGAACACTGGCGCCTACAAAAACGTGTCCATGTCCTCCCGAGCCAATGTATGGGTCAACATACGAAAGCAATGGCTTATATTGAGGTAACTCAATATTTTTGGTGACATTACCTTTTCCCTTTTTTACGGCTCTATCTGTATTTTGTGAAAATCCATTTTGAGTTAGCGTTAAAATAAAAAGTAACGAGAATATGATTGTTATCCAAATACAATTATAATTATCATTTTGAACTTCAGTTTTCATATAAATTATTTTATTGTGGTGATTATTTTCGTTTATTAACTAACCTCATTCTTCTAAACTATCGATCAATTGAAAGAATCGGGCGGTGCAATGCACCCACACTTCCTTGTAATTACAGAAAATCTCGCCATATACCTGACTTTGCCCAAACGGATTTTTACCAACAACCCATTCTAGCTGAGTCTGGGCTAAATACTTAATTTCTGGATCTTTAAGCAGTTGATTGGCAACTGCCAATGCATACCCCCACGACAACACATTTGGATTATTGCCCCTAGCCTGACTCCAAACCGGGAAGTTTCTAAGATAAAATTGCTCATCGAGCTTCAGACCATTTTTAATTTGGGCATCAGCATCATCCTGTCTTACACGTTCAAAACCCACAAAAGTACCGACTTTAAAAATTCCTGCCGGAACCATGTGATAAGGTGCTGTTACTTGAGCAATCGTTTTCAGGTAATTGGCATGTAATTTTACTGCGCTAAACCACTTATGGTACTTTTCATCCTTTGGGAAAAGTTTACATAATTCAACCAATCCGGCAATTGGCGATGCAACCAGAAATTCGTGGTTGTAGGAGAATACACTTTTCCTGTCAGTATTCATATAAAAGAATCCGTTTAGTGGAATAGTCCATCTCATGGGTTCAAGCTGTTGTAAACTAATTAGTTTATCTGCTAAATTTATAGTTTGCTTTTTGATTTGTTCGTCCCTGGTAAGTTCATAAAGACGAGTTCCCGCGTAAACGGCTCTACCCAGCGAGTCAGCATACACTTTTTTATTTCGTTTTAAAAAATAGCTCCAGTCTTGGATATCAATTTGTTTTGATTTTTCAGCAAGCACAGGATTGATGTTTTTTAATGCCAGAGCAGCTTCAACATTCGCCATGACTGATAAAGCCCAGCCCGCATCTTCCGGACGACCTACAATGTCGTCAATTGTTCCAATTTTACCATCAGTCCAATTGTCAATTCGAGTCCAGTACAAACTTTGTCCCTTCGGAAAGCGGGTTCGCTGGAGCCAGTCAAGACCCCATAAACCTTCATCAAGTAACCGTTTTGATAATTGAGGGTTGGTTTTTTCGTATTTTCGTGCCAACCTGAAAAGCACCTGAGTCGCGTCACCTGTATTGTCCGACCCTTGCGACAAATCGCCGGCATCGTGCCAGCCGCCGGCCGAATTTAGAGTATCGCCATCTACAACGGTGTACCAGTCGGTATGACATGCTGGGTGAATGCCGGGCACTTCATATCCACAACGTTCGCCAAATAGCAGGTTAACCGATTTTTCAATGCCCGAGAGCCAAATGTTATTATTTACCGGAAAAGGCTTCGTTTCAATATTGCCATATAAAATTTTGTAATTACCTGGCGTTTTTATTTCGGAAAAATCGAAAACAGTAAATGCCCCAATTTGGCTCGTTTGCTTGAAAACGGTTTTTTCGAGTACTGTTTTATTATTGGCGAATTCCTTTTCGAAAACAGGCTTATTGTCTGTTATTATGGCTGCATGGGTAAAATAACCATTAATCATAGGCCAGACAATGTTGTTATGCCTTCTTGGTTTTTCAGCGGAGAATCGTGGAAAATTAGGATATGACAAAGTAATTCCATATTTTGAAGTTAATGTTTGCTTTTAAGGTTGCTGCTTTTGATTGCAATGATTGAACAACTCCCTTGTCGGCATTCAACATTTGACCCATTTCGGCAATAGCATTGTAAGCGCCTAATTCATGCAATAGGTATTGGCACATTTTATATTTTTCGAATTTTTATGGTCGAGGATAAACGAAGAATTATTGGTACTATCGTAAATAGGTTCGGGGTAACCGGCAATTCCATCGCTGATAACCGAAGGACCGGTAAACAAACCATATTTTTTATCGAAAGTATATTGTTCCAGACTGTTTATCGTCTTTAAAGAGGCAGCATAAGCCTGTTTAAAAAATACTTTATTTCCGGTTATTTTGTAATGGTTCAGAGCTCCAATTGACCAAAGAATCTTATCCCAATATTGATGACCAATGCTATCTTTATTAACAGTAACACTCCAAAGCGATTTTTCTGCAACCTGCGGTCTGAGCAAGCTTACACCAAACCATGTGCTTATAGAAATATCGCGGTTCCACTCACCACCATAATCGGCTCCGGCCGCCAAAATGCCTCTCCGTGTATTGATATCAACTGTATTTATGGCAAGACTATACGCATCAACAAGTTGTGAATTATCACTACTAATCTTCTGGGCAAATATATTGCCTGAAATTAAGACTAAGAAAATTAAAATTATTTTTTTCATTTGATATCCATTTTTATGATTATCTTTTTAATACGAATAGTCTTACACCAATAGGCTCAATTTCAACCTGTCCCGATTGTTTTGTTTGGCTTATGAGCTCGTCCATCTCCCTGGGCAAAGTAATCTTTACCGGTTCAGGCAAATAATTCAGCACAAAAACGTATTCTTTTTTATCGGTTATGCGGCTTACCACCTCTACACCTGTTGGCACAGATAAAATTGGTTTGATGGAGAATCGCTTTTGCAGGGCATTGGCCAGGGTTTCGTAAAATGCCTTGTCCTCACTGTCGGTACCCACATACACCACGTAACCCTTGCCATGAGGATGTATGGTAATTACAGGGTTCCCATTGATGGCTCCTCCTTGCACCGAGGCCAGCACTTCAATAGAACTGTTACCGTTTGTTGGTACAATTTGCTCTATCACCGAGAAGGGTTCAAAAGCTGTTTGCGACCCGGCAAACCGGATGGTGAACTTTTCATTGCCTATCTGGTTGTTATTGCCAAAAAGTAAATTTCCGGAAATGCTGTTCTTCGAAGAGCTGTTCGGAACGGTAATACCTGCAGCTTCTTTAAACACTCCAGGTGCTATAATCGGATAATATCGGTTCAGGGTATCACGGATCCCAGTTTCCTTGTTCAGGATAAGAATACCACCTTTTTTAACAAACTCAATTAATCGGTTAGCTGTATGTTCCGATACCATTCTTAAGCCCGGTGCAGCAATCAGTTTATAATCGGCAAAGCTTGCGTTCTCTGAAATGGCATCAATGTTAACATGCAGGTTTTTGAGCCCGGTATAATACGCCACAGCTTCATCATCAAAACCCTTGCGACCACTCCACCAGCCCTGGTCCCATTGATTCCGATAACTGTAAATAAGGGCTACATCCGAAACTGTTTTTGCATGTTGCAAGTCACCTGCAATGCGTTGAAATTCTTTGTTCGTTTTTTCATGGATGGCTTTGGATGTGTTGAAGGAGCCATCGTTCAGCAACATGGAAACATAACCGCTTTCCTGCCCTGCTAATGGGGCGCGCCATTCGAAGTAATAGGTACCAATGGCACCATGCGCCAGATCCTTATACTGATGGTTGCGCAAACCTTCCTGCGGTGCGTGGGCTGCAATTTGTGCGGCCTTCTCGGCAATTAAAAAACGACCATTGGGGCCGGCACACCGGGCAATATCATGGCACATGGCAGAAAAAAACTGGTCACGATACGATGTAACACCGGGTGACGGGCTGTAATTATCCCAGGCCGTGATGTCTAATATCTTTTCGGCAGTTTCGTAGGTGTTCACCGACCAGCACATGTTGGGCCAGTTGGTGAAAATAAAACGATTGCCAATATACTGGCGAAGAATATCAGACTGGATTTGCAAATGATGTTGATAAGCTAACGAGAAAAAGTTCCTGTAATCGGCATATTGTCCCGGATTCCAATTTCCATCCCCATTGTTAATGGGAAACTCTATCTGACTCCAATCAGAATAGATTAAACTCCAGAAATGCCCGCCCCAGGCTTCGTTCATAGCATCCAGGGTTTTGTATTTCTTTTTCAGGTATTCATGAAATTGGGTGAGCGATGCTTTATCGAACAATTCGAACGGATAACCCGGTTCGTTGTCCAACTGCCAGCCAATAATATTTTTATTATTACCGAAATGTTTTGACATTGCTAAGGTGATACGTGCCGATGCTTCCAAATAGTTTTTACTGTTTACATTGTAACCTTTGCGACCACCCAAAGTGAAATCGCCTTTGCTATTTGCACCCAATACATCAGGAAACTTTTGTCTGAGCCAAGGTGGAACATTTGCCGTGGGAGTACATAAAACTGTTTTTATTCCATGTTTGGCTGCAAGGTCTATGGCTTTATCCATCCATTCGAATTTGAATATTCCTTGTGCCGGTTCAAAATCTACCCATGCAAATTCGCCTACGCGGATGGTATTGATACCGATGGATTGCATCTTAGCTAATTCACCATCCCATGTCGATTCGGACCACTGTTCAGGATACCAAGCTACACCAATTTGAAATTTATCCGTAAAATTTACTTCCGGATTTTTCTTTGCCGGAGTTGATTCTTTAAAAATATCAGCTTGTGCCTGACTTTTCACCGTTGTTCCAGCTATGAGTAATAAGCTAAAAAGAATGAAGTGTTTCATGAATATAAAATTTTAAATTTAACTTACAAAGAATTCCAGGAAGAGATAGTTACGGGAAACATGGTAACCCTAAATTTAGTACAACCATAAGGCACTAAATTTATTTGCGTTGATATTGTACCCGTAACCGGTTTTTTTGGCAAGGGTTGGTTTTGGCTAGGTTGCCAATTAAATTCTTTCACCTTTACTCTTAATTGAAGCGGTGCATCTAACGACCAGTTCCACTTTACAGGCAACGCTTTTCGTATTATTTCTATTTGATTGCCCAATGAACCTAAGCTCAAATCAATCGCGTAGTTATATTTTACATCGGGCAGTTCTTGGTTAGCATCTACGTCAGGTATTGGAAATGAAAACAACAGCGGTCCATAGTATAGGGTCACGAAAGGATTGTTGACTGTCGAATCTTTCGCTAGTTCACCGTTTCTGAATGTCCATTCCTTAAAATTAACTTTAGGATAAGGTATTTCAGTTCCTTTTATTATTTTCACCTGCATCGGAAAGTACAAAGAAACTTTATCGTTCTTTTTCCAAAGTCGTGAAAGCTTGATAAAATTATTACCTGTGCTGGTGACGCCAATAAGTGTTCCGTTTATTCTTATTTCCGGTTGTTGGCACCATTCAGGAATACGCAGGTAAAGAGGAAATACTACTTCTTTTTCAGCATTTACTGTTAGGTTTATGTTTTCTTCGAAGGGATATGCAGTTAGTTCACGAATGGTAACCGCCACATTTCCCACTACTTTTGAGGTTACCTGATTCGGTCCGTACAAAGTTGCCGCAAGTCCACCATCTTTTGTAGTCATCCACATATTCATAATATAATTAGGGATGATGCGGTTCAAATTGCCTACACAACATAGCACATCCATACCGTGATCGGTAAACTTAAAATCTTCACCTCGTCCTTTGGGAAGTGTTGTGCTATAACGGTTTACTTGCTGGTAATAACTCATTGTTTTAAAATCGCGGGAAACCGGTGCAGGAGTTGCGTTAAAAAATAATTTTTCAATCCGGTCAGCATAACTTTTATCGCCGGTAAGCCGGAGCATCCATAGGTTTGTCCACTCTGCAGCGGAAATATTGCATGTTTCAATGCTGCGAAATGCACCAATTCCTGCAAGGTCTTCTTCCGATGAAGTAACTCCTACCGGTAGCAAATGCTTTTCATCTCCCCACCTTATGGCTTTTACAGTAGCTTCCAAATCGGTTTTATTACCGGTAAAAGCATACAATAAAGCGGGCACCCTGATACGTTCATTGTAATTCACTCCGTGTCCGTTTACCAACAACCCTTTTGACCATTTTGCTGCAACTGATTGGTAAGTTACCCTGTTGCTAAAAGCCACAATGCTATCGCGTATCGTTTTGTCTCCACTCAACAGGTAAGTATCAAACATTGGATCAATATTAGTTGCCCCGGTTGCAATACCATCATCATCGTACCACAATTCACCCACCGGGAAATGTCGATATACTTTTACCAATGCCTGCAATATTTTCGGGTCTCGTGAAGCTTGGTAATAGGCTACGAGCGTACGTCCCATGTGAGAATGAGCCCAATTATTAAAATTGACATTTTCTTTTGAAATGTGAGTGGTTATAGCCGATGTATCTTTATATATTTCGCTATTTTTTTTCCAGTAAATAAATGACTCACCTCCGTTTAAAACCCCATTTACGACCCTGTCCAGACGTTTTTTAACCTTGTTGATAATACTCGTATCGTTTAAGATATAACCTAACCTAATGGCGCCATCTAACCAGTAAGAGCTTTGCTCAAGTGGCCATCCTGTACCATCTGAATTGGCTCCCATGGCTTTAAATCCAAAACCATTCCAAGCGTTCGTATATGTTGGCACATACTCATCCAGATGACCTGTAATGCCAGTGGCAGCATTTTCAGCCCAGTCACGAATCCATCCTTCGGGTTTAACAGTTCCAGCACTAAGTGGAATAAAAACCGGGGGTGATTTTAGCGTAGATACATTTTGTAAAACAACGTTATTAACACTCGTATTGCGTTTTGTTATACAGCCGGGCATTAAAAATGCAATTAGGAGTAATAATAAACTTAGATTTGCCTTGTATTTCATTTTTTGCTCTGTTTTATTCATTTTCCCCAGTCTGTTGGCTTATCTGTTAGGTCAAAAACCAATTCATTTCCATGGATGATTTGATCATGGCTGATAAATGGTTTGTTCAAAGCATGTCCGTCAAGAGTAACACTTTTAATGTATTTATTGGTTTCTGAAATATTTTTGGCAATAATGGTGAATTGACGTGGTTTCCCATCAACCAAATAACTCAGTGAAAGCTTTGGGAACTGCGGCGCTCCGATGGCATATATCCCCAATGCCGGTGTTACCGGATAAAAACCCATTACGGTAAAGATATACCATGCTGACATTTGCCCACAATCGTCGTTTCCATTAATTCCATTGGGTCTGTTTTTATAATTTAAAACAGTATGTTTTCGAGCCAATTCCTGCGTTTTCCAAGGTTGTCCCACATAATCGTATAGATAGATGTAATGATGCCCGGGTTCATTGTCGTGACGATAATGATCCTTGTTGAAGTTTTCATCAAGTTTGTCCACAAACTTTTCGCGTCCGCCTAGCAATTCAATTAAACCGGGAATGTCCTGCACCGACCCGAAAAGGTAAGTCCACGAGCTGCCTTCGGTAAATGCTGATTCTGTGTTCGGATCCCAATTGCCATTAGAAAAACGAGGCGCCAAGAAACCAGTGCCCGGGTTGTAATGGTTCTTATAATTTTGCGACCATTGAATGAGCCGATTATAATCATCGGTTTTGCCCAGCAGTTTTGCCATCTGTGCTGTTGAGAAATCGTCTATACCATATTCAACAGTACGGGAAACCGATTCGGCTTTTTTGTCGCTGGGCACATAGCCCAGTGAATGGTAAAACGGCAAACCTGCACGACCTTCAAAACAACCCCATTTCTGGCGGTCGTAAAAATGATTGTCAGGAACGTCACATTCAGTGGATATAAAGGCATTTTTTTGCATGGCCTCGTAAGCTGTTTTCTCATCGAATCCACGGAAACCTTTCACATACGCATCGGCAATTACAGCATCGGCATGTGTACCAATCATGATATTGGTTTCAGCCGGATTAGGCCACAAAGGTAGCCAACCACCTTCCTTGTACATTTGCAACATGGCTGTAATCATATCGTTAACCCGTTCTGGCTGGGCAAATAGCAGAAGCGGGTGCTGGGCGCGATAAGTATCCCAAAGTGAATAATCAGTATAAGAAACACCGTTGTGAATGGTATCATCGTAAGCGCTGTAATATTTTCCGTATTCCGAAAAAACCCTTGGGAATAAAAGGCTGTGGTAAAGGGCGGAATAAAAAATGGTTTTCTGTTCGGGAGTAACACCTTCCACTTTAAACCGCTCCAAATTATTTTGCCAAACCTGTTTGGTTTGAGCAGCTACATTTTGAATATCCCAACCTGGGATTTCCCTGTTCAAGTTATCACGGGCCTGTTCAATACTGATGAACGAAGTGGCAATTTTTACCTGAACGGCTTCATTCTTTTTGGTGGCGAAACTCACGTAAGCACCTACCCTCTTACCTGCAAGTATTTCCTTTGCGCCAGAAAATACCGAATCGTTGTTCCAAGTGCCAAATAACTGTATTTTTTTATCGAACTGAATGACAAAGTAACCTTTGAAATTTTTCAACGCAGGACCAATATCAAAACTTGCCCTGTCAGGATTATAGCCGGTAATCTCATTTTTTTTAGGGTCATACTTTACGTAGGCCTTTATGGTCGCCAGGCGGTTTTGAATTGAATTGATGTCTCTAGTCCATTTATCTTCAATTTCGGGTATATTTAATGCCTGAATAACCAAATGTGCCTCTTTCGATGCAGGAAAGGTAAAGCGGAATAGCCCCACCCGTTCAGTGGCGGCAATTTCAGCTTTTATTTGTTTTCCACCCTTCGTGTCCAGTTGCACTGAATAATAATAAGGGCTTACCTTTTCATCTTTATGGTTAAAGCTTAATTTACGCTCGTTAGGCAAAACCTTCAGGTCGCCAACCACCGGCATAACAGATACATAGCCATAATCTCCCATCCAAATAGTGGGTTGGTGAGTGGCAATAAACCCCACTACTGATTTATCTTCGTATAGGTAAGGCATTTGGCTTATTCGGTTTTCATTGGTCTGTGCCGAAAAATTGGTCATTGCAAATGGTGGCCCTACCATAGGAATCAAGCCCCCGGCACCATCGGCAGCTGTTCCAATATAGGAATTTACGTAATCAACTTCCAGCTTCTTCTGTTGTGATAAAGCTGTTATACATAGACTTGATAGTCCAAGTATAAAAAGACATTTGATGTTGAGCATTTTGAACATATATTAAATTTTAAATTTCGTTTTTTTACTCAACAAATTCGAACTCGAAATAAGCTAAATTAGCACCTTCGTTATAATTAAGTGTTAGTAAATTTAATCCGGTTTTTTCAAAAGTGATAGTACCAACTTCAGCTTTATTCCATATATGCATGCTCCCGGTATTTTTTGGTAATTTTATATCGGCTGCTTTTTTATTATTGATGGATAAATAAGCCTTGTTATCTTCATTTCCATAAAGCGCATAAATTTTGTACTTTCCTGCAAATTTAACGTCAACTGTATAGTTTGTCCATTCGCCATTTGCTTCCCAACCTATATAAAATTGTTTAACCGGCGGTTCAAAGAAATTTACGTGAGTGAAATCGGCTAAATCTTTAGTGTAAGACACATCAACGCCCTCATCTGCCCTAAAATGACAGACATAGTCCGTAATATTTATTCCACCTGATGGTGGGCAGTTTTGTTCAAGGTTCAATTTGCCACTGGCATTATTTATTTTATCCACATCGTGGTAAGCAACACCTTCACCACCTAAATCGTAATAACCAAGCTCTACTTTGCCTGGGATAATCTGTGCACCTTTTTTATAAAAAGCATCTTCAAAAGGTTTGCCTTTATAATCTGACGGAATCTGGGCAATTGCAAAATTGCTCACTAGACTTAGAATAACTGTACTGATAAGAATTTTGAATGACTGTGATTTTGTTTTCATTTTATTTGTTTTAAAAGTTAATTAATCTATTGGAGTTGCTGATGGAGGAGTATCTTTCAGGTCGTTGCCCCAATTATAATTTGGTTCGTTGCCTAAAATAAGCTCTAGCTTGCCGCCATTGGCAATATCGGTATGGCTGAACCAGGGTTTGTTCCATGTTTTACCATTAAGCGTGGCCGATTGGATGTATTTATTTTGATCCGAACTGTTTTTTGCTACAATTTCGAAAAATTTCCCATTGCCCAGTTTCATTTTTACCGAGGTAAACAATGGGCTACCGATATTATATGCCCCCGAACCCGGTGTTACTGGATAAAACCCGATGGACGAGAAGACCACAAAACCAGACATTCCGCCTCCATCCTCATCTCCGGGAACGCCCATTAAATCATTGCGAAACCATTCCTTGAGCAATTGACGAATCCTTTTTTGGGTTTTCCACGGTTGACCGGCATAATTGTATAGATATGGAATATGTAGTGAAGGTTCATTAGCCATTGTAAACTGACCTACATTCCCCGTTTGGTCGGGTAACTGCCAGTAAAACTCTCGTTTACCTGCTCCCATTGGTTCGCGGAAAGTTGCATCCAAATTAGCTGAAAATTTCTCGGCTCCACCCATCAGTTTCACTAGGTCGGCCACATTGTGTTGCACATCCCAACGATATGTCCATCCATTGTTTTCATCATAATATGCCCTTGCGCCAACACCTCCTGAAAAACGATAATCGAATGGTTCTATAAAATTTCCATTTGCATCTTTTGGGTGGAAAAAAGAAGTTTTTGGATTGAAAATATTACGATAATTGTAAGAAGATTTTAGAAAATATACATAATCCTCTTTTTTATTTATAATTTTGGCTATTTGCGATAAAGCCCAATCATCGAACGACTTGCCTAATGTAACTGGCACCGGTTGTCGATTTTCCCATGTAACTTGCTTGACGGTTTCTGTTTCTCCTTCTTTTAATGCAGGATAATAGCCTTTATTTACGTAAAAAGTGTCAAGCGAAGTATTTGGTATTCTAACCCATGGAATCAGCGATTTTTCAGTCAATGCACCTTTGGCTGCTTTGTAGGCTGCTTTTAAATCAAAATCGCGAATGCCTTTTTGGTAAGCATCTAGAATAAACGCTACACCATGGTTACCATTCATGCAGTGCATGTCGCCCTTAATGGTCGGGAAGGTCGGCAGCCATCCTTCTGGAGATTCCTGAGCCATGCGAATGTAGGAATGAATAATGTTTTTTTCCAACTCTGGTTCTATAAGTATGCGAAGGGGATGTACGGCCCTGTAAGTATCCCAAATCCAATCATCAGTATAAGCTGTGTTCCCACCATCATCGTGTATCTTATTATCGAAAGGACTGTAATATCGCGCATCTTCACTGATGTTAATCATCCGTTCGTAGGTGCGGTATAAAGCAGTGTAAAAAACAGTTTTATCATTATCCGAACCACCATCCACTTCAATTTTACCTAGTGTTTGGTTCCAAATTTCACGACCGACTTTAGCCACTTCATCCACATCGTAGGTTTTTAGCTCGCGGTGCAGGTTCTTTTTGGCCTGTTCGACACTAATAAATGAAATTCCATAACGTAGGTTGATAGTATTTTCTTTGCCAAAATTCAATACAAGGGTTTGATTTTGTTCATTTGAATTTGATTCAATGGCTGCAACTCTCCCATTGGTTAGTTTTCCAACGGTTGCTACTTTTTGAGCGGTTTCTAGAAAAATGTATATTTTGGCGGGACTGTCTTCGATTATCTGGAAACCACTGATACCGTCAGGTTCCACCTTCAGGTTGCCATTATCGGTATTAAGCACCAGTTGATTTATTCCTTGTTTATCGAAATGAATGGAATACACGCCCGATTGATGAGAAGGCGCAAAATCCACAGCTATCTTTACCTCATCCAAATAGGTTTGAAAGCGATATGGCACAAGTTTCTCCTTATCGTATGAATAATTTTCAACTCGTGCAAGACCAGAATTTTTATCCTGAACAGGGCTAATATTAAAGGCAAAACTACCCCTGTGAGAAGTCAGTGCAACAGGCAAACCCAAAATTAGGTCGGAAGCAAAGTCATCGCGTTGCGGATAAATCCTTAACATACTGTTGGGTAAATGTACTGTTGGGTAAGTTGGTACCAACAGATGACTGATGTTTCCAATATATGGGTTTACATAATCAACAGGTTGACTCTGCGCTGAAACTGAAAAAACAGTCAATTCAAATATAGCCACAAAAAGTAACCACTTAAATTTCGATTTCTTAATCATATTACGTTGTTTGAAAATTATTTAGTCTTTAAAACTAAATTACGCATTTCTATTTATTGATAAAATATTTAATCAATTCGATACCTTGTTTCTTACCTAAATTTCCGGAATACTTTTTTTCTGTAACATTATTCCAATGTTCGTGAACTCCAAGGCTCTTCAAGCGAATACCATCACCATTAGGGGAATAGAATGTTTTCGAAGGTGGATTAAATGCTAATGCTGCTTCATGAAGGTAACTATCAGCGTTTTTCATGTAACTTCTATCACCTATTTCGGCATTTAAAAAATCGTAACAAACTGATTCAATGGCTACATTATCGAGCGATACGAAAAAACTCGAAGGCCAATGGTTATTGAATGGCGCAATTTTCCATTTTTCAGGTGCCGGATCTGCATCTTTTGCCGCATAAATTCCATCGACCATGAATAATAAAGTCTTTTTACCCAATTCTTTATGTCCCATCAAATCGACAACAGGATTATACACACCACACCCTCTTTCATATTGACGTATGTAATAGTGCTCCTGACCATTGATGCTTCCAAAATGATTTTTACCACATGATGTTATACCTGCAGTATTATGTCCTTTGAGAAGTGCTAAATTAATTATGTAATCAGCCTCTGTAACCGCAGTGGCTATGCCTGTTCCACAATCATTTTTTACGGCATAATGAATAACGTTTTCTTTCCATTTTACCAAAATGCGCCCTTTTTGGCCATGTGCATCTACAAATTTCACCTTAGGAAACTCTTTTTTCACTAAGTCGTAAATATTATCGGTTATGTAGCGAGCACCATCGAACACTGTTATTAAACTGTCGGAAACATGAGCCTTTTTGACCAATTGGCGTACCATGGCAAGCGCCACCTGTGGCGTGGCATTGATAGTATTGGGTCCTTCGTAATTTTCATAGTCTTTTCGGGCAGTATTCATGTTTATTTTTATCACAATTTTCTCACCCTGAGTGTAGCTCTGGCTTGCTTTCCCATGATTTTTATTGAAAAATGCAAACAAAGCATCCCAAGCTTTTTTATCGTTTTTAGTCCCGGTAAGTTGCTGAATGGATGAAGATAACATTGCATCAATCCGGGCTTGATTAGTGAACTTTGCATCCCAATAATGACCGAATTCACCATCCCAAGTAGCTGCTTTTGGATCGAAAGTCCAAACAACACGCCCTGGAAAAATTCCTTGTGCTTGGCCAATGGGTTGGTTGGTTTCAATAACGGAATTACTGGCAAATAATGTTACTCCGGGCTGTGTTACAACAAACATCAGGGAAACACCAACAGCTACCAATAAAATGAGCGAAAATATATATTTCTTCTGCTGAAAATTGATTTTAAAATAGTTGAATGCTGTTACCGATCCAACAACACCCATCAGCCAGATTACAAAACCTGAAGCAATTGGAAATGCAGCTTGCTGACAAGGATACATGGCGCGACTGGGTTTAGGAATTACCCTTATCAGAAACCAAATAACAGATAAAACGCCTGTAATAATTATAAAAGCTTTTTTTAATTTCGACATTATCATTTAATTTTAGAAAAATTAATTTTCTTTTCCAATCAATTGTGGATAACAAGCAAAACCTTCCTCCTTTACCTTCCAATATGGTTTTAACACTTAATTTTAATTGTTGCCAACAACTTTTTTTCATTCATTAGAAAATTTTCGTCCCGTTACTTACCTGTTTTTCATCAGTAACAATCACATACCAATTACCATTTGCAAGCACAACATCAGCAGGCAAAGCTGTCTTGAACCTTAGATTGCCCAATGGTTCTGCTACTTTCGATTTCCATTTCTTTTTCATCCAATCATATTCTCCTGAAGAATACCACAATTTCACTTCTTTAATTTTACGATTGCTTCTTAGCTCAAATTCAAAATTAACAGAACCATCAGTTTGTCTGTTCGCCGACATACCCGATACAAGCGGAAGATCTTCTCCAATATTTTTCAGGTAGTAATCGAAAAATGCAAATTCAGTATTCTGGGCTTCAGGTACATTCGTTAAATTATGATCGCTATTCGGAGCGAATAAAATGTATTTTGGTCCCTTGATCCTGTCGTAGGTAGTCATAACAGCCGGTGCATGAAAATAGGTATCGTTTGAAGCAGCCATAAAATAAAAAGGTGATTGAATGCGATCAGCATATCGCCCTGCATCGAGCGATGAAAGCCAAATATTGCGTGATTCAGTGTCCATTTGGTCAAGTATGGATTTGAAATACGATGGCAAATCGTAAAAACCTGATCCAAAAACAGCAAAACCTGCCTTTACTTGCTTCCCAAGTAATGCAGTAGTAATTGTTGTTGCATAACCTCCCCACGATAAACCCCTGATTCCAATAGCATCTGGATTGACAAACGGTTGGCTTTTCAATAGGTAAAATGCCTGAAGAGCAGCTACAACTCCTTCATAAATAACGCAGTTCCTTCCCGTAGGCATTACCTCGAAATGTTTGGCTCCATAAGGGAAAGCGGTCCATTTTCCCGTTGAACCAGTACCATTTCGGTTCGCAGATTCAGGAGATGCAAACCCTGGCAAATCAGGAATTAAGCATGCATAACCTCTTTTGGCGAACTGGATTCCCAAATCAAAATAATTATCTGAAGTTTGCGCCCCTCCGTGAAGGATTAGTATGGCAGGAAGATTAGTTTTTCCTTTTGGGCGAATTAAATAAGCAAATAATTTATTTATCCGATCTTTATCAACGACCGATTCGAAGTGAATTTTAGTAACTACTATTTCATCTTTCGTGACGGTTCCGAGTGTATCCAATACTTTGGGAGCTGTAGTATTCGCTACTTTTTCCTGAAAAATATCGTTCACTTTTAATTCAGGTAAAAACCTGGTATAATCTATTTCTTGAATCAAATACGGTGTAACTTCCACATCAGACTTACATTGAATAAAGAAAAGCAATACTCCAACCATGAAAATGACTGTTATCCATTTTGGCAATTTCACGAAAAATAATCTGTCAAACGTGTTTTTTAGATTCATGTTAATTATTATTACTTTTAATCTATTTTATAAAATAATGTCTGAAATAATTGATCTATTTCTGATTAAAAAGTAATTTGTCAAAAATCTGATCGTGAAGGAGGTAAATTCTTAGCGCCCCAGGACGTTGGTTTATCACTCATAACAAGTTTTAAAGTTCCACCTTTTTTCAAATCAGCATGTTTAAACCATGCTTGATTTAAAGGTTTTCCATTTAACTCAGCCGATTTGATAAATATATTTATATCCGAAAGATTCTCTGCAATTACCTCAAATTTGGTTGTTTCATTGATATTCAATGTCACCTTTTTAAAATATGGCGTAGAAATCAGGTAAACATCTTGACCTGCGTTGGGAAAAAAACCAATTTTGTGAAATGCATACCATGACGACATGGAACCGGAATCGTCATTTCCGGGAATACCATCAGGTTTTTCGGTATAATTTTCTTTTAATAATTGATTTACCAAAATAGCCGTTCTATCTTGCCTTCCTGCATAGATATACAGACAGGGCGTCAGAAATCCAGGTTCGTTATAGATAAGATGATATTTTTTAGCAAAATAAGTATCCAATCGGGATATAAATGCCTCTTTACCACCACATTTATATATAAGTTGTTTTACATCGTGTGGCACGTATAATGAATATTCCCAAGAATGGCTTTCATAGAAAAAATTCATCCATGTTCCGGTTTTTAATGTTGTAAACTTTTCTTTTGATAAATATTCTTGAGGTAATTGATTATAGGGAATGATTCCAACTTGATTTGGTTTTATGTTAGTGTAATACTCCCAATTGGGATCCGAAAAATTGTCATCCCATTCTCCATTTGCTTTGCGGGGCATAATAAAACCTTTTGCACCATCTGATTCTATTGGTTTCCAAAGATTTTCCCAATTGGCGGCACGTTTCCGGTATTTCTGGTAATCGTCCTTTTTTCCTAATTTCAATGCACATTGAGCAATGGCCCAATCGTTAGCTGCATATTCAACTGTTCGGGTACCTGCACGCTCGAAGTTCGTAGAAACATATCCGAGTGTATTGTAATCGGCAAGTCCGCCTCGCCCCTCTTTGCGCTCATCGCCTCCGGGAGAAACTTCTGCATCTTTTAGCATAGCCTCATAGGCTTTTTCGTAATTAACTCCTTTGAAATCTTTAAGAATAGCCTCAGCCAAAAGCATATCGGCATTGCTGCCACCTTGTGTTCTGCCGTTTGAATTGCCTGAACGTCCTTCGGGCAAAAAACCTTCGTGCTCATAAATATTTATCAGGGCATTTACAATTTCACTCTGTTTGTCTTCTGCAATAAGTCCAATAAATGGATTACTTGTTCTGTATGTATCCCAAATACAATAGAAATCATCATAATATGGCGCATTGCCCGGCCACAAGGGATTCTCTCCGGTACGGTCGGATGGTTGAAGAAATATATGATATAATGCTGTGTAGAATTTTACCTTTTCTATATCATTATTTGATTCAACAACCGCTTTTTTTAAATAGTTATTCCATTCAGCTTTAGATTTTTTAACAGCCTGATCAAAACTTAGACTTGTGGCTTCTTTCAGACAATTTTCTTTTGCTTTTCCAATACTAATAAACGATATACCCACTTTGAGCAAAACCGTTTTAGGTGAATCAAAATTATATTCAAACCATGCTCCAACCGGTTCGCCGGAATCAAATTCTGAGTTGCAACCGTTGTGTTTGATTCCCGATTTCCATGTACCAATTGTTTGAGCTGGCGTATCAAAAAGCGCATAAAAAAATACAGTATAGGGACCACCATTGTTCCACCCTCCACGAACTCGGCTATACCCTGTTATTTCTGTTTTTGAGAGGATATTAATTTCTGAACCTACTAATTCCTGATTTTCGGAGCAACATGCCTCTTTTCCCAGAAAACTTCCAGCATCGATTAAAATGCCAGCTTTGCCGGGCTTATTAAAAGTATATTTATGTATACCTGTCTTATGCGTGGAGGCTAACTCCGCAAGAATATTACTTTCTTTTAACTGAACCGAGAAATAACCAACTTTGGCTATTTCTCTCCCCCTTTCAGAACCATAACCGATGGGTTGAACATCTCCACTAAATGGATAAACGAGTATATTTCCATACTTAGGTCCGCCACCTGTTCCACTTAAATGCAAATGGCTAAAACCTTTTACTTTTCCTCCTGGTAAGTAGCCCATATTCGAATTTAGATTATCGCAGTCGGGGCCTAATCTTACTAAACCAAAAGGATATGATGGTCCAGGAAATGTATTGCCATCACCTTGTGTGCCAATAAATGGATCAACATATTTTGAATAATCGGTTTTGTTTTTCTCTTCAGCCGAAAGTGGACATAGTAAAACAAAACAATTTGCAATCAGTAATAACATCTTTTTAAATGTTATCATTTTATAATTTCTCATTTCTCTTTTTCTTTGTTGAATTTCTATTCTTTATTCTTTGCAGGATAATTAATCTTCGTTGGAAGTTCATTATGATTTTGAACCCCTATTTTAAATGGTGCCTGCGCAGTTTCGATAGCGCCTAAATCGGGAGCTTTCCCACTAAAATTTTCTGTAATTCCCGGTATAATTACTCCGGCATCAATAGCTTTACTGCCCGGTTTGAGAGAATAAAATTCTAATTGATCCAACGAACCTTGCAATTTAATTTCAGGATTGAAGGTTAATGATTTTTTTCCACGAGGGTCAATATTATAGAAAAGATTATTTTCAATGACTCCATTTACAGCGATTGAATCGCCTAAAATATCACCGCGTAGATTTACTGAATAAAAGATATTATTTTTAAAAGCAGCATGTAAATTACCTGCTTTTTTATTTCGCACTTCGAATATCTTACCTTCATTGAAAAGGTTTATTACTGTATTGTTGTAAAATTGATACCCATCAAATCCTGCTCCATAATAAAAAAATGCAAGATCTTTTCTCCCAAAAGCCGCGTAAAATATATTATGATGAATCTTACAGTCTTTATTTCTACCATCTACCCAATTTGATAATGGATAATAACCGCTGATTACCAGATTGTGATGAATATCGAAATGTTCCAAATTAGTTTCAATAAAATAAGCATACTTATTCAACGTTCCATCGGGTTTTCGGAAATCCGCAATATTGTTGTAAATCTCAAAACTTGTGTTTTGATTTTTCTCCCAGGAAACAATTGAAAATCCGTTGCTTATCCAGTTGTTATAAATTTTAGCCCTACATTCAATATCAGAATTGAACTCAATAGCAAATGTTGGAACCTTGCTATCAGGTTGTCCCGGAACACCCCATGAACCGGTTTCACCAACTTTAATAGTATTATTGTAGATATTTATGTTGTCATTCACAGTATTCGTTCGCCATTTGTCGGGTTTTGACCACATATTATCCTGATCTTTACTTGCCATTTTTATTCCGTAAGATTTCGTGTCACTTTCATCAATTAAATTGTCGTGAATAAAAAGGTTATCAACACGATGAAACTGAACAGCACCATAATCCTGATTAAAGTTGCCAAAACTATTATTCTTGAATTTCGAATTGCGTAATGTAATGTCTTTCCCTTCGTGTAGCCACCATCCACTTACTTTGAAATCGTGCGAATAAATAGAATCAAAAACGAGGTTCTCGCCATAGACTATCAAAATTGGGGTAATCGTTTTCTTGCCAACTCCATCGAAGTTGATTCCTTTTACGATTTGGTTTTTACCGTTAAAAATAAACGTCGCTGTTTGTGACGCTTTTGGATCGAGTGATGGAGCACCTTGCCAGTCAGCTCCTTTCTTTGATGTAGTTTCAATATCGAAGAAGTTTTCACATTTTACAAAAGTTTTGTCATATCCTTCGCCCACAAGGTTGATTCCGGATGGGACAATCAATTGACTTTTCACCTGAAATATCCCTTTGCTAATATGTAAGGTGCTATTTTGATTGGACTGAATAACCGAAAATGCTTTTTTAATAGTTTCAAAAGGTTTACTTATTGAGCCATTTCCTTTTATATCATTTCCTGCATTGGAAACATAATAATCCTTAGCAAAATTGACCTGCGAAAATAGTAGGATGTAAAATACAATTAATACGGATCGTTTCATAGTATGTTTTATAAATTATGTTTATCGTAATTGTTTAACTTTCCAATAATCGGTTCTAAAGGGTGAAGCAGGCAAACCATTCTTATTGTAAAGAGTTGCCGGAGGGTTTGACCTCCAGGCATACCTTACTGTTTTGGGTGCAGCAACGCTTACGCTTTGTACTTCAAGTTTATCTTCTATAATTATGACAGTTGCCGGATAAAATTCCCCATCGGTTCCGGCAATTTCAAATCCACTCCCTGCTTTATCTTCCTTGAGTAATAATCCATCTCCAACTGAGCTAAAATTTATTAGTACTTTGTTTTTTATCAATTCATAACTCTCGAAAACCGGCCCTGAACTAACCAAATACCCGGCACCATATACCAACTTTTTCGCCCACAAATAGAGTCTGTTACCAACATCAAGCTTGTTTCGAGGATGTACATCATTCGGATCGCCTATGTCGATAGTTGTTACCATTCCAGTATTTGGAATTGAAGAACATTTCAACTGAGATTCCCGAAGGATGGGCAAATTTTCATCACCCTCTGCACCTTGTTCCAAATTAGCCAACTGAACATACAGAAAGGGGAAATAGCCTATACCCCAGCGAATTCTCCAGTCATTAATCAGGTATGAGAAAAAATCGTGATAGTCTGTCGCCCCTACATTTTGCTCACCCTGATACCAAATGACACCTCTGATTCCGAACGGTATTATGGGGTTAATCATTGCATTAAAAAGCGCAGAAGGAAGATTTTGAAACTGTCTTTCACTTTTATTCTTCTTTTGCTCCTCTTTCCAATGTAGGTTCTCAGCATCTAGTTTCTTAAATTCTGAACGAATTTTTAAATTTGTAGATAACATATCCCTACTCGTCCAGGCTTCAATACAAGTTCCACCCATTACAGAAGTAATGATACCCACTGGTACGTTTTGTTCTAAATGTATCTTTTTAGCGAATAAATAGGCAACGGCGGACAAATAGCGCAATGAATCATTATCACATTTCCCCCAATGATTATCCGATTTGCTTGGTTCTAAAAACTTTTCAGGCTTTTCAGACACCCCTGACTCGACTCTAAAATAGCGAATGTCAGGATAATTGGCATCTTTGAGAGTTTCCTCTAAATTTGTAATTCCTGCACCTATTTGCCACAACATATTGGATTGTCCCGAAGCCAGCCAAATTTCTCCAACAGCTACATGACTAAATATCCGTTGTTCATTATTCGTATTTATTTCTATTATATATTCCTTCCCCTGCGGTAGTATTGGCAAACGCAATTGCCAGTTACCCTGTTGATCGGAAACACAGGTTCTAATCTCGGAGTTACACATAATTGTAACCGTATCCATTGGTTTTGTTATGCCCCAAATAGGATTTTCACGTCCTTGCTGGAGAACCATATTATTGCCAAATAAGTCTGCTACTTGTAGGGATTGTGCATTTAAGGCCATTCCAAACCCTAAAAACAGCAGAAATATTGTTTTTTCCATTATTGTATTTTGTAAATCAAACTACTGAAAATGTAATAGTTATACAAATAAAATCTTGATTTCGCATGATAAATGCTTTTCAAAAAAATATATTTTCATATTCTTATTTCTTTTTAATCCAAACTCTCACATCGCCTTCAGTCTGTCCAGCTTCTGCAAATGGTACTAGCTTGATAACTAATGGTTTATTATCATAAGTTGCATTTAAACAATAAACCTGATTCCCAAACCATTTTCCGGGAAGTTCCGATTTTGGAAGAGAAACGATTGCAGAATTATCTATTTCAACCTTATCCAAATCTTTAATTTCCGGATTTAATGCTTGATCTAAAGCTAAAATCTGCGCACCAGATTTTATGGCCACATAGCCGGGATAACTTTTACCACCATCGATGAAATGAACATTCAAATCAAATGAAACCTGAATTTTCGTATCTTTTCCCCAGTTCCTTTCTATATTAAGGTATTGACCAGACGTACCTTTATATTTTTCACCATCCACATTGGCAACAAAATCTTTGCACCAAAGAGGCACACGTAAAGCGATGTTGAAAATTGCTCTTTTAGCTGGTAATATATTTAATACTGCTTGGCCCTTTTCCGGAAATTCTGAATTGAGAATCAGTTTAACAGGAATTGAAGTATTATCTTTTGTTTTGATATTGTCGCTAAAATTGCCTGAAGTGTAAAGATTTACATTAAAACCATTTGTTACATTTTTAGTAAATGCCAATTCAGGAATCGCTGCAATTCCTCTCGGAATACTCGCCAGACAGCAATGACCCATAATGGTACATCGGTAGGGTTTCTTTCCTTGCAATGCAGTATAATAAGACACACATCCTGTCAATGGATTTTCGGCTGCCAATAAATGGTTATAAATTGTTCTTTCTAATTCATCAATATATTTGGCTTCACCAGTCAAATTATACAATGCCTGATTAAACTGCAGCCACGACGTTGAAACACACCCCTCGCCCATGTGATCACTGTTTTCCGCGGGTAAAACGTAGTCGTCTTGAAAAAATTCACCTTTGCTATATGTTCCGGTTATGTATGTTCGATACGTTACTATATCGTTCCATGCATTATCCATTGCCGAAAGTAGTTTTGAATCGCCGGTTAATTGATAGAGTTTAGTTATTCCGGTAAAATTCGATGTCATCTCGTAAGCTTTTCCATTGCCAACTTTTGTAACCTTGCCAATAGTATTAAGACTTGAAATGATTTTAGCGCCGTTTGTATGATCGTATGACTCGATAATGTAATTGCAAAAATCCAGATATTTCCTATTTCCGGTAAACCGGTATAGTTCAGTCATTGGTTCCAACACACTGCATGAAGCCATACCCGCATGGTCACCTGTCTCTTCAATTTTAATCTGACCAGGCAAATTTCCAAATGTACGACAAAGCAAATCTCCAATCTTTATTGAGGTTTCTAAAGCTTGTGAATAACCGGTGACTGAATAGTAGCTCAACAAACCAAGCATATCATATTTATGAGCCCAAACATCCCATGCTGTCCAGTAGTCCTTCGGAAGATAAGTACCCATATATCCATTAGCCAACTGACTGGTCATTAGAATATCGGCAATTCTGTCCATTTGGCTTTTCAATTGAGCATCTCCTGAATTTTTCCAAACACGCGATGCGGCATGAAGGTACTTACCTGCATATTCTCCAACCCACGTTTGTACTCCGGGACGATTGTAATAACATTCCAAAATTCCTTTTTCATCAATATTCAGCAATCGCTGGTTCAGGTTGGCATTAAGTCTTTCACCAAGGTAGCCATTTAGTTGAATTTTGCTTAAATCGAAAGCTGTTGCTTTGCCTTGTATAGCTGAATTTATCAGAGGCAAAACAGTAAAAGGTGTAGGATAGACTTTATCTTTATAGGTAAGCAAGGCATTTGCTTCTACGGTGTCGGTTGTATATTTTGAAAATAAATAGTAATGCGCCCTGTAACTCCCTGCCGATTTTATTTTAAATATATATTCTAAGGTTGAATCGGCTCTTGAGCCAATAATAATGTTTTGGGTTTTGTCCAAAACCACCTCTTTGGTATTTGTGTCTAATACCTTTATTCTAATTTGTGCCGGTAGTTTTTCAAATGCACTACCAATTTTAAAAACAATTCGCTTTTTTAAAATCGAATCGGGAGAAGGAATATTTCTTTCCAACAGATTGTCCGATTGGATATTAATTAAATTGGTCAACTTATCTAGTTTCTCAATAGAATAAGGACCTACAAACATTCCACCTAGTGTTATAACATCTTCTATACGGATTGAAATTACGTTCTCTTTGTCCCAACGTATTAAATTGAAGGGTATTGTATAAGCCCTCTCGAGGTTCCAACCTTCAGTTTTACCAATTACCACCCCATTGAAATAGGTTATGTCATTGTCGTCAATACGACCTATTGAAAGTTTTAATCCGCTGGTTAGAAACTCTTTGTTATCATCTCTGAAAGAAGACGGAATGATCAATTTCATACGATACCAACCAATACCATCATAATTTTTATAACCTTCTGATTCCCAGTTCGAACCAACACGAATGCCTTTCCATAATTCATCGTTAAATTCTGGAATTGCAAAGTTCTGATCATCTCCTGTTTGAAATCTCCAACCGTTAGAAATGTCGATCCTTCTTTGAGAATAACTATTAAAGAGTATCCCAACTAAAAACACGATTATCATTAAGATTTTTGACTTCATCTTATTACTTTTTTATAAAAAAAATATTACTGACCAATTTGGAATTATATTTCAATGAATTTTTGTTCCGTTGCTTACTTTTAAATTATCGGTTGCAATTATGTACCAATGTCCTTTTAAGGTGGCTACTTCCCGGGGCAAAATTGCAGAATAAACATGATAGTTTTTTGTTGAAGTTGCGACAATTGGTAACCATTTTTTCTTGGTCCATACCGAATCAGTCACAGTATACCAAACGGTTGCATTATTAATAGTTCTCGAATGATTAACTTTAAATTCAACTACACTCGAACTATCTAATTGTAGTTTATTCGATTTTACAACAACCAGTGGAATAAATAATTCTTTATTGTGAAGGTAGTGGTTGAAAAAAGTAAACTCTGTTGCTTGCGGGTCAGCTACATTCGTCAAATCATGGTCGTTATTGGGAGCAAACAAAACATTCTTGTCTCCTTTTATCCTATCGTACGTAGCCATTACCGCAGGTGGATAAAAATAAGTATCGTTGGATGCAGCCATAAAGTAAAAGGGAGCTTTAATACGATCTGCGTATCTTCCTGCATCGAGAGCTGAAAGCCATGAATCCCGCGAGGATGTTTCCATTTTATCCAGAATGGATTTGAAATACGATGGCAAATCGTAAAAGCCACTTCCAAAAACTGCGAAACCTGCTTTTACCTGTTTTCCCAATAAAGCTGTTGTTATGGTTGTAGCATATCCACCCCACGATAAACCTCGGACACCGATTAAATTCGGATTTACCACCGAATGGTTTTTTAATAAATAAAATGCTTGAATGGCAGCAACCACCCCTTCGTAAATAACACTTTGTGTTATATCTGGCTTAGTTTCAAAGTGCTTTTCACCATAAGGAAACCTGGCAAACCCGCCCGTGGAACCTTTCCCTTTGCGATTCGCCCATTCAGGAGATGTTATACCCGGCAAATCCGGGATTAACACTGCATACCCTTGTTTAGCATAAAGTACACCCAATTTGTAATATTCATCTGCAGTTTGTGTTCCACCATGAAGAATGAGTATGGCAGGCAGGTTGGACTCTCCTTTTTTATGAATGAATATCGCATAAAGTTTATTAACTCTCTCTTTATCCACTTTTGATTCGAAATGTATTTTGCTAACTTCAATGTCATCGTCCAAAATAGTTGTTTCGAGAGTATCCAAAACTTTTGGTGGTTGATCGTTTTTAACTACATCTTTAAAAATATCATTCACTCTGAGATTAGGTATACAATTTGCAAGTTGAGATTTTTGATTTTCTTTTTCACTTCTACTTTTCTGTGCAAATAACTTTGTAGTTAAACCTGAAAAGTTGATCAAGGCAAATATAACAAACACAGAAATTACTAATTTGTTGATTTTCATAAACGCTTTATTTCTTCGCAGATTTGGTTAATGGCAAACCTAATTTTAATTTAAACAACTGATCCCTTATACATTTGAAATGCATGGAGATCTTTGAATTCGATACACCTTATTTAACAGCAACGCTTACACTACTTTTTACATCGGCAGCTGATGAAGCGTTGCGTAACACAAATTGTCCCGGTTCCACAGTCCATTTTTTTGTACTCTCATTGTAGAAAGCCAAATCCTTTACTTTCACTTCCAGTTCCACATTTTGAGTTTCACCCGCTTTGAGGAATACTTTTTTGAAAGCTTTTAATTCTTTTGCCGGACGAACAACAGATGCTTTGGTTTGCGAAGCATATACTTGTACAGCTTCCGCACCATCCACTTTGCCGGTATTTTTGACTGTAAATGATAGCTTAATTGTTTCATCTGTCGAATATATTTTTTTGTCGGCAGCTATCTTTCCGTACTCAAACGTTGTGTACGACAAACCGTAACCAAAGGCAAACAGCGGTGTGATCTTTTTGGTATCAAACCAGCGGTAACCCACCAAAATATCTTCCAGGTATTCTTGTTTGTTGTTTACACCCGGGTAGCTTAGCGCGCCAAACGACTGAGCAGCGTTGTCGCTCAATTTTTTCGGGAACGAAAACGGTAATTTTCCCGAAGGATTCACTTCGCCCGAAATAACGTTAGCCAACGCATTTCCGGCTTCAGAACCTAAATACCAACCCTGAACAACGGCTGGAACATCATTAAGCCAAGGCATGGATACTGCGTTACCACTCTTGAGAATGATAACCACATTTTTATTTACCTTCAGTATTTCGGCAATCAATTTATCTTGTCCAAAAGGTAAATCCAGGGTTTTACGATCCCCACTTTCGCAATCCTGAAAATAATTTTTGTTCAATCCACCAACAAACAATACTACATCGGCTTTTTTTGCTGCTTCCACGGCTTCATTTAACAAAGAGTCTGCATTTAATCCCGAAGGATTTTCGCGTCCATAACTGAATGGTCCGGTAGCATATCCCATGCTGTGAATGATATTTTCTTTACCATACTTGTTGATAAATCCTTGTAAAGGCGTTGTCTCATAAGCGGTTTTTAATGCAGAAGAGCCACCACCAATGACTAAACTTTTGGTAGCATTTTCGCCAATTACAGCAATTTTTTTATATTTGCCGACAGGTATAGGTAAAAATTGTTTCGTATTTTTCAATAGCACAATTCCTTCTTCGGCTATTTTACGTGCTGCTTCTGAATGTTCTGAGCTCACAAACCTACCAAACGGACGATTAGCATCCATGGCTGTTCTGAAAATCATTCTCAAAATTCTACTTGCTTTGTCGTTGAGTATTTTTTCATCGTATTTACCTGATTTCAAACCACGTAAAAATGGATTAGCCAAGTGGTATTCCGAATAAGGAGAAATTCCTTTTGATGTTAACCCATTGGTAGAAGTTCCCATTTCCAAGTCCAGTCCATTATTCACAGCTTGCTCGTCGTTATGTGTTCCACCCCAGTCGCTTATTACTACACCGTCAAATTTCCAATCGGTTTTTAGGATTTTATTTAGTAGCAAGTCGTTGTGACAGCAAAACTCGCCTCTGAATTTATTGTACGAACCCATAATAGACCATGCTTTGCCTTCCTCAACAGCCGCTTTAAAGGCTGGCAAATAAATTTCGTACAACGCTCTGTCGCTTAGTTCTACATTTACCGAAGAGCGATCAACTTCCTGATTATTAAGCGCAAAATGCTTTACACAAGCAGCAACGCCATTTTGCTGTACACCCTGAATATAAGGCACAACCATACGAGAAGCCAGATATGGATCTTCACCCATGTACTCGAAATTACGACCATTGAGCGGCGTGCGGTAAATGTTTACACCAGGCCCCAGAAGCACCGTTTTATTTCTGTATCGGGCTTCTTCTCCAATTGATATTCCGAATAAAAGACTCATTTGAGGATTAAAAGAAGCAGCCAAACAGGTGAGAGCCGGGAATGCGGTACAAGAGTCGTTTGTCCATTCTGCACCACCCCAGTCGTTCCAAAAAACCTCCTCGCGAATACCGTGAGGGCCATCGGCCATCCACACTTCAGGAATTCCAAGACGTGGAACACCTTTTGAACTGAATTTTGATTGTGCATGACACATGGCTACTTTTTCTTCCATTGTCATTTTGCTCAGCGCATCTTTTACACGTTTCTCAATTGGCTGCGTGTTGTCAAGATAGACTGGTTTTGTTTGTGCTTGTAGATCTGCAACTGATAACATGCAAAGTAATGCAATTTTGATTTTGTTCATTATTGTTGGTTTTATCTCTATTTTTTAGCTATACTATATTAGTATTATTTTATTGAATCAAAATTGATTTGGTAACTGTTGATTGACCGTTATCAACTTTCAACAACAAGAAACCTTTAAATGCTGATAAATCTAGTTGTTCTTTGGATTGTAATGCCTTTTTTTTCAATAACTCACGTCCAAACACATCAAATACGGATAATGAATGTTTATTATTATCTGCAAATTCAACTATCACAATTCCATTGGATGGATTGGGGTAAATACGCACCGAACTAGGTGTTGAAATAGTTTCAATGTCCGCACTTGGATTGAAGCTAAAGGTAATTTCAGAAGCTTGAATGAGTTCAATATTACCGTTATTGGCAGTAATATTTAGTTTGTAAAGTTTATACGGATTAGCATTTAAGAAAGTAAATGTTTTACTTTGATTGCGAGCTGACCAATTCTGGTTAGTTTTTGTATCGAGCGAATCCCAGGCCATTCCATCGTTCGAACCTTTCAAAGTCCATGTTTTGAAATCGCGTGTGGCGTCATCGTTACCCGATACTATTTTATAAGTATTCCATACATGAGGTTCTTTAAACGAATATTGTACCCACGCAATTTTTGAAGCAAAAAGCCACTTCGTGTTATTATTTCCATCGGCCAGGTTTGTTGCAATTTCACCGTCAGCGGCGTTCTCGCCTCTTGCAGTTACAAAAGGATCGGGTAATTCGGCTGTTGTTACTTCAAAATTGGCACTGAAATCAGACAGATTACCGGTTAAGTCAACTGATTTGATGGAAAATGAGTAAGCACTTGAAGGGGTTAAACCGGTTAAAGCGATCAATGTATCAACAGTCGTAGTTGATTTGAACAGAACCCCGCCTTTATATATTTTGTATCCTTTTATTTCTTCATTGTCTGTAGCTTGGTTCCATGTCAAAACAAGTGCTTTATAAGTAACATCAGAGGCACTTAAATTCTGAGGTGCTGATGGATTTTCAATATCAGTGTCAAGAGTAAAAGTTTGTACCGTTTCACTGTTCGTTGAAACATTATCAGCAATGTCTTTTCCTTTAACATAGAAAGAATATCCAGTCACTTTCGTTAGCCCGTTAACTTTATAGGTTAGGTTTGAAGTAGTGCCAATTAGTATTCCATTTTGGTATATTTCATATTCTTTAATAAAGTTATTATCAACAGAAGCTTGCCATGACAAAAGAATGTAGGTTGATTTAGGATCAGCGCTTAGCCCCACTGGAGCTGAAGGGGCATTGGAATCAGTGATCACAATTCCAGCTTTCCAGGCAGGTACACCATATTCGAAAGCACCCAGATCGGGTTTTCCGTCTGTTGCATCATCAGTAATCCCGGGTATTGCAACTCCGGCATCTATAGCAGGACTTCCTGCTTTAAGTTCAAAAAAAGGTACCGGCAGTTCGCCGTTTAAATTCAATAAAGGATCGCCGTTTATATTATTGGTACCAACTTCGCCAATATTAAAAAATAGGTTATTCGTCATGGTTTTTCCTGTTGCACGAACAATATTGCCACGGTTGCCAAACGTGCTCATAAAAATGTTGTTACGGAAATCGCCATTTTCGAATTTATCTCCAGCCACAGCAAAAATATGGGCTGTTCCATACACATCAATCAAGGTATTGTTATAAAACTGATAGCCTTTTTTCCCGGTAGGTGGAGTATTATATAAGAAAAAATTTAGATCATTATTGCCTCCAATATGCTGCGCAGGGGCATAAAAAACATTGTGATGCACGCTGTGACTGTATAAATCGTTTTTATCCCTGCCATCCCATGCTGCAATTGGAGTTTCACCGCCATCAAAAATATTATGATCGATTTCAATTCCGGGTAAATCTGCCTCTATTGCATAAGCGTATCTTCCATGTTCCATATTCCAGGTATTGTGATGAAGACGCACCGAATTTCCGGAATATATGCCACCAATTTTTTGACCTACCAGTGATACACAGTTATTCAGGTTATTATTGTAAATCTCACAGTTTTTGGATATTCCTCCACACATTTCAATAGTCATGGCTGGTGATTGACCATTGTTCCAGGCTCCTGCCTGAGGTGCAATAAGGGTATTGTTGAAAATTTTGTACCCATCGTTTGTTCCCATTTCCATTCTATTTTCGCAGTACCAATCACATTGGGGAACATTCTGTGCCCGTTTTATGCAATACCCTCCATAATCGGGTGAAATTGCTCCTTGCTCTTCTATATAATTATCGTGAATTGACAAATTTACACCATAGTCAAACATTAGATTGCCGGTATCGCCCGTTGAATTGGTAGCCCACGAACTGTTTTTAATGAAACAAAACTTTACTTCGCAATCTTTATGGCCTTTTTCAATAAAAATCCCACCAGTTTTAAAATATTGGATCTTTAGATCGTCAAAAACTATATTAATAGCCTTTTGAGCATAAATACCCCCAATGACCTTTTTCTTCTGGCCATCCATTGAGAAACCCTTAATTGTTTGATTAGAACCATTGAGCTGTATCACATAATGCTCCGGGTGATAAGTAGGGGATATCCATTGGTTAAAATCGGTAATGGTATAGTAGTGGTTAACCACTATGGTAGTTTGTAAAGAACCTGCACCAATAAGACTAACCCCACTGGGAATTTTAAGAATATTGGCTTCAGTAAACGTGCCAGCTCCCAAGTGAATAGTATCACCCACATTGGTGGCAACGCTGCTTATAGCCTTTGATATTGTTAGCCATGGGCTGCCCGAACTTCCGTCATTAGCATCATCACCAGTAGTGCTGACATAATAATCTGTTGAAAACACAGGCACACTCAATAAAATGAGCAAATTAAAAAATAGAATTTTTCTTTTCATGATTTTATATATTAAATAGATAAAAATAATCAGATCATATTTTGTATTATAGTAGATTTAAAATCAAATAGAGCACCACTGAATATTCTGATTGATAAGACCATGGTATTCAGGGCTCTTCTACTTTTTTACTATAAATGTGATGCCCAATATTTTTCTTACTTAATAAAAATTGATTTTGTAACCAATGTTTCACCATTATCAACTTTTAACAATAAGAAACCTTTATATGCCGACAAATCTAGTTGTTCTTTAGATTGTGTAAACTTTTTCCTTAATAACACTTTTCCAGTAATATCAAAAACTGTAATTTTAGCATTTAGAGTGTTGGTAAATTCAAAATTTACAATTCCATTGGAAGGATTTGGAAATAGTTTTACATTTGAGTCCTGTGTTGATACCAATAGACCACACAGAGTTTCGGTTTTGGAAATAATAGCATACACAACCTCTCCGTCTGTTTCTACCATCCACTTGCCATTACTATCCTGGCCAATTGACAATGCCTTTCCAACCAGGTCGTATACAATGTCTGGCTTTTTGGGAAAGATAAATCTTGTTTTATAACCTGTAACATCTCTATTTAATATATTAAAAGCTTCGGCTTTAATATACGTTTTTGTATATGGGAATGCACCAATTCTGTAAAGACAAAGAATAGAAGCACTTATTTCATTTTTTTATAATATAAAATAATTATTTTCAAATACAAAGCTGGGGAGTTAAGCCTACTCCCCAGCAAATTATAATTTTTGTATCAATAATTATTTCTTAATAATAATTTTATTTTCAATGAAACCATTTATTGAAATTTTAGCGATATAAGCCCCTGTTTCTAAAGTTGAAACATCTATTTTGTCAACCTTTGCTGCAGTTGTAATCAAAACACCTTCAATACTGTAAATTGAAATTCCATCAACAATCCCTGTTGTATTTAATACATTGGCAACCGGATTAGGATAAACATTAACGATACTTTCGGCCTTTACAGTTTTAACTGTTGTAGTTTCATCTCCAAGAAACAGAAACTCTGCGACATTAACCATACTCCCACCACTATTTGCTGTAATATCCCACTTGTAATACTTATAACTGGTAGTATTTGGAAATGCAAATGGATATGCTGTTTTACGTAAATCAAAAAACTGCTCCGTTTGATTATCAAGTATTACCCAGTTTATGCTATCGTTTGATCCTGATATTTTCCAGTCATAAGGATCATTCGTAGCTTCACCAAACCCCACAGAAACTTCATATTTATTCCAAACGTGAGGTTCCCAATACGAAAATACAACCCATGAACTTGGCGCATCATCTATCCAATCAGTATGCAAACTTTGATCAACAAGTTTACTTATTAAATTTTCAGGAGCAGTTTCACCCTGAGCATAAATATTAAACCTTGGAATGTAGGACAGTTTAAATTCAGCAACCTGAATGCTTTCAGTACTTCCATTATTGGCTGTAATTTCCCATTTATAAAATCTATAATTAGACGAGTTCTTAAACAAGTACGATTTGGTTTGTAACCTTTGAGTAAAAGTTTGTCCGCTTTGGGTATCAATCGTTGTCCAATCGCTTCCATTAGATGAACCTTTTAATTTCCAGTCTTTTGGATCTTTTTCAGATGAAGTCCCTGCAGATGTCACTTCGTATTTATTCCAAACCGTACCTGGGAAATAGGAGAAACTAACCCATGAGGAAGTAGAATTATCTACCCAATTGGTGTTTTTATTGGCATCAGTCAAGTTCCCGGCTATATCTGGCGCATTTTCGCCTTTTGCTGTTAAACTAAAAAATGTAAATTCCGAAACCTGAATAAGAGGTTCACCACCATTTGCTGTAATGTCCCATTTATAATATTTATAAGCAGTGGCATTGCTAAAAGAGTAAGGGTAACTTACGTTTCTGCTATCCCATACTTCACCATATCGTACATCCAGTGTTACCCAATTAACACTGTCGTTTGAACCATATAACGTCCAGTCTGCGGGATCACGACCGGGCGAATCGTTACCCGATACGATATCGTATTTATTCCATAATACAGGCTCCGGATATACAAACATCACCCAAGATGTGTTACTTTTATCAAGCCATTTTGTAAGCGGACTCCCATCAATAAGCTTAGAAATAGGTTCACCACCGATTGCGTTATCACTTTGTGCGTAAATTGTAAGACCACCTTGTGAATACGAAACGTCTTGAGACCAGGCTGACATTGTTAAAATGCCAAATAAACCAATAAGAAAAATTTTCATTTTCATAATAATAAATTAAAATTGTTGATAATAATTTTTAGTAATATGTGTCAATAATAATAATTGATGATTGATAATTTAAATGTGGAAACTATTGTTATTTATAAGCATCCACCAAAATTTGTATTATTTGATTTTCAGTTCCACTTCTGAAACTGAAAATCAAATTTTGAGTCATTGGTATACATCATCCCATGGTTGCGCGATTCTTTTTCTGAAGAGGTTCGATACCAGGAATGAAACTTATGCACATTTAACCCTGCTCAAAGTAAAAGACTTATTTTGCACTGTATCAACTAAACAAATTGATAGGTCATGTAAAACGAGATACTGTGAAGCTACAAACTATTTTATAATTATTCTCTGTGTTACTTTTTTACCTTGAATCTCAACATTGACCAATATCAATCCTTTATGTGCCGACAAATCAACCTTTTGTCCGGACTGAACTCCAGCTTTCCGGTACAATTCCTTCCCGCTAATATCAGTTATAGTCAGGGTCGAATTTTTAGTATCTGCAAATTCAACTATCACAATTCCATTGGATGGATTGGGGTAAATATGCACCAAATTAGGTGTTGAAATAGTTTCAATGTCCGCACTTGGATTGAAGCTAAAGGTAATTTCAGAAGCTTGAATGAGTTCAATATTACCGTTATTGGCAGTAATATTTAGTTTGTAAAGTTTATACGGATTAGCATTTAAGAAAGTAAATGTTTTACTTTGATTGCGAGCTGACCAATTCTGGTTAGTTTTTGTATCGAGCGAATCCCAGGCCATTCCATCGTTCGAACCTTTTAATGTCCAAGTTTTAAAATCACGTGTGGCATCATCGTTACCCGATACTATTTTATAAGTGTTCCATACATGGGCTTCTTTAAACGAATACTGCACCCATGCAATTCTTGAATTAAAAAGCCACTTGGTGTTTTTATTTCCGTCGGACAGGTTCGTAGCAACTTCCCCTGTACCAGCGCTCTCGCCTCTTGCTGTTACATAAGGATCGGGCAATTCAGCTGTTGTTACTTCATAAGAAGGGCTGAAATCCGAAATGTTACCTGTCAAATCAATTGCTTTGACGGAAAATGAGTAAGCTGTTGAGGCAGTTAAACCTGTTAAAGCTATCAATGTATCGGTATTAGTGGTTGATTTGAATAGAATCCCGCCTTTATATATTTTGTATCCTTTTATTTCTTCATTGTCAGTTGCCTGATTCCATGTTAAAACAAGTCCTTTATAAGTAACATTAGAAGCACTTAAATTTTGAGGGGCTGATGGTTTTTCAATATCAGCTACAAGTGTTTTAAAACTGGTAGTATTGCTATTTTCAGAAACATTTCCAGCAATATCTTTTCCTTTTATATAAAAAGAATATTCAGTTGTTGGCTTTAGCCCGCTAACTTTATAGGCCTGGTTTGAAGTAGTGCCAACTATTATTCCATCGCGGTAAATTTCATATTCTTTTATAAAATTTTCATCAACAGAAGCCTGCCATGACAAAATAATGTAGGTTGATTTTGGATCAGCGCTTAGCCCCACTGGAGCTGAAGGGGCATTGGAATCAGTGATGACAATTCCCGCTTTCCAGGCCGGTACACCATATTCGAAAGCCCCCAGATCGGGGTTACCGTCAATTACATTATCGGTAATACCAGCTATTGCAATACCAGCATTAATAGCTGGGCTAGCATCTTTAAGCTCGAAAAATGGCGTAGAGCCTTCTAGTTTTAACTGAGGGTCAGAAATAACGGTTTCAGTTCCTTTGGGAGTAATATTGAAAAAACCATTATTGGAAACAGTTCCTGTATATGGTGACCCAAAAATATCTCCCCGAACACCCTTTATACTAAGGAATAAATTGTTCTGTATGGTAACTTTTGTAAACTGGTTGATACCAAATATTTTACTTACACCATTTACATCTATCAACGTATTGTTAAAAAATTGAAATCCTTTACCCCCAATTGGAGCTTTATTATAATGCAGCAATGGTAAATCCTTGTTTCCAAAGATTTCTGCATTTTGGTCGTACCAAACGTTGTGGTGAATAATATGGCCGTAAAAAGTGGCATCAGTACGTCTGTCGTCCCATTGAGAAATTGGGTTAATGCCTCCGTCAAAAATATTGTGGTCAATTTCCAAGCCTGGCACGTTTGCTTCGATGGCATAGGCATATCTGTCTTTGCCCATTTTGAAATAATTGTGATGCACATGGCAAGCTGAACCAGATGTTGCGCCACTAAAATTACCCACCAGCGACACGCAATTGTTTATATAATTGTTGTAAATCTCAACGTTTTTAAGCAACCCACCGCAAATTTCGATGGCCATTGCCGGAGCTTTTCCGTTATCCCATCCACCAACTTCGGGAGCTATGATGGTATTGTTGAAGATCTTCAAACCATCATGATAATGTGAGTTTTCGTAATCCCAACCACAACACTGTGCTCTTTTGATACAGGCTCCACCAAGGTTAGGAGACATGGCTCCTTGTTCTTCAATATAATTGTCGTGAATAGAAAGGTTTTTACCAAACTGGAACATAACATTTCCTGCATCACCAGTCTTGGCATCAGCCAAGGAATTGTTTTTAATATAGCAATTCTTGATTTCAGAATCAAGATTTCCCTCACCCAGAAATATGGCTCCCGATCTGAAGTTTTGGATATTCAAGTCATCAAATACGTTCGTTTTGGCATTTTGAGCGAAAATACCGCCAACCACCTTTCTTTTCTGTCCATCTAAAGAGAACCCTTTAATCTTTTGGTTCGAACCATTCATTTGAATGATGTATTTTTCAGGATGATAGGTTGACTGATCCCATTGGTCAAAATTGGTAATGGTGTAATAGTAGTTGACCACTATCTTAGTTTTTAACGAACCTGCCCCAATAAGGCTAACGTCGCTAGGTATTCTAATTATATTTATTTCGGTAAAAGTGCCTTCGCTCAGGTGGATGGTATCACCCGCATTGGCAGCTACACTTCTTACAGCCTTTGATATTGTTAGCCATGGGCTATCCAAGCTACCGTTATTAGCATCATTACCGGTAGTACTGACATAATAGTCAGTCGAAAATGCCGATAAACTAATAAAAAGAAGCAAATTAAAAAAAAGAATTTTTCTTTTCATGATTTTTCAAATTTAATAGTTTTAATAATAAAGAAAAATAGTATTTATCTAAATCTTATACCTCCATTTTTAAATACAGCAAAACCTAATACACCCTTTTTTAGGAAAATAGCAAAGAATTCAGATATCCAATGAATGAATACCTTACAAAATGAAGTAAATTGGGTTAAGAAAAAACAGGAGAAAATAATAGTGAAGAGCAGAGGATATAAAAATCCCCTGCTCTTTACTATTAAAAATGATGATTTTTAATTCCAGTCATTTGCAACTGTTCCCAACCCTAAATTTGAATCAATTTCAATTTGTGGTATTGGAAAGATGTAATGTTTTGGAAGAATTGGCTGACTACCCATAACTACCTGTAATTCAGGATTAATGGTTTGTTCTAATATCCCCCATCGTTTCAAATCGTTATAACGCGATTGTTCACCGTACAATTCAAGAAAACGCTCTCGTTTCAGTAATTCAAACGCTTCGGCTTTAGTATACGTTTTTATATATGGGAATGCACCAATTCTGTTACGAACCTGATTAATATACCCGATAGCTCCGGTTATATCGTTCGATTCCAGTTTAATTTCAGCACGCATCAATAATACATCAGCATAACGTAATAACCGTAAATTGACTCCGGATGCTAAAAATGTTACCGGTGCATTTTCAAGATTTGAATGTTTCCTCCAATAATATCCCAGCCCTTTAAAATTATATTTCTTAGGACCACCCGGAGCATTATCCAGATAGGTGCTATCACCTATACCTCCGTAGAAAGTGAGTTTTGCTCTTGGATCGGTATACTTTATTCCATTTTCATCGTTATACTGGAATTTAGGAACCTGATAAGCTGAAAATTTCCAGTTATTCCAGCCACCAACTGCACCCCATGTAAATAACTGAACATGAGCATTATCTGTAGAAGGAGAAGATGACAAACCTTCTGGTTCGTCAAAATTTCCCCACTGAAAATTACCATCTCTATGAGAAAATTGAACTTCAAAAAGACTTTCTGAATTATTTTCATTAGCTTCATCAAAGTTTTGATCCCATTTGTTTCCTGCTAAAAGACTATAAGTACCTTGTAATTTGGCAAACTCTGTTTCTGCTTGTGCATATTTCTTTGTATACAAATACAATTTTCCTAAATAACCGGTCGCTGAACCCTTTGTAGCACGACCTTTATTTGCATCATCGTAAGCAACAGGAAGTATCTCCTGCGCCTTTTTCAAATTTGATTCAGCTACTGCCCAAACGTCATCTACAGATGCGGCTCTTGGAGCATCAATGTTACCGGTTTGAATTAAAGAAGTTCTGATAGGTACTCTTCCATAATTGAATGCCAATTGAGAATAAGCCCATCCCCGTAAAAAATAGGCTTCACCTATTGAACGAGTCACGATGTCATTTTGCCCTTTTTCATTTTGATATTGCTCGGCTTTATAAATTACAAGATTTGAACGCAATATCATTTTATAACTCATTCTCCATAAACCGCTAACATCGACGTTGGTGTTATTAAATTGATATTTCATAAATGATACGATATCACCTTCATTAGCAATACCTCCGGGAGTACCATCCATTTCATTACCTAACGCGTTGTAAACTTCTGGCCAACGCCAGCCCATCATATAGTTATAATAAAACGATACATAAATGGCTGTTGCTGCCTTCTCAATCTGAGAAGGAGTGTTAAAATACGAATCGGTATTATAGGTATTTGGATCATTGTAATTAATAATATCCTCACTGCAAGCACCAAATAGAAGTACTGAACCAATAAGAAGGGATTTTATAAAATTATTTTTTTTCATTTTTTTCATCTATTAATTGGTTAATAATTAAAATCCAAATTGAAGTCCAAATACAAGTGATTTGGGAGCTCGGATTTGGTAGGTATCTCTTCCACGTCCAAGATTTCGATTATCATAATTGGCAGGTGCAAATTCTGGATCAACACCTTTATATCCGGTAAAAGTAAAATAGTTATTTGCACTGGCATAGAACCTTACTTTTTCAATACCAAGTTTAGTTGTCAAACTCATTGGCAAAATATATCCCAGTGATATTAACCGTATTTTTAAGAAATCTCCATTTTCAATATTATTGGTTGAAGGACGGGTATTTTGTGCAGGGTCGCCAAAAACAGCCCTTGGTTGAACACCATTTCCCGGTTCCGCTTCACTTCTCCAACGATTAAGTACCGCAGTTGATTGATTTAAAGTTTTTACGCCGCCAGACAACCAACTCCAAGCTTCATTATAAATAGATGTTCCTGCAACACCAGACAAACTTGTATTAAAATCAAATCCTTTATAATCGAGCGATATGTTTAGACCAAAATAATGTTTTGGAATGGGTGACCCTATTTTAGCACGATCTTTATCAAAACTTACTTTACCATCACCATCCAAGTCTTTAAATCGTACATCACCCGGACGAGTTTCAGCTTGTTGATAATAGATAGCTTTCAAATCATTTGCTGTCAAAGCCGGATTGGCTTGAAGCGCAGCATTTCTTGCAGCTTGATTAGCTGCATCAAGTTGAGCTTGGGTACTAAATATTCCATCAGCAGTAAAACCATAGAAATAGCCAATTGGCTGTCCCTTTTCTGTCCTGGAAATACCATCAAAAAAAGGTTGTCCAGCACCTAAAGATGTTACAACATTATCAACATAAGTATAATTAACATTTACACTGTAGTTTAATTTATTCACAGAGTTGCGATATCCTACTGAGAATTCTACTCCTTTATTTTCACAACTCGCTGCATTGACAATAGCATCTCCACCACCATTTCCACCATAGCCTAATGAGGCAGGTTGTGGTACCGGGAATAGAATATCATTGGTATTTTTAATAAAATAATCTGTCGAAACATTCAATTTGCTTTTTAAGAACGACAAGTCAACACCGATAGATTTAGATTCGGTTGACGCCCAACGGATATCCTGCACAGAGTTATCTCTAATAGTAGCACCATGAAATGGATCTTGCGCTGCACCAATTGGATAATATACACCATTTGCAAACACTTGAGATACATATTTGAAATCGCCAATATCGTCATTCCCTGAGATACCCCAACCTGCACGCACCTTGAACTGATCAAAAATATTTAAATCTTTAATGAACTTTTCTTCATGCAATTTCCAAGCTAACGAAACAGAAGGGAAAGTACCCCAGCGATTTTGTGGAGCAAAACGAGGTGAAGCATCACTACGTAAGTTTACTGTCAGTAAATACTTATTATCATATTGATAATTTAAACGACCGAAATAAGACAAATAACCAAACTTCGAGTACTTTTCGCGTTCAACTTGTGAAGTGGTTGCATAAAGATAGTTGTGAACATTAGTGTCTACATAATCTTTCGAATAAATACCTATTTCTCTGCTAAATTGACCGCTTTTAACAGCATTACCAACCATGGCAGAAATGTCATGCTTGCCTAAGGTTTTTTTATAGGTTAACGTATTTTCATAAGTTGGATAAAACCCAAAGCCCATGATGTCGGTTAAACCATTCGGATTTACCTGTACTCCTCCATTACGAGTTGATTCGCCCCACCAGTTATAAGTGTGGAAATCGCCATTAATACCACCTTGGAATCTATATACCAACCCTTTTATTGGTTCGATTTCTGCCCAGCCATTTGCCTGGTAATTTACTTTCGAACTGTGATTATCACTATTATTAAATCCTGTTAAAGGATTATATTGAGAATTCAAATCTTGTTCTCTGTCAGGATTCCAGTACCCTCCCAAATTTGATGGATCAAGTATAGGTGCATATGGCGGAGCATTGAGTGCCCAATCAAGATTAGTACCACCACCACCAATACTTGTGCTGTATTGCGCAGAAATATTAGTTCCTAATTTCAACCATTTAAATGGAGTAAAGGTATTTTTATTCTTAATTGTGTAACTATTGTCCTGATTGTTACCTACAATTGGTTGGTCAGTCCTAAGACCTAAACTCAGGAAGAAAGTTGCATTTTTACTTCCGCCTAAAAGATCAACGTTCACTTCATTTTTATGAGCTACACGATATATGGCATCTTGCCAATCGGTTACATCTTGACGCACAGCTGGAGTTAAAAATTTTGCCGGAACTGGTTGTCCGGAATTTTTCAACGCATCAAGAAAATAATCGGTGTACTGTGAGGCATTTAATACATCAATTTTTTTGGTTCTGGTTGAAAAACCGGTAAATGCAGTTGCATTAATTTTTAAAGGTCCTTCTTTTCCACTTTTTGTCGTGATCAACACCACACCGTTTGCTCCACGAGCACCATAAATAGCGGTGGATGAGGCATCTTTTAGAATCTCAATATTTTCAATATCATTTGCATTAAGTGCGTCATAATTCGCATCAGCCATTCCATCAATAACTATCAAAGGATCTGTATTGTAAAAGCTCGTAACACCTCGAACACGAATCTGTCCACTTACTACATCAACTCCAGCTGCCCTACCTTGAATCAAATCACCAAGGCCAGAAACCTGACGGTCACCAAGATCTTTGCGGCTAATCGATGCTACAGAACCTGTCAGGTCACTCTTCTTTACTGAGCCATAACCCACAACTACTATTTCATCAAGCAACTTGTCATCTGTAACTAACTGAATATTTAAATTAGTTTTACCAGATACAGAAACTACCTGCGTTTGATAACCAATATAAGAAATTGACAGTGAAGCATTTTCCGGAACATTTAACGTAAAATATCCATCAATATCAGTTACGGTAACTTGCTTAGATCCAATTACTTTTACTAATCCTCCAACAATTGGGGATTTTTCTGCGTCAATTACAACTCCGGTTATTTTTTTATCTTCTTTATTCAACTGATTAGTCCGTGGCTTTTCAGTTAAAACTATTGTCTTACTGTTAAATGTAGCCTTAAGCCCAATAGGGTCAAGAACTGATTTTAATAGTTCTGTTAATGGCTTATCTACCACATTAACAGTAACATCTCCTTTTTCATTTACAATCAAATCCCGATATACAACCGAATATTTTGTTTTAGATTCAATTTCTTTAATAAATTCTTTAATCGTTACATTCTGAAGTGTAAGCGTAATCTTTTGAGCAGGATTCTGTGCTGATAATAACCCACAAAATGCGAAATAAAATAAAAGCACAGCATATCTTAACACTGGGTTTTTAAATTTGATAATCTTGTTTTTCAATTTCATAGAATTAATGTTAATAATAAATACTAGTAATAAAACTTAATTCAAAATATTTCATTGGGCAATACTACCCTGATAAAAAACATCTTCAAGTTTCAAAATAATGTGTTCAATTTAATTTTTGTCATAGGCATTTCAATTTACTCTGTTTTTTAGTAGCAATAAACATTTTTTTTTTACGATCTTTGAATTTTACAGCACTTAAATGTCAAATTAAAATTTCAAAGTGCTTTCTTTTGAATTATGAAGATATTTATTTGCAGGATATAGTAATAAATTTTTCGCCAATTGTATATTTAATTTGGTATTGTAATTTTAGAGTCTCCAATACTGTTATAAATTGTTCATCATTAAATGTTCCGCTAATAAGGTCATTTTCAATATCTTTACAGTTAAAAACAAACTTAACTCCATACCAGTCTTCAAGTTTCGCAATTACATCAATTAGACGTTCCGATCTAAATATCAATTTATTATCTTTCCAAGCAATTTCTAATTCATTATCAGCAGGAACGATTTCAATGCTTTTTTTCGATTTGGAATAAATTGCTTTTTCATTTGGCTTCAAATAATAAATCTCTGATTCATTATCAACTGATAACTTAACACTTCCTTCCACTAGCGAAGTTTCAATTAAATCTGATTCGGCATTTGCTTTTACATTAAATGAAGTTCCAAGTACTTCAACTTTCAAATCGTTCATCTTTACAATGAAAGGTCGCTCTGGATTTTTGGCTACCTTAAAAAAAGCTTCTCCAGTTAATGTTACTTCACGTGTATCTTTTGTTTCATTGCTATAAGCCAACTTTGTCTTTGAATTAAGCCAGACACTCGAATGGTCAGGAAGAGTAAGTTGTGCTTTATCCCCTGCCCGTACTTCCACTATAAAATCACCAGTTTCATTCACCTTAGAAGTCATAAAATAAAAAACCGAGAACATGACTAGTAAAGGAAGAAACACTGCTGCAACTTGATAGTATCTTTTTCGGCGCTTATGATTTTGCTCACAACTGATATAAAAATCTAACTTTGATTGAACATCTTCTTTATCCACTTTAGGCATTGAATCAAAAACAAAGTTTTCGTTCCATTCTGTTTCGAACATCTCAGATAATTCTTCGTCGTTCGCTCGATTAATATGGTAACGCATTTCCAAAAATTCATCTTTACTTATATTTCCATAAAGATATTTTCTATAAATTTTTGTAACTATATTTTCCATTTTCTTGGTATTACACGGAGTTTTGAAATTAAAGAACTATTTACATTTTTATGTTACACGGAGTTTTGAAACTAAAGTACTATTTACATTATCATGTTATAAAACATATATGCAAAGTATACAACAAAAAGTTGGTTGTATTTAGAAAGTTCTTTACGAAGTGTTTTTAGAGCTGAGGTTATTTGATTCTTCACAGTTTGTTCAGAGATGCCCAGACTTGTTGCAATTTCAATCACATTCAATCCTTTCTCTCTACTCAACTCAAAAATTTCCAGTTGTCTTTCGGGAAGTAATTTTTTGCTTATTTTAAGAGCTTGAAGAAATTCATCGTAATTTATTTTCCTCTCAATATCGTTTTCTGCAAATATATCAGAATTACAATAATTGATATAATCTTCAAATTTGATTTGGTTGATTTGAGACCGATATACATCAATCATCTTGTTCTTGGATATCGTAAAAAGTAACGACTGAAATGAGCCATTTTCTGTCACAGAATGCCGAATTATCCAAAGCTTTAAAAAAGTTTCCTGAACAATATCTTTTGCTAAATCACGAGATTTAGTATGTGCCAAAACAAACCTGAAAAGTTTGTCCGCATATATCTCATATAGAGCACTGAATGCTTTATATGAGCCATTACTTAATTCCGATACGTACGATTTCAAGATATCGTTTTCCATATGAGTTGTGTTTTTCATAGATCTAAAACAACATTAAAGTTATAGAGAAACAAAATGTCATGATAAATCTTATAATTACACGTAAATGAGATAAATTAGTACTATTTACATTCTAAAATTTAACTCAAAAACGCTATTAAAATTTTTAATTTCTAGTATAGTTCAAATTTACAACTTATTAAATCTTATTAAATCTTATTTAAATTGACCTGAAAATAATTTTTCGAATTGATATTTCTAGAGAAATTAAAAATATATCAACTCAATAAGTTATATTATATTAGCTACAACAAGAATACTATTTAAAAATGGATTTTGGACTTGCAAACTTTTACCGGACAAAAAGTTAAGCATATAAGTTTAATTTTGTGTATTATGAGAAAACAAAGAACGCATTACGACAAGGCATTCAAGGAGAATGCTGTAAAGTTGAGTTTTGAAAGCAAGAACGTATCAGAACTAGCACAGGAATTGGGTGTTGAGCCCCTATTATTATACCGCTGGCGAAAAGAGTTCCAAGAGAAGGGATCTTTAAGCTTTCCAGGCAACGGCGTACATGCTCTTAGTGAAGAGTCCAAGAAAATGGCTGACCTTGAGAAGCGGCTGTTTGATGCCGAGACTGAACGTGACATCTTAAAAAAGCTTTGAGCATCATCCCCAGGAGCGGTCGTTGATTTTTCAGTTTATAAAGGACTAGAACTCCGAAAAATGGACGATCGAGTTGATGTGCAAAGTGTTGAAAGTGTCCCGAAGCTTCTATTATAATTGGCTTATCGACCCTATCGGAAAACGAAGAAGCACCTATATGGAACTTGACGAGAAAATCAAAAAGGCCTACTTCGTAGCCAAGGGTCGAAATGGTAGTCCCAGATTGGCCAAAGACCTTCAGGTTGCCGGAACACCCGCTTCTCGGTGCACCGTGGCGCACCACATGAAGCAAATGGGAATGCGCAGCAAACTTTCTACGCACTTCAAGGCAACGACGGATTCCGAGCACGACTACAAGGTGGCTCCCAATCTGTTGAATCGGGACTTTTACCGTGTGGAGCCAGTTAAAGCCTGTGTGTCGGATTTAACCTATATTCCCTGTTTGGATGGTTTTCTTTACTTGACAACAGTGCTGGATTTGTTTGATCGAAAACCAATAGTCTGGTCCATGAGTGACAACATGAGAGCATCGAGCACTGTCATTCCAGCTATCCGGATGGCCAACAGGAACCGACCTTTTACAGAAGGAATGATCTTTCATTCGGACAGATGAATTCTGGGAACAGTATTGGATTAAAAACGAATCTATTATGAATATAGCTTAACTTAATGTCCGGTAAAAGTTTGCAAGTCCACATTTTTGTTGATTCCTTTTTCATAGAAACTAGTTTGATGTTATTTTAACTTATTGGGATTTTTGGAGAATAGTCCAACTACACCCTCACAAAATCAGCTTCAATACTATCAACCAAGCCTTCGTCAATTTTAAATTCAGCAGCAAACTCCCTAAATTTACCAACAGCATCACTCACCATTTCAATTAAAGACTTATAATCTTGAATATCATTTCGCTGAGCAACTGCCTCCAGATCTTCTCGGGTAATAGTATCATTTTTACCGTTAATGGTCATTTAATGTTTGTTCATATATGACGGAATAGAAAGATCAACCCCATAAGTCAAGTCATAAGCCGGAGACAAACGCCATACGCCCTCATGAGTCATGCAGAAGCTAAAGTTTTTTGAATGGTCATCCACATTACGAGCAAGCACATTAAATACCATGCGCAGATATTGTTGACGGCTATCCTCGTACGGTAAATTAAGCCTTCGTATTACAGCAAACAGATCTTCGTAACTGTTACTTCCCGGGGACATGGCAGCTAAAGTTTGTGTATGTATTCGGACATTGTCAATACGGTCAAACCGACGAGTTAGAAAATGGGTGACGTTTCTGTAAGAACGTAATTCGGACGGCATCATTTTTATTCCTGCAGCCAAAGCCATTTGGTAATAAACATATTCCAATTTGGCTAATGGATAGGATGAATGATCATCATACTTTAGAATATAATGGTTAAAACCTTTTGGGATATTTCCCTGTCCGGAAATCACTTCGCCTGTTTCGTTACTTATCGCAACAATCGCTTTTGGTCTTTTACCTCCAGGGGACGAACTTATTTTGATTAAATCCTGCCACAAAATGGAATTTTCCGCATTGAGTACTGTTGTTTCCCTTTCATTCAATACTTGCTTGGCAAACTCATATAGGTGTTCAATGTCTACCGAAAAACAGAGTCGTCACCTACTTTCATTGCCGGTTCATATTCAAGCGCACCCATTGTACGACTGCCAATAAACGAAAGATGATCTACCGGATTTACTTTCTTTGTCGAAATATGATTATCCCGTAGCCAAGCACTAAAAAGAGAACGACCCCATTTGTCAGGGAGTGAATCGGCAATCATGGGTGGAAGTCCCATGTACAATTTATCTTTATCGCCTGTCCAGGGAATACGCTTTTGGCTGCGGGGCGAATTAATGGACATTGTAAGAGGTGCAATATCCAGACCTTTGTCCAGGAATTCTGATTCATATTCAAAAACAGCCAAATCCAATTTTTTATCCCACGAGAGATACCCCACTGGCATTCCCCAGATTTTCACCATTACTACATTCGTTTCCATAGTTACATATCTTTCTGTTGTTTCTTATACAATGCACGAGGACTTTCTGGTAGTTCGGGCAATAGTTTTTCAATTTCATCGAGATTATCGATGGCTCGCAACAATTTGATAAATGAAGCCAATGTGACCCCGGTAGAAGAACCATTCTCAAAGGAACTGATTGTAAATATGCTCAATCCAGATTTCTCAGCCACTTCCTTTTGAGTGTAACCCATCCTTTTACGGTAGTCACTGTATCTTTTTCCTAATAGATATATCTACAATATAATCAAAATATTTGAATATATTGTAGGTATATCTATAGTCTTTCAATGCATAAAATCCATGATTCCGCAAATAGTCATCCAAATAGCCTCACCCGCTCCATAATTAGTTCTTTGTATCTAACTTTATTCCTATCATTTAAAAAAGACTCCTCAATGAGTTGAATAGCTTTTGGCAACCAGACATCCAACTTCTTGTATACGGAATTGATTTGTTTGTCATTCAATTCCAAAATCGCACCAAACCAATCAAAATACCCTTTATTGAAATTTTTCTTTTTACCTCCTAATAAAAGTGCCGTATCATCCTTATCCTTAGGCATTATAATTTTTACATTTAATAAATCATACGCTGGCGATAGTACTCATCCCATATCTGACAACCTCATAGAGAAGTTTTTTAAGTGCATGTCGTTATTGCCTATTATAAAGTTGAAAAGTGCGAGTTCAAAAAAACGCAGTTTATCCATTAAGGTATTCACCGATAATTCTCCTACGGTTTTACCAAGATTTTCCATTGTTCCTAAATACTTGTCTTCCAATTCCAATATTTGCAAAAAGTCAATCATGTGTATTTTGGAATTGTCTTTTTTCCGATCGATGCGTTTGGTGATGTAACACAATTCACCCGAAACCAGTCGAATCATATGGGACGGTACCACGTCAATTTTAAAAAACGGCCAATACGACCATTTTCCAACGTGTTTTTTATCCTACCAAGAGATAGTTAAGGTTGTACACCCGGAATTGCATTTCTCATGTCTATTTCTCAATTACTGGTCCTAAAACATGACCAAACATCTTTAAAACCTGATTTACTTTTGACAAACTCAGATTTTCTTTTCCTTGCTCTATTTTTCTGATAACAGTTAATGCTACACCCGCTTTCAACGCAAATTCCTCTTGTGTAAGCTTCAATTGTTTTCGTCTTTTTTGACAAAGTCTGTTATAGTATTCATTTTTATATGCTTTAGCATACAAATATTGTAAATACTATCATATTATATGCAATTGAGTATAATTATTTGTATATCTATATCCCACCCTATTCCGTCCAAATCACCAACCTCTTCCCCTTCACCAAATCCCCATGCTTCACAAAATACCCCTCAACCTTTTTTCCATCGTACAAAATTTCACGAATCTTTCTACCATGATTCTTCTTAACTACCGTGAAAGTCTTCCCACCCAGATTGAATTTAACCTTATCAAACAAAGGCACCGTAACGATGTATTCCGGATCGGCGGGTGAAAAGGTGTACAATCCGATGGCGTTAAAGACGTACCAGGACGACATTTCACCGGCATCGTCCATTCCGGAATACGCCAACTTATCTTTGCCCATGTCGTAGTAATGGTTCATTAGACTGTCCAGGTAGAACTGCGTTTTCTCCTGTTTGCCCACAAAATAGTACATGTACGGAAAGTTGTGATCCGGTTGATTACCGTGGCAATACTGACCAATGAAACCAGACATATTATCGGCTTCCTGACCTTTAAAAGGAATTGTAAAAAGCTGATCCATCTTTTTTTCAAAAGCGTCGTTGCTGCCATAAAGGGCTATCAAACCCTTTGGGTCGTGGGGAGCAAAGAACGAAGACTGCCAGGCGTTTGCTTCTCGGTACATGTATTCATAGTGCACATAGGTGGGATCAAAGTTTTTCACCCAGTCGCCATTGGCCAACCGGCCTCTCATGAAACCGGTGGAAGGATCGAATACGTTTTTGTAATTTCCGGTTCGTTTCATCAGCATGTTGAAATGGATCGTATCGCCCAACTGCAGCGCTAACTGTGCCACGGAATAATCGTCGTAGGCATATTCCAGAGTTTTGGTCACTCCAGCTTTGGCCACGGTTTGAAGTACGGGATTCGCCAGGTCGGGTTCAGAAATGTATCCTTTTTCGATGTATTCCAGTACATGAGGACGGCTTCTGTTTTCAAGCGTGGCATTGCGCAACAACAGGTTGTAGGCACTTTTCACATCGTAATCCTGAATGCCTCTCAAGTAGGATCCGGCAATGAAGGCAGCCGCATGGTCGCCATGAAAAAAAGTCGGCATAAAACCACTTTTTTCACCCTTATCAATCAACGATTTAATTACATCGGACGTCACCTTGGGGGATAACATGCCAAGCAAAACCAGTTTGTTGCGATAATCGTCCCACAACGAAGGTTCGGTGTAGTAATTAAATCCTTTGTTTACGACTACTCCGGACTTATCGGTAAAATCGCCGTTCACATCGCTTCTAAGTGCCGGCCAAAGGAATGATCGGTAAAGAGTAGAATAGAACAAGCCCTTTTGCCTTTCAGTGCCACCAGTCACGGTAATTTTAGCAAGCAAAGCATTCCAAGTTTTGCTGGCCTCCTGCCTTACCTGAACGAAACTCTTTCCGAGCATTTCTTTCTCCAGATTCTCCTTTGCATTTTTAGTACTTACAAACGAAAAGCCGATCTGAATTTCCAAAGGTTTGGATTCATCCACAAAGCTGACCAGGGATAAAAGAGCTTTATCTTCTTTTTTCAAGACTTCAACGCTTTTAATCCTATGATTGGCAACCGCGTAGAAATAGATCTTTTCACCGGTTTGCTGGAATCCGCTAAAAATGGATTCACCTTCTTTCTGCAATTCCCAGTCTTTGACATTTTCATTCGACTTCGAAAGAAAGGCAAGTAGTCTTTTGCTTTGACCGGGTTTGAAGGTATATTTATGAAAAGCACAGCGCAAGGTCGAGGTCAATTCGGCATTCACATCGTAGCGTGGCAGATACACCTGATAATAACCGGGGTGAGCCGACTCGTTTTTGTGGCTGAACGTGGAGCTGTAATCGTCCGGATTCACACGACCTGTTACTGGCATTAACGGAACATGGCCCAAATTCCAATGTCCTTTGCTCGTATGGGCAAATCCGTAAATGACGGTATCTTCGTATTGATAACCGGAACCACTTCTAAATTTGGTTATTGGAGTGAGCTGAACCATGGCATTTGGAACAGAAGATCCCGGAAAGGCTTCAGCACCCCAGGTACGGTGAGTCGGTCTGTAGCCAATGTCAATGCTATCCAATAAGGTGGCAGTTCCTAAAAATGGATTGACGTAGTCTGTAAAGCTTTTTTTTGCTTGCAAGAAAGTACAGGCAAGAAATAGAAAAACGATAATATTGAAGTGCTTGATCATGAAGTTATTATTTTATACGAATGTACTGATATCTTATAAATAAAAAAGCAGGCTCACAAAATTATTAAAATCTTGCAAACCTGCTCTTCCCTTCCTAAGTAAAAAAATTATTTGGTATCTAAAACGATCTTGTAACTAAAAGTGTTTGAATTGGCATAAACTCTGTATCCTTCCAGTTGTCGGGGACCACAGCCATTTGAACCAACACCTAAAGTATGGTGGCTCACACAAAGTACGGTTTTATTGCTAACCGGAAGATCTATTTTGTATTCCGTTTTTTCCAATTCCTCGTCACTGTATGGAAGTGCCGAAACTTGCAAAGGAGAATCAACGCTTTTTATCAGAAGACCTTTACCTGTCGCATTTTTCACAGCAGCCCATTTAACGTCCTCGTGATTTCCGCACTCCATAGGTTTTTCATAAGGCGTTTGTTGATCTTTAACGCTGCTTTGATAGAAACCGATATCAAAAGCATGTTTGCGGTCGGAATAATTTTCCATGGGTCCGCGTCCAAAATAGGAAAACTGGTCAAGTTGTTTGTCCAATAACAAGCGTACTCCCATTCTTGCAACAACTAAATCGGGCTCTGTAGAGTTTACATTGTTATCCACCTTGACCGTTCCATCGCCTGAAATGGTGTAAAGCACTTGGTGTGTTACCTTAAAGTCTTTCTTTCCTTCTCCGATGAGAGTGGCTGAAATAGTGACAATTGTCTTTTCGATTTGTTTAACTATAATATTCGAAGCAGTCCATTTCAGATTAGTCAAACCATACTCTACCCATTTTTCGTATGCCCACATATCATCCTTTTGGTGAGGTGCACGCCACAAGTGTAGCATCGGACCACCTCCGTTTAGAAGTAAGTTCATACCGGACTTTTCAAATTTGGAAAAAGTGCCAATCGCTTTATCAAAAGTAAGGGCAAAATTTTCACCGGTTACAACGATTTGTTGGTTGTTTTGTGTCAGAGTCAAAGGACTCAATGGAGCATTGCTTGATGATTTTTCAGGAACACTGATTGGTAATTTAAATTGCTGCCATGCCATTTCCAGACCTTTTTTTGCCCACAATTGATCTTTGGCCAATTTAAAGGAAACTCGCAAATAATAGTCTGATCCTGGTTTTACCTGCTCGATTTTGTAGGGCAAAACAATCGCTTTGTCGGTAAAAGGAGCAATAGAGGGTAAAGTGATGGTACCACTGGCAATTTCCTTTCCATCCTCGGAAACACTCCAGGAACCGGTAAATCCGTCTAAATTGATAAATTGGTAACGGTTGCGAATGCGGATTTCTCCTTTTTCCAAATCCTGAGCAGTAATACCGATCCATTGGTAAACATGCTTCATTTCAGGATAATGTGGTTTGGGTGAGCGATCAGATGCCACAACACCTTTATGAATAAAATAGTGATCGTTGGGATATTCACCAAATCCACCACCGTAAGCCATCACCGGATGTTTTGGATCGCGACGGTTCCAAATACCCTGATCCTGGTATTCCCAGATTGCGCCACCTAATAAGGCTGGCTCGTTGTCAAACAAATTGTTGTATTCTTCAATCGAACCCATGGAATTAAACATGGCATGAGCATATTCGCAAAGGTAAAACGGTTTCGTAAACTTTTTATCAACAGCGATACGTGCCACTTCTTCGGGACCAGTGTACATCCGGCTATCAATATCGGCCGGATTTTCGGCACCAATGCCAAAAGCTTCGTAATGTGTAGGGCGGTTATCAATGGCCTTGATGGCTTTCAGTGCTTCAAAGAAATTAGCATTTCGTTCACCGTTTTCGTTTCCTAAAGACCAGATAAGCACGGAAGCATGATTTTTGAAATTTTCCACATTGGCCACATTGCGATCTACGATGGCAGCTTTCATGCGTGGATCTTCCACAAATTTTCGATCCAGACCGTGGCATTCTACATTGGCTTCGGCCACTAAATAGATACCATATTCATCGCACAATTCATACCAACGAGGATCATCTGAATAGTGACAAGTACGGATATGATTGCAGTTTCCTTGTTTGATAACTTCAAGGTCACGAATCATTTGCTCTTCTGTAATGGCATGTCCCACTTCCGGCCAGTTTTCATGACGGTTCACACCTTTTAATTTTACAGGAACACCATTTACTAAAAATAGTCGTCCTTTTATTTCGATTTTTCGGAAACCGGTACGGGATGAAATGATTTCCACCTCTTTATTTTTGTCTTTCAAAAGAAGGACAGTGGTATACAATTTGGGGGTTTCTGCTGTCCATTTTTCTGGATTTTCCACTTGAAAGGCCAGTTTAACCTGTGCCTCTACTCCTGCTTTCAATGCAGGTGCAGCGACTTCCTGACTTGAAGCAATCAATTTATCACCATCGTAAAGCAGGGCTTGCATTTTTTTTGATCCAACAGCTTTCTGGCTGTAGTTTTTCACCTTGGCGATCACTTCAACACGGGCATTGCGATAGTTGGCATCCAGATCTGTTTTAACGACATAATCACGAATGTGTTGCTCTGGTGCACTCCAGATAGTAACGTTTCTGAAAATGCCACTTAAACGCCACATATCCTGATCTTCCATGTAACTACCTGATGTATATCTGTAAACCTCTGCAGCAACCATGTTTTTACCTGGTTTCACAAAGTCGGTCACATCAAATTCAGCAGCATTGCGACTGTTTACACTATACCCCACTTTTTGTCCGTTTATCCACAAAAAGAAACCGGCATCGACACCATCAAATGTCAGGAAAATCCGACGTCCGGCTGACCAGGTTTTGGGAAGTTCAAAGTCTCTTCGGTAGCTGCCCACTGGATTGCGCTCATGGTAGGACGTATATTCCCTGGAAGGTTGGCTCATTACTTTTGGAAAATCGACCTGAAAAGTATAACCAATATTCCGGTAGTACGGTGTCCCATAACCGAGAATTTGCCAGTTGGATGGTACACTGATCTCTTTCCAACCCGATACATCAAAATCCGTTTTAAAGAAATCAACGGGACGTTGCTGGGGCCATGCGACCCAATTAAATTTCCAATTCCCGTTCAAACTTTTGCACAAAGTCGATTGATGCCGATTGCCTGCTATCGCTTCATTTAAACTGGCATAGGGCATGAGCGTTGCATGATAGGGCTGTTTGTTTATGCCAAGACATTCAATGTCCTCTATTTCCCTAGGGATAGTGGCGCCTGTTACGATGGTATCAGGTGCCGATACATTTGTATTTTTTGCACTTGAAAAAAGGGCAAAAAATGCAACTAAACTAAGTATAAGTGATCTTTTTCTCATAGTAATGAATAATATTTAAGATGGTTTAATGACATAACTGGAATTTGCCTTGGTATTTTTTACCGTTATAATCTATTTGATAGGTGTAGGTACCACTCTGTTGATTGCTTAGATCAATTTCATAGTTTTTGCTTCCTGCATTCATATGTTGTTTAGATACGAGACTTCCGTTGATGCTGAAAATGCTAATATCTCCATCAAGCAGACAAGGCTCGTTACAGGCAAAATGAAGTATTCCATTGGTTGGAACCGGATACACCTTAAATGGATTTTGTCGTTGCATTGGAAAATTCAATCCTGTTTCTGATGGTGCACGATGTTCTATACGAAAGCCATAACTAAAGGTGGTATTTCCGGGAACTTTGTACTTATCGAGTTGTGCAGGTCCACAACTGCCACCACCTAAACCTTGTTGCATGTAATCCAGGCTCAGATATGTTTCCATTCGTTTAAAACTCCAGATATTAAACTCATGATAAGGAGTCCATTGCTTTTCATCTGTGAAGTGCTGAGCTATAAAGTTCAGATTCCCCGTTGATGAAATCTTTAATCCGGCATCGGATGGATCGGCAAGGCTGACCCAACGAATATTTTCTCTGTTTCCATTACTTTCAGGGTGTAAATAGTTTTCAAATAAACCAGTCACCGTATTGCTATATTTACCAAAAAAAGCGGCCTGATTACGATCTATGTAATTTTCCTGAGGACCGCGTCCGTACCACTCCACATTTTCCAAACCCGGCTTCAAGACCATTTGCAGACCAATTCTTGGAATACTGCCCAGTTTGCCATTGTTTGTAATTTTGGCCTTTACATCAATGGCACCATTGGCATTTATGGTATACGATAAGGTATAGGGGTAGGTTCCCAATGCATTTACAGCGCTCATGGACGTTTCAACAAGAATCGTTTTACCATCAGCAGACGGTGTAATTGCAAACGATTTGCATGAAATTATCGATGCACTGTATGTCCTTATTTCGGTACATATGCTTCTGTAATAGCTAAATTCAAGCCCTTTATTTCCATAAATCATTTCCTGATCGTTGTATTTGAGGGATGTCATTATACCGGTCGTTTTATTAAAGCTGGTGCTGAAATCTTTACCTTGTATTGTTTGAATAGTACCAACCAAAGATGTTGTCAGTGCATCGTTGGTCGTATTATCGACAGCCTGCATCAGTGGACGACTCTTGAGTAATAGTTGCTCTGAAGCGACAATATGACCTGCTTTTGCCCAAAGTTGATCTTCCTTCAGCGAAATATAAACATTGAGAAAATATTCACTTGCCGATTCATATGTTCTGGAATAGGGTAATTCAAGAATGACCTGTGCAAATGGTTTGGTTTGTGGCAAATCCATTGTTCCGGACTCCACCTCTACCCCATCTTTTAAAACGACCCACCGCAAACCAAATTCATTGAGGTCGGTAAAGTCGTATCTGTTCTTGACAAGTACTTTCCCGGTAGCAAGATTGGATGCAGACATCTTGATGTATTGGTAAATCTTTTTTACCTGAGGTGTTTTTGGAGTTGATTTTCGATCGGAGGTTACTATACCATTTATTGCTTCATCAAAGCTGTTTGGCACATCGCCAAAATCGCCGCCCATGTAAAATTTATTGGGATCTTCTCCGAATTTGTTAATTCCCTGATCGACCCAATCCCAAATGCATCCACCAATTATTCTCTTTGAATTTTCGATGCATTCCCAATATTCATAAAGGTTCCCAATAGAGTTTCCTCGTGCATGAGCATATTCACATATAAAAAATGGGCGAGTCGTGTTGGTGGCATCATCGCTTAACAAACCGGAAATGGATGGATACATCTTCGAGTCAATATCGGCTGCATTGCTGTTTCCTTCATAATGGATTAAACGGGAAGGATCTATTGCTTTGGCATTGTCACGTACGTTAAAAAAATTCGAACCACCACCGGATTCATTTCCCATGGACCAGAATATCACAGAAGGATGATTTTTATCTCGCTGTACCATTCGAACCATTCGATCATTGAAAGCGCCCAGCCAGGATGGATTATTACTTAAGCTTTGATTTCCATGACATTCAATATCGGCCTCATCTACTACATACAAACCATAATAATCATACATGGCATACATTTTTGAGCTGTTGGGATAATGACTTGTGCGCACCGTATTGATATTTGTCTGCTTCATCAGTGTTATATCCTGAATCATGGATTCAATTGGAATCGCTTTTCCGTATTTTGGATGCGTATCGTGGCGGTTTACCCCTTTAAAATAAATGGATTTACCGTTTATACATACTCTTTTATTGGAGATTTCTATTTTACGAAATCCAAATTTCGATGAAACTACTTCTAAAGGATGGTTGTTTGCATCCTTCAATGTTAGAATCACTGTATATAAGTTGGGTTTCTCGGCCGACCAAAGCATTGGTTTTGTCACCGATTCTTGTAGCGTATAATCCACACTTTCGTTGGCTGACAATGTTTTAACATCCTGCGTCATAGTCAGAACATCCATTCCCTGAGAGTCTATAAGTGTTATTTCCAGTTTAGCGGCATCTGCTTCCGCATCAGAAGCATTTAGAATGGACGTCCTGACCTTAAAAGTAGCCTTGGTGTAATCTCCATTGGCAAAATCACAGAGTTCGAAAAAGTCTCTGATGTATCTTTTGGGACGGGCAGTCAGATAAACATCGCGGTGAATTCCACTTAAGCGAAACATATCCTGATCTTCCAGGAAACTGCCATCTGTCCAGCGATAAACTTCACACGCTAAGATGTTGCTCCCTGTATGTACATATTTTGTAATGTCAAATTCAGCATCGTTGTTGGCACCTTCACTATACCCTACTTTTTGACCATTCACCCATATATAAATACCGCTATAAACTCCGTCAAAATGCAGAAGTATTTGTTTTCCATCCCATGAGGCAGGAATATTAAAATTGCGTCGATACGATCCTACCGGATTGGGTTCTTTCTCACTTGTACCGCCGGCATACGGTGTGATATAGGGAGGAGTGTTGCCATGTGGATAGGTTATGTTGGTGTAAATGGGTGTGCCATATCCGAACATTTCCCAGTTGGATGGTACGGGTAATTCTTTCCATGTAGAAACATCGTAATCGGCTTTATAGAAATCGACCGGTCTTTCGGAAGGCTGTTTGACCCAATTGAATTTCCAATTTCCATTTAATAATTGATAATTAGCCGATTGGGGATTAATCCATGGTTTGATGTAGCTGGAATCCGCTTTAAGTTCAGCAATGGAAGGAAAAGATACAAGCGTAGAATGACCGGGAAGCTTATTCACCCCAAAAATTGTTTCATCTTCCCATTCACGAATCTCACGATCTGCAGCTACTTCTATTTTCCACTGTTGATTCACATTGGAAGGATCTGCTGTATATTGACAAAGTGCACCACCGGGAGTTAAGGCATTTCGCCCGTCCAGATTTTTACCACTTGCCAGGTTGGTCAGGGTATAGAAATAACCATAATAAACGATTTCCCAAAGTTGATTCTTTCCACCAATGGGTTGCCATTGCAACATTTTATTTCCTTCTGCGGTAGATCCATTGTCGTTATCAATGTTTTTATTGCTTTTCGCATTGGTCATGGTATAGTATCCACTTCCATCGTTTCTTAAAATCCACTGTTGATTGGCGCTGGTATTTGCTTGATCTGCTTTTAAATAAAAGTTTGTATTGTTGACAATCGATCCATTATTATCTATTGCCAAACCCGAATTATTCACGAATTTATAATAATGTTTATCGTCAGTTGGGGCGCATGGAACGAACTTAACAACATCCCATACACCCCACTCCTGACTTGCAGCGTTATTACTGGTTGAAACTACAGTAGAAACACTATCTTTTAATGAAGAATCCAATACCTCTAAATTTGTCGCCGTAGCTATATTGGTAATATTCTGGTAATTAAAACTGGTTGTGGTCGATTTCCAACATTGAGCATCTGAGCTATTGGGTGCAGACAACACAAGCATTGACTGGTCGTTTTTGGTAGTATCATACACTTCGATAGCTTGAGTTGTAGCTACGTTTATAAACTGCAGATTGGTGTTACCAACTTTTCGGACAATCCATTTTTGGGTATCGGCCCCTGTGTATGTTGTTTGAATTACGGACGCAACTGTTTGGCTAGAAGTTGTACATTCAAATGCATCAATAATCAGTTCGAAATCGGCTGCTTTTTTCCCGGTAGAAACAACCTCTAAAGTATGTGTTCCATAAGGCAATAAAGGCGTTTCGTAAAGTATTGCATCAAATAGATTACCATTGGAACAGTCTATGTATTTTACAAATTTTCCATCAATCCGGATTTGAGCGGAATCCAAATCGTTGCGCAGAAAACCATAATATCGGGCCTTTACACCTGTAAAAGTGTATTTGGCACTTGCACCAAGCGATTTAGAAAAATGCTCGGTACTTTTGAATCCGGCATTTCCGACATACGTCCCCCAGTCGCCTGTATAGGTGATTGCTGAACTTGTATCATCGACTTTTTGCCAATTGATGTAATCGGGTTTGCCTACACTGATTACTTTGCCACTTTTTTTATTGTAAATAACATTTATAACTTCTGCTTTTACCGGGACACAATTTGCTAAAATCAGTAAAGAAGTCAAAAGCACAAATCTTAAATCTAAGATTGATTTGTATATAAATTTCATGAGTTGGTTAGAATTTTTGGTTTTTGGAATGAACGTATACGTTAAAATCAGTTTCAATAAGTAGATCCTTTATTTTTTCAGCAATTTTAGAGTTTTACTGGATCCATCTCCAAACCTCATTAAGTATGAGCCTGTATTCAGGCTACTTAAATCAACGATTTCGTTTTCAGTTGTGGACATTTTCTGCAACAACACTTGACCGCACAAATCGAAAACAGTGATTGAAGTATTAAATGGTACGTTTGTCAAGGAGACTTCATCTTCTGTTGGATTCGGATATAGTTCGATTTCTGACTTTGTTTTCGCGGATGTTTCAAGGGCACTGACACCATCAACAATTACTGTACAAACAATCGTTTCAATACATCCTGCAACTGTTGTAAAGGTTCCTGTATAAATGCCGGCTTGTTTTGTCTGGATATTATTGATGGATGCTTCTCTCGAATGACCGGTAAAACCATTCGGTCCAGTCCAGCTCCAGGTTCCGTCCGATGGCTGTGGTCCAAATTTAACAGTGCCACCCGATTTCAAAGATACGGTACTAACACCGGCCGCTTTCCAAACCCCATTGACTGAGATATAAGATGTAAGTGTTGGACAAACGATATCCCCTTCTACACTCACCGTGAAGATTTGCGTGGATTTACAGCCGTTTGCATTGAAATAGTTGGCTGTATAAATACCTTCCTGACTTTTTACTATATTATTTATCGTAAATTCCCTGGAGTTCGAGAAAAACCCGTTCGGGCCTGTCCAGGTCCATGTTCCATCGGTAGGTTGAGGTCCAAAAGAGAGGGAGCTGCCCGGATGAACTGTTGCAGAAGTATCTTGTTTCCAGCCACCTGCATTTATATAAGGTATAATATTAGCTGCCGTACAACCCTCAATGGAAATCCTAAAATTTTGCACACTTTTGCTTCCTTCCGCATTCGTATACACGGCTGTATAATCACCACCTTGATCTAATTGAATATTGTTCAAGGTAACGACTCTTGACAAGGATGTGAATCCATTAGGACCGGTCCAACTCCAGGTGCCATCTGTAGGTGTTGGCTTAAAAGTCAATTTACTGCCCATGCTTACAGATGGTGAAGTCGTTTCTATTGAATCGGCATTATTAAGGGATACGTAAGGTATAATGAGTTGGTTGCTTTTAAGGACATTGTATGCAATATCAGCCATAACTACTGAACCTTCATCGTTGGGGTGAACACCATCCGGAAAAACCTTACCGGAAGTAAGAAGTGGAGTATGGTAATCTATGATGTAGGTGCCTTTCAGGGCACTTATTTCCCGGATAATGGGTATGATTTCGTTTCTGATATTTGCAGTTTGATTTGCATTTGCAAAAACAGGAGGAGGCAAACAGGTATAAATTATTGGATTTCTACCCTTGCTCCTGAAGGTATCGATCATGGCACTGTAATCTTTTTTGAACGTGGACTTGATGGACGACCATAAACCTTGATCGCCATCATTTGTACCCAATGAAATAATCAGAATCTGTGGGTTGGCATTCAAAGCAGTAGTAAATCTTCCGTCGTTCCAATAAGAAGGACCTACTGTTTTTGACATTCTTGTTCCACTTGCACCGCAGTTCAGAATGGAGTATCTGCTACCCAACAATTTATTCAGTTGTGCCGGCCATGCTTTTGCCTGTGTTGAATTGCTATATCCTTCGGTGATACTATTTCCAACACACACCACACGAATTTGCGCATACCCGTTAGTTTGAATGAATGCAAAAAGCATTAAGACACTTATAAAGAAAACTGATTTTTTCATTTTAATTATTTTCATGGTACTTTTCTCAACATTGGAAAGAGTCAAAAATGATAAAAAGTACTCATTCTAAATCCATAATTTAGTATTCCACCTCTTATTTAATGCTTATTGTTTAATCAGTTTCTGCATTTTAAGAGTTCCATTTCCAACTTTTACAAAGTAAATGCCGGTTTTAAGATGACCTATGTGGATCGTCGAATTCTCCGTTTTATGGGATGATTGCATTTGCCACACTGTTCGTCCGGATAAATCAAGAATAGCAATGAGTGAGTTTGCAGGTACATCAATCAAAGTCACTTGCTCTCTTGCGGGATTTGGATAAAGTTGCAATCCTGAGTTTTCCTTTGAAACATCGTCTATTTTACTAACTCCATCTACAATAACCTGAAAATCCTTGTAACTCTCACATCCGGATGAATTGGTCAAAGTAGCACTGTAAGTTCCGGCTTGAGCAGCAGTGATTGCACTTAAGGTGAACGCTCTGTCGTCTGATGTAAACCCATTGGGGCCTTTCCATCTCCAGGAGCCACTTCCGGGTTGAGGACCAAAGGAAATGGAAACGCCGGACTTAACAGATGCGGTTGTTTGTTGTTTCCATGCACCAGATATATTTATATAGGGTATAATGGGTGTTCCTGCGTAATCATCACCGGTGACTACAATATCTAAAGAATGGGTGCTGATACATGAATTGGAATCGATTCTGCTAACCTCATAGCGCCCCTCCTTCCACTTCAGCATTTTATTAAAATTGATTTGTCTGGAATTCACTTTGAAACCATTGGGACCTGTCCAATTCCAGGATCCTTCCATATCCGGAGGAGTTATAGACACACTTCCACCCGATTTTAAAGTGATCGTACCTGCATTCGTCCATACAATGCCATTCACTTTTATTTCGGGAACGATGGACGTAGATGAACACCCCTTCATTCCTAAAATAAATTCACCGGTACTCTTGCTGCCGGCAGCATTTGTAAAGGTTGCAGTGTAACGACCCACTTTCGTTTCATTAAAATTACGAATGGATATTTCTCTGGTGTTTGAAACAAAGTTAGCGGGTCCTGTCCATTTCCATTCGCCGGGATCTATCGGATGCGGACCAATGGTAATGGTTCCACCAGTACTCAATAAAGCATAAGAAACTTGCTTCCACTCTCCATTATTTAACTGTGCGTAAAAGTCTATTGATGAACTATATGGATCGGAACCAAAAAGTGATAGTGCAACAACTTTGGTACTTTGGCAACCACTTTTATTGGTATACGTTACAGTATAATCTCCGGCTTGTTTGTAGGTCATACTTAAAAACGAAATTTCTCTTGAACTTGATGAAAACCCGTTAGGTCCGCTCCAACTCCATGTTCCATCCATGGAAGTAGGTGCAATGGTGACAAAACTTCCAGCCGCTGCTTTGATGGAGGACAACTCCTGGAAAGCTCCATCGTTTATTTTCACATTCGTAGTTATTGAATCCGAGCTGCAACCATTCAAGGATACTGTGTACTCCTGCATGCTTGCAATACCCTCGGGACTGGTGTATTTTGCCGTATAAACACCCCCTTGATTGTATTGAATGTTGCTGATGGTCGTCGTTCTTCCATTAAATGTAAAGTTATTCGGACCAGTCCAGCTCCAGTCTCCATCGGTGGGTTGTGGGTTGAAGATGATCTGATCTCCTACATTCAAAGTCACAGCAGTCTTTTGTTGCTGCACGCCTTCGTTTATTGAAACGTAAGAAACAATTGGACTTTTCTGAGCCATCCACTTGTCAAAAATCCAACCGCCTTTGTCCGCTAGAAATTTAATGGATTGTATACCTGCTTTCAATTTCACAGAGGCACCAATGGTGGTATACGTATTCGTATCAGCCGTCTTAGTTAATTCGAGGGTTGTAAGGGTGATGTTATTCTGTTGCAATGAAACTGTACCACCTGTTGTTCCGGTAACCGTAAGTGAAATAGTATAAACACCGGATGTCGGTACTTGCACAATATATTCCATCCAATCACCGGTTTCAATCGACTCCATTATTTTATTACCAACTGATATAGAACCGGTTGTCACACCTTTCATAAAGTTATAGTTTTCAGCTTCTATGGTAGATGGCAGTGCTTGAACAGCGGGTGTAAATTGCATCAAGGCAACCGAGCTGACGAATTTCGTCGTTTTGGGTGTTGCATCGATTGGCGTTGGCTTGTTCCATGCATTCCAGGATATATTCAAATCCGTGCGTCGGTTCGCCCATGCCGCATCGGCGTTTTTCTTCAAAAAAGGATAATAGGTATTCCATAGCTGTGGATTCCACATACAAAGATGCCCAACACCACGGGCATACGTGTCCGCCCAAGTGTCCAGATAATCGGCATCGTTACTGATAATTCCATTGCTGGTCATATTCTTGATGACATAGTTGGCAGCCATTTGGGCATCCCTAAGCATGATTTCATTTCCGGTGAGTTTATAAAGTGTAGCAGCAAAATCGATGAACGATCCCTGATTATAGACAGCAGTACTCTTATTTTGTACATCATAACGATCAATATTGGCATATACCTGACCATTATCGGGATTGAACAGATGACTCCTCGACCAGTTGTAAATCTGAATGGCTTTGTTCAGATAGGAAACGTTTCCAGTACTCTGATACAGCAAACAGGCCAGATTTCCGTTTGGATTGTTGGAAAGTGCTTCTTTATTGATACCTCCGCCAACCGGTGTCATATCTGGTTGCTGCTCCCATATTCCTCCATCGTTAAAAATCGTATTCCAACCTCTGTTGTAAGCCAGATTGAAGGAGTGTTCCGCACCGGCTAACAATCCGGGTGTACCGGTTATCTGGTAACCTCGTGCCATTACGAGCCCCATCCACGCAAGATCATCGTTCCAGCCATCCCAATTGTATGGTGTCGGATTAAACAGCAGAAAGCCGTTGCAAAGACTATTTACAAGCGACTTGTGAGCAAGACTGCCTGTACGCTCGTAGGTATCCTGCATTCCAAATATATCCAAAGCAAGGGTCCACGTTCCATCGTGCTCCGTGCTATTCAACTTGTTTTTATAAAATGTACGACCACCCGATGTCATCAAAAAAGCATCGTTAAATGCGTTTATGGATGCATCAGCAACAGGATTTGAAACCTGGCCATTTACAATGGATGAACCGACAAGAAAAAGTCCTAGAACAAAAAGTCTGACAGATGTTTTCAAAGCTATACAGATTTGGGAGTTAATAACTATATGAAAAAAGCTGAATTCAAGTTAGATATGCAACTTAAATTCAGCTTTTTTTATTTCAAATATTCGAATTTTAGAGGGCTTTAATAAGAAAGTAGGTTGTCCTTAGATCCTCGTTAACCTGAACACCTTCGTCTATTTGACTGATCGTAACTGGAAGTATGTAACCTTTCCTTGCCACTAGCTTTCCAAATGGATTGATCGATATATGCAAAGGATCTGTGCTCAGTTTTCCTTTCAGGATGGTAGCCGATTTTTGTTCAAAAGTGTAACTGCCTTCAGGTAATAACTCATACTTGGTGCCTTTTTTAAGATTAAAGGCAGCAATAAGATCTGGAGCAATTTGAAATTCAACTTGAATATCCTGTTCCGGATATGCATATCCACCAAAATCGGCTCCAAATGCAACATTCTGAATAGAATCTTTCATTTTTAGAGTGATGGTATCCGGACTGCTTAAAGCGGAGGGCATATACACCTGATCGTAGGCCGAAAGCGGACCACCAGGTATTTCTATATCCTTACAGGCTGAAAATAGATTGATCACCAATATAGTGATGCTGCTACAAAAAAATAATTTACGCTTATTCATGTTTCTTTAAATTAGATCGTTCAATAAATAGTTTTGATTACCAACCGGGATTCTGGACAATCTTTTTTGCCCTGTCCATTTCAAATTGAGGAATTGGCCACCAGTAATAACTATCTTTCCATAAATGGTTTGAAACAACCACCCTTTTATAAAAATCGACACCGTCTTTATTCACATCCATACCGTGAATATTTCCCATTATTTTGTCAACTATTTTCCACCTGCGAACATCAAACCAGCGGTGACTTTCAAAAGCCAGTTCCACTCGTCTTTCTGCATGAATTTTTTCGATTAATTCTTCATTTGATGCAGGAAGAGGCAATTCTAATCCATATTGAGGAACTCCTGCTCTTTCACGAATCTTGTTTAAATAATTCACAGCAGTTTGAAAGTCTTCTGAAGATCCATTGTATTGTGCAAGTGCTTCCGCGTAATTCAGGTAAATTTCTGCTAAACGAAATAAGACGAAGGGTCGTGCTGCATTCCCGGAAGTTGAATTTGTTATTGGAGACAAATTTTTATAAACTAAATAACCCGTATGTGAATAATCGTCACCACCCGATTTCTTTCCGTCTTTGCCACTATAATTCAATTGAATCGTTGTGGGCGTAGTGAGTTTGCCACCTTTATATTTCATTCCATTGTATTGAATGGAGGCATAAAAACGTGGTTCACGATTAAGGTACATACTGAATACACCATCAATTATTGTATCTTCTCTGTAGATGTCTGATTGACTGATGGACTTTCCATCTTTCATAAAATAGGCATCAACCATTTCCTGTGTAGGCCCTAATCCAGACCAACCACCAGCAGAACGCAAAGAACAATGGATATCCCATCCTGCCAAATTATTACTTTTACGGGCAAAAATACACTCATTGTTCCATGCAACTAGAAGAACATCACGATAAGATTTTATCGGGTCACCTGAAACGTCTTTATGCAATTGATAGTTAGTCATATCAATGACTTCTAAAGCTGCGTTCGCTGCTTTTTTCCATTTTTCTTTATCAGGAACTTGTGAAATAAGCTCTGTCCCGTCCGCATTTTTAAAATTAACCATATCGGTATTCCCATTATATTCTGGACTTGCAGCATAAAGTAAAATTCGCGATTTTAAAGCCAGGCATGCACCTTGTGTTGCACGACCATAATCTGTAATGGAATTCGGAGTTATCGGTAAAATAGAAGCAGCTTGATCCAACTCACCGACTACGTAATTGACGCAATCATCAAAAGGGCTTCTGGCTAATTGAACAGCATCAACAGATGCATCGGGTGCCATTTCATCTTCACCGATCAAAACAACTGGCCCATACTGACGCATAAGCAGAAAATAATAGTATGCCCTTAAAAATCGCGCTTCAGCTTTATACTGATCAAGCAGTTTTTGACCCCCTTTGGCTAATATTTCAGCATTTGCATCAATGTGTTTTATAAAATAGCTTGCAGACCGAATTCCTTTGTAATAAAAGCTCCATTTGTCAAAAGGAGCATCACCAGCATTCCAATTGCCATTATTGATGCGAGAAATGGGATATTTTGCCCAGGCAACTTCTATTTCATCAACATTCCCAGTCCAGGGTTGACCTTCCCATGCGCTAGATTCATCTGGTACATACGAATAGACATTAGCCAAATACTTTTCAGTAGGATCTTGCTTTTGAAATACTTCATCCATTGTTATTCGATCATTCGGTACCTGATCAAGATAATCGCTACAGGCGGATAATAGAGGAAGTAAAAAACATATATAAATAATTTTTGTGGATTTCATATATAATCTTTTTTGTCATGATTAATTTTAATGCTGTTAGAAATTACATTCAATACCAAAGTTTAGTGTTTTGGTCAAAGGATAACTTGCGCCTTTACCGTCTCCCAGCTCCACATCCCAAAGTTTAAAGTTACTAAATGTAAGTAAGTTGTATCCAATTGCGTATGCTCTCAAATGGGACAAACCAATTGATTTTAACCAATTCATTTGCTTAAAGGTATAACTGAATTCTACGTTTTGAAGTCGCATAAATGCACCATCTTTTATCCACCAACTACTGTTCGAATAATTCATGTTCACCGACGATGGATAGGTTAATCTTGGATAAAGATGGTTATTTCCGGGATTATTCTCCGTCCATCTGTCTGTAATAACACTTAACAAATTGCCACGTGTACCTTGTTGTGAGAATGGTTGAAAACCTTCACCACCGACTGAAATATCAACAGAACTAATGCCTTTGAACCAAGCTCCTAATGCAAATCCTTTGTAACTGATGGAAGGGCCAAAACCATAAACCATTTCTGGCATGGATCCCTTGCCTATTGGTCCTTCATCGTAACTATCAATCTTTCCATCTCCATTTAAATCTTTGAATTTAATATCTCCGGCATGAGTATTTTCCGTTTGATAAGGACTAATAGAAACTTCTTCTTCACTCTGGAACAGGCCTAAAGCCGTTTTTCCAAAACGTTGACCATATTTTCTTCCTATCCGTTGTTGCCATGGATAAGGCCATGGAGCATTTGCGTCTTCAACGACTGTTGCTTTATTCAACGTTAGGTTACCACGAAATTCTATGGCTAAATCTTTAGTTATTTGCTTATTAAAGGTCAAAGTCCCATCTAGACCCTTGCTATACATTTCCCCAAGATTTCCATAAACTGAATTTCTTACCCCAATATATTGGGGTAGATCACCCCGTTGAAGAAAAATATTTGTCCGGTTTTCCTGAAAAAAATCAACAGTTAACGAAAGGGCATTTTTTAAAGCACGAAATTCAAAACCGATATTCAGCTTTTTTGCTTTTTCCCAGCTTACAGAACTAGCATACTGGTCAAAATCCAGACCATCGTAACTTTTATCCTGTGTGCTTCCATAGCTGTAACCACTACCAGTATTTTCAGACACCGTAGTGATATAACCAAATCGACGTCCATTTCCAATACTGCTGTTACCAACTATACCATAAGAACCTCTAAACTTTAAGAATTGAACGACATTGATGAGCGGTTCAAAAAAAGCTTCACTGGAAGGTATCCAACCAATACCAATGGATGGAAACAAGCCAAAACGATGACCTTTTTCAAAAGTTTCTGCTCCATTATATCCAAGATTGACTTCTGACAGATATTTATTATCGTAGGTATAAGTTGCTCTAGCTGCTACCCCCTGGTATCTAGAAGGTATTGAACTAATAAAATCATTCGCAAAAGCGTCTACTTTGTCTCTTTGGTTGTATAATACTAATCCGCTAACGGCATGTTTACCAAATGTGTTGTTGTAATTTAAAGCGGCTTCTGAATAAAACTGACGATTACCACCATTATCTTTTCCAAATCCAAGATAACTCGTACCATTTCTTAAAGCCATACCAGTATAATACACCAGGTTTCCTAATTCGTCTCTTCCGGTGGCTAAATATTCATCAACAGACTTTGTTCTGGATATTTTGAGGGAGTTGTAGTTGTCAAAAGAAAATAACCCCGTTAAAGACAAACCCTTTACTATTTGACTCAAATCTTGTGTTATACGGATGTTTGACATGATTTGACTTCTTGTTTCATTAACGTACCCAGTTTGGGTGAGCAGGTTGTAGGGATTTGGGACATCGCCTGCTTTGACACCGGAAAATTTCCCATCTGAATATCTTACAGGTACACTAATTGGAGTCATTCTAAACGCTGCATCCCAAATACCACCCGTTCCACTACCGGGGTAATTACCATTAGATATCCAACCCGAAGCGCCAAATTCCATCTTGGTGTTTTTAAGTACCTGAAGCGTTAAATTACTCGTAAAATTATATCTGTCAAAACTGATCGCTGAGTTATAATTTGCCATATTATCTACTTTAAACATACCCGTTTCATTATAGGTACCTACAGACAAATAATACTTGGCTTTTTCAGAACCTCCGCTAACGTTCAGATTTATTCGATGGTTTTGACCATTCTTTTTGAACAACTCTTTCATCCAGTTTACGTTGGGATACAGGTCGGGATCAGAGCCATCCGCTGTTTTTTGAATAGCCTCATCCGAATACAAAGATTTCGTCTCGGTTGGATAGGTGTTTTTATTGGCTTCGTTTGCCAATTTCATGTACGTAACTCCGTCTGCGAAATCAGGTATCTGCGTGAATTGAGTTATCCCCTGATTCATCTGAACATTAATTTTGGGTTTTCCAACTTCACCCTTCTTCGTTTCTATTAAAATAACGCCATTGGCTCCTCTTACCCCATAAACAGCTGTTGCTGAAGCATCTTTCAACACGGTAAAACCGGCAATATCTTCAGGATCAATGTTGTTAAAAGATCGTTCAATACCATCCACCAGAACCAGTGGACTACTGTCGGTAAAGGTAGATATACCTCGTATGAAAATCTTGGAACCATCATAACCGGGTTCTCCACTTCTTTGTACACCTACAATACCGGCAATTCTTCCTGAAATGGCGTTGGTCATATTGGCAATCGGCTGTGATTTCAGGTCTTTTATCGTTATACTGGATTGCGCTCCAATAGTGGTCAGTTTCTTTTGGGTTCCATAGGCTACCACGACCACTTCACTCAAGGTTTTGGTATCTTCCAGCATTTCTATCTTTACAAAGTCTTCTGTTCCTACGTTCACTTCCATGGCCAAATAGCCCATATACGAAACAGAAAGCAGTGCATGTTCAGGTACATCCATGTAAAATCGCCCATGAAAATCTGTGATTGTGGTTGATTTTGTACCTTTCTCAGTAATCGTAGCTCCAATAATGGCTTCTCCGGTTTGATCGGTTACAACTCCAATTACCTTTATTTTTTTGGATGCAGGCGATTTATCATCAACGGCTTTTTTCTTTTTGGTGATATATACTTGTTTGCCATCAATTTTAAAGGAGTTTGTACTGTTTTTAAAAAGTTCTTCCAGTACTTTATCAAGTGTTTGATCCTTGACATTGATTGTTACCTTTCTATTTAGGTCCACATCCTTATCAGCATAAAAGAAATTTATCTGATTATTTTTCTCAATCAAATCTAATGCCTCTTTTACAGGTGCATTTTTGAGTTTGAGCGATATTAAATTGGTTGTTTGAGCATAGGTTTCACTCAGCATTAGTTGAGTAAACAGCAAAAAGAACAGGCCCAAACATCGTTTCATTGTAGTGCTTAACAATTTGTGTTTTTCAGTGTTTTTCATAAATTTATTTCGATTTTTGTATAGTTGTAGCAAAGAGATGGCAGTTCAAATCAAACTAATCAAATTTGATGCTATATTCATTATCCTTGATGGCAAAACTCATAGATGTTATTTCAGACAGCCCGTTTAATAGTTGTTTAAGGTCGTCCTTGAGTTCCAACTTACCGGAACAAATAATACCAGAAGCCGTTGAAGGGAGTTTCATGGTTACATTGTAGTATCTGGATAATCGTAGCAGAATATTCTCAATCGGCTCATTTCTAAATATATAATCGCCTTCATGCCAGGAAGTATAGTTTTCTACCTGAACATTTCTCAACGTACTCGCCTCATCGGTAAATGCAAATAGCTGGTTGGGTTTAATTAATGTCGCTTTTCCATTTTTTGGTTTTACATTGACCGACCCACTAACTAAAACAACATTGATTTGTTTATCTTCTTTATAAGCAGAGACATTAAAAATTGTTCCAAGTACCTGAACATCCAATTTATCTGTTTTGATGATAAAGGGTCGTTTTTCGTCGTGAAAGACCTCAGCATAAACCTCGCCATCAACATAAATTTCTCGTTTATTTTTGCTGAAAGTAGCTGGGTAAATCACCGTACTACCCGTGTTTACCCAAAGTAACGTTCCATCGGATAATTTCAAAAAAGCCCGTTTGCCATATGGTACGCGAAGTTGGTTAAATTGGGCTTTATTATCCAATGGCGTGTTGGATTCAGCAACAGCAATTGATTTCTTATTCACTATCAACTGACCGTTTGCACTATACTCCACTTGTGCTTGTGTACCTTCTACTGCTAAGGTTTTAGTACCTGAGACCAATTGAATCTGTGAACTGGGCTGTTGCGTATGTATGGTGTTATTTTGAGCAAATTCTACAATAGACTGATCCAGCTTATTCGATTTCAAATAGGTGAAAAGCGAAAATCCAATTACGCCCACCATTACACAAGCAATTGCTGCATAACGCAAGAATTGTACACTTTTTAGTCTAAAAGATTTTTCTTCGTTGGTTTTTGAAATACGTTCCCAAAGCATATCAATCTGTTCATCAGATACGTCCGGTTTATTTTCATGCAAATCTTTAAGAGTCATATAAGCAGAAAGAAACTCGTCTACATCAATTTTGTTTTCCTCGATGAGTACTTTCCAAAAATTTTCACTTTTGGCAGTAGGTTCAAGCATCGAATCAACGAAATAATCATCGATTAAGAAGTCGGTCGTTTTATAGTTGGAATAATCTTTAAACATTTCTATAGTTCAGGTTTGTATATAAGTGATTCATTTGTTGTTTTAGTACTCAATAGCCTTGTTCTTTTTATTCGTTATCTGAGAAAAAATAAAATAAGAAACAACAATGTAAAGGCTGCAATCGATTTTAGTTTCTGTATGGATCTGTGTATTAGATTTTTGGTAGATTGATAATTGATATTCATTAATATGGAGATTTCCTCTAAAGAAAGCCCTTCCACAAATCGGTGATAGATGGCTTCCCGTTGATTTTTATTGAGCTCAGACAAAAGACGCTGTACCAGATGCTCTTTTTCGTTAAGGGTTTCCTTTTCAATCCAAATTTCCTGAAAATCCTTTTCTTCCAGTCCCAGGGTATCTTTTTCAGAAATGCCAAAAGTGTTTGATTCTTTCTTTATCAGAAAAAAAAGTCTGTTTCTGAATGCTGCTAAAAAGTAGTATTTCAAATTGTCGACCTTTTCAAGGTTTTGTCGATGCGTATAAATTTCAACAAATACATCGTGTATACTATCTTCAATCAACTCCGTTTTGGCATGAAGCGATAAACCAAAAGCAAATAAATCTTTGGCATACAACTTATAGATTGTTGAATATGCCCGGTCATCTCCACCAACAAACTCATCGCGTAAACGGTGAGAGGCAGAAAGATCCATAGTCGTGTTTCGTAACTTCATAGTTAGATAAAGGAATTCATGTGTTTTTCATACTATAAGAGAGCGTTTTATTAAATAGTACTCATTTGATTTGTTAAATATCGTTTTTTATTCTTAATAAAAAAAGGTGCCACTTTGTATGTGACACCTTCCTTATACTTTCAGTAAGAATTTAATTATTTTACGCTGGTCTTAATGCTTTTATATTCGCCATTGCCATCGGTCAGTTTCACCAAATAAACACCCTTGCTCCAGTCGCTCACAGGTATAGAAAGCTCATTGGAATTCACAGATGCTCCATACACTTTTTGTCCATAAATGGTATAGATTGCAATAGATTTGATAGTTGAAGTATTGGTTACAACCAGTTTATCACCCGATTCAAAGATGGTGCTTTTACTTTTTTCAGATACTGCTGAAGTTGCTGTAGATGGAACTTTCAATAGCGTATAATTTACATTATCTGTTATTGCTCCGTTGCTTACATATTTGAATAAATCACTATTCAATTCATTTTTCAGAAATTTATCCACATTGTCTTTGGATTGAATGGTCACTGTAGTGGCATCTACAACACCGATAGTCCAGGTATTGGAAGTTGTAGGTTTGTATTCAAAACTAACAAGGGCTTGACCAGCATTATCCGGAGATACTAATTGAAAATCACCATTAGAAATGGTATAGGAATCGTCATCCTGCTTGGAAAGGTCAAAAGCATATTCCGGATTAACGCTCGATAAAAGTGAATAATATTCAGCCGTTCTGTCTGACGTATTCGCAGTCATATATCCACCTGTTGCATTGTAAATTACATATTTGCCACTTAGATCAGCTCCCTCTGCCAACGTTGCCGTTTCAGTGATGTAGGTTCTTGCTGCAGGGCGATTAATTGTTTCTTTTGTGAGTACTTTTTCCAATGTGAAAGTCGTTTCCTTATCCAAACCGGCATCGCTGTAAAATCTATTGCGACCTCTGGCAAATTCCAATTTGATATGACTGTCTGCATTCTTTTGAATAGTAACGGTATTGGCACCTGTCAGGGTTATGATCCATTCCAGATTTTCGGTGGATGTATTGTCAAAAACAATGTTCCAACCACTCGTATGGTTTGCCTTCAGATCGCCGGCTTTAATCAAATAAGTGCCAGTTTCCGTTTTTTCGAAATTGATCACATATTTTACGTCGCCATTTGTGGAAGAAAATAGAGATTCACAACCAGCATCAGTCGTCAAATATTCCTCCGATGCCGTTTTAATGGCATACGATCCGGATAGATCGGTCGTTGTACCTGGTACAAAGGCCACATCCTCCGTGGTTAAAGCAATTTCAATACTTTGTGCACGTACATTGGCGCACAGTAAAAAACAGCCGGCAAAAAGCAAAGCGGCAGAACTAAAAGGTGTAAAAATTTTCTTTTTCATGGTTTTTGATTTAATGTTTGTAATCTTTTAATTAGTAACTAATTATTTAATACTGAAAGTTATTTCTAAGGTTTGTTTCCATTTTCCCCCAGTTTCATAAAATGACTTAAGGGCTAAACAATCAACTTTTAATAGAGACTCTTTATTCAATTTAGTACCCACTCCCTGATAAAAAAATTGAAGGGATTTTATTTAGTGTCTAAAGAAGCATCAGGTATCCCATTTGAGGTGTATGGCCATCCGGGATTCTGATAAATGACCGATTTTTCAGGATCGGAAAAATCCGCACTCGTAATGAGAAAATGTTCATTTGCTATGGGATTTAAATAATGAGCCATAGTCCATCGGTAACCGTTATACGCAAGATCAGACTTTACCCTTTGGTGAACGAGTATATGATCTCCCAATGCAGGATCAGATACAGTGCTTGATGTACCTTTATTGTACTTCAACTCAGCTGCCTTGTACCATTTTTGCATTGGACCCCAAATTTTAAAACCCTCAATTTGGTAGCCGGTTTCTATCATTTGATCCATGGCTCTCCATCTGCGTAAATCATTGTAGCGGAAACCTTCAGCCATCAATTCACAGCGACGTTCCCGACGAATATTGTATAGCGTAGCATCGATGAGTTTACCTGCGGAATAAGCACCCCAATCATTCACTGCTTCTTTAGACATATCGGTTGCAGCTATTGTTTTTTGAAAATCGGGATCTACTCCAGCTCTTGTTCGTATCGCCTTCCAATATTTCTGAGCATCAGCATCCAGATTTGCATTTTTTTCATAACAGGCTTCCATGTAATTCAAGTAAGCTTCCACCCCTCTATAAATGATTTCTCCAGTATAACCCAGTCCATTTCCACACAAAGCAGCATCAAAATTTAAACCTTTACGATTGGCATAACCAGTTGGGTAATCTCCGTTACCCGTTTTATTCAAGATATCTGGAAAGGGTTCAATTGGAGTGGCATGTGTGCCTTTGGGTGATGGATAGATAATATTTTTCTGTTTTGGATCTTTTAAGAATAAAAATAAACGACCGTCTCTGTTTCGACGCACCTGTGAAATGGTGTCATCACCGGTATATCCAGACCCGGAAGCATAAATGGGTAAACCATTTTTCATCAAAAAGCCATCGACCATCCCTCTGGTGAAGCCACAACCGCTATTTCCTCTTCCAACTTCCTGTGCAATACCATTGCATACATTAAGTGCTAAATCATAGCGACGCCAAAATAAGACTTCCTTATGCGACACCAGGTCAACATCGCCAAACATGGTAAAATACTTGTTACTCTCCAGTTTTTTAGCATAAGCGGCTTGTCCATCAACATCTGTTTCAGCAACTGGTTGCCAACTATCCATATTGTTTGCTTCAAGCGGAGTAGCATCCGCAACTGCTTTTGCAGCAGTCATTGCCTGAGTCAAAAAATAATTGATTTCCTCATCGATCGATCCACTTTTAAATTGGTAATCTTTGTTGTACTCCCTTGTCGCACCAGGCCAACCCGATCCATTTGGAACAAACGCTGTTCCTTTAAAATACTTCAACCACGTAGCCTCGTAAAGAGCAACACGCGATTTAAGCAATTGAGCACAGGGTCTGGACAAACGATTTCTGTTTCCATCGGGTGCCGTTGTTTTCATTAAAAGAATGGCAGAATCAAGATCTGCTAAAATAAAACGGGCTACTTCGGTTTGAGGTGCACGCTTACTTGCTGTAATCAGAGGCTCCATGACATCAGGAAGTGTTGTCGAAATAATGGGAAAATCTCCAAATTTCTGAAGCTTTTTAAAATAGACGGATGCCCGGATGAGATACATCTCACCAATGTCATGCCTTATGGCATCGGCATCTCCGGTAATCTTACCTGCATAATACTTAGGCAAAACGTTGCCAAAAAAGTAATTGCATTGGTAGATTAGTCTAAAATTCCAATCCCCACCATTGTCTTTCTGATCAACTTTTTTCTGACCAGGAACAAATCGGTTGTCTTCCAATCCTCTGTTTGCCATAACATCTGTCCCCCTATCGGCTGCAAAGGGATTACCCTCTGTAGGAAAAACATCAAATTCAGTAAATAAATTGGTAGCATAGGTCACCAGATCGGCCTCCTGATTCAGATAATTTTCGGGTGTCAAGTTTGATATGGGTTGCTTGTCCAGGAAATTATCCTGACACGAAGTCAGGATCAAAAGGGATACTAAACCCGTCAACAATACTATTTTGTTTGTTTTCATTATTCTACGATTTAAAATGTTACAGATAATCCAACTGAATAGACTTTAGACAAAGGGTACGCGTTACCCCCTCTTCCACTATCTATTGATTCCGGATCAAAAATGGAAGACAATTTGGTGCCCGTCCAGAGATTTTCGCCCGATGCGTAAATCCGACATTTTTCAATCAGCATTTTACGCGAAATACGTCCCGGAATGGTATAACCGAATTGTACGTTTTTCAATCGGATGTAGGAAGCATTCTGTAGATATCGGGTTTGAGTTTCAGTATTCTTTCCGTTAAAAAGTGGACGTGGATAGTAGCCATCCAAATTGGCACCCAAAGGATTTGATACATAAGTTGGATCAGCAAGCTCGTCAGCAGTAGGTTCTGGTCGGAAATAATCCGCATGTTCTTCAAATGCAACAACATCCCAAATACTACCACGGCAAGCACCAAAAAACATATTACTACCCTGCCAATAATCCCTTTTTAAGACACCTTGAAAAAATGTTCTGAAATCGAGACCTTTCCAATCGGCACTTATGTCAAGACCAAATAAATAACGAGGTGTATTATTTCCAATAACCGATAAATCGCCATGGTCTCCCAACGTATTTGCACCCTTATCAATCTTTCCATCACCATTAACATCTTTATACATCACGTCACCGGCTACCCAGTTACTACCCAATACGTTTTGCCCGCCATTAGCCAGCGTTTCCAGATGTGCGTCCATTTCTTCCTGTGTTTTAGCTACGCCAAGTGTTGTATAACCCCAAATTTCACCCCATTGCTGACCTGGATAAAATTTATCCAGCTGTACGGTCGGATTATTGGGGTATCGTGTTATTTCGGAACGAGAGTCCGACAGCATAAAATTCACAGTATAACCCAGTCCATTTTTCAATCGATCTTGCCAGGCGACAGACAATTCCCAGCCACGTGTTGTTAAGTCTGTATTGTTTGTCTTTGGAGGTGTTTGACCCAAAATAGCAGGCAGCGCGGGAGCTGCTCCTACCATATTATCCGTGTAGCGAACGTAGTAGTCAAAAGAAGTGCTCAGACGATTGTTGAAAAGGCCCAAATCAGCACCGGCATTCCAGGATCGAACCGTTTCCCATCCCAATACGGAGCTGACAAGACCCGGAGCCCAGGATCGGCTGGTATTTAGATTATTAATTAGCCAGGACCCCTTGGAAGCTTCATAACCGGTGGTTTGATACGTTGGATACAACTCTCTGGTATTTTGATTTCCCAACGTACCATACGAACCTCTGAACTTGAATAAATTCACTGTATTTTCCAAAGACCTCCAAAACTCTTCGCGAGCTACATTCCATCCCAGAGATACCGAAGGAAAGTAATTCCATCTCATATTTTCACGATAACGGGAGGTACCATCGTAACGGAGGTTGGCCTCAACCAAGTAACGACCATCGTAATCGTAGTTGATTCGACCAAAGTATCCCATGGTGGACCACTCTTCGTATCTGCCAGAAATCGTTGGGGCTACAATTTTTCCATCAGGCGATGTGCCTGAGGTGATGTCAATAATGGGGTATTCAGGAACCATTACACCTATTCGGGTTACCCCAAGGCTACGGTATTTGTTTAATTCTGATTGAAAACCCGCCATGACTTTTATATTGTTTTTTCCAAACGATTTTGCATAGTCGCTGTATACATTCGGACTAAAGAAATTAGTACGCTCTGCCTGTTCATGCACATTTGGATTGGGATCATTGGGGAAATACCATTGTTGAAAAGCATAATACGGTTTACCGGCGACATCGTGATTGTACGTTGGTATTACGTCCCAATGGCGAAAACCATCGCCAATCTTGTAGTTTAAATTGGCCTGAATCGTCCAACCCGTTGTTGGCTCTAATTTGAGGTTAAGTTGTTGGTAATTCCAGTCTGTCTGTCCTTTATCCTGACCACCGTCCTGAATAGCTAAAGCCGGAGATGGTGAAGAATACAAATAGCCGTTTGGATCGTAAAGCGGCAAAGTTGGCCATGCCTGACGTGCCATATTATCATACAAACTGTTGGTGAGAGCGGTAGGTCTGTTAAAATCTTCTCTGGAAAACCGTGCAGAATATACGATTGATGCCCAGTTGGTTAATTTTGCATTGATCTTAACATTCAAAGTATATCGGTTGTATGTATCCTGGTTCAGTTTCATTAAACCTTCCTGCCCCATATATTCGCCCGATAAATAGTAGGTCATTTTATCACCACCGCCTGAAAAACTCATAGAGTGTTCCTGAGAGGGAGCTGAACTTCTGTATATGGTGTTGAACCAATCCACATTATCATTACCATTTTCATAACCATCACCCCACTTATCCCCTTTGGCGATAATTGTTTCCTTTCCCAACTTGCCTTGCTGAAAATCCAGTATGCGTTGCATTTCAGCATTGTCAAACCAGACAGTTTCATTACCATTTAAACGTGCAGTATTTACATAATTGGCAAATGAATAGGAATCCATCTGTTTAGGCATACTAATTGGAGAATTGGAACGCAGATTTCCGTTGTAATTTATTTGTGATCTCCCTGCTTTCCCTTTTTTGGTCGTAACCAGTATAACACCAAAAGGGGCTCTTGAACCATAAATGGAGGAGGCTGCAATATCTTTGAGTACAGAAATATTTTCAACATCGTTGGGATTTAAAGCGTTAATATCCCCTTCCATTCCATCAATCAAAATAAGCGGATTACCAGTAGATCCATCTCCAATAGTCGCCAGACCCCGGATACTAATATTGGGTCTGCTTTCAAGACCACCGCCTAAATCGCCGCTTCGGCTAATATTCAGACCCGGAACCATACCTTGTAAAGCCTGACCAATATTTGTTACAGGTCGTGCTTCCAGATCTTTTCCGGCAACTGTTGCAACAGCCCCCGTCAGATTGGCCTTTTTCTGAGTACCAAATCCAACGACAATCACTTCGGTCAAAAGTTTGGTATTTTCTTTTAAAATGATTTTAAACTCCAACTCTTTTCCAACCTTATAAAAGGATGTTTCGTATCCAATATAAGATACTACAATGGTAGATCTATTGTCTATATTTAGATGGAACTGTCCATTGACATCGGTCGTCGTATTGTTGGAAATTCCTTCCACTTTTACACTGACTCCGATCAATGGGTTTCCACTTTCGTCCAAAACCAATCCAGTGACTTTGCGTTTGTCAAGTTTCGTTTTAATGGGAGTGATAACAATGTGAGAATCCTGGATGATGTAATCACAATTCGTATTCAAAAGCAATTTAGAGAGCATATCACTCAATTTTGCTGTTTTAATGGAGTTTGATATTTTTTTGTTGGTATCAAAGGTATATGCTTCATAGTCTATCGTCATTTTAGTCTGCTTTTCAATTTGATTAAAAGCAGAACGCAACGTTAAACTATCCCCCGAAAGAGTCACCTTTTGATTTTGAGACCTTCCCACTTGGAAATAAATAGTGAAAATCAGTAGAAATAGCCATTTTAATGGAAAAACGGTCCGATTCCTTTGTAAATGTGTTTTAAATTTCATGGTTTTTTAAATTAGATTTTGTAACTATTTTTTGGTCAATAGGTACGTGTTACCTATTTTTTGAATAGTAAAACCATCGATCAGTTTATTTAGTACATCCAAACGCTCTTCCACTGTTTCGTTTGGCATAAACTTCACGTTGTAAACTCCAACTCCAAATTTTTGTATCTCGTACGAAATAGTCACATTGTGACATCGTTCCATATTTTTAAATATGTTGGAAATTGTCGCATTTTTAAAAATCAGATACCCATTCTTCCACTCAGAATGTTGAACTGCATCCACTTTGGATATTGTAATACTCTTTGAATTATGCGAATACGTCAATAAATCGTTGGGTTGCAGAATTCTGTTATCATGATCTTTGTTGTAAATACCAACTCGAACCTTTCCTTCTTCGAGCATTGTTTGGGTGATGCTGTCTTCCGGAAATGAAGTCACTGTAAATACCGTTCCCAAGGCCTCCACTTCCAGGTGATTGGTTTTGACTATAAAGGGCTTGTTTCTATTTTTTTCTACGGTAAATTCAGCCTCTCCACTTAAATACAACGATCGGTTATTTCCTAGGAATTCCTCCGGATAGACTAATAGCGAACCTGCGTTGAGATTTGCAGTAGAGCCATCGGGTAACTGTATCGATTTACGTTCCCCATAAGGCACAAAACAATGCAACATCTTTACTTCCCCGGTCTTTTTAGTTGTCGTCTTTAAAAACAGAAACGAACTGAATGAACCCATTATAAAAAGTGTAGTTGCTGCAGCAAATCGCAAATAACGGGGTAGCTTGGACCGTTTTGGTAAGGATTGTCTCATTCTCAAATGCAAATTGTCTAAATCCATATGCGTTTGTGCATCGGCATTGACATGTGCAGATTCCTCCAGCCATAACTCTTCCATGGCTCTTTCTTTTTCATCGTTGAAATGCTTGCCAATAAGCCACTGCCCGAAACGATTTTTCACATCGTCGGTGAGTGTATTCAAGAAATATTTTCGGGTTATTTTTGAGATTTGTTCAGCGTTCATTTTTCATGCTTTTATAAAGAAGACGGCTAACCTCTTACCAACGCACTTAAAAAAATAAACTATTTACTGATTTCGTGATTAGGCGGAGAGTAGATAGAGCCAAAGATATTTGGTTCTCTATGGTTCGTTTATTTAAGTTGAGCCGGAGGGCTATTTCATCATTTGACAAACCCTCTTTTCGACTCATATTGTAAATCAACTTTCTTTGTGGCTGCATCCTTTCAATTGCCAAATCAAGAGTCAACTCCAATTCTTTGGCATAAATATCGGCCTCTATGGAGTATTCAGTGAGCGAAAAGTCAACCTGATTAATTTCATATTTATCTTTTACCAGCGAATGATCGTAATAATCATATACCGCATGCCGCGCCATTTGGAAAAGATAGGATTTAAATGAATTAATTCTGCTGAATGTTGCTCTGTTCAACCATATTTTAAAAAAAATATCCTGTGACAGATCTCTGGCTGCTTCTTTATCCTTAATAAAACCATTTATAAAATGGACAACCTTAGGTTGATAGTGCAGAAATAAAGCATCGAACGATTTTTGATCATCATTCTCCATTCTCTTTAGATATTCTAATTCAATGTGTTGATCCATACTATTAGATACTTCTGATTCTAGACAAAGAGAAGTATTTTTCAAATAGTACTCATTTTCATGAGAATTTATTGTTTTCAATTATTAAAAAACAATATTATTAATAATTCATTATTTTTTTATATATTTGCCGCACCCCCCCTCTATCGTATTGATTATCAAATTATCATGAATATTTGATTTAACGCTTCAATCATGAAAAGGACCTTACTCTTTGCTGCTACATTAACGTTTACATTTACAATGAATGCACAGATCCCTGAATTAACTACTGATGCTAAAAAAAAGAAACCGTCAAATATCAAAGTGAGTTACAAACATTTTATCATGTATGGACAAAGTTTATCCACCGGACAACAATCTTATCCAGTCATTTCTTCTGAAAATATTGCTGGTAATTATATGATTGGAGATCAAATATGGATTAACTATAGTTGCAATGATACCAGTCCTACTTTCAACCCATTGAGAGGTACAATTGCCAATGCCTTTGAAACTCAAAAAACGATAATGAGCCGCATTTCAGGTACTTTTGCCGAATGTCCATTGATGGGTGCTGTCAATCATATTCAATTGATGATACCTGGACAAAAAATTGTAGCCACTTCTTGTGGAACAAGTGGAATGTCAATAGAACAGCTTTCCAAAGAATCGCAAACAACAACCAATTACAACTATTTTACCAAAACGCTTAAGTATGCTGGTGATATAGCAAATAACACCAATAGCTCCATTTATTGTCCAGCGATTTTTTGGATGCAAGGTGAATGGAATTACAATGGATATGGAGAGGGTTTAACATCAGGAACATCCTCTTCAACAGATAGAGAAACCTACAAATATTTACTGCTTACTCTTAAAAATAATATGCAAGCTGATGTCATCAGCAACTATGGGCAACTGGTAGATCCTATATTTATTACATACCAATCGGGAGGTTACTACCTCAAAGGGAAAAAGCAGTCTATTGGAATGGCACAGTTAGAAGCATCTAATGAAAAAGCTGATATTATTTGCGCTGGTCCCATCTATCCCATGACTGACCGTACGGGACATTTAGACACGAATGGTTATCGTTGGTATGGTGAGATGTTGGGTAAAGTTTTTTACACAACAACTATTCTAGGTCAGGATTTTAAACCTTTACAACCAAAAACGATCGTTAGAACAGAAGAGTCAAACAAAATATTAATACAATTTTTGGTTCCAAAAATGCCATTAGTTTTGGATTCATTGATTTTACCCAAATCAAAAAATTATGGTTTCGAAATCTATGTTAATGATATAAAGCAGGACATTACAGATGTTAAATTAATAGATGATTGCGTTATCCTTACATGCTCTGAGCCATTAACAGGGGTCGTTGAGGTAGCATATGCCGGTCAAAATACGGGTGGAAATGGAAATTTGCGGGACAGTGATCCTTATCTATCGTTATTTAATTATATCGACCTTGACAAAAAAAATGACGATGAAAGCTATGTGTATCCTCGTGATTCTACTGAATACACATTACGACCAATTTATGAACCAAAGGATACTTCTGGTCATGTAATTTACGATCAACCCTACCCATTATACAATTTTTGCGCTTCGTTTTATTACAAATTAGAAGAAAATGAGCAGTCTTATAGTGTTCCAAATCTGGTTTTATACACTTGCACTTCAAAACCAAGAATTAAACCAGATTTAACGGCATCCATTATTGGAAAAACTTTATTTTTAACAATAAATGTTAGTGATGACAATGTGAGCAGAATTTCTGTTTTTAATACATCCGGGGCATTGGTGTATTCCTTTAATGAAGGTACAGACTTAAATGAAACAACCAAGAAGTATTCTTTATCAACCCTTAATTCTGGGTTTTATATAGCTAAAATTGAGACCAAAAAACAAATAAAAACACTAAAATTCATTTTAGAATAAAGGTAGATTATCCAGCTGAAGTACAATCTTTTTATTGAAAATTTCGACTCACTTATATTCAAAAAAAATGGCCATATCCTAGCGGATACGGCCATTTTTAAATTTTACGAATTCTAAATATTACTCCCCATAAACATGAAACTCATTTATTCTGGCAGCTGAATCATTTCCAGCTAAAGGAATAAACAATCTCACTTTCTGAGCTGTAAAAGGAACGACTTTTCTGTCTGTTGTATTCATTTTGTTATCAGCTACAAAATCAACATCCACCCACTGATCTCCAACCAGTTTTTGGAACTTGAAATTTTTGGTTATATAGTTTTCGCTTTCATAACCGGCATGTTTAACAAACCATTCTGCAATCTTCATGGGTTGACCTAAATCAATGGCAAGCCATTTATCCGTTTCTTCATTTTGACACCACTTGGTATATAAATCACCGTCCAGTGCTTTTGCAGCATTTTCACTTTCATTCATCTCACCAGAAGCGGTTGCAGTCTTTCCTTCGGATAATTTAGGTTCCTTCTTAACTACAGGAGCGGTTACTTTATCTGAAACCTGGAACACTTTGTATTCAGCAGCTGGTGTAGTGTTGTCATTTTCATTGTTTGCAACAGTGACTGCCAATACAGTCATGTTTCCATTGTCTGGCAAAATCAATTCTGTAGCCGATTTAGGAAGAACAATGCAATATTTAAACAGATAGGTAAAGATATAAGCCTCATCAGCATTCTTAACACCATTGTGCATGTGGTTTCCAGTCCAGGCAATATTCTCTGGTTTATAGATGCTTGGGTAAATGGTGGTATCACCAGCTACGACTTGATAGCCTTTTGCTTCTCCAACAAAATGGGAGAAATAAGGTACATGGAAACTATATGCATTCTTTCCAACACGGAAATCAGCTGTCGTACCATTCAAATCTGTGGATGCAGCCAAAATGTACAATTTCTTGTAACCTGTGGGGATAGAAATCTTGTTTCCAGCACATTTAAGCGCATTCATTTTACCGTCAGCCTTTGGACCGATTGCAAATTCAATTCCGTCAGCAACAATTTTTTCAGGTATCAGTTCCGCAACATACGAATTGGACTTACCATCAAAATCACCGTCCTTTTTATCATTGTTGGAAGTAATAACATCAACATTATAAGGCAATGATAACGTTTTGCATTCAGGTGATGTCAAAGTTGCAGGAGCATCTGCCAGTTTCACCCGATATGTTTTAGGTTGAAATTTGGTCATGTTCACTGTCAGTGTCTTACCAGAGAAATTGGCATCAGCAATAACTTCCTCAATACCATTAAGTTCTTTTGCTTCAACGATGTTGGCAGCAAAGTTCACTTTTACATTGTTTGCACTCTTACCTTGTGTTTCATAGAATCTCAATACGTAATAGTCACCTTCTTCTGCTTTCTTAAGCGTTTTGAGAGCCACTTGTGAAGATTCGATATTCAATAAGGAAAAGCTCTTACCAATTGTACCCTCGTGTTTGGTTGTTTCAAAAGCCATAAGAGGTTGGTTTAGCTGTGCAGCTTGCCAGGTGGATGCAGCTTCCAATGGATTTTTTGCGTGACCAAAAATAGAGAATGTAAAATGGTTTTCACCCAGATCCTGGAATTCCTGAAATGCGTATGATTTATTATCATCTGGTGCAGCAGGTGAATGAATCAAAGACAGACGCAATGTGTTGTCATTTGGTTTATCCCATCCGTATTTGTTAATACTTAGAATGGATACACCATAAGCATTGTCTTTGCTGGTCAAATCAGCCCATTGTTGAGCAGGTACTTCGTAACGTACAGCGGTATTATTTGGACGTTTGATAACACCGATACCCAAATCGTAAGTCGCTTCGGGATTGTTCACTGTTAATTTAAATTCAGCTTTCAACAATGTTTTCAAAGTATGCCAATCAACATCATTTTCAATATCAATACGTTTTTGTGAACCTGTATTGGTCAGGGTAATGTATTGAATAAAGTTTGAGCCATCTTTTTGACGGGTAATTTTCAGTTTATTTCTAACCGGACCTTGTTCAACAATACTGATTACAGGTTTGCCGTCAACATAAGCTCTGGGTTTATTTTCAACTGTTTTATAACCGACTTCCCATGAACACCAGAAACGTGGTTCATTGTCCATAAGAGCTAAACGAACTGGGCTGGCCAGTAATTCCTTACCACCATTTTCCTTATCAATGATTGAGCTGATATCGCCATTTGCATCTATAGACACTTTATAAACATCGTTCTCCAGCATCTTATCAGAAATCTTCATAGAGCTTGCAATAACTGTAGCTTTCTTGGAGGGTCTGACATCATAGACTTCGTAACCCAATGGTTTAACGGATGCTGCAAATACAATTTTCACCTGTTTTCCATTGGATTCTATTACCTGAGAAGGCACTTCATTACCTGTTTTATCAAAAACTTGTACAAAAGAGGCAGGCTTTGAAAGATTGATGGTTGCTTCCACAGCATCGTTCCTATCTATTGACAATGAATTATAAACAACTACTGGAGTACCTTTTGTTTTTGTATCCAAAGCACGTGCACTTGCACCAACTGAAGTATTCAAAACATTGGAAAACTTATCCTGAGCAATTACTTCGTCGTTGTTAGAGAAAGTATAGGCTTTCATGATACTGGTTCCAGTAAGGTCATCGTGGAACTGATGCCAGATCATTCGAATGAATGCTTGGTCAAGTTCAGCTTTCGGATATTTAAGTCCGCCCATCCAATCAGCCATCACTGCACTTTTTTCAGCAGCATCAGCCAATATTTCGTTGTTGCGGTTCCATCTTTTCATCATGGTGCGTGAGGTATAGCAACCTGTACCATGAGCGGTCATGATCAATTCACCATCGTATTGAGGAAAGTCATCCAAAACAGGGAAATATTTCTTATAAAGATCAGTGACAGCAATACTTTCAATTTTAATAGGACCGCCTTTCTTGATGGCTTGTTCAATACATTCAACGGATCTATCAGTTGGACCTCCGCCCATATCTCCAGTTCCATAATAACGTACACCAAAATTGTGCTTACCCTTGGTTGCTTTATTGGTCATTTCAATCCAATCATTGAATTCTTTCCTTACAGTCAGATCTTCATCAAATCGTTCACCATAACCGCCTGCATCAGCAGCTGCCATGATCCTTGAACCGTCAACACCTTTCCAACCTCCAACTTTGAATGGCGTCAGAATACCACCCCAGGACAATTTCTGAGTGCTAAAACCGATCAAGCCACAATGACTGGAAATAGTGGGCAGGGTATAACCAAAACCAAAACAGTCAGGAAGGAAAATATCGTTGCTTTTCTTACCAAATTCTTTTTTGTAATAGGTCTGTCCTATCAGAATATTGCGAATCTGAGATTCGGTTGATGGGACAATAATATCAATAGCATCCAAAGAGCTACCACATATATTCCATTGTCCATTGTCAATATACTTTTTGAGCATATCCCATTTTTCAGGATAATATTCTTTAAACCACATATACTTAATGGCTCCCTCAAAATTGAATTTGTAATTGGGATACTTCTGGAAGAGCGCAAAATTGTCGTCCAGCGTACTTTTTAAATACTCCTTGATGGTGGTCTGAACATCCCAGTTCCATTGGGTATCCAGATGAGCGTCTGAGACCATATACATGGTCTTTTCCTTTTCCTGGGCTTGCGCATAACTCGCTGACCCGATCAAGCCGACAATTAGTGGTAAGACTAATCGATTTCTGATTTTCATAAATAATTAGATTTAAAGATATTTGGTTTTGAAATTGATTGTTATACTTGGAATAAAGCGCAAAAATACATTAATCTTCTATTAATACAAGCCCTATTTCAAGGGCTTGTATTACATTTATTTCAACTGAATCGATTTCTTGAGTTTTATATCTTTAGAAGATCCCCCCACCAGAATTTCAAATTCACCGGCATCAAATCCAAAAACTTTCAAAGACTCTTTATAATACGAAAAAGCAGCTTCATCGAGTATGATAGACACTGTTTTTGATTCGCCTTTTTTCAGAAAGACCTTGGTGAAACCTTTTAACTCTTTCAGTGGACGAACAACAGGACAATCCATATCACTCACGTACAATTGGGCAACCTCGGCACCATCCATTTTACCAGTGTTCCTGATATCAAAACTGACCAAAGCATTCACTCCGTCTTTAGTTTGTTTCAATTCGATCTTCAAGTTTGAATAATCAAAAGAAGTATAAGACAGCCCGAAACCGAATGGAAACATAGGCTCAACCTTTTTAGTATCGTAGTAACGGTATCCCACCATCAGACCTTCCTTAAATTGAACATGCTTATCGTTGTCGGTATCGTAATAAGTATTAGAAGTTGGGTTATCAGACCATTTCTTTTCAAAACTAACAGGGAGTTTACCGCTAGGGCTTAACCGACCAAGCATAATTTCAGCTAGTGCAGTTCCACCTTCCTGACCGGGATAAAAAGCATGAATCAAACCTTTTACGGAAGGCAACCATTTTTCCATATAAACATTGCCACCTGCATTCAGAATCACAACGGTGTTGGGATTCGCTTTTGTTACAACTTTAATCAGGCTGTCCTGAGCTTGTGAAAGTTCAAATGTGCGGTCTCCACCTTCGTGCTCTGTTTGCTTATCAAATCCGACACAAACTACAGCAACATCGGCTTTTGACGCCATAATAATAGCCTCATTGTAGTTCTCGTCTTTTGGCTGAAACCATGCCAGAACAATGGCTGCGTCTCCACCACCTTCGTAATATTCAAGTTTGATGGAATATTCCTTTCCAGCGACTAGCTTTATTAAGGTACTTTTTTCAAGATTACCATGATCACTCCAATAATCTATCACCTTTTCACCGTTTATAAATAACCGATAACCATCATCGCCTTTCACAGTGAATTTAAAGATATCTGTTTTTGTTGGACGGACAACTCCAGTCCATCGAACAGAAAAGTTATCCTGACCAATTCCTTCCACACTTGGCGTCTGAACCCATTCGTGGTCTACAACATTTTCAACCTTAACGGCTTTAGGTGTACCTGCAAGTTCTTTGTTATCGTAATACTCTGCATTCAAACCAACCATTTTTGAACCAGGAGCTGTATAAAAAACTGATTTATTAGAAAGATAGTTTAAACTAGGAATACCGATGGTATAATCCACTTTTACGTTTTTAGCTATTTTCTTAAAAGCTTCCAATGTACTAATTGAATGAAAAGGATCCGTTTGAGAGCTTCCACCACCTGTATTATAGGTATCAGCATTGGGTCCGATAAATGCCACCCGTTTTATTTTTTTAGTATTCAAGGGGAGAATATTGTCCTGGTTCTTCAATAGTACGATACCACCTCTGGCTAAATCCAGAGATACCTGAGCACTTTCAGGGTCATCATTGGGAATGGTAGCTATGGTTTGATTGCGATCAAAAAAACCAAACCTAAAACAAACCCGAAGTATTCTGGTTATTTTATCATTGAGTTCCATTTCTGTAATAGTCCCACTGGCTAAAGCGGGTAAAAGAGTTTTAGCTATCATTTGTTCGTTACCCGGCATTTCCAGATCCGTACCACCTTTGAATGCAGCTAAACCGTCATAAACACCACCCCAATCAGACATCAAAAGCCCATCAAAGCCCCAAAGGCCTTTTAAAACGGCTTTGTTCAAGTATGTATTGTGTGAAGTATGAATACCATTCAATAAATTGTAGCTGTTCATGACTGCTCCTACTTTACCTATTTGAACAGCTGCTTTAAAAGCTGGCAAATAAATTTCCATCATCGTACGTTCATCAATATCTGAACTGGTCCAGTTTCTATCGTATTCCTGAAAATTGGCAGCAAAATGTTTGACAGTAGCAACCACCCCCTGACTTTGAACTCCCTGAATATAAGGAACCACCATAGTAGAAGAGAGGAATGGGTCTTCACCCAGGTACTCGAAGTTTCTTCCGCACATGGGTGCTCTTGCAATGTTTACACCTGGAGCGAGCAGAAAATTCACTCCTCTGGAACGACAATCTTTTCCAAGGGCCACACCCAATCTGTTACTTAAATTGACATCCCAGGACGCAGAGGTCAAAACACTGGCTGGGTATGCAGTACTTTTACCATGGGTTCTGGTTCCTACAGGACCATCAGTCATTTTGAAAGAAGGAATGCCAAGACGTTCAATAGCTTTGGTGTACATCCAGTTATAACCACTGATGTAATCCACTTTTTCTTCAAGGGTCATTTTGGAAAGAAGATCTGCAACGCGTACTTCAACGGGTGCTTTGGCATCTTTATAAACTTGTGCACTGAGCCCAAGCGATAAGGATAGGAAAGCTAGCAACAATGTTTTTTTCATTTTTTATTTGATTTATTTAGGTAGGACGAAACAACAATGGGTTTTCACCAATAAAGTCAACAAAAATAATCAACCTTTTTTGCAAATCGAATAAATAATGGATTTAAGATAGACCAAAAGGGTTTTTTCTTATAAAAGGATCAATCGACATATAAGAATTCTATAAATGTTGCTTTTTTTTGTATTTTTATGGAGTAAACATTTCTTTTAAAACATTGAAATTTAATACTATGAATTCGCGACTCAAACTACTTCTTTTGTCCTTTTTACTTACTTTCTCCACTTTTATAACTATTGCACAAACTTGGAAAAATCCATTAATTCTTACAAATGAATGGGATTTGTACGGTATTGGTGATCCCTATATCCTAAAATTCAATGGAACTTACTACCTCTACTGCTCCACTCGCGATAGTGAAACGGGTGTTAAATGCTGGAGTTCAAGAAATCTTCAAACCTGGACATATGAAGGACTATGTTCTACGCAATCCATTACTAAATGTGCATATGCGCCTGAAGTTATTTACTACAATGGAAAATTCTATATGTATACCTCTCCCTCGGGAAACGGTCACTATATCCTTCAAAGCGACAGCCCCACAGGTCCCTTTGTCACTGTCACCGGAAACCTTGGCCATTCCATAGACGGCTCTGTCTATAAAAGTGATGCAGGCCAGCTCTATTTTTACCATTCTGGTGGTGATGGCATTCATTCACATACCATGTCCTCGCCAACAAATATTGGCAGTGATATTGTTTTAGCTAGTACTCAGATGAACGGTTGGACAGAAGGCCCAAGCGTCATCAAAAGAAATGGTAAGTATTATATGATTTATACAGGAAATCATGTTATAAGCAAAGGCTATAGAATCAATCTGGCTGTTTCTAATTCACCGGCCACCAATTACATAGCTCAGGACAATCAGAACCCTGTCATTTTAAGTACAGAAGGCAGTCAAATCGGACTGGGTCATGGAAGTCTACTTTCAGGACCGGACCTTGATTCTCATTACATCGTCTATCATAATTTTGCTGGAGATTATGGGGTAGGTCCTTACAGGCATTTCAATTTTGACCGCATCGGATTTAACGGAAGTAAAATGATTGTAATGGGGCCGACTTCATCCAATCAGGTTGTACCAGACCTTCCCGATTTTTATGATTATTTTGAAGGGACTACTCTGGCTCCTGAATGGACAATCTCATCCAACGCCACATGGACAGTCAATGGCTCCGCTTTAAACCTCACTCCCACTGATTTGAATTCAGATCAGGCTCACATTGCTCTAGCTCCCGGTCAGACCGGAGACTATTTTTCGGCAGAATTCAATGCATGGCGAACAGGAAATACAGGAACTGATTCCTCCTTTGGAATCGTTTACAACCATACCGACAATCAAAATTACGGAATAGCTGTTTTTAATGCTGAAAAAAACAGACTCGAGTTTAAAACACTAACAAATGGTGTATGGAGTATTTCCACTTACTATTCCTTATCAGGTGTGACTGATTATAGCAAGTCCCACTGCATACGTATAGAAAGAGATGGCACCAAACACAATTTTTATGTGGATGGCATGATGAAAAAAACCATGACTAGCGAACAGACTAGCGGAAGGATTGGCTACTACGCATATAAGTCAAGTGCAACGTTTGGTCCAGCTGCTTATAGTCGTAAAGTGAACGGAAATGGCATTTTCAATAACTACAAACCTGTACCAGGCATCCTTGATGCTTCATTTTATAGGAGTGAAGGTGAGGGTCTTTCCTTCCATGACCAGACTCCAACAAATACGGAATTAACAACATTCAGAACCGACGCTGTAGAAAATGTGCTAAACACAACTGGTGATTATTACGTCAGCTCTGAAAAAGGAGAATGGTTAAAATATGCAGTGATGGTGAAATCGACCACCAATTACACTATTGGACTAAAATATGCCTCTTCTACAGCGAGTAAAATTCGGATTTCACAAGTTGGTTCTGCTCAATCGGTAGAAATTGAACTACCAGCTACAGGTGGTGCCAATAGCTGGAGAACGAAGATTATTGAAAATCTGCCATTGATAAAGGGTCAACAAGACCTATTGCTTGAAGTTTTGGATGGTTCTGTACAAATCTATACTATGCGTTTTGTGGAGGATCCGACTAAAACGCTACCGATGTTGGAAAGCTTCGATACTGCCAGCACCTTTGGCAGCAATTGGACCTACAACGACGGAACCTGGAATTTCTCTAATCAGGAAATTGCCTCCAATGGTTTTGGAAAATGTCTTATCGGATCTACTTTCACCAATTATACGGTATCAGTAAACGTGAAATATGAAAACAATTTAAACGCAGGTCTTTTAATTAGAGCCAGCAACCCATCCATGGGAGGATCTGGTCAGGATGTTCAAGCAGGAGCCGACTTCGTTCAAGCCTATTTTGCAACCATAACTGCAAATGGATGCGTCCTGGGAAAACACAACTACAATTGGTCGCAATTGGCAACATCAACAGGCAGTTACACTACCGGAAAATGGTACAAAATGACTGTCAAGGTGGAAGACGATAACATCCAGTTATTTATTGACGATTCCAAAATACCGGTGATAGATTTCATCGACCCAGATCCGTTCATTGCAGGTAAAGCTGGATTCAGATCCTTTGATTGCACGGCACATTTCGACAATCTGGAGATTCGCGCCCTTGAAAGTGCTTCCAACCTGAAAACATTAAAAAATGCGGGATTTTCCTTTTATCCAAATCCTGCTGACCAGAATCTGTTCATGGATCTTTCCATCCCCACCCAAAAAGGCGGTGTAATTGAACTTTTCACACCATCAGCTCAATTGGTGTATCAGTCAAATGTGCCTGAGAACGTTCAGCAATTTAATATACCTGTTTCCACTTTGGATGCAGGTCTCTACCTGATAAAATATAACGACAATGGACAATGTTACACAGGAAAACTTCAAATCAGGTAATATTCACAAAAAAAACTGCTCAATGAGTATTTTTCTTTAATTGCTTTTGTATCTTCTTAATGGCAGATTGAATCGGTTTTTCCGGCTCAATGAGATTGTATTCACCCCAGAAATCAGGATCCGCAAATCCACCGGCTTCATCTGCAATTATAGTCGATATTTTCATTCTATTTTTGGGATCGATGGTACTTTCCTCTTTTTTAATGATTTTCATGTCTGTCACAGCCATTTCCATCGTTGAATAGTAAATGGTATTAAATAATTTCCGTTTCCAGTCAATATATACATCCAGTTCTACACGACAGTAATTCAGATACCATTTACCCGCTCTTTGCAGGTAATCCACCCTGCAAATGTTTCTGGTGGGAAAAACCCTGGCATTGATGGGTTTCTTCTTGATAAAGATTTCAGCCGCTGCATCCCTGTTTTCAACATTAATACCAAATTCAGCACTGACTAATGCCAGACGCTCAGCATCAATGTATAGTTTACCAAAATACAAAGGTTCAATACAAGTCGGCAACTGTTTGAAGTTGACCACATAGATGGACTTGTCATCAATACTTGTGGTACCTTCAAAGGAGAAAATATAATTAGACATGATGTCTGAGGAGAAAAACTCATCGGTATTTTTCATCATATCAGTCAACAAGGTATTGTAAGGCCCTCCCATCAACTTAAATGCCAAAGTATCCAACTTCTGGTAATCCGTACTTTTACGTACCTTATAGAGTGAAACCCAATCCGTTTTATCCGAAGAATACGGATACTTGTAGATATCGACAACAGCCTCCAGCAAAGAAACGTATGTTTTCCTTTTCTTGATAGTTTCCCTATAAAAAGCCGTTAAATTTGCAGGTTCATCCAAGTAATTAGTACCCTTGTTTCTGATCACAGCACGCACTAGGGAAAGTGCATCATTGAAAACAACACTTACTTCGGGCAGAACTAATAGCATAGGCTCTAGTTCTGCATTAAAAGGCTCGGAATTGAGGTTTGACAAAGGAACTCTTTTGGTATGAAAACCTAAAAAGGAAAATTCCAGATTTCCTTTCAATTGATCTTTACGCACTTTTAGTACAAAAGCACCTTCCGTATTGGAAACAGTTGAAATAGTAGTCCCTTTGAGAATAATTGATGCAAAAGCGAGTGGCATACCGGTCTGATGATTGGTCACCAAACCAGTATAAACGACAAATCCGACAGAATCGTTCTGAGGAATTGGAATGACTTGATTTGAAGCTGATAGACCCCAAAAGCTGATGACGGTCTCAAACAACATAAACAATAAAAAGTCATTTTTCAGTAAACTTTTCATGTTAATCCAGGTGTTAATTTGAATTATATAACAACTAAGACCTGAAAAGGTTGAAATCGGACTACTTATTTTTTAGCTGCAATTTCTTGAAACGGTTGTGACTGATAACTAATGACTAAAGTTGCCATTCTTTCGTCAAAACCCATCACAGGAGCTACAACTGTTATTACATTTGCCTTGTCCACCAGCACAACAGTAGAATCATTTAACAGAGCTTTCCAAATGATACCATTGTCGAGAGATTGTCCCTGCATTTGCTTATTGGTTGAAAGCATAATATTACCATCAGGCTCCACCAAATGGATGTATAGGAAGTTCTTTTCTTTCACCAGATTGTTCATTAAAAGATCTACTTGTTCGCGGTTTCCTCTCAACAACTCTGCTCGTATATTCCATACCAGAGGTTTACTGATTAGTTTCAGCATTTGTTGGTTGTTGTCCTGCAACTGAGTTGTGGCTTCTGTTACGACTTGTTTCTTTTGATAGTTTCCTTCTATTTCTTTCCAGAAATAAACCAGAACAACAGCCAATAAGCCAAACAAAACAGCGGTAATAACAGGATGCTTTTTAACAAACCTGGAAAAAAAGGAAGGTTTTTTTACTTTTAAAACATCACTGGTCTCCACTTTGGGAGCAACTTCATTTTTATCCATTTTTAGTTGTATTTAGGTAAAATCAACGTGGTTTAAGAATATCTTCATCCGAAAGTGGCGTATACGGTCCATCTTTTGCTTCAAAAATAACACTGCCACCTTCCATCACTTCGAGTGAATGCCATTGTCCCAAAGGTATATTTACACCATAATTTCCCTCAGTAACATCCAGAATCATCGATTCAGTTTCTAACCTATCCTGATTGTAAAAAATAACACGAATGCGACCTCTCAAAAGCACATACGTCTCAGCAGTGTGGCGATGACGGTGCACAGTCATGACAGTACCCATTTCAAGCGCATTTAGCATCCTTTGAGAAGGCGAATCTGAGCCATCGTGAAAATTGTAGTTTATCCTCAATCTTGGGTTATTCAAAGCTTTAACTGATAAGTCGTCCAATAAAGCATCGTGTATAATTTGCATTGGTATAGGTATTAGTTTATTTTAAAATCTCGAATGGCATTTTCCATGCCCAATACGGTACTAACAGGCATTTTTTTGATACCCAGCGCCTTTTTAATTTTTTCATTACTCACTTTAAAGTTGCATGATAACCTTTTGTATTTGTAGTCATCAAAACTAAAATGAAGCTCCGTTCCAATTTTTGAAACAAATTTAACAAAACCTTTGTTCAAACGCCAAATTCTCGCTTTTTTTTGTAAAACGGAACACATAATTTCAAAAACTTCATTCAATGTCAAAAAGCCATCATCAGCGACATTGTAAATATCGGATGGCATTTCGGTGGCTGACATTTTTTTTAGAATATAGGTCAAGTTATCAATAGTCGTAAAAGAACGGCTACATTCGAATTTACCAAAGGGAAAAGGATAACCTTTCTTTGCACATTGGTACATCCACCTCAAATTACGGTTTCCAAGACCTCCATTTCCAATAATGATGCTTGGACGTAAAACAAAGACTTTCTTATCAACCATATACCTTGAAAGAATGTATCGCTCCGCCATCAATTTACTTTCACCCAAAACACCAAAAGGGTTGGGCTCCATATCTTCCGTCAAAGGAAGTGTCTTTACTTCATTGGTAGCAGCTTTAACTGAACTAAAAAATATAAATGTTTTTGCAGAAGATTGAGCAAACCAGTTAAATATATTTTGAGTCAGGATAGTATTTGATTGAAAATAAGCCAGAGCCTCTGAAAAATCGTTTGTTTCTTTGGCTTTTCCTGCCAAATGAATGACCACATCAACATCGGGAATATCATTTAGTTCATTCGTATTGAATACTTTAAAAACACCAGACATTTGGGTTGAGATTATATCTAAACCAAAAATCGTATTTTCATCTTTAAATGCATTGACCAGATTAGATCCAACATAACCGTGTATGCCAGTAATTAATATATTCATTCTATAAAAATTGAATTCTTCAAAATTGATTTACACTTTCAAAGTAAAGTCCCAATTTATATTAAATAATTGAATAATAAAACATAATTACTCAATAATTCAAATTAAAGAATGTGAAAAGGTTTATCTTTGTAAAAAAAAGTAAAAATGCAGCAAGAATACTTTCCAATTGTAGATGAACAAGGCAAAGTCATTGGAAAATCAACCAGAGAAATATGCCACTCGGGCTCTTTCCTTTTGCATCCAGTGATTCATCTTCATGTCTTCAATACTTTAGGAGAGCTCTACCTTCAGAAAAGAGCCATGAACAAAGACATCCAACCAGGAAAATGGGATACCTCAGTGGGTGGTCATGTAGACTACGGCGAAAAAATTCCGGATGCTCTGAGACGTGAAGCCAGTGAGGAGCTAAAAATTACTAATTTTGAGGCTATTTTTGCCTTTCAGTATCCTTTCAGATCTGATAGAGAATACGAGCTGGTCCATACCTATTATACCATCTTTAATGGCGAAATTACAACCGACCCCATTGAGATTTCAGAAGGTAAGTTCTGGAAATTAAGTGAAATCGAGGCCAATTTAGGAAATCAGGTTTTTACACCCAATTTTGAAAGAGAATTTCGCCAACTATTGGAACTAATCCAGCAATAGCCACTTAAAGCCCTTGTAGATATTCTGTCAGGTTTACGTCTCTGTCAATATTCATTTTCTGACGCAAACGATACCGGCTCATTTCAACACTCCGATAGGAAATATTGAGTAATGGCGCAATATCTTTCGAACACAATCCCATTTTAAGGTATGCACAAAGTTTTTTGTCGTTGACACTTAAACCTGGAAACATTGTACCAAGTCGTTCCAGATAATTTTCATAAACCAAGTCGAAATTTTCTTCGAATTTTTTCCAGTTATTATCGTGTTCAATATTCGATTTGATGTTTTGCTGCATCTTTAAAATCCGTTTCGTCAAGGTCGATTTATCATTCTTGCCATTTATTTCGATTGAAACCTTGGTCAAGTCTTGATTTATATCCAGCAATATTTCATTTTTACGAATCAGATTCATTGTCGAACTTGCCAACTCCTGCGATTTATGCCTTAGATTATGTTGCAAACGCTGATTTTTAAGGGCTATAATTTCTTTTTCTTTCTCCTTGGCCACGGCCAAAAAACGTTTCTCCTGTTCTTTCATTTCAAGTTCTTTCTTTGCCTGCATCTCCATAGCGCCCTTTTGAGTTCGATGTTGTATGTATCGTAAGAGCCTATAAACAAAATAAAGAAACATGAATGTATAAATGATTAGTGCCACAATGCTTTCATACCACGGTGGCAAAATGGTGAATTCAAAAGAGGTCTCTACCGTTTTTGCATCCAACTGACTGATTGCTTTTACTCTGAAAGTATACTTACCTTTTTTCAATTTGGTGTATTCTTTTGTATTGATTGGAGAAAAAGTAGACCACTCATCATCATAATTATCCAATATATAGCTATACTTCACAGAACCTTCGTTTCTATATTCTGGTGCAGTAAATTCAAAACGTATGGAATTGTTTTTATTTTTGAATCGAGGAAGGGCTTTAGCGTTTTGCATGGCTTGATAACCAATAACAGCTGAATCACGATCTTTGGTAAAATAAACGTTTCGAACAGAAATCTTGAAATCTTCCACACTTGATTTTTTAATTGCTAAAGAATTATCCAACCAAGAAAAACCATCTTCCGTACTTGCAATAACACGGTTTTCATCCAGGAAATTAAAATTAGAAAAGCCGGAAATCAATTTGTTCTTAAGTGATGCAAAAGAGAGTGAATCGACACGATAGGACTTATTCACTTGGGTAGCATAACCGACATAAGTTGTTGAAACACACCAGACATTTCCTTTTGGAGTTTGAAAAAGACGCATGGAATTGGAGCGTCGACCAAAAACAGTCTCCAGTTTTTTCGATCGTTCCACTTTTTGCAATTTTTGATTGAATGCATAAAAACCGCTTTCAGTTGAAAAGACAATCTTGTTGTTTATTTTGTATAAGGTATTGTTACGAGTTGTTTCAAAACCTTTTGACTGGTCATACTTTTCCACATGGACAAAACGATCCATTTGAGGGCTCATTGTAAGTCTGAAAATACCTTTTATCCAGTGACTAAACCAGATATTTCCATCAGTATCTTCTTCAAACATACCACCATTTTCATCAAACCCTTTAATAAAATTGGATAATACCCATTTCCCGCCTACCTTTTTAATAGTAAAAAAACCCTGATAGGACGAGCCAAGTATATAACCCGGATGTTTTGACAATGCTCTAAAATTCCAGGTACCTGGCACACCTGGTATTTGCATGGCATTATCTCCTTCTACCACATAAGCACCACGATCAGTACCGCAAAAAATAGTATTATCAATCGAATTCAGTGTCCAAACTTGTCCTTGCATTCGATTTAGCAAATTTACATTTAAGGGTTTTGGTGAATTATTTAATGGAAAACTGGTTGAATAAAGTCCCTGATTGGTACCGAGGTATAAATGGTCACCTTTTAATAAGGACGCATAACCAGAACCTAAAAGTTGACTATTACCAAATAGGTTGTATATAGGCGAATTGATGAGTACATAATCTATTCCTTTATCCAGACCCAACCATAGATTGTCCTGATTGTCAAAAGTCATACTTAGGATGGTATTGTTCTGCATACCTGAAAACGTATTCACATATAAGTTGGAACCAGTTTTCAAGTCTTTAACGATCAAACCGTTACGAACAGTACCTAAAGCCAGCTTAGTACCCCTAATTGCAGCACAAAACACCTGGTTTTCGGATAAAAAAGCATCTATATCGGTTTTAAAAGGTTTCAGCACTTCTCCATCAAAAAGAAAGATACCGTCAAAGTCCGTAACAAAAAGAATGGAGGAAGTACCATAGGGAAGAATAGAGCATACCTTTTTATTTTTCAACAGATCAGATCCGGGCATCTTAAAAAAAATAGTACCATTCAGAAAAGAGACACCGTCAATGGAACTGGAAACGACCACTATGTTATGGACAACAGCTGAAAAATCAAGTTTACTTTTAAAGGAAAAACGTTTAATCTGATTATCTGCATACTGAAAAACTTCGTTGTTACCCTGAAAATAAATGGTTTTGTCCATCTGATGGATATGCCAGATCTCATTAAAACTCCGGTCCTTTTTTGAAACAAGAGGTATCAGTGAGTGGTAAACCAATATTCCAGATTCATTTCGGGAATAATAACCAAATTCATTAAAAGCACCTGCATAAATACGGTCTATTTTTTTATCATAATAGATGGAACGAACATTGGTGTAATTACTAATTGGGTATATCGCCCAACGATTGCCGTCAAATTCAAGCAATCCATCATTGTTGGCAAAATACATCCAATTATTCTGATGTTGAATAATACTCCAATTCTGGTTGCCGGATTTAGTGGCCTTACTCGTAAAATTACGTACAGATGGATGAATAGCCGAAACTTTCAAGCTTACTAAACAAAGAATAAACAACAGACCTATAGTATATCTGTTTAATCTATTGAAAGAATAATTACTCATGGATTTAAGATTATGTTTTTCTTCCTTAACAAAGCTCAATTTTACCATTTTTTTTCTAGTTGAAAGGCATGTAGAAATATGTTATACAATACCTTTTGATCTATTGTTCTGTATATCTTTCTTTTAAACATGATGTTGTAGAGTTTATGTTGTACTAATTAATGCGGTATGTATGGTTTTTGTGAGTCACTTTTTTGACCTTATCATTTCAACAACGTCTATATTTGCCAACATCCGATTGAGTAATCAAAAACCTTATATATGAATACCATCAACCATTTTTGGCAACTGGCCATCCTTTCAGTTATCCTTTCAGTTATCCTTTCAGCATGTGCCGGTTCTGAAAGTAATACAGAAAAAAAAATAGACCAGCTCATTTCAAAGATGACTTTAGAAGAAAAGATCGGCCAAATGAATCAAGTTACAAGCACTGGATTGTCCCCAGACATGAAGGGTATAATCAAAGGCGGTAACGCCGGTTCCATTTTGAATGAACTGGATATTAAGACCATCAACGAGCTACAACGATTGGCAGTGAAAGAAAGTCGCCTTGGTATTCCAATTCTTTTTTCAAGAGATGTCATCCATGGTTTTAAAACCATATTCCCCATACCATTAGGTCAGGCAGCCACTTGGAATCCTCAAATAGTAGAAGATGGAGCCAGAATTGCTGCCATAGAAGCAACATCACAAGGCATTCGATGGACATTTGCACCAATGATCGATGTTTCGAGAGATCCACGTTGGGGACGTGTTGCCGAATCCTGCGGTGAAGACCCCTACTTGACCAGTGTTATGGGGCAAGCCATGATTAAAGGGTTTCAGGGTGATAGTCTGTCAAATCCGACATCCATGGCTGCCTGTGCAAAACATTTTGCAGCCTATGGTGCTTCTGAATCTGGAAAGGATTACAACACCACGTGGATACCTGAAGTCCAGCTAAGGGATACCTACCTACCACCTTTCAAGGCAGCAGTAAAAGCTGGTGCCGCATCCTTTATGTGTTCATTTAATGATATTAATGGCGTGCCCTCCTCAGCAAACGTGCATTTGAATAAAGATATTCTAAGAGACGAATGGAAATTCGACGGACTTCTGGTTAGTGATTGGGGGTCTATTAATGAAATGATCAATCACGGTGTATGCTCAGATCTGAACGAAGCAGCACAAAAGGGAATCGTTGCAGGTGTCGATATGGACATGATGGGTTATGCTTATATTTCAAACCTCAAGGAACTGGTCAAATCGGGAGCAGTATCCGAAAAATTAATTGACGAATCTGTCCGAAATATCTTACGTCTGAAATATAGACTTGGTTTATTTGATAACCCTTATGTCAAAGAATCTGTCATTAAGCCACTTTATACGAACGTTGCACTTGAAAAGGCCAAGCAAACGGCCATCGAAAGTGCCGTTTTACTCAAAAATGAGAATTCCCTGTTGCCATTGACCGAAAAAGTTAAAACAGTTGCTATCATTGGACCTTTATCGGACGCACCTGCAGATCAATTAGGCACCTGGTGTTTCGATGCAGAACCTGAACACAGTGTCACCCCTTTGGCAGCTATACAGAAAGCATATGGCAATCAAGTGAAAGTTATTGCTGAAAAAGGGTTGACGTACAGCCGCGAAAAGAGTGCAGAAGGTATTGCAAAAGCCGTAAGTGCAGCTAGAAAAGCAGACGTAGTACTCCTTTTTCTAGGCGAAGAAGCAGTTCTTTCAGGAGAAGCACGCTGTCGTGCAGATATCAATTTGCCAGGTGATCAGGACAAACTGGTCGAAGCCATCAAAAAAACCGGAAAACCTATTGTTATGGTTATCATGGCAGGACGTCCTTTAACAATAGCTAAAGAAGTGGAAATGGCTGATGCTGTTTTATATGCCTTTCATGGTGGTACGATGGCAGGTCCAGCTTTAGCTGACCTTATTTTTGGAAAAGCAGTACCATCCGGTAAATTGCCAATAACACTTCCACGAATGGTCGGCCAGATACCTATTTACTATGCCCATAAAAATACAGGACGTCCAGCAACAGATATTGACCTCATTGACGACATCCCCGTTGGTGCAGCACAAACTTCGGTTGGCTTTTCAAGTTATCATCTGGATGCAGGAGATTCTCCGCTTTATCCCTTCGGCTTTGGATTGTCCTATACTACTTTTAAGTATTCTGAAATGAACATTTCCACCAGTGAATTGTCTATGAAAGATTCCTTGTCAATTGAATGTGAAATAGCCAATACAGGCAAAATAGATGCATTTGAAGTAGCTCAACTGTATATACGCGATTTGGTTGGTTCTTTAGCCCGACCGATACGAGAACTCAAAGGTTTTCAAAAAATTTTTATTAAAGCTGGAAGTTCACAAAAAGTAAGCTTCACTATAAATTCCGAAATGCTCGCTTTCTGGAATGCAGATATGGTGTTTCGTGCAGAACCGGGAACATTCCAGTTATGGATTGCCCCCGATAGCCAGAGTGGAAGTCCTGAAATCTTTACTTTGAAAAAATAAAAAATTCAAAAAGAATGAAAAACAGTCTGATACCAACGCTGATTTTGACTTTCTCATTAGCTATGATCCAACCCGGTCAGGCTCAAAAGAAAAAGAGTGCTAAAAGAGGCGTTTCCTACGATATACCTTACCTAAAAGATTTAGAAGTCTTATCCGAGGGTGTTACCTGGTTCTACAATTGGGGTGTTGCTCCTATTTCAAGCCTGCGTGACGCCGCTGACACCTATCTGGACTATGTGCCAATGGTTTGGAATAATGGTTATGACCGTACCAAACTACGCACTTATCTGACGAATCATCCCAAAGTCAAATACATATTGGGCTTCAATGAACCAAACTTCAAGGCTCAAGCCAATATGACACCCAGTCAGGCGGCAGCAGCATGGCCCGAACTGGAAGCTATTGCCGATGAGTTCAACCTAAAAATTGTAGCACCTGCCGTAAATTACGGACCAACAAACGGTAGCGTTACAGAAGGTAATGTAACATATACGAATCCCTGGGAATACCTGGACGCCTTTTTTGCAGCTGCGCCCAACGCCCGAGTGGACTACATAGCCGTCCATTGTTATATGAATGATCCGAATGCCATGGATTGGTTTGTAAAAGAATTCATCAACAAATACCACAAACCCATTTGGCTGACCGAATTTTGTGCCTGGGAAAGCAACGCCCCATTGAATGCAGGTAGAGCGGAAGGACTTCCTTATCAAAGAAGTACTATGATCCGAAAAATAGAAGTGTTGGAAAAGAACCCTATGGTTGAAAAATATGCCTGGTTCATTCCAAGAACCAACAACGAAATAGGATATCCCTATATGCAACTGATGCGAAGTGTTCAGACTGATCCGATGTACGATATAGTAGGTTCAGGTGTGCTGACAGACCTTGGGAATGTCTATCTAAATATGTCCACCTTCGACTCCACCTATTTCGCTGGAGTGAATCAGCAAATACCTGCCAAGGATTACATTGAATCCTTCTGGGTCAAACTGGAAACGACTACAGACACAGCCTGCCAAATACCCATTCAATTGTGTGATTTCCAAAGTGGACTGTATACGGACTATTTTATTGATGTACCCACAGCAGGCAATTATCAGATTCAATTGAGAATAGCCAATCTGGCAAACGTCAACCCCAAATTTAAAATATCCTCAAATGGAACACAATTGACTTCACAGGAAGTGCCTTCGACGGGTGGTGTTGACAAATGGGCAACCCGAATTTTACCCATAACTCTTCTTGCAGGAAAACAGACACTACGTATAACTAGTTCAGGTTCATCCGGATGCAAAATGGTTTGGTTTAGTTTGATGGATCAAACGGAACTTATCCAAACACCAAGTACCTATTATGAAGCCTTTGTAGATAACAACAAAAAATTGCAGTTCATTACCAATGAAACAATAAACGCAACCTTGTATGATTGTAGCGGAAGGCAACTCATTAAAGGAATATCAACCAAAGGTACAGACCTTTCCGCTTTAAGCAATGGTATGTATATTCTAGAAATTAAATACGAAAATGGAAAGCAAACAACAACCAAAATACTGATCAACCAATAATGAGCATTCAATTCTTTTTAAATGAATCCTTAATACTATACAACCGCATGAAAAAAAACATTTTACTGAGTCTGTTCCTGTTGATCACACTCAGCTCATTCGCCCAAAACTGGCAAGTCTCCGGAGTCGTCAAGGCAACAGACGACGAGATGCCATTAGTTGGTGTGACCGTTTCCATTCAAGGCATTACCGGCAGTTCAAAAATGACGGACAGTGAGGGAAAATACTCCATCAGTGTGCCTAGGAACAAGAGCCTGATCTTTTCCTATATCGGTTACAAAGTCCAAACCAAATTGATCACGGACAATATGGTGCTAAACATTGTACTAGAGCCCGACAGTAAAGAACTGATGGAAGTGGTAGCAATTGGTTACGGTACCATGAAAAAAAGTGATTTGACAGGATCAGTCACCTCCATTTCAGCCGAAAAGTTGAAACAAATACCGGTATCCAGCCTTGATCAGGCATTGCAAGGACGAGCAGCAGGAGTAACCGTCAATGCCAGCAGCGGACAACCGGGAGCTTCAGCAGAAGTACGCATCCGTGGAATAGGATCAGTACACAGTATCTCCGCTCCCATTTACGTAGTCGATGGTGTTATTCTGGAGAACATCAGCTTTTTAAGCCCAAGCGATATTCAATCCACCGAAATATTAAAAGACGCATCCGCTACTGCCATCTTTGGTTCTCGTGGAGCAAACGGTGTCATTCTGGTCACCACCAAGCAAGGATCCGACAATCCCAGAGGAAACATCACTGTGGACACGTATTATGGCATTCAAAACAGATGGAACAAACTCAGTCTGATGGGACGCGATGAATTTGCACAAACACTTTCCTCACTAAATGGTTCCAACGATTATCTGAGTAAAAATGGATTGAATAAATGGATAGAAGCCTATTTTACAGGTAAAAAATCACCTTACTTCCCAAAAATTAAATCAGACGCTTTTCCAACCGGTATGGACTACTCCACAGTTGATACCGACTGGCAGGATGAGGTTTTCCAGGAAAACGCAGCCATTCAGAATCATTACATCTCTTTCGACGGAGGATCCAAAACATCTACATATGCCATCAGTGCAGGCTTTTTCGACCAGGTTGGTACCATCATCGGATCCAATTATCAAAGACTGACTTTACGTGTAAACACCGCACACAAAATCCGTAACTGGTTAAAAATCGGTGAGAACCTGTCTTTTATGACTTCTACCGGACGAAACGCCATGAACAATAATTCCAGCCCAGGTGCTTCTGTCATTTCAGCTGCTTTAGCCATGGCTCCCTGGGATCCAACCCATTACCCTGCAGGATCCTGGAGTTACAACACCCCGAAAACAGGAGTCTATCCAACCGGACGCGATTTAAGTGGACAGATTTCAGCTTCGTCCAATTTCAAAAACGTGACCAACCCCTTCAGTATGGTCGAAAATGCTTCACCAAAGGATAAAAGTGAACGGTGGGTAGGAGATATTTACATGGAGCTGACGCCGATTAAAGGACTTACAATCCGGTCAGACCTGAGTATGGACCTTACAAATAATACCGGCAAGTTGTTTAAAAATGCCTATGAGTATTCTTCTTACGACAAAATGGATAAAAACTTCTTTACCAGTAGCATGACCCGTTATTCAACCATCATCAATGAAAATACAGTCACCTACAAGAATACGATTGGTAAACACGATTTTTCAATCATGGGTGGTGAAACTACAGAAGAATACAACTTTTACACTCTTGGTGGTGCAGGAGCCCGTATTCTCAATGCTACCGAAATAAACTGGTTGGTATCCAAGACCACAGAAGATAAATCCTACGCAGGTGATGACATTTACCGAAGCCGGATGAATTCATTCCTCAGTCGGGTACACTACCAGTTTGACAACAAATACATGATTACGGCCAATTTCCGTGTGGATGGTTCCAATAAATTTCCGGAAGATGCCTGGGGCTATTTTCCATCTGCAGCGCTTGGTTGGAAACTGAGTGAAGAATCCTTCATGAAAAACATCGAAAATCTTGATTTTCTCAAGCTTAGAGTGGGTTGGGGACGCATCGGAAATGAAAAGATCAAAAGCAACCTGTACACGACCAATATGTTCAACTCAGGACCCACTTATGTGGACTATGTATTGGGAAAAAATCAGGCATTAGCTTCAGGTGCGACCGTCTTGACGTTTGCCAATTCTGGCGGAAAATGGGAAACGACGGAACAATGGAACTTCGGTACCGATTTTGTCGCTTTCAAAGGCTTATTGTCCGGAACTGTTGAATTTTTCCTGAAAGACACCAAAGATGCACTCCTTACAGTAAAAGGACCTGGATATGTTGGCATGCGTTACGATGCGATGGCCAATGCAGGGACTGTACGCAATCAAGGTATTGAGCTAACGCTTGATCACAGAAATCATTTTGGTCCATTCAACTATTCTTTGGGTGGAAATGTATCCTTCATTAAAAATGAACTGACAGCTTTAAATGGTGGTGAAGAGGTTTGGATGCAGGAAATAAATGGCGAAAATGTGATTCTCTGTACTGAAAGATTACCAATTAATACCATTTGGGGATATCAATACGATGGAATCTTCACTACGATTGATGATGCGAAAAATTACGTAAGCTCAGAAGGTAAAATCATTCAACCTGATGCAGCAGCCGGTGATGCAAAATTTAAAGACCTCAACGACGACGGCATTATTGATAAAAAAGATAAAACAGACCTCGGGAACCCTTTCCCATGGCTTACATACGGGTTAAGTGCAAGTATGGATTTTAAAGGGCTGGATATGCAGCTCTTCTTTCAGGGTGTTTATGGAAATGAAGTCTTCAATGCCGTTTTATACAGAACACAGGGCAAAGGAGAAGAAGCGACCCTTAGTACAAGAATGAGGGATGTTTGGACAAAAACCAATACAAGCGGAACCATTGCAAACCCCTATGGTACACCAAACAATTTTTTTGCTTCCAGCCGATTTGTAGAAAATGCCTCCTATCTGAGACTGAAAGACATTCAATTGGGCTATACACTACCCAAAAATCTGACCCAAAAAATGATGGTTGAAAGGCTGAGAATCTATGTATCAGGCAGCAACTTATTGACCTTCACAGGTTATACTGGATACGACCCAGAAGTAGGTGGTGGCGTGGATTTTGGAAATTATCCACAAGCCAGGACCTTCCGGGTTGGTGCCAACATCAATTTTTAACAGACCTTCAATAGAATCTAACATAAAAGAACATAACCCTATGAAAAAGAATATTTTCCGGGCAACAATGATCGTAGCATTGGCCTCTTCGCTGATTGGTTGTGAAGACTGGTTATTGGCACCATCTCCCGGTATAACACAATTGAAAGACTTCTTCAGTGAAGGCCAGGCAGCTATACAGTCTGTCAATGCAGCTTATGTACCACTCATGTGGGAATACCAATCGACCTATTATCCGGAATGGTTCATTGGAGATGTGGTATCCGACGATGCCCTGAAAGGTGGACAAAGTATCGGTGACATGTCCATGGTTTACGATATGGAAAACTTTAAGACGACCACCAATAACACCTATTTATTGGATTTATACAGAGCGCAATTTCAAGGGATAGCCCGTTGCAATCTGGCATTGGAAGAAATTGCAGGTATGACACCGGATTCAGCCATGAACGCCAGTACAAAAAAACGTTTACTAGGTGAAGCCAAATTCTTACGTGCTATGTATAATTTCCGTTTGGTACGCGTATTTGGAGGCATACCAAAAATTGATTTTGTAATAAATAGTTCAAACAAATGGAAACAACCCCGTGCAACAGCTGATTCCATCTATAAATTTATAATCTCCGACCTGGAAGCAGCCAACGCATCACTATGGAAGAAAAGTCAGTATGCAGCAACAGATTTGGGCAGAGCCACCAAAGGAGCTGCACAAGCCATGTTATTAAAAGCCTGTCTATATACCAAACAATATGCCAAAGCCAAAATTTGGGGAGATTCCATCATTGCATCCAATGAATATACTTTGGTCAATAATTATGGAGATAATTTCACATTGGCCGGAGAAAATGGTACTGAATCAGTGTTTGAAATTCAATATATGGAAGAGCCTACCAGCGATTATGGACAAGGAAATGGATTTACGCGTGGAACATACACCGTTATTATGACACGTTCCCGTTCCTCCAAAGGCGGTGGCTGGGGATTCAACAGACCAACCCAAAATCTGTACGATGAATACGAAACAAGTGATCCACGCAGAGACGTCACCATCCTGGATCCAAGCGATTATATTGAAAACCCTGCGCAAGAAATCTACCTGGGCGCTAAGTATTTGAATAAAAAATATGCCATGTTGGATTCGGTCGGAAATTTCATCAGACTGGCGCATGCTACTCGCGGACCCTTAAATTACAAAGTGATTCGTTATGCCGATGTACTCCTGATGTACGCAGAAGCTTGTTGTGAGACGAATAACCTGGATCGTGCCAAATGGGCACTGGAAGAAGTACGCAGCCGTGCACGTGGCGAAAATGCAGCTATCCTACTGCCATTCCCCTATGGTAAATATACAAATAATCAGACTGATCTTCGTAAGGCAATCCGTCACGAACGTCGCGTAGAACTTGCCATGGAAGGACATCGTTGGTTCGACCTGGTGCGCTGGGGCATAGCCAAAGAAACTATGGACGCCTACGCGACAACAGAAACGGCAGAAGCACGTGCAGAGATGGGCACATTTATAAAAGGAAAACACGAACTATTCCCCATCCCATCTGCCGAATTAGACTTGAATCCAATGGAACAAAACGAAGGCTACAATTAAGAAAAATAGTTATTCAATATTTACTAACTCTAAATCAAACTAATTATGAAAAAATCTACCATCGTTCTTGCGCTACTTGCAGCAGGCACATTTTCAATTAAGGCAATTGCACAAGACAATTTTGCACTCGGTTCAAATTACCATCTGATTTATCTGGATGAAGAAACCGCAGCAACCATTCCTGCAGAAAAAATTACAAAAGATTTTCGCACCGATGATGTCAACAATTTCTTGTACATCTGGAATGAAACGTTCTCCACCGTTACTACAGCAGGACCAAACTGGAACGGTGTTGTTGGCGAATTTCTTTCATTTCAAGTGAACAGTGTAGGTTGGTCAGGTCTTGGTTTCGCCAGTCTGGCAACTTCACCAAAAGACATGAGCACCATAACCAGTGACTTTACATTCCACATTGCCTGCAAAACAACCAACACTGCTTCACATCTATTTGGTTTTGATGGTGATGCTACAAAAACAGCAAAAATAGCCATTGGTGCAACACCATTTGTAGACGGAACAACGGTATTCGAACCCTACGCCGACTTTGCAAGAGACGGACAATGGCATTTGATTGAAATCCCAGTTGATACGTTGTTTAAGTTAGGTCTTCAATACACCACACCTACCAGCAGCAATGTATTCTGGTTGTTGAGCGGTGGCGTTACAGGCACCAATATTTCAATGGATGCAATCTATTTTTATAAGAAAACGACAACAGGTATTGATGGAACAACCGCAAACAAACTGGATGTATTTGTGACCAACAAAACCCTATCAATACCAAGTGCAACTCTACCCATCGAACTTTACAGCATCACTGGCGTACAGGTTAAAACAAGTAACGAAGCCATTATGGGAATCGAAGATGTTCAACCAGGCATCTATATCGTCAAATGCGGCGGTTTAGTTCAGAAAATTCAAGTAAAATAAATTGTTAAGTTTAGTAAGTTAAGGAGAAATACAGGTATTTACTTTAAAAGGGTGAATACCTGTATTTATCATCAAAAGGACTCATATGAATAAAAAAATCCCATCCCTCATACTCTTTACTATATTTCTTAGTAGCCAAAATCTGATTTCACAGGACATTCAATTAGATTGCAACAATGGCCGTCACAGAACAAGCACACCATTGGTTGTTCAACCTGACAGCAGCCAGAAAAAAAGCGCCGAAATTGTTTCAGAAATAAATGCCGACTACAAATTGAAATGGCAAGACGACTTTACAGGAACCAAATTGGATGAAACCAGCAACTGGAGCATCGAAGTCAACGGAAATGGTGGTGGAAATAGTGAACTTCAGTATTTTCGCCGCGAAAATATATCCATTGGGCAAGAACCAATTACAGGTACAAGTTGCCTAATCATTACAGGCAAAAAAGAAAATTACCTTACCAAAACGTGCACATCCGGTAGACTGACCACTCAAAATAAAATGTCATTCCAATACGGCAAGCTGGAAGCACGTATCAAACTTCCAAAAACAGCGAATGGACTTTGGCCTGCTTTCTGGCTTCTTGGTTCAGATGTTGCAACTCAAGGATGGCCAAAATGCGGTGAAATTGATATTCTGGAAATGGGAAACTCCACAGGTATCAAGAACAACACTCAAGAAAAATTATTCAACGGAGCATGTCATTGGGGCTATTTTGAAAATGGATGGTATCCCAATTACGCAAAAGCGACAACCAACCCCTATAGTCTTCAGGATGATTTTCATTTGTACACCATCACCTGGGATTCCCAATCCATTAAAATGTATCTGGATATCGACAAATTCCCTAATGCCATCCCCTATTTCGAAATGGCCATAACCAATAAAACAACCGATAAGGATCCATTTTACTATTTCAACAAACCCTTCTTTGTAATCTTCAATCTGGCAATTGGTGGAAATTTCACCCAATTATGGGACATCGCTAAAATCACTGCATTAAACAATGGAGATGTAAAAATGTACATTGATTACGTAAAATTGTACCAAACAGGTGCAGCCGATGAAAAATTTGTAGGTAAGATAACCGATGTTAAACAAATAGCAACAACAAACGAACTGGAAATATATCCAAATCCTGCAGAAAATCAGGTCCATATTTCTGGAAATGAAAGCCCTTTTGACGTCACTATTTTCAATTCAACCGGGCAATTAGTTCAGGAGTCCTTACAGGCTGAAACACTGGATACCTCGAACCTACCAGCTGGAAATTATTTAATGAAGATTACCAATATACAGGGTAAAACAGAAATACATAAACTAATAAAGAATAATCTTTAAAGCAGATTATTTGAAAACCTCTTCGCTTTTTTCACTCCTTAAATTAAGCAGGAAATCCGCCATTAGACTAAAAAGCAGCTCTAAAAATAGAACTATAGCCAGTAAAAAGTGCACTTCTATCGCTCTAAAAAAGTAAATCAGACAGACTATCACTAAATTCGTAAGAACTATGATAGCTGTCGATTTTTTTTGAGTGAATCCCAATCTCAACAACTTATGATGTATATGGGTCATATCGGCCATAAAAGGTGACCTCTTGTGGAAAAGCCGTACACAAAAAACTCTTGTCATATCAAACAAGGGCACAGATATGACAGCAAAAGACAAAGCAGGCGCAAACGAATATGAATTGGTACCAATAGAAAATTCATTGTACTTGATAGCAAGAATGGCAAAAAGCAGTCCCAGTAAAAGCGACCCCGTATCACCCATAAATATCTTATTCAATTTCCCGAACACATTAAAGAAAAAGAATGCAATTAAGCCGCCGGTAATAGAAAAACTAAGTACAGCATAAGCAAAGTACCCATCCAGAAAAAAGGTGGATCCGAAAAAGACAGACATCAATATGCCCAAACCAGAAGCTAGCCCATCAATACCATCAATCAGATTCATTGAATTTATAATCGCAACAATTACAAAGACACTCACCACAATACTCCAGACAAATCCAATTTCATTAATACCAAAAAGGCCATGAAGATCGGTAATTCTTATACCGCCTGGCATAGCTAAAACAATGGCACTTAAAATCTGTGCCATAAACTTTTTTAGGGGTGTAATCATCAGGATATCATCCTTAAGGCCTGTATAAAACATGATAATCATAGCAACCATGATGTATCTGATGTCTGGAAAAGGAGTTTCCTGAATACACAACAACGATGACACGCTGATACCTGCAAAAAGGGCAATGCCACCAAGATTTGGGACAATAACCTTGTTCACACGGCGTTCATTTGGAATATCGAATAACTTTTTTGCAATGGAAAGTCTGACAATAGCTGGGATCAATATATCTACAAGCAACAAACTCATAAAAAAGGCTGCCAGTATTTGTATGTTTGGGGTCATCAATTTCTTATTATTTATATAACTCCAAATATACGAGTATTTTTTAATACTTTTTGATTTCTAATCTATTTTAAACTTAAATGAGCTCAGGTTGACATAAGAAAAAGCATTACTCAGATATAAACTCAATACCGTCTTTTTCATTATCCAGAAACTCATAATGCAAAGTATTGTGAAGTCCTTCTGACATTGTAAAAGGTGGCATAAAACCAGAGTTGTGAACAGCAGTAGCATCAAACTGAGTTGTAGCACAAAATTTCTTGACTCTGACAGAGCTAATGGTTAGTTTCTTACCAGTTACAAATGAAATTAGGTCAAAGCATAATCCACCACAAAAACCCATCCAATATGGAAAGTGAATTGGAGGAAGTTTTTTATCCAAACTCTTTTCAACTTGCATGACCAAATCGTTCATATTCATATCTGGTTTATCTACATAATTGAAAAGACGATAGCTACCTGGCTTGTTTGTATCCATGCAATATTTGAGTAAAGCGACAACATTTCCTACATAAGCCATAGATTTAATATTCTTTCCATTACCAACCATCAGGAAGTGACCTGAAGCTATCTCTTTGAGCAAATTAAAAACATTACCTCGATTACGTTCGCCGTATATAACCGTTGGACGCAATATCGTCAGACAGCGGTTTTCAGGATCCTTGTTGTACCATTCACGCAATACTCCCTCTGTCTCCCATTTGCTTTTCCCATAATGGTTGAAAGGATCGGCCGGATGACTTTCATCTGGATTATTTTTGTTTAAACCGTATATCGCCACCGAGCTCATAAAAAGAATGTTTTTTACACCATTCTTGTCCATTGCCTCAAGCACATTTTTTGCTCCCTGAACATTAACATCGTAGTATAATGATATAGGTGTAACATCATCCTTGTGCTCCGCTGCCAACAAAACAACGATGTCCTGAGCTTTTAATTCTTTATCTAAATCGGACTGATTTCTGACATCACTTATGATTGTCTTTTCTGGGAAAAAAGAGCTTTGAGCTTTATCTACTATTTTAAAATCAAGATCTGTTAAAATACTTGCGAGCCTGGTTCCTACAAAACCAGAACCTCCTATCAATGTAATCATATTATACTTTTTAATGTAATTCTTATGATTTATGACAACAATCTCTCATAAATCAAACAAATCTGTACTTTTATCTTATTCATTACAAAGTTTTCCAAAACTCTATTCTTGGCATTTTGAGAATAAGTCATTCTTAATGCATCATCAGTAAGCAATTTATCAATCGCTTCCGCAAAAAGTATAGAATTGCCATTGTCAACTTCAATCCCTGTTTCATTGTTAAGACTCACCCAATTTACCCCAGACCCTTTAATTGAGAAAGTGACTGCTGGAGTTCCACAATACATAGACTCTGCCAAAACTAAGCCAAAAGCTTCATTCTTGGTTATGGAAGGAAAAGCAAAAACATCTGCTAAATGTAAATGAATTTTCAAATCTTCATCAGATAACCTCCCTAAAAATTTAATTCTGTCTGATTTAAATTCATTCTTTAAGCTCTCCGTCAATGGTCCTGAACCTGCTATAAGTAAAAGACAATCACTCTGAATAAATTTTTCAGCTTCAAGTAGATACTTCAAACCTTTGTATTGAACATGTCTACCAATAAAAAAAACAATTTTCTTGTTTAAATAGTCATCACTAAAACTCTTGAGTTTTAACTTCTCAATGCTATTAAGATCAAATTTATCAGGTTCTATGGCGGATGCTACAACAACCACCTTATCCTTAACTCGTTGTAAAGGCTCTGAGCAAGTACTATAATTCGGACTTGTCGTAAAAACCTTGTCAGCTCTTTTAAGGAATTTACGTTCCAATGGCATAACAAAATTATATAACATTTGTTGTTCAACAATATCAGAATGCCAATGTACAACCAGTTTACATGACTTGGGTATCAACATCAACAAATAGAACATGACCAATGGATTGGGTGCATGAAAATGGATCAAGTCAGGTTTGAATTCTGAGAGGATTTTTCTCAACTCTAAATAATAAGAAAATGAAATGAATTGACTTGACAATTTAAATAGACTTCCTACTCTTCTCACATTTATACCATCAACAACATCTGAATAGGTAGAAGAAGATGCACTAAAACAAATGACTTTGTGTTCGTAAGAAGGAAGGCCCTCTATGATATATTTACAGGTGCTTTCAATTCCCCCTTGATTGGGATAAAAAAAATTGGGTATATGTAGGATTTTTTTCATTTAAAAGTTTATTGTTTATCCAAAATCTTCCAACCATGACAACCGCCTTTGCTAAACTGAAAATCGACAACCCTACCGTTCAGGTTATTGAGTGCATGTACCACTTTCATCTTTTTCACAGGATCAACAACAAACATAATAAAACCACCACCACCTGCTCCTGATATTTTTCCAGTTAAAGCACCAGATTTCAATGCAACATCAAAGACTTTTTCAATGTTTTTATTCGATATGGATGATGCCATTTTCTTTTTATCTTCCCAAGCTTTGCCTAAAATGAGTCCAAATTGTACAATGTCACCTTTCAAAATGGCTTCTTTAATATCTACAGAACTCTGTTTGATTCGGTGCATTGCTTCTATTGCCTCCATATTGCCTGTAATTGTGTTGTTTTTCTGCTCTTCAATAATCTTTGCAGAAGAGCGCGATGCACCAGTATAGTACAATATCATGGAAGATTCAAGTTCATCAATGATCCATTGTTTGATTCTTAATGGATTGACAATGACTTGTTCATCTTTCTTGAATTCCATAAAGTTAAAACCTCCAAAAGCAGCAGCATACTGATCTTGCTTTCCACCACTCAATTTAAGGTCGATACGTTCAATCTCATAAGCAAGTCGAGCAATTTCATACTCCCCCAACGGTAAATTAAGCCATTCAACAAATGCTTTAACTATAGCAACAACCATTGTGGAAGACGATCCAAGACCACTACCAGCAGGTGCATCAGAATAGGTGGTCATGGAAAAGGAAAGAGCTGGAAGGTTATAGTCTTTGACAATCCGGTTATAAACACCCTTATGCAAATCCAATTCACCATCAATTACAAGCATTTGATGTGATGGATATGAAGCAGAAGAATCAATATCAGGAGCATCAATTTTAATCATTCCATCATTTTCTTCGATAATGGTACAATAGGCATATAAATTAATCGTGGCATTCAATATTGAACCGCCGTACTTATCGCTATATGGTGAAACGTCAGTTCCACCTCCTGCCAATCCCAAACGTAACGGTGCTTTAGAACGTATTATCATGGTATTCTACTATCAAAAATTAATTCTATTCACATTTCATGGTTAAACCATATGCAAAATTAAGTAAACTATTTGGATTGACGTTAGAATTCGTATCAATCAATACGGTTTTCATACCTAATTTAGTACCAAAAACCATATCAGACAAGCTATCTCCAACCATAATAGACCGTTTAAAGTCAATATTAGGAAAATCGTTTTTTGCTTTAAAAGCCATTCCTGAATTTGGTTTTCTGTTCAGACTTTCTTTATCAACATCTGTGCAATAATAGATTCTGTCCACCCGACCATTATTTATTTTTATTTCAAAAAGCATTCGTTCATGAATAGTTTTTAAATCGTCCTCATTCATAAGTCCTTTGCCTACTCCTCTTTGATTGGTGACAATAATAATACAATCAAAAATATCGGACAAAATAGCCAATGCATTCAAAACACCAGGTAAGAATTCAAATTCATCCCAGTTTTTAACATAATCATCTGGCAAATGCTTATTTATCACTCCATCCCTATCTAAAAAAAGGGTGGTAAATTGCTCATTTAATTTGCAGTACATTATTTATATTTGCTAAAATCAATATTTGCCTTGGAATAATCTTCTGGTATGCCAATATCAATAAAATAACCTGTACTAACAAAAGCAAAGAGGTCCGCTTTACTTGCCATTTTCTGTAAAACTTCCGTTTCAAATGAAAATTTAACTTTGTCCGTTTTTATCAATTCTGAATCCTTATTAACAAGATATATTCCACCATTGATCTGACCGCTCTCGCATGGTTCTTTTTCCCTAAAAGCTATAATTTTATCATTTAAACCAATTAAGACATTACCGTATCTTTCAAAATGATCCAAGGGTTTTAAGGCTAAGCTGATTTCTGATTTTTTATTAATATGAAATTGATAAAAATCATCCATATTAATATCAAAAAAAGTATCGCCATTCATAACCAATACTTGATTTTCTTGAGCATACTTTAAAGCAAGTTTAATGGCTCCACCAGTTCCTAATGGTTCTTCTTCTACAGAAAAGGAAATCTTAAAAGACCAATTATTTTTTAGTATCCATTCTTCAACAAGTTCATGTCTGAATCCCAATGATAAAATAACATGACTAAAATTACTATTTTCCAGATAGTTAAGGATGTAAAATAGAAATGGTTTACCAGCAACTGGTGCCATACATTTCGGGACATCAGATACCACACTTCTTAAGCGAGTTCCCAATCCTCCGGCCAATATAATAGCTTCCATTATTTGCCCGGTTTTAAATGAGCAAATAAGTAGTCTTCAACCAAACAACAAATTATATGACCTATCATGATATGTGACTCTTGTATTCTAGGCGTTTCAAGGGACGGAACCTTAATAGCAATATCACATAAATCAGCCATTTCCCCGCCAGTTATGCCAAGAAGACCTATCGTTTTAATTCTCATATCCTTGCAAACTTTAAGAGCTTCAAGGACATCAGCCGAATTGCCAGAAGTTGATATACCAATAAAAACATCTCCTTCACAACCTTGTGCCTGTACTTGTCTGGAAAAGATCTGTTTAAAGCCATAATCATTTCCGATGGCAGTCAGGATAGAAGAATCGGTAGTCAATGCAATAGAAGGCAAGCCAGGGCGGTCAAAGTTCAGATGGCTGACAAACTCACCGGCAATATGTTGCGCATCACCAGCACTACCGCCATTTCCTGCAAGTAACGTCTTTTTCTTAGCCATGTAAGCATCAATTATAATGGATGCTGCACGTTCAATTTCACTTATCAGAAGTTCATTTGAAAGAATTTCTTTCTTGGCTTCAATAGATTGATTAATTTGATATATAATACTTTGTTTCATAGACATAAAGACAGTAATAATTAATCATTAATTCGAGCGTTTTTTTTTTTTACTTTTAAATCGCCAGATGAGGAATATCTTTTCCAAGATAAAAATTTGTCTCCAATTTCTCCGTTTTTGGAAAGTCTAAATAATTAGAACCACTTTTCTTTATTTTATTAAAACTGTAAAAATTGGTTACTGCTAAAGTAGGAAAACACATAGCCAATGGTTTTGCAATACATGGAGAGAAAGGATAAAAATTACTTCCTTTAAAACTGTTCAGCTTAAAACTATTTCCGGATATTACACTCACAAAGTTGGTTAAATCTTCTTTCGTATACCCTCTTAAATGAGCACTATCGTTCTTGATGCATGCAGGTTGCTTACCAAATAAAAGTAAAATCCTATTGTGTAATGCTGCTAAATTAGGTACCCCAACGATTAATTGTCCGTTCACTTTTAAAACCCTGGAAATCTCGCTCATCACCCACCAAATCTCTTTCAAATGCTCAAAAACCTGATTACAAATAATCAAATCAACAGACTCATCATTAAAAGGCAATTTATCCTTTTCCACATTTAATGAACAGACCTTAATGTTTTTTGATTTTAGAATTTCCTGATATGGGGGATAAAATTCTACACCATTCAATACAACCGTAGGATTGTTGGATTTAACCAAAAGCAAATCTGTACCAAGTCCGGCTCCAATATCAAGTACCGTTGAATGATTGGGAATATTTACTGTAAATTTTTTTATCAGATGTCTGCCATAATTCAGATTTCTGTCTATCATTATACTTTAAATTAAATTATAATACAATAAATCTTAAAAAAGTAAAGTTACAAAACTCCAAAACGGGGCTTTATACACATCAAAGAAACGAAAAATAAATAGTAAAACAGAATATACACCTCTATTAACAACCTCTTTCGAGTCGTTTCATAATAAGCTGTGCCGATCTGTTAAAACTATACTTAGAATCAATTTGGCTCTTGATTGAATTTTTATCAAAATATTGATTTTTACTGTTGAGAATCTTATCTGCCAAATCATTTAGATTTCCCCTATCAAAAAAAGTCACTGGTAGACTACCGTAAATTTCTTGAAATACAGGAATATCAGAAACAATTGCGTTACAACCCAGATATAAAGCCTCTAAAGGAGGTATACCAAATCCCTCATAGGATGAAGGTTGAATCAAGCAATCTGCATGCGCAATCATATTATACAATTGATCATTAGATATTTTTCCGGTGAAAACCACATACTCATTTTGATCTAAGCTACGATTCAAAATATCATTATCAGCGGTTTTTAAATTCATATAATCACCAACGATCACTAGTTTTGGTTTAAAACCGAATTGACTGACACGTTCATATGTTTCAAGCAAGATATCTAGTCCCTTGTGTTTCTTTATATTACCAATAAACAGGATATACTGATATGGATAAGGAGATTCATTATTTACTGAAAATGATTTAAGTTCCCGGTTAATACCACAATTTGTCACAATAATATCTGGAACCTTTTTAAAATGATAGCTAATTCTTTGTTTCGAGAAATTGGAAACAGTAAAAATTGCCTTGGAAGACCGTACAGCTCTCCAGATAGCTATCCAACGGATACATTTACCCAATTCTGAAGTAAGACCATCCACGTCTAAAAAAACCACATCATGGATTGTCGAAAAAATGGGTATTTTTATACCAAAAGGAAGGTTAAAGTTGGGTGAATAAAAAACATCACATTTATTTATTTCTTTAATTGGAAAACAAAGCAGCTCCTTTAAAGAAAATATTGGAATATCTGATTGTATTATTTTACAGTAAGGGTATTTCTTGTAAGATTCTAATTTGGATGCATCTCCTATTAATAGATAGGAATTATTTGAATGATTTATTATGAAAGAATCCAATATATTCTCAAGAAAAACGCCAATACCACTCATTCCACACATTCGGCAATCAACAGCAATTTTCATTAGCGGTAAAAAATTTGAAGTAAATATACACCCTTTTTTCAATTTATCAAACAGTGTGTTATTGTGATAAATCGCTTATAAAAGACAGTTACTCAAATAACTGATAGAGAACCCATTATGTAGTAACAAAAAAGTTAAGGAAGGAAGATGTGTCACTTTCAACCTTCTCAAAAGAAACAGAAGATACATTTCCGGTATTTTTGGTTGCCAACTGTAAGGCCTTCAAATAGTCACCAGGAGCATTAGAATGGATAAATAAGGCATTGCCTTTGCAGGACTCTCTCAACTCAACGATATCAGAAGCTATAACCTGACAACCACAGTACAATGCTTCTCTAGCTGGCATTCCGAAACCTTCATAAATGGACGGAAACAAAAAGGCAACAGCTCCGTTGTAAAATGCCGGTAAATCATTTTCGTCAACATAGCCCAAACGAACAATATTATTCTTGTAGTTATCACATTGTTCAATAATTTTCTTGTCTCTCCAACCTGATGAACCAACAACAACCAACTTAAAATCTTTGTTTTCAGCTCGTTCCAGAAATCGAATAAAAACATCAATTGTCATTTGAAGGTTTTTCCGGGGTTCAAGCGTTCCTACTGTCAGGAAATAGGGATAATTGATGTGATGTTTAATTAAAACATCATGCGTCTCTGATTCAGACATTTTTTTATATCTGCTGCTATCAGTAGGTGGATTTAGTATCGTATCTGCCTCTTTTCCCAAATATTGTTTCACCTTTTCAGCGGTACCCTTCGAATTGACAATCAGAAAATTTGCTTTTTGAACATCATTTTTAAGAAAAACATATTGAGAAAGAAGAAGCAAACGCCCCATGGTATGGGGTACAATCTTGTAATTTAAATCATGAACAACCATCACCTTTTTGATTCTATTGCTCAATAAAGGTAGAATACCAGCGCCTGAAAAATAAAAATCAAGATTGTCTTTGGCTATGATATAGCCAGCTACGGTTTTTAACCAAACATTCGGATTTAAATGCTTGAAGATACTTTTATCCTCTACAACTCGGACCCTTTGAACAATTTTTTCTGGCAAAAAAACCGGCCTATTCGAATAGATAAAGAACTCTGCATCCGGGTATTTTTCAATCAGTAGACAAACTAGTGACTGAATATATTTTCCAATGCCACTTGGCTGCTTTTGAAAGGGGAAACCCTCGATTCCTATTTTCATTATATTATTTTGTATGGAAACTATAAATCAACAATCTTATCGTAATTATTGGTTAAAGTATCAAGTCTTTGCTCATGATTCTCAATGCCAAATAAAAGATTATCATATTTAGCTAAGATATTTTGATTTGCATTCGTAATCTTAACAAAACTGTAAAGAACAAAAATGCATAAAAAAACAACTTTATTTAATCTACTTTTTATCAAATAAAACAAATTAGGGTATAAGATCCAATTCGCAAAAACAAAGAGCAGCGGAAGTCGTTCAACAATGACCCTAATCTCACTAAAATAGAAATAGATGATAAAATAGATCACATAAGCATTGAGAAAAATCACATTATGCTCATTTTGCGCTTTTAATTTATCGTAAAAGCTCATCATGATACAGAAAGTGAAAACCCGCTCCAAATATCCAAAATGGAACAATCCAAAAGCACCACTATATAGATCACTTTTCAGATACAATTCAATCAACAAAGATGTCCTTCCTCCAATTATTTCTCCAAAAAAGCTTAATATAGGCGCTAAATATGTTACTCCTAGAAGCAAAATTAAAACCCCGCCAGCAAAAAATGACCAAATAAGTTTTTTGGACCATGTTTTGTGCAGAAAAAAATAGAGAGGAAAAAAAGCAATAGCACTGGTGTGAAATAAAAGTCCAAGACCATTAAGCAAGAAGAAAGGGACAATACGTCTTTCCTCAATATATTTAATGGAAACCAAAAACAATAAAATGGCTTTAATATTACGAACCAAATTGATCTCAATACTTAATCCCTCAAACACAAAGAAAATAATAAAAGCCAATACATAATACTTCGAATAACGTTTGATAAAAGTATTGAGCAACAAGACATCAATCAATACATTAAAAAACATCCAGGCAAAATAATTTGGAATGATGGATTTAAAAAGTAGTGTAAAATACACAAATCCCATCTCCATACCAGCTTGTCCTTGAGTCACATCGGTAGTAAACTCATCCGTAAATTCCATATTGAATGCACTGATAAGACCACCATCCCAAATTGTCGGCATCTTATCAAATAATGGATAATAAACTGTCCAGTCCGTTAAAATTAAGCCACGCAAACCAAAAAAGAATAAATAGCCAGCAATAGTTGCCCAACGGATACGTGTAATATCCTTGTCATTTATAATGAATCTAAACTCAATGAACATCAAAGCCAGCAAATAGATTAAAAAGGCCAGATATGGGAATGAATATGTTATACTAAATAATGGCATTAATCACAGTATGTTTGTTTATACAATTTAAAACCTTCTTTATAGGACTTTAATCTCAGTTTCCATTTAGAAAAAGGCCATTTAAAAATATTTACAAAAAAATTATAACCAAAATCAAGGATCAAAACATAAAGTGCATAAGTCAAAGAATAATTCTTCAGAGCAAAATAGACTAAATTCCGATACAAATATCGTATGGAGAATTCGCTCATAATGCCAGTAGAGGTACTCTCCTTATGGTAAACGATCGACTCTGGAATGTACCAAAGTGGCTCATTCTTATTCAATGCACGATACATAAAATCTGTATCATCAAAATAAACGAAATAGTTTTCATCCATCATCCCGACACGTTCAAAAACTTCTTTACGGATAAGCATAAAACATGTCGCTGCATAGGTCACCTTTTTAGCTACCTGAAACTGTCCGACATCTTTCATCTTATCTCCAAAATGGGTATTCAAACCAGTCATTTTCCTGAAATAACCACCTGCCGCCCAAATCAAGTCGCTACCTGAGTAGTAAATTTTTGGCACGGCCATATTTGCACAATGAAATTCAAGACCATTCAACAAAAGCTCAATAGCCTCACTCTCCAAAGTTACATCATTATTTGATATAAGCACCATATCACAACCATCAGAGAGTGCAGACTGAATACCCAAATTATTACCTTTGGCTACCCCGTAATTATCTTCATTTTCAATGATTACTGTCCGGAAAGATGCTGTTTCAGATAACGTTTTAGCCAGTATAAGCGAACTGTCCGGCGATTTATTGTCTACAACATATAAAATAAAATCCCTGTACGTCTGATTATTCAAAGAAGTAAAATAATCAGTCAATACCGTTTCGCTGTTGTAAAGAACCGTGACAATTCCTATAGTTTGATTCATTTGTACAACCCTTTTTCTTTCATTTCCACAATAGACTGTTCATATTTATCATCGCAAACAGCCTGATTATCAACCCACTTAGTAAATGCAGAAATACCTTTTTCAAAATTCCATTGTGGTTTAAATCCAAGTTCACGTTCAATTTTAGAAATATCCGCAAAATTGTGACGAATGTCACCCAATCTATAATTACCAGAAACAACTAAAGGGACATTCGTATCATAATATTGTGAAAGCGTTTGAGCCACTGTCAGTACATCTGTACCGACCCCGGTTCCAACATTGTAGATTTGTCCATTGGCATCAGCACTTTCCAATCCAAGTATAACGGAATCAACAACATCATTGATGAAGACAAAATCGCGCATTTCTTTTCCATCTTCAAAAATATTGATTTCTTTGCCGTTTTTAATGCGGGTAGAAAAGATAGATAGTATGCCAGTATAAGGATTTGAAAGTGATTGACCAGGGCCATACACATTCTGAAAACGATAAGCGACTGTTGCAATGCCAAGAGACTTGCCAACAATAAGTACCATTTCCTCTTGTGTCTGCTTTGTAATACCATAAATCGAAGTAGGATGTATCTTACTTTCCTCGGTGGTAGACAATAATAGTACATCCTGATGACATTCAGGACACTTGCATGAAAAGTCACCTTTTGACATTTCGATATCTAGTCTTTCAGTTGGGTAAACTACACCATGTACCGGGCATTTATATTTGCCCTCTCCATAAATGGCGCGGGACGAAGCTATAATGATCTTTTTTACTGAGTGTTCTTTATTTGCCAGAATATCCAATAAAATGCCCGTTCCTCCAATATTCACATCAATATATCGTTGTATTTCATACATAGATTGGCCGGTACCTGTTTCTGCAGCTAAATGTATCACCGCATCCTGATCCTTTAAAGCCATTTCCCAATCTTTACGGGAGGTGACAGTTCCTTTTATGAATGTCACCTTCTCAGCAACAGACTTATACAAAGATGAGTCAATCTCAGGATGTTCACCATGAATTTGCGGTGAAAGATTATCAAGTACAGTCACTCTATAACCTAAGTTAATTAGCTTAATTGCAAGGTTGGAGCCAATAAAACCTGCACCACCGGTGATTAATATATTTTTCATATTTCAATTATTACGAGGGTTCTCAAGTCTGAGTTTTAGGAAATAAATTTATATCTCCCAGGAAATACTTTCTTTAATGAATTTAACCGGATTACCGGCGTAAACACTACTTTCTTTCTCTAATGATTTATTGACCATAGAATTAGCACCAATGATACAATTACATGGAATGACTACACCCTTCAAAATCAAAGATCTGCAACCAATCCAAACCTTATCACCAATTAATACTGGTTTGGCTTCATTTATTATATTACCATTTTGATCTCTAATTGTATGTAAATCTGTATCCATAATTAACACATCCCATGATAACATACAATTATCACCAAATTGAATTTTTGAAAACGCAATAATAGAAGATTCTGCCGTAATCTGAAAATTTCGTCCGAAAACAAGTTTTCCGTCACAACCTACCGCTATTTTTGAACCATGACCGATATCGGCTTTTCCTTTAAATACCACTGTCCCTTTTACATCCCAAATAGTTCTGGATACTCTGTCATCAAAAATACCAACATCACCAAATCCAATCCTAACTAATCCAGGTGAAATAGGGCAATCCAAAAGAATTTCACCAGAAATATCTCTAAAATATACTTTTCTAGAAATAAAAAAAGGCAATTGAACAGCCTGTTTAAAAGGTAGATATTTAAAGTTGAAATAGAGTGTTTTAAAACCTATCCGGCTAAAAAACTTTAAAATAGATTTCAAATTACTCATCCTCAGCCTTTTTATATTAATGACCAAACGCCAAAATGTATTACACCAAATGTTTCTATAGTTCTTTATAAAGAAAGAAATATAATAAGGCAGTTAATGCAACCAGCATCATAGATGAGGTTGCATTAATTGTTATTTTTATATGGATAGAACTCATCTAATGCTATAATTTTACCCTGTTCTTAATGATACTTAAGTATTCTTTACCACCAACTACTCCAGCCCCAATGACTGTACCAACCAACATCCATACAAACAGGATGGTAAATCTTTGAGGTTCTGATTTTTTTAAAGGAACAACTACAGGTTTGAGTATAGCGAAAACAGGTGTATCATTTTTAACTTGAATCTTAGCTTGTTCCAATTGTTTTGCAAGTTCACCGTAGACAGTACGAGAAATATTATATTCACTTTCCAATCGCTCCATGCTTGTACTGGCAGAGGACATAAAAAGATTTAAGTTTCTGTCACGAGAATTGGCCAATTGAACCTGAAGGCTTTCATATTTGGCCTTATTTTCATTATAGCGCTGTTGAATGAAATCCAACTGCTTTGTCGATTTCTTAATCTTATATTCTGTAATTTTCTCCTGAAGAAGCTCTTGCGATCTTTTTGTTACTTGAGCAGCCAAAAGAGCTTCGGGGAAACTACAGGTTAAAGTTAGATACCCTTCTTTCTTATTTAACGTGAGTGAAATTTGCTGCATCAGCGCCCTCATAATCTCATCCTCCCCCTTGGAGAGTTGCAATATTTCACCAGGCTTATACTTTCCTATTTTTTTGGGTGGATCATTTCGAATAGCTTCCACAATTACACCAGGTAAACCTATTGTATATTTAATGATATATCCCAAGACACCTATTTTCTGATATTTAGTATAATAATCATACATAGATACAGGCTGCTCTATACCTTTAAAATTATATTTTGAATTCATGATATCCAAAAGGAACGTCTCAGATTCTAATATTTTAGGATAAACTACAGGTGTAATATCTGATCCAGCATCCATATTCAAGTCAAAACCTGCCAAGGATGCCAAAGATGAAATTTTACTCATACTTCCCCCCGATTCGCTCTGAGGCAACATGATGGTTGTTACTGTAAAAACTTTGGGCGTTAAAATTGCAAAAAATAATCCTAAAATCGAACCAACGGCTAGCCCTTTTAAAATAGTTTTGCGGCCATCTAAAAGTTTCTTGCCCAAAACTAAAATGTCAATTTCGTTATTTTTAACGACCGGTAGGACTGTTTCTTTATTTTCGTTCATAAATATTTTTATACGTATATCTTGTTATCTTAACACTGCCGCTGCTGCAAGAGCCAACGAAGCAAATGTACTTGCTATAGCAAGCCATCTACTAATGTCCACAGGCGTTTTGTCGGGTTTTTCCGGTACAATAATTTTACTACCAGGTAATACTTTTGGATATCTGTTGCTAAAGAAGAGACCTTTAGTCACCTTGGTAGTACCATCGCTATAAACCACATAGACTCGCTTTTTATTGGCATTATCCCAAAATCCACCTGAACGATCTATGTAATATTTAGCATTCTTACGAGGCTCATAAGCCATACTGATAGGATTGTAAATAGCACCTGCAACATGGACTTCTTCAGACACTTCAGGAATATTTATGCTGTCGCCTTCAAACAAATGATAATCATACACAGAACCTGGATTAACCAAAATCTTTTCAAGTTGGAGCTCTACTCTCGCATTTTCCAAGTGTTTTTCAAGTTTATTCTTTAAGGCATTTGCATCTTGTATATTCTTACTATTCAAAGAATTATCAGAAGCATTCAATGCAATATTTTCTAAAATAGCAGTATCTTGAACAGCTTTCAGACGTCGTCTGAAAAGCGTTGCACCTTGTGCATATGCATACGATTTCAAACCACCTGCACGTTGAATCAAGTCAGAAATACGTTCTTCCTTAGAACTGATACTGTACTTACCTGGATAAAGAACTTCACCTCCAATGGTCACCGTTTTTTGTTCAAAATAGGAAGGAGCCCTGCGAACATAAATATAATCAAAAGGTTCCAGTTCGAATTTTCTGGAAGTATCTTTAAAGCGTAAATTCCGGTCAATATCAAATCTGAAAAGTTTGACCATCTCATTTCTATCCTGTGTCGCTTCCTGATAATTGTGTCTTCTGGAAATTTCCAGATACGATTCGCTGGCTGCTTCTTTCAAACCACCGGCCAGAAAAACAAGGTCATTGATATTCATATTTTCCGAAAACTCAAATTCTCCAGGTTTTTGAACTTCTCCATAAATGCGGACAAATCTTTTCTCTCGCATACTTGTAATGTCCTGAATAACGACAGAATCCTCTCTTTGTAATAAGAGGTCGTTCCTGCCTTCCAGAATATCAGAAAGTATAAAAGATACTGTTTCGCGACTCAAATCCTTCATCCTGCGAATAATCAAACCTCTGTCTTTAAAAGCATCTTCTCTTAATCCGTCAGCTTTAGTTATCAGTTCAGATAATTTCATTCCCTTGTTTAAAGCATAAATACCTGGTCTATTGATAGCACCAGTAATGAAAATCCGATTTTCAAAACGATTCAGCAAGGAATCGGCAGAATATATATCACCATTTTCAGGATAGAAAGTCTTAAAATGCTTCTCATCAACGTCTTGTACTTTTCGCTGTGTATCTGTCATACGAATCACAGATATTCTGGATTGTAAGGCATCATCCCTAAAACCCCCGACATAACGGAGCATATCTGTCAGGTTTTCATTTTGTTTTAGTTCATAATAACCGAGTCGCTTGAAGGCGTCTTTAACTTCCACTCGGATATCGTATGTTGGAATGTAAAGAATATCCTGGTCACGTAGTGTAATATTATTTTTAACGTCCGAATTCAATAAAAAATCATATACGTCTATCACCTTAATGATCTTATTGTCACGTATCACACGGATATTACGGAATGAACCATTTTCATTGGGACCACCACAAAGATATAAGGCATTGAAAGCAGAAGCTGTTGCTGGCAAGGTAAACGTTCCTGGCGCTAAAGCCTCTCCCATCACATTGACCTTGATGGAACGCATTTCGTTAAGAGTCACATCGGCCCAGGTATTGGGGTTCGAACCTCTCATACCAAAATAAATATTCATCAAACGGTTTTGAATTTTGGTACGAGCATCCGTAAATGTCATTCCATGAATTTGAATTCCACCTACTCCTGGAATTTGAATGCTACCGTTCTGGTCTATTTGAACTTCGTATTTCATTTGGCTGGCTCCCCATACATTCACTACCAGTTCATCACTAACACCTAAAATATAATCTTTTGGAATAGGGATATTGACAGAAGGTTCAAATGTTAAGTTCTCAGAATTGAAAAGCTGATAACCAAAGATCTTTTTTGCTTTTTCTTTCGCTATAATTAATGCTTTTTTTGAAAGAATTTCTTTCTTTTTCATTCCCAGTTCTTCTTCTTCCCAATCATCTTTGGTCAGATCACCAATGCTCTCATCTGAGGAAAACTTCAACTCCCTCATACGTTCTTTAAGTTGATCTATCTGCGTATCGGAAGCGCCTTGTGTTTTTGCTAATGCTGATGCTTCATCAATAGATAAACCTTTTTCTTCCATTTTTTTTGCAACTTCCTTAATTTGGCTATCGCTCAATGATTTGACATCAATATTTTTGAAATCCTGAGCCGAGACTTGAACGGTAAAAAGAAATAAGAGAATGAAGCTGGATAAAAACCTGAATTTCTGCAACATAATGGACTATTTTATAAAAAAATAATTTATTGACTGAAAAACATTAAAAATCATCACTTCCAACATTGATGGAAGCGACGATTATTTTAGTTTTCTTGGGCTGCGCTTACGCCAAATCCGTATAAAACATTAGTATAACGTTTAAACATTCAATAAATTGTGGAATATGGGTATTAGTTTTTTTTGCTATATTTTAACTTTTGAGCGACAAATATACAAAAACCATTGTTATTTGTACTAATTCTCAACACACTTTAGACTGATTTTCCTCCCCTAGATGATCGTAAATTTCAAATGGTGAATTCTTGCTTTTGTATTCCGGTACCAATTCCTTCATTTCTTTAATCATATCCGGAATATCCACTATATAGGCTTTTTCAACAATACTTTTGATAGTATCAGAAACTACCTGAAACTCGTATTGTTGAACTTTGGCAATTGTTATTTTTTCGTGCTCAGTAGGCATAGTCGTTTCTTTTACACTCAATAGCTCTTCGTACAACTTTTCGCCAGGTCTAAGGCCAGTAAATTCAATCTTAATATCTACATCTGGTAATAAACCCGCCATTTCAATCATGCGTTTAGCCAAATCTAAAATTTTAACTGGCTCGCCCATATCAAAGACGTATATTTCACCTGTTTTTCCAAAAGAAGCGGCCTCCAAAACAAGTCGGCAAGCCTCTGGTATGGTCATGAAGTAGCGGATAATATCCTTATGCGTTACTGTTACTGGACCGCCTCGCTCTATTTGCTCCTTAAAATACGGGATAACGGAACCATTCGATCCCAACACATTCCCAAAACGAGTCGTCACAAACCGAATTGGGTTGCCTTGGCGTGCACATTCACCAGCTAAGGTTTGAACATAAATCTCAGCTATACGCTTGGTTGCACCCATCACATTGGTAGGGTTAACTGCTTTATCAGTGGAAATCATCACAAAACTTTCCACACCATACTGAGCTGAAAAAGTACTTATATTCTTGGTACCCAAAACATTCACTGAGACTGCCTCACAAGGATTCATTTCCATCATTGGGACATGCTTATAGGCAGCAGCATGGTAAACAACCTGAGGATGGAATTTTCGAAAAACATAATCTACTCTGTTGGAGCTACGCACATCTCCCATGATCAGATCAAAAACTAAATCAGGAAAAGTACGATCCAATTCCAATTTCAAATTATGCAAAGGAGTTTCCGCTGCATCAAACAAAACCAATCTGGCTGGTCTAAATTTAGCCAATTGGCGCACCAATTCACTACCAATAGAACCTGCAGCTCCGGTAACCAGAATAACTTTTCCGGTGACCTTGCCACTAATACGTTCCAAGTCTATTTTTATCTCATCTCTACCCAATAAATCTTCAAATTGAATGGGCTTCATGCTAAAATTCTTACCAGTATTATTCGCTCCTTCAAAAGGTGGTGAAACCATCACCGAAAGACCTTTTTCCAAACAAGAAGTTACAAATACATGCTCATCTTGCGCTGCTTTATAATTGGGAAATAGAATGGTAGAAATTTCATTCTTATGCATGAACCAATTAAAATTATCCATTGATAGGTTGTAGACCCTTAAATCCAGAATCCTAGCCTTGCTTCTTATCTTGTCAGTAACCAGAAAGCCCTTTACCACGTGCTGGCTAGCCGGACTACTGTTCAACCACTGAGCCAGAGCAATACTGTGGTGACCAATCCCCCACACAAGAGTCTTTTCGCTATGCTTACCAGTATAACTAACCGAATAGTAATAAAGAAAAACAATGAGCAATCGCATGATCATCAGGAAAGTCAAACTGAAAATCAACATATTCAATACCAGGTACAAACCTAAACGAATATCCCAGTTGTAAATGCTGATAGTTAAATAAAAAGCAATGCTCGAGCAAAATAATGCCACAAAAACCCGCCATAACTCGAGAAAATTGGTATGCCTGATGAGCCCCCTGTAGGTTTTTAAAATATAAAAAGCGAAACCGTTATAGAAAACAAAAACAGTACACCAAAAACCGACATTCTCGATTGGATGGACAGGATCCACCATAAATCGAATAGTTACAGCTACCCAATAGGACACTGCACACAATATCAAATCTATTAGAAAGACAATCCATCTGTTTACAAAGGACATGCCCATTATTTTCTTAAAATTCTGTCGTAAAAAGTTACGTACTTTATTCATAAAATTATTTTTTTTCGGCTTACAAAGGTAATAAAAATAGCCAATTGAACATAAGTTTTGTTTACTTGAATACAAATAATTCGCTCCAATTTAACATATTTAAAATATTGAAATATTTTATGCTTTTTTAGGATTTTACTTTTTATCACTACTTCCTGTAGGGTTATTCACTACAACACATTTCGACTTATTCCCAAATGATTCCCAAAATGCCCTTACAAAGATATTTTTAGAGAGTCTGTACATTTGTCAGGTAAGATAAGTCATAAGACTTTATAAGAAAAAACAAAAATATCCTGACAATATGCTACAAATAAAATGCTATAAAACTCTACCTGGTCCTGACAGTTAAAAGAACTCACCTCTTTATTTTCAACTGACTAACCATTCGATTTCTTCCTAAAGAAGAATTTGACAAAAGCCAAAGAACACCACTGAAAATGGTTTCAAAACTGGCTTCCAATCAGCAATTCAATTACTGACTGCAAAGTTTTTGATTCTTTTTGACTCACAAACAAAGGTAGAATAGTCACTATCTGGTCACCATTAATAAATACTTGAACTATAAATTTATGAAAAAGTTAATTTTAATCATCGTCTGTTTTTGCGCTACACTTCTGCTTCATGCAGCAGTCCTAAAAACTGTTTCGGTTGCTGCAGGAGGATTATCAGCTGCATTGACAGCAACAGAAATAGCAAATGTGACCGATCTGACCGTTAATGGTTCTATAGACGCAAGAGACGTGAAGTTTATGCGCGATCGCATGAACAGTCTCTCTGTCTTGAATTTGAGTGGAGCTAGCATTATTGCATACACTGGTACTAATGGGACAGTTTCTGCTTCAACTACTTATCTGGTTAATGAAATGCCAAAGTATTCGTTTTATAATTCAACTTATGCTGGAAAGGCTACTTTAACTTCCATCACATTACCCAATTCATTAACATCTATTGGAGTAGGTGCATTTAAAAGTTGCACCGCACTTACTAGTCCATCGATACCGAGTACAGTAATATCAATAGGTAGCTATGCCTTTTTTGGATGTAATGCTTTAAGAAGTGTAACAATAGCAAACTCTGTAACCTCAATTGGAAGTTTTGCTTATGGCTGTTCCGGAATAACCAGTGTATCCATTCCAAATTCAATCACTTTAATTGATAAATGGGTCTTTAGTAATTGTACTGGATTGACTAGTATTGCCATTCCAAATACAGTAACTTCTATTGGTGATTATGCTTTTTACGGTTGTAATGGACTTATGAGTTTAACAATCCCTTCTGCAGTGAATTCAATTGGTGAAAGTGCATTTTATAATTGTGCTGGATTAACTACAATAACAATACCAAATTCAATTACTTCGATTAAAGCCAGTACTTTTTCAAAATGTAGTGGACTTACAAGTATTATAATCCCAAGTTCAGTCACTTCAATAAGCGATCTTGCATTTTCCGATTGCAACAAATTGACCAATTTCACAATTCCAAATTCAGTCACAACCATTGGGAAAAGTGCATTTTACAATTGTACTGGTATTACTAGTGTTTCAATTCCAAATTCGGTTACAACCATTGATGATGAAGCTTTTTTAAATTGTAGTGGATTAACCACCGTAGTTGTTCCTAATTCAATTTCTTCAATTAAAAATAGTACATTTTCGAATTGCACAGGATTGAGATCCATTTCAATCCCCAGTTCGGTTAATGCCATAGAAGATTTCGCTTTTTTCGATTGTTATGGTCTTCCCAGCATTTCTTTACCAAATTCAGTTACATCATTGGGAAGTTATGCCTTTAGCAATTGCACTGGACTTTCAACAATCACACTTTCAAATACATTAACCTCCATTGGCGATCATACTTTTTCAGCGAGTGGTCTTACCAATATTACAATACCAAGTTCGGTCAAATCTATTGTTAATTGGGCTTTTTCAGAATGCTCAAAATTGACTAATATCACAATTCCGAATTCGGTCACTTCAATTGGAAGTGGTGCTTTTTACTTTTGCTCTGGACTTACTAGTGTAAAAATTGGAAATTCAGTAGCATCTATGGGCGATTTAACTTTTTTAGATTGTCAAAAACTTTCTTCTATTTATTCCTATACGACAAAACCGATAGTTCTTTCATCAGGAGTATTTACCAATGTCAATAAAAATACATGCAAGTTATATGTTCCCGCAAATACAAAAACCACTTATCAAGCAACAGCTAGTTGGAAAGACTTCACAAACATTTTTGAAATGTCTTCCACTATCACCCAAAATATCCCTCTAGTTTCTGGTTGGAACATTCTTTCATCCAATGTGATACCATCCGATATTGATCTGAAAAATATCATTCAGCCCTTAATAAACAAGGGGAAACTGATTAAAGTCATGGATGAATCCGGTAAAGCCATTGAAAACTTTGCAGCATTTGGAGGTTGGAGTAATGGAATAGGTAATTTTAGTCAGACTGAAGGTTATAGAATCAACTTAACTTCAGCAGACACTCTTATTCTAAATGGTACTGCCGTATCACTACCATTAAAAATATCTCTCAACACTGGATGGAATATCATCTCATATCCTTGTACTGATGCACAAAGTGCACTGATTATGGTTCAACCACTTATAAACAGAGGTAATCTAATAAAAGTGATGGATGAAAGTGGAAAATCAATTGAAAATTTTGGAGGTTATGGAGGTTGGAAAAATAATATTGGAAGTTTTAATCCAGGTAAAGGTTTTAAATTTTATATGGCAAATCCAGATACATTGTTAATTACAAGCAACATATTGAGATCTGCTAAAGCGGAAACTTTTATTACAAATTTAGAGTCTACATACTTTAAAAAAGTGTATGAAGGCAATGGAACTGACCATATGAATATTTATTTGGTCGATTTGGGAACTTCAACCTTACAACTGGGTGATGAAATTGGAGTCTTTGATGGTACAGCTTGCGTAGGCTCAGCAACAATTGGTTCAGATCAAATGGCTCAGGGAAGTATAAGTATACCCACCTCCTGTAATGATGGTGTTGGTGATGTTAGAAACGGTTTTATTCCTGGAAATGAAATTTCTTATAAACTCTACAGTAATGGAATATTATACAACATGACAATGAGTAATCTATCTGGAAGCAGCACGTTCGAAAAAAGTGGATCACTCTTCGTCAAACTTGAATCAAAAGTGGTTTCAGATAATTTACCAACAATTATTTCAGATACAGAAGTGCCAGTTGAAATAAGTTGCTATCCAAATCCTTTTGTGAAAGAAATTTCCATTGATGTTCAATACACATTACCAACAAAACTGAACGTTGGAATTTACAACCTGATGGGTCAATTGATTAAAATAATATACGAAGGCGAAACAGATTCTATTCATCTGAAATGGGATGGAACGGACAAAAAGGGTAATCAGGTTATTCCTGGTATTTATCTGTGCAAGGTTAATGATTCTTCCAAAAAAATTGTATTTACACGTAGTAAATAGAAATCCAAAAATCGTTCAATAAATAAACTACATTAAGTTCTATTTAGCATTTCCAAAATATGAAAAAGTTTTTATTACTCAGTTTAACAGCCTTTTTGACTGTTACCAGTTTTGCTCAGGGTCATTTTTCAGTTGCTTTTACAGGTAATGGCCAAGACCATATGAACCTCAATATTCTAACCGCTTCTATTGACGGGGTTAATCTTCAGGCAGGGGACGAAATTGCAGCCTTTGACGGTACCATCTGTTGTGGTAAAGTTGTACTTAAACAACCTATTAACATCACGAATATGAATACTTTTGTGGCAATTTCTGCCTCAAAAACAGATGATGGATTATCAAACGGCTATATGTCGGGTAATAACATTTCTTATAAGTTTTGGGACTCAAGCTTAAATGAGGAATTTTTTTTAATTGCAAGTAATTATATTGATCCGAATACTGCACTACCTACCACTGCGCCCAAATACACGGCAAACGCATCGGCATCGGTAAAACTCATTGGTAGAATCAATAAAGTTCCTGTTGCCAATGCAGGAATAGATCAAACTGTAAATGAAAATTCAATAGTGACTTTAGACGCTTCAGCATCTTCAGATCCTGATAATGATGCCTTGACTTATACATGGACAGCCCCATCAGGGATTACGCTTAATTCAAGGTCTGTAGCCAAGCCAACATTTACAAGTCCCGAAGTCGCTTCAGATACTCCATATACCTTTAGTTTGGTTGTAAATGACGGATTAGCCAATTCTACAACTGATCAAGTCATCGTTATAGCAAAACAAGTAAATAAAGTTCCTGTAGCCAATGCAGGAATAGATCAGTCTGTGAACGAAGGAACAACAGTTACGTTAGATGGTTCAGCTTCTACAGATGCGGATGGTAATACACTGACCTACGTCTGGACAGTTCCATCAGGCATATCGCTTAGTTCCACTACTACTGCCAAACCTTCGTTCACAGCTCCTGAAGTTGCTCTAAATACTCAGTACACATTAAGTCTTGTAGTAAACGACGGATTTGCAAACTCCATATCCGATCAAGTAGTTATTACTGTAAAACAAGTAAACAAAGTTCCTGTAGCCAATGCTGGTATTGATAAGTCCATTAATGAAGGAACGATTGTAACGTTAGATGGATCGGCTTCTACAGACAGTGATGGAAATACTCTAACCTATTCCTGGACCTCTCCTACTGGCATAACGTTCAATTCCACGACAGCGGCCAAACCCACTTTCACAGCCCCGGAAGTTGCTTCGGATACTCCGTTTACTTTTAGTCTTGTAGTTAATGACGGAATGGCCAATTCAACAACTGATCAAGTTATTATCACTGTAAAACAAGTAAATAAAGTACCTGTTGCAAATGCAGGAAATGATCAAAAAGTGTATGAAGGATTAACAGGGACACTAAATGGCTTAAACTCATCAGATGGTGATGGTAATACCCTGACATACTCATGGACCGCCCCAAATGGCATAACACTTAGCTCAACAACTGCTGCCATGCCCACATTTTTGGCTCCAGAAGTTTCTATTGATACCCAATATACCTTTGGGCTAATTGTAAACGACGGTATGGCAAATTCATCGGTTGATCAAGTTATCATCACTGTTGCACAAACCCATTTCGATGTGGCTTATACTGGAAATGGCCAGGATCATATGAACCTGAATGTAATGAAAGCAACATTTGATGGAATTACTCTTGAAGCAGGTGATGAAATAGCAGTATTTGACAATACCATTTGTTGTGGTAAAGTTGTATTGACTGATTCAATCATAACAAACAACTTTAATACATTTGTTACGATAGATGCCTCCAGGAAGGATGATGGACTTTCAAACGGATACTCTGTAGGAAATATAATTTCTTATCTATTCTGGGATGCCAGTCAAAATGCAGAGAGAAAATATATAGTTGCTCAATATATTGATCATAGTACATCACTCGTAATAACAGCACCCCTATATACCGCCAATGCTTCTGCATTTGTAAAACTGGCAGGTATTACGAATATTGCTCCTGTAGCAAACGCCGGAGCAGACATCGCATTCTACAAAGGTGAAACTGTTACATTGGATGGTTCTGCTTCCTCCGATATGAATAATGATGCATTGACCTTTAATTGGACAGCACCAACAGGAATTACGCTGAACTCAGCGACTTCATCAAAACCGACATTTATTGCTCCCAATGTGACCAAAGATACGACCTATACTTTCAGCTTAGTAGTTAGTGACGGAAAAGTTAATTCCCTTATTGACCAGGTCAAAGTGACTATCATGCGCAAAATTTACACTCAAAATATCAAGTTCATAAACGGTTGGAACATGATTTCATTCAATGTTATACCGTCAAATATAAACTTGAAAGATATCTTCCAACCCCTTATAACAAAAGGAACATTGGTTAAAATTATGGATGAATCCGGAAAATCAATTGAAAACTTTAAAGCATTTGGAGGATGGATAAACAACATAGGTAATTTAAGTGAAACAGAAGGTTACAGAGTTTATGTGAACGGATCAGACACCCTTCATCTGGAAGGTGAAGCCATAAAACTTCCATTAGATATCCCTCTCGTATCAGGCTGGAATATTATATCTTATCCTTGTTCAGATGCACAAAATGCGCTTACAATGGTTCAACCACTTATCAATGTCGATTTGCTAAAGAAGGTTATGGATGAAACCGGAAACTCCATCGAAAACTTTAAATCTTTTGGAGGGTGGAAAAACAATATTGGTAACTTCTTACCTGGAAAAGGGTATAAACTATTTATGAATGGATCGACCACAATGTCAATTTCAAGCACTATTTTGAGATCAGCAGCACTAGCTACGGCTTCTAAAAATGAAGAGTCTAAATACTTTACCAAAATTTTTAAAGGAAATGGTTCTGATCAAATGAGTATAAATTTAGTACACCTGGAAGCATCTGTTTTAAAGGATGGTGATGAGTTAGGTGTATTTGATGGCAAAGTCTGTGTTGGTTCCGCAACTATCGGTTCTGAACAAATAGCCAATGATTACATCAGTATACCAACATCCTATAATGATGGACTAGAAGGTACTGTAAATGGTTTTATTCCTGGTAATGATATAACTGTTCAATTATACAGTAGTGGGGTAAACTACAACCTGGAAATTGAAACACTGATGGGTAATAACACATATGAAAAAAATGGATCTCTTATTGCTAAAGTTGGGTCTAGAAAATTGACCATTAACCAAGTGATTGGAAATGCGACTACAGATAAAATTAAAATAAATTGTTATCCAAATCCTTTTCTAGAGGAAGTTTCCATCGACGTCGAAAATGTAAATTCATCAGCCATTTCCATTGAAATATTCAGTATTACCGGCCAGAAAATAAAACAATTGTATAAAGGTGAGACAAAATTAGTCAACTTTAAATGGGATGGATCTGACGAAAATGGTCACAAGGTAAATCCGGGAATGTATATATGTAAGGTGAATGATTCATCTAGGAAAATCGTATTTGCAAAGTCCAAATAAAATACAAGAAGTACGATATAAAATGCAAGAAGGCTGTTCAATAAAGAACAGCCTTCTTTATGTCCATTTCCAGACATCATCCTTTTGAAAAACTAAACGACAAAAACCTATAAAGCAATCTTGTATTGTTTTGTATCTATTTTAACCAAATATATTTGATGCGCAGGTACATCTATGGTAACATCTTCATTTGATGCTATAACCGTTTTTAACAAAGTACCAAAAAGGTTATAAATGCTTATAGAAATCCCGACTTCTGCACCTTTTATTAATATTGCATCAGGTTTTGAATAAACAGTTATTTCTTTTGACTCAAGGTCAGTGATAGACGTTGGAAGATCTTCATTGATATTTAAAAATTCACCCCAACCTAATGATGCTTTATAGTATGCAACAGTTCCTTTTGGAACATATAATATGCAGGATGATTTACTAACATTTGAAAAAGTACAAAGTGATGTAACCGGAGGTGTTATAGCATAACAATGAATCTCACATAACGATGAGCAATCACAAAAAGCTTCCTCACCTATTGATTTAACCAAAGAAGGAATAGTGATTGATTTTAAATCTTTACAACCACAAAAGGCATGACCATCAATAGCAGTAACCCTCGTTGGTATTGTAAATGAACTGGACATTGCATTGGGATAATGTATCAATTTCGTTCTGTTTTTATTATATAATATACCATTGACAGAATAATAGGTCAAATTACTTGCTGAAACTATAAAATCCTTTAATTTTATGGATCCACAAAAGGCGGTTTGACTTATTGTGGCAAGGCCACTACCAATTGAAACAGAACTTAGATTTGAGCAATCATGAAAGGCACATTCACCTATAGATGTCACACTGTTTGGAATAATTACGGAGGATAATCCTGAACATTCATAAAAGGCATAATGCCCAATAGAAGTTACACTTTGAGGTATTACAACCGTTTGTATATTTGTCAATTGGTTTAACATATCATTTGGTATCTGATTATCCATAACAGATACATTATTTCCATTTACCACAAAACCTCCTCCTGTTACAATCTTAACATTAGTCAGATTAAGTACTGATAAATGGGACATCGTACGTATTTTACCAATATCAGTCCCATTAATTGCACCTGATAAAATTAAATTCGTAATAGAATTCGTTTCACTTCCTAAAAGAGTACTTAAATTGCCAGGTGTAACCCTTAAGGTTTTAGTTTGGGCATTAGACTCCAAAGATAGAAACATACAAAAAGCCACAAAAATGCATTTACAGATAGTTTTCGTTTTCATAATAATTTGAATAAAGCCTTCCTCTCTCTAAAGGAGGGTATGAAAATTTAAAAGAGTAGAGATTAACAATTTTTATTGCACTCTTTTTGTTAAATAAAATGAAATTTTTTAATTTTTGAAATCAGTTGCATACTGATACTATTTCTTGGTATGCTTTCCTTGTAGAGAAATTGTTTAATAAATAATTGTATCCATTCTCCCCCATCGATTTCCTCAAATCGGCATTGTAGTAAAGTCTATCAAAATTTGCAGATAACCCTTCAAAGTCAGTTGCTAAAGACCAGTACCCAGAATTAGAATTTTCCAACATATATTCTCCATAATCAGTTAACGGATCAATTGATGCTAAAATCGGGAGTTTCGCACCAAAATACGATAAGGTCTTTGACGGAATACAAGGTATTGGAGCATTCGGATGTAGTGAAATAAAACCAACATCACATATTTTCATTATTTCAAAATAGTCATCATGTGGAATATATTCCATAAAACGAATATTTCTTAAATTCATACTTTGAGCTTGTTTTTCCAATTTGTTTTTTTCGGTACCACGACCTATTAAAACAAAAACGACATCACTTAAAAATGATTTTCTTTCTGCCAATCTAAGTAGAATATCTAAATTTTGTGGAATACCCATATTCCCACCATAAAGCACAATAAATTTACCATCTAAATTATAGTTAAATTTAATATCTTTTTTTGGCTGTTCATAATGAATAATTGTACCCCAATTTGGCAACATCTTAAGTTTTATGTCATTAATATATCCATTCCTTTCAGCAATAAAACTGATATTACGCGGTGACATACAACCAATGTAATTAGCCTTTTTATATAAATTCTTTTCAATTCTTCTAAAAAAATTGTAAACTGGTTTTATCTTATCTAAGCCAATAAATTTTGCTCCTTCAGGATGAATATCTCTTAAAATGAGGTAAAAAATAGCATTTTTGTTTTTCTTAATTAAATAATTTATTGGTTTGTAAAAACCCAAAGGAGGAGTTGTCATAAGTATCAAATCGAATATTTCACTCTTTATAAATTGTTTAATCCCAAATAAACATTTAAAAGGGAACACTATATTTGCAATACCTTTACGTATAAGATCTATATTAATCATTGGAAAAGAATTGAAATAGAGTACTCTTAATCCATCTTCCTCTACTATTTTGCTTTTTCCATGGTAAATGGGGGTTATTACAACAACTTCATGTCCCATTCTGACAAACTCCATAATTAAGCTATTATACATGGTAGACTTATAGCTTAAAGTAAAAAATGCTATTTTCATAAACTTGATTGTATTTGAGGAATCATACAAGAATTATCCCGATTCCATGTTATTCCATTTTTTACAAAACTGGCAGGATTGCCAAAATAGACAGAGTTATCTATTAATAAATTACCATTCACTAATGAACATGCACCTATTACAATGTTGTTTCCAACATGTGTACCTTTAAGAATAGTGACATTGCACCCAATCCATACCTTATTACCAATAATGGTAGATCTATCGTGATTTACTATTGCATTTTGTTCGTTAAATATTGGATGATAATCTGTATCCATAATAATTACATGAAACGCAATTAGAACATCATCACCGATATTTAACTTTTTCCTGCAATAAAACTCAGAATTTGAATTGACCCAAATATTATTTCCAATGCCCAAAACGGCATTTGAAGAAATAAGGACCTTACTCCGCGTATTAAAAAAAGCCTTCTCTCCAGTAAATATAAGTTTGCCACCTTTTTCTATTTTAAAATAACTACCATTTTTTATGGTTAGCATATTTCTTTTTAAAGGTTTAATAAATTGAATACCATCTTTTGATTTACATTTAAATTTAGATCTATAACTAATCATAATAGGCATTATCAATAGACCATTTATCCCAAAATATTTAAAATTGATTATTGCAGAATAAATAACATTAAATTTAAGCAACCATCTAATGCTAGATATATAGTTAGTTATTTTCATATATAGTAAGATTAATAAATTTACTATCTACTAAAACTCAACACACATTATCAAATTCAAGAATTAAGCAAGACCATTTCTGGCCTGGAAAGTCGTTTAGGTTGCTTTATCAGACTTTTTATTGAATTTGAAACTCTAAAAATATCTTCATCAGTTAGCGTTGGCCCAGAGGGTAAACACAAACCTATATCAAACAAATGTTCACAAATATTGGTTCCATAAAAAGGAGCATCTGCAAATATCGGTTGTAAATGCAATGGCTTCCATAACAAACGTGTTTCAATATTTACGGCATCAAGTCCTAATCGAATGGAATCATGGGTTATTCCAGCCTCATCAGAATTTACAAGTATACAAGTTAACCAAAAATTTGAGTTCCATTCTGATGAAGGGTTTTGCATCACAGTAATACCTTTTATATCAGACAGACGATAGGTATAAAGTGTATGTATGGCTTTTCTACGAGCTATATGATCATCCAGAACTAACATCTGTCCGCGCCCTATACCAGCACATATATTACTCATTCGGTAATTATAACCAATATGGGTATGCTGATAATATGGTGCAATATCACGAGCTTGTGTTGCAAAAAACCTTGCACGATTGGCTAGCCCTACAGTTTTGCAAACCAAGGCGCCCCCCCCCGAAGTCGTAATCATTTTGTTACCGTTGAAAGATAAAGCAGCCATTTCACCAAAAGTACCACACCGTTGATTGTACAGTTTTGACCCAAGAGCCTCTGCTGAATCTTCCAAAACAGGAATATCGTATTTTTCGGCAATAGCGTTTATTTCTTTCATCTTTGCCGGCATACCATAAAGATGTACAGGAATAATGGCCTTAGGTAATTTGCCTGTTTTTTCCAAACGATCTTTTATTGCAATTTCTAAAAAGATAGGATCCATATTCCAAGTATCTCTTTCACTATCAACGAATATAGGTTTCGCACCAAGATATGAAATGGGATTCGCTGATGCGGTAAAAGTAAAAGATTGACAAATGACTTCATCATTCGCTTTCACACCTAAAAGAATCAAGCCCAGATGCAAAGCTGCAGTCCCTGAATTAAGTGCCACAACAAGTCGATTATCTTTAATAAAATCAGCTAGATCAACTTCAAACGCATCAACATTTGGTCCCAAAGGAACCACCCAATTTGTATCGAAAGCTTCATTAATAAAATCTTGTTCCCTACCAGACATATGAGCAAGTGAAAGCCAAATCCTTTTTTCCATATCGCATCAGTATTAAGTTTATTTATATTTGAAGATCATTATCTCTTACTTTGAATAATATTGTATATATCTCCGATGGTATTTGAACGTAAAATATCTTCTCTATTCAGAGTCACATTATAGTCCTCATCAGCCATACATATAATAAATAATGCCATTAAAGAAGACCACTCATCCGATTCTTTAAATTGAGTGTACTCATTTAATATCTTTATATCCGTACAATTAATTTGTTCAGCAAATTTTTCAATAAAGTTTTCTATATTCATATCTTCAACTTTTCAAATTATTGACACCTAAATATATTATTCTATTGAAGGTCAGTTTTCCAACCTCAAGAATCATTGACGCCCAGGTTAAACCAGCTCCAAAACCTGCAAAACATAGATTAAACAACTCATTTTCTAGTCTTTTCCCAAGATTATATGAAATAGTAACCGGTATAGAAACGCCACTTGAGTTGCCAAAATTCTCAACAATATTACATGGCATTTTTTCCCTGGGAATGCTCAACTTGTCAGCAAGTTTATTCAACATAAATTTATTGGGTTGATGAAACATAAAGAAATCAACCTCTTCTTTCGTTTGCTTTGCAAAATCCAATAAAGATGTAATCATTGGGGGAACTTCTTTCTGAACAAACATAAAAACCTCATCACCCTTCATAATCAAATTATCTTTACATCGATAATTACCCGAATTATCTAAATCAAAGACAGCAGTTTCTGGGCACGATGGCATTCTTGTTCCCCCTGCTGGGATATGGATGGCAAATGCTCTTTTTCCATCCATTTTAATATTGGCATAAATAGTACACTCCAAATCTGATTTCTCAACTATTGTAATTGATGCACCATCACCAATAAGAGGATTACTGTTTCTATCATTTTTTGATACTTTTTTACTTAAAACATCCACATTCATAAGAACAACTTGATGAATAGATTCTTGTTCCAAAAGTAAAAAAGCTTGTATCAGTCCTAGGATATATCCAGAACAGCCCTGATTTATATCCATACAAATCATATCATCTTTTAATTCTAAGCGGCCCTGAATAACATTACTTGTTGGTGGCAATATGTAATCAGGTGTTTGTGTTACGAGTATTAAAGCATCTATAGCCTCCTTATGGAGTAGATTATTGTCAAATAGATAAGTCAGACCATAAATGCATAAATCAGAAGAACATGTATCGTCATCAACAATGTGTCGTTTATCAAATCCCATCACCGTCTTTAATTTTAAAGACGTTTCAATTGAAAATTCATAATTACCCATTTCATCTTCAAACCGAACCTCTTTTGAAGGTAAAACAGTTAGAATTCCAACGATTTTTTTATTTTTGAAAACCAAGTTCATGCTCTATTTCCACTTTTATGTAACAGTTTAACCATCTGATTTAATGATGAAAAGTTTTCAGGAACGATATCAACACCTTCAATCGAAATACCGAATTTTTTATCCAATTCAGAAACCAATAAAACTAAATCAAAAGAGTCAATCATGCCTTCTTTAATGAAATTTACGTCTACTGTAAAATCTTGTTCAGGCAATAAATCATTCAGAATTTTCAGTACTTCATCTTTCATTTTTTTCGTATTTATCGATAATTAATGCCCCATCTTTTAATATTAGAACACGCATTCCATCAATTTTATGAATTCCAATTTGCTTACTGTTTATAGCCTTATGATCCTTTTCAGTTGGAAAATGTGCTTGCCAAATAATAACACTCTGATAAAATGCGCCAAAACAGGGTTTTGAAAAAGCCCTTATATAAGCATAGGCTTTATGAGTATCAAATTCAGGCAATATTTCACAATCCAATCTTTTTAGTTTAGGATAATAACTACCCTTCAAGTGTGACTGTTTCTTAACTTCAACTTTTCCAATTTCAATTAAGGCTACTGCATCCTTAACAATAAATTTGTAGATAACTAAAAAAGAAGATAATAAATCTGAAACATACATACTTTCATTTATGTAGATTTTTTCCTGTAGTATAATATCGCCAGTATCAATTCCTTCATTTATAAAATGTACCGTAACAGCTGTAAATTCTTCACGATTCACGATTGGCCAATGTTGAGGAGCCATGCCTCTGTAATTTGGTAATAGTGATGGATGCAAATTGATACATCCTTTAGAGGGTATATTAATCAATTCCTTTTTAATCAATTTTTCAAAATGAGCAGACACTATTAATTCTGGTGCCACATTTCGAATCAATTCAACGAAGTTTGATTCATTAATATTCTTTGATCGTACAAATGGAATGGAGTACTTCCTGGATGTCATTTGCAGCTTTTTATATATGATGTTATCATATTGCGGAGTAGCAACTAGTACTATTTCATGCTTTGCATTAATTAGTGAGAGAAGAACAGCATTACTAAAGGAGTCTTCACCAAAGAATACTATTCTCATCCTAATGAATTAGCCTTAATATTTAAATTCACCCTGTCTATTTTGCCATTGGAATTGAGTGGCATTTTTTCAACTTTAAACAGTATGGTAGGTAGCATGTATTTTGGAATAAATCCAAGCATTAATTTTCGGAAATCACTAATAGGCAGTTCGGCTTTTGCTTCATAGAATAATACAATCTGCTTGTTCTTATTATCATAAGCAACACTACAAATATCAACAAGATGAGTTCCTAAAACAGCCGTTTCAATTTCCCCCAATTCAATTCTATAACCATTATGCTTAATCTGAGAATCTTTCCTTCCAACAAACATAATTTCATTAAATCTATTCATATAAACTAAATCACCAGTACGGTAGATTAATTCGGGATAATGTGCGTTCAATGGATTTTGAATAAAGACTTTTTGTGTTCTTTCCCAATCATTGTAATAACCTAAAGCCAAAGATGATCCTCTAACACACAATTCACCAAGTTCTTCAATTTTTGCAACCTGATTGTTTTCGGTCAATAAAAGAACATCACTGTTTTTGCATGGAAAACCAATAGGTAAGGATTCATCATCAGAAAACATTCTTTCAACTACGTAGTACGTACAATCTACTGTTATCTCTGTTGGACCATAAAGATTGGCAAATCGGGAACTAGGTAAATGCTTTCTCCAATAATTAAGATGCTTGTTGGGCATCACTTCACCAGCAAAAAGAATATTTAATAAATACTCAGGTTTTTTTGTCATAAAAATGTTCAGATTTGCGATATTGATAAGGATAAAAGGAACCCAAAAAACAAAATTGACCTTATTAATATTTAAATAATCAATAAGCTTTATTGGAAAAATAAATATTTCCTCTGGAATGATAACTAAAGTGGCACCAGTAGCATACATTAAATAAATGTCTAATGTTGAATTATCAAAGTAAAAAGGTGCTTGATTTCCTATTATCGTATTTTCATCAATCTGGAAGGTGAAAATAGCCCAATCAATATAGTCAATAACACCACGATGAGCTATCACAACCCCTTTAGGTATTCCAGTAGAACCAGAAGTAAAAATAGAATATATCGGATCTGTGTCTAACCCTTTTTCAATAACAATTTGAATAGCGGATTCGTTAATGTCTCCAATTAATAGAACTTCATCAATTACCAATAATACCTTTATTCCCAATAATTTTACAGCTTCATAATGTTCTTTATCAGTTATGACAACCTCCGATTCAAGGACCTGCAAAATTGAATTAACTCGACCAATTGGCGATTTAACATCCAAGGGCACATAAAAATTCCCACTATAATTTATCCCCAGAAATGAAATGATAGCCTCCTTACTCTTAGGCATAAACACAGCTACTGGTTTCCTGGAAATTTGCATTTCAAGCAATCGTGTAGCAATCTTCTTTCCTGATTCCATCAATTGAGAAAAAGATATCTCCCCTTTTATATCTTTTACTGCCATTTTTTCAGGAAACCTAGTTGCTGTGTTATTTAAATAATCTGTTATATTTGTTTTCATGGCGGTGTTTATCATTGAACAACTATGCTCTGTACAATGGGAAATAATGAGAATCTGTATCAAATGTAGAATTAGCTTCTTTTCGAATTTTTACCAAATGATTGTACACTTCCTGATTGATAATTTCCTTTCCAACAGAAAAAGTATTATCAGATAAACGATTGAAAGATTTCTTGAATCGAAATAAATCATCTTCCTCAGAACCTACGCCACCACCTATGTGCATTGTCTTAAAACCTTGTTCAAATCCCCACTTCGCTGCTTCATAAAACAAAAGATTTGTAGGTGCATAATACCTATATTCAAAAACGGAAGTAGATAAATGACAATGCATCCGATTATTGATAAAAAAGAAGATTGACATTGCTATTATTTTGTCGTCAAGTACAGCATAAAATAATTCATAATTATCGTTTAAATCCGTATGAATCGATTTATAAAAATCTCTTTTAAAATAGTAATATGAATTAGCATTGTCCAAATCCATTGTTGTATTATACATTTTTTTAAAAATGTCCAACAACTCCATGCTTCTTTTATGAAAGATCATTACTCCACTTTTTTCAGCTCTACGAATATTATTCCTGTTATTTGGAGAAAAATTTTTCCAGATAAGGTCCATTGATTCCAAATCGATTGAAATGGTTTTTCCCAAATCCAAAACAGTTGAAACAGATCGCATGCAATTTGCATTATTAATAATAGGGTGATACCTTATAAACTCTGAAATCACGTTTTCACTTTTCAGTTTTTGAACATATTTCTTATAGAATCTTTCAATAGCAACTTCTGATGTGTCACCTTCAAAAAGAAATCCACCAAAACCATAAGGAGTAACTATGTCAAAACAAGAACCAGGTTCAATTATTTTTTTTAAGGGTTCAAACTGAGAAATATCCCTTTTCATAAATACATTGATTCCCCTCAATTCATCCGTTTCAAAATTTAGTAATTGAGGTTCCCCATCTCCGTGAATCTTTAATGTTTTTGTATAGTTACTCATATAGTAAAGATCATATTCTTGAAATGAAGAAACAATCTCATCCCATTTTTTAGAATCATTTACATCAACTACATTTAAATAGCTCATATTAAATTTGTTTATTTTTTTTTTCAAAATAGGTCACAATCAGGAATAACCTGATACTTTAACACTTTTGCAGGAGATCCTATCATTACTGCATTTTCAGGTACATCTCTAATTACAGTCGCACCTGCTCCAATAAGAGCATTTGCTCCAACTTCCTTTACTCCTGTCATTAAAGTCGCTGCAATGCCTACATAAGCATTCTGTCTGATATTCATTGATGCACCAATATTAGTACCTAATGAAAAGAAACACCCCTTTTCTATTAATGTATGATGTGCTATATTAACTCCCATACTAATCATTGTATAATCTGAAATCTTGGTAAAAGGCATGATATTTGTTCCAGGAAGTACATAAACGCCATTGCCTATTTCTACTGAATTATCAATATTTGCTTGTGCATGAATGAAAGATGGAGTGTTGAACCCCATTTCATTATACATACACATGAGTTTATATCGTAAATTATTATCACCGATTGGAACAAACATATTTATGTTTGGATTTGCTTTTAGATATTCAATTGAGAAATCTTTATTCCCCAAAACTTCAATGCCATTGATTAACTGACCAATCAATACTGGATTATCATCAATAAAGCCTTGTACAAAATATTCATTCTCAAGATATTTCGCGTATACTTGACCGTAAGTACCTGCACCGTATACAATACACTTTTTCATTGTTATGATTTTTTTACACCCAAAAAGAATGGATGGATGTATGTTTATTTGAAAATTAAGATTTTTGATCGTTTGGGAATCAACGAATTGGAATAATCTGACCGCTTAATAATGTACAATAGTCGCTGGACAACCCATATAGGTGTAATTGTCCTTTGTTCTATGAATAATTAAACTATTAGCTCCTATTATTGTATGGCTTCCAATCTGAACTTGTTGAAGTACTGTCGATGATACTCCAAATATATTTTGATTTCCAATAGTGACTTGACCCGATATCCGAGTGGCAGGCATAAAAACATTATAGTTCCCAATTATTGAATCATGGCCAATAATGTTCATGCTATTGATAAGATTAAAATCGCCGATTTCGACCTTACAACTAATTAGACAACCCATAAAGATCACGTTTCCTTTACCAAAATTAACTTTCTCATCATCCAAAAAAATCGTGCCAGGAGAAATGATATTGGGAAATTCCAACAAATTATTTTGAACAGAACTGGTCAACTTGAACAAAACTTTAGGAGATCCAATAGCAAAAACAATACTTAATGGCTTATCCCATGTATTCAATGCCTCCATTCCGCCTAAAATAAAACCATATTCGTTGCTATCTCCAACTTGTTTTCCATCATCAAAGAAGCCAATAAAATTCCAGGTTGGTTCTTTTTTATTGATAAGTTTAACCAAACAAGCGGCTTCTCTTCCAAAACCACCTGCGCCATAAATTGCCAAATCTTTCATATTAAATGTCTCCTTTATATGGTATAATTGTTGAATTATTTTCATAACCAATACCCTCACGTAAAACAACTTTTTTAAAAGTCAGGAAAATTATTTTAACATCCAGCTTAAAGCATAAATGATCGACATACCATACATCATAATCGAATTTCTGATGCCATGAGAGTGCATTGCGTCCATTAATTTGAGCCCATCCAGTAATGCCAGGACGGACTTCGTGTCTGCGGGCTTGCTTATTGTTGTATAAGGGCAAATATTGTACTCTAAGTGGACGAGGACCTATCAAAGACATTTCGCCTTTCAATACATTGATAAGTTGTGGAAATTCGTCAATTGAAACAGAACGAATAAATCTTCCAACTTTAGTCAATCTTTCATTCGCAGGTAAAAGATTTCCACAGTCATCAAGTTTATCATTCATTGTTTTAAACTTAATAACTTTAAAAATTTTACCATTTTTGCCAGGACGTTTCTGACAAAAAAATGCTCCTGCCTCATTATTAGCAAAATACAACCAAATAGAGATGATAAGTAGAACTGGGCTAAGCACAATCAACCCACATAGCGAAATCATGAAGTCAAGAAATCGCTTAATAAAAAGTATATACATGGACTATTAAGAATACGATGTTACCTCTAATTATTGAATAATGGTTTTATAGAATCAATGTAGTTTTTTAATAGAATCATTTGATAAGCCTTTGGATCTGTTACATTGATGTATTCATTTTTAATAATAGAATCTTTACTATTGAGTGTATATAGGTAATCCTCACAACTCCACCAGATAATGCCATTTCCTTTAATCCTATCAGATATTGTTGTATTAATTCTATTTATTAATTTCTTATAAACAGTCGGGGCTACTAAACTATTATTGCTATAACGATGCCAAACACAAGTATAAACCGGTTTTCTTAATTGTTTAGCTAATTTTATTGCATATACCATATTTGCATCAAAATATTTATTTGCAAAATTTTCTTCAATTGTTTTACCATCAGCCAATAGATATATTGATGGACACAAGAAGTCCAGTTCTCTAATTAATGGTATTAAGCCTTCCGTCAAATTAACAGCATCTTCAGCGTTAGTTGAATTAATCCATGGAGGAATGCCATAGATACTCCATTTCATTTTGGTTCTTAACATTTTGACATATTTTAAAACAAAAATATATTTGTCTAAAATTATCTTATATTGATCAGGTGGAACCTTATTCCAACTCCATGCAATTGTATTATAAAATTGCCCTTCCCAATCTAAGATTCCATATCCCGAATCAAGTTTATTTGGTATATACTTGTTTATATATCTTTCTAATAGTCTTTTATTAACTGCCAACCCATCATTATTAACAAATGATCCTTGATAAATAATAAAAACATTTTCAATTCCATTATTTTTCATTAAAACTTTCTGCGCATCGTTTTCAGCACAGAACATCAGTTTTTGGCTATCCTGTGAATCTAATCTAAAGAAAGAAAAGGCCATTATCATCAATAAAAAATATTTTCTGAGTTTCATAAAAATTTAATTAATTAAAATCATTAATAATCTACAGATATATTATTGAAGTTTAAAAACGTTTTAGACCTCGCCCCAAACCACCCTTTTTATATAGTCCGTATAAGATATAATTATCCGAACCACCTTGTCAGACACATTTGGAAAAGAATAATCAGAAACAGGACAGAAGTTTCTTACTTCAAGGTTTTGATTCTGTAGTTCTGCTAATCCTTGCAAAATCCGCACCGGATTTAAACCAACCATCATGACCGAAGCTTCTTCCATAGCTTCAGGACGCTCATGCGCTTCCCTAATATTCAAAGCACGAAAGTTCAGAATTGATGACTCCTCACTTATAGTACCAGAATCGGACAGCACCGCATTGGAGTTCAGCTGCAACTGATTGTAGTCGGTGAGCGACATCGGCTTCATCAATCTTACGTTTTTGTTGAACTCAATCTTCTTTTCATCAATCATCTTTCGGGTACGAGGATGACAGGAAACTATCACTGGTAAACCATACGTCTGTGCCACAACGTTCAGAATCTCTACCAAATTGAAAAAATGTTTATCGTTGGCAATATTTTCCTCACGATGAGCTGAGACAACAAAGTATTTACCTTTTTCCAGGTTTAAAGACTCCAGAATTTTGGAGGCCTTAATCTTTGGCAGGGTCATTTGCAGTACTTCAAACATAGGGCTGCCCGTTTTGATAATCCGATCGGCCGGTAAGCCCTCCCTTAACAAATATTCACGGGCAATTGAACTATAAGTCAAATTGATATCCGAAATATGATCAACAATTTTACGATTACTTTCTTCAGGTACACGCTGATCAAAACAACGGTTACCCGCTTCCATGTGAAAGATCGGTATATGTCTTTTTTTTGCAGCAATGGCACACAAACACGAGTTAGTATCACCCAAAACAAGAAAAGCATCTGGTTTTATTTTATCTAAAATCGGATCAATACTTATCAATATCTGTCCGGCCGTATCAGTCGCATTTTTGCCTGCTGCATTGAGAAAATAGTCCGGTTTTCTTAAACCAAGATCCTCAAAAAATATCTCATTCAATTCATAATCATAATTCTGTCCAGTGTGGACCAAAAAATGTTCAATGGCATCAGAAGCGTCAAGTTTTTTAAGAACACATGCAAGTCGAATGATTTCAGGGCGTGTGCCTACAACAGTAATTACTTTTAATCTCTTCATTTGTAAAAAACTTTAAACTTGTTCAAAAAAAGTATCACCATCTTCTGCATTATACCACTCATTAATCCAAAATTGCGTGTATAATTCTTCCGTTCCTATGTTCGTAATATTATGTGTATACCAAATAGGCATATCCACATAAGAAGGTTCATCTCCATCTAAATAAAAATCAACAACTTCATCTGTCCCAATTCTACGCAACTGAATCCTGGCTTTTCCCTTTATCACCGTAAAACGTTCAATTTTACGAGTGTGGTAATGATTTCCTCGAGTAATACCAGGATAAGTTGTTGAAAAAGAAACCTGCCCTCCTACTCCCAACTTGATTGTTTCAACAAACACACCTCTTGAATCATCGTGCTTTTTTAATTTTGCAGGAAATCGGTTGGCAGAATCAATATAACACCTGAACGTATTAAAAAGATTGATTTCGTTTGCATTTTTAAGTTCAGGAATAAACCCCTGATCATAATAGAGTTCTTTAAAGCGATTTAAAAAATGAAGAATTTTTGACACCTTCTTTTCAAAATCAAATGGAACCTCATCACGTTCTATTATTGGTTTTTTGGATGTAATTGTTTTTCGAATATTTTCAATAATATGACGACATAGACTTCCCACGTAGATCAATTTAACATCAGCGTCCTGCATAACCTGAGGCCTCTCACCGTGAGTTAACTTAAAGCAGAAAGTAGCAATAAACGAATTATAATCAGGACGTCCAAAAGGACCATATACATTTGGTACTACCATTCCAGTAAAAGAAGCTTTATTATTTCTTGCCCACTTCTCCAAAATCTCACGTCCATCTCTCTTTGACTTACCGTACACGTTATCTTTCTCCTCTTGTGTTGATGAAGAAAAAATGACATAAGGAGTTGCTGATTCAACTTCCATTGCTCTTATAAGTTGATGGACCAACATTATATTGGTATCATAAATAACCTGAGGATTTGGATGCCGATTCATTGCAGCAAGGTGAATTATCACATCACATTGTTTTACAAAAAGACGTAGTTTTTCATCACTTTGAAAATAGTCATCTGCAAATGGAATACGTTCAAATTCAGTTGGATAAAGTCCCAATATATTAAAAAGATAATTTCCAACAAAACCCGGTTGACCGGTTATTCCTACATTTATCATAATTTCAATACTTTAATTCTATTAAAAAACTTTTTTATCATTCTCCGAAGATATAATGCAGAATATCGATTAAAATAGTCAAATTTATTTCTGGAATATTTGGAAAGAATAGCTTTACTATCGATTAATTCTTGTTTAGAAAATTGTTTAGATGCCCCACCATCTGACATATTAGCCAATACATTATTTATAAAAATAAAAGAACAATTTAACCTGAAACACCGATTTACAAATTCACAGTCCGCGTAAAGTTTTAACTTTTCATCGAACAGACCAATGGTTTTGTAAATTTTGGCAGGAACAAATGTTGAAGGATGATGCAATCCCATTCGGCACTTTTTGGAAAATTTATGCAATCTTTCATAACAAGACGGTATCGTTTTATATAAATTGTCTGAAAAATGTAAATTTAACCAGCCACTAAATAATGAATTTTCGGGATTAGATGCAGAACAAATTGAATCGTATACCATTTGTAAAGTGTCTTTTTCGTACCAATCATCGCTGTTTATGATGCCAATATAATCACCATCTGCCATAATAATCCCTTTATTCATAGCATTATAAATACCGGCATCCGGTTCACTAACTACCTTTATATGAGAGAACTCCGATCTATATTTATCTACTATTTCTAAAGTTTTATCGCTAGAAGCTCCATCTATGATAATATATTCATAATTACCAAACGATTGTGATAAAACAGATTGAATAGTACGTTCAATTGTTTTTTCACTATTGAAACAGACTGTAATAATTGAGAAAAACATGTCACGCATAAAATAAACGATTATTGAGTTGCTTCTAATAAGTGATCATAAAGTTTAAAATATTCCTGGAATCGATCATCTTTATCATATAGAGATACAGAACGATTTCTGCAAGCCTTTGAATAGGATAATTTACCTTTCTTTTTTACTATTCTTATACTCTTCATTACACCAAACAAATCCCCTTTTTCTACTATAAATCCTGTATCCGGTGATACTGACTCTATACTACCACAGGTATTATATGTTAAAATTGGAGTACCACAAGCAAGAGACTCAATATTTGTAGTTGGGAATGTATCTGCGTAAGTTAGATTTAGAAAAATATCTGAGGCCGAATAAATTTCAGCCAACTCATTTACATTCTCGGTTCTTGAAATCCCAATGATATTTGATGGCAATCCTTTGATCTGCTTTTTGTTTAAACCAACCAATACAATCACCATATTATCATCAATATATTTGCTTAATTCTAAAAAATCACCAAACCCCTTATGAGGAGCCCATATAGACGCTATACCAACAATCATAAAACGATCATCTATACCAATTTTTCTTCTTATATCATACTTTTGTTCCTGTGGTGAAAAAATAGATAGATCTACACCGTTATTAATAACCTTAGATGGATATTCCTTTAAAAATGATTTATTTACAATATCTTCAAGCCACATCGACACCGGTACTAATGTCAAATCATTTACAGAATTAAACAATAAACGTTTTTCACGATAGTTCATTTTAGAATTATCACACCACAAACTAGAAGTATATCCTTTTTTCAGAGGACAAGAGTAGCATCCCGTTTTCCATTTAAAGCACCCAACTCTATCGAAATGAGCACAGTGTCCAGTAATTGCCCAACAATCATGTAAAGTCCACACTACTGGAATATTTGCTAAGGCCAGAAAATTAAATAATATCTCAATGTTTATATAGTAACCGTGAACATTGTGAAGATGAATGATATTCGGTTTAATCTTAATAATGGTATTAATCAACTTAATAGTAGCATGTTTTGATCCAAAACCATGTCTATCAAAAAGACGTGTCTTAATACCATGTAGTATTACATCCCATTTTGTACCAATCTTGATGATAGATGATTCACTTGGGAGTCCTTTCCTTCCATAGGCAATATAACTTTTCCAACCATTTTTAATGGCTAATAGTCCAATAGACTCAGCTATATGCCCTGTTGAACCACAGGCACCGGAATTAATCTGCAGTAAAGTTTGCATTGCTATGACTTTAAGAGTATTTCTACCTCATGCTAGGTAATAAGATGGATTCTTTAAATTTTGAATCCTTTCTTGCAATTTGCTTCATATCATCTTTTATTATATCAAGTTTAAGCAACAGATTTTGCATCTCAACTACATTTAAACGCTGTGTATTATGAGAATTGTAGTCTTCCACCATCGATATTTTTTTCTCTCCCTCAACAAAATATTTGTCATAATTCAGATCGCGAGAATCACAAGGAATGCGGTAATATATACCACGATCTTCGCTTTTTGACATTTCTTCACGGGAAACCAATGTTTCATACAGTTTCTCACCATGACGAGTTCCTATAATTTTTATCTTTGAATTTGATCTGTACAAACCAATTAACGCTTTAGCCAAAACGTCCAGTGTTACTGCAGGAGCTTTTTGTACATACATATCGCCGTTCTGACCATTTTGAAAAGCGTAAACGACCAAATCCACTGCCTCATCCAGTGTCATCATAAAGCGCGTCATATTGGGATCCGTGATAGTAATATCATTTCCGGACTTTATTTGATCGATCCACAAAGGAATAACCGAACCACGGCTCCCCATCACATTACCGTATCGAGTACAGCAAATAGTTGTTTGAATTGTTTGACCCAATTCTCTTGCTTTAGCAATAGCAACCTTCTCCATCATCGCTTTGGAAATACCCATTGCACAAATTGGGTAACATGCTTTGTCAGTCGAAAGGACTACTACGTTTTTTACGCCATGTTCTATAGCTGAGTCCAGAATATTTTCTGTACCCATCACATTTGTACGTACAGCCTGCATTGGAAAGAACTCACAAGAAGGTACCTGTTTCAGAGCTGCGGCTGAAAAAACAAAGTCTACACCATTCATTGCACCATCTACTGAGCGAATATCACGGACATCACCAATATAAAATTTCACTTTTGGATTGCTTAACTGATGTCGCATATCATCCTGTTTCTTTTCGTCACGGGAAAAAATGCGAATTTCTTTAATGTCTGTATTTAAAAAACTCTTTAAGACAGCATTACCAAAGGATCCAGTTCCGCCAGTAATTAGTAAGGTTTTATCTTTAAACAAAGTCATATTAGTTACTATTTAGGTTAATATTTAAGTACTAGTTATTTTTTTTTTTAATATTCTGAGTTATATACCTTAGATCTAAGTTGTAAAAATGATTATTTTGCTGATTTAACTAATTATATTATTCTTTGTGGAATACTTTAAAAAAAACAACATTCAATATATCAATGATATAATTACGTTCCTTTTTATTTAGTCCCAACAGAAAAATCATAATCAATAAATATAGAATTGAAATAAGAATCACAAACAACGGATGAATAGTTTCTTTAGTAAGAAAGATTAAAGGCAGTAGAGTTATTGTTACAATAATTGCCGGACAATAAGAATTGATTAAGAGTCTTTTAGTATTGAACTTAACAACTTTATATAGAATAAACTGACGAATAAATAAGCAAACAAGTGTAACACTTATGTACGCATAAAACAAAGTATAGGGTTCAGCACCTGTTCTTAATAAAAGATAGGCAATAGGTAAAGAAAGCAGTGAAATTGTATTAATATACAATTGATAAATCTTAATCTTACCACTTGCAAAAATAGCATCTGTAACACCTGCATTTAAGGCTCCAAGCAAAGCATCAAAAATCATCAAGCGGATAAAAATAGCAGTATAAGGTGGTACTTCAATCAACCATTGATTTAAAATATAATCGATTTCTAATAAAATAGGAACAGCAGGTATTAATAATAAAAAATAAGTATATTTTGAATCAGCAATAACTAAATCTTCTGTTCTTTTTAAATTTCCAGCAGCATAGCTTTTTGTTATTTGCGGAGTTATTGCTTTACCAACATTACCTGCAAATGTCACAATAATTGCATTAACAGAATTAGCAATACCCAAAGCAGAATTTAAAACAGCCCCAAAGAAAAAATTAATAATTAAAGCTGCTCCTTGAATTTTACCAACATATGCAAGTGCTCCATAAGCCACCCAAACTGAGAAATCAAAAATTTCTTTATAATCAACCCATTTTTTATAAAACTTGTATCTTACTAAATCAATATATTTTTTTCGACAATAAATAAAATAAATAAATGTAGGCAATGTGATCACAAAGGACATTAATACAGCATAAGTAACTAATCTTTCAGAAGAAGAATAGGCAATACAATAAGATATAATTAGCTTACATAAACTGTTCAAAATATCGACAGTGCAAAAAACTAAAAACTTTTCTTTAGCTAATAATAAACCTATATACGGTACACCAATAAAGGATATAACAGAACCTAAAAGAGAAAGTCGATAAACCCAAAGTGCTTCAACTAATTTTCCTATTGGCAAATTAATATAATTTCTAATATACCATTCACCTATCGCTTCACCTATCAATATGGCAATAATAGCTATAGCGCCATGAATATTAATACATATATTGAAAATTTTTTTTATGCTTTTTGTTGAACCACTTCCTATTTCGAATGCAATATATCTATTTGAAGAAGATAACATTACAGTATTAATGAACCCCACAAGTGAAACGACCCCACCAATAACAGTATATATTCCAAAATCAGTTATGCCCAGATTTTTTAATATTATTCTAGTAACAATTAAACCTATTAAACTAACAACTATTAATCTAACATAAAGTATTACACTATTGGAAAGTATTAGTCTATTATTAAGTTGCATATAAAAAGTTAATTAATATTCATTGTTACGAATCTTTGTACCCATATAAATCTGTGCCTCCTTTGTAAAATGAGTTAACCAGCCTCCCATTGGGGTTAAAGTTATTTCTCCAAAAAAAACTCTATCACCAACATCATAAAAATCAATTCTTGCATAATTTAAATCACTAGATAAAATGGAAGCATAATTCAACATTTTGTCTAAATTTTTAGGCTTTGAGATATTCAATTCAACAGAATGGCCTTTGTCATCAATTGCAAAATGAAGATCATTCCAATCCAAATCATAGACACAATTTACACCTCCTGCATTTTTACTTCTTTCAATACAGACCTGAATAAAAACCGGTTTACCATGAGCACAATGAATCTTATAATCCATAGGAAAAAGCCCTGAATTATCAGAAATAAATTCCTCACAAATAATTACAGGTTTAATTTTTTTATAATGTGATTCATAATAGATATCATGAGTTTCAAACATCCATTTATTCAAAGTTGAAATCGCCATTTTAATATCCAATTGGGATCTATCATCGCAGATAATATTCATTCCACAACCATGATTGCATTTCAAAGCAAATTTATCAGGCAATAAGTCAAAATTTATTTTATTTGCATCATCCCATACACCAAACAAATGTGTCAAAATATCAGCCAACCCTTTTCCTTTAACATAATCTCGGACTTTGAATTTATCTGCCAAAAATGCATGCTTGTCATTTCTATTTAGGAGCATATCTCTACAGATATATTCACTATAATCTCGAGGTCTAAAAAGATTGGGAATTCTACGTTTAATTAAAGAATATGTAATGAAGTATCTTAGCTTATTTGGTAGAAGTCTGATTGGATACCAATAAATATATTTAAATTTTTTATTCATAATCAATCATTTAACTACTATTAATACTAGTTCTATTTAACGATTATCCTTGGTAAATACCATTTAAAATTACGATGATACTTCTTTACTTTTGTTTCGATAGTCCCCATTGCCGATTTGTATCCCGCTTTTCTAGCCATTCGTATGTTTTTTAGACTGACAGCTACAAATTTCCCATACGGATAAGCAAAATGATCAATAGGTTTACCAAACTTACATTCTAAAAGTTTTTTTGATTCAACTATTTCATTTAAAGCGTTCTTGGAATATCTTAATACTGGATGTGAAATCGTGTGAGAGCCGATCGTACATAAAGGATCATTGTTTAGAATTGTCAATTGACTATCACTCATATATCCATTCCTATTGATAAAATCAATGACTATATAAACGATGAATGGTATTTGCATTCTTTTTAAAATGGGATAGGCTATCAAAAATAAATCTTCCGTACCATCATCAAATGTTACCACCACAAACTTTTCGGTGGATTTCTTTTTAAGCAAATCCAATAATCGGTCCACTGTAATGAAAGACACACCATCTTCTTTTAGCTCAATCAAAACTTGTTCAAATCTTACTGCTGAACAGGTGCAATAGTCATCGCTTTGAAAAGGTTCATTGGTTACATGATGATACATGAGTATCTGACCATTGACCTTACTAGGGAATTTCATTAACAAGCTACTTATCAAATCAATAAGTCTGGATAAATAGTATGAAAAAGGATGGTTGAATGATTTCACTTCAATGTATATTGTATTTTTAATTTCCTTTTAAGTGAATCAAAATAAATCCTCCATACAGTTCTCAAAAGATAATCCCGACGAAAACCCTGTAGATGATAAATAAAATAATCGACAGGCAATTTTGATTTACCACCGGATGATACTTTTATTGAAGTATTGTATAAGAAAATACCTTTACCAGTTATGTTGTTTATTATATTCAAATCAATTGGCCTCATATTAAGCGCAAAACTTTTTTCAACCTTAAAAGGCAATTGCAGGGTACTTAACCAATATTTTTTTCCATACAAATTACCTTTATTCCCATAAAGATCTACACAGATTTCATCATCACTAAAACCACAATATTTTGCTAGATTTTTATTATTTCCAAAACCATCATATACCACAAGGTTCTTAAAATCAGGTAAATTATACGATTTTTTACCATACAAAAGACTTACCTGTAAAAGAGAGTTATTATCACCCCCATGAACGCCGGCATCACTAAAATTTGAACTTAGAGATATATATGGATAAATAAAGTATTTGTCACAGCAAAATAAATAAGCATTGTAGTACTTGGACCATGCTTCTTTCCAATGCTTTATTTGCTCCGGAATTTCTAGACCATTGATGTCCACATGCGTATTTTCGAGCCATTGCCTGAAACTAATCCACATAGACTCAGTCCAACATTCCCCCCAGGTAGATGTATCTTGCAAAGCAAACACATCAAAACCATTATTTAAAGGTGTAAAAGGCAAACCAACAAAACCGTTTGTTTCATTTTTATAAAGAGAAATACCTGCTATTCTACTATCCGATTGGTATTTATCCACTGTTAAACAAACATATTCATAAAATTCAGTAGAAACATATAAGTCATCTTCCAACAAAATAATAGCCTTAAAATACCGAGTCATGTCGCCACAGCTGAAAATATGATCCTTGAGCCCCAAGCGTTTTTCGTGGATATATACATACTTATCTCCAAAAGGCCATTCAAAAGAGCGAACATATTTATACAAATCCAAATCATTACTGCAATCAATGCTTATGACCAATGGGATATCATTTCCCGGATAATTGGCTTTAAGTAGTGAATTCAAAAGACGACTGATGGAATGTAATCTGTTATATCCCACCACCACTACAGCAATCTTAGATTTGTTAATACTATCGTCTATTGGTAGATTCATAACTGTTTCTCTCTTTTAATTATGCAATAGGGCGGTAATAATAGATTTTTTAAAGTCAGAGTTTCATTTAATAAATTTTTATAATAAGGCCATCCATTTCTCCACTCACCCAACATAAAATAGGAGCCTGAAATGATGTATAAGTGCTTCGATTTTTTTTGAGGAAACTGATCAAATATTGTTTTATACTCAGTTAGAAAATGGGTATGAAACTTAATAAATTTTTTTAAACGACCTTTATTGTAATCCTTATCACTCATTCGTAAAGAACCATGATTAATGTGAACTTTAACCAGTGATTCAGGGACATAATCCACAAAATAATATTGACAAGCCCTTGCAGCTAATTCCCAATCAGAAATAAGTCCAATTTCTCTCCATCCACCCAAAAATTCAAAAGCGTTTCTTCTAAAGAAATAGGAAGGTGTACCTGAAACAACCGAATCTTCAACGACCTCTGTGGCAACATTTCCTCGTAATTCTGCTTTATGTGTGTATAAAAATTTATTACAAGAATCGTCGTAGTAATCCATCCAACAGTAGACAAATCCATATGTTTCAGGAAGTGATTGGATTAAATTTAATTGTTTTTCAATCTTTAAAGGAAGATATTCATCATCATCGTCCAGAAAAGTGATAAAATCACCAGTTGATAGTTCAAAACCAAGTTTAGTCGCTAATAAAATATCATTTAAAGGCATTTCAACAAACTTTATACGACTATCGTTAAATAAATGGACCACCTCCTTCGTATTGTCTTCGGATGCTCCATCAATAATGATATATTCAAAATTAGTATAGGTTTGTTTTAAAATACTTTCAATAGCCCGTGAAATAAGATAAGCTCTATTTCTTGTAACAGTAATAATACTTACTAAAGGTTGTAATTCTGCCATAAATTAAATATTTAGAATTTTCAAATACTCACACCAATCACCTATATCTTTCCATGATTTTTCACTTACAGGAAAAACACCAATTTTGCCGCCACGATTATTTATTTTTTCAATCAGATTCGTAATGTGAAAGAACTGATCCGTGGGTATTTCCTTTAACAACTGAGGTTCAAGTATATACATACCTGTATTTATTTTATAGGTTAAATCAGGTTTTTCAGTCAAGTTTACTAATTGCCCATCTTCCACGGTCTCTATAGTACCATAAGGAATATGATAGTGCATCAGAGAGGCTACAATAGTCAGTTCATTCTTATTGGAACGGTGATATTCCAGAATTTCACTATAATCTTGTTCAACAAGAATATCACAATTGCTCACAAAAAAAGTTTCATTAATTATACCTTCAAGCAAAGCCAAACTTCCAGCAGTACCCCGAGGTTCCACTTCCTTAAAATATTCAATATGGTAAGGAAGATTCTGATTCTTTAAATAATATTCAATTAACTCAGCTTTGAAATTAACAGAAATATAAAAGTCATTACAACCGTGTTTTTTGAATTGGTCAAATATTTGTTCAATAATCGTTTTATCACCTATAGGAATTAATGGCTTGGGAAACACATTGGTTAGGGGCTTTAATCTCGTACCAATTCCTCCAGCCATTATGACTACAGGTAAATTGATTTGCGGAAGTGGAAAAGGCTTCTTTTCTCCAAATACATCTTCCCAAAAAAAAATATCAACTATCTCCTTTTCTTTATTTACTACTGGACATAATTCCATTCGAAAATCAAACATCATTTGTTTGATTACTTCAAAATCGTCAGATGGAGAAGCAATACGAATATTCTTTCTAATCACTTCACTAACTTTGGTGCTTAATGCTTTGTTTTGAATAATGGCACGCTGAACATCACCTACACTCAATAATCCAATAAATAAATTTTTATCAAGTATGATCAATAATTTCTTACCGAGTTTATCCATTTTATTCATAGCCTCCAGCAATGAGGACTCTGCAGAAATAGTTCTATTTCGTAGCATATATATAAAGAATAGGAAGGTTAAAAAAACAAGTTCAATTCAAGAGGCTTTTTTTAAAATGAGCAGGATTTCCAGCAAATAGACCTTTCTGAGTAATACTCTTTATCACGACTGATCCAGCCGCAATAAAACTAAAATCTACAATAGATATTCCGTTTACCATGACAGCTTGGCTACCTAAAAAAGATCCTTTTCCTACAAAACAATTACCATTAACAATAGCACCTGTGGAAATATGACAGTAATCATCCACAATTGTATCATGTTCAATATCTGCGAATGTGTTTATGATGCAACCTTTACCAATTCTTGAGTCTGCATTTATAACAGCCTGGTTCATTATAACAGTACCTTCTCCAATTTCGGAGTATTTTGAGACATAAGCTGAACTTGCTATCAACGTAGCTAAATGACCTCCACAATTGGATATTTTACGATGAATATCTATGCGTAATTGAGCATTTTTAATTTGTCCTACAGTGACTAGAAATAAAGCTTTCATCGCAAATTCTGGAATCATCTCATCCGTTCCAATAATAGGATAGCCCAATACCTTTTTACCAATATTTTCTGCAATATCCAATATGCCAAGTATTAAATACCCTGCTCCTTCAGCTACATCAATAACTGCTTTACAGTGACCACCACCACCAATAAGGATCAAATTCTTAGTATTTATCATAACCTTACACTACTAGGAATATTCACAACCCTTTTTTCAAACCATTTAGTATTTTTCAATCCATCATTTTGGCAATCACAGAACATAGGCAACACATTCATTAAACACCATACTGGACGTGTCATAATACCATGATCCTCTGTATACTGCAAAAAATCCTGTTGTGCATTTTTATCCTTTAATAGAACCACATTCAACCAATAATTTGAAGAACAGTCCATCGGTTCTATAAAAAAATCTATTTCTGAATTTTGAGCGAAAAAATTACTGTAACTATCTGCTATCTCCCTTTTTTTCATTAAAAAAAAACAAAGATTTTCCATTTGAGCACATCCTAAAGCAGCATTGATGTTTGGCATACGGTAATTAAAACCAATATGATCATGCATGAATTCCCATTTATGAGGCACTTTTGCCTGAGTTGTTAAATGTTTAGCAAATAAGCCTAATTCCTCATCCTGGAAAAGCAAGACACCACCTCCACCAGTCGTGATGGTTTTATTTCCGTTAAAACTGATAACACCCACTTTCCCAAAAGTGCCGGTATGTTTAAATTTGTAAAAACTGCCAATACTTTCAGCTGCATCTTCCACCAGCTCCAGATGGTACTTTTCGCAAACAGTTATCAACTCATCCAGATGCACCGGATGACCAAAAGTATGCATTGGCAAACACGCTTTAATTCTTCTACCAGTCACTTTATTAAAACAACTGCCATTTATCATAACAGCATTTTTATTCAACCATCGTTCTACAGCAACAGGGGATAATCCCATTGTATCAAGATCCACATCCATAAAAACCGGATGCGCTCCAATATAACTTATTGCATTGCAGGTTGCTATAAACGTAAGTGCTTGAGTAATGACTTCATCATTCCTTACTACCCCCACCAACATTAAAGCCATATGAATCGCATTTGTACCATTTACACATACAACTGCTTTCTTGGCACCAGTGTATTCTTCAACCATTTTTTCTAAACGATTTACGTAATTACCAACACTGGAAACATAGCTACTATCAATACAATCATTCAAATATTTCTTCTCATTTCCAATAAAACAAGGAGCGTGAAGAGGAACTCTGTCAGTGGTACCATATAGCTGGCGAATAAATTTTACAACATCACTATACATTATATATATCCGTTTTAAATTTCTTCAGATTATTCTTATCCAAATACCAGTCTATCGTTTCACGTAGTCCAGTTACAATATCGTAAGAAGGAACATAACCAGTCATAAACTTTATTTTAGCATTGTCACCCCATAACCGAAATACTTCAGATCCTTTTGGACGCATACGTTCTGCATCCTCAACAAACTTCACATCAGAATTCATAATTTTTGCAATAATTTCAAGTGTATCACGCATGGAAATTTCATGGTTGCTACAAATATTCACTTCTTGACCCATAGCTACATCACACTTTGAAAGCTCGATAAAACCCTTACACGTATCTTTTACAAAATTAAAATCCCGAGTTGGAGTAAGATCACCAAGTTTAATTTCTTTCATTCCAGCTGCAATTTGCGTAATGATTGTAGGAATAATGGCACGTGCAGACTGACGTGGACCATAGGTGTTAAAAGGCCGTGCTATCACTACAGGTAGTTGAAAAGTATTATAAAAACTCATCGCTATGGCATCTGCGCCAATTTTACTTGCAGAATAAGGAGACTGCGGTTGCTTAGGATGCTTTTCGTCAATCGGAGTATATAAAGCCGTACCATAAACCTCAGATGTAGAGGTAACAATAATCTTCTTCACTCCATTTTCTTTGGCCGCCTGACATATATTCAACGTACCTTTAATATTGGTATCGACATAACTATCAGGTGCTATATAAGAATAAGGTATAGCAATCAAAGCTGCAAGATGAAACACAATATCAATATCTTTGGTTATATATTTACAAAAATGAGGATCGCGAACATCACCTGAAATAACTTCCAAATTTGGATGTTTAACATCATCCAGCCATCCCCAATTATTAAACGAATTATAATATGACAAGGCTTTTACAAAATACCCTTGCTCCAATAACATTTCCGTTAAATGAGAACCTATAAAACCATCTGCTCCAGTAACTAAAACATTCATACTAATTGATTTTCAGCGTTTTTAATACGATCGTACATGATACTCGTCATGCCCCAAAAAAAGAAATATAAAAAAGCAAATGCTGCCATACCCTCCATAATTGGTTCAACAAAACAGGCTAAAAAGAAGCCAATATTGAGTGTAATAATCCATGAAGCAAGAAATGGCGTTATTTGTCGACTTTTGATAATCTTGAAATTTTTCCACAAATTAATCAATGTGCACCCCACCAATGCGATAAAAGGTAAAACCCCAGCAATTTCAGACACATCCAACCAGAAATTGTGTGCGTAAAATCTTCTACCCCGCTGGTTAAAAACACCTCCTCCTAAAGGTTGAGAAAAAATCTTTTCAATGGCCGTTTCCCAGCGTCCAGTTCTTCCTCCTGCCGTATTGGCCCCCGATTCATCCTCCCTTTCTGAATAGTAATTCACAACTTTAAATTTATTAAAAGTTGGATATAGTTCAAAACCAGCTACACTCATTAATACCAAACCAATAAGAATATTTCTCCATTTAAATCTGCGAAAATTCACAAAAAGGACTGTCAAGCAACTCACTAATGCAATTACTAATCCAGTTCTGTTTAACATATGAATGGTACAGACAATACCAATAATTCCTAATGCAAACAACAGATATTTTAAAAACCGTTCCATTCCATTTTGAGATAAAGCAAAAATCATCCCAAAAGAGGCGATATACAACGATAAACGAACTCCATCAAGTGTAGAAGGCAAAGACTGACCATTGACCTCCACGTTTCTAGACATATTTATAAAACCATTATTAAATACATCCATGAATATACCACCTACAACCATCAAACCAATTGGCAATATGAGTAATAAAAGGAGTATGAATTTTTGTGAATACCAATTATCCATCAGATATCTGCCAACTAAATAAAATAATAATGGGAATACTGAAAATGTTATCAGACTTCCACCACTATTAAATCCGTAAACATTGGAAATTAAAATATAGGAGAAAGAAAAAACAACAATCCAAATACTCATAGAATCAATATATCGCCAAAAAACATCTTTTACGATAAGAATAGGTATAATCAGAAGAACTAAATATTGCACAATAGATCCAAACACGTTTAAAAAATAGACAATTATCAAAAGCAATAATAGCCATTCGTTGCTTATTAAATCCTTGAACTTACTATTATAATTAGACATAACTTTCATTATTTTTTTTGCTTTTTTTGCTTTTGGCCATAATTTCCATATCCATAATTAGAAGAGTATCTTTTACGACAACCTAACTGATAGTAATTAGATGTTTTCTGGAAATTGGTCGCATTTAGTACAAAGTACATATTGTTTAACTGTTGATTAAAAAAGATATCATTTGCTTCAATTATATTGCTTTTTGGAGTATAATCGGCTCGAACAATATAAAGATTTACATCTGAAAACCGGTTAAGAAGTAGACTATCCGAAACGGCACCTAGAGGTGGTGTATCAATAATGATATAGTCAAACTGTTCTCTGTAAATATCTATTAACTCATCTAATGCCGGTTTGGCAAGTAATTCATTGGGATTCGGAGGTACAGGTCCCGCGTTGATAACCCAAAGATTGGGATGAATACCCGATGGGTGAATCAGTTTCGTATGAGGCAAATGTCCTGAAAGATACTGAGTTACACCAGTTGCATTATCAATACCCAACAACATACCCATCTTTGGTTTGCGTATATCTAAACCAATAATCAGTACTTTTTTGTCAAGAAGTGCTAAACTATGTGCCAGATTAATAGCAATAGACGTTTTACCTTCGCCATTGATACTGGAAACAATATTTATTACCTTTTTCCATGGTTCATTCAAAACAAACATCAAGTTGGTTCGCAGTAATCGAAACATTTCTGTAAATCCATCTGTATCTTCTTCATGGATAATGATATCACGAGATTTTAAACTTTTAGGTATTTCACCCAAAATCGGAACAGAAGACATGTTTTTTAGCTCATCCCTATTTTCTACCGTGTAATGCAATAGATCCCGAAGCGATATACCAAGTACAGGTATAAAAAGCCCCATCACAAAAGTGAGAACGAAAATAATATTTCGCTTTGGGGATACAGGTACACCGTTAGTGCGAGCTTGACTTAAAACTTTAAACTTTGGAGCCATTGCAGCATTGGTCAGATAGTTTTCATCCCTTTTTTGCAAAAGAAACAAATACAATTGAGATTTAATATCCTGCTGACGTGATAGATCCGAAATTTCCCTTTCCTGACGGGGTATTGATTTAATACGTGTCGCATTTTCACTATCTTTTTGCACAAGGTCCTGTTGAGCAATCATCAAATTGCGCTTCTCATTACTCACACTAGATTGAACTGTTTTAAAAAGAGCATCAATACGATCGTTCAAGTCAATCATTACCTGATTGCTTTCAGTGGCCGTTCGTGAAAGACGTTTACGTTCCAAAAGCTGATTATTATATTCACTAATAAGCGTGTTTAGGTTTCCATTTTCAATGCCTATACCCGAAGGAAGCAATTGATTGTGGTTTACATTTCTATTGATATAAGATTCAAGATCTTTAACTATACCAAGTTGCGTTCCCACCTCAAGCCGCTTTTGTTCATACTGACCTGTCCGTTGAATAAACAATTGAGCTTCTGAACTCACATTTGTTAAACCTTCCCTTTGTTTAAAAGTTTCAACCTGTTTCTCTACATCAGAAAGTTCATTTCCAAGTGAAATCAAAAGATCATCGAGATACACAGAATTATTTTTAGCCATCAGATCCCGATCTTTAATATCCTCCTCTTTATATATTTCAAGGAAACTATTAAGCAAATCAATTCCTTTACGTGTATTAGTTGAATTTAATACCAAGTTAATTGCAGTCGTTGTTTCCGAAGCAAGGCTAATCTTCATAGAATTTAAATAACTTTCCGCAACTTTAGATGGATTTTCAATTGAAACACTAACCCTCATCGCTTTAGTCGGTTTATAACTACCAGGGCAAAAATATATTAATCCAAAGGGCAATACAACTTGACTATCCCTTTCTGCAATTCGACGAATAAAATCTTTACCCCCATAGTTACCCATGAATACATACGTACCATCAAGACGCACTTCAACCTCAAAATTAAATTTTCCATTGAGTGTATCCAAAACTGTATCAGGCATTCTAACAGAAATAGGACAATCAGTCCCATACAGTTCATTATTTCTTAATTCCCCAATTTCATAGCAATTAGCATAAAGACCTAATTTCCTTACTACCAGCTCAAACAAATTGTTAGAAGTGTTTAAAACCTCCAGTTCATTATCCGTATTGTTTTTCACATTAAAAAGGCCAAAATCCTGGATTGCACTCATAGAGTTTGAGGAACTACCATTATTCAATTCTTCATTCAGTAAAATCTTAGCTTTGACCTCATAAACAGGACTTGCCATTTTCAAATACAACACAGCAAAAGCTATACATACGGCCATAGAAAATACAAACCATTTCCAAAAACGTATATATTTAAACAGCGATTTTGATAAACCGACATTTTCTATCTTTTGAACTTCTTCCTGTTTTGGAAGCGTACCCAAATTGTTTGTTTTCATAAATCAAACTACTAATAATGATTACTTAAGTATGTTGAAAATAAGACTAGCCAGTGAAATAACAATGGACAAACTAGATACAGCTAAAGTTTCAGCAGCATTTATATTGGAATTTTTAGACCTTGATTCATTGGGTTCAACATACACTACATCGTTTTGTTCCAAATAATAAGCCGGAGAATTAATGACATTTTTATCGTTAAGGTTAATGACAATTAATAGTTTGTTGCCATCAGCATTTTCTCTAAGCACTTTAACATTATCACGTTTGCCATATAAAGTCATATCACCCGCCATCGCCAGTCCCTCAAAAATGGTTAATCGTTCGTTTGAAGTAGTATATTTCCCGGCTCTAGAGACCTCCCCCAAGATATTAACAGAATAATTAAGAAAACGAATAGTGATAATAGGTCGCTCTTTACTGAATGCCGGTTCCAGTTCTTTTTGAATTTTCATTTCCAACTCCTTACAAGTAAGACCTGCAACTTTAATTTTTCCTAAAACAGGAAAATCAATAAGACCGTCATTATCTACCATATATGGTTGAAGTGTGGGCATACTATACAAAAGATCACTTGATACATCGGCAACTTCCGGCACCAATAAATTGTAACTTCTGGATGCACCAGGCTCCGAAGTGACAACAGTTATACTTAATAAATCCTTTGGTTTAATCCTAGCCTCATACAGTTCTAACGTTGCACCTTTCACACTACTTGTTCCGTTACTGTTCTTCAACGGTTGCAAATAAGCCAAATTTTGAGAACCAGAGCAGGAAGCTAAAATCGCAGCCAGACCAATCACAAAAAGCAGATTAACACCTTTTACCTTCATACTAAATAGTTTAAAATTTATCAACGATAATTAGCAAATAGAGCCCCTAAACGCAACAAAAAATTTCGTTTCAAAAAAGCCTTCTCTTGTACCTCGAACGCACTTCGATACACTTCCTCGTAATTTCGATCAGATTTGTTGGCTTTAACCATTTTGTATATCAAATCCCAATTTGGTATCCCCCCCAGATTGAGATCATCGATAAACAAATCAGCCTTTAGTTTTCGGGACCCTATTTTCTTTTCTTCCGGAAAATTCTTATTAACAGCATAAAAAACAAGACCACGTTTTTTACACCACTCCACGGCATCATCCAATAATGAATCTTCTCTCACAGTCCATAAAATAAGTTGATGCTGATCTTCCCTTTGCAAAAGGATCAAACTTTCAACAGCCATTGGCAAAGCCGAACCTATCTTAGGTAAACGATTCTCAACAATTGTTCCATCAAAATCGACTGCAATAATCATACAATAATCCGTGTCAATGTTCGTCACTCCCATGTATAGGTCGTAACGAATGGTTTAAAAATCAGAGAACCGCCAAGGCGGCAACATTAATGTCTATTAATAATCAACTACTTAAGCGACCAAATTAGTAAGGACTTTGATTTGTCCTTTATATAGAGAGAAAGTTCATCTGGTTTAACAGTTATATAGCGAATTTTGAAAGTGACTTTCGCTTCCGTCTTGTGTACCAATTGATTGAGATTAACCTCATCCAGGTTGTTGCCTACCAATACCAAATCAATAATATTACTGGGATTACCTTGAGCAAAGCCATTGGTTATAAAAGCCTTTTCAAGATGTTTTATTTGCTTGACCAGCGTGTCTACCACCTGATCAATACCAACATACTTCAGTAAAAGATTGTGAACATCCTCAAAATAAGGATGTTTAACATTGGCATAATACATTTTTTTGTTGAGAACCGTTTTAGTTAAAAGAAGCTTAGCATCTTCTAAACGGTTGAGTTCCAGCCTCACGCTATTCGTTGATTCCCCAAACTCAGCTGCGAGGTTACGCAGATAATCAGTGGTATCACAGTTAATGAAAAATCGCATTAACAATTTTAGCCGAGTCTTAGATGTTATCAAACTGTCTAACATGATATTGATTAAAATTTATACACTATTTGGGTACAAAAATCCATAACAAATAACAATGACGATCTAAATCAAAAGAAAAGGTCTGAAAAAAAGAAAACCAGTTTTATAAGCCAAATCATGACTGATCTGGATATATATTTAGTGTTAAGCAACTTGGGGGAAAGTTACCTTTTGTAATTCCGAAAGATTAATTATAATATTTTATATTTATAACATTACTAGTAAAAATCGCATTAATGCGACAGTTTAGTTATTAATGAAATATTCATAACTACTTTTATAATAGCAATATATAATAAGCAAATTATCAATCATGGTATTGTACATATTTAGACTCTAATTCGAGTTAAAAAATCGTATCAAAAACAAGAGATAATAAAAGACAAAAGAAAGAAAAAACTAATTATCCTGAAAACGGGGAGCAAGATAATAATAAAGATTTCATATTTACAAACATTTATTAATATTTATTTTTTTTAAAAATAATGAGTAATATTTCGATACATTTTTAGTATTATTGTTTACTCGTTATCGAGTAGTAATTAAGTTAATTAAAATCACTTTATTAACCTTTTATTTTCTTTATATATATATTAAAAAGACCATTCTATTTATCTTTTATGTTACATATATATTATTATATTATTAGTATAAACCTGTGTTAAAAATGAACAAATATGACATACATATCAACTGAAGGGAAAGATAAATTACGTTTAATACTCGATGATTTAATAATAGATACCTTATCTAAATCATCAGAATTAAAACTTTATACATTTGTTCCATACAACAAAACCCTTGTAATAGAGGTATTTTCGCAGAATATTGATGAGTACCTTTATTATAGGATCTCACAAAATATTACTTCTACATTTAAAAAAGGAATAGAAAATTCTATAAAAAAATTTAGTGAATATTTAATTCAGTCGCAAGAAGGACAGCTCATTTTAGATCCAGAAAAAACCGATTTAAAATTTAAACTCAAAAACGGAGAAGTCTATTCAATTGACATCAAATCCAAATTCGATTTTGAAAATTTCAACGATCACTATTTTAAAGTACAGAATGAAAAAGCAAAAGAAATCGGTTCAAAGTATAAACTCTTTATTTACGATGAAGATATTGAAATTAATAACGATTTTTTATTGAATGGAAACGATTTTTGGGAATTAATTGCAGGTTTTGAGCAAGCAAAATACGAGCTTTTTAAAATAATCAATGGTTGCGCAAACAAAATCTCCCTTTCTACCATCATAAAAGACGCCCATAAGAGGCTATTAAATGAATGGAAAATGGAGTAAAATAATCACTTCTTTGACCTAAAATATCGAACAAAACTGTCAGTATTTCCCCTACATGAAAATCAGGATTACGACTACAAATGATTATCTTTTTGCCCTACAAAAGTCCCAAAGATATTAAAATATCTTTGGGAGGATTTCAAATTCAATAGGTTGTAGAGAAACAATATATACAGATGGATGCACTATCTGAAAAAACAAAAAAGCAATTTATATCTATTATAGATGAACTATTATCTGATACCTCCAAAAAGGCATCGGATATTACCTTATATACATTGGTGGACCCGAACAGTTCTATGACCATGGAACTATTCTCACAAAACATTGAAGAATACCTGTATTTAGGCATTGCCAAACGCATAACCAACACATTCACAACAGGATTAGAAAAATCAATACTCAAATTTATTGAAATTTTAATTTTATACCAGGAAGGTCAAATTCTCCACAATCCGACTCCCTTCAGCATTATATTCAAGTTTAATGGCGGAGTAGAATATTGGATGGACCTCAAATCCATCAAAGACTACCCTACCCTCAATGAACGAGATATTCAGGAAAAAATAGTTTTAGCCGACAAGAATCAAGCAGAATACAAGCTTTGCCTGTATGATTCTGACGCTCTTTATAACGAAACCTACCTGATGAACGGAAACGATTTATGGACACTAGTGGCAGGCTTCAATCACGCAAAATACGAAATATTCAACACAATCAATGGTTCAGCAAACAACCTATCCATTTCAACCTTGATAAAAGACACTCACAAAAGATTGCTGAACGAATGGAGATTGCAAGATTGAAAATAAAATAATAATTGGCATTCAGTAATGAGTGGAACTGTGTTTAGACCAACAGGACTAAAACACTCATAATCAGAAAACGCGGCTTAAACTTTTAGGCTGCGTTTCTTTTTGTATACTATGAATATCTATTTGGACAACACCAAGCTACTTTCCCAATACGTACTAAATGGAAAAAATAATTGAACATTATTACAAACTACTAAGAGAATCCAATATTGGCTTTCATCGATATATGTATACCAAATGAATCCCTTTATGTTACAGCAGAAGATTTCTATTTTGCTGATCATCAACTACTAGACTTAGCCGATGCTTTTTCAAAAAAAGGCGGTAAGAATTTGTTTATTGATGAGATACATAAATACAAGGATTGGTCTAAAGAGTTAAAGCTCATTTACGACTATCATCCTGAATTAAAAGTGGTGTTTACCGGCTCCTCCGTGTTAGATATTAATAAAGGAACATCCGATTTAAGCAGAAGAGCCGTTATGTATCAAATGCAAGGATTATCTTTCAGGGAATATTTACAGTTGTTTCATCAAATTTCTTCAGACGTTTATTCCCTGCAGGACATCCTATCGCACAAAGTAAAAGTTCCCGAACTGATACACCCCTTACCTCTTTTTAACGACTATCTGAAAAGGGGATATTACCCCTTCGCAATGGAGGAAGGATATGATTTGCGCCTACAACAAATTGTTAATCAAACATTAGAATCGGATATACCTCTTTATGCAGAAATGAATGTCTCTACCGGACGTAAATTAAAGAAACTACTTTCTATTATATCTAAAAGTGCCCCCTTTAAACCCAATTTGAGCAGTATTGCAACCATGCTTGGAGCCAGCCGAAATAACATTTCGGATTACTGCATATATATAGAAGAAGCTGGACTTATTGGGCAATTACGCAGTGCCACAGGAGGAATTCGTGGACTTGGAAAAGTAGATAAAATCTATTTAGACAACACCAATCTCATCTACAACCTGGCTCAAGACACCTCCAATATAGGGAATATCAGAGAAACATTTTTCTTCAATCAAACTAGAGTGAATGCTGACGTGATAGCCTCTCCTATTTCGGATTTCATAATTGAAGATATAAACTTTGAAGTTGGGGGAAAAAACAAAGTGCAAAAACAGATTCAGGGAATAGAAAGAAGCTTTGTGGTAAAAGATGACATTGAATTTGGATACACCAATATCATTCCACTATGGCAATTTGGGATGAATTATTGATTGAATCTGGTTATTGATCTTGGTGAAGTCCAAAAGGCAATCAGAATGAAATAGATATCAATTCATTTGCAATTCAATTTCCTTTTGAGGAAACCAAGTAGCTTTTTTAATTATTTCCTCCGCTTTTTCAAACCCAAGATTCATAAAATCGATAATTATGTCTTCAGATGGGAAATGAGAACCACAATACCTTGGGACTATGGTTTTCGGGACAATGCCAATGTAATCGGTGCCAGATATCATTCGAAGTATTTCAACCGATTTATTTAGGATAAATGGAATGCGGTTTTTGTACAAAGCAATAGCCATCTTAACAGTTTCGAGGACTCTAACACAACTGCTACCATCCAAAACCAAAAGCCATCCATTCTCATTTAACTGGACATAAAGTGAAATGTGCGTTGAATTCCCGCCTCTGCAAATTTCCCATGGATGCCCGCCACCCCATTTGTTTCTAAACCAATCCAAAAAAACATCTTCAGAATCCAACTTCTGATCAGACAGTCCTTCATCCCTACCATCTGCCATTCGTTTGTACATTTCCATCGAACTAAGCTTATTCTCATCATCTTTGAAGTAATCATTTGCAACATATCCCATTCTGCAGTAATTAAAAAAGTCTCCGGCAGTCATTATTTTAAGAACCCGGTCCATTCCGTCTCCAACTGATAGCTTTACTATAGATTCAAGTACCTTTACATCATCCTTGGTAAGATGATTCCGGAATGTCAAACCCTCCTCCGGGAAAATGGACCAGTAATCCTTTCTGAGTATTTTTCCATATCGTCTGTCAAATGATAAATGCTTGCTTATATATTCATTATATTTTACAACATCAGCTTTTATATCGCTCATCGTTGCCTGTACAATTTCACAAAACCAACTGATTAATACATTGCTATAATAAGCTTGTCTTGGCCTTTCCTCCGTTAATTTGACTTGAAACGTCAATTTTGAATCAACAAAGAAATAATGCTCTTTGTTATAGGTAGTAACTGAAAACTCATACCATTTTGTTTTTTCAGGATAATCGTATTCCCACATTTCCACAAACTCTTCGTAATTGCTGACTGTTTCCTCCTCAAGGAATTCATTATAATTACCATAATTTTCGATACTACCCCTTGATACTTCAAACCAAATACTACGAAGTTCATCTTCTCCTTGAACCTCGAGAACGCCTATTTCATTGATTATCAACAATAGTTTATTGATGCAATCTAAATCAGTAACAATAGTTTCCGATTGAGCCACACGAATAAGTTGGTCAATTAATGGTGCTATCTTTGTTTTTTTGTTCATCATACCTTGCGTTTACAAAACGAACCTACTGTCCCAATCAAAAGCCTCCACTCCTACCAATCGGACCTGCGTGCCAAAATCAGGATGCAGTGTGTGAATCAAATAATTATATTCCTGAGGAATCAGAACGGATGGAACCCTTAGCACTAAAGATTCTACTCGTCTGTACCAATCCGCCCCAAAATTCTGCAACCTACCGTAGCCCGAAAACCGCCGCCAATCGGATGACAACATCTCCTGACTGATTGCACGAAATGAATGGATACTATCAGGCACTTCAATAATCATTACCGAGTAAGGAACATTTAATATCAATCCACTGCGGTTGGCAAGCTGCTCCAGAGCCGCCAACGAACGCGTAGCACTGGCATACAACACTCTTTGACCGTCGTAGTTCCACCTACTAGCCAAGCCCGATGCTTTAAACTCTGTGGCAAATTCAGCACGGCAAATACGGTATATCAGCATAACTCACGCATTATCACCGTATTCAATACCATACAGTCGACTCTCAATCAATCGAATACCAGAAACGGACCCCAACAGGTTGACAGGCTTCAATCCATCAAGCATACCATTTTCCCTGTTTAGCCAGACTTCAAAAGCCTTAGCTGAACCAAAAACAACGGCTCCAAGTCTGAACAAAGAAGTCAGAAGTAACACCTGCTCACCAACAGTTTCGGGAAGGCTGACTTTTCTTGTCAAATAACTCCTTAATGTCTTGGAGGTCATGTGCAACCACCCTGAAAGGAGTTCGCCGCTAATGCCCGCTTCCTCTTTCAAAGCCAATATGCAACGGCTGTCCACCGTTTTATTAATCAGTGCATACGCCACATCCGATTCATTCAACCGGGAGGAGTCCTCTTTTTCCGAATCTTTAATCTTGTACTCGTTCATTATATCCATTTTACTTCAATAAATATAGAACATTTTACCGTGTTGCGAAAGAAATATTACCTTATTATATAACTAGTAATAAAAAAAAATGCCAGCATAAAACTGACATTCATTCCTTTGATTAGGAAACGATAATCGATCCACATTGCACTCCAGGCGTAAACAGCACCCTTAAATGAACCAGATAGTCTCTTCCCTTGACAAGCGGTAGGGTAATTTTTGAGTTTTTATCAAATCCACTGTCGTCATTGCCCGACATGTAATAGTTCTCAGTTTCAGCTATTTCAGAAACAACCATCACCGTATCAAGTTGACCAACTGTTTGAAACGTGTATTTTTTGGTGGAAGGTGCCGTAAAAATAAAATCATCCTGCCCCCCTGAGTCGGACTTGATGACGGCCGATTCGTTCAGTTGTAATTTCACCCTATTTTTTGTCGTGACTACCGGATAGAACGATTTGACCCCTTTCATATCGTTGGCCGAAAGGATTCCGGGAGGATAAATCCCTTTGGTGTAGGGAGCAGGCAGTTTCACAAGCCCCGGTCCAAATTCATATTCCATGATAGAATTGGGATCCCATGATGAACCTTGCATCTGATTAGCCGGCAGTTTACTCAGAATATTGGCATCAATCTGAGCTTTTGGCCAATTGTTTGGCGGCCCGGAAAACTCGGAATATACTGCCGGTGTGTTCCACTCAATACCCGAAAAAGGACTTTGATGCTCATGCTGGAAACCAATGGTATGCCCAATTTCATGAATGGCAGTCGTCATCCCATAGCTGCTGGCGGTCAGATCCCAACCAAAGTTCATGGTTCTTTCCGCCCCGGGAACCGTTAAAATTTCCCGTCCAACATACGACCAGGAACCATCCGTTAAGTCAAAACCAATCCGAACCATCGCATCGTCAACATTTGAAACCTCTTTGAAGGAAATTCCAATACCCACTGCTTTCCAGGTTACGAATGCCTTTCTAACCACTTTTTTTTGCGGCTCGGCACCTTCTATGAACATGAATTTCAGTTCGGTACCATTGACCCATTTTAGGCCACTTGCCAGAATAAAACCAATTCTGCGCGGAGACACACTTGGATCAAAGGTTCGCTGAATCGTTGCCGGCTGATTGCACAGCTTTTTACTGATTGTTTCTATTGCCGTCACTTTCTGATAATTTGTGTGTTTATTCCAATTTATACAATATTTAATAACATTATGCAAATATATAAATTATTTAAAATATTGCAATGGAATTAGCAATCATTTGGACATCCTCCAACTTCACATTTCACCTTGTCAGCTTTTTTTCGTTATGTAAATTGAACTCTCCATTATGCGGTTTCACATCACCCCATCAACCATTTCCAAATCGGCAACACTTCAATCGTGTAATCCATCATTGAAATGATTTCTTCTTCGTCTTTTGTAATAATCAACATGCGTTTAACCTGCATTTGTTTTGAAAAAGCAATCAGTGCGTCAATTTCCCTCTTGCGGATCTCCACGTCCTTTAAACTGTAGGACACCTGCACAGCCAACTGCTGTTCCAGTACATAAAAATCAACCTCAACATTCCGGTTATAAAAATAGACATCATCACCGTACAATCGCCGCAACTGAACGGCCACCTGGTTTTCCAGTAACGATGTTAACGGATCAATCAAAAACAACGTAAGCAGGCCATTATCAATGAAGTAATACTTTTTATTAGATTCTTTTTCAGCCAGTTTCGCCTGCAAATTTTCTATGGAAAAAACCAACCAGGTATCCTGCAGGTAAGCCAAATAATCAATCAGAGGGCAATAGCCGTTCGCCAGAAGTTCTGCATTACTCACGATACGAGCCGTACGTTTATTTCCATCAACAAAAGGTTGAATATACGAAAGGAGAACCAAAAGTAATAACGCTTTTTCAAAAATATTTTCACAACGATTTATCAACAGGCACATATCTTCCAAAGCCTCCCTAATTTGGAATTCATTATCTAAAGGCTTATAATTTGTTCCAGTAATGCCCACCCTACGAATTCTTACATTACGATCAACACCATATCCAACACTCGATTTCAAATTCTCATGAATTCTTTTTGAGGAGAGATTTGGATTCTCCTTGATGTACTCAATGTAGAGCAATTACCTGATTTCACCTCAATAGGTATTAATTGACCATTAAATTGAAATACAAAATCAATTTCAGCCTGAGAATTCTTTGCCTCTCGAACCCAAAAGAATCGTTTTGTAGAGACCTTTGTTGAAAGAGACAACAATTCTTGTCCTACAACATGTTCAGCAATTTTTCCTTTCCATGACCCACTAATATCTTTAATTCCAAATAATTCTTTTTGTAAACCAGCTGAATAATTCACTAATCCTGTGTCAAGCCAAAGAAACTTCGGCGACTTTTTTAAATCCGGTTGAATCGGAATGGCTGAACTCGTTGTTGGGTAAGATAATTCTATAATTGCCAACCGTATGTCAAAATGTGCCTAATCACATACTCTGAGTTTCTGTTCAATGCATACTTCTCTGTATCATCGTGAAAGATATTGTACTGAGAGACTACACCATGTACAGTGGAACAATACTCGAAAAGTATTTTACGGAGAAGATGATTGCCGAAGAGAACATCTCAACAATAGGCTCCTATTGGGAAAAGTCAAATATCAATGAGATTGATATTGTGGCAGTAAACGATTTCGAAAAACGCCTGATCGTTGTAGAGGTAAAACGGCAGGCAGACAAAATAAACAAGAAAGAATTAGAACAAAAAGCGAACAAATTGGTCAATGCGTTGAAAGATTATCAAGTTGAATATCGTGGGGTTTCGATGTTGGATATGTAAAGTTGCCTACAACCTAGCTTAAAAATGTAGAAATCACAAACAAAAACACGCATAGAGCGGTATAGACTTTATACCATTCTCAAATCCAAAATTTTTAGCTGAAATACGGATGGAATAAGGAGGATTGTATTTTTGAACATATTGATTTAAGCTCTTTGAACGAACATTTTCCGACGATTTCACTTCAATAGGAATACACTCACCTCCAATGGTTTGTATTACGAAATCAACTTCAGCCTTACCCTCCGACTCCCAATAATAGCAATCAAAACCACGACTGACTAAAGCATTGGCAACGTAATTTTCAACCAATGAACCCTTAAAAAAATTCATCTGTGGGTTATCTGAAAGAATCATTTGAGCAGCAATTCCTAATTTGGAGCAAAGCAAACCGACATCCCCCATAAAAAGCTTGAAAATTGCCGGTTCTGAAAATACCGAAATCGGATAATGCCCTTGACTTATTCTAACAGCTTTTAAAACTATACCTGAAGCGCACAACCAATCAATAGCAGTCTCATATTGATTACTTCTTGCTCCGGATTTGATATACTTGTATTGAAATTTCTTATTCTCTTTAGCCAGTTGCATTGGAACGGAATGATAGGCAGCCATTATCTTGACAGTATCTACAGGTAGTGCATATTTTGCCATATCAGCAACATAAAAATCCACAATATTCCGCTGCACCGTTGCAACTTCATCAAAATCCTTCGTTTGCAGATACGTCTTAATGACATTGGGCATTCCACCTAAGCACAAATACAATCTAAATTGCTTCATAAAATGCTCGTGAAGCGAACAACTTACATTGCCGTTGTAACAAGTTCTGATAACATTGGCAGCATCCTTGCTTGCCGTTGCCCAAAGAAATTCTTCAAAATCGAATGGATGAAGCATTTTTATCACAACTTTACCTACCGGAAAAGAATATTGCCCGCGATTTAAAGCGACACCCAACAAACTACCGGCAGCAATAATATGATAATTAGGGCTTTCCTCACAAAAATATTTCAACGAAGTTAAAGCACGTTCACTTACCTGAATCTCATCAAAAAAAAGCAATGTTGTATTCTCATGAATAGCAACTCCCATTAAAACGGATAATTCGGTTACAATTCTGGATGTCGAGAAATCAGTGGCAAAAATAGCCTGTAACTGAGCATTCGCTTCAAAATTCAAATAAACGAAATTGTCATAATACTCCTTTGCAAATTTTTTAATTACAAAAGTTTTCCCAACTTGCCTTGCACCATGCAAAACTAAGGGCATTCTGTTAGTCGATTTTTTCCATTCGACAAGCTCTGCTTCAATCTTACGTTCCATAAAGTGTATATATTATGACATTATTGGTTCTTTAATATGCAAATATAATACTTTTTTGGGAACATATGAATGATCATGGCTTATAATAAACCCTTACATTGCAAACTCATTCAGATGTTTATTCCCTGCTATGTGGACTTGGGAAAATGACAATTAAGCATGAGTTCTTGAGGTAAAAATGGAATTTCCGCTTTTCGATCTTTTTAGAAATCCCAAATAATTATTATTAATATAACAGCCATTACATTAATAACCATTACAATAAATTGATTATGAAATTCTATGACAGAAAAACAGAAATTGATTCTATTATTGGGAAATGGGCAACTATTGGGATAACGAGTCTACTAATGAAAGCGACCGAGCATGAAACCAGCATTTATCTGTTTGAATCAAAAAAAAATGAAGTACTCTTGGTCAACGAACTTGTCGAAGAGATTCAATTGAAATTGAAAATAGAATTATTTGGTACGTTCAAAACGTTCAGAGAAATCTTTGGTTATTTGATGGAGCTTTCAAAAAACCGACATTTTACGTTAATTATTGATGAGATTCAGGAATTCGTATACACCTCAGAAGATTTATTGGCATTTTGGGAAAAGTCAAATCTCAATGAGATTGATATTGTGGCAGTAAACGATTTCGAAAAACGCCTGATCGTTGTGGAGGTAAAACGGCAGACAGACAAAATAAACAAGAAAGAATTAGAACAAAAAGCGAACAAATTGATCAATGCGTTAAATGATTATCAAGTTGAATATCGTGGGGTTTCGATGTTGGATATGTAAAGCAAGGTCATTCACTAAAGTTGTTTTTCCTACTTGTCTTGCACCTCTAATAATAAGTGGTTTTCTATTTATTTTTTCTTTCCAATCATGTAGTGCCGAGATAGCATTTCGTTGAAACATAATTTTTTATGTATTGGTTACAAGTGCAAATACAGCAGTTTAATCATAAAACCAAACATAAAATGCAACCATTTAGACATAAAACCAAACCAGGAGTGACTAACTTTTCTTTAAACACATTCTGCCTGACTTGATTATTCTGGATGAAAGTGTTGAGTAAGTAACTCAATAAACAATTATTCTAATTTGGCTTCGGTATATTTCATTTTTTTATTATCCAATATCCGGTTGTTTCTCCTTCTCTTTCAATAAGTCTTTTCTTTTTCAAAATTACAATATGCTTTTGAACAGCCGATTCGTTAATTTCCAAAATATTAGCAAGTTGTTTTCTTGAAGTTTTGGGATCAGCAACAATTAATTCATATACCTTTATTTGTCTTTCTGTGAGACTTTCTATTGCATCACTTATAACAGAACCAACTTGACCACCAACTCGACCACCAACTCGACCACCAACTCGACCACCAACTTGACCACCAACTATGGCTTTATCCAACCCATCAACCAGTACTAATTGACTACCATTAATTGAACAGTTGCCCCCATATATGTACGGTGAATGATAGCATTCAATAGCATTTCACGAATAGCGGCCAGTGGGTATTCTCCTTTTTCAATGCGCAAAATGCCCCTGAAATCAATTTCTTTAACCAAATATTTATATCCTAAAACATTAATTGTATTATACAGTATATCAATAATATTCCCTTCAATCACATCCTGAAAGCGTAGATCGGCATCGTCATTAACAAAACGTCCAATTTTCACCTTAATGTTCGGATAAAAACGGTTTGGATCTTTACCAAATAAAATAATTGCACCTCTTTTCAGTTTTCCATTTTCAACCAAACGAAGTTTATTTAGGATTTCAAATATCGATAAGCCTTTAATGTCAGGTAAACGGTCACTCTCGCTAGCATCTGAAATAAATTTTTGAATACTATCTTCGCTAATATCCTCAACACTAGCACCCTCTTCGATTACATCATCCCAGGTCTTACCAGCTTTTTTTAGGAGAAACTCATTCAGCTTAACACCTGTTAGCTCAATATTTGTTGTGCCTGAACGATAGTAATAACGGCCACGTAACGATACCGGCACTGAATATGGATTGACTCTTATCTGAATGTATTTTTTATCTCCTTCTTCCAGCAAATTCACATCGCATATAATGCCTAAAATGTCGTGAATTTTCTGAGGAATGATTTCCATTAATGTAGCAAAGTTTTCCAGGTGAACTACATTTCCTTTATTGTCTTTACCGATAAAAATGGAACCTCCAACAGTATTTGCAAAGCCACATACCCATTTTAGGTAATCGTCGTGCCAGCTTTGTTTAAATTCTATGTTGTGTTGTTCGGACATATTTGCACGGTTCTTTTTAAGTTAAACCGAAAATACTGAAAGCGGAGGCTAACGTCCGGCACATTAAAAAAGTGATATTTTCATTTTGGCACAACTAAAGTGAAAATTTCACTTCTAATGTGCCATTCATAGCAGTCATATCAGATACTTTACAATTTATTTCATTTCTAGTTTACAGAATACCATGCATTTGTTTTAAATATTGTCATTTTCATAACCAAAACCAGAGCCGTAAAGCTAAATATTCTACCCTAACTACCGGAAAATGAATTTGACGGTCAATAAAACTTTCCAACTGTGAACCAGCTCCAATAACATAGATTTGAGGTAATTGTAGTAATAGTATTAAGACAGAGAAAGAGTATCGCAATACAACAAAAGGATACGGCTAATCTTCTTGGAATAGACAAAGCACGCATGAGTGAGATTCTTCGTGGCAAAAAATCTTTTGGATATGTAAAGTTTTAATAACCTTGTTTCAGGATATAAAAAAAAGGGGCACATTTTTTCGTCATGTAAAAATGTAATCAAATACAATTATTCGTTTGTTTTTTTGTTGCAAAATCAATATATTTGCACAATTGATTGCAAGTACTATCAAAGATAAATACGGATATGGAAAGAACAGCCTACGAAGCACTATTGAAC